>Ga0207832_100004_pt1 | contig 474463 bp, 437 predicted proteins | sample TtanPargueraPR_3_FD_187743 | JGI IMG/M metagenome (GOLD analysis project Ga0207832, IMG submission 187743) | Aerobic enrichment media microbial communities from Bioluminiscent Bay, La Parguera, Puerto Rico - Tt and P1 (4) (SPAdes) | ecosystem: Environmental > Aquatic > Marine > Unclassified ...
CCGGCATCACCGGCTCGCTGCCGACCCCGTAGGTGGTCCAGTTGCTGCCGTCGGTGGAGTACTCGATGCTCGGACCGGTCAGGGTGGCCGTGCCGTTCTGCACCGCCAGCTCAACGGTCTGGCCGGTATAGCCGGTCACTTCGAACATGGCGTACTGGGACCCTTCGTTCACCGGGCCGTAGCCGGTTACGGTCAGAGTCTCTTCGACAACGATTTCGACGCTATCACTGTCATTGGCAAAATCAGAGTCCTGACTCATGATCGTCAGGTAGTCTGTACCTGCAAACGCGGTATCGGCCTGGTAAGTGAGGGTCGCCAATGCCGCATTAATTTCGGCCTGTGAACCACTGATTCGAAGCTCACCTGTGCCCTCGCCATCGACGCTGGCCGTCCCTGCCGTGACACTCAGAACACCGTAATCAACTTTAAGCACGACCCATGACAGGTTGCCGTCCTGATCTGCAACGCTGATTTCATTGCCGCCAGCAAAGTTGATCGGGTCGGTTCCGGTTGTGGTGACAATGGTCGGATAGGCGTTAACCGGAGGCTCGTTCCCTCCGCTCACGGTAATAGTGAGGGTTTCAGTGTTTATACCACTGTTGGTATCACGAACCTCGTAGGTGAAGACATCGTTTACATCCAAACCCGCTGCAATTTCGGCGGTTACTGCATAGGAGTAACTGCCGTCAGCTCCAATGGTCAGCGTACCGTATGTCCCGGTAACGTCTGTGCCATCCACAGCGGTTGTACCACCGCTAACGGCTGTATCTGCGGAAGTGGTACCGATTCCCGTGACACTCAGAGAGTCTCCATTATCAACGTCGGAATCGTTGCTCAGTACAGAGCCTGTAACCGGAACAACGGCATTTTCACGAATGGTGTTGGTATCAGCAACGGCAATCGGGGCATCGTTTGAACCGGAGATCGTGATCGTCAGCGTCGCCCAGCTGGTTTTTGAAGCTCCGTTGGTCACCTGATATGTGAAAACCTCGGTCAGTGACTCACCCGGAGCCAGCGCATCAACGACGTCAAGACTGTCGTTTACGGCATAGGTATAAGTACCATCCGAAGCCAGTGTCAGGCTGCCGTAATCACCGGCAATAACCGCAGGGCTGCCACTTGAAACAGGACTGGCGCTTGAGCCGGGCACTGCAACTTGAGTGACTTCATTCGTACCGGGAGTCGACCCGTTGAAAATATCCTCATCGTTATTCAGAACATTTCCGGTTGCATCGGAGCCGACAGGGCTGCCACTACCATCAATGCCGGATTCAACGGCCGTGCCGTTGTCATGCCCCAGGTAGGGGTCATTTGAACCGGTACCGTAAACAGTAATGTAAAGCGTGCTGGTACTCTCAACACCTGCACTGTCCCGCATGGTGTAGTCGAAAACCTCAACAGCAGACTCTCCTTCAGCCAACAGCGTGTTATCTGTGAAGGGGTTGTAGGTATAGCTGCCATCTGCCTGCAGTACCAACTCGCCATGTGCGCCTGTCAATGTCTGAGCAACTGAAGCACTGCCTGTAAAACTGAATACGGTTCCATTGGAATTAGTAAAGGGCTTATCCAAAACAATCCCGGTCAGTTCACCATTGGTGTACTCAAGGCTTTGCACAAGTGTACCCGCAGGCACGCCTTCCCCAGACACCGCCATACCCACTGCAATGGTGCCCTGAAGGCCTGACAGCGTGGAAATTTCGGTCGTACCAGTTTCTTCAGCAACAGCAACCGTGGCATTTTTCAATGAAGATTGAGTTGTGGTTGTGGTATCAGTTGTGGCTTTAAAGCCAACGGTACTGTTCGCAGCAAAAAAATCAGAAACATTTCCAATTGCCACATTGCCACTGGCCTGATAGTAAGCAGCCGGTGTTCCACTGAGTCCAATATCCCAATTGTCGGCTACAGCGGGATCTTCAACGATTGTGTTGATAGTAATGACGTTGCCTTGAGTGTCATATACCGCCAACCAGGGTCCGTTAGTTTGCATCTGCACAAACAGGGTACGTCCCGCAGATACTGACTTAAAGCCGGTGTCACCCACAAACTTTAATGTCGTTGAACCCTGATCAATAGTGATGACGCCTGCCTGAATGTCACCATTGACTTCATTGCCCACGATTTGTTTGTCTGTGATGCCATCATCTACATCATCATCATTCGTCAGCACATTCCCCGATGCAGAGTAGCCGGTGTAGTCAAAACCACTGCTGCCTGAAGTCGTTGACTCCTTGGCCTGGTTGTAATCGGGGTTGGCGGTCGGCGCATCATTGGAGCCGTCGATCCGAATTGTCAGAATCGCACTGTCAGTCTCGCCCTTGCCATCACTGATGGTAAAAGTGAACTGATCACTTAGCTGATCGCCAACATTCAAGGCGTCCACTTGGGGAAGCGTATTATTCAAAACATAGGTGTACGTGCCATCGGCATTCAGCGTCAATGTGCCGTACTGGCCATTGAGTACAACAGGTGTTTCGCCGACTGCAGTCTGAACCGCACCATTTCCGGGCCCGACAGAGATAACGGACAATGTGTCATTGTCCGCATCACTGGCAAAGTCGAGTACGTTACCCTGAGCATTCTGACCCGCGACACCATAACCCTGCTCAATGGCCACGGTCGTGGACGCACTTGTATCTGGCGTCACATCGCCGGCCACCGGCGGCGTATTGCTGTCGATCAACGCATTCAGCGCATTGTCGACGCGGTCTGAAGATGATCCAATGACCTTGTAGGTATCGGAAGCTACACCTGAACGAGACACAAACCCAAGACCGTCAAAGTAGGCCTTGTCGACCGCCAGGATGAAGCCGCGGTTGTCCACCGTACTACTGTCGCCATCCTGGTTCCCGTCCGCCTGCGCAGTGGCAAAATCAACAAAATCGGTATCGGTCCAGAAATAGAACCCCTTGACCTCACCCTGTACCTTGATCGGACGACTGATCCAGCCGTAGTACGTTTCTCCCCCGATGTTAATACCGATGGCAGAGACATCATTGCCGCTGAAATAGCGGCTGTCGGTATCATCAATGACCGTAACAGAACCGAGACCGGAAGGCGTGTAAATGAAGTTATGTGTATTGGATTCCTTATCGATCGCATACTCGAAGTTTTCGTCCGCGATCCAATCCTGAGCTTCGCCGTTATTCTCGATGTCGACGACGATTTCATAAGCCGTCTGGAAGTCATAGGTGGCGAATTCCACTTCCACGGCTTCACCGTCAATGTCCAGCGTCGCTGACGCATCAGTCGAAATCACGCCATTCCGTTCGGTTCCGGCGACGGCTGCAGCAAACCCTTCCCCTTCATCCCCCACCGTATCCGCGCCAGCATTGACCAGGCTGTCAATGCTGTGGCCAAGTTCTTCCACAAGAACCTTGACGATATCCCGCTCGCCGGCAACGCCTTCTACCCAGTCTCTGTTCAGATAGATGGTTGGCTCGCCATCCTTGCCTTCAGCCGCAAAGGCCCCCAGCGCCCCCTTGATGGTGTCGTTGTCCAAAAACTCTACTCTGACCTGATAGTCATCAGACAGAACCGACTGACGCAGCGCCTCCATGGACTGCAGCCATTCAGCGTCGAGAGTGTCCTTGCCGCCATTGAACAGCTGAAACAGCTCCTCGGCACTGGCGTTTTCAAGGTAGTCCTTGATTTGCTCCTGTGCCTTCTCGCTGGCTTGCTGAGTCTGACCATGGGCCACCGCCAGGCTGAACATGTCATCGGCCGCTTCCACAACCTGCTGATCAGCAATATGATCCGCCAGTGTGTCGACACTGGCTTCGACCGCAGCACCATCAAACATGAGGCGCTGCTCCAGCTGCATCAGCGTAGGCAAAACAGCACCGGAGTTGTTATTGGATTTAGACATCTTTCTGCTCCTTGAAAGGCTCTTTGCTCGGGGCCATTCTTTCATTCATATGAATATGGGATATCAGGGTTGCGGCGAAGTCAGCAGCAGACGACCGCTCATACCTGCCAGAAGGTCGTCGTACTGACCATCAATCACGGCCACAGCCTTGACCGACTGGCTCAGGGGATCAACCTTGGCAGCGGTGTACGCCAGCTTCACCGGGTAGGCCTTGCCGGTGTCTTCGATGCTGACATCAAAGGTGTAACCAGGTACCAGCCAGCTTAACCAGCGGGATGGCACTATAAATTCAAGCTCCAGTACACTGTCATCAAGGATTTCCAACAGCGGCTGACCAGCCTGAACGAACTCCTGTGCACGCACCTTTTTCTCACCGACCACACCGGCGTAAGGCGCTTTCAACGTGCAACGCTGAATTGTGGCATCCAGGTAGGCCACGTCGGCACGCGCCTTATCCACCTCGACCTTGCTGTTGTTCAGCTCGACACTGCCGATGGCATTCAGCTCAGCCATGCGCTGACTACCCTTATAGGTGTTACGCGCTCCGGCCAACTGGGCACGCGCCTTTTGCAGCTGGGCGGCTTGCAGTGCACAGTCGAACGTGAGCAGCAGCTGCCCCTGTTCGACACGCTCGCCCTCACGAACGGCAATCTGATCAATTTTTCCGCCCAACTCGGCCGATAGCATTGCATAGCGAGCCGGACTCAACTGCGCCCGCAACTCGCCCTGGTCCAGCGCATACTCACTCTGTGACGCTGCCGACAGCGGAAGCGCCAGCAACAGTGTCAGCAACGCGGTTCTTTTGGTACTTTGCATTGGCTTACTCGGCCGACTGTGGCTGAGCTTCGACGCTGGCCACAGTGACCAGCTGAGACATGTCCTGCTCCAGCCAACCACGGATCTGGCTCTGCAGATCCTGCAGGCTCGTGCTATCCAGACTGTTCAATTGAGGCTCCAGGCCTATACTGGCCTGCAGACGACCGAGGGACTCCTGCACCTTGGCCATGGACTGATAGCGACGCAGCTCACTCAGGATAGTGGTTACATTGGCAGAGATACGTGCCTGATCGCCCGCCATATTGCTCTGGAAACGGCCACGCACAATCTCTTCCATCTGTGCATCAACCTTGTAGATCTGGTCAGCTCGACCGAACTGGCGCAGAGCGTCATTGTACTGGTGTTGTGCCAGGTGGACCTGTGTCAGCACAGACATCTGCAGTGCCATGCGACGCGCTTCAGCCAGGGCTTCATTGCGCTCTGCTGCCTGCATGCGACTCGGAGCAGAAATCAGGTTGAACAGGTTGTAACTCACCTTCACACCCGCGGCGCGCCACTGTTCGTCGATCAGATAGCGGTCGTTATCGTAATAGCCACCGTACTCGAAGCTGATACCCGGCAGCAGCTTGAGCAAGGCTTTGCGGGTATCCTGCGCGGCGATACGTGCATTAAAGAACTGCTCACGCAAGTCTGCGTTCTGCAACAGGGCCCGAGCCTCAAGCTGTTCGATATCGACATCAAGAGGCGCTGCATGGGCAGCCGGTTCCTGCAGTTTAAAGCGCGTTCCCGGCAACAGACCTACCAGGTTGGCCAGCTCGATGCGTGCACTGGCCAGCTCACGCTCGACGCTTTCCAGCAGGCGCAGGTTCTCCAGCAAGTTACGCTGGTACCGCAGGGATTCGTCGGGGGCTCGCACGCGCTCTTCAGCCAGTTTGACCGAGTCCTGCAGGGCTTTTTCAGCATCCTGAATTGTCTGACGCACACGCTCGCTGAGCTGCTCGGCGGCCAAGGCGCGCCAGTAGGCTGTGCGTACATTCTGCATCAGCGTGTGCATCGCCTTACGACGCTTCTCGTTGGCAATCAGAAGCTTGTCGGCATTTTGCTTGGCGGTGTAGTAGCTGGCACCAAAATCAAGCAGACTCCAGGACAGCACCAGATCCGCTGTCTCATGTGCCTTTTCAGAGGAAATGTCCACATCACTGAAGTCACCTTCAGTGTAATCCGTTGGATCAGTGTAGGGAGCGGAGTAACGACTACCGTAGTTATCACGCCAGCTGTAACCCGCGTTGGCCATCAGCTTTGGCAGCATGTCGTACTTGCCGGCTTCCAGCTCACCAGCCGCGAGGGACTGTTCCAGCATGCGCACGCGTTGTTCAAGATTGTATTTCAGCGCACGGGCGATCGCCTCATCCAGTGTTATCACTTCACCGTGGGGCTCCATATCGGCAAAGGCAACCAGGCGATCATTCTGGTTGATCAGATTCATTTCTGTTGTACTGAAATCCTGGGGTGAAACTGCACACCCGGTCAGCGCTACTGCCCCCGCCAGCATCAATGCACGGCTCATCATCGAAATCTTGAACACTCTATTTCCTCTTATTGTGCCTTTAATCCATGTCCATAGCCGGGTATGGAGACCTTTCTGAGATAATGACGCGGTACTGCCTTGACCAGGCAACAGTCACTCGATACCCATTTAAAACAAGTGATTGTAAAAGCCGACAATATGAAGACTTTTGCACGAACGAACAACTGTTTTTTTTCAGCAGACACATCAAAAAAAAGATATTTGATGTAGCGCAAGCGACATGGGAGGACACAACGAAAGACTTAAACCTTAAGTGGTTATCATCTGTTACACTGGCTTTTCGCCACAACCATGTGTTTCAAACTGAACAATTTATCGCTTGCCGATGCCAATTTCAGGATACTGTGACGGAGAATGGATACCCGCTCCCAACCTCACTTGCTACTGATTGATGACAACCTCGAAGAGTTAGGCGTACTGGTATCGCTGCTGAGAGCTTCGGGGTTCAGAATTTCTCAGGCCAACACTGCACAACAGGGATATCAACGCGCGATAGCTCTACTTCCGGACCTCATTATTCTTGACTTGTTCATGCCAAAGATGGACGGCTTCGCGGTTTGTCGCCTGCTGAGTAAAATTCCAAATTTCCGGTTGCCTCCGATAATTTTCCTTTCTTCCTCCTGCTCACTGGATGACAGACTGCAGGGATTTGCATTGGGTGCCGTTGATTTTGTCAGCAAGCCGTTTGCACCGGAGGAAGTCGTTGCTCGCGCGAAAACACATCTGCGTCTTTACCGGGCATCCAGCACTCAGCCAGCTCAGTCAATCCTGCCTTCCACTGATCAAGAAACCCTCATTCTGGATACGTCGGTCCAGTTCATTAATCAGCACCTGTCAGACCCTCCACCGCTCGCGGAAATTGCTAGGTCTGTAGGAACACATGAAAAACGTCTGTTGCAGATTTTTCGAAAGCATATGGGAACTACAGTCTTCGCCTTCATTCGTGAAGCACGATTGCAAAAAGCGTGTGACTTACTGGCAAACGATATGATTTCGATTGAGAACATTGCCGCCGCAGTTGGGTTCAGCAGTGCTGCCAACTTTGCTACTGCATTCAAGACACACAAAGGAATAACGCCGCGTGAGTATCGCAGCCGTCTCCGTCAGAAGGCTCATAAGACAGCAGATTGATCTCATGAAGGCAGCCGTGAGGCTTCTGCTGCTCCTGATATGCCTGATGCTGACCGCTCCCTCTGCCTATGCAAATGAGAACTGCCCATTAAATGACCAACCGGTTTTGCGAGGGTGGCTGATTGACAGTGAGCCCGGCCACACTCCAGAACATATTGCCGACCGCCCCTCAAATGCATGGAAACAACCTTATGAGCCCATACCAGGCTTCAGTTCAGATGACCTGTGGCTCAAGCTCGACCTGCATAATCCAAACTCTCAAAACTGCCGCTACTGGCTGACTCTTGGGAGCCCAAGACTGGAAAGTATTAGACTGTATTTACTCAATACTAACCACTGGAGTGCAACTCGGGCTGGCAGCAACCATCCCATCACAGAGTGGCCTTTTCCCGCTCGCTGGCCTCGCTTCATGATAGACCTCAAACCAGGCCAAAACATTTTGGCATTGGTCAGAGTCAACAGCCAAAGTCGGCTTCTTGTAACGCCACAACTATGGAACCTGCAGACACTTCAAGCCGCTGAGCAATCCGAGCAATTGCTGAACGGACTGTCTGCCGGGGCGACAGTTCTGATTTTACCCTTTGCTTTTATACTTGCATGGGCCTATCGCAACGCGCTCATTTTTTCGAATGCCACAGTGCTACTCAGTTATTTCATGCTGACACTTGTAGCCAATGGCTATCTTTTTTACCTCCCTGAATGGCTGCCACACTCACGCACTCTGGTCGCTTGTCTGTCTATTGGTACTGCAGTCACCTACAGCATATACGTGTACCTGCTCTTCAATACACACAAACTGCCTGCATGGCCCAGGTCATTAATTATTACCTACATGCTAACGGGAATAGTCCTGCTTGGGACGGCTCTGATGGAAAGTACTCCCCAGACCAGGCAAGCTTTTGATACCTACCGCTTGACCACATACTTTGGGTATCCCCTGCTGTTGATCCTTACATTGAGGTACGGCATACGCTTGGGCTGGTTAGCCTGGGGCCTCACATTTTGCATCACTCTGCAGGGGCTTTCACTGTCATTTGCAGGCTCCTTCTACCAGCCTTTGGCCTACGGTGAAGACACTCTTGCCGTACCCTCAAACTTGCTGCTGATAGTGCTGTTGATCAGTACTCTTATTGCAACAACACAGCACCATCGGCGTCATGAGCTGCGACTGAGAAAGGAAGTCAGCCTGCTGCAGCAGCGTGCTCAGGAGCGCCTGGAACATATGGTTGAGCTACGCACTCGGCAGCTGCAGGAAACACTGGATGCCAACCGCAAGCTGGTCGCCAGAATCAGCCACGATTTACGTGCACCTTTGGGCCATATTATCACCCATGCAAGACAGCTAGCCGCCGCACCCGTGACAAATGAAGCAGCACGCATAGAACATTACGCCAAGCATCAGCTGGATATGCTAAAAGACCTGATGGCATTGACCCTTAACGATACTGTTCACTCGGAATGCTGCCTGGAAGCCGGCTATCTGTATGCTTTCCTCGACAACATTTCACATGAAGGGGAGCTGTTGGCTGCACGACATCGGAACAGTTTTAAGATGCAGATCACCACCAACGTGCCTGCTCTGGTAACAGCAGACTTCAGAAAGTTGCGCAGAGTTATCGTCAACCTCATTGATAATGCCACCCGATTCACCCAAGAAGGAGAGGTCCAGGTACTGATTGAGGTAAAGCAAAATGACGAAGACGAGGCTTTATTTAAATTCAGCGTAACTGATAACGGTCCTGGATTGAGCCAAGAACAGGCTCAAGAGATGCTGCGCCCACTCTCAAAGGGCGCTCAATCCAAAACGGGGTATGGTCTGGGTTTGGCGATTGTCTCTGAGCTATTGACATTGATGGGAAGCCGACTTGAAATTACACAGCCACCCGCTGGTGGCAGCTGTTTTAGCTTCAGTCTGACCCTGCACCTTGCTGATGAGGAGCAGGTTGAACACGTTTTCATCGAGGAGTTTCTTCCCGCCAGCATGGCAACCTTCTGCAGAGTATTGCTGGTCGATGATTCTTGCAGAGTGCTTGACGACCTGAGTGAGCTCTTGGGCGGCTACGGATTGGATGTTTACAGCGTTACCAGTTGCAACCGAGCCCTGGAACTATTACAAGCACAAGATATTGATCTTGTAATGACAAACCAGGCCATGCCGGACATGAGTGGATGGGAGCTATTGGCCACCTTGCGCGAGCGCAGCCCGTCACTGCCTGTAATCCTGTATTCCGCTTTGCCGGCTATCCCTCCAGAAACATTTCATGCTCGCGAGTTTGATGCAGTATTGTTGAAGCCAGCAACCAGCCGGCATATTCTGACAACAATACAAGAGTTGCATCAGAGGTATAACGCAACAGATCAGCAAATAACTACCCCTGTACGCGTCTGTAACGCCGGTACAGTATCTCCACCCGTTTGACGTAGGCCTGTGTTTCGGCAAAAGGCGGTATCCCGCTGTAGCGCTCAACCGCACCGGGGCCGGCGTTGTACGCGGCCGTTGCAAGCCGGGTGTCGCCCTCATAGCGCGCCAGCAACATTGCAAGATAACGCACACCGCCATCAATGTTCTGCTCGGGATTGAACGGACTCACGACACCCAGCTCTTCAGCGGTGGTGGGCATAAGCTGCATCAAACCCTGCGCGCCAACGCGAGAACGCGCCTGAGGATTGAACGCCGACTCGGCATGAATGACCGCACGCACCAGTGCAGGGTCCACCGCATGAACAGCCGCTATGCGATCAATCGCCTCCTGATATCGATCAGTAATCAGCGGCGTGGACTCCCAGTCAATGCGCGTACCCACCTTGCAGGCGTAACAATCGAACCGCATCACTTCGAATTTGACATTGAGTGGCTTCTGATCGCTGAACGACAGCACGCCATCCGCATTGCGGTACTTGTAATAGGTGGTGGAGACAGCGGCAGGACTGCTCTGCTGAATATTGGTGTACTCCACCCGACCATCAGGATGCACGATACGCCGCACCTCAGCCTGTGCAGGCTGACACAGCAGCGCAATCAGCAGCATCAGGCTGATCAGCGGAAAACGGGATTCATTTACTGGCATGGCCATTGTTCATTTCAGCTCGTCTTTTGGGCAGTGTAAGCCCTGCAGGCCGGTTTGGCTCCTGTCATCTGCACTTTAAGCAGGACGGTTGAACTGGATCAACCGCTCGGCCAGCCGCAACAGCCGCTCATGCTCGTGCAACTGCTCCAGCCACTCTTGCGGAATCGCATCCAGCCCATAATAGGCTCCGGCCAGCTGGCCGTAGATGGCCCCGACAGTATCGGCATCGTCACCCAGATTCACCGCCAGCAGCATGCCCTCGGCAAAGTTGCCACTCTGACTGAAAGCCCAGAGCGCTGCCTCAAGCGAGTCGATTACATAACCCGTTGCACGGATCTCGGGCGGTTGCCGGCGCAAAAAACTGCCCAGACAGACTTCAATGACCTCTGAATCCAGTTCAGGCAGCAGCTCAGTCACGGCAGAACACTGCCAGATCTGCTCCGGTGTCTCTGCCGTCAGCGCTTCACGCAGCATCAGGGCAAAGACCCGATTGGCATCCAGACAGCGCGGATCGGCGTGCGTCAGCCGGGCATGCTCGCTGGCCAGCTCTCCAATGTCAGGCCGGTCGCAGGCATAGATCACCACCGGTGCCAGTCGCATGAGTGTGCCATTACCCGCCTGATCCAGCGATTCGTCGGCGGCAAAGGGCTCTGCGGTACTTTCATAGCGCAAAAGCGCCTCCCGGGTGCGATTGCCGATGTCAAAACAGCGCCCGGTGGAAGAGCAATAGCCGTCTCGAAACCAGCGCACAAAACGGTCCATTTGATCCCATGCATCAAAACCGCCCCGCTCAATCAGGCTGTAGGCGCTGCACAATGCCATGGAGGTATCATCCGTCCAGTAGCCGGCAGGAAGCTGATGGGGCCCGCCGGCACGATAGCCCGTGACCGGCTCAAAGCTGCCCGGGCGCATGAACTCAACGGCGGCCCCCATCGCATCACCCACCGCGAGGCCGATGAACATTCCCTTTAACCCCTTGTCCATGTGCAGATCTCCCGAGAGTATCCTTCTCACCTCCCCCTCATGCAGGGGAGTCATATACATACAAACAGAAATGTATGATGTTTTTTAAACCGGTAATACGTTAAAATAATCCACACTTTCCGTAGTTGTTACAAGTGAGATCCTTTTAATGGCACGACGCACCAAAGCCGAAGCCGCTGCTACCCGTGAAACCCTCATCGACGCTGCCGAAGAGATGTTCATGGAATACGGTGTTGCCCGTACCTCTCTGGAGCAGATTGCCCGTCATGCCGGCATGACACGCGGTGCCGTGTATTGGCACTTCAAGAATAAGGCCGATCTGTTTCGTGCCATGCTGGAACGGGTGCGAATGCCGTTCGATGACCTGGTGCAGGAAATTGATGACCCCTCGCTGACCGAGTCCCCCATCAACGCCATTCGCCTGGCCTGCCTCAAGGGGCTGGCACGCCTTGAGCAGCCACGCTACACACGGGTCCACTCCATTCTGTTGTATCGCTGTGAGTTCTTCAGCGATATCGACCCCATTGCGATGCAGGAAGAAATTGCCTGCGATATCCACGAAGCACTGCTGCGTTACTTTACCCTTGCCGATGAAAAGCGAGAGCTGTCCGTTACTCCTGAGGTAGCCGCAGACTTGATGAATGCGTGCCTCTCGGGCCTGTTCCACGACTGGCTGCGCAAGCCGGACGCGTACTCGATTCTGGCCCGTGGCGAAACCCTGATAGCGCACCTGCTGGACCTTATTCGCCACCGCTAGGCGGCTGGCGGAATGCCCCGCATTGAACAACCAACAAAAAAGGCGCTGTCCCCGGGGAGAGCGCCTTTTCATCACTGACTGAAATCAGTGAGCCGTATCGGTCTGTGTTACGCCTCGCTTGTGACTGATCCAGTCTGAAATATGCGCGATCATGGCATAGAAGCTCGGCACGAAGCAGCTGGAGATAATCGCCACCGATGCCATGCCGACAGATACTGCCGTACCGATATGATGACTGCTCACATCACTGGCACCGCTGGCCAGCGCCAGTGGCAAGGTACCCAGAATAAAGGCAAAAGAGGTCATCACAATCGGACGGAAACGCAGCTCGGCCGCCGTTACCGCCGCCTCACGGATCGATTTGCCCAGCTCCCGACGCTGCAGCTCAGCAAACTCCACAATCAGGATCGCATTCTTGGCCGCAAGGCCCACCACCACGAGCAAGCCGATCTCAACATATACCGAGACATCCAGCCCACGCAGTACGATACCGCCAACAGCACCGAAGAATGCAAAAGGCGTTGCCGTCATGACCGCCAGCGGCAGTGACCAGCTTTCATACTGTGCGGCCAGGATCAGGAACATCATGATGATGCCGAAAATGATCGCCATGGAGGCCGTGTTGCCCAGCGTGGTTTCCTGATACGCGGTACCGGTCCAGCCCATGCCCCAGTCATCACCCAGCTCCTGCTGAACGATGTCGTTCATGGCCGCAATCGCCTCAGCCGAGCTGTAGCCCGGTGCCGGACCACCCTGGAACTGAGCTCCCAGATACACGCCGAAACGGGATACCACTGCAGGACCCACCTGACGCTCGAGCGTTACAAACTCGGACAGCGGAATCCGCTCACCATTACCGGCACGCACGAAGATATTGTTGATATCCTCCGGCTCGTCACGGTACTCATCCTCGTTCTGCAGATACACCTGGAAGTTGCGGTTCTGGTAACTGAAGTAGTTCACAAAACCGTTACCCAGCGTGTTGGACAGGGTGGCGTTCAGATCGCTCAGGGGCACGCCGTAACTCAGCGCCTTCTGTTGATCGATATTGGCTCGGAACGAGGGTACATTCACGTTGAAGGTTGTGAATACCCGTTGCAGCGCCGGATTCTGTGCCGCGGCCTGCATCACTTTTACCGATGCCATGTACAGCTCTTCCGAACTGGCACCACCGAAGGACTGCAGATAGCCGGTGAAGCCACCCGTGGTCGACAGCCCCATGATCGGCGGCATGTTGAAGGCGATGGCACTGCCGCCCTCGATCTGGGCACCGAGCTGCATCACCTGACCAATCAGCTGATCAACCGTCAGCTCACGCTCCTCCCACGGCACCAGGCTGATGAACATGATGCCGCGGGCGGTGTTCACCGCACTGGACAGGATGTCATAGCCCGCAATCGAGACGACATGGTTCACGCCCGGGATCTGCTCGATCGCGTCACTCAATTGCCCCATGTACTTGCTGGTGCGATCCAGTGAAGCGGCATCCGGCAGCTGCACACTGACCAGCGCAATACCCTGATCGGTTTCCGGGACCAGTGATGTCGGGGTCGTGCTGAACATCCACCATGAACCGGCACTGAAAGCCGCCGTCAGCGCCAGCGCGAGCACCCAACGCTGCACCAGCAGCTTGACGATCCACACATAAAGTCCGGTAATCGCCGCAAATACGCGGTCAAACAGACGCAGAGGCGCGTGCAGCAGATGCAGCAGCCCCGAGCCTTCGAAACGCGGCTTGTGCTTGATGAAAATGGCCGACAGCGCCGGTGTAAAGGTCAATGCCATCAGGGCGGAGAACGCCACGGAGATCGCAACCGTCAGGGCAAACTGCTGATAGATCTGGCCGGTAAACCCGCCCATGAACGCCACAGGCACAAACACGGCAGCCATGATCAGCGATGTCGCAATAACCGGACCGCCCACCTCTTTCATGGCACGAATGGTGGCATTGCGCACACTGATCTTGTCGTCCTCACTCAGCACACGCTCGACGTTTTCGACCACCAGGATCGCGTCATCCACCACGATGCCGATCGACAGTACCAGCGCGAACAGCGTGAGCAGGTTGATCGAGAACCCGAACAGGTAAAAGCCCGCGAATGTGGCAATCACCGATACCGGTACCACCGACATGGCGATGACGGTAAAGCGCCAGTTCTGCAGGAACACGAACAGAATCACGCCAACGATCAGGAAGGCCTCGATAAAGGTCGTGACCACGGTCTCGACGGATGAACTGATAAACAGTGTGGTGTCATAGGGCACCACGTATTCGAGCCCGGGCGGGAAACGTCCGGCCAGCTCTTCCATCTTGGCCTTGACCGCCAGCGAGGTCTCCAGCGCATTGGCACCCGGCTGCTGGTTGATGATGATCGGCGTCATGCCGGCACCATCAAGGCGTGCATCGATACCATAGAAGGACGCGCCCAGCTCGATGCGCGCCACATCTTTCAGCAACAGCGCCGAGCCATCTGCGTTGGTGCGCAGGAAGATAGTGCGGAAATCATCCGCACTGGACAGACGGCCACCCGCCGTCACGGTATAGGTATAGGCACGCGGATTCGCATTGGGAGTTGCCGCCAGACTGCCCGCCGGCACTTCGGTATTCTGGGAACGGATCGCCGCGGCCACCTCGGTTGGCGTCAGATCGTACTGCGCCAGCTTTTCGGGGTCCATCCAGATACGCATGGCGAACTTGCCGCCACCGAGCACCTCTGCCTCACCCACACCCGGTACCTGACGCAACTCGTCCAGTACATTCAGAGTGGCGTAGTTCTGCATGTAGATGTTGTCGTAGTCACCCTGCGGCGAGATCATCGCCACCACCATCAGGATGGAGCTGGAGCGCAACTTGACGGTAACGCCCTGCGCCTGCACCTGCTCGGGCAACTGCGACAGCGCCCCCTGCACACGGTTGTTCACGTTGATGGTGTTGGTATCACCGTCAGTGCCGATATCAAACGCCACGTTCAGGCTCATGATACCGTTGTCGGCACTGGTCGAGGTCATGTACAGCATGTTCTCGACCCCGTTGATCGCTTCCGCCAGCGGCGCGGCAACGGTTTGCGCTACGGTTTCGGCATTGGCCCCGGGGAAACGAGCCTGTACCGACACGGTAGGCGGAACGACGCTGGGATACTGCTCGATCGGCAGCACCCGCATGCTTACGACCCCAACCAGCGTCAGGATGATCGCCAGTACAGTGGCGAAAATCGGCCGGCCGATAAAGAAATTGGAGAAATTCATTCGGCGTTCGCCTCCTCTGCCGCCTCCTCTGCCGCCTCATCTGCCGCGGCTGCAGGCTGTATCGGCGTGCCCGGCTTGATACCGGACGGATCACCGGACACGATCTTCATGCCCTCTTCCAGCCCCTCAAGGATGATCTGCCAGGAACCTGCAATCTCACCCAGCTGAACCGCCTGCGCCCGAGCCTTGCCTTCCTCATCCACGACGAAGACCTGCGGCCCCATCAATCCCTGAGTGACGGCAATTTCGGGCACGGCAATCACGTTGAAGCGTTTCAGGCCTTCGATGCTGACACGCACGAACTGGCCCGGCAGCACCTGCGCATCCGGGTTGGCAAAGCTGGCCGAGGCCTGCACGGTACTGGTTTTTTCATCAACACGAGAGCCGAGAAAGTCCATTTGCCCCTGCAATGTTACGGACTGAGCACCGTTGTCACCGGCCACCTGCAGTGTCGCCTGGATCTCATGCAGACTCATGCCGGCTGAAAGCTGCTTGCGCAGCTCGAATGCGTCTTTCTGGGGCAGCTGGAAACGCACTTCGAGCGGGTCCAGCGGCGTGATGGTGACCAGCTCAGTACCTGCATTGACCAGATTGCCAAGGTTAACCTGACTGAGGCCCACCATGCCTGACACCGGAGCCTTGACCTGGGTGTAGTTCAAATCGATACGGGCACTGGCCAATGCCGCCTCAGCCTGAGCCACGCGCGCCTGGGCAACGCTCAACTCCGCCTGGGCCTGATCAACCTGCTGCCGACTGACAGAGTTCCGGCTGAGCAGCTGCTCATAGCGCTCTGCATCTCTACGGGCACGTGCCTGCTCCGCCTGAGCACTCTTCACATCTGCCAACCGCTCATTGACTCGAGCCTGATAGAGTTCAGGCTCAATGGTGTAGAGCAGATCACCCTGCTCGACATGATCGCCCTGCTCGAACTGGCGCGTTTCAAGTACGCCCGTTACACGAGCGACGAGTGTCACCTCATTATCACTGCGCAGCAACGATGAGTACGATTTCTGCAGCGGGATATCCTGCCGCGTAACAGTTGTCACCTCGGTCGCTACCGGTGGCATTGCCGGCGCCCCGGCCCCTGCCGTTGCCTGTGGCGATTCGTCGCTGCCGCACGCCACCAGCAGAGATGCTGACAGCACCAGCAACGCTGTGCGAGCGGAATGAAAAGCTGTTCTCATGGCATAAATCCCGTTTAGAAGCAGAGTGAAGAGATCGGGCATTTTACATTCATCCATGTATGGATGTAAATCAGACTATGCTGACAGAACAGATTGAGTACAGGCCACGTACACAACGAGTGAAATCAAACCTTTTCATCGACCGACGGCTTTTCATTTCCGATGCAGCATGAAACTCTTTTAGCCGGTTGCTGGTCTTAAGCAGTAGAACATAACGGGAGAGACCCATGACTATCCGAACCGGATACTTGATCGGCGCCGCCCTTGCACTGGTGCTGACCGTATTTGCATCAACTCGGTTGACGGCAGCCGACACTTCCGACACCCCTGATCTGTCTCAATATCAGGTCGCCACTTTTGCCGGGGGCTGTTTCTGGTGCGCCGAGGAAGGCTTTGAAAAAATCCCCGGTGTGGTGGAAGCCATTTCCGGCTACAGTGGCGGCACCGAGCCCAACCCAACCTACGAGCAGGTATCCTCGGGCAAAACCGGTCATACAGAGGCTGTCCAGGTGTACTACGACCCCACAATCATCACCTACGAGGGACTGGTTGAGGGGTTCTGGCGCTTTATGGACCCCACCGATGCCAAGGGCCAGTTTGTCGACCGCGGAGAACAGTATCGTCCGGCCATTTTCTATCATGATGATCAGCAGCGGCAGGTGGCCGAATCCTCCCGTGATGCCCTGGCCGCGTCCGGGCGCTATGACAAACCGGTGGTGATCGAGATCACGCCCTTCAACGCGTTCTATGAGGCGGAAGACTACCACCAGGACTATTACAAGAAGAATCCGGTGAGATACCGCTTCTATACGCACAACTCGGGTCGTTACCAGTTTATCGAGCGGTTCTGGGGCGATGATCAGGCACTCGATTTCAGCCAGTTTCGCCCCACTCAGGCCGGCGTCCGCATGGGGCCACCCGGAGAGGACTACCAGCGCCCTTCTGATGAAGTGCTGCGTCAGCGCCTGACGGCTGAACAGTTTAAGGTGACACGCGAGGACGGCACTGAACGTGCCTACGAAAATGAATACTGGGATGAGAAACGCCCCGGTATCTATGTCGATATCATCTCGGGAGAACCTCTGTTTTCCTCCCGAGACAAGTACAAGTCTGGTACGGGCTGGCCCAGCTTCACCCAACCCATTGCAGAGGGAGTGGTGACCGAGCATGAGGACCGTTCATGGTTCATGACCCGTACGGAGATTCGCAGCGCGCTGGCCGACTCACACTTGGGTCATGTCTTCAACGATGGTCCGAAACCCACCGGGCTGCGTTACTGCATGAACTCAGCGGCCATGCGTTTCATTCCGCTTGAGGAGATGGAAGCGCAGGGCTACGGCGACTGGATCGACGCCGTTCGCTAACTCCCTGTACAGGTGCTGCGGCCAGAACGGCTCAGCGCCTGCGTTCGTAAACGCTCAGGCTAACAGCCGTTGCGAGATTGAGCGATTCGATCTGGCCTGCACCGGCAATGGTGAACGGACGTACCGACAGACTGTCGAGCTGCTCACGGGGCACGCCACGCGCCTCGTTGCCAAACAGATAGCAGTCACAGTCACTAAATGCGGGCGCACTGAGCGGCTCGCCCTGCATATCGAGACAGCCAATCCGCTTGTATCGCCCCGCCAGGCTTGCCAGGGGCACATCCAACTCCAGGGGTACGTGAAAAATCGCCCCCATGCTGGCGCGAATCACCTTGGGGTTGAACGGATCGACGCTGTTGGGGCTGAGCAGGCAGCGAAAGCCACCAAACCAGGCCAAAGTACGCAAGATCGTGCCCAGATTACCCGGGTCCTGCACTTCGTGCAGGTAGATGGCTATATCATCCTCGGCAGGTGCCGGTCGTATCGCATTGATGGGCAGCACCGCCAGTATCCCCTGAGGGGACTTGGTCGCACTGAGCGCGCGCATCTGCTTGCTGCCGATTTCGTGCTTGACCAGTGGCGTTGCCCAGTCTCGGTATTCTTCAGTCAAATACAGCTCAGCGGCCTGCAGCTCGGGACGGTGTTTCAAGGCCTGTTGCAGCTCCAGCACCAGGTGCTCACCTTCCACCAGACAGGCACCCAGTTCGCTGCGATATTTTTTCTGCTGCAGCTTCTTGATGTCGTCCAGTTTCATGCCGATTCGATTTCCCGCTGCTTGAGCATATCCAGTGCCACCGCCTCAGCCACCTTGATGCCATCAATACCGGCCGACAGGATACCGCCGGCATAACCGGCGCCTTCACCTGCCGGGTACAACCCGCGCACATTCAGGCTCTGCAGGGTTTCAGGGTTTCGTGTGATGCGAATCGGCGATGAGGTACGCGACTCGATGCCGGTCAGCACCGCATCTGCGCGGTCAAACCCGCGAATCTTGCGCCCAAAGGCCGGCAACGCCTCGCGGATCGCCTCAATGACATAATCCGGCAGCGCTTCGGCCAAGTCACAGAGTTTGACGCCCGGCTGGTAGGAGGGCTCGACCTCGCCCAGCTTTTCAGAAGCACGTCCACTCAGGAAGTCCCCCACCAACTGGGCCGGGGCACGGTAGTCACAGCCACCGAGCTGATAGGCGATCGATTCCAGCTTTTCCTGCAATTCGACCCCAGCCAGTGGCCCGCCGGGAAAGTCCTGCTCCGGGTTGATGCCCACCACAATGCCCGCGTTGGCGTTGCGCTCCTTGCGCGAATACTGACTCATGCCGTTGGTGACCACGCGTCCCTCTTCCGAGGTCGCCGCAACCACCTGACCACCGGGGCACATGCAGAAGCTGTAAACGGCCCGGCCGTTTTTGGCATGGTGGATCAGCTTGTAGTCCGCTGCCCCCAGTTCTTCATGCCCTGCGTATTTGCCCAAACGCGCACGGTCGATCATGGACTGCGGGTGCTCGATACGAAAGCCGATGGCAAAGGGCTTCGGCTCGATGTGCACCTCACGTTGATGCAGCATGCGGAAGGTATCACGCGCACTGTGCCCAAGCGCCAGCACAACATGGCGACTCAGCAGCTGGCTGCCATCCGCAAGGGTCACGCCCTTGACTTCGCCATTCTCCAGTAGCAGATCGGTCACTTTGGACTCAAACCGAATCTCGCCCCCCATCTCAATGATGCTCTGACGCATCCTTGATACCACCGTGGTCAAACGGAAAGTGCCGATATGCGGCTTGTTCACATACAGGATATTGTCCGGCGCGCCGTGATCGACAAACTCCTGCATCACCTTGCGGCCATAGAATTTGGGGTCCTTGACCTGTGAATAGAGTTTGCCGTCCGAAAACAGGCCTGCTCCGCCTTCACCAAACTGAACGTTGGATTCGGTACTCAGGTTGTGCTGACGCCAGAGCGCCCAGGTATCCTGGGTACGCTTGCGCACATCACGGCCGCGCTCCAGAACGATCGGCCTGAACCCCATCTGCGCCAGAATCGTGGCGGCAAACAGACCACAGGGACCAAACCCAATAACCAGAGGGCGTTCTTCAAGATCCGCAGGCGCGACGGCAACCGGGTGATAGTCAGTATCGGGGGCTTGTCCCACGTGCACATCATCCGCAAAGCGCGCCAGAACAGCCGACTCATCCCTGACTTCAAGATGGATGATATACACAAAGGTAATCTCGGTATTCTTCTTGCGAGCGTCATAACTGCGCTTGAATACGCTGAAGCCGATCAATTCATCATCGGCCAACTGCAGCCGTTTCAGAATAGCCTGACGCAACGCGGCTTCAGGATGATCGAGAGGAAGAGAAAGTTCACTGAGACGGATCATGGCATGAGGTTCCGGCCGGTTTACCCGGCAAAGGGTCATTAAAGAGCGAAGTATAGCGATCAGCACCGACAAAGTCAGTTGGATACTGCCTGCAGCGTGGCGTCCGGGCGGCTCGACACGTACAATTGTTACTTTCAGTTTCAGATGGTTTTAACCGGTATGGCCCGTTCCAAAAGCAGTGCACGCTGGCTCGATGAGCACGTCAACGATCCCTTCGTCAAACAGGCACAGAAAGACGGTTATCGCTCTCGTGCCAGTTACAAACTGTTGGCGATCAACGAAAAGGACAAACTGATCCGGCCCGGCATGCTGGTGATCGATCTGGGCTCGGCCCCCGGTGGATGGTCTCAGGTAGCGTCAAAGCTGGTCGGTGCGGGCGGAAAAGTGATCGCATCAGACATTTTGCCCATGGACAGTTTGCCCGATGTGGAGTTTATTCAAGGCGACTTCACTGAAGATGCCGTGTTTGAGCAGATTCTGAAAGCAATCAACGATGATCCGGTCGATGTCGTCATTTCGGACATGGCGCCCAATCTCAGCGGGATCGCCACAGCAGACCAGGCGGCTTCCATCTATCTGATCGAGCTGGCCCTGGACATGGCCCAGCAGGTACTCAAACCCAAGGGCAGCTTTATTGCCAAGGCGTTTCAGGGCGAGGGCTACGAGGAGTTCGTCAAGCAGGTGCGTGAGCATTTCGACACGGTGCTGATTCGCAAGCCTGAAGCGTCTCGCTCCCGCTCACGAGAGGTATATGTCGTTGGCAAGGGGTTTCGTGGCTGAATGACAATGATCAAATGCTTGTAGAACCGACAAAAATTGGCTAAACCTAGACTCTAATAACAAAAGCGTAGCCATATGGACACACCAGCCATCTCCATAAAAACCTGTTCTGCCAATCACGGGTTGGCAGCAGCATGATTCACCGACGGATCGGCCTGGGCCTCACGACCAAAACCCTGGGCATGACCCTGTTGATCCTGGCTCTCATCATCGGCGTCACGGCCATCATGAGCCGAGCCTTTGAGCGCCTGCATGATCAGGTCGACACCCTGACCAGCACGGAGATGGAAAACCTGATGACGTCCGTGCGACTGGTGCAACAGGCCGAGTCGTTGATCAATCAGGGCGACGGGCTGGCCAACGCCAGCAGCCACGCTGAACGCCGCCAGGCGCTGGTCGATCTGACCGACCGAACGCTTTGGGTCAGCCAGTTGACCGATCGATTGGCCTTACAAGGCAGCAACCCTGAGCTGATTGACCAGGCACGCTCAACCCTTAACCAGCTGCACGACAATATCGTACAGCTTGACCAGCGCGTGTCCCAGCGCATTGATGCCCCCTCTTCACAGGTCGGACTTGAGCGCCAGATCAGTGCGCTCTCCCACAATAACCGCGAGCTGGCTGGACAGCTGGCCGTTCTGATGGGCTATTTTTCCGCCACTATGCGTGAGCAGATGGTTGCCCAAAGTGAGCAGCTGGCCAGCGACATCCGTACCCAACAGCGCAACCTGATTGCGCTGGCGCTGTTGCTGCTAGTGTTTGCCCTGCTGGCGGGGATTTACTTTGAAGTGGTGGTGGTACGGCGCATTCTGCAGATGCAGCGAAATGTCAGTGCTCCTGTGGTAGATATAAACGCGTTTGATACCCGCGGGGGTGATGAAATTTCCAGCCTGTCCCGCACCGTTCGCAGTTATGTGCAACGTATCCAGTTCCAGGAGGCACGCATGCGCGAGGCTCACCAGGAGCTGACCTACATGGCCGAGCATGACGCGCTGACCGGGCTGGCCAATCGTCGGCACTTTCAGGCCGCTGCTCGACAGCTGTTGCGCCAAAGCAGTCAGCCGCTGTGTGTTGCCATTGCGGATATCGACTACTTCAAGCAGGTCAATGACCGCTTTGGCCATGCTGCAGGCGATCTGGTTCTGATCGAAGTGGCTCGATTGCTCTCCGGTGGACTTCGAGAAAGCGACCTGCTGGCACGATTTGGCGGAGAGGAGTTCGCCATCATGCTGCCGGTCAGCTCCCTTGAGGCTGGCCGGCAGGTACTGGACAAGCTGCGCCGGCAGATCGAAACCACACCGTTCTCACCCGGCCAAAAGACCGAGATCAGTCTGAGCATGAGTTTCGGCATTGCGCTGATCGACACGTCCCCCTGGGGGGTTGACCGGGATGACTGCAAGGTTGAGGCGTTGCTGGATGCATCGCTGCACGCGGCCGACAAGGCTCTGTACGATGCCAAACGCAAGGGGCGCAACCGCGTTGGCATTGCCCAGGAGACCGTATATGCGAACGCCATGTGAGCGGTTTAAAAGGCTCGTATCTGTCAGCCTAAAGGCCATGACGCTTATCTGCCTGCTCATGGGCCTGCCCGTACAGGCCCATGAGCAGATACGACTGGGCATTCAGCTGGAACCCCCGACACTCGACCCCACCATCACAGCCGCTGCATCGGCCGGGGAAATCACCTGGTGCAATATTTTCGAGGGCCTGACCATGGTCGATGGCCAAGGCAGAATCAGGCCACGGCTGGCGCGTGAGTGGCAACTGTCCGATGATGGCCTGACCTACACCTTTACCCTGCACAAGGGCGTCACCTTCCACGATGGGAGTCGCTTTAATGCCCAAACGGCCGCCTATGCCTTGAATCGCTTGCTTGATGCCGATAATGCAAATCCCCAGCGCGAGTGGTTTGAACAGGTTTCTTCCGTATCAGCGACCGACGATGAACGGCTGGTGATTCAGCTCAAGCAACCCGATGCCATGCTGCCCTTTGCTCTGTCATTACCCGCCGCTGTCATGGTGCACCCACAGAGTGCCGGCCGTAACGGCCAACATCCGGTCGGTACCGGCCCCTACCGATTCGACCGCTGGGAAAAAGGTCACTCTGTGACACTCAAGCAAAACCTGGATTACTGGGGCAAACCGCCACACCTGGCGCAGGCACGGTTTCTGTTCATGCACACAACGGTGGGTACCGAGAATATTCTCGCTGAAGGTCTGGTAGATGGCTTGCTGAGCGTCACCCGTGTGGGCAGCCGTTTCATGATTCGGCCTGACTACCGCATGAGTGCGCGCAAGCTGCAAAGCAAAATGATCCTGGCCATCAACAATGCACGCCCCCCGTTTAACGACCTGCGCGTACGGCGTGCGCTGTCCCATGCCATTGACCGCAAACACCTGAGTACGCTCTATGGCCCCCAATTCACTCCGGAGCTGATCGGCTCTCATTTTCCACCCTCCCATCCAGCCTATGTCGATCTGGTTGAGCGATACCCCTATGACCCTGGGATGGCCCGCCAACTGCTGGACTTGGCACAAGTCCCTCACAATCAGCCCGTGACCTTGACCATCCCGCCGACCGATTACGGTCGCTACGGTGGTCTTATGGTGGCGGACGATCTGGAAGCGGCCGGTTTCAGGGTAAAACTGGAGCAGGTGGACTGGGCCACCTGGATGGAGCGGGTATTCAAGCAGAAGGATTATGAGCTGACACTGATCATGCATGTTGAGCCGATGGATCTGAACATCTATGCCCGTGACGATTACTATTTCAACTATGACAACACCGCTTTCAAGGCGATCTGGAAGCAGGTTCTGAACGCGCGCAGCGAAAACGAGCTTCATCACTGGCTGGCCGAAGCTCAGCGCCGCATCACTGAAGATGCGGTCAACGTGTTCCTGTTCATGCGCCCGGAGCAGAACCTGATGCACAGGGACCTTGAAGGGATGTGGGAGAACAGTCCCATTCCCTCATTTGTCCTTGAGGATATTCGCTGGACACATAAAGAACCATGACGCGGAATCCTGACGCTCCTCAGTAAAAGCGGATCAGCACGACCCCCACGATCAGGCAGACAACCCCCAGAACGCGTCCCAGATTGATATCATGCTGGGGGAAGGTTGCCCACCCCAGATGGTCAAGAATCACCGATGTAATCAGCTGACCCGCCACAAACAGCGCGATCATGGTGGCGGCACCGATTCGCGGTGCCAGAAAGACACCGGTAGAGACGAACAGCGCGCCCATAAAGCCCCCCGTCCAGGCCCACCAGGGCGCTTGCCTGAGATCAGACAAGAGCGGCCATTCAAATCGCATCCCCACCACGACCACAAAAAGCGCCAGAGTGCCGATCATGAACGAGATAAAAGATGCCCAGATCGCACCCTGACTGCTTAGCGCCAATGTACTGTTCACACCCGCCTGCAGGGGCATCATCATGCCGGCCACAAACGCCAGCGCCAGCCAGAAAAACAGCATGGGGCCTCCTTTCATCATCAGGTTCTCGACATCAGGTCATCAGCGGCGGGTCAGATAGACGCCGCACTCCAGATGATCTGTATAGGGGAACTGGTCAAAAATCGCGAACCGTTCCAGTTTGTGGGTCTGGCTGATCTGTTTCAGATTCTCGTGCAGAGTATCCGGGTTACATGACACATAGAGAATATGCGGATACTCGCAGATCTGCTCAACCGTGTGCTCATCAAGACCACAACGTGGCGGGTCAACAAACACTGTACTGAACTCACATTCATCCAGCGCCAGCCCCTGTACCTTGCGGCTGGTCTTTTCACCCTTGAGGATCAGTGACAGATCCTCCGATGGCATGCGCAGCACATCAATGTTGTCGATACCGTTTTCCTTGATGTTCCACTCGGCGGAACGAACCGACACCTTGGAGATCTCGGTGGCCACTACACGGCGGAAATTCTGCGCCAGCGGCAGGGTAAAATTGCCGTTACCGCAGTAGAACTCTACCAGATCACCGCCGGCATGCGCGGTTGAGTCGATCGCCCACTCGATCATCTTCTCGCAAACATGACCATTGGGTTGGGTGAAGCCGTTTTCGGTCTGCTGGTAGCGGTACGCACGACCGTTGATGTTCAGTTCTTCGACCACGAAATCGCGGTCCAGCAAAATTTTCTGCTTGCGGGCACGGCCAATGATGTCGATATTGAACCGCTCACGCAGTGGCTTGACGCGCTCCACCCACTCATCATCCAGCTGACGGTGATACAACAGGCTGACCAGCAGCTCGCCGGAGAGCGTGCTGAGAAAATCGACCTGAAACAGCTTGAAGCGCAGCACCGGGTCAGGACGAATCATGTCCAACAGCTCAAACATCATGTCATGGATGCGCCTTGACACCATCGGACAGCTGTCCAGCCGCACCGGCGTGCGCTTGTCACCGTCGAACATGACGTAATAGAGATCATCGCCCTCATGCCAGGTACGAAACTCGGCGCGCAGGCGGTAATGCTCGGGTTCAGAGGTAAACACCTCGATCGCGGGCAGATCGAATTCGGCAAACTGCGCTTCAATACGGGCTTTCTTGATCGCCAGCAAGGCGTCGTACTGTTCAGGCTCCACGCGGGGAAGGGCCATCGGCTAACCTCTGTGTTCTGTTGCTCGGGACGGGCGGCGGATTCTATCACAGCCGCTGTCAGCCTTCATTCGAGGATCAATCAGGCGTAGAATGATCCACTTTATTTTTCAACCGACTCAGAGCCAACGATGTCCGACAGCAAGCGCAAGATTCTCGTCACCAGTGCCCTGCCCTACGCCAACGGCCCCATCCATCTGGGCCATCTGGTGGAGTATATCCAGACCGATATCTGGGTTCGTTTCCAGAAACAGCGTGGTCATCAGTGTACCTACGTCTGTGCCGATGACGCTCATGGTACGCCAATCATGCTAAAGGCCGACCAGCTGGGCAAAAGCCCGCAGGAACTGATCGACCAGGTCAGCGCCGAGCACCAGCGCGACTTCGCCGGCTTCATGGTCAACTTCGACAACTACTACTCCACCCATTCGGAAGAGAACCGCCACTTCTCCGCGCTGATCTACGAGCGCCTGCGCGATGCCGGTCATATCACCCGCCGCACCATCACCCAGGCCTATGACCCGGTGAAGAACATGTTCCTGCCGGACCGCTTCATCAAGGGCGACTGCCCGAAATGCGGTGCCAAGGACCAGTACGGCGACTCCTGCGAAGCCTGTGGCGCCACCTATCAGCCGACCGAGCTGAAGAACGCCTATTCCGCCGTGTCTGGAGCCACCCCGATCGAGAAGGAGTCCGAGCACTTTTTCTTCAAACTGGGTGACTTTGAAGAATTTCTGCGCACCTGGGTCAACGAACACGTTCAGAGCCAGATGATCCACAAGCTCAACGAGTGGTTCGAGTCGGGCCTGCAGGAGTGGGACATCTCCCGCGATGCGCCCTACTGGGGCTTCGAAATCCCCGACGCGCCGGGCAAATACTTCTATGTCTGGATGGACGCACCGATCGGCTATATGGCCAGCTTCAAGAACTGGTGTGACAAGAACGGCGTCGACTTCGACGAATACTGGAAACAGGATTCCGATGCCGAGTTGTATCACTTCATCGGCAAGGATATCGCCTACTTCCACACCCTGTTCTGGCCGGCCGAGCTGAAGGGCGCGGGCTTCCGCACCCCAACAGGCGTGTTCTGCCACGGTTTCTTGACCGTCAACGGTCAGAAGATGTCCAAGTCCCGCGGCACCTTCATCATGGCCGAGACCTACCTGAAGCACCTGCGCCCGGAATACCTGCGCTACTACTTCGCGGCCAAGCTGGGCTCCGGCATTGATGATATCGACCTGAGCCTGGAAGACTTCCGCTTCCGCGTCAATGCCGACCTGGTCAACAAGGTGGTCAACATCGCCAGCCGCTGTGCCGGTTTCATTCAGAAAAAATTCGACGGCATGCTCGACGCCGAGCTGACTTACGCGTCGCTCTACCATGAAGCCGTCGCCGCCGGTCACGGCATTGCCGAGGCGTACGAAAAACGTGAATACGCCCGCGCCATGCGCGAGATCATGCACATCGCCGACAAGGCCAACCAGTACATCGACAACGCCGAACCCTGGGTGCTGGCCAAACAGGAAGGCAAGGAAGCCGAGGTACAGGCCAGCTGTACTCTGGGCATCAACCTGTTCCGCGTCATCATCAGCTACCTGGCCCCGGTACTGCCGGAAGTGGCCAAAGAAGCCTGTGCGTTCCTCAACATCGACACCCTGGCCTGGGATGCGATCGAGAAACCGCTGCTGAGCCACAAAATCAACAAGTTCAAGCCGCTAATGCAGCGCGTGGATGAAGCCACCATCGAGAAGCTGATTGAAGACTCCAGACAGAGTCTTGAAGCCCAGCCCCAGGTTCAGACCGCCAAGCCGGCCGATGCCGCCACCCAGCTGAGCAAGGAACCGATTGCCGACACCATCGAGTTCCCGGACTTTGCCAAGATCGACCTGCGCGTCGCCAAAATCGCCAAGGCCGAACACGTGGAAGGCGCCGACAAGCTGCTGCGCCTGACACTGGACCTGGGCGGCGAAACCCGCAACGTCTTCGCCGGCATCAAGTCCGCCTACAAGCCTGAGGACCTGGAAGGCAAGCTGACCGTGATGGTCGCCAACCTGGCCCCGCGCAAGATGAAGTTTGGCATGTCGGAAGGCATGGTGCTGGCAGCCGGACCGGGTGGTGAGGATCTGTGGATTCTGGAGCCGCACGAAGGGGCTCAGCCGGGGATGAGAATCAAGTGATGTCTTTACTTTCTTTACTTGTGTAAAGAAAGTAACAAAGAAAGCACACCCCTGAGAGCAGGCCTTCGGCTTCTCTGCGCGTCTCGCGTCAACAGGGATGTTTGGAAAACTCGCCACTGCGTGGCTCAGACAATCCAAACATTTTTCCCTGTTGCCGCTGCGATGCTCGACTGCTCACAAGGGGGCTTTTAGGAGTAGTCGTCATCCGGATTCGCCAGCTTCACCTGCAGCGGCTCCATCTTTCCGCCCGGCATACCGATCATTTCGTTGTACGGGCTTTCATGCACCAGCACGGTGTCGGTAATCCCCAGTCCCTTGAACTGAAACTTGGCATCGAGCTGACTGTTAAAGCGCAGGATGGTGCCCTTGTCATCGCATACATTGAGCGGCTCGTCTCCCCCCTGCTTCAGTTTGACCTGAACCAGATACATGCTGCTCTCGAATGCGCGTACCACCAGCTGCTCAATTTGTCCGTACTGTTTTCTGACCTCGTCGAGTGAAATCTTCATCTGACCCTCTCCTGTTCCATATTTGCATCTACGCAGGCCCGATACGGACGGTTTAACTGTGATCGCATTTAAGGTAAAACAACCTTCCTGATTGATGGAGGTACAGGATGAAGTGTCTGATTATCGGGGCCGGCGGGATCGGCTGCTACTACGGCGCCAGGCTGCTTGAGGCCGGGCATGCGGTCACCTTTGTGGCACGGGGTGCGCACCTTGAGGCGATGCAGCAACAAGGACTGACGGTTGAACATGAAGCCTTGAAATTTCACGCACCCGTTGATGCTGTTTCAATGGAGCAGTTGCTAGCCGAACGTAACTGCGCCGGCTACGACCTGATCATGCTGGCCCTGAAGGCCGGCGCCACGGCCGACTGGCTTGAACAAAGCCGTGACTGGCTGGCCGGTGCCGACACACCGGTGCTGTCACTGCAGAACGGCGTCGACAACGAGCCTCTGATCGCGGACCGGATCGGTGCTGAACGCACCCTTGGCGGGCTGGCGGTACGGATCGGCGGGCATATCATTGCCCCGGGGCATATTGAAGCAAAAGGCCCTGCACAGGTGGTCATGGGCTGCTGGCCGGCCACCACTGAGGATGACACCCGGCTGGACACACTGGCCGAGACGCTGAACGCCGCCGGCATCCCCACCCGCATCACGGCCAATATCCGTTACGAGTTGTGGAAGAAGCTGCTGATCAACAACGGCGTGAACCCGCTCAGCGCGCTGACGGGGCTGGACACACGCACCCTTACCTCAGACCCCGTATTGGGCAAGACGGTCTACCGCATGATGCAGGAAGTCGCCATTGCGGCACGGGCCGATGAGGTTGAACTGACCGCTGCCGATGTGGACGAGATGTTCGAGCTGATCAGCAACTTTGACGCGATCAAGACCTCTATGCTGGTTGATCGCGAAAAGGGACGTCCTCTGGAACTGGCCGAGATCAGTGGTGCCGTGATCCGCCGCTGCAAGGCACTGGGCGAAGGAGCCCCCTGGACCGAGATGACCGAGCGCCTGCTGCAGCTTGAGATCCGACCCTTGCAATGGCAGCCGCAGCCCGCATAATGCCGCCTTTTGAATCGTCAACCGAGGATACGCCGATGACACCTGAAGCCTTTATCGCCCGTTTGGGCAGCGATGACAGCATCGATTTTGAAGACACCATGGCGGTGATCAGCGAACATTTCGAGTACGCCCCCTGCGCCTTCAACAACGGCGAGATCTTCAACGAAGCGGGCCAGAACGAGGGCTCCTGCAAGATTTTCGGCTTTGGCAAACTGATGGAGCTGGATGAGGCTCAAACACTGGCCTGTTTTGGCCGCTTCTACCGCGATGTCCTTGCTACCCCTGACGGCACTGATCACGGCAACATCCGCAACTTCATGCAATCCGGCTGGGCCGGCATTCAGTTTGAAGGTGAGCCCCTGCGCCGCAAGGGCTGATCACGCCTCGGAGTCAAACAGCGGAAGCTGCACCGCTTCCGCCTCGTCTTCTGCCGCCTCAAGCCGATACCCCACGCCCACCAGCCGTACCGGCTTCTGTCCCCGCTGCCAGGCCTCTTCAATCAATGCCATGAACAGCGCCCTGTCAGGGCGACTGCTGCGGGTTTCGGCGGTGGTCTGACTGAAATCACGAAACTTGAGCTTGGCAACCGCACCGATGATACGCCGCTGTTGGCGGTGTTTCTCGTAACGCCGCTCAAGATCCGCCAGCAGCTCGTCCAGTTGGGACTGACAGGCTGCAAGGTCGGGCAGATCGCGGCTGAACGTATGTTCGGTGCTGACGGACTTGCGCTCCCGACTGAGCCGTACCTCTCGATTATCGTCCCCTCGTGCCAAATGCCAGAGGCGCTCTCCAAACCGGCCAAAGTGCTCCATAAGTTGTGCCTTTGAAATCTGCTGCAGTTCGCAGCAGGTTTCAATCCCCAGCCCCAACAGTTTCTCCTGTGTACGCGGGCCAACACCGGGGATTTTCTTCACCGGCAACTGCGCCACAAATTCTGCCTGTCGCATCGGGTCTACCACGCAGAGGCCATCGGGCTTGTTCCAGTCACTGGCCACCTTGGCCAGAAACTTGTTCTGCGCCACTCCGGCCGACACGATAATACCGGTCTCTTCCCGCACCTGCTGACGTATGGCCTGGGCAATCCGCGTTGCACTGCCACTGAACAACTCACTGCCGGTAACATCCAGATAGGCCTCATCAATTGAAACCGGTTCGATCTGGTCACTGAAACGACGATAGATGGCAAAAATCTCGTCGGCCACTTCGCGGTAGCGCGCCATATTGCCTGACACCAGTTTCAATTGCGGACACAGCTGGAGTGCACGCGCCGTTGACATCGCCGAATGGATGCCAAACCGGCGCGCCGGATAGTTGCAGGTTGAGATCACGCCCCGCCGTTCTGCCGCCCCGCCGACCGCAAGGGGAATGTCGCGCCATTCGGGATGCTCCAGCATCTCAACAGCCGCGAAAAAACAGTCGCAGTCCAGATGGATGATTTTGCGTGTTTTGCCGGACATGCGTGTTCAGGTAGCCTCAATCGCTGTTTCATATTCAAAAAAAAGACTAAGCTTTTACCTATTGAGGCAGCAAATTCGACTTGGAGCAAGCCATGGCTGAAAACGAGGAATGGAACGGACGCAACCGCCGCACGCAACCGGATCGCCGTGTTCACACCGATCGCCGCGAAGATATACGTTTTGAACCGAGCAAGAAAGATCGACGCCAGAACCGTGGCCGTCGCAAGGAAGACAAGGATCCCTGGCTGGAGTCGATCAGTCAGGGCTGACCGCCCCTGTCATCAAGCATTAACGTTCGCGTCACCTGAGTGTCACCTCACCGCCATAGTGTACAGGCAGAGAACTGAGGTGACCGAACATGCAGATCGATGTCGAACAGGTACTGGTCAACAAGTACCCCGCTTTTGCGCAAAAACCCGCGCCCGTCCGCCGCTCTACCCTGTTTTGCCTGCGCCGCCTGGTACGCGAACAGGAGATCAATCACTTCCTCGAAACCCACCGTGGTGTAAGCGGTTTCGAGTTTGTGGATCAGGTACTGGACTACTTCAACTTCAGTTACACCATCAGCCACAAGGAGCGCATGAACATTCCATCCTCAGGCCGGGTGGTCATTGTGGCCAACCACCCCCTGGGTGCACTGGATGGGCTGGCACTGCTGAAGCTGGTGGGTGAGGTACGCCGAGATGTCCGCATTATCGCCAATGATGTGCTGATGCACTTTGATGCCTTGCAGAATCTGTTCCTGCCCGTGGACAACCTGGGCGGCAGCACCCGCAAGGAAAACATCAACCGTATCGTTGATGCTCTGCAACAGGATCAGGCGATCATCGTTTTCCCCGCCGGCGAGGTATCCCGGGCCGGACTGACCGGAGTGAAAGACGGTCGCTGGAACAGTGGCTTTCTGCATTTTGCGCGCCGAGCCAATGCCCCCGTGCTACCGGTCTATCTGGGTGGCAAAAACTCCACTCTGTTCTATGGGCTGTCCTACATCAACCGCTCCATGTCGACCCTTCTGCTGGCCCGCGAGATGTTCAACAAGCATTCCGTAACACTTCCGGTACGGGTGGGTGAGCCCATTGCCTTCAGTCAGCTGGACGCCCTGCCAGTATCCAACCGGGACAAGGCCAAACTGCTGAAAAAACACCTGTATCGCATCGCTCGCAACAAACCGCCACTGTTTCTGACCGAAAAGACCATTGCTCATCCGCAAAACCGCCAGGCGCTGAAGCAGGAGTTGAAGCAGGCAGAGTGTCTGGGCGAAACCGCGGACGGAAAGAAAATTTATCTGTTCGACTATCACCCCGACTCGGTGGTGATGCAGGAGATTGGCCGCCTGCGCGAAATTGCATTCCGCACCGTGGGCGAAGGCACCGGTGAAAAGCGCGACCTTGACCGCTATGACCAGCATTATCGCCACCTCATACTCTGGGATGAGGATGATCTGGAAATTGCCGGCGCCTATCGCATCGGTGAGGGCCACAGACGCAGTATTGAGACCGGTTGTCCCTTGTACAGCGAGTCCCTGTTCCAATACAGCGAACAGATGGAACCCATCTTTGCAAAGGGTATTGAGCTGGGACGCAGTTTTGTACAACCCCGATACTGGGGCAAACGCTCACTGGATTATCTCTGGTATGGCATTGGTGCCTACCTGCGCCGCCATCCCGACGTCCGTTACCTGTTCGGGCCGGTAAGCCTCAGCCACAGCTACCCGAAGCGGGCTCGCGACCTGCTGGTCTGGTTTTATCGTCACTACTTTCCGGACCACGCCTGGCTGGCACGCTCACGCAGTCCCTATGTGATTGATCAGGACAGCGAGAGCGCCATCCGTGACGTGTTCTGCGGCAACGACTATCGCGAGGACTTCAGCCGACTGCGCCAGCAACTGGAATTCCTGGGCGTGAGCGTACCAACCCTTTACAAGCAGTATTCGGAACTCTGCGAACCTGGAGGTGTCAGCTTTCTTGATTTCGGCGTTGACCCCGATTTCAACTACTGTATCGATGGACTGGTACTGGTGGATACCGAACAGGTAAAGGCGCGCAAACGGGAACGCTACATTGGTCCTGCCGTCAATACCGAAACCTGAGCGTTTTCTCGGTGCCATTTTGATAGAGTATCAGTCCATGTCCTTTTCAGGAGAAGCGGATGCACCCACTGGGACTGGTACTCTTTGCCCTTATCGTCCTGGGCAGCTGGTACTGGTGGCAGCGACAGCCCCGTGAAAAACGCGGCAGCGCCACCCTCAAACTGATTCTGATCTTTACCACGATCGGCCTGCTGTGGCTGGCCATTACCGGCCGCATGCACTGGTTGGGAGCCTTGATCGCACTGGTTCTGCCGTTCCTGCAGAAGCTGCTGCCACTGCTGTTGCGATTCCTGCCCTCACTGGCCGGCACACTGCATCGCAAGCGACAGCAAAAACGGCAACAGGGACAGCGCAGGGAAAACCGGCCCATGAGCCGTGATGAAGCACTGGAAATTCTTGGTCTCAAGGCCGGCGCCAGCCGTGAGGAGATCATTCAGGCGCATCGTCGCCTGATTCAAAAACTGCACCCTGACCGGGATGGAAGCGCCTATTTGGCCGCACGCATTAACGAAGCCCGCGACCGACTGCTGGACTAAAACTCAGCGCCACCAGTCAAGATCCTCATGCTGCAGCATCGAGACCCCTGAGGGGATCAGTTCCAGCTCTCGACCATAGGCCGGGTGGAAGCGGGTCAACACCAGTCGACCGTCCAGCCCCGGCCTGAACTGCAGCGCCTGCTCCATCCCCGCAACGGGTGTATCCAGCCGTACCGTAAGCCTGGCCGAGTCGGACAGATGCCAGCGGCCATTGTGCTCAATAACCGGCTGCTGATTCAGATAGTCCTCCAGCAGACGTGCCCTTCCGTCTGGCTCCAGCTGCAGGCTCAGGCGTCGTGTCGTCAGCGAATCGGCCGTACGGTATCGGGTAAACAGACGCCAGTGCTCCAGTTCACCCAGGCGCGCGCATCCGCTGTAAAAGCGGCCATCAACCTCTGCCCCCAGCGTGAGGGCATACCACCCTCCCTGGGGGCCTTCACAGCCTCGTTTTTCAATTTCGAGCAGCAGTTGATGCTCTTTGCGGCCTCCGGCTGACGCCATCGACTGCTGCCATCGCCGCTTGTTCCCAAGGCGCTCCACCTCGGGGCGCTCAAAACCAAGCTGATACAGGCTGCCACGATAGTGCACTCGAATCTGCCGCTCGCGCAGGTCAAATACAGCCTGGTCACGGCTGGAAACGCCACGCAACTGGATCCCCGGCACGTGAAAATCACAGGCCTTGAGCGACCCGCCAATCAGTACGGGCTCGATCAACGCAACGCCACCGTCCGTTACACGCCCAAAGGTTTCAACGTAAACCGGCCAGCCGTCGCCCAATGTCTGGCGAGCATACTCACGTTCAAAGATTGCATCCTGAAGGTTCACGGAGTGCCGGACTGTCTGACCACATGGCTCGAACCAGAAGCCTTGCGAGTCCTGCACCAGCATCCCGCGCCAATAGAGGCGTGGTTCGGATGACGTGCTGGCAACGCCCGCGCAGCCGGTCAGCGCAAGGCCGAGCAGCATCAACATGGTCAGTCTGAGTGTTTTGCTCACCGTTTGAATCCTTGCCGTCAAAACGAAGTGATCATTTACAGGATAATACCTTATGGGCCCAGACGGTATGATCACGGCCCTGAATCTGGCCCAGAGCGAGTTTTGACCTACACTGAGAGCACACCATTTTCAGCAAGGAGAGAATTCATGTCAGATCACGTATACAAGATCATAGAAGTTGCAGGCTCCTCCGCCGACGGTCACGACGATGCCATTCGCAACGCCATTGCCAAGGCCGCCGAAACGGTTGAACACCTCAACTGGTATGAGGTCAAGGAGATGCGCGGGCATATTGCCAACGGCAAGATTGCGCACTACCAGGTGGTTATCCGGGTTGGCTTCAGGCTTGAATAGCCGAATCGGCCTCAATGCTTTCCTGTCCGAGGCGCATCCCCTCTCGATGCACCTCGGATCCGCGTGCCCTGTTCACCCGGGGTTCATATCCGACTGATTTATAATACCTTCCCTGAATATTGGTTGGCATTTACGCCATAAGGTTCTCGCAACACTGATGATGGCCCTGCCCTGGCATACCCATTCGCTCAAACAGCTGGTGCTGCTCGCCTTTTTTCTGGCGGCCATTCCTCTGGCCGTGCTGGTATACCAGTCAGGCAACGCGCTGGTTACACAGTCGGCACAGGCACGACTGTTGGCGAGAGAAATGCTGGAAAGCGGACAGCGCAACGAGCAGCTGCGCATCCTGACGGAAGATATCATCCGCGCGGCTCGTCAGTACGACATCGTAAACCGCAACGAATTGCGCCAGCGGCTCGAACAGAAACTCAATGAGTATGAAGCGCTGCTGATGCAGGCCCGCAGTACCGCTGCAGGCCAGGCTGTGTCGGATTGGCAGCAACGGTTGGACGAAGTGCGACAGCTGGCGGCACAGGGGTCTTCGCCGCGCTTCAACAATGGCCAGCTGGAGCAGGTGGTCAAGACGACACAAGAGTTCATCCGGGCCAGTGACGCGGGTTTCAATGGGCGTCTGGAGCTGCTGGAGCAACGTGTGCAACATGAACAGCTCCGCACCGGTTGGCTGGCTGTCCTGCTGATCACTACCTCCACCGCATTGATCCTGTTCTTCAGTGCCCGAATCAATCGCCCGGTACAGCAGCTTATTCGCCATATCCGCAACATTGGCGAAGGTGAGCGCAAGCCTCAGCCCGACCTCGGCGGTCCCGAAGAGCTGGCTCAGGTCAATACACAACTGAACTGGCTGGCACAGCACCTTGAGTCACTTGAACAGGACAAGGTTCGATTTTTGCGCCATGTATCACACGAGCTCAAGACGCCACTGACAACTCTGCGTGAAGGCGCCGACCTGCTGGCAGAAGAACTGGCAGGCCCGCTCAGCGCCAACCAGAGAGAGATTGTACAGCTGCTGCAGCAGAACAGCCTGACTCTGCAGGAGCTGATCGAGCAGCTTCTTGATTACAACAGGCTGAACCAGCCTGGCCAGCTTCAGCTTGAGAATGTGGTGCTGCCACAGTTGGTGGAGCGTATAATGAGGCCATTCAAGCTTCAGATCGAACAAAAACAGCTGCACGTCAGTTTCAACCTTGAGTTCGAGAACTGCCGTACCGATGCTCAAATGCTGCAGCGAGTGCTGTCCAATCTGATCTCGAATGCTGTGCACTATGCCGACCCCGGTGGCGCATTATCGGTGTCGGCCTGCCGAAATGAGCGCTCAGTGGAGCTAACGGTATGCAATCAGGGCCCTTTAATACCCAACGAGGACATCCCCATGCTGTTTGAGCCCTTTTATCAGGGCAAAAATCGCCGCCGTGGGCCACTCAAAGGCTCTGGCATTGGCTTGAGCATTGCGGCACAGGCCAGTCGCGCGCTTGGAGCAAACCTGGCACTGAGCCATAACAGCGACATGCAGGTTGCCTTTACCTTGATTTTGCCACTTGAGGACAACTGAGACATGTTATTGCGAGCTCTTGCAGCGCTTTCTGCCACATGTCTGCTGGCGGGTTGTCAGCCAGTACTGCCTCAGGTCAGCGGCTTTGGCGGGGAGCAGCAGTGCCTTATTGATAATGATCAGCTTCATGTTTGGTTAAAATATGAACATCGTTTTATTTCGTCTACACTTAACGACAAGCAACAATTATTGATCGACGCAGAAGCACGACAGCCAACGACGCTTTACCCCCTGTTATTGAGTACACCCGGGCAATCACCGCAACATGTGGCGCGTGCGCTGGATATTCTCACGGAGCAACCATTGCCGTCTGCCGGCGCTGATTGCAATGCCGATCAATATTTGCAGTTGCGAATGCGCCAATTGCAGCAGCAGCTGAACACCCTGCAGCAGCTTCGGACACTGGAGCTGGGCAATCAGGAACTCAAGCGTCAGGTCGATGCCCTGACGGATTTGGAACGACAGATAACGCGACAGCGTGAGGAGCACTGACAAATGACGTCAACCCCCCGTATACTGCTGGTCGATGACGATACCGCCCTGCTGCGCCTGCTTGAAATGCGGCTGCAGGCATCTGGCTACGACATCAGCTGTGCCGAAAGCGGTGAGCAGGCCATGGACCTGATTCGCCAGCACAGCTTTGATCTGGTTCTAACCGATCTGCGGATGGATGGCATGGACGGCCTGACGCTCTTCTCCTGCATTCAGCAAGAGCAGCCGGACCTGCCAGTTATCATCATTACAGCTCACGGTTCAATTCCCGAAGCCGTTGAGGCGACCCAAAAGGGCGTTTTCGGTTTCCTGTCCAAACCGATAGACAAAGACCATTTGCTGGATACTGTCAGGGCCGCCCTGACAACGGCTCAGCGCCACCGCGATCAAAGCTGGCGTGCCGGCATCATCAGCCACAGCATCCGCATGGAGCATGTACTGGATCAGGCCCAGCGTGTTGCCGCCTCGGATGTCAGCGTGCTGATCACAGGCCCCAGTGGCAGTGGCAAGGAGCTGGTCGCGCGTGCCATTCACCAGGCAAGCGCCCGTGCCGACAAGCCGTTCATCGCCATCAACTGCGGTGCACTGCCGGAACAGCTGCTTGAATCTGAGCTGTTCGGCCACACCAAAGGCGCTTTTACCGGCGCCGTGAATCAGCATGAAGGATTGTTCCGCGCGGCACAGGGCGGTACTCTTTTCCTTGATGAAATCGGTGACATGCCGATCACGCTGCAGGTGAAACTGCTGCGCGTTTTGCAGGATCGTACCATTCGCCCGGTCGGATCAACGCAAAGTGTCCCGGTGGATGTTCGCATTATTTCCGCCACGCACCGTGACCTTGAAGCCGCCATGTTGAGCCAGGAGTTCCGTGAGGATCTCTATTACCGCCTGAATGTGGTTAACCTTGAGCTGCCCCCCCTGCGTGAACGACCAGAGGATATTCCATTGCTGGCCCGTCACTTCCTGACCCAGGCCGCACGCAAGCACAACCGCAAGGTCCGGGGCATTTCCCCGGGTGCATTGCACCTGCTTGCTCAGGCCGCATGGCCGGGTAACGTGCGACAGCTGGAAAATGTGATGGAACAGGTCGTTGCACTGAGCCCGTCTCCCATTATCCCTGAGGGACTGGTATCCAAGGCGCTGACCAATCAGGAGCGTGTCATTCCGTCGTTCAATGAAGCGCGAGCCGATTTTGAGCGCCGCTACCTGATCAAGGTACTGCAGATTACCGAAGGCAACGTGACACATGCGGCACGCATTGCCCAACGCAACCGTACCGACTTTTACAAACTGCTGAACAAGCATCAGCTTGAAGCGGCTCAGTTCAAGGCGGATGCCAAGGCGGCACTGGCGGCTCAGCAGGAAGCCCTGAAGGCTGCCGGTCAATCGCGCAAGGTCGGCTAAGGGCCGTCTTCGCCCTTAAAACGAAAAAAGGCCGCACCCGCTCAATGGCTGGTGCGGCCTTTTTTCATTCGGATTATTGTCCCATCATCTCCAGCGCTCGATCGGTCAAATCGATGATATCGAGTACCGTACCCCGTCCCTGAGCGACACGAACGACTCGATCTCCCAGCAGAATCAGCTCGGCCGCTTCGGAGTCATAGCCCAGATTCTCAAGGTACCGCCGGGGCAGACGCTCTCCGCTGCGATACAGATCGGAATCCAGCACTTCACCACGGCGCACCTTATCCTGCCAGCCCGGCGGCAGCTCGCCCCCACGTGCCAGTTTTTTCTGGAGCCCTGGGGGCAGCGATTTCATCTTGCCCGGCTCAGACTCGATGCCATAGCGGTCTTCCAGAACACGGTCACGCAACAGGCGCCGTTCGCGCTCAGACAACGGCAGAAAGCCATCGACCCGGTCATCGTCATCAGAGCGGCGCTCGTATCGTTCTTCACGATGTTCTTCACGACGGTCCTGCCAACGATCCTCGTCCGCCTTGCGCACCTTTTCAGGCCGCTCTTCCTGTGGCTTGCCGTTTTGACCCGCCCATGCAGGCTTGTCAGCCATGGTCGGCATCGAAATCAGACAGGCCGACAGTATCAAGGTCAGTTTTTTCATCATTTCACTCCGATCCTGTGGCCCTGTTCAGGGCCGAAGTTGGATTTCATTGCCAGTTTTTATAGTATCGCAACGCTGTTTGTTTTCTGCTTGCGAGTCCCGGATGTCTTCACTACCCAGTCTCAGCGAGGCTCTGGCGCTGATGAACCAGCAGGCCTTTGCCGCTGCACGTTCCATCTGCCAGCAACACCTTGCCCATAATGCAAACGACTTCAACGCCCGCCATCTACTGGGTGTACTGCAGTTGAAGTCGGGCAATGCCATCGCCGCCTGCCGCGAACTGCAACGAGCGACAGAGCTGCCGGTTCAGCCTCGCTTCAAGGCCCAGGCTCTGAGCAATCTGTCACTGGCACTGCAGGCGCGCAACAAATTCTCTGAAGCGTTGCAGGCGGTTGAACAGGCCCTCACCCTGCACCCGCAGGAAACGGCGTTTCAGCTCAACCGTCTGGCACTGCTGGAGCAGCTTGGCCGGTGGCCCGCCATTCAACAACTCGGCACGGAACAACCCGAGCTTTTTGAGCACCCTGATGCCAGACTTGCGTTGGCCGTTGCGCTGCGCCATCAAGACTCAAGCTCACAGGCACTGGCACTGCTGGCCCCAATGCTGACATCTCCTGACTGCAGTATAGAGGCTGAATCTGAATGGGCCTTGAACCATTGCCTGAATGACGGCACTGATGCCTTGATGGCACAAGTGAAGAAACGGCAGTGGTCATGGCAGCAGTGCCTGCAACTGGCAGACTATATTGCCGAAGAAGCGACCCCTGCGACGGCAGCCTGCCTGTATCAGGCCGTACTCGGAATGCAGCCCGACAATGCCCATGCACAACACATGCTAGATGCGGCAGCAGGCCTCTGCACTGCAGAAGCCCCGGCGGGCTATGTACAGGCCCTCTACAACACCCATGCCACTGAATTTGAACATCGCCTGCAGCAACGGCTTGGATATCGTGCCCCGGAGCAGCTCGCGCAGCTGCTGGCAGAATTGATCACGCCACCCGAGCGAGGTCTGGATGTACTGGATTTGGGTTGCGGCACCGGACTGTGCGGCAAGTCACTCAAGTCAAAACTGCACATTCGACATCTTGCCGGCTGTGACCTGGCGCAGCAGATGCTTGAACTGGCTGCAGACAAAAACCTGTATGACGCCCTTCACTGCCAGGATCTTCTTAGTGCCCTGACTGAATCAAGGCCGGTCGATCTGATCACGGCAACCGATGTGCTGATCTACACCGGAGACCTGCACTCGGTGTGCTGTGCTGTGACCGAAGCATTGCGCAACGGAGGCTGGTTTGCGTTTACGGTTGAAGCCGCCGAGGATGATCGTCCAGTCAGCCTGCAGGCATCCGGACGCTATCGCCACAGCCGCCAGCATATTGAATCCGCAGCCCGGGCAGCGGGGCTTCAGTTACTCCACTGCTGCGCGTTTCCACTGCGACTGGAGCACCAGCGGCAACTGACCGGCCTGATGGTGGTCATGGAATATCGGCCGGCTCACTCCGAGGATGGCAGCAGCCCCATCAGTTGAGCACAAAGCTCACGCAACCTTTGCAGCTGAGCTCGCTTGCCTGAGGGGGCCAAGACGGCAGTTGCCGGCTTTTGGCGCAGAATGCGCTCACACAGTAGCGTCTGTGCTTCGGCATCAAGCCCGGTACATGACCAGAGCGGCAGCGTCTGCTCCAGGAGCCAGCTCAGTGGCAGCAGACTGCTTTCGAGCGTACGTTGGGCATGTGCAAAGCCCTCAAGCCTTTGCAAAGTGTCGCCATCCGCTTTGGCCGGTTGCCACAACCCCTGAAGCAACAGCGGCAGGCGCTCTGGCTCCAGGTCATGCAGGGCACCGGGTAACCGCCTCAAGAGGCTTCGTGCGTACCAGCGCTGGGCAGCAGGCAGCCAGTCTTCCACGCGCTGCGTCAGCGGTCTGACAACCAACAGAGAGTGAGTACCGGCCACCGGATCTCGCTGCTCACCCAGCCGCACCGGTTGATAGCCACAGCGTTGCCAAAATGCCAGCAGTGCTTCAGAAGCCGCAAAGCCGGCACCCAGATAATCGATACCGGCCTGACCAGCCAACGACTCCAGCTCGCTCAGCAAACGCTGCCCCAGCCCCTGCCGCTGCAAAGCGGGATGCACAGCGATACGCATGATACGCCAGGCTTTCCATGGGGCCACCTCACGCCAGCCTTCCTGTGCAATCAGGGTTTGCGGCAGCAGGTGTCCGCGCGGTCGCCGTCGCCCCTCCCATACCGCCTGTGCCAAAGGCTCAGACAGCCCCCCCTCTTCTGCCACCAGTACGCAGGCCAGCGGCTGACCCTGCTGCATCAGAGCGCACACCTGTAAGTTGGGACTGTCGAGCAGAATTCTCAGGTCCCCGGGGGTAGTGCGATAATGCGCCAGTACCAGCAGCGCGAAGAGGCTGCGCAACAGTTCGGGGTCACGACCCAGGCGGGTCTGATCAACCCTTTCCAGACGCATGGATTCATTCGGTATCGGTGGTGGTTGTGCGTCCACATCCAGCAGCAAAAGCTGATTGCTGAGTTCCTCCAGCGGATCAGGACCAGCCCAGCGGATGGGCGTGTGCAGCCGGTATTCCATCAGGTTTGAATGATACCGTTCCAGCTGCTGACGAAATCGCAGCGCAAACCCCTGGCCATTGCCTTCATACCCGTGCAACGTAGTGGCGAATACAACGCGCGGACACAGATGCAGCAGTTTGAGCAGGACGGGCACAGGGATGGCTGCCGCTTCATCAATCAGCAGCAGATCACCCTGGAAGGGACGATGCAGCAGCTCATCCGGGCCGGCAAACTGGAAGCGATCCTCGTATTCTGGTGCGAGGGCCTTGATACGCTCAATCGCCGCGCCTGCCGCTGCACGCGACGGTGCCGTCATGATAATGCGCTTGTGCGGCAGCAACTGGGCTGCCGCAATGCCAAGAGCAGCACTTTTTCCCCGCCCTCTGTCCGCCGTGAGTACCAGTGCAGCGCGTCTTTGACCCGCGATCTCCACTACTCGGCTGACGGCTTCAGTCTGATCCTGACTCAAGCACGGCGGTTGAGCCCCCCCCGACGTTTGCGGTTCAGGCAACCGGGGCCAACTGACGCCGGCAACACTGATACGCAGCACGTGCTCACTGGCATCCAGCTGTCTGGACAGGAGATACAGAAACTGACCTCGGAGCTGGGCCGGCTCATACGGCTCAACGCACAGTGAGGCATATTCCGGATCGGCAAAGGCCGGCCATTGGTCAACGGGTGGCGTCAACAGGATCAATACGCCTCCGCCTCTGACCGTGCCGCTTAACTGACCGAATGCATTGGGATTAAAGCCTGCGTGGGCATCAACGACAGCAAAATCGAGAGTTGTTCCCAGTACCCGGGGCAGCTCGGCCACCGTGAGAGGAGGACACTCGGGGATGGCGTTCAGAGGCTGCTGGCCCAGCAACACGCCTTTACCTGCACAAAAGCCTGTCAGTACGGTGCCAAGCTGGGCATGACACCATAGCTGTTCACCTTCTACCCAGACAAGCAGGCGCTGACGGGACTGCTGGAGGCGAATCTGCAGCCGCTCAAGCTGCGGCTGCGCACTCATCCGTCGCTATAGGTCATGCTTGGCGTTGAGGGATCGGTAGCCGCTTCAGCCAAATAGAACACGCCCGGCGCTTCCTCTCGAGCCTGCTGCATCCTGTGTTCAAGATGCTGACTGACCTTGCTCAGATTGAGATCGCCGCGTGGCTGATAGGTATGAGCCACCAGCCAGACCGGCAGATCCGGGTTGGACGAGTGCTCACGTATATGTCGATAGCAGCGCTCGGTCAGCTGCTCGGCATGCTCATTGGTACAGGGCAGTACTGCCCCAAGATCCGAGCCGGTTTCCCATCCGATCAAATCACCGGGCCGAGAAAGCTCTTCACTCAGCACGCGGATGACCTCGAGCAGATGCTCACGTTTGGTACGTTCCCCAAAACTGATACGCATCACTGTCAGGGGGGCAAACTCCCTGACTGCGCGTCGACACTCCAGTGCCAACATGTGACGATACCAGTTCTCTGTGGCGATGCCGGTATTGGGGTCAAGCGCCAGCACCGGTTCCTGGGCATGGGTCACGGCGGCTGTCATACTGCGGCTTTGCAACATGAACAGCAACGCCCCTGTTCCCGCCAGCAGCACAAGCTGCAGTACCAGCACTCCGGCACCATATTGTCCACCGGCAATCAGTGCCAGTGTCAGCATGTTGAGCAGCAACAACAAAACAACCAGATGGCGGCTTCGCCTGAGCTGCTGAACAAACACCGAATCCATGTTACGAATTCCTTATCATCGCGATTTGACACTCAGTAAAGCGATTTTTGCGCCGTGATGCAATCCACGGCATCGATCAATCGCGTTTCTGGTGTTTTTCCCGGTTTTCCTGACGTGCCTGTTCACTTTTGCGCAGCATCACATACACCGCACCGGTCCCGCCATGGTGGGGTTGTGCCGAATGAAAGGCCATGACCTGCTCCAGCTCGGGCAGCCAGTGATTGAGATATGTCTTGAGCTGGTTGGCATGGTCATCCGAACGTCGCGCTCGCCCCTGCTGAATCAGTACACAGCGAATATTCAGTTCGGTACTCTGGCGCACGAAACCGCTCACCTCATCACGCGCCTGCGCCAGCGTGCAGTGCTGCAGATTCAGGCAGGCATCGGTGCTGTAACGTCCCAGCCGCAGATTGCGAAACACCCCGTCCTGCACACCGTCTCGTTTCCAGGCAACAGGATCGGCGGGATGCAGCCACTCCAGCGGCGTCAGCGTGAGTCCTTCCGCGCCCCCTTCGGCCAACTGACGGCGGATACTTTTATTGGGGTCAACCCGCAGGGGACGTGTCGAAACATGTTCATGGCGCGTATCAGCATAATGACGGCGACTGACACCGTCCGCCATCATCTGCTGCATGAATTCATCGTGATTGTCAGACCGCATGACGCCCCTCCTCTCGACTACCGGATACCTCGACCCTGCAGCCACTGATTGTGACAGCAGCTGCAATAAAATTGAACGCTTTTACCGAATACGCTTCTCATCTATGGTTAGAGTAAACCTGTGCAGGAGTGTGACTGATGCAGCGATTTATGATCGCCCTGATTATCGTAATTCTTAGCGCCGCCGTGTATCTGTTTCTTCGGCCTGACACATCTGCCCCGGCCTCATCGTCCGAGCAGCCCCCCGCCGTATCGGAACAAACACGGTCTGAAGCCCAGGCACATATCGAAAGTCTGACACGTCAAGCCTCGGCAGAGGTGATCGATATGGACAAGGCCCGGCACTTTGTGACGGGAGAGCAGCTCTTGGCCCTGCCTGAGCGGGAGGCGCTGACCGCTGAACAGCAGGTACTCGAAGATGGCGGCAACGCCAGCAGCTTCGCCGTCAGCCTGCCCACATCCGGCGCAAATGCGGCTCCGAGCAGCGCCCCGGAGCTGGCACTGGATCGACTGCGACTGCAGGAACTGCTGCAGGACCCGGACCGTTCCGCCAATGAGGTGTTTTACATTCACTCGGTGCGCCCCGTCGATCGGTATGGACTGTGGGGGATTCTGCGTGATGGACTGATCGAAACCTTTGCCAAGGGTATCCGTGTCAGTGATCGCTCGCGGGTGCTTAGCGTCACCATTCCCGAAGATGCCGACACGCTGCTGGAAGACCAGCGCAGCTCATGGCTGGGTCGACTGCTGCATGAGAAGGTCAAGCAAATCTGGGTCTATAACCATCAGCAGGGACTGCTGGGCCAGAACCCTGACGTGATTCACCCGGGACAGCAGCTGGTCATCGTTCGCTTCAGTGAAGACGAGCTTATCAGCATTTATAATCATTTCAGTGAGTCCACACGCTGAGGCGGTGGACTCTCATCATCGAAGTGCGTACAATTAGCGCCTTATTTAAGGAAGGTTGCACCTGAGCAACACACTCCCGCGGCTTTCCTCCTCTTCTACGACCCAGGTAATACTCACAGCATGTCCAACACTGAAACCAGCCCCGCCAGCTTTGGCGATTTGGGACTGTCCACCCCTATTCTTAACGCTCTGGCCGACGTTGGCTACGAAACCCCTTCGCCGATTCAGGCAAGGAGTATCCCACCGCTGCTGGAAGGACGGGACCTGCTTGGCATGGCTCAGACCGGTACCGGCAAGACCGCCGCATTTGCCCTGCCACTGCTGCAGCGCATTGATGCCGCCGCCACACACCCCCAGGTTCTGATTCTGGCGCCCACCCGCGAGCTTGCACTGCAGGTTGCGACTGCCTGTGAGAAATATGCCCACCACATGCCGGGACTGCGTACCCTGTCGATCTACGGTGGTCAGGGCTACGATACCCAGATTCGCGGCCTGCGCCGTGGCGCCCAGATTATCATCGGCACCCCAGGCCGCGTAATGGACCACATCCGTCGTGGCACGCTGCAGCTGGACAAACTGCAGGCGCTGGTACTGGACGAAGCCGACGAAATGCTGCGCATGGGCTTTATCGACGATGTGGAATGGGTACTGCAGCACACCCCGTCACAGCGTCAGATCGCACTGTTTTCAGCGACCATGCCGCAGGCGATTCGCAATATTGCCGAAAACTATCTGAATGATCCTGCCGTGATCAAGATTCAGTCACAGACCGCAACGGCCAGCACTATTCGCCAGCGCGTCTGGACCGTTCGCGGCATGAGCAAGACCCAGGCCCTGACCCGAATTCTGGAGCTGCATGAACACGAGGCAGCACTGGTGTTCGTCCGCACCAAGACAGCGACCGAAAGCCTTGCTGATGAACTGACCCGCGCCGGCTTCCCGGCGGCAGCGCTGCACGGTGATATCGCGCAGGTACAGCGTGAGCGCATCGTAACCAAACTGAAGAAGGGCGAGCTGGATGTCGTTATTGCCACCGACGTGGTGGCCCGCGGCCTCGACGTTGAGCGCATCTCGCACGTCATCAACTACGATATTCCCTACGACAACGAATCCTACATCCACCGTATCGGTCGTACCGGCCGTGCCGGACGCAACGGCGATGCCATTCTGTTTGTCGCCCCGCGCGAGCAACGTCTGCTCAAGCAGCTGGAACGCACCACGCGCCAGCCGCTGGAAACCCTGCAGATGCCTACCGCCAAGGAAATCAATGCCCTGCGTGCCGAACGTTTGCAGAAAAAGATCCTTGCCGCCGCCGAGGCTGCTGATCTCAGCCAGTATCAGCCGGTCATTGATGCGCTGCAGCAGAACTCTGAACTGACGCACGAGCAGATGCTGGCCGCCACTCTGGCGCTGATGCACAGCGACAAGCCCCTTTGGATGAACGAGAACGAACCGGACCCCAACCGTCCTGTGCGCGAGCGTCCTGAGCGTGGCGAGCGCCCCGAACGCAGTCGTGGCAAACCGGGCCGCAATGACCCTGTTGCTGACGGCATGGAGCGCTACTGGATCGGCGTTGGCCACCTGCATGGCGTCAAGCCCGGCAATATCGTCGGTGCCATCGCCAACGAGGCCAACCTGGAAAGCCGCCTGATCGGTCGCATCAACATTGCCGACGAGTTCAGCTGCATCGACCTGCCGTCCAACCTCAGCAGCGATCAGATTCAGAAGCTCAAGCGCGCACGCGTCTGCGGCCAGAAGCTGGATATCCGCCCGTGGACCGACACGGGGGCGCCGCGTCGTGCCCGCAGCAGCAACAATTCCGGTAACGGAAAGCCTTCACGCCGCGCCACACGCGCCAACTGACAGGCGAAAGAAAGGCTGCCTCCGCAACGGAGGCAGCCTGACAGTGCCGGAAAAGATTCCGGCTGATGGCCATGCCCCGCGGGCATGGTGGTACGGAGACACAACAACCAACTTCCCCTCCAGTATAGTCAATCCGGTGGCCTAACAAGTCTGCCCGGCTCTATAATGCGTGAAACTTTTTCATTCAGGAGCATGCCATGACCACTCTGGGTACCCCTCTTTCCGCAACGGCCACGCGCGTACTGATGTGCGGCGGCGGCGAGCTGGGCAAGGAAGTCGTGATCGAGCTTCAGCGCCTTGGGGTTGAGGTTATCGTGGTGGACCGCTATGCCAACGCCCCCGCGATGCAGGTTGCCCACCGCTCTCACGTCATATCCATGCTGGATGGCAAGGCCCTGCGTGCCGTTATCGAGCAAGAGCGCCCGCACCTGATTGTCCCAGAGATTGAGGCGATCGCCACCGATACACTGGCCGAGCTGGAACAGGAGGGCTTCAGGGTCGTTCCCACCGCACGCGCCACCCAGCTCACCATGAACCGTGAAGGCATCCGTCGCCTCGCCGCGGAAGAGCTGGGCCTTGCCACCTCACCCTACCGCTTTGCCGGCACCCTGGAAGAATTTCGCCAGGCGGTCACTGACATCGGCCTGCCCTGTGTGGTCAAGCCAATTATGAGCTCATCCGGCAAGGGCCAGAGCACCATTCGTGAGGCCGACCAGATTGATGACGCCTGGCAATACGCCCAGGAAGGCGGTCGTGCCGGAGGTGGCCGTGTCATCGTGGAAGGCTTTGTCGAGTTCGACTACGAAATCACGCTGCTGACCGTACGCCATATTGGCGGCACCAGCTTCTGTGAGCCGATCGGTCATATTCAGGTGGATGGGGACTATCGCGAATCCTGGCAGCCTCAGGCCATGACGGAGGCAGCCCTTAAGGCCGCTCAGGCCGTTGCCGAGAAGGTCACGGGCGCACTGGGCGGGCACGGCCTGTTCGGGGTGGAGCTGTTCATTCGCGGCGATGAGGTACTGTTCAGCGAGGTTTCACCGCGTCCGCACGACACCGGAATGGTCACACTGACCTCGCAGGACCTGTCCGAGTTTGCACTGCATGCCCGCGCCATTCTGGGCTTGCCGATTCCGGTGATCCGCCAGCGCGGCCCGTCCGCATCCGCGGTCATTTTGCCCCAGGGTGACTCAAGCCAGACGCGCTTTGGTCATCTGCAGGTGGCCCTTGCGGCCCCGGACACGGATCTGCGCCTGTTCGGCAAACCGGAAATACATGGCCGTCGCCGCATGGGCGTCGCGCTGGCCCGGGGTGAAGATATTGAAGAAGCGCGTGAAAAGGCGCGAACCTGCGCCCACAACGTGCACATCAAGTTCTGATCATATCCAACAGCGCCAGCTTGCCCTGACGAGGAAGCCGCTTCACGGCGGCTTCTCGCTTGTGGGCACTGCTGCGGTCGTGCCCCGTCTCGTGCCAGACCAGCTCTACCGGTCGCCGACAGCGTGTATAACGGGCACCGCCCGCCCGCTCACCGTTGTGCTGTTCCAGCCGCCGCTGCAGATCGGTGGTGACGCCTGTGTACAGGCTGCCGTCCGCACAGCGCAACATATATACCCACCAGCCGTTCTGATCCTCTTGCACCTGTACTTCCGAACCAAATTGCCACGTTGTCGTGATTTGCCCCTGTTGCCCTGACATACAGAGGCGTAGAATCCTGCTTTCTCACAATTTTGGGGGCTCGGTCAGACCGATGCAAACATTATTACTCACGCTGGCAGGGCTCGCCTTCCTGCTGATCGTGCTGGAAGATGTGGTTCACATCAACAAGGCGAAAACGACTCTTTTTCTCGGCACACTTGCCTGGTTACTGCTGTTTCTGTTTCCCCAGCATGGCGCTGACGCCTCGGTGGTTCAGGAGCAGCTGAATGAAAACATTCTCGAAATTGCCAGCCTTTGGCTGTTCCTGATGGCTGCCATGACCTTTGTGGCATTCCTGAACCATCAGGGACTGATTGAAACCCTGATTTACAAGGTCCTGCCGCGGCGGTTGAGTGAACGCAAGCTGATGTTTCTGGTTGCGGGATTCGCCTTTTTCTTCTCTTCGCTCTCGGACAACATCACCGCCACGCTGATATCGATTGCCCTGGTACTGTCTCTGCGCATGGAAGTGAAGAAGACGGTTCGCTTTGCGGTTCTGGTCGTGTTTGCCGTGAACTCAGGCGGTGTTGCCCTGATCACCGGCGATGTCACCACCCTGATGATCTTCATGCAGGACAAGGTCGAGATCGATGACCTGCTCTGGCTCAGCCTGCCTTCCCTGATCAGCGTTCTGCTGCTGGCCACACTGCTGTCACTGAAGCTGAAGGGCGAAGTTGAAATCACGCCAACACCACGCCGGGACGACCGTGTCGGCAAGATGATCGGCATGATCTTTCTCCTGACGATTCTCTCCACCATCATTCTCAACGTCATTGCCGGTGTGCCGCCGCTGCTGACCTTCCTGTTTGGGCTGTCGGTGATGTTTCTGGTCGGGCGCCTGTGCTATGGCGATGACGAGCGCGAGAGCCTGCTCGACTACATCCGCGTCATCGAGTTTGACACCCTGCTGTTCTTCCTCGGAATCCTGCTGCTGGTCGGTATGATGAAGGAGATCGGGGTACTGGACTCTCTGGTAAAAGTGTATGAGCTGATGCCCACCACTGCGGCCAACTACGTCATGGGGCTGCTGTCGTCACTGGTGGATAACGTGCCACTGACCGCCGCGTTGCTGAAGTCGGAAATTACCATGAGCACTGCAAGCTGGCTGACCCTGACCTACGCGGTAGGTGTCGGCGGCTCCCTGCTGGTGATCGGCTCGGCCGCCGGCATTGTGGCCATGAGCAAGGTGGAAGCGATCACCTTTATCAGCTTCATGCGCTACTCGGGGCTGATACTGATCGCCTACAGTGTGGGCTTTGCCGGCAGCTACCTGATCGGACAGGCATTGCACGGCTGATGCTCAACCTGAAGAGAGCCGCTCAGGCGCGGCTCTCTTCAGCCTCCCCAAACCAGGACAGCTGTGACTGCAGCTCCACCACTTCACCCACGATAATGAGCGCCGGCGCCGGCAACTGTGCCTCGGCCTGCTGAGCGACAATGCTGTCGAGTGTTCCGGTCAAGACCTGCTGATCCTGAGCCGTGCCTCTGGACACAATCGCTACCGGTGTATTGCCCGGTTTGCCGTGTTGCTTCAGACCATCACGCAGCTGCTCCAGCGTATGCAGTCCCATGTAGAACACGATGGTCTGATTGGGATGGACCAGTTCGGCAAAATTCAGCTCGGAGGTGCGGTTTTTCAGCTGCCCGGTTACGAACTTGACTGACTGGGCATAGTCACGATGAGTCAACGGGATGCCGGCATAGGTTGAACAGGCACTGGCTGCCGTGATGCCCGGCACCACCTGAAAGGGGATGCCCTCCTGCTTCAGCCGCTCCAGCTCTTCACCACCACGACCGAAAATGAACGGATCACCGCCCTTCAGGCGCACGACCCGCTTACCGGCACGGGCATGGTCAATCAGCAGCTGGTTGATTCCCTCCTGCGGTACGGCATGGTTATCCCGTTGCTTGCCGACAAATATCAGGTCAGCATCTCGCCGGCACAGATCGAGCACTTCAGGCGAGACCAGTCGGTCGTACAGCACCACATCCGCCTGCTGCATCAGGCGCAATGCCTTGAAGGTCAGCAATTCGGGATCACCGGGACCCGCTCCCACCAGATAGACTTCACCCACCTGATGACGTGCATTGCCCTGCTCGATCTGCTGCTCCAGCAGAGCCTCGGCGGCCGCATCCTGGCCGGCAAACACGCGCTCGGCCACCTGCCCCTGCAATACCGACTCCCAGAACACCCGGCGCTCGTTGACACTGCCAAAGCGCGCTTTGACTTTATTGCGAAAACGTCCAACCAGCTGACCAAGACGGCTGTAGCCGGTGGGTATCCAGGTTTCCAGCTTCGCCCGCAGCAGTCGCGCCAATACCGGTGACTGACCACCGGAGCTGATACCGATCACAATCGGTGAGCGATCAACGATGGCAGGGAACACAAAGGTACAGAGGGCGGGGCTGTCTACCACATTGACCGGCACGTTGCGCGCGACTGCATCGTAATGCACGCGTTCATTGAGCTGATCGTCATCGGTTGCCGCCAATACCAATACTTTGCCATCCAGCAGCTCGGGATGGTATTCGCCAATAACGACGAGGCCCTGATTCAGCTCCAGCAGGGATTCCAGCTCCGGCAAAACCCGATGCGACACCAGCGTAATGCGCGCACCGGCCCTCACCAGCAGGCGCGCCTTGCGCAACGCCACATCACCGCCTCCGATCAGCAGCACGTCACGCTCGCGCAGGTCAAAAAACAGCGGCAGGTAATCCATCGCGGGGCTCCTCAGTCAGGCCAGTCTCTGCCCTAAACTATAGCCAGATTCAATGGAATAAAGAACAGGTTTTTTATAACTTTTAAGAAAAGCCCTGAGAACTCAGGGCTCAAGCGGAAATCGACGATTCAGGTATGCCACGATTTCATCCGACTCATACATCCACTCGCTGTGACCGTCTTCATGGTCAATCCGCAGGCAGGGTACCTTCATCTTGCCGCCTTCACTGATGAGGTCCTGACGATGACGACCGTCGGCACGCACATCGCGCAGTTCAATCGGCAGGTTCAGGCGGCGCATGGCGCGACGCACCTTGACACAGAAGGGACAGGTCGGGAGTTGATACAGTGAATGACTGCTCACCGCTTCCTCTACCTGCTGCTGGTACTGAGGTGTACGCTTGCCGCGACGTGGCAGGGTAAGCACATGCAGGGTCATAACAATCAGACCCAGAATCCAGCGAACGACTTTCATCGTGACATTTAATCCCGTACAGAAGTGATGGCGCATATTACACCATTGACCGAGATCAAAAAACTGCCGTCGCCAATTGCCCCCTGTCAGCCACCCCGTGCTCCGTGGTATCGTTAGCGCCTTTGACACCCCCAGCGCAACCCGTGAGTGAAGCGTTAAAGACTATGGCCCAGGCTGAATCCAAACCCACCGTCGGCACCGGTTTTCAATTCAAGAGCACCCGTGCGGCTCTGAACGAACTGATCCTGCTTGAATCCGATCCGGCCCTGCTGGCTCCTCAGCTGGCGGCCCATGCCGCTCGTGTTCCGATGCTGTTCAACGGCATGCCGGTGATACTGAATCTGCAGCACCTGCCTCAGCTGCCCGATGCAGCCGAGGTACAGGCACTGGTTGAATTGTGCCGCCAGCAGACGCTGATGCCGGTCGGTCTCAAGGCCGAGCCCGGCAGCATTGTTGAGCTATGCAGTTCGCTGCAACTGGCCGACTTCAGCCAGCAGCGACGGGTTGCTGAACCGGCCCCCGAGCCGGCGCCAGCCACCGAACCCAGCCCCGGCCCCCAGACTGCTCCAGCTGAACCGGCTCCGGCCCGCGCTGCCAAAATCGTGACCACACCGGTACGCTCTGGCCAGCAGATCTATGCCCGTGGCAGTGATCTGGTGATTCTGTCATCGGTGGGCGCCGGTGCCGAAGTGATGGCGGATGGTCATATTCATGTCTACGGCCCGCTTCGGGGCCGAGCCATGGCCGGGGTCAACGGCGACGAAAACGCACGCATTTTCTGTCAGAGCCTTGAGGCCGAGCTGATCTCCATCGCCGGCTATTTCAAGACCAGCGAAGATCTGCAAACCGAGCACTGGCAGAAACCTGCCCAGGCATTGCTCAGTGGTTCACGACTGGATACAGTCGCACTTTAATCAACATCGATCCATTTACACGGACACACACGCATGGCTGAAATCATCGTAGTCACCTCAGGCAAGGGAGGCGTTGGCAAGACCACCAGCAGTGCCGCTATCGGTACCGGTCTTGCCCTGCGCGGATTCAAAACCGTTCTGATCGACTTTGACGTGGGACTTCGCAACCTCGACCTGATCATGGGTTGTGAGCGCCGCGTGGTCTATGACTTCGTCAACGTGATCAATCAGGAAGCCACCCTGAATCAGGCCCTGATCAAGGACAAGCGCACCGATAACCTGTTCATCCTGCCTGCCTCGCAGACCCGCGACAAGGATGCCCTCAGCGTTGAAGGCGTCGAAGCCGTGCTGAACGAGCTGGCCAAGACCTTTGACTACATCGTGTGCGACTCCCCCGCCGGCATCGAGAAGGGAGCCCAGCTGGCCCTCTATTTTGCGGACACCGCCATCGTGGTGACCAACCCGGAAGTCAGCTCCGTACGCGACTCTGACCGCATTCTGGGCGTGTTGCAGAGCAAGTCCCGCAAGGCCGAAGAAGGCGGCAGCGTGAAAGAGCACCTGCTGCTGACCCGTTACAATCCGGGCCGTGTTCAGGCCGGCGAAATGCTCAGCGTTGAAGACGTGAAAGACATTCTGGCCATTCCGCTGCTGGGCGTCATTCCCGAGTCCGAAGCCGTGCTGAAAGCCTCCAACCAGGGTGTTCCGGTGATCATGGACGACGACAGCGATGCAGGACAGGCATACGACGATGCAATCGCACGCTTCCTCGGTGAGGATCGGGCGCACCGTTTCCTCGATGTACAGCGCAAAGGCTTCCTGAGCCGGGTATTTGGACGGAAGGGCTGATGGGTATTCTGAGCTATTTTCGATCGAAGAAGCAGTCATCGGCCAGTGTGGCCAAGGAGCGGCTGCAGGTACTGGTCGCCTATGAACGCTCCCAGCGCAGCCAGCCTGACTACCTGCCACAGATGCAGCAGGAGATTCTGGCCGTGATTGCCAAATATGTGGACGTGTCGCCGCAGGACGTACAGGTCAACCTGGATGAAGACTGCTCCATCCTTGAACTGAACGTTACCCTGCCGGAAAAGCACTGACACCGGCACCCCGGCTTAAAAAGCCCGCTTCGGCGGGCTTTTTCGTTTACGGCTCTGAGCCACCATAGACGATAAACCAGGGGTTCAGGGTCTTCTCCGGGCAGGCGTAATCGACCACCTCACCCTCCGGTGTCTTGATGCTGCCACCGGCCGCATTCACCACCGCATGGGCCGCTGCCGTATCCCAGAGCGAGGTGGGCCCCAGTCGCGGATACAGATCCGCGGCCCCTTCCGCCACCATGCACAGCTTGATCGAACAGCCCATGCGCGTCAGCATGAAGTCACCCAGGGCCTCCATCCAGGCCAGTGTCTTCGGCCCCAGGTGAGACCGGCTGCCCAGCACACGCCAGTGCGTCCCAGGCTGATGCCGGGCAACCCGAATCGGTTGCCGCACACCCGCCGCATCCAGCTTGAAGCCCCCCACACCCTCTGCGCCCAGCCAGGTCAGGCCAAGCGCAGGCGCATGCACCACCCCCAGCACCGGCCTGCCCTGCTCAATCAGGGCAATATTGACGCTGAATTCGTCGTTGCGCTTGATGAATTCCTTGGTGCCATCCAGCGGATCTACCAGCCAGTAGCGCCCGGCATGATCCGGGCCGGCAAAGGCGTCCACCGACTCCTCGCTCAACACCGGCATCAGGGGCGCAAGCTGTGAAAGGCACCCAAGAATCACGTCGTTGGCGGCCATATCCGCTGCTGTCACCGGTGAGTCATCGGACTTCTGTGACACATCAAACTCACCCGCGTAGACCTGCATGATCGCCTCGCCGGCCTCAAACGCAATCTGTTCCACCTGATCCAGCAATCGTGCCAGCGGGAGTGGTTGCATCACAGTCTCCATTGTCAAAAAAGTCTGGCGCTCACGCCACGTGCCTGGACAGCTGTAAAAGGTTACACAAGCACAATCCATGTTGCACCGTTCATAAGAAAAACACCTTCTCTGATGTTCCCATGACAGTGCTCAACAATACAGATTCAAGAACTTGACACTCTCATACTTTGAAATAAGTATTCCCGACTGTACTTATACGGCAACACTTTCAAACACTGGTTTCAATCCATGACCAGCATGAGAAAGCCGTTGCCTACGGTGATCTTGCCCCGAAAACACACTCTGGATGTACTCTGCAGATACCACCTGACACATGGTTCTGCCGCGAATAGGGAATACAGCATGAAACAAGTCAGCGTTAGCGTCAAAACCACCCAGCTCCGGCGCGAACCCTCTTTTCTCGCCCCCATCATACGTAATCTTGAATACGCCACCAGCGGCGAGCTGCAGAAAGAGCAGGATGACTGGAAGCTGGTGCGGTTTGGAAACATCCGTGGCTGGGTTCATGGCGCCGCCCTCATGACCGGCGAAATCGTTCTCAACGCAGGAAGCGATGACGTGGAACGCGCAGCTTCCAACCGCGAAATCGCACTCGCAGGAAAAGGCTTCAATGCCAGTGTTGAACGCAATTACCGCCAGAGCCACAAGCACGTTAACTTCAAGGCCGTTGATCAGATGGAAAAACGTGTTGTTGGCACCCAGTCACTGAACAACTTCATCAATGCCGGCAAGCTGAATCGGGTTTAAGCAAGGAGGCAAACCACCATGAACCGACGCAATTTCCTGCGCGCAGGAGCGCATTTGATGCTGGCCGGTGCCAGCGCATCCATACTGTCCGGCTGCCAAACAATGAACCAGCTGGCAACATTGGCGGACCCCTACCTGAGCGAAGACGGCCGCACCATGATGAATATTCTGGTCAGCGCCGGTGATGCCTTCACCACTCTGGACCCCGAACAGGAATACTATCTGGGCCGCAGTGTTGCCGCTCAGCTCATGACCGACTACAAGCCCTGGAACAATACAGCCGCCAACAACTACATCAACCTTGTTGGCCGCTGTGTTTCCTGTGCCTCGGGTCTGCCGGAAACCTTCGGCGGCTATCACTTCCAGATACTCGATTCGGATGAGTTGAACGCCTTTTCAGCGCCCGGCGGCTTGATTCTGATCACCCGCGGCATGCTGCGTTGCTGCAAAACCGAAGACGAACTGGCGGCGGTACTGGCCCATGAGGTCGGACACACTTCAGCTCGTCACGGTGTGCGCTCAATCCAAGGCTCGCGCATCACATCCTTGGCTACCATGGTCGGTGTAGAAGCGGTTCGCCGTGAAGGGAATGACAATTTGGTGAAGCTGGTCAACATTTTTGAAGGCTCGCTGGATGATGTCACCAATACGCTGGTCACCAGCGGTTACTCTCGCTCCTATGAGCGTGAAGCCGATGCCGAAGCCAGCAAGATGATGGCCAAGGTCGGCTACGACCCACGCGCGCTGGTATCACTGCTCGAAACCATGGACAGCCGACTGACGCCGGGGGGCACCGACTTTGCCCGCACCCATCCCACTCCGGAAAGCCGCATACAGGACCTGGAAAAGATTTTGCCTGCTGCCGTGCCCTCATCCGGCACCGCTGCACGCCAACGACGCTTCAATCAGGCGATGCGACGGGTCTGATATGACACCCGCACAGACGACCAAATGGAGGCGCGCCGGCTTGATCGCCGTGCTCGCCTTCACTGTTTCAGTCTTGGCACATGCTTTGGGTTGGCTTGAAGGCATGGAGCACAGCAGCTGGGATCTACGCGCCCGGCTGCTGGCCGATGCTGAACAGGCCAGTGACAAGATCGCTCTGATCATGATCGATCAGCCAAGCCTGGACTGGGCAAAGGAGGTCAACGCAACCGGATGGCCCTGGCCACGGGAGTTCTACGTCATGATCAACGCCTTTGCACAGCGTGCTGGTGCAAAAGGGGTGATCTACGATCTGCTGTTTCTGGAAGACTCCGTGTATGGCGTGGGGGATGACCGCAACTTCGCCACGGCCATGCAAGGCATTCCCACCTATCTGGCGTCCTACCCTGAGCACAGGCCCATTGCCGAGCTGCGGGCCGCGAGCCAAGCCTTGGGTAATGTGTCTCAACAACCCGATGCTGATGGCATCTATCGCAGCCTGCAGGTCTTTGCTACTGGGGATCAACAGGGTTTGGCCACACTTGGACTTGTGCCCTGGCTTAACAAGCAGTCAACACCTCCGGCCATCAGCCAAACAGACACACTGCTTCTGATTGGGCAGAAAAGGATCCCGTTAAATGATCAGGGGCGCGCCTTACTCAACTTTCATGGTTCACTGGATGTCTACCCCACCTTCAGTGCTGCCCAAATTATTCAGTCCGAGCTGCGCCTGCGAGAGCAGGCTGCAGGCAATACCGTCGAGGGAGCCATACTGGATCCCGTTGAGCTGACGGACAAATACGTGTTTGTTGGCTCCGATGCTCCCGGCCTGTTTGACCTGCGCCCGACACCGGTAAGCCCGGTCTACCCGGGTGTGGGTATTCACACCACCTTTCTCGATAACCTGTTGAATGATCATTTCATTACCCAGCAGCCAAGCCTTCACACCTACCTGTTCAGCATGACTTGCGTAATTCTGACAGTCCTGATTCTGAGCTTTATTCCTTCGATTCTGCACGCCGCGCTGCTGACACTGGTCTTGCTGCTGATACCGCTGTCGGCCGTCGTTTTCGCCTGGCTGAATCAGTATGGCTGGAATTTTTCCACACCAACTCTGGGCCTGCTGCTGGCCGCATCAGGCGTCTTTCTCAGCAACTACCAGCTCGAAGGCCGTGAGCGGCGCTTCATTCGCAGTGCCTTCCAGCAATATTTGAGCCCGCAGGTTATCGAGCAACTGGTCAAAAACCCGGCAGCACTGCAGTTGGGTGGAGAACGACGAGAGCTAAGTATCTTTTTCTCCGACCTTGAAGGCTTCAGCCGTTTGGCAGAACGGCTGGATCCACGTGAACTGTCAGAGTTTCTCAACCACTACCTTTCCGAAATGAGCGATATCATCCTCGCCAGCGGGGGTACAATCGACAAATACGAAGGTGATGCGATTATCGCCTTCTGGAACGCGCCGCTGGCATGCGATGACCATGCAGAACGTGCAGTCCAGGCAGGACTCCAGTGCCAACAGCGACTGCAGGCACTGCAACCCCACTATCAGCAGTGGCTTGGTGGCTTCATCAACGCCCGTATCGGCATCCATACCGGCACTGCGGTGGTCGGCAACATGGGCTCCAGCAAGCGGTTTGACTACACCATGCTGGGCGATGCGGTAAATCTGGCCTCTCGGCTTGAAGGCGTGAACAAGGTGTTTGCCTCGCGTCTGCTCGTTTCCGAACAGACCTTCAGGCAAGCCGGGGAGCCCAGAGCCCTGCACAGGATTGGTACAATTCAGGTGGTCGGACGTGACACACCCGTGCGCGTGTATGCCCCCGTTCCACCCCATTACACCGAGGATCAACTGGAGCTGTTCCAGCAGGCCCTGACCTGTTTTGAGCAAGGGAATTTCATCACGGCAGGCAAGGGGTTTGCCACACTCATGGCAGATGACCCTGTAGCTTCCAGCCTGTTCCACTATATCAAGCGACAGAGCACGCCTCCGGCCGACTGGTCTGGCGTGATCGCGCTGACCCAGAAGTAACTGCTGCAAGGGAAAATGTATGGCTGATCAGATCAACATGTCGGAACAACTGGAACATCTCAACCGTATCGGCATTGAGCTGTCCGCTCAGCGTGATATCAACCGGTTGCTTGAACAGATTCTTTTGGCAGCCAAAGAGATCACTTCTGCCGATGGTGGCACTCTGTATCTGGCCAACGAAGATGGCCGTTCGCTGCGTTTTGCCATTGTACGCACCGACTCTTTGGGGCTGGCCTACGGCGGCAGCAGTGGGAGCGAGATTCCCTTCCCTGATTTGCAACTCTACCGAGTCGATGGCAGCGAAAATCACAACATGGTGGTGGCCCATGTAGCGCTGACAGGCCGAAGCATCAATATTGCCGATGCCTATGACGCACCAGGTTACGATTTTTCCGGTACCCGTGCCTTTGATGCCAACACGGGCTACCGCTCGCAGTCCTTCCTGACCGTGCCGATGAAAAATCATGAAGGCGAGCTGATCGGCGTACTCCAGTTGCTCAATGCCATCGACCCGGTCAGCGGCGATATCTGCAGTTTTTCGCCCGCCGCCGAACAGCTGGTCAACTCACTGGCTTCACAGGCCGCTGTCGCTCTGACCAACAGCCAGCTGATCCAGCAGCTGTCGAATCTGTTTGAGTCCTTCATCAACCTGATCAACGTGGCCATCGATGAGAAGTCGCCGCACACCAGCGGCCACTGTCAGCGCGTGCCTGAAATCACCATGCTGATCGCCGAGGCTCTGCATGCGTCTGAGCATCCGAACTGGTCAGACTTCCGACTGGATGAGCGCGAACGCAACGAGCTGAGAATTGCCAGCCTGTTGCATGACTGCGGCAAGATCACCACACCGGCACACATTGTCGACAAGTCGACACGGCTCGAAACCGTGTTTGATCGCATCGAGCTGATCACCACCCGCTTTGAGCTGATTCGGCGTGATCTTGAACTTGAGTATCTGCGTCGGTCGCTTGAACAGGGAAACAGCCCTGCGGCCGAACGTCAGCACCAGCTTCAGCTGAAGCAGCTGGAGCAGGATCTTCAGTTTTTGCAGCACATCAACCGTGGCGAAACCTACGTTACCGAAGAGGATCTGAGCAACCTGACGGCGATCCGCGAGCGCTACACCTACCGCTCCGGCGATCGTGTTTTACCCTGCCTCAGCGAAGACGAGATGGAAAACCTGAGCATTCGGGGCGGTACGCTGACCGCCGCTGAACGTGAGGTCATGAACCAGCACATCAACACCACCATCAAGATGCTAGAGGCCCTGCCCTGGCCGCGGCAGCTCAGCCGTGTAGCTGAATTTGCCGCTGGCCATCATGAACGCATGGACGGCAAGGGCTACCCCCGTGGTCTGACACGAGAGGAGATGAGCATCCCGGCGCGGATACTGGGAATCGCCGATATTTTCGAAGCGCTGACGGCGGCTGATCGCCCCTACAAGAAACCCAACACCGTTTCCCAGGCACTGTCGATCCTGGCTCACTTCGCCAATAATGGTCATATCGATCCCGATATATTCGATATTTTCGTGACAGAACGGGTATGGGAAGATTACGCCATTCGCTTCCTGACCCCCGAGCAGCGTGACGAGGTAAATATTGAATCCCTGTTCGCACGCAGAACTGCCTGAGCCAGGTGGCTCATGAACGACTTGTCCTGATGAGTAGACACACGTGAAGATCGATATCCTTGGCTGCAGCGGCGGCATTGGTCCCAACCAGTACACGACCTGCCTGCGTATCAATGAGCAGATGCTGATCGATGCCGGCAGCGGCCTGGGCAACCTGCCAGCCGAGCAGCATGCGCTGATCAGCGACATCTTCATCACCCACGCCCATCTGGACCATGTCTGCTTTCTACCCATGTTCCTCGATGGGATGTTTGAGCAACACACCTGTCCCATTCGCGTCCATGGTTTGGCGGATGTACTGGAAACACTGCAGCAGCACCTGTTCAACTGGAAGCTTTGGCCGGATTTCAGCGCCCTGCCCAGCCCTGAAAATGCGCTGATCAGCTATCACCCGCTGCAGCTGAACCAGACAGTCAAACTGGATGGGTTGAAGATTACACCCGTGCTGGCACGACATACGGTCAGTGCTTCAGGCTATCTGCTGGAAGATGATCACACACGTATGCTGTTCAGTGGCGACACCACCTATGATGCGCAATATGTGGAGCTGATCGAAAACAGCCTGCCGCTCGATCTGCTGATTATCGAATGCGCCTTCCCGGACCGTCTGGAAGACCTGGCACTGCGTGCCGGACATCTGACGCCATCGTTACTTGGCAAGCTGCTTGGGCGGCTGAGCCACCCGCCCAAACGCATCGGGATAACACATATAAAGCCCACTCTTGCGGACGAAGTCATAAGGGATCTGAGTCAACTGAACCAGAGTGACAGAATGGTGTATCTGCACTCCGGCCAATCGCTTCAGATCTGAATGACACACGTGGTTCTTACAGCATTTTTACCTTGTCCCGAGTGCTGTCCGTAAAAACCGCTACCAGCGAGTAATCCATGAATCCCGTGCAGGTTGAGAGAAAGTCTTTCGCCCAAAACTGCACTTTTTCGGAGCCGTTATCAATTTCCGCCTCACCCTCTGCCTGCAATTGCTCATTGAGCGCCGAAAACTTAAGGGCAACGACATCTTCAGCATCCTCGGAGCGTGCGTCATTGGTAACAGCAAGCCTCAGGATGGAATGAAGCAGGTCCCACTCGACCATAAAATAACGCGATTCGTTTTTGACATTGGCATCAAGCAAGACGATTGCCTGTTCCATCGCCTGTTCAAGGTCGTCCTTAACGGCATGGTCATCAACGGCCATCGACTCTGCAAAATGGAAACGGCAACCGTCTGCAAATTGATCAACGGTGGCAAAAGGGTTTCCTGTGTTACTCAGTTTCCAGCTCAGCGGCATGATGCCTCCATTTGCAAAATAGATTTCAAGAAAAGCAGGTCGGGGCACTCAGCCATGTGCCAGCTTCAGACCCACACTTCCGGCACAGGTCAGCCCAAGGCTGACCCGCCTGGGCGGCTCGGTGGGGCCGCCAAACAGCAGCATGCCCATCACGGCCGTATCGACAGCCCCGATACCGACCCACACCGATCTGGCGCCATTATAAAGCGGGCTGACACACTTGCGAATTGCACATTCGCACTCAGGCCGTCCAGGTTCAAGTGGCCGAGGCGCGCTGCGTGAGTGGATGCAGGCTCAGGGCCGTCACCGTGATCAGGATCACCCCCATTCCCGCCATCTGCGATGCGGACAGGGACTGGTGCAACACCAGCACACCAAAGAGAGCGGCCGTTACCGGCTCCACCATCGCCACAATGGATGCCCGTGTGGGGCTGGTACGCCTCAAGCCAATGAGATACAACACAAAGGAACCTCCGGCGCCCAGCACCCCCAAGCTCATGAACAGCGCCCAATCCGATGAACCTGGTACCGCCGCGAGTTGGCTGTTGTCGCCAGGCCCAATCAGCACAATGACCAGCACCGTAAACGCAATGGTCAGAATGGCCTGCGGACTGCCGTATGGCGCGGCATACTTGAAGCCGAATATGAACAGGGCATATGACAGCCCCGCCAGCAGACCGGCGCCTGCGCCTACAGCCGTGATGCTGCCGGCACCCACCGAGTGGATCTGCGTGAGCAGCAGAATGCCGAACATCACCAGCACGATCGCCACCCATTTAAGTGTTGTGGGACGCTCCAGCTTGAGTGCGAATGACACCAGATAAACAAAGACGGGGGCGCAATACATCAAGGTAGCCGCAACCGCGACACTGCCTTGCGCAATACTGACGAAGTAAAACGAGAAATTACCGGCAACCCCGAGCCCGGCCAACCCCGACCAGAACCAGAGCCTGGGGTTTGACAGCCCACTCCCTCGTGGCTGCAACGCCAGCCAGAACAGCACGAGCACCAGCCCGACAGCACCGCGGTAAAAGGACACCACAGGTGCATCCCAGCCATATGTCATCAGCAGGCCGGCGATTCCGCCCGACACACCCCAGCAAAATGCCGCCAAGGCCACACAGCTTGCACCCCATCTCATCACCCGCCCCGCGTATCAAAACCAGCCGTAGGCGAACCACATCCACAGCGCCATGGCGATCATCATCAGGTTTTCCGTCAGCGACACAAAACCCAGGGGAACACTGTTCGCGCCACCGACACAGGCGCATTTGAGCTCGCGCTTATCAATGTAAACGGCCTTGAACACCGACAGCGCACCTACAGTACCGATAAAAAGTGCAATCGGGATCGACACCCAGTTCAGCAGCCCACCCACCATCAGCACACCGGCCAGGCCCTCGGCGTAAGGGTAAATATAGCCATAGGGTACCCAGCGCCGCGCAAGCAGGTCGTAGTTGAGAAACATGGTGGAAAAGCTCTCAACATCCTGCAGTTTGAGCAGCGCCAGGGCCACCATCGAAAGCGCAATAAACCACTCGACTGTTTGCACCGATATCAGGCTGCCATTCACCCCGATATTCAGGGCCAGCGCGGTCAGAGCCGTCATCGCAAACAGGGCTGCCACCGGTCGATAGCTGGTGGCATCAGGATCGGGCAATGGCTTGCCCACATACTCGCGCACCTCTTCATAACCGCCAATGCGCTCACCGTTGATAAACGTCTGCGGCGTGGTATCCACATCATGTTCGGCCTTGAAGGCATCGGTTTCTTCACGCGAATTCAAATGATGGTCTTCAACATCGAATCCGGCCTGCCGCAAGGTATGCAGGGTTTTCCGCCCGAAGGGACACTGATGCTCGGGCGTCTTCATGCGGTACAGAACAGCGCGTTTCGCGTCCGTATTCATTTTCATCTCCTGCTGTTGCCAGTATCAGGGAGACGCCTGGGCCCTGAACGGCATGACAGGGCCGAAAGGTTCAGCGCCTTTCACATGGCAAGCTAGCAGAAAATTTGGAAACGGGGGAAATGGGGGGCAACACGCGTACGGTTCACAGGCACTTGGTACGCGTTACTGGTCTGATGCTTCAGCCGCCTCACACAAACGCTCACGGCGCTGCTGATCCTCCTGCAGCACCGCTTTTATCTCTTCCAGCACGGCATCCACATCAGATGCATCACCGTCATCCTCAAACTCACCGCTCAGCTCAGAGTCCGGGGTCAACTCACCCTCTTCAAACAGGGCCCAGATCTCTTCCGCGTACCGAGTACGCAGCAAATCCGGTGCGTACTGGCCGTAATAGCGGCGCATATTATTCACGTCGCGGGCGAACATGGCCTGAGCACTGTTGTTGGACGCCGCGTTGACCGCCTGTGGCAGGTCGATGATCACCGGGCCGTAATCATCCACCAACACGTTAAACTCGGACAGGTCACCGTGCACTATGCCCTCGCACAGCATGAGCATGATGTAATGCATCATCAGGGCATGATCTTCCATCGCCTGCTCTTCCGACATCGACACATCCGCCAGCCGCGGCGCGACGTCTCCGGCATCATCCGTGACCAGCTCCATCAACAGCACGCCATCGAAGCAGCCATAGGTTTCAGGTACCCGCACACCGGCTCTTGCCAGTGTCGAGAGCGCGTTGATTTCGGCGTTCTGCCAGACCTCTTCCTGCTGCTTGCGGCCATAGTTTGAACGCTTTTCCATGGCGCGCGCCTGTCGCCCGCTGCGCACCTTGCGCCCTTCCTGATACTGCGCCGCCTTCTTGAAGCTGCGCTTGATCGCATCCTTGTAGACCTTGGCACAGCGAATGGCATCGCCACATCGAACAATATAGATATCAGCCTCTTTGCCGCTCATAAGGCGGCTGATGACTTCATCAATCAGGCCATCATTGAAGAGAGGCTGTAAGCGTGCGGGGATTTTCAAATAGCGCCTGCCGGTATTGGTCGGTAAAAAACGCCATTGTACCGTTAAAGGGCCAACGGCCACCATGATCCTGAACTGCTAAGCTTGTGACAGATGCCGAACCCATTGACTGGGAGAAGAAAGATGAGCTACCAACATGTTCTGGTTACCGTGGACCTGTCTGAAGCCAGCAAGACGCTGATCGACAAAGCCATCGAGCAGGCCCAACCGGCCAACAGCAAGCTGTCGATTGTATATGTCGAAACGGACCACCTGAGATCATATCCCGATGATGAGGCCCAGCTACAGGCGCAGTTGCAAGCCCTTGCCGATGCGTGTGGATACCCCGTGACGGAGACCATGACGGTCATTGGCGACCTGCACATGAAAGTGGCGGGGCTGGTGGAGACCAACGATATCGACCTGGTCGTCTGTGGCCACCACCACAACCTGATCAGCCGCTTTTTCAGCTCAGTCCCCAAGCTGGTGAACACCGTTAAGGCTGACCTGCTGGTTGTTAATCTGGGGTGATGGCAGGGATCAAGCAGGGTCGCTATGAAGCAGAGAGCCTGGCATCCGGTGCATGGCTGGTTATGTTGCATTTGCTGGTAATTCGAGCGGCCTCTCACTCCGCCAGACGCGTATGAGCACAACCTCTTTTGCCTGCCTGAGATAGACAACTCGAAACGGGGTAGAACCCTTGTCCGGCAACAGCGACTGGTTATGCATCATTCGTAGTGGCTCCAGAGACGGAGGACTTTTACCACTTTCTCGTCTTCAAGCACTTGGTATACCAGACGGTGCTGGATATTGATTCGGCGTGAATAGGCACCCGCAAGATCACCAATCAACTTCTCGAACGGGGGTGGCTTGCGGTACGGATCTTCTGCAATGAGTGCCAATAACTCTTCGGCTTTTGGTTTGAGGCCGCTGGAGGCCAGCTTCTTTGCGTCCTTCTGGGCTTGTTTGGTGTAAACCAACTTCCATGTCACCAGTTCAGCTCCTCATCGCATTCATCCACGGGAGTAACCATACCCTCACGAATAGACTCCCGCATACCGGGTACGGAGAGCAGGTAAAGTGTTTCCTGAATTGCAGACCAGTCTTCCTCGGAAACCAGGACGGCTTTATTCCGCTTACCCATGATGACGATTGGCTGGTGGGATTCGGCGGTCTCGTCAATCAACCGATAAAGGTTGCTGCGCGCCTCAGTGGCTGTGATTCCGGTCATGACGCACCTCTTGCGTATTCAACTTTTCACCAAGTGTACGCTTTCGGGTACGTACGTCAAGACGAACGCCAGCGGAGACACCGACACGCATATGATGCAAAGGCTAGATGCCATTGCGCGTTTCAATTGCTTCAATGGCCTGTTGTAACAGCGCATTAAAGGCGCCGGGCCTTTCCAGCATGGGAAAGTGGCCTGATTCCTCAATATAGAGAAGCTGATAGTCTTTAATATGCTTTTGGTTTTCTTCAAATGCGGTCGGCCACAGTCGTGCATTTATTGAGACCACAGGAACACTGACATCCTTGAAGACAGCGGCGGCGTCTCCGCTGACATACTGACCCAGGTAATTACGAAAGGCACTCAAGGCCGGCGCCTTGGGCGCTGATGACATGTCTTCCATTATCCAGTTCATCAGCTGTTGATCGGTGCCTGCCGGGAACATTTGTGAAACAAAACCCTGTGTCGCCGTTCTGAAATCAGACTCAAATGGCGTAACCATCTCCTCAATGACGCTCTCAGGTGTACGTTCCCCAACGTTTTGCAGGGTATCGACCCCGACAATGCCCACAACCCTCTTCGGCATGAGCCTGGCCGCCTCGGCAATCACGCCACCTCCCATTGAGTGCCCGATCAGCACAGCGCGACCAATATTTTCCCTGTCCATAACAGCTTTCACATCCTGCGCGAAGGACAGCATTGAATAATCGGATCGCTCCAGTGAGGAATGCCCATGCCCTGCCAGGTCGACCGTAATGACCCGATAGTCTTTCGCGAATACCGGGACCTGCTCTTGCCAGTAGCGCCCGTCACAACTCCAGCCGTGAACGAAAATCAGCGCCGTTTCGCCCTCTCCAGCCACATCATAGGCGATACGCTCGGCGTCATACGATACGGCGACATCATGTCTGAGAGCAGACAGGCTACTCGCACATCCTGCCAATAGCAGGAAGGGTATCAGTAAGACCAGCAGATGTTTTTTCATGTTATTTCCTGTTCATGACCATTTTGGATTTCGCGTCAGGGATACACCCTTAAACCCGGAGCGGCGAGGGAGCACGCACTCCCGCATGCCTGAGGTCAGGCAGAGTCAGATCGCCCGAGCGACAATAAAGGGACGGTAGTCACTTTTCTTCGTGCCATGCCGTTCGTTTTCAAGTATTTCAAACCCCGCTTCACCGATCACTTGTACCAGCGAACCCGAGGAGCATGTGGTCACGACGCTCGGGGCCTTGCCCACGAGACGCATAACCGGGATGGCAAGACGGATAAGGGGATTCATATCACCGACACAGGGGGTTTTGGCGATGAACAGCCCACCCGGCACAAGCATCGAGTGAATCTGAGCGAGCACCACAGGCAGGCTGCCTGCCAAATGCAGGTAGTTAAACCCCAGCACCACATCATACTGTACACCCTCACGGGCCAAGGTATCGGCGGTTGCCTGGCGGAACGCCAACGTCGCATTCAAGCCGTTTTGGTGGGCTGCTTCCAGTTTTTGCTGTGCAATCGCGATCATGCCCGCTGAAATGTCCGTGCCAACGTAGCTTTTCACAGAATCAGCCAGACACAGGGCTGCCGTACCGGTGCCACAGCCAAGTTCCAGCACCCGTGCGTCGGGCGGTATCAACGCACGCGTGCGCACCAGCGTCCTCTCGAACCCCGCCTCATCATCAATTGGAGAGGCTGCATATTTTTTGGCGGCCCGGTCCCAAAACCGTGCATCGTGCTCGCTCATCTGCTTTTCTCTCGTTGTTGTTCTTAACTGACGGCCAGCGATGCCGCCGTCCGCACCGGGGTAAGCCCACCTTACTATAGAAGGTGTCTACTGAACCGGAGGAACTACACAATCCGAGTGCTTTGACTTGCTATGCACTCCTTCTACTCAACTGGGAGGATTCCTTATAAAAATCACGCGAGTCACTAATCGCATGGTATTTTCTTACGTATCCGACACCCGTGCCATTAGTATAAACAGAGCCTTTACCACGCCATTTAATGACACTAGGCCATATTGTAGGGCGATGATGTAATGTTTCCGTGTGGATTAGTGCCTCTTCGTGCTTTTTCGCAGTCTCTGGATCAATTATTACATATCTAGAATATTCACTGTTAGTAGAATCAAGTACCGCATAGTTTATATGATGTCTATCAACATTCCTATTTTCTAATATTTCACCTATAGAAAAATCGATAAAACTTGAATCCTCTATGTCTTTTATAAAAACATTTGCCCTACAATTTAAAATCTGATGCTGATTAAACCCCTTTACGTCATTTATGTTTGAAATACTTAAAAATCCATTTTTATGACCAACATTGTAAACATCTCCGTCATATGCCATACACATTAACTTTGGACTAAGAGGAAGAAATAGCAAATTTCCTGCCGCACTCAAACCAAATGACCTAAATTTTGTTCTCTGGTCATTTAAGTGCCACCTATTTGATAGTACAGCAGGATCATCAGAAGATATGAAAGGAAATTTTGTCTTATTTTTAATCAAACAGATCTTTAAATCATCTATAACGTCCATAGATTCAGCGTATGTTTTCATTGCAATTAATACAGCATCTTTTATACCTAGATTGAATTCCTCTGCACTAATACCAGCAACGCGACTAATGTCATTGGACATCTCAACAGATCTTCTAGACGATGCTTCTGTTCTAAGATATTGGAGCAACCAAAACCGCTTTAAAACTATCTTATGTCTTTCACTAAGTTGGGGAGGCGATGCTAATAATTCCTTCAGGACTGAGGCGTAAGCACGCTCAACAAATTGAATGGCACCTTCCAGCTTTTCATCGTCACCATAAAAATAATCTCTAGAGCACTGGTTTTTTACCGGTGCCATATGAATAAATTTTTTCCTATCAAGATTAAAGACGTTAATTGCCTTACCTTCAGAGTTGCATGTAAACTCTTTTAAATAGCATCTAGGAACATAGTGTTGATTTTTATTTGTTGCCATAAGCCCTTCACGATTCGTTGCGTGTCTTATATTTCCTAACACCCGGCTCACGCGCTGGTTTGGAGCTGCGAAGCAGTGGAAAATCGGTCGCTGTGGAGCCGATTTTTAGCTTCTGAAGCTAAGCAGGCTTCCGACTTTTTTAGTTTTCGGGAATTGCTCAATCGAAGCTTTCCTCAATGCTTGTTTCGATCAAAGCCGGGCCATCAAAGAGGCAGTCAATCCGGTACTTCAACTCAAGGTTAAGAGCGTTTTTTGCCGTAAAAGTGGAGACGACACGCGCACGGCCAGACACATGTGGCATGTACGCCAAGTCCCAAACGCGGGAGAACTCAACCGTAGACGGATGGATTGCCGCTCGCTTCGCCGCCACTTCGCAGGCGTCGACGGCGGTGCTTTTGTTAAGCGGTTCCTTCGCCGCAAACGCTGGCTCTGCCCCGGTGTCTGTAGGCTTGAACCATACATTGAACACGTTAGCTCCAGACCCACACGTTACAAAGAAAACAGGATCACCAGGCTTACTACGCGAAGGTGATTTTGCAACCGAGGATGTGTCTATTTGATCACAGTTACGGTTCTCACGGGCGATCTTGTTCACAACGGCAACGATCTGTCGCTTGAACTGCACCGTGTCTTTATCCCAGTAGAAATCGTCCTCAACGTAAATCCGTCCACCACTTTTAGTCCGTTCTATCTCGCGCAGCGCTGTATTAGGCACCCAGCCTTTTACATGGGTTAGCCAATCAGGCGTTTGAATCTGTACCTCAGTCCAGTCGGCTTGTACGCAGAGTCGGCGCACTGTTGTTGAACTATCGATTTGATGATAATGGTCTTTGCCGAGTACGCGTGACGCCTTCTCATTCTTAATTTTTGGAGCACTGGAATTCGGTGATGCGTGGAGATCGTGGTCACCTGAGACTGCGACCACATCCATCAAGGCTAAACCACCATCGCCGCATGGAGCAGGGATGTCACTTCTAATATTCACATCTGCCGTGAGTGCGGACTGTACATTTGAGCTTGTCTCAGTGCCTCCCTCGATCTGCTTTTGAGATGAGTTTTCGGTGCAACTGGCTGTTACAAAAATTAATAATAGGAAAATTATTTTTTTAAAAAAACCCATAGAATTCACCTTTATTAGTTGACCGTCTGTTAATGATGACTTCGACCCCATAATAATTATTATCGGGTGTACCTTATAGCTATGGCCGAAGGCGCATACATTTCATGAATGACGTGTGGTACATGTCGGGTTCTCCCTTTCTCAAGCCCGTTGAGGACGTCGTGCGTGTCCAGCGCTACCGCCATCGCACAATAAGGTCGTATCTGTTCGGGATCAGGTATTTCATTCTGCAGAACGGCAAACGCCATCCGGCCCAGTTGCATGGCTTGGGATTGCAACGTATTACGTGAGTTCGAGTGAACGATAGGGGTATTGGGGAGGTAGCCAGTTGGCATGCGACATCCCTGCCTGTTTGGAGTTAAACACGGCCAGCGTACTCCCTGCTGACATCAGTAGCTTGAGATTAACCTGAACGGTCTGATAAGAAAAGTGGCAGAAAGGATGTGAATTGAGGCCCCGCCGAGCGGCGAGGCCTTACACGCTTACAACTGCGTATGCAGTCCGCACTCGCGCGTTTCGAGCGCTTTGGTCGGGTCGAAGTAGTCGTGCTCGTTGGGCAGGTTGTGTTCGGCCAGGTAGGCGTCCATGTCGGCTTCGGTCCAGTTGAACAGCGGCGCCACCTTAATGATGCCGTCCTTGCTGGCCGTCACGATATCCAGTGACTGGCGGAATTCGGTCTGATCCTTGCGGATCGCGTTCAGCCACAGGTCGGGCTTGAGTTCGGCCAGTGCGCGCTGGAAGGGTTCCAGTTTCACCTGACGGGTGAACTCGTCATGCTGAGGATCGTCCACATCGGGGATGCCGCCCATCAGCACATTGCGACGGGCTGCGCTCATCTGCGGGATGAAGGTGTGGATGTTCAGGTTCAGATCCTTGATCAGCTTTTCCGCAAAGCGGTAGGTGGCCGAGGTGTTGTAACCGGAATCGACCCACAGCACCTCAATGTCCGGCTTGACCTGCACGGCCATGTGCAGAATCACCGACTCATACGGACGGAAGTTGGTCGTGACCAGTGGCTTGTCGCTGTGGGCGATGGCCCAGGCGATGATCTCCTGCGGGGTTTTGCCCGCCAGTTCCGCGTTGGCGGCAGCCAGATCGATGCTCATCGGTTGTCTCCTGATTCCGGTTCAGCTCTGAGGGTAGGCCGGGCGCGCCAGTGACGCACCGCCCTGGTAATGGACGCCGATTTCATCAAACGCCTGCAACACGTCCGGGCTGTAGCGCTCGTCCGGTATCTGCAGGGCGTTGAAGCCGCAGCGCTCCAGATGCGCCAGACGGTCACGGGTCACATCGCCAATGGCGCGGATTTCACCCTTGAAGCCGCCGCGGCGCAACAGGCGTGCGATGCTGAAGCCGCGGCCATCAGTAAAGGCCGGGAACTCCACTGCAAACAGGCTGACACGGTCCTGCAGTGCCAGTACCTGCTGCAGGTCGTCGTCACCGTTCACTCGCACACCGGTTTCACGGCCTGCCAGTGCATCGGCTTCGTCCAGCCAGCGTGCCAGCGGCAATACGACCGGACCTTCGGCGGGCAGCGCCTGATCATCCGCCAGCCACTGCCAGCGGTCTTCGGTTACCGGTTTGCGATCAATGATCAGCGCCATATACAGCCTCCTTGAAGGGGTCTACACCCACACGGCGTACCAGATCGAGGAAGCTTTCCTCTTCGGATTCACGCTGTTCAATGTAGGTCAGCAAAATCTTTTCGATGGTGTTGGCCACCTCGTCGGCGGCAATCGCCTTGCCCAATGCCTTGCCCAGTGCCGCATCGGCCTCGGACGAACCGCCCAGGGTGAACTGGTACCAGTCCTCGCCCTTCTTGTCGACGCCGAGGATGCCGATGTGGCCCACATGGTGGTGCGCACAGGCGTTGATGCAGCCGGACATGTTCAGGCGAACGTTGCCAACGTCATGCAGGTAGTCCACCTGTTCGAACTTCTCGTTGATCTGTTCGGCGATGTTCAGGGTATGGGCGTTGGCCAGACCGCAGAAATCAAAACCGGGGCAGACGATCATGTCGGTCAGGGTGCCGATATTGGGCCGCGCCAGGTTGTTGGCGTTGAGGATCTTCCATACCTGCAGCAGATCGCCCTGCTTCACGTCGGCCAGCACCAGGTTCTGGTGATGGGTGGCGCGAATCTCGCCAAACGAGAAGCGGTCCGCCAGATCGGCGACGGTATCCATCTGCACGTCGGTGATATCGCCCGGCGCCTTCAGGTAGGGCTTGAGCGATACCACAACGATGCGGTAGCCCGGCACCTTGTGTTCAACGGTGTTGCGCTCGTACCAGACGCGGAAGTCATCGTTCTCGGCCAACTGAGCGCTCAGTTCGTTGTTGACCGCATCCGCCGCGTAGGCCGGCGGTGCAAACTGGGCCTTGACCTTGTCGATCTCGTCCTGCGACAGGCGCAGGTCGGACTCGCGAATCTCGGCCCACTCGGCTTCGACCTGCTCACGGAAGGCATCAATGCCCATGGCGTTCACCAGAATCTTGATGCGCGCCTTGTATTTATTGTCACGACGACCGTTCAGGTTGTACACGCGGATGATCGCTTCCAGATAGGAGAGCAGGTCACGCCCTTCCAGGAAGGGACGGATCTGCTTGCCGATCACCGGGGTACGGCCCAAGCCGCCACCGACCAGCACTTCAAAGCCGATCTCGCCCTGTTCGTTCTGTACCAGGTGCAGGCCGATATCGTGTACCTGTGAGGCGGCACGATCTCCGGGACCACCGGTAACAGCGATCTTGAACTTGCGCGGCAGGTAGGCGAACTCCGGGTGCAGCGTGGACCACTGACGGATGATCTCGCACCAGGGACGCGGATCTTCCAGCTCGCTGGCGATAACGCCGGCATAGGGGTCAGTGGTGGTGTTGCGGATACAGTTGCCCGAAGTCTGGATGGCGTGCATCTGCACTTCGGCCAGCTCGGCCAGAATATCCGGTACCGACTCCAGTGTGGGCCAGTTGTACTGAATATTGGTACGGGTGGTGAAGTGACCGTAGCCCTTGTCATAGGTGCGGGCGATGTGCGCCAGCTTGCGCATCTGGGTCGAAGACATCAGACCATAGGGAACCGCCACGCGCAGCATCGGTGCCTGACGCTGTATATAAAGGCCGTTCATCAGGCGCAATGCGCGGAACTCTTCGTCCGGCAGCTCGCCTGCAAGGTAGCGGCGGGTCTGGTCGCGGTACTGCGCCACCCGTTCGTCTACCAGCTTCTGATCCACTTCGGTGTACTGGTACATGTCAGTTCAACCTTTCTACTGAGCGTCATTGAAACAGGTCGCCATGTTACCCAGTCGTCTTTATAACGTAAAATACTAATTGATAATTTTGTTATAACAATTAGTCGATATCACTCATATCACCAGACGGAATATAAAAATGCTTATATATTCTTTTTTATTTTATTGGCGCTTCGACATAATGCCATCCAGTTATTAGCCCTCCGGGGCTTTCGTGTCGCAACCAAGTGAAAGAGTCGAATGATGAATCTGTTGCCGGAACACCGCCTGACCCATCTCAAGCAGCTCGAAGCCGAGAGCATCCACATCATCCGTGAAGTGGCTGCCGAGTTCGACAATCCGGTCATGCTCTATTCTGTCGGCAAGGACTCTTCCGTGATGCTGCATCTGGCACGCAAGGCGTTCTTCCCGGGCAAGCCGCCCTTCCCGCTGCTGCACGTGGACACCACCTGGAAGTTCAAGGAGATGATCCAGTTCCGTGACCACATGGCGCAGGAAGCCGGCATGGACCTGATCGTGCACATCAACCCCGAAGGCGTTGAGATGGGCATCAGCCCGTTCACCCACGGCTCGGCCAAGCACACCGACATCATGAAGACCCAGGGGCTGAAGCAGGCGCTGAACCAGTACAAGTTCGACGCCGCTTTCGGCGGTGCCCGCCGCGACGAAGAGAAGTCCCGTGCCAAGGAGCGCGTATTCTCCTTCCGCGACAAGCACCACCGCTGGGACCCGAAGAACCAGCGCCCGGAGCTGTGGAACACCTTTAACACCCGTGTCGACAAGGGCGAAAGCATCCGTGTATTCCCGCTGTCGAACTGGACCGAGCTGGACATCTGGCAGTACATCCATCTGGAGCAGATCCCCATCGTTCCGCTGTATTTCTCGGCGGTGCGCCCGGTGGTCGAGCGCGATGGCATGCTGATCATGGTCGACGACGAACGCCTGCCGCTGGCGGATGGCGAAGTGCCGATGATGAAGAATATCCGTTTCCGTACGCTGGGCTGCTACCCGCTGACCGGCGCCGTGGAATCCGATGCCGACACCCTGCCCGAGATCATTCAGGAGATGCTGCTGACCACTACGTCAGAGCGCCAGGGCCGCGCCATCGATCACGACAGCGCCGGCTCCATGGAGCAGAAGAAGATCGAAGGGTATTTCTGAGCCGCCACCGCCATCTCGTTAACGGATATTTGAGTACAGCATTATGAGTCATCAATCTGATCTGATCGCCACTGACATCGACGCCTATCTGGACCAGCACGAGAACAAGGAGCTGCTGCGCTTTCTTACCTGCGGCAGCGTGGACGACGGCAAATCCACCCTGATCGGTCGTCTGCTGCACGACTCCAAGATGATCTATGAAGATCAGCTGGCCGCGATTCAGAACGACAGCAAGAAAGTCGGCACCACCGGCGACGAGATCGACCTGGCGCTGCTGGTCGATGGCCTGCAGGCCGAGCGCGAACAGGGCATCACCATTGATGTGGCCTACCGCTACTTCTCCACCGCCAAGCGCAAGTTCATCATCGCCGATACCCCGGGGCACGAGCAGTACACCCGCAACATGGCCACCGGTGCGTCCACCTGTGATCTGGCGATCATCCTGATCGACGCCCGTCACGGGGTACAGGTGCAGACCCGCCGGCACAGCTTCATCGTATCCCTGCTGGGCATCAAGCACACCGTGGTGGCGATCAACAAGATGGATCTGGTGGACTTCAGCGAAGAACGCTTTGAGCAGATCAAGCAGGACTACCTGCACTTTGCTCAGGGACTGGGACTGAAGGATATCCACTTCACACCTATCTCCGCCCTCAAGGGCGACAACGTGGTCAACCCGTCTGCCAACATGCCCTGGTACAGCGGCGATTCGCTGATGCAGACGCTGGAAAACGTGGAGATCGCCGGCGACGCCAACTTTGATGAGCTGCGCTTCCCGGTACAGTACGTCAACCGTCCGAACCTGAACTTCCGCGGCTACTGCGGCACCCTGAGTGCGGGTATCGTGCGCCCGGGGGATGCGGTGACGGTATTGCCCTCCGGCAAATCCAGCAAGGTGAAATCGATCGTAACCTTCGATGGCGAGCTGGCCGAAGCGTTTGCGCCCATGGCGGTGACACTGACACTGGAGGACGAAATCGATATCTCCCGTGGCGACCTGATCGTACACAGTGATCAGGTACCAGACGTGACCAACCGTTTCGCGGCCCATCTGGTATGGATGTCGGAACAGGAGCTGATTCCGGGTCGAAGCTACGAAATCAAGCTGGCCAGCACCCGCACGGCGGGACGCGTCAGCGCGATTCGTCACCGCATCGATGTGAATACGCTGGAACAGAGCCCGGCGGCCACACTGGGACTGAACGAGATCGCTCAGGTCGAGATCAGCCTGGAACGCGCCGTAGTAGCGGATGACTACCGTCGCCACAAGGGTACCGGCTCGTTCATCATCGTTGACCGTCTGACCAACGCCACGGTGGCAGCCGGCATGATCCAGGCCGAAGCTGAAGATGACAGCGCCCTTGAGCTGCATGGCGAGTCAGCCGTCAGCACCCAGCAGCGTGCTGCACGTTTCGGCCAGAAAGCGGCCATCGTGCAGATCAAGGCGGAGGCAGCTCAGGCCGCTACACTGTTGTACACGCTTGAGCAACAGCTGTTCAGCCGCGGGCGTCTGCCGCTGGCACTGGGCGACCAGAGTGCCGAGCAGGTCCAAGCACTGAAGGACGCGGGGCTGTTGCTGCTGACACAGCGCGATGATCTGGCGGCCGATCTCGTACTGGAGGTGGATGCCAGCCTGCCGCCGACAGCGCAGGTGAAGGCGCTGCTGCAGCGGATTCAGCAGGCTGAACTGATCTAGGTCGGGTCTCCTTTACGTGCGCCCGGCCTGCGGATCTATACCCTAAGGTTATAAATCCGGTAAAATTCAGCGGAATCTAATACGCCCTGCCCGGTCATGCCGGCAGGGCTTGAGGCATTGACAGGGGCTATGACTGAATTTCTGCTCATCCTGATCAGCACCGTACTGGTTAACAACTTTGTACTGGTCCAGTTCCTCGGACTCTGTCCGTTCATGGGTGTGTCCAACAAGCTGGAAACGGCCATGGGCATGTCGCTGGCCACCACGTTCGTTCTCACCCTGTCCTCGGTGTGCAGCTATCTGGTCTATTCGAGCCTGCTGGTGCCCTTCGGTCTGGAATATCTGCAGACCATCGCCTTTATTCTGGTGATCGCCGTGGTGGTGCAGTTCACCGAAATGGTGGTACACAAGACCAGTCCGTTGCTGTACAAGCTGCTCGGCATCTTCCTGCCGCTGATTACCACCAACTGCGCCGTACTGGGTGTAGCCCTGCTGAACATCAAGAAGCAGAACGGCTTTCTTGAGTCGATCTCCTACGGCTTCGGTGCCGCTGTTGGCTTCTCGATGGCGCTGGTGCTGTTCTCTGCCATTCGTGAGCGCGTCGCCGTTGCCGATGTGCCTGTTCCCTTCCGTGGTGCGGCCATCGGCATGGTGACCGCCGGTTTGATGTCGCTGGCCTTCATGGGCTTTGCCGGCCTCGTACAGTTCTGAGGCGGAGGCACGGATGACGACTGTTATTACCGCCATATTCATTCTGTTTTGCCTGGCCGTCGTGTTTGGCGTGATTCTGGGCTATGCCTCGGTCCGCTTTCGCGTTGAAGGCAACCCCATTGTGGATCAGATCGATGCCCTGCTGCCCCAGACCCAGTGCGGTCAGTGCGGCTATCCGGGCTGTCGCCCCTATGCGGAAGCCATTGCCAATGGCGATGCGATCAACAAGTGCCCACCCGGCGGACAAGGCACCATCGAAGCCCTGGCGGACCTGCTGGACGTGGAAGCGGTACCACTCGACGCCGAGCACGGCGAAGAGCAGGTCAAGAAAGTCGCGTTTATTCGTGAAGATGAATGCATCGGCTGCACCAAGTGCATTCAGGCCTGCCCCGTGGATGCGATTCTCGGCGCGGCCAAGCAGATGCATACGGTCATTGTTGACGAATGCACCGGCTGCGACCTGTGTGTTGAACCCTGCCCCGTGGACTGTATCGATATGATTCCGGTGGAAACCACCATCACCAACTGGAAATGGCCCTCGCCTGCCGAGTCGTCAAGCCTGAGCCTGATCGCCACCGACCGTGGCCGGGGCGTTGTACAGCAGGAGGCGCACTGATGGGCAAGGTATTTGCATTTCACGGCGGCATACATCCGCCCGAAAACAAGAAGCAGTCCAGCCGCACCCCCATCGCCAGGGCACCGCTGCCGAAGAGGCTCTACATCCCGCTGCAGCAGCATATCGGCATTGCGGCAAGCCCTGTGGTCAATGTGGGCGATCGCGTCCTCAAGGGGCAGCTGATTGCCGAGCCGGTAGGCCGCATCAGCGCCTCGCTGCATGCGCCTACATCCGGTATTGTGCGCTCCATTGGTCCGCACCCGGTCCCCCATGCCTCGGGCCTTGAGTCCGATTGCATCACGCTGGAAACCGATGGTCAGGATGAGTGGATCGCGCATCAGGGGCTTGAGGATTACACCCGGCTTGAGCCCTCTGCCCTGATCGAGCATATCCGCCAATGCGGCATCGCCGGCATGGGCGGTGCCGGCTTCCCAACCGATGTGAAGCTGCACCTGGGCGACGACCATATCGTTAACACGCTGATCATCAACGCTGCCGAGTGCGAGCCCTATATCACGGCCGATGACATGCTGATGCGCGAGCGTGCCGCCGATATTCTCAGCGGGATTCGCATCATCAGCCACCTGCTGCGTCCAAGCCACATCATGATCGGCATTGAGGACAACAAGCCGCAGGCGATCCACGCACTCGAAGCGGTGCTCAAGGGCTGCGAGCTGAATATTGATATTCGTGTGGTGCCCACCAAGTATCCCTCGGGCGGTGAGCGCCAGTTGATCCAGCTGCTCACCGGACTGGAGGTCCCGAGCGGACACATTCCCGCTGATATCGGTATTGTGTGCCAGAACGTGGGCACCGCAACCGCCATCCATCGCGCAGTGCATTTTGGCGAGCCGCTGATTTCGCGCATTGTGACGGTTACCGGCGATGCCGTGGCCAAGCCGCAGAATTTTGAAGCGTTGATCGGCACCCCCTTTGCCGACCTGCTGGATGCCGCCAACCTGTATGAAGGTCGCCTGTTCCGACTGGTCATGGGTGGGCCGATGATGGGCGTCACCGTGGCGCATGATCAGATTCCGGTGATCAAGACCACCAACTGCATCATCGCCGCAAGCGAAGACGAGATGCCACCGGCACCACCCGAGCAGCCCTGCATCCGCTGCAACATGTGTGAACAGGTCTGCCCTGCCACCCTGCTGCCGCAGCAGCTGTACTGGTTTTCCAAAGGGCGTGAATTTGACAAGGCGCGTAATCACAACCTGTTCGACTGTATCGAGTGCGGTGCCTGTGCCTACGTTTGCCCCAGCAGCATTCCGCTGGTGCAGTACTACCGTTTTGCCAAGTCCGAGATTCGTACCGAAGAGGCCGAACAGCGCAAGGCCGACCATGCTCGCCAGCGGTTCGAGGCCCGTCAGGCACGCCTTGAGCGTGAACAGGCCGAGAAGGAAGCTCGCCGCAAGGCCCGTGCCGAAGAGGCCGCTCGTGCTCAGAAGGCACGCAAGCAGGCCGACGCAAGTGCCGCAGAGACTCCTTCCGAGACTGCGGCCGCTGCGCCTGATCTCAAGCAGCTTAAAACCGCTGCCGCTGTCGCCAGAACCAAGCTGAAGAAAGCCCGGGATGCGCTGAAAAATGCTGAAGACAAGGGACTGGACGGCATTGACGCCCTGCGTGAAACCCTGACCGACCTGGAGCAGAAGGCCGAGGCGGCCGAGCAGGCCTTCAAGGCAGCCGAGCAGGCAGAGGCCGCTGCTGCCGCAGAAAAGGGCGTAGACCTGAAACAGCTGAAGATTGATGCCGCCATGGCACGTGCAGCGGTCACCAAACTGGAGCGCGCGCTGGGTAAAACCGAGGATGAACAGGCACGCCGCGAAATGGAAGCCGAGCTGGTTGGAGCACGCCAAAAGGCTGATGAACTGAACCAGCGCCTGAGCGAACATTCGCCGGCCTGAAACCAACTGATACTGAAGACGGGATCGCACACCGATGTCACTGATCCGACTGAGTTCACCTCATGTCTACAAGGCCAACAGCACCGCCAACGTCATGCGACTGGTGATGCTGGCCATGCTGCCCGGCATTCTGGCCATGACCATCTTTTTCGGCTGGGGCACGCTGATCCAGATTGTCTGGGCCGGTCTGCTGGCCCTGGCGCTTGAAGCGGCGGTTCTGAAGCTGCGCAAGCGCCCGGTGCTGTTTCATCTGAATGACGGCAGCGCTCTCGTGACAGCCATGCTGCTGGCTGTCGCGATTCCGCCCTTTGCCCCCTGGTGGCTGACGCTGGTTGGGGTTTTCGTTGCCATTGTGCTGGCCAAGCATCTGTATGGCGGCCTGGGCCAGAACCCTTTCAATCCGGCAATGGTGGCCTATGCACTGCTGCTGATCTCCTTCCCGGTCGATATGACACGCTGGACAGCCCCCTTCGTACTGAATGGCGATGGCTGGCAGATAGCGCCGTTCCTCGACACGCTGAAGGCCATCTTCGCCGCTACCGACAACCTCTGGTATGACAGTTTCACCGGCGCGACGCCACTGGACGAAATCCGTCACCGCGGTGGCCTGACCACGGAAGAAGTCTGGCGCCAGTCAAACGTGCTGTCTCAGGGTATTGGTGCGTGGCACGCTGTCAGCGCCGCCTGGCTGATGGGTGGCATTTTCCTGCTCTACCGCAAGGTCATTACCTGGCATGCCCCGGTGGCCATGCTGCTGGCACTGGGCCTGTGTGCCAGCATGTTCTTCGGCTTTGATCCGGACAACTATGCCGATCCCTTCTTCCACCTGAGTACCGGCGCCACCATGCTGGCGGCGTTTTTCATCATCACCGACCCGGTTTCCAGTGCCACCAGCAACCGTGGGCGGCTGGTGTTTGGTGCCTGTATCGGCATTCTGATCTTTATCATTCGCACTTGGGGCAACTACCCCGATGGGGTTGCCTTTGCCGTGCTGTTGATGAATCTCGCGGCGCCTTTCATCGATATCTACACCCAGCCACGCAGCTATGGCCACAGCAGGGCCAACAAGGGACGGGGAGGCAAGGCATGAACGAAGTCTTTCAGGCCATTCGCAACAACGCACTTGCCATCGGCATCTTTGCCATCGTCACGGCAGCCGTGATTGCGTTCACCCAATTGGGCACGCGGGAGATGATTGCCCACAACAAGGCCGAGTTTCAGGCCCGTGCCCTGTACGAAATTGTGCCGCGCGACATCGACCCTCAGCTGCTGTCACATGAATTGCCCCTGCGTGCCGCCCCTGAACTGGGCTATCCTTCAGGCGTGACAGCCTGGCAAGCGATCAACAATGGGGAAGTCGTTACGGTTCTGCTGCCGGTGATCGCGCCGGATGGATACAGCGGCAATATCGAACTGTTGATCGGCGTGAACGCAGACAGTTCACTGGCTGGCGTACGCGTGTTGAGCCACAAGGAAACACCGGGGCTTGGCGACAAGATCGAGCTGAGCAAATCAGACTGGATTCTCGATTTCGAAGGCGCACGCATGGCCGTCAATCGTGATGATACCTGGGCGGTCAAAAAGGATGGCGGCCGTTTTGATCAGTTCACCGGTGCCACCATTACGCCGCGTGCCATCGTAAACGCCACCGCCCGCGCCATCGAATTTTTCCGAGCACACCGGGCGGCATTGCTGAAGCCCGTTACCGCTGACGCCGCCAACGCGGCAGGAGCCACACAATGAGCGTTGATTACCGCAAGATCACCCTGGATGGCCTCTGGACCAACAACCCGGCACTGGTACAGCTGTTGGGCCTGTGTCCTTTGCTGGCAGTCACGGCATCCGTGGTTAACGCCCTGGGGCTGGGCCTGGCCAGCACACTGGTACTGGTCAGCTCGAACCTGACCGTTTCCATATTCCGCAAGCTGGTGCCCGAAACCGTGCGCCTGCCCATTTTCGTGATGATCATTGCTTCATTTGTCACCGCAATCGAGCTGCTCATGCAGGCCTTTACCTACGAGCTGTATCTGATTCTGGGCATCTTCATTCCACTGATCGTTACCAACTGCGCCATCATGGGCCGTGCCGACGCCTTTGCCAGCAAGAACCCGGTGCGTGCATCGGTGCTGGATGGCCTGATGATGGGGGTAGGCTTTACCGCTGTACTGATTCTGCTGGGCGGCATGCGCGAGCTGCTGGGCACAGGTGTCCTGTTCAGCGACATGCACCTGCTGTTCGGCGAGGCGGCTCGCACCTGGGAGTGGGTCATCTTTGCCGACTACCCCGGCTTCCTGTTCGCCATCCTGCCACCCGGTGCCTTTGTCGGCCTGGGACTGCTGATCGCATTGAAAAACATCATTGATGCGAGAATGGAAGAGCGTCGCAAGCAGCTAACACCCAAAACCTTGACGGGTAGCAAAAGGGTACGCGTTACCGGTTGATGACACTTTCAGGTCATTGTCACCCAGCGCTTTTTTCATTAACCTCGGCTGAACCTGCAATCATTTTCGATCAACAGGAGCCAAGGTGGGCAAACCCCTATCCGTCGTAATCTGTGATGATTCCCGGCTCGCGCGCAAGCAGATGGAGCGCGCGCTGGCGCAATGGAATGTCGACATCACCCATGCCAATCACGGCCTCGAAGCCCTTGAGGCGATCCGTGCCGGCAAGGGCGAACTGCTCTTTCTTGACCTTAACATGCCGCTGCTGGATGGCTATCAGGTGCTGGAGCGCATCCGCGCCCAGGACCTGCCCACCCTGACCATCGTGGTCTCCGGTGATGTTCAGCCCGAAGCGCGTGAGCGCGTCGTGCAGCTCGGAGCACTCGACTTCATCCGCAAACCGCTGGATACCGACCTGCTGACCCGGTCATTGCGCTCCTTTGGTCTTCTCGAAGAGCTGTCCGCCGGTACGAACAGCACGACGGACTCCGTTGAGACACACCTTGAAGATGTGCGTCCACAGCCTCTGAGCCGCGAGCGTGGTCTGGGGCTGGACCCCGTGTCACAGGCCTTTGAGTTGACCGAGTGCTACCAGGAACTTGCCAACGTTGCCATGGGCCAGGCCGCCGACCGGCTGGCCCGTCTGCTCAGGGTCTTTATCGAGCTGCCGATCCCGCGTGTACAACTGGTTGAATTGTGCGAGCTGGACATGGCGCTGCATCAGGCAACCGGCGACAACCCGGTTACCACCATCTGTCAGGGATTCATTGCACCGGGCATTGCCGGCGAGGCCCTGCTGATGTTCAGTGATTCCAGCAGTCAGGATCTGGCTCAGCTTCTGCGCCATGAAGGTGAGATCACTGATCAGGTTGAGCGCGAGCTGATGATGGATATCGCCAACCTGCTGATCGGCGCCTTCCTGAACGGACTGGGCTCCCAGCTGGATCTGAACTTTGGCCAGGGCTCCCCGCTGATCCTCGGCCAACATTGCAGCGTTCCCAACCTGCAGCAAAACTCGCGCTGGACACGCACGCTGAGCATCGACATCTGCTACCGGATCGAGGGGCGCGATCTGAGCTGTGACCTGTTGCTGCTGTTTACCGAAGATTCGCTTCCGGCCATGAATGAACTAGTGAGGCACCTGTGATGATCAACCCGCCGGAACACAGCCTGAACGTGGATGAATTCCACTGGCAGCTTGGGCTCCTGCAGCACCTGGATGTAGGCCTGATCGTGCTGGATGCCGATCATCGAGTGCATTTATGGAACAGCTTCATGGCCAACCATTCCGGTGTGCGGGACTCACTCGCACAGGGCAAACGACTGGAAGACTTGTTCGATGACTTCCCGGGGCAGTGGTTTCAGCGCAAGCTTGAAAGTGTTTTCATGCTGCGCAACCGCGCCTTTATCACTTGGGAAGAGCGCCCCTATCTGTTCCGCTTCAAGCCCTACCACCCGATCACGGGCCTGGCCGAGTTCATGTATCAGAATGTCACGCTGATTCCGCTCTCCTCCCCCAGCGGGCAGGTCAACCATGTCGGCATCATGATTTATGACATGACAGCGGCCGCCATGAGCCAATTGGGGCTGCGCGACGCCAATGCCGAGCTGGCCCTGCTGAGCCGTACGGACAAGCTCAGCGGATTGGCAAACCGGGGCTACTGGGAAGAGTGTCTGCGTCAGGAGTATGAGCGTTTCCGTCGTACCCAGACCCCCTCAAGCCTGGTCATGATGGACGTGGATCACTTCAAGGCGATCAACGACACCTACGGCCATCAGGCAGGCGACGAGGTGATCCGCACCCTGTCCGAAACCCTGCGTCACCATGCCCGTGCCACGGATACCCCGGGCCGTTATGGCGGTGAGGAGTTCGGTGTTCTGCTGGTCAACACAACGGCCACCAATGCCATGGTGTTTGCTGAACGGGTTCGCCGTGCCATTGAAATGCTGGAAGTGCGCCACGGCCCAAACCGCATACAGTTCACGGCCAGCCTTGGCATTTCTCAGCTTGGCAACCAGCACCAGTCCCATGAGGAATGGATGCGCGATGCCGATACAGCGCTGTATCACTCCAAGGAGAATGGCCGTAACCGTACCACCCTGGCCGAGGATCTGGAATAATCGCGTTTTTGCCCGAAACCGGACAGACCGCGATGAATGCCGACAAGCGATACCAGATCTTCAGCCGCCTGCAGGCCGAAAACCCCAACCCCGAAACCGAACTTGAATACAGCAGCCCATTCGAGCTGCTGATTGCCGTTATGCTGTCTGCCCAGGCTACGGATGTCAGCGTCAACAAGGCCACCCGCAAGCTCTACCCCGTTGCCAATACGCCCGAAGCCATCCTTGCTCTCGGGGTGGATGGGGTGAAGCAATACATCAAGACCATTGGCCTGTTCAATACCAAGGCCGAAAACGTCATCAAGACCTGCCGCATCCTGATCGAAGAGCATAACAGCGAAGTCCCCCAGACACGCACCGAACTGGAGAAGCTGCCCGGTGTTGGCCGCAAGACCGCCAACGTGGTTCTCAACACGGCGTTTGGCCAAGCCGCCATGGCGGTAGACACTCATATCTTTCGCGTTGCCAACCGTACCCGCATTGCGCCTGGCAAAACCGTGCTGGAGGTCGAGCAGAAACTGCTGCGCCATGTACCCAAGCCTTTTCTGCTTGATGCACACCACTGGCTGATTTTACATGGACGCTATGTCTGCACTGCACGCAAGCCCCGTTGCGGTGCCTGCGTGATCGAGGATTTGTGCGAATACAAGCAGAAAACCGAGTTCTGACCAGCCTTTTGTTACCCACAATTTCTGTGGATAAAACAGTGAATAGTATTGGGAAGAATGGCTCAATCCAGCGTATTTCAAGGGCTTCAGCAAATTGGTAAGAAAAGCGTCAGCTTTCCATCAAATCCATTAAAAACAATAGGTTACGTATGTCAATAGCGCCCTGCACCTTTACCGGGACAGGTTATGCACCGGTCTGATGCAATGCACCGAATGCATGTGCACAAGTTCAAAAAAAAAGCGCCCTGTCAAGGCGCTTTTTTCACTTCATGTCGATTTTATGACCCGGTTCAATCTTCCGGTAACTCGATCTCGATATGTGTCTTTGGACGGCAACAGCAGGTGAGTATTTCATCGCCCTGAAGGTCAACCAGACTGTCCTGCACATACTCAACCTCACCATCCAGCAGGCGCACCTTGCAGCAACCGCAATAGCCTCCCCTGCAGTTGTACGGTGCAGGTATTTCCTGAGATTCCAGTGCGTCCAGCAGGGAAAACTCATACTGATAGAAAAACGTATGATAGTTATTGACCTTGATCCGTGGAATCCCTGACATTCGTCGCTCCCTTACAGGTCGAAACCGTCGAAATCATCACTGCCGACATCGTTATCGATCTGACCCACCAGATAGGAGCTGATTTCAGCCTCCTGAGGCGCAACCTGTACGTTGTCACTGACCAGCCAGCCATTCATCCAGGGCAGAGGATTCTGCCGCGGCGGGAAGATCTCGGTCAGCCCCAATGCCTTCATGCGCACATTGGTGATGTATTCCACATAGTCGCCCAGAATGCGGGCATTCAGACCAATCATGGAGCCTTCACGGAACAGATACTCGGCCCATTCCTTCTCCTGCTGAGCCGCTTCACGGAAGATGGCATAGACCTGCTCTTCGCACTCGGCCGCAATCTGCTTGAAGTCTGGGTCATCGGCACCCGATGCCATCAGGTTCAGCATGTGCTGGGTACCGGTCAGATGCAGTGCCTCGTCACGGGCAATCAGCTTGATGATCTTGGCATTGCCTTCCATCAGCGCACGCTCGGCAAAGGCAAAGGAACAGGCAAAGCTGACATAGAAGCGAATCGCTTCCAGCACGTTCACCGACACCAGTGTCAGATAGAGCTTTTTCTTCAGGTTGTAGAGCGATGCGTCATAGCGCACACCATCGATCACCTGTACTCCGGCACCGTGCACGGTATACACGTTGACCAGCTGAATGAACTCGTCATACAAGCGCGTGACCGCTTCCGCCCGCTTGATGATTTCCGGATTGGTCACGATGGTGTCGAACACCTCGGACGGCTCGGTGATGATGTTGCGAATGATATGCGTGTAGGAGCGGCTATGAATGGTTTCACTGAACGCCCAGGTTTCAAACCAGGTCTCCAGCTCCGGCAGCGAAACCACCGGCAGAAAGGCGACGTTGGGCGAGCGCCCCTGAACCGAGTCCAGCAGGGTCTGGTACTTCAGATTGCTCAGAAAGATGTGCTTCTCATGGTCCGGCATGTCCATGAAGTCCTTGCGATCATTGGTCAGATCGACCTCTTCGGGACGCCAGAAGAACGACAGCTGCTTCTCGATCAGTTTTTCGAAGATTGGATATTTTTGCCTGTCATATCGCGCCACATTGACCGGGCGGCCAAAGAACATCGGCTCACGTGTGGCATCGTGGTTACTCGGACTGAAAGTGGAGTATGACATCGGTGTTTTCCTGAAAGAAACAAATCCTGAGCAGGCGCCCACCGACTGTGGGCGCCTGTTGAAACATGAGCGTCAACGGTCGATCAGAGCTTGCAGGCTCCACCCTCACAGCCACCATCATCCGCCTGGTCGGAGGCACCATCACGGGTGTTGTGGTAATACAGAGTCTTCACGCCATTCTTGTAGGCGGTCAGAAGATCCTGCAGCAGCTGCTTCATCGGCACCTTCTCACCCGGGAACTTGGACGGGTCATAGTTGGTATTGGCCGAGATCGACTGATCAACGAACTTCTGCATGATGCCCACCAGCTGCAGATATCCGGTGTTGTTCGGAATGCTCCAGAGCAGCTCATACTCTTTTTTCAGCTCCAGGTATTCCGGCACGACCTGCTTCATGATGCCGTCCTTGCTTGCCTTCACTGATACAAATCCGCGCGGCGGCTCGATACCGTTGGTGGAGTTGGTGATCTGGGACGAGGTTTCGCAGGGCATCAGTGCCGTCAGCGTGCTGTTGCGCAGCCCAAATTCACGGATGTCTTCGCGCAGCGTTTCCCAGAAATAGTGCAACGGCTCCTGGCAGTAGTCATCGATGTCACGCTTGTAGGTGTCGATCGGCAACAATCCCTTGGCATAGGTGGTCTCGTTGAATTTCGGACAGGGCCCCATCTCCTTGGCCAGCTGGTTGGAGGCCTTGAGCAGGTAATACTGAATCGCTTCAAAGGTGCGGTGCACCAGACCATTGGCACTGCCGTCGGAGTAGCGTACTCCGTTCTTGGCCAGGTAATAGGCAAAGTTGGTCACGCCCACGCCCAGTGTACGGCGGGCCATGGTGGCGTTGTGCGCAGCCGGAATCGGGTAGTCCTGATAGTCCAGCAGGCTGTCCAGCGCACGCACGATCAGATCCGCCAGTTCTTCCAGCTCATCCAGATTCTTCAGCGCACCCAGGTTGAACGCAGACAGCGTACAGAGTGCAATCTCGCCCTCGGGGTCATTCACGTCTTTCAGAGGCTTGGTCGGCAGTGCAATTTCCAGACAGAGGTTGGACTGCTTCACCGGCGCAACCGCCGGATCAAACGGGCTGTGCGTATTGCAGTGGTCCACGTTCTGCACATAGATGCGACCGGTGGAGGCACGCTCGGACATCATCAGGCCGAACAGCTCAACCGCCTTGATGGTCTTCTTGCGGATGTTCTCGTCCTGCTCGTACTGCACGTACAGACGCTCAAACTCGTCCTGATCGGCGAAAAAGGCTTCGTACAGCCCCGGCACTTCGTGCGGGCTGAACAGGGTGATATTGCCGCCCTTGATCAGACGCTGATACATCAGCTTGTTGATCTGCACACCGTAGTCGATGTGACGGACACGGTTTTCTTCAACGCCGCGGTTGTTCTTCAGTACCAGCAGAGATTCAACTTCCAGGTGCCAGATCGGGTAGAACAGGGTTGCGGCCCCGCCACGAACGCCACCCTGAGAGCAGGACTTAACGGCGGTCTGGAAGTGCTTGTAGAACGGGATACAGCCGGTGTGGAACGCTTCACCGTTGCGAATCGGGCTGCCGATGGCTCGGATGCGACCGGCATTGATGCCGATGCCCGCCCGCTGCGACACATACTTGACGATGGCGGCTGCGGTGGCGTTGATTGAATCCAGGCTGTCATCGGTTTCGATCAGAACACAGGAGCTGAACTGACGCGTTGGTGTACGCACACCGGCCATGATCGGCGTCGGCAGTGACAGCTTGAACAGCGAGGTGGCGTCATAGAAACGCTTGACGTAACCCAGACGGGTTTCCCGCGGATAGTTCGAGAACAGGCAGGCCGATACCAGCATGTACAACTGCTGCGGGCTTTCAAAGATCTTGCCGCTGACACGGTTCTGTACCAGGTACTTGCCTTCGAGCTGCTTCACCGCCGCATAGCTGAAATTCATGTCACGGCTGTGATCAAGGTAGGCGTTAAGCTCGTCAAACTCCTCGCGGCTGTAGTCTTCCAGCAGATGGCGGTCATAGCGCTTGTCTTCAACCATCCGCACCACATGGTCATACAGGTGCGGCGGCTCAAAATCATTGAACGCACGCTTGCGCAGGTGGAAGATTGCCAGACGCGCTGCCAGATACTGGTAGTCCGGCGCATCTTCAGAGATCAGATCCGCCGCTGACTTGATCAGGGTTTCGTGGATATCCGAAGTTTTGATGCCTTCGTAAAACTGCAGATGTGCGCTTAGCTCGACCTGAGAAACCGAAACGTTCTCGAGCCCTTCCGCAGCCCAGATTATCACGCGATGGATCTTCTCCAGGTCGATCGGTTCGCGGCGTCCATCACGTTTGGTAACCATCAGATTCTGCTGCATATGACGCTCATCCCAGTTTCAGTCAATGTTATCGTTCAGGCGCTCTTGCCCGTATTCCCTGAAGCAGCCGCCCGACTCGGCACGAGGCTGTGACAGCATGTGTCGCCATCAGTACGCACCTCATGAGAACGCCTGATCACTTTTTAGACGGAAAACACTATATGTAGTGTGGCACTGCTTACAGGGCACTAAATATAGATATCAGGGGAAAGATTTCAATCTTGATTTTAAGACGATTGGGGTGTAGCCCTGCCCGTTTGGGCGTTACACATGCGGTATGACGAGGGCTGCAGCGACGCCGACTCCGGTATGAGTTTTTTTCACGATGATTCGAACCATCACGAATTATATACATAGCCTGATTGACCTGATTCAGCGCATGAAACTCTGCCTTTACAAGCACTGACACGATCTTTAGAATGCGCACCTCGCTGGTGGGGTTCCCGAGTGGCCAAAGGGATCAGACTGTAAATCTGACGCGCGAGCTTCGGTGGTTCGAATCCACCTCCCACCACCATCTGATTGAAACGAAAGAGCCCTGCCCTGACCGGTGGGGCTTTTTTGTGCTCATCATCTTTTTTCCGCCTGCGCCATATTCACCAGCCAGCGAAAAAGTTTCAGCTGTGCAGGCAGATAAAACAGATACTCCGGGTGCCACTGCACGCCAACAATTGGCTGCCCTGCCGTTGACTCTACCGCCTGGGTCAGTTCATCCAGATCCCACCCGGTCACGGCAAGTCCTTCACCGGGGACTCTCACCGCCTGATGGTGCAGGCTGTTGACCCGTAACGACTCCCGCTGACAAATGCGCGCAAGGGCCGAGCCTGGCTCCAGCCGCACCTGTTTGGTTGGTAACAGGCCGGGACGGTTATAGGTCAGACGCCGCAGGTGTCGAATATCCTGATACAGCTGGCCACCCAGTACCACGTTGATCAGCTGGGCGCCGCGGCAGATCCCCAGCATTGGCAGACCGGTATCCAAAGCATGGTGGATCCAGCGCATTTCAAGCGCGTCCCTTTCCGGGTCAAGCCTGACGGGCTCATTCAGTTCACCGCCATAGTGCTCGGGGCTGATATCGTCCCCGCCCCCGATAATCAAGGCATCAACCGAGGTTTCCGGCACTTCATGGCGCACACTGACGCGAACCGCTTCCGCACCGGCAAGACGCAATGCCAAACGCGTACACCACCATGATGGCGACCAGCGCCGGCTGTTACCGGTTACTGCCACCCGCGTTGTTGCAGCCATGCATCCACCTGTGAAACCCAATGCTTGCGATTTACACCCAAAAGAGGCCGGTACGCCTGCAGCCAGGCTTGAGTCAGGTCTTCTCGTGCCTGCGCATCCGACGCCAGCTGTTCAACCAGCCACCATTGATTCCATTCACTTGCCAGGGACCAGGCCGGATTTTCAATCTCACAGTTGGGCAAGCGATAGTGGAATGCAGGACGCGACTTGATGCGGTCATCCGGCACTGCAGCCATAACCCGATCAGCATCGAGATGCGACAGCAGCGGCAGCAGGTCCAGTGCTCGATTGCGGGTTGCGTTGTGCCTGAGGTAATGCTCGAACAGCCAGTCCATATCCGGGTTGGATGCCTCCAGCAACTCGCGGATAAAACCTTCCGGGTACAGATCGACATAGGGGGAGATCTTGCGCGCGATATTGACCTCATGTGACTCAACCAGCCACCACTGCAGCAGACTGTAGGCAACCACATAAGCCGTAATGGTCTGAGCATCCAGCGCGGGCAACTCGGCGTTGATGTGAACCCCCAGGGCCGCCACCAGTGAGTCACTGGTGCCTTTTGCACCAGACTTGCGCAATGCCTCAACCAATCGATCCAGCTCATCAAGCTCATCCAGTGGCAGGGGCGGACAGACCACTTCGACCGGCACCACCAGTGCGGCGGCCTGGCTCACCATTCCCACCCAGTCAGGCTCCGGATTATCGGAGTCTGCCGCTTGCTGGGCCTGAGCGGCCGTACGCTTGAGCAGCGCCCAGTCGAGTTCAAGATTGTAGTTGCCGCTAGCGGTTTTCAGCCTGCGCTCTGCCGCCGAGACCTGCTCCACCTCGGCACTCAATACTCGCTGCATGACCGCCAGCGCCTCATCAACATTCAGGCCGGTAAACTCAAGCTCAAATCCGACCCGCCGCATCTGGCCATCATCTCTGTTGATCATTGCGGGCATGCGAAACGCCGCTGGCATGGACAACCTCCGGTCAGCTGGGTGTGTGCTTTTCACCCTAGCCCAAGTGTCGAGCCATGCAAAGACCCTGTAGTCGGCTTTAGTGCTATGCCGTACACCACGGCTTCGTGCTAGTCTTGCACTAACAGGTGACTCAAGACCGGTCTGACGCGTTAATGACATTCGAAAACAACAAATCCGGACAACAGGATCGTGACCTTCAAACCCTGCCCAGTCAGCAGGAGTTGCTGCGTATTTTGAACGAGCAGCGGGTCATTCTCGACAATGCCAGTATTGGCATCTGCTTTATTCTGGAGCGCCGCGTTCAGCGCTGTAACCGCCGCTTTGCCGAAATTTACGGTTACACAGCCCCTGAGCAAATCATTAACAGCAGCAGTGAGCAGCTGTACCCTGATAACCTGAGCTTCCGCAAACTGGGTGTTGAGGCCTATCCGTCACTGGCCAGAGGCGAACGGTTCACGACAGAGCTGCAGATGCGCCGAGCCGATGGCACCCTCTTCTGGTGCCGCGTAACCGGCAAGCTGATTGACCCGTCCCACCCGGAACAAGGCTCGATCTGGATCGTTGACGACATTGATCAACAGCGATGTGCAGCTGAGTCGCTGGCACAGATCACACGCCAGCAGCAGCTGATTCTGGACCACGCCATGGTCGGCATCGTGTTCCTGCACAGCCGGCGCGTCACCAGCTGCAACCGCCGCTTTGCCGAACTGCTGGGCTATCAGCCTGACGAGCTGATTGGTGCCAGCTCTCAGATCTGGTACGCCGACAAGTCAATATGGGAAGCCGCCGGCGAGCGTTACAACGCCGTGCTCTCTTCGGGCCGCGCCTTTGAGGCCGAGATGGAGCTGATCCGCAAGGACGGCACCCGATTCTGGTGTGATGTCCGCAGCAAGGCCGTGGACCCGAACGACCTGAGCAAGGGCGGCATCTGGATCATCATGGACATTTCCGACCGCAAGGCGACTGAAGCCGCCCTGGTCGCCGCTCGCCAGCAGCTGGAACAGCGGGTTGAAGAGCGCACCCGGGAGCTGGAGCAGGTCGTTGCCAGCCTGCATCGCGAGATTGAAGAGCGCAAGATCGCCGAAGAACGCATTCGCCACCTGGCACAGCATGACAGTCTCACCGGCCTGCCCAACCGGGGGCTGTTTGAAAGCCGTCTTGAGGAACAGATCCTGCGTGCCGAAGCCAGCCAGGACTCACTGGCGGTGTTGTTCGTGGATCTTGACCGCTTCAAGCACATAAACGACTCGCTTGGGCATCATGAGGGTGACATGCTGCTGCGCAGCCTGGCTGAACGACTGCGACAGGCGGTGGGCACCCAGGGCACGCTCGCACGTATCGGTGGTGATGAATTCGTGATCATGCTGAGCGACATCAAGCCGCGCAACCGTATCGAGCAGCTCATCATGCGCCTTCAGGCTTCGCTGATCCCCGTCTTCCGTGTCGGCGTGCAGGAATTCAGGATTTCGTCCAGCATCGGGGTCGCCGTCTATCCCGAAGATGGCCACACCCCGCAGGCTCTGATTCAGCACGCCGATGCCGCCATGTACCGAGCCAAGGCCAACGGACGTAATCGCTTTCACTTCTACAATCACCGCCTCGACAACGAGCAGAGCGAGCGGGTCGAGCTGGAAAATGCCCTGTTCCACGCCCTTCGCCATGACGAATTCGAGCTGCACTACCAGCCGCAGGTGGAGATTCGAAGCGGTCGTGTCGTTGGGGTGGAAGCGCTGATCCGCTGGCACCGCCCGGGCCACGGCATGGTGTCACCCGCCAACTTCATCCCGCTGGCGGAGGAGAACGGCCTTATCACCGAGATCGGCAGTTGGGTACTGGAGCGGGCCTGCGCGCAGCTTCATGAATGGCAACAGGCTGGCCTGGACCTGAGAGTCTCGGTGAACCTGTCCGCTCCCCAGCTCGATGACGCGCAGTTCTGCAACAAGGTTGCCCGCTGTCTCAACCGCTATGAGCTCGACCCCAGTCAACTGGAGCTGGAACTGACCGAAAGCATCATCATGAAACACGTGGATCAGACAATCCGACTGCTGGAGCAGCTGGATCAGATGGGGGTTCACCTGAGCGTGGATGACTTCGGTACCGGCTACTCCAGTCTGAGCTACCTCAAGCGTTTCCCGCTGAACAAGCTCAAGATTGACCAGTCATTCGTTCGTGAAATCTGTGTGGACCCCGATGACGCCACCATCTGCCGCACCATCATTTCCATGGCCGAGAATCTTAACCTGACGGTCATTGCCGAGGGGGTCGAAGAGGCCGACCAGCTGGCCATGCTGGCCGAGTTTGGCTGCCACCAGTACCAGGGCTATCTTTTCAGCCGCCCGGTACCGGCAGAGCAGATTCCCGCCCTGTTCGCCAATACCGAGCAGCCGGAGCTGTGGAACTACCAGATCTGAGCTACTTGCTCAGCCCACCCATGATGCCACGGACGGCGGCAGGGATATCACCCGGCAGCAGTACGATTTTGGCATTGTCACCTGCCGACATCTCCTTGATGGCGTCGACGTACTTCTCGCCCAGCAGGAACATCACCGGCAGCTCATTGCCCTGAATCGCTGACGTGACCTTTTCAATGGCGGCCTGGCTCGCTTCGGCCAGTACGACCTTGGCTTCCGCATCACGGCGTGACGCCTCCAGCCGACCTTCCGCTTCCAGGATCGCGGCCGCCTTCTCGCCGTCGGCCCGCGTGACCGTGGCACGACGCTGACGCTCCGCTGCCGCCTGCTCTTCCATCGCCTTCTGCATAGTCTGGGACGGATTAATGTCCTGAATCTCGACCGTTTTCAGGGTAATGCCCCAGTCAGCAATATCATCCGAGATCGCGCCCTTGAGCTTGGCCTTGATCTGATCACGGTTGGAAAGTGCCTCGTCCAGATTCATTTCACCCACGATGGATCGCAGTGAGGTCTGCACCAGGTTCTGAATCGCCAGGCGATAGTCCTCCACCCCATAGACCGCTTTCTCGGGTGAAACGATATTGATATAGGCCACCGCGTTGGCAATGATCACGGCGTTGTCCAGCGTAATCACGTCCTGTGAAGGGATATCCAGCACGATATCCTTGGTGGTCACCTTGTAGGCCACGGTATCAATATAGGGAAATATGATGTTCAGGCCCGGCCCCAGGGTGCGGTGAAACTTGCCCAACCGCTGTACCACATGCTTGCTGCCCTGAGGCACGATCTTGACGCCCAGAAACAGTGTAATAACAACCAGAGCCAGAAAGACTCCCGCCATCGTCAGTCCATCGATCATCATCCGTTTATCCTCATGCCATTAAGGTTAGGGTTCTGTTGTATCAGCGCTTTCTGACAATCAGTGTGTTGCCGGAAATCTCAGTGATCACCACGCGATCGCCCAGATCGACGGGCACATCACAGATGAACTCCCACTCATCATCACCCAACACCGGGGTTGTAAACCGCACTCGGCCTCGCCGTTCGGCCTGCGGCTCCTGAATCACCTGACCGGTCTCGCCCAGCACCGCCTCACGGGCAATGCCGGCCTTGGTCCTATCGGTCATCATGGGTCTGAGCAGTCGGAACCATGCCAGCGCGAACAGGCTCGAACCTATGGCCCAGACGACCATTTGCAGGCTGAGCGACAGGTCCGGCAACAGCCAGACGAGCAGCGCCATGAGCAATGCCCCCAGCCCAAACCAGAAGATGGTAAAACTGGGCACCACCAGCTCGGCCAGTATCAGCAGCATGCCAAACACGACCCAGTGCCAGTATTCGATCTGAAACTCCATGATTCGTCCCTGTCTGCAATATGTTGGGAGGATTATGCAGCGACTGTCGCATCAGGTCGATATGAGTAGCACTAATTGAGCACCTTCTGATATTACGCAGGTGCAGCATTTTTTTTAAACCCCACGTATAATCCGCCGCGATAACAACAACTCCAACTGCGAGACAGCCCGAGTGGCTGAGAGAGAAAACCTGCCATGTCGACAAGCACACCCCGTGCGCTGGCGCACAATTTTCTGGGCAATGCCCCTGCCTGGTACAAGCAGACCATTGTACTCTTTCTGATCGTCAACCCGATTTGCCTCTGGGTTTTGGGCCCTCAGGCGACAGGCTGGCTGCTGATTGCCGAGTTCATTTTTACCCTGGCAATGGCACTCAAGTGCTACCCGCTGTTGCCGGGAGGATTGCTGGCCACCGAGGCGCTGCTGCTGGGGATGACCTCACCGGAAACCCTCTACGCCGAAGTCCAGACCAATTTGCCGGTTATATTGCTGCTGATGTTCATGGTCGCCGGCATCTACTTCATGAAGAGCCTGCTGCTGGTCACGTTCACCAACATTCTGCTGCATATTCGCTCCAAGTACCTGCTGGCGCTGATGTTCAGCATGACCGCCGCGCTGCTGTCCGCCTTTCTGGATGCACTGACCGTTACCGCCGTCATCATCAGTGTCGCGGTCGGATTCTATTCGGTCTATCACAAGGTGGCGTCCGGCAAGGGACATCATCACGGCAGCCACGATCATGGCAGTGACCAGGAGGTGGTTGACCTGCACCGTGAAGACCTGGAAGGCTTTCGCGCCTTCCTGCGCAGCCTGCTGATGCACAGCGCCATCGGAACGGCACTGGGCGGCGTGTGCACGCTGGTCGGAGAGCCGCAGAACCTGCTGATCGCCAAAACGGCGGGCTGGGATTTTGCCGACTTTTTCATGCGCATGGCACCGGTTTCCATGCCGGTTCTGCTGGCAGGCCTGACCACCTGTGTCATTCTGGAGAAGTTCAAGCTGTTCGGGTATGGCGTAAAACTGCCCAGGCCTGTACTGCAGGTTCTGAAGGAGTTTGCCGATGCCGAGCGCGCCAAGCGCACCTCGGCGCAGAAAGCGGCACTTGTGGTTCAGGCCCTGGCTGCCGCCATTCTGGTCGTAGGCCTGGCGCTGCATCTGGCGGAAGTGGGTCTGATCGGCCTGCTGGTCATCATTCTGATCACCTCCTTCAACGGCGTCACCGATGAGCACCAGATCGGCAAGGCGTTTCAGGAAGCGCTGCCGTTTACCTCACTGCTGGTTGTCTTCTTCGCCATTGTGGCAGTGATCCACGAGCAGCACCTGTTCAGCCCCATCATTGCGGCTGTACTGGCATTGCCTCCGGAACAGCAGCCCGGCATGTTTTTCCTCGCCAACGGCGTGCTGTCGATGATTTCGGACAACGTGTTTGTCGCCACCGTCTATATCAGCGAAATCAAGCAGGCACTGGACAGCGGTGCCATCAGCCGGGAGCACTTTGACCGCTTGGCCGTTGCCATCAATACCGGCACCAACCTGCCCAGTGTGGCGACGCCCAACGGCCAGGCGGCCTTTCTGTTCCTGCTGACCTCCGCCATCGCCCCGCTGGTTCGGCTTTCATATGGCCGCATGGTGATGATGGCACTGCCCTACACGCTGGTATTGGGTGGCGTGGGACTGCTGTCAGTAATGCTGTTCATCAAGGCCTGAATCTGAAACGTGAATGCTCGCCCTTTGGGTGGGCATTCAACGTTCCAGCGGCCAGCCCAGCAACAGAACCGCAAGGGTAATGACACCAATCAGCAGGTTCATGGGCACGCCGACTCTGAGAAAATCACTGAAGCGGTAGCCACCGGGGCCATAGACCATCAGGTTGGTCTGATAGCCCAGTGGGGTGGCGAAACTGGCCGATGCCGCGATCATGATGGCGAAAATGAACGGTTCATGCTGCAGACTCGCGCGCTCGGTGACTTCCAGCACGATTGGCAGCATCAACACCGCCGCCGCGTTATTGGTGATGATCTCCGTGAGGATGGATACCGCCAGATAGGTAAGCAGCAGCAAAAGCCAGGGAGTACCGGCGCTCAGGTCGACAATGGCATGGGCAATCCAGCCTGACACTCCGGTTTTCTGCAATGCGGCACCCAGCGCAAACGAAGCGGCAATGGTCAAAATGACGGTCAGATCCAGACTCTTTTCCGCCTGAGACACGCTGCAGCAGCCGGTCACCACCATCAGCCCGGCACCGACCAGCGCGGCATTCAGCATGCTGGTGAGCCCCGTTCCCGCCGCTACCACAATCGCCAGCAGAATGCCCCAGGCCAGCCAGGCACGCTCATGCCGCGGCTGGGTCTTGTCCAGGTCATTGATCAGCAGAAAATCCTTGTTGTAACGCTGACGGCTGACAAAGGCCGGGCGCGCCTCCAACAACAGGGTATCGCCCGCTTCCAGCACAATATTGCCCAGGTTGCCTTTCACCCGTTCGCCACTGCGTGCCACGGCCAGAACCACGGCACCATAGCGGTCACGAAAACGGGCATCACGGATCGCATGCCCGACGGCATCACAGTGAGGTGACACGACCGCCTCGACCAGACAGCGCTCGGCTCGATCAAGATTAAGCGTGTCAGAATGGCCGTTTTCCGGTGAAGGAATAATGCCGTTAATGCGCAGCAGATCGGAAATCGCCTCCGTGTCGCCGGCAAACACCAACCGATCACCGTCACGCAGTATCTCTTCGGAGGGTACCGCTGTCACGATTGTGCCGTTGCGTTCTATTTCAACCAGATAGACTCGATCAAGACTGCGCAGCCCCGCCTGTTCAACACTTTGGCCGACCAGTGGACCGCCCGGCGCCACGGCAACCTCAAGCGTGAACTCTCGCAGGTTGGCAAAAGCCCGTTTCTCGCTGCGATCCGGCAACAGACGGGGAAATACCAGCCAGATGAAGGCCAGCCCGACCAGCACCACCGGCAGCGCAACGGCGGTAATCGAGAACAGCGACAACCCCGCCTCACCGGTTAACTCCTGATACTGACCGTTCACGACCAGATTGGTACTGGTGCCGATCAACGTCAGCGTTCCGCCCAGAATGGCACTGTAGCTCAGCGGGATCATCAACTTGGATGCGGGAATATGTATCTTGCGCGACCAGGCATGAATGGCCGGAATCATGGTGGCCACCACGGGGGTGTTGTTGAGAAAGGCGCTGAGCAACACTACCGGGCCAAAGATGCGGGTCAGAGCACCACGCACCCCCTGGGGTTTTCCCAGCACCCGGTTGACCAGCATGTCGACGCCACCGGAGGCATGAATCCCTGCGGCCACGACAAACATGCAGGCAACCGTAATCAGGCCGGAGTTGGAAAAGCCGGACAGCGCTTCACCGGCACTCAGCACGCCGCTGATACTCAGCAGCGCCAACACCGCCATCATGACGATATGCGGCCCAACACGCGAGAGTATCAGGACGGCCAGCGCCGCCACCATCAGACTCAATGTAAACCAGCCTTGCCACTCCACAGCCGCAACCCGTATCCGTTAAAAGCCATCACGATACAGGGTTATTTTGATTCTATAAAAGAATAATAATTAACAAATTTATTCACTTATAGAATATAGGAATTCATCTTTTCACGTGCTTTCGTGCGTCCCTCACGCGTCAACCGAGGTCTTGAAACGGGCGATCAGGCTGCGCATGGAGTCCGACTCCTTGCGCAGTGCATCACTGACCTCACGGGCATTGCTGACACTGGCCACCAACGAGTCGGCACTCTCTTCCAGTGCCTGAGCCCGACGGCCAACGCGGCCGGTTTCATCACGCTGGGTCGCGATCGCCTCACTGATGCCGGCGCTGTGACTCTCCAGCTCGACAAACTGCTCCTGCAGGCGCTCCAGAAAGGCGCGCAGGGCCGTAATGTGCGAGCGATTGCGGCTGCCGGCATCGCGCATGCCATCCAGCTGCTGCTCCACCTCTCCGACCCCTGCCACCAGCTCTTCCACCCACTGCCGTATGTCACGCGTGGAATCCGATGTTCGCTGCGACAGCACCCTGACTTCGTCGGCAACCACAGCAAAACCACGTCCATGCTCACCGGCACGAGCAGCCTCAATGGCGGCATTCAAGGCCAACAGGTTGGTCTGCTCGGCAATATCCGCAATGATGCTGATCACCTGGCTGATACGGCCACTGGATTCGGTCAGCGTCGTGATCGACTCGCTGACGCGGTTGATGATGCTGACCGCATGATCGGCCGCCTGTTCACTGCTGCGGATGCCCTGCTGCGCTTCTGCATTGGCCGCCAGCGCTTCACGGACCGTGTTGGCAGACTGCTCGCTGGCGGCTTCGATGGCAGTCGACTGGTTCGCGATGTTGTTCATGGACTGGTTCACGTCATCGATCATGCGACGTGTCTGGGTTGAAGTGCTGTGCAGCGTTTCCGCCTCCCGATCCAGCTGAGCAGAGCGCTCGGTCAAACCACTGGCAGCGGCTCGAACGTCACCGACAAAGTGCTCAAAACGCTGCACCAGACCACTTAACGCCCGGTTCACGCCCGCCACCTCATCGTTGCCATCGACCGTTGGCACACCGCTCAAGTCACTGTTGCGATCCATGGCACTCAGGTCCCGCTCCATGCGCTGCAGACGCAGAATGACGGTATGACGCAGCCAGAGCGTCATGCTGACAACAATCACCAGAAACAGAATTGAGCCACCAAACAGATAGTTCTGCTGGCCGGCAAGAAACGTCAGCAGCTCCTGTGCGGCGGAGGAAAGCCCCTCGCGGCTGGTTTGCTGACGGGCGGCAATCGCCTTGAGCATGGGCTCCAGTGCCGGTACCAGATCAAAGTCCACCACCTGTCCGACGCGGTAGTAGCTTTTTTCACCGATACCCTTGGCCATGGCATCCAGATAGGCCATTACCCGGTCAAACTCGGCCTGATGGGCTGCGGCCCACTCGCTCAGGCCGGCATTGTCTTCAATGCGCTGCCAATGATTGGGAAGTGCCTGCTGCAACTCGGCATGAGTCGGCTCGATTTCATCCCACAGCAACAGCTGGGCCTTGGTTTTGTAGGACAGGTCCTGCAGCCTGCGGTGATCCTGTTCCAGATCCACCAGCAGCCAGGTTTCCTCAAGGCTTGTGTGGATCAGGCTGTTGGACGCCTCTTCCGCCTTGAGAATGATACTCCAGGCAAGCGTGGCCAGACCGGCCAGCGCAAGCACACAGAGAAACGCAAAAAACAGGATACGGAAGCGGACTGTGCCAAGCATAATGACTCCAAATGCATACTACGCCCGGCAGGATATGTCGAAGAGATGACGCTTTAATGACAACAGGCTCAGGCATGAGCCGGTCTGAGCCGCGGCAGCCCAAATGAGATCAGCAACGTGGCAACCAGCATGGCAGTCGAAATCCAGAGACAGGCCTGCAGCCCCGTACTGCCCTGTCCCGCCAGCTGAAACACCCAGCCGGACAGCAGCGTGCCGATCAGACGCCCCATGGCATTGGCCATATAGTAAAAGCCCACATCCAGTGATACGCCGTCACTGCCGGCGTAGCTGACGATCAGGTAACTGTGCAGCGACGAATTGACGGCAAAGACTGCACCGAACAGCAACAGGCCGCCAATCAGCACGGCTGCAGGGTCCAGCTCGTACAGGAGTCCCAACGCGATCAGGGCCGGCAAAAGCGCCAGCAGTGCGACCCAGACAACCGCCGCAGCGCCGTCAGGCACCTTCCCGGCCGCCTTGCCGGTCAGCCGAGGAGCAAACGCCTGCACCATGCCGTAACCGATCACCCAGAGCGCCAGAAAGCCACCGGTCTGGCTGTGGTTCCAGCCCAGTGTCTGCGACAGAAACACCGGCAGGGCGACCACAAACCAGACATCACGGGCGCCAAACAGGAACATCCGTGCCGCCGACAGTATGTTGATGGCGCGGCTTTTGGAGAAGATGTCGCGAAACTTCGGTTTGTTTTTCGCCTTACCCAGATCCTGCTTAAGCAGCACCAGACTCGACAGCCATACAAGCGTAAGCACTGCAGCCATTGCGGCCACGGCCCCGGCAAAACCGAGCCACATCAGCAACGCACCGCCAAGGAAAAAGCCCACCCCCTTGAGCGCATTCTTCGAGCCGGTCAGCAGCGCCACCCATTTGTAGAGCGTGCCCTGCGCATCCGCCGGTACCAGCAGCTTGATCGAGCTTTTTGCACTCATCTTGTTCAGGTCCTTGGCGATGCCGGACAGCGCCTGCGCCGCCATCACCCAGGGCACGCTGAGCCAGGTGGCCGGCACTAGCAGCATCGCCAACGCAATGACCTGCAGCGCCAGACCGATGTTCATGGTGCGGTTGAGGCCCAAGTGGGCTCCGAGCCAGCCCCCCACCAGGTTGGTGATCACGCCGAAGATTTCGTAGAACAGAAACAGCAGCGCGATCTCCAGCGGCGAATAGCCCAGGCCATGAAAGTGCAGCACCACCAGCATGCGCAGGGCGCCGTCGGTCAGGGTAAAGGCCCAGTAGTTGCCGGTGACCACCAGATACTGGCGGATGGCGGGGGAAAGCCGGCTCAGCATTTAGGCACGCCCTACCTTGAGCGCCAGTTCAGCGGTGCGGTTGGCGTAGCCCCACTCATTGTCGTACCAGACATAGAGCTTCACCTGAGTACCGTTCACCACCATGGTCGAAAGCGCATCGATGATGCCCGAGCGAGGATCGGTCTTGTAATCGATCGACACCAGCGGGCGTTCCTCGTAACCGAGAATCCCTTTAAGCTCGCCTTCGGCAGCGGCTTTCAGCATCGCGTTGACCTCTTCCACGCTGGTATCGCGGGCGACTTCAAACACACAGTCGGTGATCGAGGCGTTGGCCAGCGGCACACGAATGGCATGACCGTTCAGTTTGCCCTTCAGCTCCGGGAAGATATGGGTGATCGCGGTGGCGGAGCCAGTTGTGGTCGGGATCAGGCTCATGCCGCAGGCACGGGCGCGACGCAGATCCTTGTGCGGTGCATCCAGAATGGTCTGGGTGTTGGTGATGTCGTGGATGGTGGTCATGGAACCGTGCTTGATCCCCAGTTGCTCGTGGATCACCTTCACCACCGGTGCCAGACAGTTGGTAGTGCAGGACGCCGCCGTCACGATCCGGTGCTGCGCCGGATCAAACAGGTGATCGTTCACCCCCATCACCAGATCGAGCACACCCTCCTGCTTCACCGGTGCGGTGACCACCACCCGCTTCACGCCCTGATCCAGATAGGCCTGCAGCACCTCTTTCTTCTTCATCTGGCCGGAGGCTTCGATCACCAGATCACAGCCGGACCAGTCGGTCTCTTCGATGATTTTGTTGCGGCTGATGGCGATACGCTGGCTGCCGATCAACATACTTTCGCCTTCGGTCAACGCCTCGTGCTGCCAGCGCCCATGCACGGAGTCGAAATTCATCAGGTGTGCCAGCGTTACGGCATCACCGGCCGGATCGTTGATCTGTACGATTTCGATGTCGCTGTGCTCAAACAACACTCGCATGGTCAGGCGTCCCATGCGCCCGAAGCCGTTGATCCCCACCTTGATGGTCATGGTGTAACTCCCTCACTGAAAATCGGTTAAAAAACAAACAGGTGAAAAATAAAATGGGCACTGGCATCCCCGTATCAGGTTCTGTTGAACCAGTGCCCGGTACGGTTGGCAACCGCCACCAGCGAGAGCATCACCGGCACCTCCACCAGCACACCAACCACCGTAGCCAGCGCCGCCCCCGAGTGCAGGCCAAACAGGGAGATCGCCACGGCCACGGCCAGTTCAAAGAAGTTGGAGGTGCCGATCATGCACGCCGGGGCCGCCACGTTGTGCGGCAGGCGCAGCCAGTAGGCGGCGGCGTAGGCGATGATGAAAATGCCGTAGGTCTGGATCAGCAGCGGAATGGCGATCATACCGATGCTGAGTGGCTGGGCGATGATGGTTTCCGCCTGAAAGCCGAACAGCAGCATCACCGTAGCCAGCAGGCCCAGAATCGACCAGGGCTTGAGGGTATGCAGCAAGCCATCAAGTCGAGCGCCATCACCCTTGCGCTCCAGCCAGTGACGGGTGAAAACCCCCGCCACCAGCGGCAACACCACATAGAGCACCACCGACAGCAGCAGGGTTTCCCAGGGCACATGGATATCGCTGACACCCAGCAGAAAGGCAGCGATGGGCGCAAATGCAAAAACCATGATGATATCGTTGACCGAGACCTGCACCAGCGTGTAGTTGGGATCACCCTTGGTCAGCTGGCTCCAGACAAACACCATCGCGGTACAGGGCGCTACGCCCAGCAGGATCATGCCGGCGATATACTCCCCCGCCGTTTGCGGATCAACCCAATCGGCAAAGATCACGCGGAAGAACAGCCAGCCCAGCGCGGCCATGGTGAAAGGCTTGATCAGCCAGTTGATGATCAGCGTCAGCACCAGCCCCTTCGGCTTCTTGCCCACATCCTTGATCGAGCTGAAATCGATCTGCACCATCATCGGGTAGATCATCACCCAGATGAACACCGCCACTACCAGATTAACGTGGGCAAACTCCAGCTCGGCCACCGCCCCAAACAGGCCCGGCACCAGGTTGCCCAGCACCACGCCGGCGAGAATGCAAAGGCCGACCCAAAGGGTCATGTAGCGCTCAAAAATACCCATTTCGTTTTTGCTTACCCCAGCAGTTTTTGAATCTCGTCCGCACTGGCCACCTTGCCTTCGACCAGAATTTCATCGTCAATCGCCAAGGCCGGTGTCCGCATGACCCCTGCGTCAATGATGGCATTGGTGTCGGTGACCTTCTCGATCTCGCAGGCAATGCCCCTGGCGTTCGCCGCCTGTTCGGCATTCTCGGTCAACTGTTTGCATTTGGCACAGCCACTGCCGTAAATGATGAATTTCATCCTGTTTTCCTCATACTCAGCGTTTCGAATCAGACTGGCCTGCTCAGGCATGCCAGATATTGCCGTATACATAACCGGTGATGGTGGCCATCACGACGACCAGTGCACAGTAGACCAGTGTCTTCTCGGTGCCCAGAATGGTTCGGATCACCAGCATGTTGGGCAGTGACAGTGCAGGGCCCGCCAGCAGCAGGGCCAGCGCGGGCCCCTTGCCCATTCCGGCTCCCATCAATGCCTCTACAATCGGCACTTCAGTCAGTGTCGAGAAGTACATCAGTGCACCGAGGAAAGAGGCGAGAATGGTCGACAGCAGGCTGTTGTCACCCACGGCGGCCGCCACCCATTGTGACGGGATGATGCCTTCACTGCCCGGGCGTCCCAGCGCAAAGCCCGCGACAAACACCCCGGCCAGCAGCAGGGGCAAAATCTGTTTGGCAAAATCCCAGCTTTGTGCGGCCCACTCCCGATCCTGCTCACGCAGGCCTGAAATGATCATCAAGCCGGCAATACCGATGGCAAACGGCAGCTCGGGAGCCGCGGGCACCAGCCAGGCCACCGCCACGACCACGCCAGCCAACAGCAGCAGCTGATAGGCGGGCCACTGCCAACGCCAGACCAGCAGAACCGCCAGCAGTGCTGCCAGTACGGCGGTGATCGGCCACTTCCATTCATACACCGCCATCCAGGCCTCGCTGTCGGCTGCCGCCCAGTTTGCAAAGACCAGAATACCGACCATCAGGGCAAAGAAGCCGACAATAACTCCCATGGGACGATCGCTCGACTCGCCCTCAAAGCCTCGGCTGCTCTTCACTGAGCGCTCGGCTTCTTCCCTGCGGTAAATCAGATGCATGAGGGTGCCGATCACCAGCGCAAACAGAATGGCACCCACAGCACGGGCGATACCGATCTCGGCACCGAGCACCTTGGCCGTCACTACCACCGCCATCACATTGATCGCCGGGCCTGAATAGAGAAAGGCGATCGCGGCCCCAAGGCCCGCACCGCGCTTATAGATGCCACCGAACAGCGGCAGCACCGTACAGGAACACACCGCCAGCAGGGTGCCCGAAACGGAGGCCACGCTGAACGCGACCGGCTTGGACGCATCAGGCCCGAGGTAACGCATCACGGCACCCTGGCTGATATAGACCGCCATGGCGCCGGCGATCAGAAACGCGGGCAGCAGGCAGAGGATGACATGCTCACGCGCATACCAGTTGGTCAGGCGCACCGCCTCCAGTACGGCGTTGTCAAAACGCGCCGTACCCGCCGGGACAAAATAGATGGCGATAAAGGCCGCCAGCATGAGAAACAGCAGATTGCCCTCGCGTCGGTTACTCTCATAGAGTCTGAGCAGCTGTCCGTACATGACCATTACCGTCCTGTTCAAGGTTAATCGTCGGATTGAATCCCGCAGGCAGTGCCGCCCTTGCCGGGGCGATCTCCCATCGCCTCCAGACGCGCCAGTGGCTGCTGCAGCATGCGAGTGCCGTGCTCACGTGTCTGGCGCAGTACATCCCGCATCCAGTCATGCAACAGGGGATGGAGCCGATAAAACACCCACTGTCCCTGGCGACGGTCCAGCAGCAGCCCCGCCTTGCGCAGCTGGCCAAGATGGCGTGAAATTTTGGGCTGCGGCAGGTCCAGTGCGGCCATCAGCTCACACACACACAGCTCACCCTCCTGCTCAATCAACAGCAAGCTGAGCAGGCGCGTTTCATCCGCCAGCGACTTGTAGAACTCCAGCGGCTGCAACACCTTCACCTCAGAGTTCACGTCCTTGCTGTTCACCAACACAAACAGACGGATTCGCTCGCTGATCTCCTGCAGCGTGCGCGCAAACGCTTTCGGATCATTGCTCACCTTGGGGTCCGGAAAGTCCCAGGCCATCACCACACCACTGCCGGGCCAGTATCGGCACTCACGATGCGCCTTGTCGCACAGGCTGATCACATAATCGAAATGCTGATCTCCAAGGCTCTCAACCGACTTTGAGACAAGTCCCTGCGCTTGAAGCCCAAAGCCCCTCAGTGCCTCCAGCGTACGGGGGTCGACCGTTGACGGCTCGGTGCCGGCACTGAATACGTCAAATCGATCACCACCGAAATGACGCAGCAGTACCTCTGCCATCTGTGAGCGGGCGGAGTTGGCGGAACAAAGGAAAAGGACGCGTGTTTTCATATCTATCCCGTCTTCATTTGAAAAACAGAATATACGAAAAAACGAATATGTAAAGTTTCATATGGCGATGGGGAGGATTGTCACGGGAAACCGCATCACCAGCCATGCTAATCTCAAATAATGTGTAAGTTTTTCAACCAGTGCACGACTAAAGACCCTAATCGTACGTTGCTTCACTGAACCGGTATCGCCATGTCAGACGAAAATGCCCCGCAGGGGCTGCAAGACCCCGAATTTCTCGCCAGGCTGCGTCTTCAGATGCTGAAATTTGCCACTCTGCAGTTGAAGGACGCGGTACTGGCCGAGGATGCGGTGCAGGAGGCCATGCTTGGCGCACTCAAGAACGGTTCGGCCTTCAAGCGTCAGGCCGCCTTGAAAACCTGGGTGTTTGCCGTTCTCAAGCACAAGATTGTTGACCTGCTGCGGCAGCAGCAGCGCTATGTCAGTCAGGACAGGGATACCGATACAAACGATGAGGCCTGGATGGATGGCCTGTTCAACGCTCGCGGGCACTGGTATCGCGCCCAGCGGCCGGTTAAATGGCAGCAGCCTGACCTGGATATTGAGAGAAGCCACTTCTGGCGGGTATTCGACACCTGCCTGAACGCGCTGCCCGAGCACTATGCCCGTTTTTTCATGATGCGCGAATTTCTTGAACTGTCCACGAGCGAAATCTGTCACACCGAGTCAATCAGCGAAAACAACCTGAACGTAACGCTCTATCGGGCGCGCCTGAAGCTGCGTCAATGTCTCGATAACGGCTGGTTTCAAAGAGGAGACACACCATGATGAACTGCAGACAGGCCACTGCACTGCTGTCGCAGGCGCTGGATCGTGAACTGACCCTTGCCGAACGCGCCGAGCTGAAAATTCACTTGATGATGTGTTCCGGTTGCCGCAACTTTGGGCAACAGATGCATGAGCTGCGCGACATCACTCGACTGTACGCAAAGGGCAGCCCCACTGAAAAAAACAGTGATGACGAGCCGTAATATTCCAGCCCGCTCCACGACTAATATCAAAACACACCTTTTAAAGGGGGGCTGACACATGCTGTCGACCATAGAACTGCTGGAAGTGACCGACTTCCCCAACATACGCCGTGACAGGACACAGACCCTGCAGGTGAATCTGGGCTATCGCTGCAATCAAACCTGCCTGCATTGCCACGTCAATGCAGGTCCCAACCGTACCGAGATGATGAGCGATGCGTTGATCGACCTGATTCCGCAGGTCCTCAAAGCACGCAATATCGACACGCTTGACCTCACCGGCGGCGCACCGGAAATGCACCCGCGCTTTCGCGAACTGGTACGCGCTGCGCGTGCGCTGGGCGTAAAGGTGATCGATCGCTGCAACCTGACCATTCTGTTTGAAGAAGATCAGGCCGGCCTGGCCGAGTTTCTTGCCGAACAGCAGGTGGAAGTCGTGGCCTCCCTGCCCTGCTACTCGGTTGAAAACGTGGACAAACAACGCGGCAAGGGAGTGTTTGACCTGAGCATTGCAGGGCTGCAGAAACTGAACGCACTTGGCTACGGCCAGCCCGGTTCCGGTTTGGTGCTCAACCTGGTCTACAACCCACAGGGCCCTTCGCTGCCACCGCCGCAGCAGGCACTGGAGGCCGACTACACACGTGAACTGGCCGAACACTTCGGCATTGTCTTCAATCAGCTGTTCACCATCACCAACATGCCGATCAAGCGATTCGGCTCAATGCTGTTATCCAAAGGCCAGTTTGAGCCCTACATGCAACTGTTGAAGGACAACTTCAGCCAGACCAATCTGGATAACCTGATGTGCCGCAGCACCATCAGCGTGGACTGGCAGGGCCGGTTGTATGACTGCGACTTCAACCAGCAACTGGAGATGCCCATACCGGGCAAGAGACGTAGCCTTGAGGAACTGCTCGACACCGATCTGATCCACAACCCGATCTGTACCGGCGATCACTGCTACGGCTGTACCGCCGGTCAGGGCAGCAGCTGTGGTGGCGCCATTGGAGACAAGGGATGAAAAAACTGCTGATACTGGCCATCCTTGCAGCCGTTGCCGGTGCTTTCTTTATGCTGGATCTGCACCACTGGCTGACACTGGAAGGGCTCAAGTCGGGTCTGGGCCAGTTCGAGCAGTGGCGCAGTCAGTTTCCACTGTTGATGGCCGGCGGTTTCTTTATTCTGTATGTGGTCGTGACCGCGCTGTCGCTGCCCGGTGCGGCCGTCATGACCGTCGCGGCCGGCGCCCTGTTCGGTCTGCTGCAGGGCACACTGCTGGTATCCTTTGCATCCACCATCGGCGCCACCCTGGCGTTTCTGGTGTCCCGCTATCTGCTGCGTGATTCTGTACAGCAGCGTTTCGGTTCACGACTGGCAGCCATCAATCGCGGCATTGAGCGAGACGGGGCATTCTATCTCTTCACCCTGAGGCTGGTACCGGCATTTCCCTTTTTCCTGATCAACCTGCTGATGGGCCTCACGCCGATCAAGGCCTGGACCTTCTACTGGGTCAGCCAGGTCGGCATGCTGGCCGGCACCCTCGTCTACGTGAACGCCGGTACCCAGATTGCACAGCTTGAAAGCCTGTCCGGCATTCTCTCGCCTGATCTCTTGATCTCCTTCGCGCTGCTGGGCCTGTTCCCGCTGCTGGCGAAGAAGGTGATTGGATTGATTCAGCGCCGCCGGGTTTACGCCCGATGGAAAAAACCGGCTCGGTTTGACCGTAACCTGATCGTGATCGGCGCGGGCGCCGGAGGGTTGGTGTCGTCCTACATCGCGGCCGCCGTGAAAGCCAAAGTAACCCTGATCGAAGCCCACAAAATGGGCGGCGACTGCCTCAACTACGGCTGCGTCCCCAGCAAGGCGCTGATCAAGAGCGCCCGTGTCGCCCATCAGATGAAGCACGCCGAGCGCTATGGTCTTGAAGCGACCAACCCAAGTTTTTCCTTCCGTACCGTCATGGCACGTATCCATGAGGTGATCCGTCAGGTAGAGCCCCATGACAGCGTTGAGCGCTATACCGGGCTGGGTGTCGAAGTCCTTCAGGGGCATGCCAGCCTGGTTGATCCCTGGACGGTGGAGATCCGCCTGCACGATGGGAGCCGCCAGCGCCTGACCGCCCGCAGCATCATTCTCGCCACCGGTGCCAGCCCGGTCGTACCGTCCCTGCCCGGGCTGGACGAGACCGGCTATGTCACCAGCGATACCCTGTGGGACCGGTTTGCAGAACTGGATACCCCACCGAAGCGGCTGATCGTGTTGGGTGGCGGCCCCATCGGCTGTGAGCTGGCGCAAGGCTTTGCGCGTCTGGGATCAGACGTGACACAGGTACAGCGTGGCGCACGCCTGCTGCCGCGTGAGGATGAAGAGGTGGCCCAGCTGGTGCAGGCGTCCATGCAGGCCGACGGCGTTCAGGTTCTGACCGAACACGCCGCCCTGCGCACCGAGTGGCGCGAAGGGCGCAAGTTCCTGATCTGCGAGCATCAGGAACAGGAAACAGCACTGGAGTTCGATCAGCTGCTGATCGCCGTAGGCCGACAGCCACGCCTCACCGGTTATGGACTGGAGACACTGGGGATCGAAACCCGGCGCACGGTCGTCGCCAACGACTATCTGGAAACCCTCTACCCCAATATCTATGCCGTCGGCGATGTGGCCGGACCCTATCAATTCACCCATACGGCGGCCCATCAAGCCTGGTACGCTGCGGTCAATGCGCTGTTCGGTCAGTTCAAGCGCTTTCCTGCCGACTACCGCGTGATTCCCTGGACCACCTTCACCGACCCTGAAGTGGCACGGGTGGGCCTGAGCGAGCAGGAGGCCATAGAACAGGGCGTCGCCTATGAGGTGACCCGCTACGAGCTGGATGATCTGGATCGCGCCATTACCGAGAGCGAACGCACCGGCTTCGTCAAGGTGCTCACGCCACCGGGCAAGGATCGCATTCTCGGCGTCTGTATCGCGGGCAGTCATGCCGGCGAACTGCTGGCCGAGTTTGTGCTGGCGATGAAGTACGGACTGGGGCTGAACAAGGTATTGGGCACCATTCATACCTACCCCACCTGGGCCGAAGCCAACAAGTATGCGGCCGGTGAGTGGAAAAAGGCACATGCCCCCGAAGCCGCCATGAAATGGCTGCAGCGCTATCATGACTGGAGGAGAGGCTGAGATGTCCGCTCGGGCCGATCTGGCGATCGTGGTGCCGGTCTTGAACGAGATCGAGACACTGCCACTGCTGCTGGAGCATCTGCGTCACTGGCAGCAGCGCGGTGCCGAGGTGCTGCTGGTCGATGGCGGCAGTCATGACCAGACACCCGAAACCGCTCGGGCACAGGGCTTCAGGGTACTGGATGCCGCGCGTGGTCGCGCCACACAAATGAACAGCGGCGCGCGCGCCTGCAAAGCGGACAACCTGCTGTTCCTGCATGCCGACACCCGCCTGCCGGACGGAGCAAATCAGGCGGTGCTTGCCGCGCTGGCGCGCTCACCGCTGGTCTGGGGTCGCTTCAATGTCCGCATCGACGGACATTCACGCATGTTGCCGCTGATCGCCCGCCTGATGAACCTGCGCTCCCGCCTGAGCGGCATCGCCACCGGCGACCAGGCGCTGTTCATGAGCCGTGAGCTGTTCGAGCGGGTCGGCGGCTTCCCCGAGCAGCCGCTGATGGAAGATATCGAGATCAGCAAACGGCTTAAGTCGATTGTTGCACCCATCTGTTTGCGCCAGACCGTCATCACCTCCGGCCGGCGCTGGGACAGTTTTGGCAGCTGGCGCACCATCCTGCTGATGTGGCAACTGCGCTGGGCCTACTGGCGTGGCACCCCGGCACAACAACTGGCGGAGCGCTATCGATGAACGCAGTACGCATCATCATCATCGCCAAGGAACCCCGGCCAGGCCTTGCCAAGACCCGGCTGATTCCGGCACTGGGAGCACAGGGGGCCGCCGAACTGGCTGATCAACTGCTTCGTTACACGATCAAACAGGCACTGGCGGCCGATCTGGGGCCGGTGGAGCTGTGTGTGACCCCGGACCGACGTGCCGACTACTGGCACCACTGGCATGACAATGACCGGATCGAACTGACCGAACAGTCCGACGGGGATCTGGGCCGGCGCATGGCCACAGCCGCTCAACGGGGGCTGGCATCAGGACTGCCGGTGATGCTGATCGGCACCGACTGCCCGCAGCTGGAAGCACCAAGGCTACAGGCCATGGCTGCCACGCTGATGAAACAGGATGCCTGCCTCTGCCCCGTGCTGGATGGCGGCTATTCCCTGCTGGGGCTGTGCCGGTTTGATGCAGCCCTGTTCAGCGACATGCCATGGAGTACGGACCGGGTAACAACGCTGACCCGTGAGCGCCTCAGACAACTGGGTTGGCGCTGGCATGAGAGCGAGCCGCTTTGGGATCTGGACGAACCCGACGATCTGGCACGACTTGAGCACTATCCATCCCTGTCAGGACATTCGATATGAGAAGCCGCTTGCTGTGTGCCACTGTTTTGAGTGCATCACTGTGTACCCCGGCCCTGTCGGGAGCTGAAGTCGTCATGCTGGGTGATTTCAGCCGCTACAGCAGCCTGCCGCAGGCCCCCTGGCAGCTGGTGCGCTTCGAGGACAACATCCCCGCGACCCAATATGGCCTGCGCCAACATCAGGGGGTGGCAGCTGTTGAAGCCCGTGCCGAAGCCTCCATGGCGCTGCTGGCGCGGCCACTGCAGGCAGAACTGGATCAAACACCGGTGCTCTGCTGGCGCTGGTGGGTCGACAACCCCATCGAGCAGGCTGACATGACCACCAAGGCGGGCGATGACTATGCCGCCCGTGTCTACGTCACCTTTGACCTTCCCGACAGTGCCATGAGCCTCGGCACACGCATGAAGCTGGGCCTGGCCCGCACGCTGCACGGCGATGACCTGCCGGATGCCGCCATCAACTATATCTGGGACAACCGTCATCCCATCGGCACAACGGCAGATAACGCCTATACCGACCGCGCCCGAATGCTGGTACTGCGCAGCGGCAGAGACGACACCGGCCGCTGGGTGGAAGAGCGTCGCAATCTGCTGAAAGATCTGCAGCAACTCTTTGGTGCCGACTCGGCCCGCACGCTGCAACTGGCCATAGCGTCTGACAGCGACAATACCGGTGTTCAAACGGGCGCCCTGTTTGCGGATCTCCATCTGGTCACGGCCGAGGCGCCGTGCCGGTTTCCTGCCGCTGCAGCCTCACCGTCTAACCCCAACAACCTGACTGACACGAACGGGAACTGAGATGAACACTCCGCTGGCTGTTTTGATTATGATCGTGGCTGCCTTCTCGCTGTATCTGTCCCGCCAAAGGACACAGGAAGGCGGCTTTTTCCATGGCCGCTCTGCCGAGGGCGATGCACCGGGGCTGATCACGCTGATATTCTCTCAGGTCACCACCTGGATCTTTGCCCGTTCGCTGCTTAATGCCGCCATTTTAGGCTTCTATTACGGTATTTGGGGTACGCTTGCCTACGCCGCCTATTACCTGTCGTTTTTTACCGGCGCCCTGATCATCGACCACCTGCGCTTTCGACAGGGGCACACGAGCATTCAGGCCTTCCTGCATGAACGCTTCGGCCACTGGGGCACCCGCTGCTACAACCTGGTGATCGGCGTGCGCCTTGTCAGCGAGGTGTTCGCCAACCTGCTGGTAATCGGCATTCTGTTCGGTGTGGCCGGTTCTCAGGCCTATACCCTGGCGGTACTGGCCGTGTCGCTCGTAACCCTGATCTATTCCATGCTCGGTGGCCTGCACGCCAGCCTGCGCACCGACCTGTTCCAGATGCTGGTGTTCCTTGCAGTGCTGGGGCTGCTGCTGATCTTTGCCGTGGCCGGAGGTCACTTTTCTGTCGCCCTGCTCGACTTCAAGCCCTTTGAGATCAGTGATCCCGGCCCCATTCTGCTGCTGGTCGCCCTGCTGCAGGTGTGGAGCTACCCGATGCACGACCCGGTGATGATGGATCGCGGCTTCCTTGCCGACCGCCGCACCACCTGGCGCAGTTTCATCCATGCCGGCTGGATCAGCACTCTGTGCATTCTCGCCTTTGGTTCACTGGGCGTTATTGCCGGTGCCGGTGCTCTTAGTGGTGAAGACATGAACCAGGCGCTGACGCGATTGCTGGGTGAATGGCCCATGCTGCTGTTCAGTGCCACGCTGGTAATTTCGGCCATGTCGACCCTGGACAGCACCCTGTCCAGTTCAGCCAAACTGGTGGTGATGGACATGAAACTGGCCCCGGCACGGGTAAACAACGGCCGTATCGCCATGGTGCTGTTCATGCTGCTGGGGCTGGCGCTGGTGTTCTGGGGCAATAAGGACCTGTTCAGCGCCGTGGCGGTCAGCGGTACCGCGTCCATGTACCTGGCCCCTGTCATCTTTTTCAGCCTGTGGGGCAATCAACGCGACATTCCGCTGTGGAGCTATCTGGGCAGCTTTGTTGTAGCCCTTGGGGGTGCGGTGCTCTATTTCACCGAGTCCTCGGGCTACAGCGCTCTGTTGGGCGAGGTACACAAGTACACCAAGCTGTTGTGGATCTCACTGGCCGTGCTGGTCATCGGCTGCCTGATGTTCCAGATCGGCAGCCTGAGTGCCCGCCGCCCCCGACCAGCGGACAGCCGGATGCAGGTACAGCCATGATGATCAACCCGAAGAGGGATCTGGAACAGTTGAACGGGCCAGTGTTGCTGTTTGGTGGCCCCTACAGCAATCTGGCCGCCACCGAAGCGATGCAGACCGAAGCACAGCGGCTGCAGATTCCGCCCGAGCGTATCATCTGCACGGGCGATATCATCGCCTACTGCGCCGAGCCTGTGGAAACCCTTGAGCTGATCCGGCGCTGGGGCATCCATGTGGTGCAGGGCAACTGTGAGCAGTCATTGGGGGCCGGCGCGCCCGACTGCGGCTGCGGATTTGACGCCGACAGCAGCTGCTCACTGCTGTCGATCGAGTGGTATCGCTACGCCAGCCAACGGATCAGCCCGGAGCAGCAGCGCTGGATGGCCCAACTGCCGGGACAACTGGATTTTCAGCTGGGCTCACTCCAATTCAGCGTGGTACACGGCAGTCCTGACAGCATCAACGAGTTCATCTTCCCGGGCACTGCGCAGGCACTGAAACAGGCACGCCTGTCAGCCACCGCTGCCGATGCAGTGGTCGGGGGACATTGCGGTATTCCGTTTGGCGAGCGGCTTGAGCGCGGCTACTGGCTCAACGCCGGCGTCATCGGCATGCCCGCCAATGACGGTACCCAGGATGGCTGGTATCTGCTGCTGGAACCCGACAGTAATGGCGTCACGGCCAATTGGCACCGGCTACCGTATCAAGCCCAGACAAGCCGACAACGGATGCAACAGGCGGACCTGTGTGATGCATACGCGCAGGCACTGACCAGCGGGCGCTGGCCCAGTATCGATATTCTGCCGGAGACAGATCGACTGGAGCCACCCACCCCGCTGAAGCTTCAGACCCTGCGCCTGACTTACTGAACCCAGGCCAGTGTCCTGGGTTTACTGTCGGTTCCCACAAACAGGTGTCCCACATCGGGCACCGCGTAGCAGCGGTCACCACGTTTGGGTTGGCGCCGGTTAAACTCGGCATGGCTGATACCCACTTCCCAGATCTCCTCACCGGCCCAACCGTCCGGACGCAGTTCCACCCGCACCTCTGAGCCGATCAGGCTGACCGCTTCAATGTTGAACGGCAGGTAGGCGTGCTCGGAGGGCTGCTCGACCAGCCTGACCTCATGGGGGCGCAGGCAGAGTTGTGCCTCGCCTTGCTGTGCGGCCTGCGGCAGCCGGACCCAGGCCTCGCCCTGGCTGAGTCGATCGCTTTCGATCTGTCCCGAGAGTACATTCACATGCCCCAGAAAATCGAACACGAAGCGGCTTTCCGGTCGGGCATAGAGTTCTGTGGGTGTATTGACCTGCTCCACCCGACCATGACTCATTACCACAACCTGATCGGACAGCTCCAGCGCTTCCTCCTGATCGTGAGTCACGAAGATGCTGGTAAAGTGGAATTCATCATGCAGGCTGCGCAGCCAGCGACGCAAGTCCTTGCGCACTTTCGCGTCCAGCGCCCCGAACGGTTCATCCAGCAACAGAATCCGCGGTCGAGTGGCCAGCGCCCGTGCCAGGGCCACACGCTGTTTCTGCCCACCGGAGAGCTGGGCAGGATAGCGATCCGCCAGCTGCGGCAGCTGAATCATCTCCAGCAGCTCCTTCACCCGCTTGGCGATTTCGGCTTTTGCCGGCCTCTCACGGCGCGGCAACGATTCCAAACCAAAGGCGATGTTTTGCGCCACCGTCAGGTTGCGAAACAAGGCATAGTGCTGGAATACGAAACCGATATTGCGATCGCGCACATGCAACTTGCTCACATCCTGATCACCAAACAGAATGCGGCCCTGATCATTGCTTTCAAGCCCCGCAATGATGCGCAGCAACGTCGTCTTGCCGGAACCGGATGGTCCCAGCAGGGCCGTCAGCTGCCCCTCGGGAATCTCCAGATTCACGTCATGCAGCGCCTGAAAGTTGCCAAAGAACTTGTTTACCCGTTCAATTCTGATGGTCATGCGCCGGTCCTGTCACTCGGTGTTTCCACGGTTTCGCGGCTTTGATGCCACTCCACAAACCCTTTTACCGCCAGCGTCAGCACCGCGATGCCCGCCAGCAGGGAGGCACTGGCAAAGGCCCCCACGATGTTGTAATCCTGATACAGCAGCTCCACATGCAGCGGCAAGGTATTGGTCTCGCCACGGATATTGCCGGACACGACCGACACGGCGCCGAATTCGCCTACCGCCCGTGCGTTGGTCAGCACCACCCCGTAAATCAGCGCCCATTTGATATTGGGCAACGTGATCTTGCGGAACAGTCGCCAACCCGAAGCGCCGAGCACCACGGCAGCCTCTTCCTCTTCACTGCCCTGCTGCTGCATCAGCGGGATCAGTTCGCGGGCGACAAAGGGGCAGGTCACAAACACGGTCACCATGACAATGCCCGGCCAGGCAAACATCAGCTGAACATCGTAGTCACTGAGCCAGCTGCCCACCCAACCGTTGTTGCCGTACAGCACCAGATACAGCAAACCCGCCACTACCGGGGAGACCGCGAAGGGAATATCGATCAACGTGATCAACAGCTTGCGACCCGGAAAATTGAACCGAGTGACGGCCCAGGCCAGTGCGGTACCGAATACCAGATTCAGCGGCACGGTCAGCGCTGCTACCAGCAAGGTCAGGCCGATGGCGTGCAGGGTAATACTGTCGCTCAGGTTTTCAATATAGCCGGCGACACCGGCACTGAACGCCTGGGCAAAGATCATCACCAGCGGCACCAGTAACAGCAGTACAGCCAGCGTCAGGGTCAACCCGACCAACAGCCACTTCACCCAGGGCTGATCACCAATGCGGTTATGTTGTGCACGTCTCATGATCAATTACCGACCTGCCAGCCGGCGCAGAAACCGCGCCTGCCAAAGGTTGATTGAAAACAGCAGGACCAGCGATACCAGCAGCACCACGGATGCGATGGCACTGGCGGCGGCGTAGTCAAACTCCTGCAGCCGAATGAAGATCATCAGGCTGGTCACTTCACTCACATAGGGCATGTTGCCCGCAATGAAGATGATGGCGCCAAACTCACCCAGACTGCGGGTAAAAGAGAGCGCAATACCGGTCACCAGTGCCGGCCAGATCGCCGGAAACACCACCTGTCTGAATACCCGCAGATCGGTGGCTCCCAGTGTAATGGCGGCCTCTTCATCCTCGGGAGCCATATCTTCCAGCACCGGCTGAACGGTACGTACCACAAAGGGGATACTGGTAAAGGACATGGCGACCACAATACCCAGCGGCGTAAAGGCCACATCGATTCCCAGCTGTGCCAGCCACTGACCGTACCAGCCGTTCTGTGAGAACAGGCCCGCCAGCGTAATGCCGGCAACCGCCGTCGGCAACGCGAAAGGCAGATCGACCATCGCATCCACCAGCCGTTTGCCCGGGAACTCGTACCGTACCAGCACCCATGCCAGCAACAGTCCAAACGCACCGTTGAAAAGTGAAGCCGCCAGGGCGGTCCAGAGCGTTACCTTGTAGGACTCAATCACGCGCGGGTCGGTTATGACCTGCCAAAATCGCGCCCAGCCCATCCCCGAGGTTTCCATCACCAGCCCACTGATGGGCAGCAACAGCACCAGACTGACGAAGAACAGGGAGATGCCAAGGCTCAGTGCAAAGCCGGGCAGCACCCGCTTGCTTCTGCTGCCAAAAAGACGCCCCCCAAAGGGGGCGCCTGATGATTGCGGTACTGAGTGTTGCCGTGAGGTCACGTGGGGCTCCTAGCGACGCTGCAGCTGGTCCAGCTTGCCACCGCTGGCAAAGTGTTCGTCCATCGCCTTCTGCCAACTGCCGGTAATGGCCTGAATCGGCAGCAGCTCAACTTCAGGGAAACGATCCGCTGTTTCGGCTTTCACGACATCGTTGTGAACACGGTAGTTATAGCCGGCCAACAGACGCTGAGACGCTTCGGAGTACAGCTCTTCCAGATAGGCCTTGGCCAGATCGGTTGTGCCATTGCGCTCGTTATTGCTCTCCAGCCAGGTCACCGGGAACTCGGCCAGGAAGCTGACTTTCGGTGTCACCGCCTGATAGGCACCCTGATGGCTGTCGGCCAGGTTCAGAATTTCGCTCTCGAATGTCAGCAGCACGTCGCCAATGCCGCGCTCAACGAAAGTGGTGGTGGCACCGCGACCGCCGGTGTCGAACACTTTTACCTGCTTCAGCAACTTGGCCAGAAACTGGTCGATTTTTTCCTGATCGTCGCCAAACACCTTCTGAGCGTAACCCAGTGCGGCCAGATAGGTATAGCGACCGTTGCCGGAGGTTTTCGGGTTGGGCATTACCAGTGCCACATCGTCACGAATCAGGTCATCCCAGTTCTGAATGTTCTTCGGGTTACCTTCACGAACCAGAAACGCCATGGTGGAGTAGTAGGGAGAGCTGGCATTGGGCAAACGCTCGGACCAGTCTGCCGGAATCAGATTGCCACGCTCATGCAGAATATCGATATCGGTCACCTGGTTAAAGGTAACGACATCCGCACGCAGCCCCTGCAGAATGGCCTGGGCCTGCTTGGAAGAGCCCGCATGGGACTGTTTGATGGCAACGGTTTCACCGGTTTTTGCCTGCCAGTGAGCCTTGAAGTGCTCGTTGTACTCGGCAAAGAGCTCACGGGCGATATCGTAGGAGGTGTTGAGCAGTTCACGTTCTTCGGCCAGTACCGGCTGCGACAGCAGTGCAGCGCCAAGAGCAGCTGCCTTGATCCAGTTTTTCATCATTGCACCTTTTGAGAGAGTCTTAAGAATGGATCTTTTATAACAAAAGGAAATCAATAATCCAAATCTTATAATTTTATAGCCATATAGAAATTTGCTATAATCGCGCTCCTGCTAATATTCATCGATCTTGAGAGCGCTGTAATGCTGCAAAAAATCAAACAGGACTGGTTCTCCAATATCCGCAACGATTTGCTTGCGGGGACGGTTGTAGCACTGGCCCTGATTCCCGAGGCAATCGCCTTCTCCATCATCGCCGGTGTCGATCCCAAGGTGGGCCTCTATGCCTCTTTCTGTATCGCCGTCATCATCGCCTTTGTGGGCGGTCGCCCCGGGATGATCTCGGCCGCCACCGGTGCCATGGCGCTGTTGATGGTAACGCTGGTTAAGGAACATGGTCTGCAGTATCTGCTTGCCGCGACTCTGCTGACGGGCGTGATTCAGATTCTGGCGGGCTTTCTCAAGCTGGGTGACCTGATGCGCTTTGTATCGCGCTCGGTGGTGACCGGCTTCGTCAACGCACTGGCCATTCTGATCTTCATGGCTCAGTTGCCCGAGCTGACCAACGTGACCTGGCATGTCTACGCCATGACGGCCGCCGGTCTGGGCATCATCTATCTTTTCCCCTATGTACCGGTACTGGGCAAGAACCTGCCCTCACCACTGGTCTGCATCATCTCCATGACCGCCGTAGCCATGATCTTTGGCCTCGATATTCGCACCGTTGGCGACATGGGCGAGTTGCCGGATACGCTGCCGATTTTCCTCTGGCCTGAAGTGCCGCTGAACCTTGAAACCCTGATGATCATCCTGCCCTATTCCGTTGGCCTGGCGGTGGTCGGCCTGCTGGAATCCTTGATGACCGCAAACATCGTCGATGAGCTGACCGATACCAGCAGCGACCGCAACCGTGAGTGCAAGGGTCAGGGCATCGCCAATATCGGTTCAGGCCTGCTCGGGGGCATGGCCGGCTGTGCCATGATTGGCCAGTCGATCATCAACGTGAAATCCGGTGGTCGAGGACGTCTCTCCACTTTTGTGGCGGGTCTGTTCCTGATCATTCTGGTGGTGTTTCTGGACGAGTGGATCAGCCAGATCCCGATGGCGGCCCTGGTGGCCGTAATGATCATGGTGTCCATCGGCACCTTCTCCTGGGCGTCGATTCGAGATCTGAAGAAACACCCGATGTCGACCAACGTGGTCATGATCGCCACCGTCGCCGTAGTGGTTGCAACACACAACCTGGCAATCGGTGTGTTCGTTGGGGTACTGCTGGCGTCGCTCTTCTTCGCCAACAAGGTGGGCCAGCACATGGCAATCCGCTCACACAAGGATGATGCCAGCGCCACCCGTACGTACACAGTGGTCGGACAGGTATTCTTCACCTCGGCGGAAAAATTCATCGCCTCCTTTGATTTCAAGGAAGCGCTTGATAAGGTCGTAATCGACCTGAGCCAGGCTCATTTCTGGGATATTACGGCCGTTGGCTCACTGGACAAGGTCGTGATCAAGTTCCGCCGCGAAGGTGTTGAGGTCGACGTTATTGGCCTCAATGAGGCCAGCCGCACCATCGTCGACAAACAGGCGACCCACAACAAGCCTGAAGCGGTCGAAAAATTCATGTCCGGGCATTAAGGGATACTGACCATGAGCAAGATTATTGCGTGTATCGATGGCTCACGGGCCGCCATCAACGTGTGTGCAGCCTCCGCCTGGGCCCAGCAGCAACTGAACGCACCGCTGGAGCTGCTGCATGTGCTGGAAAAAACCGACTACCCGGCCGAAGGCAACATGAGCGGCAACATTGGCCTTGGGACTCGTGAGCATCTGCTGGAAGAGCTGGCCGAGCTGGATGGCAAACGCAGTCGCCTGATGCTGGAGCAGGGCCGCTTCATGCTGGCCGAAGCCCGCAAGCAGGTGGAAGAAGCCGGGGTATCCCATGAACAGATCAGCGAGCTGCAACGCCACGATTTTCTGGTCGATACCCTGCTGGAGTTCGAGCCGGATACCCGCCTGCTGGTGATGGGACGTCAGGGTGAAGCCCATGACAGCGCCAGTGATGCCGTCGGCAGCCATCTGGAAAATGTCACCCGTACGCTGCAAAAGCCGATTCTGGTGGCACTGGACAACTTCAGGGCCCCCGAACGCTTTATGCTCGCCTATGACGGCAGTGTAACGGCCAACAAGGCGCTGAAAATGGTTGCCCAAAGCCCGCTGTTCAAGGGCATTCCCTGCCACCTGGTCATGGCAGGCAAACGCCTTGAGCGTCAGCGTGAGCAGCTGGCCAACGCCAAAACCATGCTGGAAGGAGCGGGGTTCGCTGTAACAACCGCCGAACTGGAGCAGGAAGAGGTGCGTACGGCATTACTGGCGTACGTTGAAGAACAGCAGATCGGCATGCTGGTGATGGGCGCCTGGGGCCACTCCCGCATTCGCCAGTTTCTGCTGGGCAGCATGACCCACTGGATGTTGCACAACAGCAAGGTTCCGTTGCTGCTGTTACGCTGACCGAACGACTCAGACCCTGCATTCATGTTCAGGGTCTTTTTCACCTTTCGGCAGAGGGTCAGCGTTCCAGGGTATAGAGCAGATCCGCGCCACTGCCAAGCTCACTGCTCTGAGCTTCCACACGCCACTTCTCACCCAGCTTGTAGCGCAGGCTCAGGGTGTTAACCGCTTCCATCACACCCACACCATAGCGCAGGTAAAGCCTGGGCGAGAGATACTTGCCGATAAAGAAGGCAGACTCGCCACTGGCATCGCTGTCAAAGCCCAGCTCATCCAGCGCAAAGGCCTCGCGCAGATTGGCGGTGATCTTGTTGCCCTGATTCATGCCCAGCGCCAGTGCTGCCTGCATCATCATCTGCTGTTCACCGGCCGAGCTTTCACCCGGTGCCTTGCCCAGCAGCAAATAGGACAGCACGCTGCTGTCAGGCATGGCCGGCTCGCCATAGAGATCCATGCGTGGTTCACGCAGAGTACCACTGACATTGGCACCCACCATCACGTCATCCACCTGACGGCCGATGCGCAGATCCAGCCCCGGGTTATCGACCGGGCCGGCGGCATATACCAGACTGCCGCGCCGGATCTGCAAATCCTGCCCATAGAGCCGATATTCACCGCTTTCCACTTGAATGCTGCCGGTTGCACGTGTGGTCTGGCCCGGTGACTCCTCAATCTGAAGCGCCCCCAGCAAACGGCCCTTGAAGCCCAGTGCATCCACACGTACATCATCCCCAAGCTCGATGCGCAGGTCCGCATATACGGGAACGACGGGGGCCTTTTCCGCCACTTCGCCATCCTTGACGATCACCACATCGGACGAAGGCTGTACGGCACTCTCACGCGACTTTGGAGTGGATATCAACGCTTGAGGGACCCCCAGGGTACCGCCCAAACGGATCGCCTTCGGTGACAGACTCAGGTTGAGATCAGGGCTGATCAGTGCCAGCACTTCCTGAGTATTCATGGCGGTGAAACGCTCTCCCATTAGCGTCAACTCACCGCTTTGCTGCTCCAGGCTGTATTCGCCCTCCAGCTGGAGTTCGCCGTCTCCGGACCGGGCCGAACCACTGAAACGCATCAGGCCCGGCACCTCGGCCTGTGCCACTTGCAGTTCAATCGGTGCAATCAGCAATCCCATTGCCGGCAACTCCACGCTGCCTTCACGATAACTGATTTCACCCGACAGCTCGGGTTTTGCAAGCGTACCCCCAAGGCTCATCTCACCACGCACAAAGCCCTGCAGGTTCTGCAGTTGTGGCACCAGAACCTGAACTTCACTCAAGTCATTGGCGCTGAGGCGCAACTGCCCACGCAGGCGCTGCTGCCGGCCCAAACTGCCAACCTGAAGCTCAAGGTTCAACTCGCCCGCCACCATCACCAACTCTGTGTCGGCATTGACCTGCAGGCGATCATCGGCCAGCCGGATGCGGGCATTCAAGGGAGACAGCGCGACCGATTCATCCGCCTGTGCAGGCGTCAGCTCGCCGGCTGAGGTTACAACGGTTGCATCCAGTACCGGCAGGCCACCGGGTTGCTGTGAAAAACTGGCCTGCAGGGAAACCGTGGGGGTCAGTTGCATGCCATTCAGGAACGGCTCGAACAGGTTCAGTGCCAGCGCGTCCAGTTCGACCCCAGCCTTTGTGCGACCGGCAAAATCACCCTCGGCCTGCAGGCACAGGCGTCCCCCTGCCGTTTGCTCGTCAAGGCAGAATGTTTGCAGTTGGTAGTCCTGAGTGGAAACCATAAGTTCTGCTGGTGCCCGTGAGCGCCAATGACTGAGCGGCTCGGGCTGCAGGTCCAGCAAATTGAGCCGCCCTTGCCAGCGTTGCTGGTCCGGGCTCCAGCCACCCGCTGCGCCAAGCTCAACACGACCAAGGCTACCGTTGGCGAGCAATTGCAGACGGTGCTGTTCCGGCTTACCGTTAAGGCTCAGTCTGATCTGCTCAATCAGCTGACCAGCGGCTTCAGCGTTGTCCAGCTGCAGATCGGCCTTCCAGTCACTGCCGCCTGACAGATCAATGGCCAGGTCACCACTCACGCGCTCAAGGCTGGCCTGATCTGCATACCCCAGTGCCTGCCCACGAATCCGCGCGGATACCGCAGGCTGCTGCATCGGCCCCTTCAGCTGCCCACTGAGTGACAGCTGCCCTCGAGCGTCCGGCAACAGACGCGTCAGGTTGGGTGCCTGCAGTTCCCAGCTCAGATCCAGCCGTTCGCTGACAGCTCCCCTGGCCTGCGCCCGCGCTCCGGCATAACGCAGGTCCAGTGAATCGATCTGCCACTGTTGCGTATCGCCAGCCAGTTGTGCACTGAGGCTGATCGGTTGCTGCCGCAGCTGCCCCTGCAGGGACTGCAGCTGCAGAGACAGTTGTGGCCGTTCCGCTCCAAGCTCAATACGGCCATTGGCGGACAGCTCCAGCCGTCCCGGCCACGCCGGATCGCCCAATGCCGGGTCAATCCCCTCGGCACTCAGTTGATAGTCCAGAGCAATGACATCATCGACATCCACCTGTGATTGCAGACGAAGCCGTGTTTCACCCTGCTCGGCCTGCAGCTGCAGTTGCAGCGTGCGCTCTGCCCCATTCAGATCCAGCCCCAGGTCGACGCTCAGAGGCAAAGCCTCAGGCCAGTGCTCCAATTGCACCCAGCGGGTCAGATCCGTCGCGCCCTGTAACTCCAGATGACTCAAAAACTGTCGCGCCGGCTCGGTCCAGCCAGTCAACTCAAGCTGACTGCCGGGCTGCTCCAGCTGCAGCGAGTCGATCACCAGCAGCTGGCCATCCGAATGCAGTGACAGCGACACGGCCAACTCATCCAGTAGCGCCTGCTCACTCTGCATGATCTGAATCCGGCCTACCTTCAAAAGACCCAGCTCCAGCTGCAGCGGCAACTCGATGGCCGGCAGCTCCGGCACCTGCAGCGGAGTGGTCTCTTGTGGGGCCGCGTCTTGAACGGCAGCAGGCAAAAGCACCTGCACCGATGCGGCACTGAGCTGATGAATCTGCAGGCGCGGCTCACGCAGAGACCAGGCGTTCCAGTCCAGCGACAGCTCCTCTACACTGATTTCAAGCTCGTCCTGAACCCAGCGCACCCGCCCAATGCTCAAGCTGGACGTCAGGGTGCCATCTATACGCTGCAGCTCAAGCTGTGGCAGCAGGTTGGCGCTCAAATTCAGAGCAAACCGGGTTCCTGAAGGCAGGAAGAGAATGGCGGCCAGCATCAGCACGATGCCCAGCACAAGAATCAGCAGTGTACCCAGGCTCCAGCGTAACAGCGGTCTCACAAATCAGGCCCCAGCGTAAAGTGTATGCGCCAGCCACTCTCATCCAGTGGCATGGCCAGATCAAGGCGCACCGGTCCAACCGGCGACTGCCAGCGAGCCCCAAAACCTGCGCCGGTTTTCAATTCAGTGTTCATGTCATCAAAGGCGTTACCGGTGTCAATGAATGCAGCCACCCGCCAATTCTCTCGGATCAAATAGTCCACTTCGACACTGCCGGTCATCAGGTAGCGCCCACCAATCACGTCACCGTCAGTGCCCAGCGGCCCAAGAGACTGGTAGTCATACCCGCGTACACTGCTGTCACCACCCGCGTAAAAGCGCATGGTGGCCGGCAGATCATCCACGGAGTCTACCAATGTGAGCCCCAGCTCCGCTCGGGTCAGCAGACGCCAGCGTTCCGAAAGGGTATCGACCCGTTTGCCCCGTACATCGAGCTGCAACAGGTCCGTATCCGACAACAGGTTCTGTGACGCCACCCCCACACCAAAGCTGATCTGGTGCCCCTTGCTGGTATTCAAGCGGTTATCAGCAATGGTACGACTGAAACGTGCACGCGGGATCAGCAGGGTCGAGTCCTGCTCAACCCCCTCGAAAATCCAGCTTTCCTGCTCCCAGTCCAGTGACAGATGCCGCTCCCAATCACCGATCTGGCGCTGCCAGCTGCCACCAATGCCGTAGCTGCGTGCATCGATGGTGTCGGATTGCTCATCCTGCAGTTTCAGGTTAAGCGCAAAGCGATCCGTGGTCGGTTGAAAGCCGGGGATCTCATAGGTAGTAGTGAATTGCTGCCGAATTTCGGACAACCGCAACCGAGTAGACAGGCTGTGTCCTCGACTGTTGACCCAGCGGCGGGTCAAACCCAGCTGCATGCGGGCGCCGGTATCCGTGCCATAGCCAAAGCCGGCCTGATACAGGCTGCGCTTGCGGGGCGTCAGTTTCACGTCCACCGGCAACTGCGCATTGTCCAGTTCGGCCAGCTGTGGCCTTACCTCAACATCGGCAAAATAGTCACTGTTGATCAGGTCTCGCTGCAGCTCGATCAGCCTGGCGGTATTGACCGGGTCACCGGTTTCAAAGCGCAGATAGCGCCGCAACAGCGTCTCGGACACGGGGGCCTCGTCAAATCGGATCTCACCGATCCGGGCGCGCACACCGGTGTCGTAGACGAGCTCGACATCGGCAAGATTCTGCTCCGGGTCTACTCGAATTTCACTGCGCCGAAACCGTGCCTCGTAGTAACCACGTTCGGCAGCTCTCGACTGAAGACCGCTTTTCAGGTCGGCATAACGGGCATGCACAAGCGGCGTATCGACTTTCAGCGACGCGTCACTGATAACCTGCTGCAACACCCTGTCATCCGCGCCCTCCCCCTCAAGCACCAGGCGAGCACTGCGAATGCGGGTGCGCGGTCCCGCCTCAACACGATAGCGCGCGCCCCACTGATCCGGGGGGCCATCAAGGGTGATATCGAGCTGCAGCACGGGGTTGTAGTAGCCATAGGGTTGCAGGGCACGGCGGATCTCGTCCGGTGCCTGCCGGTGCAGATAGCGCAGACGGCTTGCGGTTGGCAGGGGCGACTGTGACAGGGCGTCATCAATGCCCAGCATTGCCGTCACGTTCGCTGCCAGCTCACCCTCAACGCCTTCGAGCTCAAACGGGGCAGCGAGCGCCCGACCACAGAGTCCGCACAGCAGCAGAGTCGGCAATAACAGAAAACCACGGTGACACAACAGGGACACTCGCACTGCTCCTTTCAAATAATGAATCCATTACTGTGCCACCACACAGTTACGGCCGCTGCTTTTGGCAGCATACAGGCGCTGATCTGTCGCCGATATAAGTTGATCAAGGCTCATTTCCGGCACCAGACTCATGATACCGGCACTGACATGCTGGACAAACCCTTGCTCGAAGGCGTGCTCTGCAATGGCATGGCGAATCTTTTCCGCCACTTTCTGTGCATCCTCACTCGTCGTTTCAGGGCAGATGAGCAAAAACTCCTCACCGCCCCAACGTCCGAAAATATCGGTTGAGCGAGTACAGGCACGCACCAGGTCACAAAAAACCTGCAGTACCTGATCGCCGGCCTGGTGACCAAAGCGGTCATTGACCTGTTTGAAATAGTCCAGATCAAACAGTACCAGTGACAGGGGACGCTGATAACGCAGGGCCTGCGCGTGCTTCTCGGCCAGCACCTGGTCAAGATGATGGCGATTGAACACGCCCGTCAACTTGTCTGTGACAGATATTTCCTGCAGTTGTTCGTTCTTGAGTTTCAGCTCATCCTGCGTCATCTGTAACTGACCGTTTACGGCACGGATGCGTGCGTTCAAGGTCGAGAGACGCAGGCTGTGCAGCATGAGCAGCAGCATGGCGGCCAGAATCGCCCCGCCTATCGGAAGCAGCGTGCCCCAGGGAATCTGTCGCTCAACCGGCATGGGCAAGGATATCCAGCGATCGTATATTTCGTTGTGCTGCTGTTGATCAATGCTGAGCAGCGCATGATCCAGCAGGTCTCTGAGTGGCGTGAGATCACGCCGAACCGCCATACTCAGATCGAACGAATAAGGCGTTTGGCCGGAAACCTGCAGGTTGTTCAATCCCTGATTTTTAATCAAGTGACTGATGACAGCCAGATTGTCCACGAACGCAAACCCCTGACCGGCAGCAAGTGCTCTCAGGCCCTCCTCCGCCGTGTTGACGTACTTCAGAGAGATCAGAGGATGGTTGCTGCGCAGCCATTCATCCGACGCATAATCACGCACCACGAGCACTTCACGCCCATTCAGCGCGGAAATGTCTGCCATGTATTCCTGATCATCGCGAGTTACGATCACCATTGGCGAGCGAATATGGGGATAGGTAAAGTGCAGATACTGACGTCGCTCAGGTGTTGCAGCGATACTGGGCAACAGATCAAGCCTGCCGTCACGTGCAGCATCCAGAGCCTGAGTCCAGCTCAGGCCCGTCACCAGTTCGAACTCCACGCCCAACCGTTCACTGAGCAGACTCAGATAGTCTGACGTAACCCCCCGCAGCTGCTGTCGGTTATCGATGTACTCGAAGGGGGGCCAACTGGGGTCAACGGCAAAGCGAATGGGGCTGACACTGTCCAGGTAGGCCTGCTGCTCAGTGCTCAACGCCAGTTTGCGCTGGCGACTCGATTCAAAAACGAGGCGCGACAACGTGCGATCACTCGTCACCTCCAGCAGATCATGGGCTTGCAGGGTTTTGAGAATATACTCGATGCGCCCCTTGTTGATCGAGCCTAGCTCCGTGGTGTAGGGCGCAATCAACTGTTCCAGCCCCTGCGCCTCATTCAACAGCGCTGCGCGACTCTTGTTTTGGGTGTTGTACCGATCCAGTATCAGCTCGACCAGCTCTTCCTTGTTGTCCAGCGCATACTCCCAACCACGCAATACCGCCCGGCGCATTGCCGCCACTCGGTCAGGATTGTTAAGGGCTTCATCTTCACTGGTAAACAGAATGTCGCCATACAGATCAAAGCCGAAGTTTTTCGGATCAATGATATCGACTTCATACCCCTGCTCCCGAAAGCGAAACGGCTCGTTGGTGCTGTAAGCGGTCATCGCATCAACCTGGCCGTTGAGCAGGCGTTCTATACGTTCCGTGAAGGGTACGCGCTCAAGCCCCTCGCGTAACACGCCCTGAGCCGAGAGCATGGCCAAAATGCCGATGCCTTCGGAGTCATTATCGTAAAAGGCAAGACGTCGCCCGATCAGGTCACGCGGGCTTTGAATGCCTGAAGAACGCAACACCATTAGAACGTTAGGTGAATGCTGAAGGATCGGAGCGACCAGCACCACACCCTCACCCTTGGCGTGATACAGCAGCAGAATCGAGTCCGCCACGCCGTAGTGCGCCTCCCCTGTTAACACCTGAGAAACGTTGTTTTGGTTCAGATCGCGCTCGCGCAGCTCAACGTCCAGCCCTTCATCGGCAAAAAAGCCCTTCTCCAGAGCAGCGTAATAACCGGCAAACTGGAACTGATGCAGCCATTTGAGTTGCAGAATAACCTTATCCTTCGCCACGTCGCTTGCCTGTGATGGCAGGCACAGCAATAAAGCCGGCAACAAGCAGAGGGTCACAAGCAAAGTACGCGTTCGCAGCATCATGAGGGGCCTGATTCTGTACGATGATCAAAGCGTTGAAACACACGCTGACTTAAATGTACCAGCTTCGTGTAGCTGAATGAACGCAAAATGAACGGACAGCCCTTCAATCCTTAGTAGCAGCTGGGATTTTTAACAAGACAGAACAAGCTCTCGATTGATTACGCATTTTTTTGTTCAATGGACTGATCTTTTTCTGCCTGTTTGTGTCCTATGCGTTGAGCTGATCCCATGATGTTATAGAATAACACTCCACTCACTGACTGATCATGCCCAGAGGTCAAGATGCGATTGATCAAACCCCTGTTGCTATGCGCCCTGCTTCCTCTGCAGCCAGCCCTGGCGGCGGATGTACACCAGCACGGTGTCGCCCAGCTGGACCTGGTGCTGGAGCCTCCCATGCTGGCGGTCTCGGTTCGCTCGCCACTGGCAAACCTGCTCGGGTTTGAGCACCGTCCCGCTTCCGCTCAGGAGCAATCTGAATGGATGCAGCTCAAGCAGGACCTGCAAGAGGCTGATAAACAGCTCACTTTGCCGCCGACAGCCGACTGCAATCTGAGCCAGGTCACACTGCATCAGCCATTTCCTGACCACTCACAAGAGAGTGGACATCCGAATGATCACGGCCATGATCACGCGCATGAAGAGACCACCCATACCGACCTGATGGTGGAGTATCACTACATGTGCGCCAGCCCTGAACAGCTCACACAGCTGGAACTGCCCCTCATGCAGCGGTTTCCCGCCATCGAACGGCTTGAAGTGCAGTTGATCACCCCGTCAGGGCAGCATATGCGGACACTCACTCAAGGCGAACAGGTGCTGCCGCTGCCATGATGCCGCTGCTTGAAATCCGCAATCTGAACTTTGCCTGGCCCGGTGAAGCACCGGTATTGCACATTGAACAGCTGCAGCTTGAAGCGGGCGATCATCTGTTCATTCAGGGCCCCTCCGGCAGTGGCAAAAGCACCTTGCTGAACCTCATCGGCGGTGTACTGACCGGCTTCGAGGGAGACATCCTGCTGGACGGGCAGTCGCTGGCGCAACTGTCAGAGCGACAGCGTGACCGTATGCGCAGCGACCGGATCGGGGTGCTGTTTCAGCAGTTCAATCTGCTCCCCTATCTGAACCTGACCGACAATGTCAGCCTGCCCTGCTCACTGTCTGTAAAACGTCGTGAAGCCGCCATCAAGCGCAGTGGCAGCGTACAGGCCGAAGCCCGGCGCCTGCTTGAGCGTCTGCAACTCCCTGCCGATCTGTTCGAGCGCCGGGCGGTTGCGCAACTTTCGATCGGGCAGCAGCAGCGAGTGGCGGCGGCGCGTGCCTTGATCGGTTCGCCGCAGCTGATCATCGCCGATGAGCCCACTTCGGCGCTGGACCCTGACAGCCGCGACCTGTTCATGCAGCTATTGCTGGAAGAGCTGGAGCAGAACCGTACCGCATTGCTGCTGGTCAGCCATGATGAGGCGCTGCGCGAATATTTCTCACGTCATCTCAGCCTGAAGGGAGGCCTCAAATGCTGATGCGACTGGCATGGCGCAGTCTCGCCAGCAGACGTGCGAGTGCGTTGCTGACTCTGTTCACACTGGCACTGAGTACCGCGCTGCTGATGGGCGTACAGCAAATCCGCGAGCAAAGCCGGCTGGGCTTTTTTGATACCGTATCGGAGACGGACCTGATCGTGGGAGCCCGCTCGGGACCCGTTCAGTTACTGCTGTACTCCATCTTTCACATCGGTTCCGCCACCAGCAACATTCGCTGGAGCAGCTACGAATCACTGCGGGATGATCCACGCGTCGCCTGGACCATTCCCCTGTCACTGGGCGACTCCCATCGCGGCTACCGCGTCATCGGCACTGACAACCGCATGTTTGAGCACTACCGCTATAGTCAGGGCCAGGCACTTGAACTTGTCGATGGTGGCGCACTGGATGACCTGTTTGCCGTCGTACTGGGGGCCGAAGTCGCGCGTGAGCTGAACTATACCCTGGGCGATCCATTGGTGATCGCGCACGGCACCGGCAATACCAGCTTCAAGCAGCATGACAATATGCCGTTCAGCGTCAGCGGTATTCTGGCACCAACCGGTACCCCGCTGGATCGTGCCGTATTGGTCACGCTGGAGGGGCTTGAGGCGATTCATCTCGGCTGGCGTGCCGGCATCCCCTTACCCGGAATGGCGGTAGGCCCTGAGCAGGCTCGACAGCGCGATCTGACGCCTCGCCAAATCACGGCTGCCCTGGTCGGTCTGACATCACGCATGCAAGCGTTTCATCTGCAGCGAGAGCTCAACAGCCAGCGAGAAGACCCATTGACGGCAATATTGCCCGGTGTCGCCCTGCAGGAGCTGTGGCAGGTGGTCAGTGTGGCTGAAAAGGCCCTGCTGGCCGTGTCAGGTGCAGCCCTGCTGATTGGTATCTGTGGCATGCTGGCGGTACTGTTGAGTGGTGTGCAGCAGCGCCGACATGAGGTTGCGGTACTGCGCGCACTGGGCGCTTCGCCACTGCGTATTGCCAGCCTGCTGATCACGGAGAGCCTGCTGTTAACGCTCAGCGGGATGGTACTGGGACTGCTGTTGCTCTGGTGCGGTATTCTGTTGCTGCAGCAACCCCTGCTGGAGATGATGGGACTGCGACTGTCTCTCAGCGGCCTATCACTGGAGCAGTGGTTCCTGAGCGGCATTATTCTGTTGCTGGGCCTGCTCAGCGGCATCCTTCCGGCCTGTATGGCCTATCGCATGGCGCTGGCCAGCAGCCTCATTCAACGTAACTGATGGAGATTGAAATGCGTGTACTGAGTGCTGTCCTGCTCGGACTGATGCTGCTGACACCCCTTCACGCCAGTGAAGAGATCACGATTAACGGCGAGGCGGCACCGGAGGTCAGCTGGGATGATCTGATGCCGGAAGACTATGGCCTGTCGCTGGATGAACTGTTCAACAACCCCGAACTGGATGCACTGGACGACTACAGTCCGAAGGCCCAGCAGTTAATGGATCAAATGATGCAGACACTGGCCTCAGCACCTGTCGTAGATTCAATGGATGGACGCATGATCAGCATTCCCGGCTTTGTGGTACCACTTGAAGGGGTGGGTGATGTGGTGGACCGCTTTTTTCTGGTGCCCTACTTTGGCGCCTGCATCCATGTCCCGCCACCGCCTTCAAACCAGATCATCGACGTGCATTACCAGCCTGGCACACGGATTGAAAGTCTTTACGATGCGGTGCTGATCAGTGGTCGCCTGACGACTGAGGTGTTCAGCCATGAAATGGGGACGGCAGGCTACCGTCTGGAAGCCTACCGTATTCAGCCCTACGCGCTGCCGGATGATGCCGAGGGCTGGGACGATAAGTGACGGGCACACCCCCCGCACAGCATGATCCAGAGCAGACTGACGAGCAGTAAACCGAGCACCAGTGTGGCGCCGGCTGGCCAGTCCAGCCACCAGGCCAGGCCGAGCCCCAGCACATAGCCTGACATGCCGCAGAATATCGCTGCGCGCTGACCACCTGCCAACTGCGCCACCAGTGCCGGTGCGATCAGCGTGACGAAAACCAGATAAACGCCCAGCAGGGGCACCGAACAGCTGACCAGTAACGCAAAGCAGGGATAGAAACCGGCCGATCCAAGCCAGCGAGGCCAGCGCAGCTGTGTAACCGCGAAAACCGCTGTCAGCACCGCCAGTGGCAACAGATCGATCCAGCTCACCCAGAGAATATCGCCATTGAGACTGCGTGCCAGTTGATGACCGGCGTGAGGATCAGAGGCCAGCACCAGCAGGAGGACAGATGCCGCTCCGGCGTACAGCAAGCCGATGAATGCCTCCCGCTGTGCAGGAAAGCGCTGTGCCACTCGGCCGATTACACCGGCACCGGCACAGGCCAGCACGGCCCCGCTGACCAAGGCCGCGCCGTCTGCATCAGGCCACCACTGATGTGCCAGCAGGGCCCCCAGTGCAGCCAGCTGAGCAACCGCCAGATCGATAAACAGAATCCCCCTCTTCAGCACTTGTGCGCCCAATGGCACATGGCTCAACAGAACCAGGAGACCCGCCGCCAGAGGCGCCAGCAGCAACCCCGCTTCAGCCGGCATCAGTGCTCAGCTCCAGCAGACGATCCAGCAGATGGTCAAAGAGCTGCCCCATCCGTTCTATCCCCTGTTCCGGTACCGTTGTGGATGGCAGTGCCAAGACCGGTACGCCGGTCCTGGCAGACAGCCATTGAGCACTTTTGGGATCTTGATACCAACTGTGCACAATCACCAGTGGTTGCTCAGCCTTGACCTGATCAATCAATGCAGCCAAATGCCCCGGTGTAGGTGGCACTCCCGGCTTGGGCTCAAGATCAGCGACAACTTCCATACCCAGCCAGCGCCAGAAATAATCGAAGGTACTGTGCTGAGCAACCAGTTTGCGCCCCTGCAATACAGCCGCTCGCTCACGCCACTGATCAATACGCTTTTGCCATTGCAACGACCAGCGCAGGTACGCGGCGCGGTACTGGGCGGCATTATCAGGATCGACTCGACCCAGCCGCTCACTCAGTACAGCAGCAACCTGCCTGATCCTGTCCGGGTCCAGGTGCAGGTGCGGATTGCCCTCCGGATGCACATCACCGGCACCAAAAGGCACATGATCCACTTGATCCACTGTGTCCACATGCTCTGCCGCAAACAGCATGCCGACCCGCCCCGGCTGCACCGCCGGATTGGCGGCACGCTGCTGCAGTGCCGGCAACCAGCCGGCTTCAAGGGCGGCACCACTGCAAATGGCCAGATTGGCACGACGCAAGCGCGCAATCAGGCTTGGCCGCGCCTCGATGTAGTGTGGGTCCTGGTGCACATGTGTCGCCGTGCTGATACGCGCCTGAGGTGCCAGATCAGCGGCCAGCGCGGCCCACTCCGGCTCACAGGCAAATATTTCCAACGCCTGGGCCGGGAGCGGCAGAAGTGCCACCACCAGCGCAAGGCGTGTCAACTCAGAACGAATGCGCATCGTGCGCCCCAAAACTGATGATGTACTGCAGGGTCACGACATCATCGGCAGCCGCCGCAAAGGTATCATCCCAGTCCTGACGTACATTTTGATGTGTGTACTGCAGTCGCAGCGTCTGGGTGTGGCTCGGGTTCCAGGCCAGCATTACGGCAGTTTCTTCCAGCGCACCTTCATGGAAGTGATCATCATGCCCCAGTTGAACGTCCACGCGACCATGACGCAGCCCCGCACTCCATTGAGGTGCAAAACGATACACGGCCGAGCCATACCAGCCTTCGTGGTATTGACGGCTGCTGGCGTGCTCATTCGGCTCGGTCACGCGGGCATATTCGGCTGACAGGGTCAGCTGCCGGTTACGATTATTGCCCTGCGGCGCCCACTTCCACACCAGATCAGCCAGATACATGTGCTTGCCGGTGTACTCGGCACCATGGCTGTGGCCGTGTTCATCTTCATCATGGTCATGGTCATGGTCGTCATGCTCACCGGCCTCCAGGGTGCGGTTACGCAGATAGCTGAAACCGGCCTGCCAGCTCTGGGAATCACTCAGATCGCCACCCAGAGTCGTCGACAGCGCCCAGGTTCCCACCGTCCGATCGCTGTCGGTTTCACTCAACTCATTACCATCAAAAGCCTCGGCACTGAGGCGCCAGTACAGATCCGTTGGCATGACCAGGCTCAGCCCCAGGCCATCATCGTAGTAGTGCCCTCCCAAAAAGGCACGGTACATCAAAGGACGCTCAACAAAGCTGTCCGCATGGGGATGCTGGCCGTTGAGGTAACCGATATCCGAGAGGAAACGCCCGCCTCTCACTGTCAGTCCCGCAGGCAGGGACAGCGTCTGCAGATAGGCTTCTTCAATGCTGAAGTCGGTTTCGTCCTCATTGGATTCCACAACCGCTGTCAGCTTGACACTCATCAACGCGCCAAACTGCTGCTTCAGGGCCAACTCCGTGTGGCTGAGCCCCCAGCCTTCGGTGCGACCACCCAACGCCGTGCTGGTGGACTTGTGATAGGCATCAACCGTCAGGCTTACGTCAGGAGCAGACAATTCGGCTTGCGCGGCACCCGCGAGAAAAACAGCCAGTGGCAGTGAACAACGTGCGGCACTTTTCATATTCATGGTTCAGAGCTTGTACAGTTTACGAAAGGGAATCGTATACTATAGCTTTTGTTATAACATAACAATGTTGAGCTAAACCAAGATAAGCTGCTGAATGAGGTCAGATTGCCTTACTCACTCCCTGCAGGCATACCAGATCAGCGGGCACAGGCTTGCCCATCAGGAACCCCTGCATGCTGTTGCACTGGTGATGCTTGAGAAACTCACGCTGCTTGTCCGTTTCCACCCCTTCTGCCAGCACTTCGACGCCAAGGCTGCGCCCAAGGGCGATCACGGTCAGAATGACCGCTTCATCCTTGGGATTGCGGCCGATATCACGGGTAAAGCTCTTGTCGATCTTGAGCCGGTTCAACGGCAGGTACTTGAGACGGTCAAGAGAAGAAAAGCCGGTTCCGAAATCGTCCAGTGCAAGGTGATAGCCTGACAGTCTCAGCCGCTGCAGCTGCTGAATCACGAAATCAGGGTCCTGCTGAATCATCGACTCGGTAATTTCCAGTTCAATGCGGCGCCTCTCAAGGCCCGTGCCGTCAACCAGCGCATTCAGGTGAGCGATAAAGTCGGACTGCAGCAACTGGTGGGGTGAAATGTTGATCGCGACCAGTGGTATATCAACGCCCTGTGTCAGCCATCGAGACAGCTGCGTACAGGCCTTCTCGATCACTTGCCAGCCCAGCGGAATGATCAGCTGCGTTTCTTCCGCCAGCGGAATGAACTGATCCGGCCCCAACAGGCCGCGGTGCGGGTGCTGCCAACGCACCAGAGCCTCAAAGCCACAGAGTCGACCATCATCCAGCCGATACTGGGGCTGATAGTGCAGCACCAGTTGATCTTCCTGTAACGCCTGCCGCAGATCCTGCTCCACCGAGAAGCTCTGTACGGCATCGGATGTCAGCTGCTCGGAATACAGCTCGTAGCGATCCTTGCCCCGGGACTTGGCCCGATACATGGCGGTATCTGCGTGCTTGATCAGGCTGTCGGCGTCACGCCCGTGCGCAGGGCAAAGGCTGATACCGATACTGGCTGTCAGTTGCAGGCTGTGCTCCGCCACGGCATAGGGGCGCCCCACGATCAGCAGAATACGCTGCGCCTCGGCAATCGCACGCTGGGCCTCCCCTGGTACCAGCAGAATGAATTCGTCACCGCCCATGCGGAACAGTTGGCAGTCCTCAGGTGTTTCCTTACGCATCTGATGCGCCAACGCCTGCAACAGCCGATCGCCAACCTGATGCCCCAGACTGTCGTTGATCAGCTTGAACCGATCCAGGTCGATGAACAGCAATGCAAAGGCATGATCGGAGTCCTGTATCCACTCATTCATCAGTTCCTGCATCCGGGTTCTGTTTGGCAGTTCAGTCAGGTCATCATGCCGGGCCTGCCAAGCCAGATCCCGCGTTTGCTGTTCGACCTGCGCCACCAGCAGCCGCTCGCGATTGTACATCGACAGGATCAGCAGAGAGGCCAGTGCCCCGATGCCGACCAACAGCACCTGAAGATAGAGTGCCTGACTGACCGGATGAGCCGCCAGGTAGTCCGGTCCTGCCACGGCCTCAACCTGCCACTCCTGCTGCGCCAGCATCAGTGGAAAAACGTGCTTCAAGGGGTTGGAGTCTGAAGCGGCACTGACCGTGTCATAGAACGTCTCGCCAAAACGCTCTGACACTTTCAAACCGATATGGGTCATCCCGGAGTCAGCCAGCGCCGCCTCAAAGAATTGCGATACCGTAAATACACCGACGATAAACCCCATTAGCTCACGGCGGCTATGCAGGAGTTCAACCCCCATTTGGCGATAAACCGGCTGCAATATCAGCAGCCCCGGCTCATCCGGTGCCTGGGTCAAATTGAGAATACCGGTCGCCACCGCCTGGCCTCGGGTCTGTGACTGGATCACCCAGCGGCGCCGATCTTCCAGCGAATACAGATTAAACCCAAGGGCGGCCCGGTTATGCTCCAGGGGCTCAACGTACTGCACTGGAATCAACGCCTGCTCGGAAGGGGGCGATTCGCCGTAAATGGCATAGTCGGGATTGTTCAACAACCGGCGCGTGTGCTGTTCAAACTGTTCGCGCTGCGACCGTGGCACCAGTGGGTCCCAGGAATAGGCACGCAGGGCCGGATTGTTGCGCAGAGGTACCGATACCAGCTCACGAAACTCATCAGGGGTCAGTTCCGGACGGCTTGCTATTTGCTGCTCCAGTCGTGTCAGGTCTCGCAGGTTTTGCTGGATGATGGCCTGAATGCGCGCGTCGATCAGCTGCACGTCCTGCCGAAAGCTGCGCTCCAGCAGGTTTGACAGGTGCGACAGGTAATACTGGTTGATGACCACCAGTGCCAACAGGACACCCGATAGCCGCAGTGACAGCATCCAGCGCCGGGAGCTGTTGTCAGGCCGAGAGGCTGGCAACAGCGAGAGAAACAGGGGCGTTGCGAATACGGCGCCAAAGCTGTCCCCCAGCCACCAGCTGACCCAGTCCAGCATGAGCCCCAGACTGCCGCCCGACTGGTTGATATAGGTCACCGCCAGCGTACCCACAGTGGCGTTGAGCATGCAGGTCAGCAAGCCGGCAAAAAACAGATAGCGCAGCATCCAGTGCTCGCTGCCGGGCGTCAGGGGATTGATGTCAAAACGGCGAATCAGCCAGGCTGCAAGGCCCGTCTGCGCCAACGCACCGGTTGCAATGATCAGTGCCGTCAGGAGGTGATCGACTTGTGGTGGATAATCACCCGCGGGTAACACCAGATTGACCAGCAGGCTACCCAGCCACACCCCCGGCAACAAACCTGATCCGAAGCGCAGCACAGCTGCCAGTGCCAGCCCTGCCGGCAACCAAAGAGGAACGATCTGTTCGTGAAGCCCTGTGGTGGAAAAGCTCAGGCCCAGCATGGCGTATGCCAGCGCCAGCAACAGGTTGGCTCCGCCCCGTTTGAAGCTGTGATACACGGCTGATGAATTCACAGTTTCCACTGCACTCCCTGCAGGTCAGACGATTGAGACCCGGGTATTAAACGTTTGACTGATCATACATCAAAAGCGCTCACCCGAAATCCCTTGCGGTTGTTACAGATCAAGTCAGAGATCACCCAGCAGTTTTTCCAGCTCATTCACTGGCAGAGGACGACTGCCGAGATAGCCTTGGTATTGATGACAACCCAGGTCGTTCAGCAGATCCCTCTGCGCTCCCGTCTCAACGCCTTCAGCCAGCACCCGCAGTCCCAGCTTGTGTCCAAGTACAATGATGGTTTCAACGATGGCACGAGCTTCATCGCTTTCAAGCAAGTCATCGGTAAAGGACTTGTCGATTTTAAGCAGATCCAGCGGGAAGCGCTTCAAGTAAGCCAGCGACGAATAGCCGGTACCAAAATCATCGATGGCCAGACGAACCCCCAGTCCGCGCAACTGACCAAGCATGGTGACCGGTTCAAGATTGGGTGTCATCAGCGCGCTTTCGGTCAGCTCAAGCTCCAGTCGCTCAGGGGGAATACCGGTTCGCTCAAGCGCCATGGCCACCTCGTCCGGCAGGCTGTGATATCGCAGCTGCTGGGGGGACACATTGACGGCGACACAGGGAATTCTCAGACCAACGGATTGCCAGCGTGCGATCTGGTCACAGGCCTCATTCAGCACCCAGCGCCCGATGTGATCAATCAGGACCGTCTGCTCGGCCACCGGTATGAATTCAGCCGGGGAGATCAGCCCTCGCTCAGGGTCTTCCCAGCGTACCAGTGCTTCAACACCCGTGATTTCACCGGTCTCCAATGACCATTGAGGCTGATAGTGGAGGCACAGCTCATTCGCTTCGATGGCACGTCCCAGGCGCTGCTCCAGCTCGAGTCGCTGACGGGCTGCCTGTGTCAGGTCATCGCTGAAGAAACTGAGGCTGCCCCGCCGCTCCTTGGCCCGAAACAGTGCCGCATCGGCCTGCTGCAACAGTTCCTCAGGCTTCTGTTTGATATGGGTGATCAGGCTGATACCAATACTGGCACCGATGCGAACCTCCACCTCTCCGGCCAAAACAAAGTTGCCATCAAACTGGCGAATCAGATCCTGTGCCACATTGGCTGCATCCCCACCGGAGCCAACATCCTCAAGCAGTACCGCAAACTCATCCCCGCCGAGCCGGAACAACATGTCCTCTTCGCGCAGGCGCAACTGCAGCCGTTTTGCCGCCTGTTCAAGCAACTGGTCACCCAGCAGGTGGCCAAAACTGTCATTGACGTCCTTGAAGTTGTCCAGGTCGATCATCAGCAGTGCGGACGTCCTCTTGTGACGACGGTTGTACTGAATGCAGTGCTCCAGTTGAGTGAAGAGCATGTTGCGATTGGGCAGTCCTGTCAGCAGGTCATGCTGCGCTTGATACTCCAACCGAGACTCACTTTCCTTGATTCGGCTGAGGTCCGTGTAGACCCCCACATAATGGCTGATGTTCCCTCGCGGCCCTTTCACCACACTGATGCTGAGAAGGGCCGGAAAGACTTCGCCGTCACGCCGGCGGCTCATGATCTCGCCCTGCCAGTGACCGGCGTGTTCCAGGGCTTGCCACATATGTTCATAAAAGGCTGCACCATGACGACCTGATGCAAACTGATGCGGCGTTTTGCCATTCAGCTCCGACTCGGACCAGCCGAACATGTCCTTGAAAGCCGGGTTGATCTGGATGATGCACAGTCTGGCATCGGTGATGAGAACAGCTTCGCGGGTATTGTCGAGCACGGCATACGCCCGTTCCAGTCGAGCCTCCTGCTGCTGACGTTCCGTGACATCATTGAGTACGCCCTCAATGTACAGGATGTTGCCTTGCTGATCTCGCTGTACGTGGGTGTGATCGTCAACCCAGATCACCTCACCACTGTCCAGCTGCAGCCGATAGAGTTGTTGGTACTCGTTTTCCTGTCGTGCCAGATGCCCTTCGACTTCCGCTGCGATAGTTTCTCGATCATCCGGATGGATCAGCTGCTCATAGTTCACGTCACCGCGCAGGAGACCGGCAGGCTCAATCCCCCAGCGACGAACATTGTCAGACACATAGATCACCGGCCAGCCGGGGCTGTTTTCCCAGCGCATCAACACGACCGGACTCGCGGTTATCACCTGGTTGGCCTGTTCAAGTGCCCGGTCCCGCGTGTAGTTGCCAAGGGCAAAGCTGATGTCATGGCTCAGTTCGTCAAGCGTTTCGACCACTTCCGGTGTAAAGAAATCGGGCTCGCCGGCATAGAGTGTCAGCACCGTCATGTCTCCATCGGGTGCACTGATCGGAAGTACCACAGCCGCGTGGATATCGTGCCGCCTTGCCAGCTGATACCAGGGCTGAAAGCGAGGTTCAGTGAAAATATTGTTGACCACCAGCCGCTCTCCCTGCCGGATGGCAGCCATAGTCAGCCCCTGTTCGGGATAGTTGCGACAGAGCTGAACCAGCATCGGCAGGCTTTCACCCCCAAGGCCGGCACTGGCCAAGGGTTTGAGCTGTCCACGGGCATCACACTTTGAAACCCAGGCAAAACGGAGCTTGCCAAAGCGTACCGCAATGTCACAGGCACTCTGAAAAATGCGCTCAGGTGCATGGCGACGTACAATCATCTGGTTGGTTTGCGAAAGCATGTTGTACAGATTGGCTTGGCGCTGTATCAACGCTTCGTTGCGCTTCTGCTGTGAGATATCCTGCATCATCGCCAGCATCCAGCCGCCGCCATTTTCCCGTTCTATCTGCACGTCGAGACGGATATCCACCAGATGGCCATCGGCATGGCGCAGCTGCTTGTCCATTTGATAGCCGTCCCTGAAGCCATCCAGTACTGACTGAAAATGGTATTCCTCGTCTTCGAGGATGTGGCTCGGAGTGATATCACGCCAGTCCATTGCCAGCAGCTGTTCACGGGTAAATCCGAGAATTCTGACCAGTTCGTCATTAACCCGTATCCAGCGACGGGCAGCCGGATCATAGATCCCCATGCCGATCAGCGGAAGCTCATAAAAGCGTTTCAGTATACGATCACGCGCATCCAGATCCGCCTTGGTCTGCAGCTGCAACTGCTGACGCTGTTGACGCCAGAGCAACAACAGTACGCCCCCCAGCGCCAGCATAAAAATCATGCCCACCAGCAATATCCACTGCAGCAGCGTGTTCAACGGCTGCAGCACTTCGGCCTGATCACGCTCAACCACCAGTGTCCAGGGTGTATCCGGAATCGTGCGATATGCCGACAGCACCGGCACACCTCGGTAGTCGCGCCCAACGCGTGCACCGCTATCGCCAGAGGCCACGGCGAGGGCCGAGGTCACATCCAGATCAATCAAGGACACGGTCTGAGTCATGGGAAATGCGTCCGTAAATTTCAACGGAGATATGTAAACCGCTTGATCTCCTCGTGCCTGTAACAGCTGCAGCTCAAGGCTGTTGGCCGACAGCAGCCAGTCAGACAAAAGCGGCTGCAATGAAGCCTCCATGGGCTGGAACAGTTCCAACGCAACACGATCACCCTTCCCTGGGCGCACCAGCCGAATCCAGGCCTTGCCCTCTTCATCCAACAGCAGCTGCAGCCAGTCATTTTGGCTGATCCTGAATGGCTTCAGATCGATGGCGTCGGGAGCCTGTTGCGGAAGAGAGCCAAAACTGATCACCCTGTCACCGGGCATGGTGATTTCGGCACCGGCATACCCCAATCCCCGCAACAATTTTGCCACGGCCTGCTGCATGTGGGGGAAACGTTCCGACTCGGGCGGCAACGAAGCGCCACCGGTTTCGAGTAGTTGCTCGATCGCGGTCAGTTCACCGCTTCTTCGTGCCAGCCAGAGTCCGATCTGGTCGCTTTTAAGTTCAGCCGCCTGATTCAACTCATTGAGTTCTGCCTGTTGCAGCTCCGGGCCATAAAGTCGAGTCACGGAAATGCCGAGCAGCGGCACTACCAAAAGCAGAGCAAGAAAGAAAGACACGATATAGCGTTGACGCCCGGGCACTGGACGATCCATTTGCTCGGCCTGGCGATATCGTGTGAGGGCGAGGAAAATAAGCGCGGCACTGATCAGAACAAACGCGACACCCTTGTAGCGACTGATCTGGGCAAACCGATAAAGATCACCAGCCAGATAGACCACAAGCTGATCACTGAACAGAATCCATACCACCCCGACAACGGCGTATAGGAGCGTCAGCAGCAGTGGCGATCGCATCTGTAAAAAAGGCATCCTGTCATGTTTCCCTGCAGACCAGCATTCAGACTCCAAATTACCTGTCAACGTCTGCCATCGCAATCAAAGCTGCAAAATGATCACCAGGGGATGGTGCCGCCATCATAGTTGATGAAACTGCCACTTTGTTCCGGTGACACATCCGCCAGCAGCGCTCGCAAGGCTGTGACACTCTCTTCGGCGTTGATCAGCGCATTGTCGCCCCCCATATCGGTTTGAACCCAGCCGGGGTGCAGCGCAACCACTTTAACACCTGCACCCGACAGGTCGATGGACAGGCTGCGTACTGCCTGATTCAGTGCCGTTTTCGAGCTGCGATAATAATAGCCGCCACCCGAGGTGTTATCGACAATGCTGCCCACCTTGCTGCTGATAAACGCAACGGTTTTCAGCTCACTGGCGGCAATGCGGGGATAGAGTGCCTGAGTCAGGATCATGGGGCTGAGCGTGTTGGTTTCCAGCACCTGCCGCCACAGCTCTCGTTCAAGGCTGCCAAAAGCAACACCTCTGGGGCCATAGTAGCCCGCATTGTTGATCAGCAAATCAATCGTCGTGTTGTCCAGTACCCGATCCAGCGCCTTGATCTGCCCATCCTTGTTCACATCCAGTGTATGGAGGCTGATCTGCTCTGGAAAACGCGCCTCCAGCGCCTGCAACGCCTCTGCGTGCACCAGATCCCGGGCACAGGCATGTACCTGCCAGCCATCACGGGCATACTGGTACGCAAATTCCAGCCCCAAACCACGATTGCAACCGGTAATCAGAACTGTTCTGGACATCTGCATTCTCCTCAGGACATCTGTATCTCAGTCAAGCAGGCGCTTGCCCGTCTGACAAGTTTGTTCGACTCTGGCAGAATCGCCGCTTTGAATGAATGGATACCTGCATGCGGATTCTTCTGCTCTCGGCCTATGACGCTCTCAGCCATCGTTACTGGCGCGAAGGGCTGGTCAATGCGCTGCCCGAACACGACTGGACCGTGCTGAGCCTGCCTGCCCGTTTTTTCAGCTGGCGCATTCGAGGCAACAGCCTCAGCTGGGCCTTTGCTGAACGCCAGCGGCTGGAGCAGCCCTATGATCTCGTCATTGCCACGTCGATGGTGGATATGACCAGCCTGCGTGGATTCGTACCCTCACTGGCCAATACGCCCTGTGTGGCCTACTTTCACGAAAACCAGTTTGCCTACCCCGCGTCAGGGCATGAACACCAAAGCGTCGAGCCTTTGATACTGAACCTTTACAACGCGCTCTGCGCCGACCGGGTTCTGTTCAACTCTTGCTATAACCGTGACACCTTGCTGCAGGGTGCCGAACGACTCCTCAAAAAGTTGCCGGATCAGGTGCCGGCCGGGTTGCTGGAGCAAATCCTGGAACGCGCTGACGTTTTGCATGTCCCCTTGCCTGAGTCGGTATTTCGCCCCGCCGAACCGGTGAAGGGGCCGCTTGAAATTGTCTGGAACCATCGCTGGGAATTCGACAAGGGGCCTGAACTCTTGCTGGCCGCCGTCGAACAGCTGCTGGCTGAGAAGGTTGCTTTTCGATTGCACGTGGTCGGACAGCAGTTTCGCCGAGTGCCGCCGGTGTTCGCGCAGCTGAAACAGCGACTCGAATCCTCGGGACAGCTGGGCTGCTGGGGGCATGTTGAGAGCATTGAGGCCTATCGCCAGTTGCTGCAGCGTGCTGATGTGGTGCTTTCAACCGCTCTGCACGACTTTCAGGGTATTGCCGTGCTGGAAGCGGTGGCCGCCGGCTGTCGGCCTGTCGTGCCGGATCGACTGGCCTACCCTGAGCTCTTTGCCGCTGAATACCGTTATGACGCGCAGGACGAAACAGCTGCTCTGGTCTTGATGCTTGAGCAGCTGTCCACACTCAAGCAGCATGGTGAAACGATCAAGGTACCCAGTGTACGACACTTGAGCTGGTCAGCCCTTCAGGCAGACTGGCGCCGAGTGATAGAACAGACCGCCGGTGGTCAATGAGCTGGCCGGTCAGGTGGCGAAAAAGGGCCGTGGTCATCAATACGCTTGACGTTTTTCAGCGGCTGCAGCAACAGGTGCTTCAGCGTCAGCTCGCGCTGATCCGCAAACTCCAGCAGCCCCAGCCGCATCTGCTCGGCCCCCTCGGCTGGCTGATGGCGATAGGAGCCAAAAGCACGGTCCCAGATGGACAGAAAAAAACCGTAATTACTGTCGGTTTCCGGCTGATACACCGAGTGGTGGATGCGATGCATGTCCGGCGTACAGATCAGCCAGCGCAGACGCCGATCCAGCTCTGGCGGCAGGCGCAGATTGGCATGGGTGAAGATGGCCGACATGCTCAGCAGCAGTTCAAACAGAATAACTGCCGCCGGCGTCAGCCCCAGCAGGATGACCACCAGTGCCTTCCAGAGCAGTGACAGACCAATCTCCACAGGATGGAAGCGCAGCGCCGTGGTCACATCCAGCTCCGGGTCGGTGTGATGCACCCGATGCAGCCGCCACAGCAACGGCACCCGGTGAGTGACCCGGTGCTGCAGCCACACCGCTGCATCCAGCACCACCACACCCGTCAACAGAACCAGCCAGCCGGGTACGCTGACATGGTTGAACAACCCGATCGACTGCTCGCCAGCCCAGATGGCGGCCGTCACCGCAAAGGCACCCAGCGTCAGCCGTGCCAACAGCGTATTCAACAGCGTCAGAGACAGGTTGGTGACCCAGCGCGGGCGTTTTGCACAGCGCCAGCTGCGTTTTGGCCTGCGCCACTCGAACAGGGCACACAACAGCAGTACCAGCAAAAAAGCCGACAGTCTCAGCCAGACTTCAAGCGTCATTGATTGTCTCCATGCCAATGGTGTTTGTCTGGATCACACTTTAACATTACGGCCATGACTCACACCCAGTGCTTATCCGCTCCCTATAACCTGCGCGACTACCAGCGGGACGCGGTCGATGCCACTCTTGAACACTTTCGTGCCTGCGATGATCCGGCGGTCATCGTTCTGCCCACGGGCGCCGGCAAAAGCCTGGTGATTGCCGAGCTGGCTCGGCTTGCGCGCAGACGCATTCTGGTCATCACCCATGTCCGAGAGCTGGTGGAGCAAAACCACGCCAAGTATGCTGCCCTCGGACTTGAAGCGGGCATTTTCTCTGCGGGCCTCGGCCGACGCGACTTCAGTCATCAGGTTACCTTTGCCAGTGTACAGTCGATTGCACGCAATCTGGAGGCGTTTACGGATCAGTTCTCGCTGCTGATCATCGACGAGTGCCACCGTGTCAGCGAAGACGATGGCAGTCAGTACCAGCAGGTTATCAGCCATCTGCGACAGCAGAACGCCGGCCTGAAGCTGCTGGGGCTCACGGCAACCCCCTACCGGCTCGGCTATGGTTGGATCTATCGTACGCACTACCGCGGTTTTGTTCGCAGCGAGGAGCCACGGGTGTTCGAACGCTGCATATATGAATTGCCGCTGAGCTGGATGATCCGCAAGGGCTATCTGACGCCACCCGAACTGGTGGATGCAGCCATCGCGCATTACGACTTTACCGCACTCACACCCTCCGCCACGGGTCACTACCCGGAGCGGGAGCTGAACAGCCTGCTGCTGAAGCATCCACGTGTCACCCGTGCCATTTGTGAGCAGATCATCGAGCTGGCTGCCGAGCGTCAGGGGGTCATGATTTTTGCCGCCACAGTGGAGCACGCCCGCGAGATTCAGGGCTACCTGCCCACGGATCAAACCGCCATCGTGACCGGCACTACGCCCGGTGATGAGCGCCAACAGCTGATTCGCTCATTCAAGGCACGCCAGTTGAAATATCTGGTCAATGTTGCCGTTCTGACCACTGGCTTTGATGCTCCTCACGTGGATTTCATCGCCATTCTGCGCCCGACCGCCTCGGTGAGTCTGTATCAGCAGATTGTCGGCCGCGGCCTGCGACTGTGTGAGGGCAAGCAGGATTGTCTGGTCATCGACTACGCCGGCAATGACTTCAATCTGCATCATCCTGAAGTGGGCACGCCCCGCCCCGCAGCGGACAGCGAGCCAGTCCAGGTGTTTTGCCCCGGGTGCGGCTTTGCCAACATTTTCTGGGGCAAAACCGACGACAGCGGCCAGGTGATCGAACACTATGGGCGGCGCTGTCAGGGACTGCTGCAACTGGAGGGCGAAAAGCCGCAGCAGTGCGACTATCGTTTCAAGTTCAAGCAATGTCCGCATTGCGGTGCGGAAAACGATATTGCCGCGCGTCGCTGCCACAGCTGCCATGAGGCGATTATCGATCCGGATGACCTGCTCAAGCGTGCGCTGCAACTGAAAGATGCCAAAGTGATTCGCTGTGCCGGCATCAGCGTCAGTGCCAACGGTGACTGCCTGACCCTGACCTACCATGAGGAACAGGGCGAAGAGCTCAAAGAACGGTTTTATTTTGACCGTCCAGCTCAGAAGGCCCTGTTCAATGCCCTCTTTGGTCGCCGCTGCGAGCAGGGACTGAACCCACGCCGCTTCAATACGGCTGCAGAGGTAGTCCGTGCCGAAGCGATTCTGCCGGCACCCGACTTTGTCATCGCACGCCTGAGCGTCTCAAAGGGGCGAGGCGGCAAGGGAGCGGGCTTCTGGCAGGTACGCGAGCGCCTGTTCGATTACCAGGGCGCCTACCGCAAGGCCAACTGTCTGTAACCCGCTCGGCCTTCATCCCTGCCCGGCCTTGAGCCGATCACTGAAACTCACCGACGGCCCCAGCAAAATGGGCAGATAGCGCCAGCTGAACAGCGTAAAGGCCAACAGCCACAACAGTGCCGAAAGCGTGATCAACGGCAACATCATGGCTGGCCAAAGTGCCGCCAGCACACGCACCGCCGCAGCCAGATGCAGGCTGCAGAACGCAAGTGTCAAAACGGGCGTGGCGACAAGTGCCCGTCCAGTGTGTCCGAGCGCTGCCCGTGATGCCACGGCCATGATCATACCGCCCATCGCGCCAATGGTAAGCGCATGCAGGCCGGCACTGGGCAGCCAAAAACCGGCACTGCCACCGGCCAGCAACAGCTGCCCTGCGCCAATCCAGCCGTACCCCAGATGCAGCACCCACAGCAGGGGCTCCGAACGCGTCTGCCATCCACACCAGCGCAGCACACGGCCCAGCTGCAATCCACCGGCCAGCATCAGCAGCAGTGCCGTGACCAGCGACTGAGGCCAGAACACCCACACCAGACCGGATACCGCTGTCATAAGGGCTGCAGCGGCGTCCAGTGGCCCGAATCCCGCGGGCAGGCGTTCGGGAGCCGGCGACTGACGATTAAGCCAGTTGCGCGTAAACGCCGGCGTGATACGACCACCAATAAGCGTCAACAGCATCAACACCAGTACCAGCGTCAGGTGCAGCACATCCAGTGGTGCCAGCCACTGCATATGGAACGCCAGACTCAACAGGACAAACAACCCGATCAACACCAACACCTTGAGGTTGCGCCTGTTGCCTGCCGCAATCAGTTCACGCCCGAACAAAACGGCCAACACCAGCCAGTAGAGCGACGCGGCTACTGCATTGAACAGGTCGGGCCAGTCAGCTCCCAGCCAGGAAACCCCACGCGCCAGCAGCCAGCACAACACCAACAGCACCAGGGCAGTGCCATGTACTGGGCGCCGCCCGGTCCAGTTGGCCACTGCCGCCAGCAAAAAGCCGCCAATGGCCGCGCCTACAAATCCGAACAACATCTCATGACCATGCCAGAGCAAGGGACTGCCCAGCGCTTCAGGTGCTGCCAGCCAACCATTCCAGAAAGCCAGCCAACCGCCCAGCGCCAGCAGGGCCTGCACTGCAACCAGCGTGAACATGGGACGAAAGCCGTTACTGAATATCAGCTCATAGCGATTGCGTGGTGCATGCTCAAGGTTAACGACAGCCATTCATTGAACCCCTGCGTGATAATTTCATCATTTAAATGTATTTATTATGCACTATTAAAGTCAAATCCTGAGACAAAAAATCTGACAACCACCGCAATCTGACAGACAATGTACAAAAAGACAGAATTAACTATGGCAAAGAGTCTGTCAGACGCTACACTTTGCCTCCTTTAACCCTTTAGTCACTACTGGATTAAATGAGAATAGTTTCGTCCCGCGCACTCAAGCTGATGCTGGCCCTGACTGGACTGAACCTGCTGGTGCTGTTCTACATTCTGTGGAGCGGGGACAGTAATCACTTCAGCGGTTCAGATGCCAACATGGACGCCCGAGCACTGGGTGTCGCCCTGCTGGGTGTCTTTCTGCTGGTGTTTCTGCTGATGGGCGACCTCCTGCGCCGATTCATGCTGTTGCGCCGTCAGGCGGAAACATCCCGTGAACGCATGCATGACGCCGTCGAAAGTCTGTCCGAGGCCTTTGCCCTGTTCAGTCCCTCCGGTCGGCTCATGGTGTGCAACCGGCGCTGGCGGCAGGTCTATCCCTGGATGGATCAGCTGGAGCTGGAACGGTGGGACGACTTCAAGCATCAGCTTCAGCCTCATGTACTGCGCCGCGAGCAGGTAGGCAGTGAGCACCCCGGGGCCGAGAGCTATATCGAGCACCTGGACAGCGGCCACGCCATCATGGCCAGCGACTGCCGCACCCGCGAAGGCGGCCTGGCCTGTGTCCGCACCGATATTACCCATACGCAGCGGATCGAACAGAAGCTGCGCAATCTCGGCCGCGCCATGGAGCAGAGCCCATCCTCGGTAATGATCACCGACACCCGCGGCCGAATCGAATACGTCAACCCGAAATTCTGCCAGATATCGGGCTACAGCCGCGATGAGGCGCTCGGACAAAGCGCCGGCATGCTCAGCTCCGGCGAAATGTCACCCGAGGTCTACAGGGATCTGTGGGCCACGGTGGAGCGCGGTGAAGAGTGGCATGGTCATCTTTTGAACCGGCGCAAGGACGGCAGCCTGTTCTGGGAATCCGCATCCATCTCGGCGGTACGGGATGAAAACGGTGAGGTACTCAGCTACATCGCGGTGAAGGAAGACATCACTCAGCAGAAGGCGGTCGAAGAGCAGCTGCAGATGATCGAAACGGTATTCCGTACCAGTAACGAAGCGATCATGATTGCCGACCAGGATGGGTTGATCAAGACCATCAACCCCGCCTTCAGCCGCATTACGGGCTACAGCCTTGATGAGGTTCAGGGGCAGAACCCCAGCATGCTCAGCTCAGGCCGTCACGATGAACATTTCTATGAGGACATGTGGCAGGAGATCATCAAGCACGGCTCCTGGAGCGGCGAAATCTGGAACCGGCGCAAGAACGGCACCATCTACCCCGAGTGGCTGTCGGTATCGGTGGTACATGACAGCGAGGGCAATGTCAGCGAATACGTGGCCGTTTTCTCGGACATCACCAAACGCAAGAATGACGAAGCCCAGATCGTGCGTCAGGCCTATTATGACGAGCTGACCGAGCTACCCAACCGCACCCTGCTGTCAGACCGTCTGAATCTGGCCATCGTCACCGCTGACCGTGACGAGCAGATGATTGCACTGCTGTTCATCGACCTGGACCGATTCAAATACGTCAACGACTCCATGGGGCATGAGTACGGGGATGATCTGCTCAAGCAGGTCGCCACACGCCTCAACGGCTGCGTGCGTGAAACCGACACCGTTGCTCGATTTGGCGGTGACGAGTTCGTGATTCTGCTGCATAACGTCAAATCGGATGCGGACGCCTCCCATGTCGCCAGCAAGCTGCTGGACCAACTGAGCGAGCCCTTTCTGCTGGCCGAGCGAGAGGTCATTATTGGCGCCAGCATCGGTATCGCCATGCACCCGGGTGATGCCAACACGGCCGAAACACTGATCCGCAACGCCGACCTGGCGATGTACAAGGCCAAACAGTCCGGTCGCAATCAGGCTCACTTCTTCACCGCCGCAATGCAGGAGCATGCCAACCAGCGCATGACACTGGAGCAGGATCTGCGCCACGCCCTTGACCGTGAACAGCTCGAAGTGTTCTACCAACCGGTGGTTCATGGCCGCAGCGGCCGCATCACCGGTGTGGAAGCCCTGTTGCGCTGGCATCACCCGGAACGCGGTATGGTACCGCCGGATCATTTCATCCCGCTGGCGGAAGAGACCGGGCTGATTGGCGTCATCGGCGAGTGGGTACTGGAAACCGCCTGCGCCCAACTGCGCAACTGGTCAGACGCGGGGTTGAACCTGTACCTCTCGGTGAACATTTCAGAGCGTCAGCGTGAGCTGGGACTGGAAGCTGATGTAGTTCGCGAAATACTGGAGCGCTACCGAATCAACCCGTCACAGCTGGTGCTTGAGATAACCGAAGGGTTATTGCTGCAGGATTCTGAAGAAACCATCGGCTGGCTCAACGGGTTCAAGCAGGTCGGCGTGCACCTGGCCATTGATGACTTTGGAACCGGCTACTCCTCGCTGAGCTACCTGAAACGCTTCCCGGTGGATACCTTGAAGATAGACCGGGAGTTCGTACGTGATCTCAATACCGACCGTTACGCAGACTCGCTGGTCAGCGCCATCATATCGATGGCGGCCAGTCTTGAACTGCGCTTGATCGCCGAAGGTGTAGAGACTGAAGCCCAGCGCGTCGCCCTGTCAAAGCAGGGCTGTCAGTACATGCAGGGGTATCTGTTCTGCCGCCCCCTGCCTGCCGACGAACTTAATGCCTGGCTGCAGAGCTATCAGCCCCAGCGTCTGCCATCAGGGGCTGCAGCGCCTCCGCCAGCGTCGAACTGAAGCTAAGCCGGCCCGGCACCGGTGCCATGCCGGCGCGCGCCAAAGCCCTCAAGGGCTGGAACTGCAAGTCCGCAATCACCAGTTCGACCTCCGACCGCATACAGGCATGAATGAAGTGCTCCAGCGCATTCAGCCCACCGGCATCCAGCAGCGGGACAGCATCCATGTACAACACCAGCCCCTTCGCCCCCTGCGACTGCTCCTGCAACTCGTCGAACACACGCTCTGCAGCAGCAAAGAACAAGGGGCCGCTCAATTTGTAGACCTGCCAACCTTCATGCAACTGACCCGGCACATGTTTTTGCTGCTGACTGATATTGGTAAAACGGGTCATCCCCGCCAGATCCCGCATGAACAACAGGGAAGCCAGCATAATGCCGGTAAAAATGGCGATCACCATGTCAAACAGTACGGTCAGGGACAGGCAGGTCAAGAGCACCAGTACATCGCCTCGCGGCGCGCGCTTGAGCAACTGAGCCACCTTGGGCGCTTCACTCATGTTCCAGGCGACCATCAGGAGCAGTGCCGCCATGCTGGCCATCGGGAGATAGGCCAGCATGGGTGCCAACACCAGCAACCCCGCCAACACCACAAGAGCGTGCACCAAACTGGAAATGGGCGAGCGCGCTCCGGCTCGATAGTTCGCGGCGGATCGTGCGATGGCCGCCGTGGCCGTAAAGCCGCCGAAAAACGGTGCGACCAGATTGCCTACCCCCTGCCCGAGCAGTTCCCCGTTGGCGTGGTGGCGTCGGCCGGTCATGCCATCAAGCACGACGGCACACAGCAGCGACTCGATGGCACCCAGCATGGCAATGGAAAAGGCAGCCGGCAGCAACTCACGCACCAGCGCCCAGGACCACTCCAGTGGTTCACCGCTTGGTCCCGGCTGCTGCCAGGGCCAGACAAACTCGGGGAAGAACGGCGGTATCCCCTGGCCGGTAGAGCCATCCGGCAACAGATAACTGAAACGGCTGCCAATGGTTTCCACCTGCCAGCCCAGTTCAGCCGCGATCAGCGCAACGCCCACCCCAATCAGCAGCGCAGGCAGATGACCCGGTATTGGCAATCGCAGGCGAGGCCAGAGAATCAACGTCGCCAGCGTCAGAGTCGCAACCAGCAGTGTCGGACCATCGAACCCCGGGAATGCCTCAGCCAACGCCATGAGCTTCAGCCACCAGGCTTCCGGCATATCGGCCAGCGTAAGGCCAAAGAAGTCGGGAATCTGCAGTGTCGCAATGACGATGGCAATCCCCGATGTGAACCCCAGCGTCACGGGCTCCGGGATGTATTCAATCAGGCGCCCCAGTCGTGCAAACGCCAGCAGCAGCAGAATGACCGCCGACATCAGCGTTGCCACCAGCAATCCGGCGAGCCCGAACTGCTGCGCCACCGGATACAGAATGACCACAAACGCCGCGGTTGGCCCGGAAACGCTGTAACGTGACCCACCACAGAGCGCGATCAGAAAACCCGCGATAATGGCGGTATAAAGACCATATTCCGGGCGTACGCCACTGGCGATCGCCAGTGCCATCGAAAGCGGTATGGCAATGACACCGACGGTCAGACCCGCCAGCAGGTCCTGCCCCAGCGCCCTGCGATCATACCCTTCACGCAGTACCTCTCGCAGTGCGCTGGCAAAGGAAAGCGAGTGCAACCGGGCATGTCTGGACATGGGCGTTCTCTGAGCTGGATGAAGATGATTCAACTACATTAACGGTTGCTCAAATATGATTCAATGTTAACATGATTAACATACATTCGACTTTAAGGTAATGATTGCTCCATGGAAAACCGCACTGCCCGTTTAACGCTGTTGATTGACCCGAAGAAAAAGGCTACCTTCGAGCGCCTGTGTAACCAGCAGGATGTCACACCCTCGCAAATGGTTCGCAAGTTCATCCGTGACTTTATCGAACAGGAGCTTGGCCCTGACTGGCAGGAGCAGGTCTATGGCAAGGATGATCTGATCTGAAAACGCTGTTTTTCCCTACATCCTTTCGGTGTTTGTCCGACATCTAATAATGTATAGTAAATACAAGTTAAAATTCTGGAGATAGATTCATGCGTCTGGCAGAAATCGAAGCCATCATGCTGAATGTTGGCCTGGTACTTTTCGCTGCAGCGATTTTTTACATCATTTATGATCTGGCCAAGAAGTCCAACGCCGGAAAGTTTGGCACCTTCATTCTGTTTTTTGCTCTCGGGCTGGGCCTGGTGGCCTTTCTGGTGAAAACCGTTGTTGTCGAAATCATTGGTGGCGGCAGCATCTGAACCGTTGCGGTTTCAACCCTGCTTCAAATGCGTTTATAGTGTGGGCCAAAGGATCATTTTCAGGGCCCACACATGGATATTTCACTGATTGTCACGCTGGTCGTTCTGACTGTAGCGGTTCTGTATTTCATCTCCCTCTACAACCACCTGGTGCAGCTCAAACACGGTGTTTCTCGTGCCTGGGCCAATATTGATGTCCTGCTCAAGCAACGTCACGACGAACTGCCCAAGCTGGTTGAAACCTGCAAGCAGCATATGGGGTACGAACAGAAAACCCTCGAAGCCGTGATGCAGGCCCGCTCCGCGGTTGCCAACGCACGTGAGGCGGGTAATGTGGGGGCTCTGGGCAAGGCCGAAACCCAGCTGCGTCTGGGGCTTGGCAACCTGTTTGCCGTGGCCGAGGACTATCCGGAGCTGACCGCCAGCGAAAGCTTTCACCACTTGCACAGCCGCATCAGCGGACTTGAATCCGGCATCGCCGACCGTCGTGAGTATTACAACGACTCGGTGAACCGGTTGAACGTGCGCATCGAGCAGTTCCCGGATGTCATCATTGCACGTCGCTTCGGCTTCAAACCGGCTGAGTTGCTGGAGTTTGACGAAGCGGAGCTGGCTGATGTCGACATGAAGCAACTGTTCAGCTAGGTCATGTTTCTCGACATCGGCCCCCTGTCCTCTACCGAGCGCCTGATCGCACTGCTGGTACTGGCGCTGGCGGCTCTGGTCGCGCTTTGGTTTGTGTTCCGCAAACTGCGCCACTTCCGTTTGATTGCGGATACACCCACCGCGCGGATCCGCTCGGCACCCCAGGGCTACGTGGAGTTGATCGGTCATGTCATCGCCGGTGAAAACGGCATGCTGAATGCCCCCTTATCGGGGCGGCCATGCGTCTGGTACGCCTATAAGGTAGAGAAGCAGAGTGGTGGCGAGCGCAAACAATGGAAAACCGTTCGTTCCGGTCGCTCGGACAGCTGGTTCCAGATCAATGATGGCACCGGCACCTGCCTGATTGATCCGGAAGGTGCCGAAGTCACCACACTGCACAAGCAAAGTTGGCGCGGCCACAGTGAAATGCCGTCCCTTGCGGGCTCAGATCTCTCCGCTCAGGGCATCGCGGCCATTCTGACCAGCCAAAACGCAAGCGGCCACTATCGCTACAGCGAACGGCTGATCTTTGAGCACGAACAGCTCTACGCACTGGGACGCTTTCATACCGTAGGGGGTGGGCGCGAGCAACTGGATCTCAAGGCCACCACACGGGATCTGCTGCGCAGCTGGAAACAGAACCCCGGCCTGCTGCACGAGCGCTTCGATCAAAACGGAGATGGCGAGATCGATCAGCAGGAGTGGCAACACGCCCGCAACGAGGCGCTGAAGGAAGCCCGCAAAGAACAACAGGCACTGCATCAACTGCCCAGCATGAACGTGCTGACTGATCCTCAAAACCGTCACCAGCCGTATCTTTTATCGACCTACGATGAAGAGCGCCTGATGCGCCGCTATCGCTGGATATCGGCTGCCAGCCTGATGATCGCAGGTATCGCCTTTTGGCTGTTTCTTGAGGTTTTACTGGCGCGATGACGCAATAGTGCTCAAGATACAGGTAACAAGGCCGACAGTCCCGTTATACCCGTTACAGAGGCTGGGATCATGCATAATCCGCAACGCTACCTGCAACATCCGGATCAGATTGAGCTGAGGTTGCTGCCGCTGGATAAAGCCCCATCTGATCGTGACTCACCGCTTCCGCTTGGCCTGAGCTTAACGGCAGGATCGCCTCACACCAGTGGTGAATGGCTGCGTATAAGCGCGCCATCGCTGTCACAGGACCTGTATGTCAACGCGCTGGTTACCGATTGCTGCCGTGAGGGTGACCATTATCTGCTTAAACTGGCTTTTCTGACGCAGGAACAACTGTTCCGCGCCCGCATGCTGGAGCAGCTGTGCCACATTGTGCTCCATCAACGCAAGGCTCCGACTGAAGAGGCGGAAAAACGCGCACTGGAATGGATTGCGCGTCAGGCGGCACATTTTCCTTCGAATGGCTTATAATCCTCGTTTTGATTCGCCAGTAACGAGAGGGTGTTATGCAGCAGAAGGTTGTACGTGCCGGCTCCATCGAAATCAGCAACGATAAGCCGATGGTACTGTTCGGGGGCATGAATGTCCTTGAGTCACGCGATCTGGCGATGAGCATCGCCGAACATTATGTCGAAGTGACACAGAAGCTGGGTATCCCCTATGTATTCAAGGCATCCTTCGACAAGGCCAACCGCTCCTCACTGAACTCCTTCCGGGGCCCCGGCCTCGATGAGGGATTGAAGATCCTCGAAGAGGTTAAAAACACCTTCAATGTGCCATTGATCACCGATGTGCACGAGCCGTATCAGGCTGCTCCGGCGGCAGAAGTGTGCGACATTATTCAGCTGCCCGCTTTCCTCTCGCGCCAGACCGATCTGGTCCGCGCAATGGCGGCGACGGGCGCCGTGATCAACATCAAGAAGGCTCAGTTCCTTGCTCCACAAGAGATGCGACACATCCTGCACAAGTGCGAGGAAGCCGGTAACGATCGCTTGATACTGTGTGAACGCGGCACCAGCTTTGGCTACAACAACCTGGTTGTCGACATGCTCGGTTTCAGCGTGATGAAAGAATTTGGCTACCCCGTCATGTTCGATGCCACACATGCGTTGCAGATGCCGGGCGGTCGCGCCGACTCCGCTGACGGCCGCCGCGCACTGGTTGCTCAGCTGTCACGTGCCGGCCTGTCACAGGGTATAGCGGGACTCTTCCTCGAAGCCCACCCCAACCCGAACGAGGCCAAGTGTGACGGCCCCTGTGCACTGCCGCTGGACAAGCTGGAGCCCTACCTGGCCCAGATGAAAGCCGTCGACGAGCTGGTCAAGTCATTCGCCCCTCTCGATACCAGCGCCTGAAACGTCCTCGGCACGACTGGCAGCTGCCAGTCGTGCCGGGGTCAGCTATGATAAGGACGATTACAGCAAGGATTCGGTATCCCGATGGCCAACCCGATCGAAACTGCCTACTCAGGACTCAAGGAAGAGCTGGTGATTGGTCCCGGCCATCACCGCTTTCAGCTGATGAGCAAACAGCGCGAGCATTTCATGGGCAGCCTATGGCTGGCTGAAGATATCTCGACCGCTGCGCGAACACACGTCAGTCTGCTGGTCCTGCGTCCCGAACTGGTCCGCCACCCCGGTGTTGCCGAACAGATGCGGAAGCTGGTAACCCGTCTGCGCTCGGCCCTGCGCCATCCCCACATTGCCACATGCTATGGCTATTTCAGCTGGCGGGGTCTTGAATTTCTGTCACTGGAACACCTTGATGGTCAGACACTGTCTGACCTGTTTCAACGCAATCAGGCGCGCAAACTCAATGACCGACAGAAACAGGGCCTGCTGATCCAGCTCGCCAAGGCAGTGGACAGCGGCCATCTGAAGCTCGGCAAGCCCCATGCACTGCTGGCACCGGATCTGATTTTCCTCAACGCCGGTGGCGGGGTTAAACTGACCGGTTTTGGCTGGCGCAGCATTCTTGACCCCCTGCTTGATCTGCTGCCTCAGCAACCCGACTATCCCTGCTATCAGGCCCCGGAAGCCTTTCATCCACAAAACCAGACAACGAGGTCGGATGTATATGCACTGGCTCTCATCGCCTGGGAGCTGTACAGCGGCAAGCGTGCTTTTCAGTCCAGTGATGGCGAAGCCGTGCGCTATCGCAAGGAGTTCAAGGCGCCAGCCGGCCTGACCAAGGCACAGTGGAGCAGCCTGTTACAGGCCCTGAGTCCGGAGTCCGAGTCACGACAAGCAAATTGCATGACGCTGATGCGTGAGTTGTTTGCGACCGAAACCAGCCCGGAGCAGAGCACAATTCCCGATATGCGCTCTGAAGCTCCAACCAGGGCAGAGGGCCAGTTGAATTCGCACCAGCCCAGCGAAACCGGTGACGATGCCCCTGCCGAGCCCCCTGAGCAGCAGATCAACACGGTCATGGAGCCGGAGCAACCACAGGCACCGGCGGTCCAGCCGGAACCTGAGGCGGCAGACACTCCAGTGTCAGAGCCTGAGCCCGGCTCTGAAACGGAAACGGGACCGAAAGAGGAGCCGACACCCGAATCGCAGCCCGAACCTCAACCGGCGCCTGAACCTCAACCCGAGTCCGACCCACAACCAGAATCTGAACCGGAAGACGAGTCTGCGTTGGCTTCTGAACCTGAGCCCAACAAACAGGCCGCTGTCGAACCGGAAGCTGTACCTGAAGCCGAGACACCGCACTTGGCCAAACCAGAGGCACAACCGAAAGCCCAACAGAGCAGCCGCGACAACGCCGACACACCGGAGGAAAATACGGAGGCTCAGTCCGCCACATTGCGCGAACGGCTGAGGGCATTGGGCACATTACCTGAGCCCGTCTGGCGCTGGGCGCGGCGAGGACTGATTTTCACCCTCGGTTTCATTGCCGGATTCTGGCTCGCATTGCTCTTTTATCAGGGGCAGCTGGACACGATCAGCTCGCAGGCACTGACCCAGATGAAGAACAACCGCGAGTTGAGAGCCGCGTTTGAGTTCCTGGAACAGGAGCATCTGCGCCTGCAACAGGATCTGGAACGCCTTCGGATGGCACCCGTCGAACCGACCGCTCCGCCGCTGCAGTCACCGGCCATTGAATCGGCCAGTGCCCTGCGCGCCGCCGACCGTTCGGTGGACAACCTCACCCTTTTTCAGGACGAATTGAAGGACGGTGGACGTGGCCCACAAATGGTAGTGATTCCGGCCGGACGTTTTCGCATGGGGGACCTCCATGGCAATGGCGATGATAACGAGCGCCCGGTACATGAGGTCATTATCGGCAACAGCTTTGCGCTCGCACGCCACGAAGTGACCTTTGAAGAATACGACCGCTTTGCCCGTGCCACCGGCCGACCGCTGCCCGATGACGAGAGCTGGGGCCGCGGCAATCGTCCGGTGATCAATGTGAGCTGGAACGATGCCAATGCCTATGCCCTCTGGCTGGCGGAACAAACAGGACAGCCCTATCGCCTGCCAACCGAGGCCGAGTGGGAGTACAGCGCCCGCGCCGGTACCGAGTCCATTTATTGGTGGGGTGATGAGCCCAGACCGGGATACGCCGTGTGTGACGGCTGCGACAGCCGCTGGGGAGGACAGCAAACAGCCCCTGTTGCGGCCATGAAATCCAATCCCTGGGGACTGCATGACATGAATGGCAACGTAGACGAGTGGGTTCTGGACTGTTATCAGCCCGATTACACCAATGCACCCAAGGATGGCAGCGCCACACGCACAAGTGACTGCTCTCACCGCGTCATGCGGGGGGGCTCCTGGTTTGATATTCCCCGCGTGGTGCGCCCGGCCAGCCGTTACCGCCACCCCGCCATCAGTTCCCGTAACAGCTGGGGATTCAGGGTTGCCCTGGATCTGCCCGCCAGCATGCAATAACAGGAGCCCCCATGCGTATTCGACACCTGTCACTCTACACCGCCCTGACCGCCAGCCTTTTGCTTGGCAGCCAGACACAGGCACGTGAAGAGGTCAGCATCACAGCCGACAGCCGCACACGTCTTGACCTGACACTTTACCAGCAGAATCTGGCGCTGATACAGGAGCAACGCAAGGTACCGGCCCTGCCGGCGCAAACACCCATTCTGCTGCAGGCCGTCAGCCCACAGCTGCAGCCACAAACACTGCAGCTCAGAGGAATGGGGCAGATACTGGAACAGAATCTGGAGCAGGACCTGCTCAGCCTTGGCAGCCTATTACAGACGAAGATCGGCAAAACCGTCACGCTGGCACGCTTCAACTCCGTGACCGGTACTGAAACGCGTACCGATGTTCGCCTGTTGCGCGTTGAGGGCAGCATGGCCCTGATTGAAAACGATCAGGGCGAAATCGAAACCCTTCCCCTGCATCAGGGCCAGTGGCGTCTGATCATCAAGCCGGACAGTACCCATTATCAATTGCAGCCCCGCATCGCCTTTCGTACCCAAGGCACGAATTCCGGCTCCGAGGCGGAAATCAGCTACCTGACTCAGGGACTGAGTTGGCAAATGGATTACCTGCTGACACTGGACCACTCAGGGAAGCAGCTGAGCCTTGAAGGTTTAGCCACCCTGAGCAATAACAGTGGTATTGCCTGGCCTGATGCGAACATCAAACTGCTGGCGGGACAGGTCAACCAGCCGCAGGCACCTCGTATGGAAGCCATGATGATGCGTGCCGCTGCCGACATGAAAGGCAACGGTGTTGAAACCGGCTCGGTGCAGGACTATCACCTGTATACCCTGCCGGGTCAGTACAGCCTGCTGGACTCACAGCAGAAACAGGTAGCACTGATTCCGCGTAATGAGCTGCCTGCTCGAATACAGTACACCTACGCGCTGCAGGTCAGTGCCCACCAGCAACTGCCGCCACAGCTGGATCAGGCATTGACCGAGCTGTACTTTGACGCTCCGGCCGCAACGGGCGAACGACTGCCCCTGCCCGCAGGTGCTGCACGCGTATTCCGACCCGATGCAGACGATCAGCTTCAGTTCGTGGGCGGCTCTCAGGTTCCCGCCACTGCGGCGGGAGAACAGGTGAAGGTGATACTGGGCGAAGCCTTTGACCTGGGGGTAGAGCAGGTCCAGACCGGGTTTCGCAAGGTGTTCGAGGGCTATGAAGTCGACTACCGGATAAGCGTACGCAACCGCTCGGACCAGGCCAAACCGTTGCTGCTGACGGCGTATTTTCCCTTGCCGTTCGAATTGAAGCAAAGCAGCGTGCCCACCACAGAGGTCAGCGGAACCTCTGCCAGCTGGGCGCTGGACCTGCCAGCCGAAAGTGAACGCGTTCTGACGTTCAGCGCGACTCTGACAACACGTTAAGCGCAGCATGCGACGGCAGCTCTGCCTGTCGCTTGCGCCAACAGTCAGCACGGGCGGGGTCAATGGCTACGCCCAGTGCCCCCTCCTCGTACACTTCAATCATGCGCCTGATCGCCAGCGGGTGACACTGCTGCGCCGCCAGGCGGTAATACTGCAAGGCCCTGGTCAGATCAGGCTGAAAATAGTGCTCATAACCGTTTTCGAAAATGCGCCCCATCTGGTACTGCGCCCTCAAATCACCCTGGTCGGCTGCACGCTGCAGGTAGATGGCGCCTTGAATCCGACTGGCTTGATCCTCGCCTCGAAAATGGAGCAGATGCCCATAAACCGACAGCGCACGCTGACTGCCATTGTCTGAGGCAAAACGAAACAGGCGCATGGCGAGCTGATGCCGTCTGCGTGATCGCCTCAACACCGGCAAATGAAACACGCGCTCTGCCAGCCAGGCAATCAAAGGCGCCAGTTGTCGCATCAGCCAATGCATATATACCCCCATCGCATTAAAAAAATCTTCTTTATACCGATATGAAAAAAACGTCTGACATTTTACCGTCCACGGCGGTACACTGAACTATACCTGTTGTCAGCGGCTCTGGAGTAGTAGTCTGCTGACCCCTGATACAAGCCGTCATGGAGTGGAAACGCTGATGAACATTTATCAAGACAATGCACTGACAATCGGCAATACCCCGCTGGTGCAATTGAACAACCTCTGGCCCGCCGGTAATCTGTACGCCAAAATCGAGTCCCGCAACCCTGCCGGCTCCGTGAAGTGCCGCATCGGTGCCAACATGATTTGGGCAGCCGAGCAGGAAGGGCGGCTGCAGCCGGGAATGACCCTGATTGAACCCACCAGCGGCAATACCGGTATTGCTCTGGCCTTCGTGGCGGCTGCCAAGGGTTACCGCCTGATCCTGACCATGCCCTCTTCAATGTCACTGGAGCGGCGCAAGCTGATGAAGGCACTTGGGGCAGAGATTGTACTGACCGAGCCCGCCAAGGGCATGAAAGGCGCCATCGAGAAGGCGCAGCAACTGGTTGATGAAAACCCTGACAATTTCCTGATGCTGCAGCAGTTCGAGAACCCGGCCAACCCTGATATCCACGAAAAAACGACCGGGCCGGAAATCTGGCGCGACACTGATGGTCAGATAGACATGCTGGTTGCCGGCGTCGGTACCGGTGGCACATTGACCGGCATCTCCCGCTACATCAAGCGCACTCAGGGCAAGCAAATCATCAGTGTGGCGGTCGAGCCATCCGACTCCCCGGTGATTTCACAAACCCTCGCAGGGAATGAGGTCAAGCCGGCCCCTCACAAGATTCAGGGTATTGGCGCTGGCTTTGTGCCCAAAAACCTCGACCTGTCACTGGTCGACAAGGTCGAGCAGGTCAGTAACGATGACGCCATCGCCACGGCTCGGGAGCTGATGCAGAAGGAAGGCATCCTCTGCGGCATCTCCTGCGGTGCGGCGCTGGCAGCCGCATTGCGTCAGGCCAAGCTCGATACCAATGCCGGCAAGCAGATCGTTGTCATTTTGCCGGACTCCGGAGAGCGCTACCTGTCATCGGTACTGTTCGAGGGCATGTTCAGCGAAAACGAGATGGTCCAGTAACCGAAAGAAACGCCTCACCCTTAAACGAAAACTGCCGCATCATGCGGCAGTTTCAATCTCGGGTATATCGATCACACTCAGCTCATCAGGTCACGTACCTGCTGATGGCTGGGAAAGCTGTTCAGATCGCGTACCGTCACGCTGCGATCACTGCTGCGCGTCAGAATATAGGAACTGGGCTTGCGGGCGTTGCCCTGATAGACGCCGCTGACTTCGAACGTTTCGCCATCCACACCCAGAATGGCGATGGTCCGCTCTTCTGCCTTAACCTGCATATCCATACTCTTCCTCCTGTCACTTTTATTTTGTAGTTTTATTACAGAAAGAATAGCCTAATGGTGGAATATAACAAGCGCGTGAGGCTTTCTTTGTTATTTGATGACAAAGAAAAGGGCCCGAATCAGCTCCGTATTCAATACGTCACCGACGTCGGGCCCCATTGATGCTATCGGACTCAAGAAAACCGATTACAGGTAAACGGCAAGTTCTTCCTTGATCAGTTCCAGCTCGTTCTGGGCTTTCTGGCGAGCCTTTTTCTTCAGCCCCTCAACTTCAGCGGCTTTCTCGGCCACCAGCGCAGCCGCCGCTGCGGCCTTGTCTTCAGCCTGTTCCACCTGCTCCAGCAGCGGACGCACCTGCATCAGAATCGCGCGCCGGCGTCCCTCTTCCGCACGTGCCAGTTCTTCTTCACTCTTTTCCTTTTCTTTCGCAACCTTGCTCTGCTGCGTCCGGCTGGTATCGGTCAAAGAGCGTATACCCACGGCATGACGCACCCTGTCGAGGAAGGGGGTGGCATACTCACGCGCCTTTTCCGCGCCCTTGAGCAACACGTCCTCCACCGCTCCCAGGTCATTCATCAGTGCGTTGTATTCCTGACGCGGACCACTGAGCTGAGCATCGAGGTACTCAAACAGTTCGGTTTTGGCATCACCCCAGCCGATGCCGTCGACAAAGCACTGACGCATCGCTGCACTTTCGGACTCGGTGGCAAAGCAACGATAGAGGTGCATCAGGGTATTGTTCGGGTCCTTGGGCTCGCCCGGTTCACGGGTGTCGGTCACAATCTGATTGATCAGCTTGCGCAGCTCATCCGATGAGCAAAACAGCGGAATGGTATTGTTGTAGCTCTTGGACATTTTGCGCCCATCGAGCCCCGGTATCAGCTGGGTCTCTTCGTCGACCTGGGCCTGCGGTAGTGTGAACAGCGGCTCAAACTGATGGTTGAAACGACCGGCGATATCCCGCGCCATCTCGATATGCTGCACCTGATCCTTGCCCACCGGGATAATGTCGGCATTGAACATGAGGATATCGGCTGCCATCAGGATCGGATAGCTGAACAACCCCATGGTGACGCCGTCATCCAGATCTTCCTTGCCGGCTTCACGGTTGGCATCAACCGATGCCTTGTAGGCATGAGCACGGTTCATCAGCCCCTTTGAGGTCTGACAGGTCAGAATCCAGGTCAACTCGGTGATTTCGGGAATATCGGTCTGACGGTAGAAGGTCGCCTTGTTGGTATCCAGCCCCAGCGCCAGCCAGGTCGCGGCAATCTCGCGTGTTGACTGTGCTACGCGATCAGGTTCCTGACATTTGATCAGCGCATGGAAGTCTGCAAGGAAAAAATAGCTGTTGAAGGCCGGATTTTCACTGGCAGCTATAGCGGGTTTGATGGCGCCAAGGTAGTTGCCGATATGGGGAGTACCGGTGGTGGTAATACCGGTCAGAACGGTCTGTTTGCTCATTGCGTACTCGTCAGTCGATCAGTCATGCCGGGCATTGCTGTCAGAGCCCGATGTTGGCTAAAGCGCTATGATACACAACTTGTTGAGCCACTGCCGCTGCTGAATGCGGTGTGTTATCAAGCCCCCCTGTTTCCCGAACGAGATAAGCCACACCGATCAATAACCAAGCAAAACAGTCAACTTTTGACAATCCAGCCAGCTTGACCATAATAGAAACAGATTATCTGTCAGGTCTGACTCAGCTACAGGAGGTTTACATGGACACATCCGCTCACACCTTCAGCGCGCTGTTTGAACAGCTCGGGCTCCCTGCGGACAACGACTCAATCGAGCAGTTCATTCGTACCCATCGTCTGTTCAGCAGTGAAATTCCGCTGCACAAGGCCTCGTTCTGGAATGAGACACAGGCTGAATTTCTGCGCGAAGCCATCAGCAGTGACTCCGATTGGGCAGAAGTGGTTGACGAACTCAACAACAGCCTGCATTAATTCCTGTCAGTTCTTTTCCGGGGTCGCGGCGTGCGGCCCCTTCACGTTACTTGTCCAAGGTAGACACACCCCATGCTGATACTGGTTTCACCAGCCAAAACGCTTGACTACGAATCCCCTCTCGCCACCAGCCGCTTCAGCCAGCCTCGCTTTACCGACCAGTCTCAACAGCTGATTGACACCCTGCGTGACCTGTCGGTTCAGGACGTGGCAGAGCTGATGAAACTCAGTGACAAGCTCGCCAGCCTTAACGTGGCTCGCTACCAGAGCTGGCAGCCAGAGCACACGCCCGACAACGCCCGTCCTGCCGTATTGGCGTTCAAGGGCGATGTCTATACCGGGCTGGATGCCGAAAGCTTCAGCGAGGATGACTTTGAGTTCGCCCAGCAGCACCTGCGCATTCTTTCCGGCCTGTATGGGGTGTTGCGCCCGCTGGACCTGCTGGAGCCTTACCGCCTTGAGATGGGCACTCGACTCAAAACAGCCGCCGGCGATAACCTTTACCAGTTTTGGGACGGGCGCATCACCGAGGCATTGAACGAGGAGCTGGCGGGGAATGACGTGGTCATCAATCTGGCTTCCAATGAGTACTTCAAGGCTGTACAGCCCAAATTCCTGAATGCCCGACTGATCACGCCGGTGTTCAAGGACTTCAAGAACGGGCAGTACAAGATCATCAGTTTTTATGCCAAGAAGGCACGTGGACTGATGAGTCGCTATATCATACAGAATCGCATTGAGTCGCCGGAGGCAATCCAGGCGTTCGATCTTGAGGGATATTATTTCAGTGCGGAGCAGAGCAAGGGCGACACCTGGGTGTTCCTGCGGGATGAGGCACCGGCCAGCTGATCGAGTGGCCCGCCTCCCCTGTTCGGAGAGGCGGGCAACCGAGGGCTACTTGGCCTGACTCACTTCAAACGCCCCGACCAGCTGCTGCAGTTTGGCAGCCGTGCCCTTGACCTGATCGGAACTCAGCTGCAGCTCTCCCACCGCCTTATGCATACGGGTTGTGATATCGGCAACCGAACGCGCATGACCACCGTGCTCCTGACTGTGGCGGTCAATATGCTTGATGATGTCAAACATCTGCGCCACGCTGTCGTGCAGCTCAGAGTTATCCGAGGTGGACTGTTCCGCCAGCTGCAAACTCCGATCCACGTCTTCGACTCCAGACTCCATGAACCGTACCGCCTCATCGCTTTCCTTCTGGATTCGTTCGATACGGGTACCGATTTCATGAGCGGCTGTTTCGGTACGAGCAGCCAGGGCTCTCACCTCGTCTGCCACGACCGAAAAGCCGCGTCCATGTTCACCGGCACGTGCCGCCTCGATGGCAGCATTGAGCGCCAACAGATTGGTCTGAGCCGTGATATCCGTGATTAGCGTAACCATTTCATCAATTTCGACCGTACGATGATTGAGAGCCTGAACCCGCTGTGCCGATGTCTGAACGATATCCCGGATCGCCTGGGTGCCGGAACGAACCGACTCGAACTGCTCCCGCGCTCGGGCAACCACATCTTCCATGGCTGACTTCATCACTTCGGCCGTACTGGACGCCTGACTGATGGCCGCCAGCTGCGACTCCACCAGACTCAACATGGTCTCGGCCGCCTCATCCACCGAGGTGGCCGCATCAAAGGCGATACGGTTACGATTTTGCATGGTCTGACTGTTTTCACCCACGTCATCCGCCGCACGAATCACCTGTGCCACAATCCCGTCCAGGTTATCGACAAAACTGTTGATCCAGCGCGCCATGTCACCGGTCTCATCCGCGACGATGCGGCTGCTGTCCAGTCTCTGGCTCAGATTCCCCTGCCCTTCCGCCAGGTTGCGAATCACCTCGGTCATTGCTCCCAGACGACGGGACAACGGCCGTATGCCGACCTGCCAGAAAAGCAGTACCGACAGCATCACGAACACAAAGTTGAGCAGCATGCCGGGCAATGCCGGCAGGCCCAGCCAGTACTGCAGGCCGTAACTGGTGCCAAGTCCCAGTACCAAAGAGCCCAGCAGACTGGTGAACATGCGCACGCTCAGTGAACGCCGCCGATACACCTCCTCAAGGTCCGACTCACACATCATGCCCCAACGATCCGGTGAGCCGGGCATCTGAAAGGTGACGCCCTTGCCGATCACGGGGATATGACGGTAATCGGAATAGCCCGGATAGGTGACAAACAGGTTTTGCCCCTTGCGGATGGTTTCCCGAACACCCGGGTGAAGCTGGCCGGTTGCCGGATCAGTGAAGCGAATTTCGAATTCGGTGTGGCGACGAATCTGTACAGTTCCCCATTGAGTGTGAATGCCACTGCGCAGGTTCTCACCGTGACTGAAAGTATCATCTTCGAAACGAGAGCGAGACAGGGCCGTGCCCGGCTCGATCGCGGTGTCAAAGCGCGACTCCACCATGAACAGGTAGTTGTCGCCGGACTCGGGAAAAATGTGCCCCGCTTCACGCTGGATCAAGTCACCCAGCACATCATTGGGTACACGGGCACAGAGCGCGCCGACAACCTGGCCCTGATGTTTCACGGGCTGGTAGAACATCAAGGTGACTTCATCATGAAAACGCGATGAGGTTCTGCCCAACTCCAACGTGACCGGATCAATATAGGGGCCGTGCAGAAAAGGCGCCTCAAGACCGGCCTTGACCGCTTTTGGATCAAGATCCTGTCGACCGACACGCCCTGACGCCGTGGAGCAGGTTACCCGCCCGTTCAGATCGATCAGGGCCAGCTCTGACAGATCAACCGCCTGTTTGCGCTTGTGTTCCAGCAATGCGCGCTCACACTCAGGAAACCGCTCGGCCACCTGTGTCGCCAGGTCGGCCAGCATATCCCATTGAGCCTGTGCCCAGTTGGTCAACAACCTGACACGGATCTCTGCAATACTTTCAAAGGTCTGTTCTACCACCGGGAGTGTTCTGCGGTTCAACCAGCAGGCGCGACGCATGGCCAGCTTTCCCGTTGATCCAAACCAGGGCAACCAGTGACGCTCAGCAGCTGACAACTGCATTTCAGTGCTTTTGAGAACGGCCATTTACTTCTCTCCAGAAAAAACAACAGAGAGTTGAAAGCAAAAAACGCGCCAGAATATTGCGACAGAATCAGGATAAATGATCTGCATCACGCCCCAAAACGGGGCGAAACCTATCAGAAGAAGTGCAGGCGCACCTTTATGGTGCGCCACAGGGAAGTTGAACCGTTACCGGTCATTGAGCACAGGCTCAGGAGGGCTGTTCGATACCCACAATTTTCCAGTTGCTGTTGGCAACGGTCATATCGCGATTCAGGTGCCAGATTTCACTGAATTCGCTGGTCGGCTGGCCCGACTCGGCAATCCAGCCATAGAAATGAAGGCTAGCGACAACATGATCGTCATTGTCAATGAAGTTCACCAGCTCAACCATGACTGAATCCACTTCGGTGTGCTGCTGATCCGGCAAGCTGGCACGCTCTCGCTGCAGGGCTTCAAACATCTCATCCGACATGTAATCGCGAATTTCACTCCAGTCCTGCTGATCCCAGGCTTTCTGCAATGTGATGAAGTGGTTGCGGGCGCCTTCGACAAATGCCGACTCATTGAACCAGTCCGGCAGACTCAATTTGACCGGAACGGAGTCGTCCGATGCATTCGGCACGCTGCCAAAGGCCGGTGCAATCGGCTCAGATTGAGGTGCCTGACGTGCCATGGCCCCATCGGGCATGGCATAGGCCGGCTGTTGTCGCTGAGTCTGGGTACGCTTGCTGCTGAACAGCTTGAATAGAATAAACCCGACCCCGGCCAGCAGCAGGATGTCCATCAGCTGAATGCCTTCGAATGCACCGCCCATGAAAAGGGCCGCCAGCAGGCCACCTGCCAGCAAGCCCCCCATCATGCCACCCAGGCCACTGCGTGTGCCTGCGGTCTTGGTGGGTGAGGTTGGAACGGCCGCCTGCTCTTTCGTGGGGGCCGGGGCGACCCGTTTCGGTGTCGTGTAGCTCTTGCCAAAGCTGGAACCGCCACCCAGGCGTTTGGCCTCCGCTTCCTGCGGCATCAGCATGAAGCCCAGCAGCAGTGCAAAGCAGGTGGTCATCAATGTTTTCATCGAGTCTCCTCAAACAGTTTTTCGTAACCGACGCAGGGATTGCGCCAGTATTGCAATGTACAGTCCGGAAAAGATCAGCAGTACACCCGCGAGGTGATACCAGCCCAGTCTTTCACCGAGAAACACGGTTGCCAGCAGCAGGCCGAACATCGGCATCAAATGAATGAACAGCCCCGCGGTGGCCGCACCCAGCCGTTCAACGCCGTAATTCCAGAACAGGAATGACAGAATCGACGGAAAGATCGCCATATAGATCACGGTCCAGACAAAGGGTTCCGTCAATTCAAACGCGCCGCTGCCGCCCTGCTCCCACAACATGAAGGGAAACAGCGCAATGACACCGACCAGCACCGAAAAGCCGAAAAAACTGAAGCCATCCAATGCAGCCGGTTTCCAGCGTAGACTCAGGGTATAGAGCGACCAGCTGAGCATGGCCAGGAAGATCCACAGATCACCCCTGTTGAAATCAAATGCCGCCAGCACGTCAAAACTGCCTCGGCTGACCAGCACCAGCACGCCACCGAGCGAAAGACATACCCCCAGCCACTGTCGCGGACTGGCCGGCTCACGCAGAAACAGGGCCCCCAGCAACAAAATGACCACGGGTACGGCGGACTGCATCAGCATGGCATTGGAAGCCTGGGTATGCTGCACACCAAAGTAGACCAGCGTATTGAAACAGCCCACGCCCAGAATGCCCTGAATCGTCAGCAGGGGAAGGTGCGCACGCAACACACCACGCAACCGCCAGGCACGGGGGAGCCACCAGGGCGCAATGATAAGCAGTGCCAGCGTCCAGCGCAGAAATGCCAGCGTAAAGGGTTGCAGATCAAGATGAATGGCGCGCGCGAGCACGAAATTGCCCGCCCAGAACAGGGTTGTCAGTACCAACAGCAGATAGGGCATCAGCGTGTTTCCCGTTCCCTCTGGCGCAGCAGTCGGGCCAGCAAACTGTGAGGCGGGTCTTCTCCCGTGATCACGTAATACAGCACATTGTAGTTATTCACGGTCCACTCCATTTGGCGCGATACGTCTCCGAGGCCGCAGCAGAGGATCTCATCGCCCGGCTGCAGTTCGGTCAGCTCACCGGGGAGTATACGGACTCCATTGGCATTGCGCAGCAACAGGGCAAAACAGGGCAGCATTCTGTCGCGCTGTCGCGGGTTGCGATACAGCACGCGCAGCGGGAGGCTATGCCCCTGCTGCAGCATGTTCATCACGGCGGGGGCCTGTTCTGCATCGATGCGGATCGCCCAGCTGTCCAGTTCATCGTCCCCAACGGTATTGCTCATGCGATTGAGCAATTGATGGGCCCAGACATCCGACTCCTGCTGCAGGTGCAGCAAAAAATCGGACAGCAGCGGTGTCTTCAACTGGGCGAGTATACGGTTGGCGATGATGCGGCCGGGTTCCATCACGTAGTCACAGCGCGAATGGCGGAACACCAGCGCGTTCTGATGCAAATTCTGCCGCACCACGGTCGTCAGTTTGGGGTTGAGCTCCCGTGCGGTCATGATAATGGACAGGTTATCGGTATCACTGTCGGTACCGGCCACGATCCCCACGGCACTTTCAACACCGGCCTCAAGCAGAGTATGTGCTTCGGTACCGACCCCCACAACGCCCCTGTCCAGTGGGGCTATATTGTCGTGATCCGGGTCGATGATGGTCATCTCCATCTCTTCAGCGGCAAACGCCGCCGCCAGGGCACGCCCAAAGCGGCCATAGCCACAGATGATCCAGCGCCCCTCGGCATGCTTGTAGGCGCTTGCCAGCTTGCGGTGCCTGGGGTTCATCAGCCAGTCATAGACCAGGTGCTTGTGCGGCGATCGAGCGGCCAGCGCCAGATAATCGGCATAGGCCCGGAACGGATCGACAATCATGTCCGTTCCAAAAGATGCCATGTTGGCAGTGGTGAGATCGGAATTGGTGCGGGTGATCACCTGACGCTTGGGCACCAGCAGCTTGCTGGCGATGGCAACCGCCAGGTTGACCCGGTCCTCGTTGGTCAGTGCCAGAACGCCTATACACCTGGGGTGTTGCAGCCCGGCGTGTTCCAGTACATCAGGCAAGGATGCATCGGCGCACAGAGCAGGAACCGGTATGGTCAGGTTGTCCAGCTCCAGCGCATCAATCCGCCCCTGATCAATATCGACCACCACGGCGCGAACCCCGCGGTTCACCAGCCGTCGTACCAACAGCCGTCCGGTAACACCATAGCCACAGACCAGATAAAAGGGCTCTTGCAGGTTGCGAACATGACTGCGAAAAGCGCGCAGGCGCATCAGGCGGCCAAACATGGGCTCCTGCAGAACCGCCAGCATGGTACCAATGCCATACAGCCAGGCAATGACGGTCGCATAAATGCTGAACGTGACCCACATCCGCTGGGCATCGGTGAACTCATAGGGTATTTCACCGAAACCGATGGTGGTGCCCATATAGGAGACAAAATAGAAGGCATGGAAGAAATCCATGTACCAGACATTACCTTGCGCATCCTGCCCCGGAATCAGCGTCATGCCGAAAATCGACACCGCATAGACACTGATCAGGGTAATCAGCGGCAGGCGCAGCCGTCGCAGGAACAGAAACAGCAGATTATTCATGCCTCAGCGCCGTACCAGAGCGGTTTCGACCACCAGCAGCACGGCAGAGATCACGTTGGCGACCATGGCCCCGGCCGCAAAGGACACCACACTGGCCATCAGCTTTGGCGTCATGCCACTGGCGGCGATCTGTTCGCCGTATCCCCAGATCGCTGCAGCCATGATCAACTGAAGGTCCGCCACCAGGCTGGTCGCAAGCATCAGCGCGCCCAGGTGTGTACGGTCACCAAACTTGAGCACGGTACAGATCAGGCTGACCACCAGTGCCGCAAACAGCTCGAACACATCATGGTGCTCCACATTGTCAATCTCACCCAATACGAAGCCAAAGTTCAACGTCAGGGCCAGAACAATGAAGAAAGCGAAAATTACCTTTTCCCGGTTCATGGATATTCCTTGAAAGTCTGTGAGCTGTACGGTCGGATTGCGCTTTGCACCCGTATCACAGCATCATAACGAATGACCGCCGGGAATCGAACCAATTTCCCCATGCGCAGTCGTAGATGGCAGACATTCATCGTTCAGTGTTACAACGAGGTCACATGCAGGCATTTCATCGTGTTCGTCCCCATCAGCTGCTGGTATTGCTGATACTGGTCATATCGGCCCTGCCCGTTACTGCCGAGATCATCAAAAGCCCGCTGGACAGCCGCGAATATCGTCAACTGCAGCTGGAAAACGGCCTCAGTGTCATACTGGTCTCGGACCCTGACAGCGACAAGGCGGCGGTTTCGATGAATGTCGAGGTCGGCTCCAATGCCAACCCGGATGACCGTCCGGGGCTGGCCCACTTTCTGGAACACATGCTGTTTCTGGGAACCGAAAAATATCCTGAGGCCGGCAGCTATCAGGCGTTCATCAGCTCCCATGGCGGCAGCCACAACGCCTTCACCGCCTATGAAAACACCAACTATTTCTTCAGCGTGGAAGCCTCGGCTCTGCCCGGCGCGCTGGATCGTTTTGCCCAGTTTTTCATTGCTCCTCTTTTCACGGCCGAGTACGTGGACCGTGAGCGTCATGCCGTGGACTCGGAGTTTCAGGCCAAGCGCCGCGATGACAGCCGCCGCAGCTTCGAGGCCAGTAAACAGGTTCTGAATCCCGATCACCACTACAGTCGCTTTGCAGTAGGCAATCTCGACAGCCTGTCCAACACCCAGGAGGGTGATGTACGGGATGCGCTGATCGAGTTCTATCAGCGTTACTATTCCGCCAATCTGATGACGCTTTCAGTATTGGGGGCAGAGCCTCTGGATACGCTTGAGCAGCAGGTGAAAGCCCTGTTTTCTGCCGTCCCCAATCGCGACTCCGCACCCTTCATCGATACAGCACCACTGTTCGAGGCAGACCGCCTGCCGGCACAGTTGAACATTTCCACGCTGCGGGATACACGCCAATTGAGCCTGAGTTTTCCGGTTCCCGCCTACCGCGAGTATTGGCAGCAAAAACCGCTCTATTATCTCAGCAGCCTGATCGGCTACGAAGGCAAGGGCAGCCTGCTCAGTCACCTCAAGCAGGAGGGGCTGGCACAGGGGCTGTCGGCCTACCCGGCCATGGACCTGCCGGACAGTGCCATGCTGCGCATCCAGGTTGATCTGACCGAGCAGGGCTGGCAGGAGATCGACCGGGTTACAGAAGCCGTATTCAGCTTTATTGAGCTGCTGCGTGCCGATGGCATCGATCCCGAGCTGTACCGGGAAGAGCAGCAACTGGCCGAGATACAGTTCCGCTTCAGGGACAGACAGGACCCCATGCACCTGGTGATGCAGCTGTCTCAGGCCGCCAGCCACTACCCTGACGAATACCTGCTCAAGGGTGACTATCATTTGGGGGAGTTCGATGCGAGCCTGATTCGACGCTATCTCGACCGAATGACGCCAGACAGCATGCTGCTGACGCTGGAAGGCAAAAACCTGGACACCGATCAAACCGAGCCCTTGTATCACACTGACTACGGCATCTATCCGATCAGTTCGGAACGGCTCCAGCGCTGGCAAAAGCCTGCCGACCTGGCAGCGCTGGAGGTGCGCAATCCCAACCCGTTCATCCCGTCAGACCTGACACTGATCGCCTCTGATGAGCAGACCATTCCTGAGGAGGTATGGTCTGCTCCGGGTGCCCGACTCTGGCACCTGACGGATGGTGAATTCAATCGCCCGCGGGCTGATTTCTATTTCACCCTGCTCTCCCCCGTGGCCAATCAAGGTCCCGAGCAGGCTTTGCTCGCCAGCCTGTATACCCGCATGGTGGAGGATCAGCTGAATGAGACCCTGTACGATGCTTCACTGGCGGGTCTGTCTGCCAGCCTGTATCCACACCAGCGTGGCATCAGCCTGCGCCTGTCCGGATTCAATGACAAACAGCCCCTGCTCCTGAGCAGGATTCTGTCGGCCCTGAAACAACCGGATCTTGAGCCGGCACGCTTTGAGCGCATCCGTCAGCAACTGCGCGAGCAGCTGGGTAACAGCCTGAAGGACAAGCCGTACAACCTGGCGTTTGACCAGCTTTACACCCAGTTACTGCAGAGCTGGTCCACAGAAGACAAGCTTAAGCAGCTGGATTCAATTCGGCTGGATGACCTCACCGCTTTTTATCCTAAACTGCTGGAGCCCGCCGAGCTGCGGGTGCTGTCACACGGCAATCGTTCCCGGGAACAGGCGACTGCGATGGCACAGACCGTGAAAGAGCAGCTGCAGCCAGGTACAACCGCCTGGCAGGCCAGCCCGGCCGCGGTGGTCTCCCTTCCCTCAGGTCAGCCGCTTACCCGTAATCTGGATACCGAGCACCATGACTCGACAGCCCTGCTGTACCTGCAGGGGCCTGACGAGAGCCTTGAAACGCGGGCGACAACGGCTCTGATCAATGAAATCATTGCAACGCCCTTTTACACCAGTCTGCGTACTGAAAAGCAGTTTGGGTATATTGTCTCAAGCAACTTCATGCCCCTGCAGGAACGCTCAGGGCTCGCGCTTGTCGTGCAATCACCCAACACCGATCCGATCAAGCTCAACGCCGAGTATCAGCAATTCCTGCAGCGCATGCGGGATGAGATTGCCAGCCTGTCCGATGACGAGCTGGAACGCTATCGACAAAGCCTTCTTAGCCGCATCAACCAACAGGATAATGATCTGCGCAGCCGCAGCGACCGATTCTGGCGTGAAATTGACCGTAGCAATTATGCCTTTGACACGCGCGAGCAGCTCAGTGAGATCACCCGCCAGCTGGACAGGGCCGACTTGCTGACAGGCATGGATGCGTTGCTGCAACGACAATTGCTGGTTCGCGGTTTTGGCAACGGCATCAAGCATGAGATTCAGGCCGAAGCCAGGCGGGACAATGCCTCGCAGCTGGAGGCACTGAAACAGGATCAGCTGGGGACGGGTCAGTCCTAGCCTGGGTCAGGCAACTCAATCAACTCCACATCCGGCTCAGGTTCAGTCTGCGGTTTGGAGGCTGTATCGGCCGGCACTTCCATAAAGGTACGCCCCGGTCCGAGGATCTCGAATCCCGGGCCCGGGCGTGAATCGGACTCGGTGATCACCTCAAGGTCCTCATCACGCCCGCTCCAGTCTGAGTCACCGCTCTGGTCATCGCCCAGATAAACCCCGGGTATGGCCTTGACCTCTTCGGTACAGATACGCTCAAACACACAGCGCTGAATGGCAGCATCAAGCCGGATCTGGTCGAACACCAAATCTTCTCCGCGCAGCACAACCTCCATCTGGGGCTCGACCACCACTTCCTGAACCGGCGGCGGCTCCGAAGGATAGACAAGCTGAACCGGAGGCAACCCGGCATTGTGACTCATGGGGGTGACTTCATGCATCGGCTCGCGCTCGAAATCCCCTCTGTCCATCCCCTCGTAGGCATCACGGCCATGTACCATGCCACCGCTGTAGCGATCAATCCGGGTTACGTCATAGGAAATGGGCGCCTCTTCAGCCATGGCCGACTGCAAAAGACCGATCAGCAGCAGGATGCCGCTAATACTCCCCCGGGTAGATCGACTCGGCATAGAGTGCCAACTCCTCCAGAATGTGACGGTCGCGCTCGGACAGCGTACCGGACTGAACCAGCGCGTTCATGTCATTGAACAGCTGAGGCAGGCTGTAACAGCCTGAATCGCCATGCAGCAGCTTGCGACTGCGATACTCTTCCCACCGAGCCGCTTCCTCTTCATCCAGCGTGTACTCGAAATTGCGCGCCTTGTAACGCAGCAACATCTCTTCAAGACGCGGGTCCTGAAACGGCAGTGTAAGACCCGCCAGAAGATCCGGCTCCGACTGCCGCACCTGCTCCATCAGCCCCCGGTCGTGGTCCGAGAAAAAACCGCCGCTGTACAGCATATGATCCGGGTCGCCATCCGCTTCGGGCATCGATGAGTTGAATATATCGGCCACCTTGCGCGCCACTCCAGCTTCATTTCTCAACATCTGCAGGTGGCGGCGACAGGTATCACCATCTATCTGCAAACGCTCCGCCTCTACCGCTGTCAGCATACCCGCCGGTGCGATGATTGGGCACTTGTTGGCCAGAACCTGCTTCAGCGCCAGAGGGGGTGCACCAGCCGGCAACTCGTCCCTTCGGGTGTACAGCAGTGCCTGCAGCTCAGCCACGTCCATTTCAAACAGCGGTGTGGGGTCGACTCTAAGGTCCCATACCAGCGTGCTGTTGCGGTTGGTGGGATGCTCTGCCACAGGCGCGACAATGGCGGCATTGCCCCATTCGGCGGGATACTTTGAAGAGATATGCAATACCGGTTTCATGCGCGCCACGTCCAGTTGTGCCTGAATCGCACGCTTGCCCCGGTTCTGCAGCACATAACTGAACAGCTTGGGCTGCTTTTCCCTGACCAGTTTGGCCACCGCGATGGTGGCGTAGACATCGGACAGCGCATCGTGCGCCTTACCATGGTCCAGTCCATTGGCGCGCGTCAGATCCTCCAGCCGCATGCTGGGACGTCCATCTTCATACACGGGCCATTCAATACCCTCTGGGCGCAGGGCCCGCGTCAGACGCAACATGTCGATGATATCCCAGCGGGAACAGCCATTCTGCCATTCACGTGCGTAGGGGTCATAAAAATTGCGGTACAGGGTATGGCGTGTAATTTCGTCATCAAAGCGGATGCTGTTGTAGCCGACACCACAGGTACCGGGCCGAGCCAGCTCGGCATGCACACGAGCAATGAACTCGGCCTCCGTCACCCCTTCCTGCAACGCCACCTGCGGCGTAATGCCGGTCACCAGACACGCCTGCGGGTGAGGCAATACGTCTTCTGCGGGACGACAGTACAGCATCACCGGCTCATCAATGATGTTGAAATCCGCATCGGTACGAACGCCTGCAAACTGCAGAGGCCTGTCCCGGGCAGGATCGATACCGGTGGTTTCATAATCGTGCCAGAAAAAGGTTTCGGGGGTATGCTCCGCCATTGGAGGTATATCTCGACTTTTTGTAGGGGTAATGGTTAGATCAGGGTCAGATTACCATTTCACCACTCAGGGATCATCTGCATGCTCACCGACACTCAGGATCTGGACACTCAATGCCCCTGTGGTTCCGGCAAGCCCTTTGCGTTCTGTTGCGAGCCCGCCATCAGTGGACGCAAGCCTGCCGCAACCGCCGAAGCCCTGATGCGTTCTCGCTATACAGCCTTTGCGGTCGGCGCGATCGACTATCTGGTACATACCACCGCAGCAGCCAAACGCTCGCCTCAGGATGCCGAACTGCTGGCCGAACAAACCCAGATTACGACCTGGACCGGGTTGGAGATTCTGGCCACTGAAGCCGGACAGAAACAGGACGAAGACGGCATCGTTGAATTCAAGGCTGCGTTTGACAGCCCCGAAGGCAGCGCCGTGCTTCACGAACGCTCCCGTTTCCAGCGCGAGTCGGGCCAATGGGTCTATCTGGACGGTGACGTAGAACTGATTCCGGCCTGAAACATCTGGCTAAACTTCCACCAGCCGCGGCCGATATATCCCCTGATACCAGAGGAGTCCGGTCATGCAGATCCAGAGCCATACCCTGCAGCTTGCCAGTGAACGCAGTTATTCCCGCAGTGAAGAACAGCACGAGCAGCTGCGTGTTGGTCGTGTCAGTCAGGACCCTGTGACCGGTGCCCGTCGCGTCGAGACGCTGTTCGAAGTCAGCCAGAGTGAGCAGCGTGAGCACCTGACCTACTCGGCAGATCTCTTGTTGAGCAACCGCCAAAGAGGCCCGGCTGCCGAACCGCTTGCCAATACGTCAGGCCAAACGGCTGGCCCAGGCACCGGCCCCAAGGCCGTGTCTGAGACATCGGCCAGTGAAACACCGCTTGAGATGCGCCTTGACGCCTCGGATCAGCTTAAGCTTGAGCTGATCACACGGCTCCACAAAGCGATTACCGGGAAGGAAATTCGCCTGCAACTGATCGACCCTGCGGCATTGCAACCAGCAGATGGCAAAGGTGCCGAGCCTGTTGCGGCGCCCGCAACGGATACACCGCCCCAAGCTCCATCAGAGCCTGCAATAGGGCTCGAATATGAACGCCATAGCCGCGTTCACGAACAGGAATCCACCCGTTTCGAAGCCAGCGGTCAGGTCCTGACCCGCGACGGTCGCACCATCGATATCAGCCTTTCATTGCAAATGGCGCGGTCCATTACCCAGGAAGAACACGAAATCCTGCGCATCGGCGCCCGCCTGTCCGATCCACTGGTCATCAACTTTGATGGTGATGCCGCCGAGCTGAGCCAAACGCGTTTCGAGTTTGATCTGGACCTGGACGGTCAGGCGGATCAAGTGCCCATGCTAAGCGGCAACCGGGCATTTCTGGCACTGGACCGTAACACGGATGGCAGCATCAACGATGGTTCCGAACTCTTCGGTGCTCGCTCGGGTAACGGATTCGCAGAACTCGCCCAATTCGATGAGGACGGTAACGGCTTCATCGATGAAGGGGACAGTGTTTTCTCCCGGCTGCGACTTTGGTCCCCTGGTGCAGAGGGCCAGGGATCACTCATGACACTGGCCAGCCAGAATATTGGCGCGATCTGGCTTAACGCGGCCGATACCGAGTTTTCACTGACACCCGGCATGACCGAAAACCAGCTTGGAGTGATCCGTTCAAGCAGTATTTTCCTATCAGAAGACGGTCGGGTTGGTACCGTTCAGCACGTTGATCTGAGTATTTGAAATCGCTTCCTCCAGCGACAATGTCCGTATTCAGCACCTGTCAAGGCTTTTCCTTGCACTCCACTGACCGGTAGAATAGGCGCCCGCCCGCTCATCTGACGACAATGGATGCCGGGACTCTTCTCCGGTAGTGGTGACTGATGTTTGCAAACCTGTTCAAGCCAAGATGGCGTCATTCAGATCCTGAAGTGCGCTTAAATGCCATCAGCAAACTCTCTCCGGAACAGCCGGAGCAGGCCAGTATCCTGCGTCAGCTGGCCCTGCACGACAGCAGCCGACAGGTGCGTGTCGTGGCGGTCAGTCGCCTGAGCGATACTGACACCCTGCTCGATATACTGTCACAGTCGACTGATCCTGATGTACGCGAGCAGGCAGGCTTGCGCGTCAGTGAGTGCCTGCGTGAGCACTCTTCGGAATGTCTGGGTGAACTGCTGAAGCAGCTGGATGACGTGGATGTTCGCACTCAAATCATTCTCAATGTCAGCAATGAACAACTGCAGCAGTGTGCGCTGAACAGCATTGAGGATGAAGCCATTCTGATGCAGGTGGCTCTGAATGCACGCTTGGCGACCATGCGACGCGATGCCGCCCAGCGGGTGGAGCGTGCCGACCTGCTGGAAAACCTGCAACGGCAAAGTCGTGGCCGTGACAAAACCGTACACCGCATCAGTCGCGATAAACTCAATCGCTTACGGGAGCAAGCCAGGCTTGAAGCCGAGCATGCGGAGCGCCGTGCCCAGTTGCTGACTCAACTCGAGCAGCTGGCAAAGGGGGCCGATCTTCAGTTTCTTTCCGCACGTACTCAGGCGCTGATTAAAGAATGGCGGCAGTTGCCTGCTGCCGACCGTGACAGTGATAAGCGCTTTGAGCAATTGCGACAGCAAATAGAGGCTCGACTGAACGAAGCCGATGCCAATGAACGCAGGATTCAGGAGCGCCAGCAGCAACAGCAGCAAGACCGACTGGCGGCTGAGCAGCTGGTGCAAGAGCTTCAGGCTCTGACACAGGACACTCAGGCTCAGATGGAAGGGCTGATTGCTCTGCAGCAGCAGTGGCAGAATCTGGATAGCCTGTCAGAGCTGGAACCTCAGCTGATACAGCAATGGCAACACCTGTATCAGAGCGCTGAACGATCCATTTCGGCGCGTGAACGTGTAAGCCAGCAAGCACCCCACATCGAGTCCCTTCTGTCGAAGCCGGATGCAGATCCTGAACAGACCTTGCGCCGTGCCAGGCGGCTGTTGCAGTCCGTTGACTGGCCAGACACATTGCCCCTGCCGGATCTGCTGAGTGCTCTTCAGACGCGGATCGAGCAACTGCAGCAGAGCGTTAATCAGCGCCAGGCTGAGTCCAGCCAATTGGAGAGCGAATTCCTGCAGCAACTGCAAATGCTGGAGCAACGGCTGGAACAGGGTGAGATCACAGCAGCGGAATCCTTGCATTCTGAAATTACGAAACGACTGGAGGCGATTGCCAGCCCATCTGAAGCACTGGAGTCGCACTACCGCCTGCTGACGGCCAGACTGGCAGAACTCAAGGATTGGCAGGGCTTTGCGGCCAACGGCAAGAAAGAAAACCTGTGCCAGCAGATGGAATCATTGATAGGGGCCGATCTGCCTGCTCAGGCGCTGGCTGACCAGATTCGTGCGTTGCAGCAGGAGTGGAAAGAAGTGGATCACGGTGACCCCGTGCATTCGCAAAAACTCTGGAAGCGCTTTCATGATGCCGGTGAAAAGGCCTATGCCCCCTGTCAGCAGTGGTTTGCAGCCCAACGCCAGAAACGTGAGCATAACCTTCAGCAGCGCCGCGAAATTTGTGAACAGCTGACCCGGTTCATCAGCGGCATGGACTGGGATCAGGCCGACTGGCACGCCGTTGAAGCGATCAGCCGAACGGCCCGCGAAGAGTGGCGTCAGTTCTCCCCGGTTGATCGCGCCCCTGGAAAGCCGATACAGCAACAGTTCAACAGTCTGCTGCGTGATCTGGATGGTCGTATCCGTGCCCATCGGCAGTCCTGTGCTGATCTGAAAGAGCAGATTATCGCGCGAGCCACCGAGCTGGCTATGGCCGATGATGTCGAAGCCGCCGCGCAGGAGGCCAAGCAGCTTCAGCAACAATGGAAGGCCGCCGGCGCCACGTTCCGCAGCCGTGAACGCACACTCTGGCAGGCATTCAGAGAGCAGTGCGACCTCATTTTCAGTCGCCTCAAACAGGCACGCAAACTGCAGGCCACGCAGACAGCGGCACAACCGCGTGAGGCTAGACTCGGCGAAGCGCCGCTGGAAGCACTGCAGCGCCTTGCCCAGTTGGCAGAACAGGCCGAGGAAGAACTCGCGGAAACCGGACGCTCCGAAACCCTCTCGACCCTGCTGACCGAAGCGGTTACCGGCCCGTCACCGGGAGCGGTATGGCGCGAACGCATTGGTCAACGACTGGAGGCTATTCGCCTGATCAGTGCCGGAAGCCGTTCCATCGAACAGCAGTTGGGACTGTCTGAATCCCAGGCCCGCGAGCTGTGCATTCGGCTGGAAATTCTGCTGGGACAGCCAACGCCTGAGGAAGACGAGCTGCTGCGGATGGAGTACCAAATGGAACGCCTTGGTCAGGCACTGGCGGAACAGGACGACGAGCCATCTGAAGCGGCGCTGCAAGCCCTTGAGCTGGAATGGCTGACACTGCCGTTTGCCTGGCAGTTTGTTGACCTGCAGCGACGCTTTGCTGCAACACTGGCAGCCGCCTAGACAGGCCGGGGAGGTCACTGAAGCCTCCCCTTCCCGGTCACTGTCCCTCGTTTTCTGATTTTCTGGCGCGACGGCTGCGAGTACGACCTGCGGCATAGGCGGAGCCCAGTCCCAGTGTGACCAGTGCCACCAGCCCCCATGGCCCCTCCAGCGCGTGTACCATGGAGTGAGCCATCTCGCCAAGAAAGCCGGAAATATCATGGCTGGAATGGGCCTGCGCCACGGCCGGCAACAGTGTGGCAATTGTAATCAGTGCTTTTTTCATCGTTATCCCCTTCATATTTGCATTCGCTCACACCACCGCACGGGCCGGCGGCAGGGTTTTGGCTTCCAGCATGCCTTCGCTGATAATGAAACCGATAATATCATCCAGCCCTTCGGCTTTTTTTAGATTGGCAAAAATGAATGGCCGATCACCTCGCATCTTGCGCGCATCCCGGTCCATCACCTCCAGCGAGGCCCCCACCAGCGGTGCCAGGTCGGTTTTGTTGATGATCAACAGATCGGACTTGGTGATCCCAGGGCCGCCCTTGCGCGGAATCTTGTCGCCGGCCGATACATCAATCACATAGATGGTCAGATCAGACAGCTCGGGGCTGAACGTGGCGCTCAGGTTGTCACCACCGCTTTCGACAAACACCACATCCAGCTCACCGTGGCGCGCCACCAGCTGGTCGATCGCCGCCAGATTCATCGAGGCGTCCTCACGGATGGCCGTATGCGGACAGCCGCCGGTTTCGACCCCGATAATGCGGTCGGCCCTCAATGCTTCATGCTCGGTGAGGAATTTGGCATCCTCCTGAGTGTATATATCGTTGGTCACCACGGCGATATCGTAATACTCGCGCATTGCGGCACAGAGCGAGCGCAGCAACGCCGTCTTGCCGGAGCCCACAGGCCCCCCTACTCCCACTCGCAATGTCTGTTTCGGTTTGCTCATGTTGGTTTCCTCTTCTCAACGGCGGCTCTTCAAGAGCGAAACAGCCGTGAATACTGTGTTTCGTGACGGCTGCTGGCGATTGCCAATGCGGGCAGGCCTGCTCCGATAAAATCTTCTTCAACGTTTTTTGCGATCTCGATCGCCTGTGGCAGTAAGGGTTGCAGGTCATTCAGCAGCTGCTGTGCCTGCGTCTGTCCCAGTGGCACCAGCTTGGTAGCGGCGGCCACCTGATTTTCCAGCCAGGACCAGCCCAGTCCCAATGCGGCGGCATCAAACTCTAGCCCCCAGTGTTTCGCGGCAAATCCGAACAGCACGATGAAACTGACCTCCTGCTGCAGCACCTGTGGCACGTCAATGCCCAGGTTCTTCAGCACTCGTCGCAGGGCTTCGCCCATGGCACTGTCGGTCAAGCGCAACTCTCGGGTTTCACGGCACGCCAGCGAGAGATCGTTCAATGCCAGCCAGCGCGCTTCCACGTCACCCTGCATCGCCAGCCGCAGCAGCGGCAGATCGGTGTGTGCCACACCCTGCAGCAGTTGCAGCTGCAACCATGACTCAACCTGCTCTGCGTTTCGCACCCAACCGGCGTCGATGGCATATTCCATCCCCTGCGAGAAGGCGTAACCGCCCACCGGCAGGCTGACGCTGCTCAGCTGCAACAGACGCAGCAGGGCATGGTCAGTGGTCGTGATGGTGCGCATGGCCATGGGCATAGGCTCCGGATTCCGGCATGAAGACCGCTTCGCCCTGCCGGGTTTCCAGCCCCAGCAGCTGCAGCATCTCCTCCAGTACATGATCCGGCTTGATTCTCAGCCAGCGATCACCCACTTCAATGCGCACATGGCGGTTACCGAGGTGGTAACAGGCCCGTGCAAAGGTGTTCCAGTCGTCACAGCGCGCTTCCAGTACCGGCTCTTTGGCCCCTTCGACCAAAATGTGACGCCCGCAGGATGATTTCAGATATTCACCAACGCGCAGCGGCTTGCCCCGCTCCAGGAAGACACGCACCTCTTCACCGGTATCACTGACCAGCTTCAACCGGCCACGGTCACGCTGATCATGGGTCAGGCTCACTTTCGCCGCGATGGGGGCATGGCAATGGGTGCCCAGCCGTTCATGGATTTCAAACATGCGTCTCTCCTTAAAAGAGGCTGTATCGCTGCGCCAAGGGCAGCACATCAGCGGGCTCACAGGTCAGCAGCTCGCCGTCAGCCCGCACCTCATAGGTTTGCGGGTCCACCTGAATGTCCGGCTGCCAATCATTCAGTATCATGTCGGCCTTGCTGATGTTGCGGGTATTGCCACAGGCAACCAGACGTCGACTCAGCCCCAGCTGTTCACGCAAACCGGACTCCAGGGCTGCCTTGCTGACGAAGGTGACGGAGGTTTGTGCCGCCGCCTTGCCCTCGGCACCGAACATGGGCCGGTAGTGCACCGGCTGCGGCGTCGGGATGGAGGCATTGGGATCGCCCATAGGCGCCGCCGCAATCATGCCCCCCTTGATAATCATCGCCGGCTTGATGCCGAAAAATGCCGGCTTCCAGAGCACCAGATCCGCCAGTTTGCCGGGCTCGATGGATCCCACTTCATGAGCCACACCATGGGTGATCGCCGGATTGATGGTGTACTTGGCGACATACCGGCGCGCGCGAAAATTATCGGCTCCCAGTGCCCTGTCTTCCGGCAACAGCCCGAACTGGCACTTCATCTTGTGCGCCGTCTGCCAGGTCCGCGTCACGACTTCGCCCACACGTCCCATCGCCTGAGAGTCGGACGAAATCATGCTGAAGGCGCCGCGATCATGAAAAATGTCCTCTGCCGCGATGGTCTCCTTGCGGATGCGGGAGTCGGCAAAGGCCACGTCCTCGGAAATATTGCTGTCCAGATGGTGGCAGACCATCAGCATGTCGAGATGCTCATCCACGGTGTTGACCGTGTACGGGCGAGTGGGATTGGTCGATGAGGGCAGTACATTGGGATAGCCTGCTGCACGGATGATATCCGGCGCATGGCCACCACCGGCCCCTTCGGTGTGATAGGTGTGGATGACGCGATTCTTGAACGCCCCCAGGGTGTCATCCACAAAGCCGGACTCGTTCAGAGTATCGGTATGGATCGCCACCTGCACATCGTACTCTTCGGCCACACTCAGACAGCAGTCGATGCTGGCCGGTGTGGTCCCCCAGTCCTCATGCAACTTGAGGCCACAGGCACCGGCATCCAGCTGTTCACGCAGCGCTTCGGGGCGACTGGCGTTGCCCTTGCCGAGAAAGCCCAGATTCATCGGCATCTGGTCGGTGGCCTGCAGCATCTTGCCCAGATACCAGGGCCCCGGCGTACAGGTGGTGGCCTTGGTACCGGTGGCAGGGCCCGTTCCACCGCCGATCATGGTGGTCACGCCGGACATCAGCGCCTCTTCCACCTGTTGCGGGCAAATGAAGTGGATATGGGCATCAATGCCACCGGCCGTCAGAATGCAGCCTTCGCCCGCGATCACTTCAGTCCCCGGGCCAATGACGATATCGACACCATCCTGAATATCGGGGTTGCCCGCCTTGCCGAGGGTATGAATCCGCCCCTCCTTCACGCCCACATCGGCCTTGACGATGCCCCAGTGGTCCAGAATGAGGGCGTTGGTAATCACCAGATCCATGGCCGTGTCGTTAGTCACCTGACTCTGTCCCATACCGTCACGGATCACCTTGCCACCGCCGAATTTCACTTCGTCGCCGTAGGTGGTGTAGTCCTTTTCGACCTCAATCCAGAGTTCGGTGTCGCCCAGTCGTACCCTGTCCCCAACCGTGGGGCCGAACATCTGGGCATAGCTGTGTCGATCCATTTTGGCCATCAGTTGTGCCCTCCTGCTGAGCTTCCGCCTGCTGCAGTGTCCAGCGGTCCCATCACCTCGCCACGGAAACCGTAGATGGTACGGCTGCCGGCATACTCGACCAGTTCCACTTCCCGGCCCTGTCCAGGCTCGAAGCGCACGGCGGTACCGGAGGCGATATTGAGGCGATAGCCACGGGCCGCGTCACGCTCAAACACCAGTGCCGGGTTCACTTCGTAAAAATGGTAGTGAGAGCCGACCTGTACCGGTCGATCACCATGATTTTCCACCCGCACGCGGATGGTCTTGCGACCAACGTTCATTTCAATCTCGCCGGCGGCTGTCTGAATCTCTCCGGGAATCATGGGATTCTCCTCCTCACACAATCGGCTGATGCACGGTGACCAGCTTGGTACCGTCGGGAAAGGTCGCTTCTACTTGCACCTCGTCAATCATCTCCGGCACGCCCTCCATCACCTGATCGGCGCTGAGCAGGGTCTTGCCGTAGCCCATCAGCTCCGCCACGGTACGGCCATCACGGGCGCCCTCCATGATTTCCATGGAGATGTAGGCCACCGCTTCCGGGTAGTTCAGCTTCAGGCCACGGTTCAGGCGACGCTCCGCCAGTAACGCTGCCGTGAATATCAGCAGCTTGTCTTTCTCTCTTGGCAGCAGTTCCATCAGTTTCTCCTCCAGCCCACCTGCTGTGGGTCTGTTCAATTCAGGTCGCCCAGATGCGTGGGGCGCAGGCCTCACGGCCGATAAGATCTGGTCGAATCAGGCCCCAGCACTGCTCCAGACACAGTCGGGTGCGCTCCGAGCAACACCCCAATGTTCGGATCAGCAGAAACTCGCCACTCAGGCTCACGCCCGCCAGCAGCTCATCTCGCTCGCAACACGCCCGCAGCGGCTCCAACAGTGGCTCAGCCTGCTCCGGCGTAAACGGCCCCGCTACCAGCAGCCCGCTCACCGGCTGTCCTTGCAAGCCTGCCTTTCCCATCAGCAACGCCGGGCTTTGCCCATCGATCATCAGCTGTTCGCGCAGCAGGATGCGGCCTTCCCGGCGAATCTGCAGCCGTTGCTGCAGCTCACCTCGGCCAAAGCCCTCGCCCTGTGCCGGCAGCCCAAGACTGGTCACTTCCCAGCCGATAAAGCTGGCATTTGTGGCCAGTTCCACATCCACTTCCAGCCGTGTGCGAGCATCCGGGTAGAGAATGGTCTCCAGCGGCAGCCACTCAAGGCTGCAGCCCTCACCCACCTCCAGTCGCACGCGCTGGTGTTGCAGGGTACGGTCGGGACGGGCGCGGTAAACGCGGCCGGCTCCGGGGGTGGTGATCAGTGCCGCCGTGTTCGGCTCCAGACGCGCCTCAATCTCCAGCAGGTCGCCAGAGACCATCCCGCCCGGAGGATGCAGCAGGTACAGATGTGCAAGGTCAGGACCTTCCGGGTAGAAGGGCTTCTGCAGATGCAACGGGCCGAGGCGCTCGGCACTGGCGACACGGCTGCCACGGGGAGTGCGCTTGATGCCCAGCGACAGACGGGCATGCCAGCGCGAGGGCACTGTGGTGCCGTTGTCCGAGCCTGGTCGTGGCATCAGCGGCATGTTCATCCTGTGCTCCTCAGACCGCCAGATACTGACGAATCAGCTCATCATTGAGGTTGTCCATGCGATCCGCCGCGACAATCCGCCCCTTTTCCATCAGGCGGAACTCCTTGCCGACACGTCGGGCAAAGCCGAGCTTCTGCTCCACCAGGATCACGGTCAGCCCCTCCTCCTCGTTGAGTTTGAGGATGACGTCGCCAATCTGTTTGACGATGTTGGGCTGGATGCCCTCGTTGGGCTCATCCAGAATCAGCACCTTGGGATCGAGCACCAGCGCACGGCCGATGGCCAGCTGCTGTTGCTGACCGCCGGACAGATCTCCGCCACGACGGTGCATCATCTCGCCCAGTACCGGGAACAGCTCAAAGATCTTGTCGGGAATATCCCTTGCCTTGTCCTTGCGGATCGGCAGACCGATACGCAGGTTTTCCTCCACCGTCAGCAGCGGAAAGATGTCACGCCCCTGAGGCACATAGCCAATACCGGCACGGGCACGATATTCGGCTGGACGCGTGTGCAGCGCCTGCCCTTCCATCAGGATCTCGCCGCTCTGAATCGGCAGCAGCCCCATCAGGCACTTGAGCAGGGTGGTCTTGCCGACCCCGTTGCGGCCCATGATGCAGGTACAGGACCCCTGCTCTATTTCCAGATCCAGATCCCAGAGGATCTGGGTACCGCCATAGAGCTGGTTTACATTGCGGATGGAGATCATGCGTCCTCTCCCAAATACACTTCGATGACGTCACGGTTGTTCTGCACCTGCTCCATGGTGCCCTCGGCCAGAACCGTGCCTTGATGGAGTACGGTGACGGTACGGGCGATACTGCGCACGAACTCCATGTCGTGTTCCACCACCACAACGGTGTGCTCGCCCGCCAGTGAGGTCAGCAGTTCAGCGGTTTTTTCGGTTTCTTCCGCCGTCATGCCGGCCACCGGCTCGTCAATCAGCAGCAGTCGGGGTTCGGCCACCAGCAGCATGCCGATCTCCAGCCACTGCTTCTGACCGTGCGACAGTGCACCGGCTCGCATGAAGCGCTGATCCTTGAGGCCGATGGTCTCCAGTACCCTGTCGATAAGATCCAGCTCGCGTGGGGCCAGCCGCGCCATCAGCGTTTGCCAGATCCCCTTGGCTGTCTTCAGCGACATCTCCAGGTTGTCGAATACCGTGTGCGCCTCGAATACCGTCGGCTTCTGGAACTTGCGACCGATGCCCAGCTGGGCAATCTCCGGCTCGGATTTTTCCAGCAGGTTGATGGTCTGGCCAAAGTAGACACTGCCCTGGTCGCAGCGCGTTTTGCCGGTGATGACGTCCATCAGGGTGGTCTTGCCGGCCCCGTTGGCACCGATCAGGCAACGCAACTCGCCATCATTGATGTACAGATTGAGATCATTCAGGGCCTTGAAGCCATCAAAGCTGACACTCAACCCTTCCACATACAGCAGCACCTGATGCGATACATCGACCGGGGCTGCCGGCGGGATCAGAAAGGGCCAGACGCGATCGGGGCGCATCAGTTCGCGCGCGTTGTCCAGTGCGGTCATGAGTGCACCTCCTGTTTTACTGCCTTGCCGGCGTTGTTGTTACGACGCGCTGCCAACTGTCCTCGCAGCCCGACCAGCCCCTTGGGCAGATAGAGCGTTACCAGAACGAAGAGCGCCCCCAGTGCAAACAGCCAGCCTTCCGGCATGATGGCGGTAAAGCGGGTCTTGGCGTAGTTGACCAGCAGCGCACCGATAACCGCGCCATACAGCGTGCCGCGCCCACCCACCGCAACCCAAACCACCACTTCGATGGAGTTGAGCGGCGAGAACTCGCCCGGGTTGATGATGCCGACCTGAGGTACGTAGAGCGCACCTGCCATGGCCGCAATCAGGGCGGAAAAGACGAACAGCCATACTTTGTAGCGGTCGGTGCGGTAACCCAGGAAACGGGCACGGGCCTCGCCGTCACGGATCGCCACGATCACCTTACCCATGCGGGACTTGAGAATCAGATGACTGATGACATACACCGCGCAGAGCACCAGCGCCGTGGTGACAAACAGGGCCACGCGGGTGGTATCGGACTGCAGATCGAACCCCAGAATCTCCTTGAAGTCGGTCAGACCGTTGTTGCCGCCAAATCCCATCTCGTTGCGAAAGAAGGCGAGCATCAGCGCATAGGTCAGCGCCTGAGTCATGATCGACAGGTAGACACCGGTCACACGGGAGCGGAATGCCAGCCAGCCGAACACGAACGCCAGCAGCCCGGGCACGGCCAGCACCATCAGCATGGCAAACCAGAACTGGTCCATGCCCATCCAGTACCAGGGCAGGCTGTCCCAGTTGAGGAACACCATGAAGTCCGGCAGATCCGGGTTGCCGTACACGCCGCGATCACCGATCTGGCGCATCAGGTACATGCCCATGGCGTAGCCGCCAAGCGCGAAGAACGCCCCGTGGCCCAGACTGAGGATGCCGCAGTAACCCCAGATCACATCCACCGCCAGCGCCAGCATCGCATACGAGAGATACTTGCCCAACAGGGTGATGGTGTAGGTACTGACGTGCAGCGGCGAGCTTTCCGGCAGCATCAGGTTGGCCATGGAGGCCAGCGTGGTGACGCCAAGCAACACGATCACGAATGGCAGTACCCGATTACCGGGGGTACGACCGGCGGCAAATAGCTGAGTCAGCCAGTTCATTCAGCCGCCCTCCCTTTCTGCGGGAAGAGTCCCTTGGGACGCTTCTGGATAAACAGGATGATGAAGACCAGCACCAGAATGCTCGCGAGGACGGCACCGGTAACCGGCTCCAGGAACTTGTTGGCAATACCCAGCGAGAACGCCGCAACGAGCGTGCCCCACAGATTGCCCACGCCACCAAACACCACCACCATGAAGGAGTCGATGATGTAGGACTGGCCCAGATTTGGCCCCACGTTGGTCAGCTGGCTCAGCGCCACCCCGGCGATGCCGGCGATACCGGAGCCCAGGCCAAAGGTCAGCGCATCAACGCGACCGGTGGGAATCCCCATGGATTTGGCCATGCTGCGGTTCTGTGAAACGGCCCGCACGTTAAGCCCCAGCGAGCTTTTCTTCAGCAACATCATCAGTGCAAAGAACACCAGCAGCGCGAAGGCGAGGATATAAAGACGGTTCAGCGTCAACGACAGGACCGGGTTGATCTCCCAGGAGCCGCTCATCCATTCGGGCGATGCCACCTGACGGTTCAGTGGCGAAAACACCGTCCGGACCAGCTGCTGCAGGATCAGACTGACCCCGAAGGTTGCCAGCAGGGTTTCCAGCGGGCGACCGTGCAGATGACGGATTACCAGACGTTCCAGCAGTACACCGGCCATGCCGGACACAACGAAAGCGGCCGGAATCGCGACCCAGAGCGAATATTCGATATGGTTCGGCATCAACAGCTGTACCACGTAAGTGGTGTAGGCCCCCAGCATGATCATCTCGCCGTGAGCCATGTTGATCACGCCCATCACGCCAAAGGTAATCGCCAGACCAATCGCCGCCAGCAACAGCACCGAGCCGAGGCTCAGGCCAAAAAACAGCTGGTCGATGAAGGCGTAGAACTCGACCTTCTGCTCGATTCCAACCAATGCCTTTTGCGCAGCCTGCTGTACCTGAGGGGAAGGGTCGTTGTCGGCAATACGGTTCAGCGCGTTGCGCACATCACCTTCAAGGCTGCCTTCCAGCTGGCCGATCGCTTCGATGCGGTCCGACGCTTCTGCAGCGGTATTGAGGCGGTTCAGGGCCAGCGCCATGTCCATCACCTCACGGACGCTCGCGGCGCTTTCATTCAGGCGCGCCTCACGGATGACACTGAGGGTATTCGCATCCAGGTCAGACAACAGCGCACGCACGGCGCTTTCACGCACCGATGCACTGGCGGAGCCCAACTGAAGGCGTGCGATGGCATCACGCAGATGGCCGCGCAGACGGTTGTTGACGCGAATTTTCTTGATATCACGACTGGACAGCGGTTCGATTTCCACACCGCTGAGCATGTCGATGAAGGTGTCCTTGCCCGCCGATTCGGTGACCGCAATCACCTGTCGGCTGGACTTGATGAAATACAGATCCCCCTCCAGCAGATGGAGAAACAGTGGTTGCACCGCCTCCCCCCCTTCAGCTTCCAGGGTTTCGAGCACCGGTATCGTCTGGCTCAGGGACGCTTCGGTCAGCGCCTCCAGATGCGGCGCCAGCTCGGGTGGCAAGGGTTTTTCGGCGGCCATTGCCGACAACGACAGCAGCAGGCCGAAGCAGTAACAGCAGATCGCCAGTAATCGTTTCACGGGGTCACTCCAGAAATTGTGCAGGCGGCCCCGTCAGACGGGGCCGCTGAGAGTCGATGGATCAGTTGGCCTGACCACCACAGGACTGGGTTTCCACGTTGTAGTTGCCGCATGTGATCGGAGCGGTCCAATCAGCAATCAGACTCTTGGAGCCCGGCAGGAAGTCGGACCAGGCATCGCCCGCCACCACACCTTCGGTCTCCCAGACCACCTCGAACTGACCATCATCCTGAATTTCACCGATCAGCACCGGCTTGCTCAGATGGTGGTTCTTGTTCATCACGGCAATGCCACCGGTCAGGTTGGGCACTTCCTGGCCGATCATCGCCTGCTCGACCGCGTCAACATCGGTGGTCCCTGCAGCCGTTACTGCCTGCGCCCACATGTTGAAGCCGATATAGGTGGCCTCCATCGGGTCGTTGGTCACACGTGATTCATCACCGGTAAAGGCATGCCATTTCTGGATGAACTCGCTGTTCAGGTCGTTATCCACGCTCTGGAAGTAGTTCCAGGCGGCCATGTGACCGACCAGCGGTGCGGTATCAATACCGGACAGCTCTTCCTCACCCACGGAGAAAGCGACCACCGGGATATCCTCTGAAGAGACGCCCTGGTTGCCCAGTTCCTTGTAGAACGGCACGTTGGCATCGCCATTGATGGTGGACACCACCGCGGTCTTCTTGCCGGCCCCGCCGAATTTCTTGATATCGGAGACAATCGACTGCCAGTCGGAGTGACCGAAGGGCGTGTAGTTGATCATGATGTCCTCTTCCGCCACACCCTTGGACTTGAGGTAGGCTTCGAGGATCTTGTTGGTGGTGCGCGGATACACGTAGTCGGTACCGGCCAGTACCCAGCGCTCAACACCCAGCTCGTTCATCAGGTAATCCACCGCCGGGATCGCCTGCTGGTTGGGAGCCGCACCGGTGTAAAAGACGTTTTTGGAGGACTCTTCGCCCTCATACTGCACCGGATAGAACATCAGGCCGTTCAGCTCTTCCAGTACCGGCAGGACAGACTTGCGGGATACCGAGGTCCAGCAGCCGAAGATGACATCGACCTCTTCCTGGGTCAGCAGCTCACGCGCTTTCTCGGCAAACAGCGGCCAGTTCGAGGCCGGGTCCACCACGACCGGCTCAAGCTGTTTGCCCAGCAGTCCGCCCTTCTTGTTCTGTTCCTCGATCATCATCAGTACGGTGTCTTTCAGCGTGGTTTCGCTGATCGCCATGGTGCCTGACAGCGAGTGCAGCACACCCACCTTGATGGTATCCGCCGCCAGAACATTGAAGGACAGAGAAGAAACGCCAATCGTCAGAGCAACGCCGGCAGCCAGTGATTTGATCTTCATTGCAGTACCCCCTTTGGTTCCGCATCCGTGCAGTGCGGGCGAAACCTTCGTTATCGGTCAGGCCTCGACGAGGCCGGGAAAACAACTCAGTGCCTGACCGATTATTCCCAAGGGGGACAAGAGGGGGTATGCGCGCAATGACGCAGAGGGGTACGTCAAATGACGTAGTGGCTACCCATGCAGGTTACCAGAGATCGCCAAAACGCTCTCTGTGACACAGATACAGCCTCAGCTCAAACTCCAGCTGATGGTAGTCCGGCTCCATGTGACAGCAGAGATTGTAGAACGCCTTGTCGTGCGCCTTTTCGCGCAGATGCGCCAGCTCATGCACCAGAATCATGCGCAGAAACGGCTCAGGCACCTTGCGAAACAGCGAGGAGATCCGAATCTCGTTTTTCGATTTCAGCTTCTTGCCCTGCACACGCGAAGCATAGGTATGCAGCCCCAGCGCATTGTTGATGATGTGAATTTTGTCATCGTAGATCACCTTGCTGATCGGCGACGAGCTGCGCATGTACTGGTTTTTGATCCCCTGCGCATAGTCATACAGAGCCCGTTCGGACGCGAGATCATGTGCCTGAGGATACTTTTTCAACAGCCAGGTCCCGGACTTCTCGCTATCCAGCAACGCCTGCGCCTGCTGCTGAACCTGCGGGCTGTAGCCCTTCAGGTAACGGAACAGGTCGGTCTTGTCGTTCATGGGCTCTCCATTCTGGCAGCGTTGCAGGGTCAGGGGCCACACATTTTACCGCCATGTCCTGCAAACGGGAAAAGCGACTACGGCTAAACCGCTTTGCGCAGTATTCAGACAGCACGGTTCGCAGTAAAATCGCCAGCTTTAAGATCACTATCGGAGTAAGCAGCGCATGGGCAGAGCGTATCAGAACCGCAAAGAGTCGATGGCCAAGACCTCGGACATGAAGGCCAAGCTCTACAGCCGTTACGGGCGCGAGATCTACGTCACGGCCAAGTCGGGCGGAACCGACCCCGATGGTAACCTGGCGCTGCGCGGCCTGATCGATCGCGCGAAAAAAGAGCAGGTTCCCGGGCACGTGATTGAAAAGGCACTCGACAAGGCCAAGGGCGGCGGCGGCGAAGACTACTCCCCGGCGCGTTACGAGGGTTACGGCCCCGGCGGCTGCATGGCGATCATCGAATGTCTGACCGATAACCCCAACCGTACCTTCGGCGACGTGCGCCAGGCGTTCACCAAGACCAAGAGCAAGATCGGTACTCAGGGCAGCGTCAGCCACATGTTCGATCACTGCGCCATCTTCGTGTTTGCCGGCGATGACGAAGAAGCCGTGCTTGAAGCGTTGATGGAAGCGGATGTAGACGTTACCGATATCGAGAATGAAGACGGCAAGATTTCGGTCTTTGCCCCCAACACCGAATATTTCAAGGCGAAGACCGCCCTGATCGAGCGCTTCGGCGATATCGACTTCGATGTCGATGAGATCCAGTTCATCCCACAGAGCTACACCACCCTCAGTGGCGATGATGTGGCGATGTTCGACAAGTTTCTGGCGATGCTGAACGATCTGGATGATGTCCAGCAGGTTTACCACAACGTCGAGCAGTGATTGGATTGACGCACACGTCCGGTAATGCGGGTTAGAAGAGGAGGTGTCATGGCGCCTCCTCTTTTTTATTCATCTCAACACTCTCCTCCCCTCTGCAGTTCTGCAGCACCAGGCAGGCGTGTTCAACGTACTTCAGGCCGGATTCAACCGGGCCAGCATCACAGAACAGCCCCAGTCACTGAAAAGTAACCTGTTGCATCTGGGCTGACATGCCTGCATGGTTTCAGGACTTCGATACAACACCAATAAGACAATCGGGGGGCAGCATGGCTCTGAAACAGATACGCGCGTTGACATTCGATACCGGCGGGACCGTTCTCGACTGGCACAGCGGCTTCAAATCCGCCTTTCAACAGGTTGGCACGCGCCATGGCCTTGAGCGGGACTGGGGCCTGATCACCAACGAACTGCGTCGTCTCTCCATGCAGCTGATGCTCAATCTTGGTGAGTTTGCAAAACCCGACTACCGTTTTGATGATGCCCATCGCAGGGTGCTGGATGAGCTGATTGAGGAATTCGAGCTGCAGGCGTTCGATGAAGACGATCGTCATCTGATTGCCTATGAAGCCCCGCATCGCTTTGATTGCTGGCCGGACTTCCCTGCCGCACAGGCCAGGCTCAGGGAGCAGTTCATTGTTGCCTCCTTCACCATTCTCAGCTATCGCCTCATTATCGATACGGCCCGCCAGAACAAACTGAACTGGGACGCGGTGTTTTCCTGTGAGGGTATCGGCAAGTACAAGCTGCTGCCGGAAGCCTATCAGGCAGTCACCGAATACCTGCAACTGGCACCGGAAGAGTGCTGCATGGTGGCCTGCCATGAATATGACCTTGTTGCCGCACAGAAAGCCGGCTACCGCACTGCACTTGTACGCAGAGCCGACGAGTGGGGGCCGGGCTCGACACTACCCGAGCTGACCTTTACCCCGGATATTCTGGTGGACAGCTTTGATGAACTGGTCGCGGCGCTGGGGGCAGGCCATTTATAGCCCTACACAACTGTCTGGCCGAGAGGTGGGAATGGGTAAGCCCGTGCCTAAAAACCTGCGCCGCTGCCTGCTTTCAGCCATTTTTGTACCTTGGGAACGGGGTCGGCTAAGCGCACAGAGCGAGCGTTAGCGGTGGTGTAGCTGACTGTAGCTGCTTACAAGAAAGTCGCTGGGGCGTGTGAGAACCATTACAATATATCCGAGGTTTTATACAGAGTATTGAGTGTGGTACCTACTCGCATCTAGGCCCGTTGCCTGACAATCCAGCACTCTGGCAAGTTGGGATAAATGGCTAGATATCAGGCACTTCTGGCACAGAGTTGCGCAATACACCGCAATGTAAAGCGGTAAAATATGCATGCGCTGGATTAAGGTATTATCCACTTTAAAAATCAATTTACCTTGGTTAGGAAACTGAATGATATTTCAGGACAATTTCATCACACTGCTGGAGTCTTTGGGTTTTACCGAGAACAACTCCATTTACAGTAAGACCATTGGCTCAACCTCTTTAAGTGTCGATGTCACCAAGAAGACTATCCATTATCCAGAGTCTGACGGGTTGCTCGTGAATGAGCGTCAGACCTGTAACTTTTCGGCGAATGAAAATTTTGTTGTCTTTGAGTGCGTTCATCGTCTATTGGAAAAGGGCTACAAGCCTGAACACATTGAGCTGGAACCGAAATGGAAACTGGGTCGAGGTTCGAGTGGTGGTCGTGCTGATATTCTGGTCAAAGACAATTTCGGCAAGCCACTTCTCATCATCGAATGCAAGACCGCAGGTGCGGAATTTAAAAAAGCCTGGAACAAGACCCTACAAGATGGCGATCAACTATTCAGTTACGCCCAACAAATCAGCGAAACCCAGTTTCTCTGCCTCTATGCCTCAGATTTTGAAAACGCCGAGCTGAGCTACCAAAGCCACATCATTGCTCACCGTGATAACGACCAGTACCTGGTTGCAAATCCGCATTTCAAAACCTTCCGTAGCGTTACCGACGTCAAGGAGCGCTTCGCGGTCTGGCGCGATACTTACAAGCTCAACTTCACCACCAAAGGGATCTTTGAGGGCAGCATCCAGCCCTACCAGATCGGCAAGGACAAGTACTCCTTTGACGACCTGCACGCCATTTCCGCCTCGGACCAGCAGAAGAAGTACCACGAGTTCGCCACCATCCTGCGCCAGCACAATGTTTCGGGCCGGGAAAACGCCTTCGATAAGCTGGTGAATTTGTTTCTCTGCAAATTGGTGGACGAGATCGAAAACCCCGATGACCTCAAGTTTTACTGGAAGGGTGTGGCCTATGACAGCTATTTCGATCTGATGGATCGCCTGCAGCAGCTTTATCAGCAAGGCATGGACAAGTTTCTGGGGGAGGACATTACTTACATAAACCAGAACGATGTCAACAATGCCCTGCGTTTTATCCCCCAGAACCCTGACGCCACCCAGAGTGCGGTGTGGAACCTGTTCATTCAGCAGAAGTTTTTCACCAACAACGATTTTTCTTTTATCGACGTTCACAACGAGCGGCTCTTTTACCAGAATGCCGAAGTGCTGCTGAAAGTGCTGCAGATGTGGCAGGATATCAGCCTGACCAACACCAACGGCCACAACCAGTTTCTCGGCGACATGTTCGAGGGCTTCCTCGACCAAGGCGTCAAGCAGAGCGAGGGGCAATTCTTCACCCCCATGCCTATCTGCCGCTTCATTCTGATGAGCCTGCCGCTGGAAAGTCTGGTGCGCGACAATCCCACGCCGCCTATGGCCATCGACTACGCCTGTGGCGCGGGTCACTTTCTCACCGAACTAGCCCTACAACTGCAGCCTCTGCTCGAACAACACAAGCCCCAAGCCAACCCGGCTGAGTACCACAAGTCGATGATCGGCATCGAAAAGGAATACCGGCTATCAAAGGTCGCTAAGGTCTCCGCCTTTATGTACGGTCAGCAGGGTATCCAGATCTGCTACGGCGACGGCCTGGTCAACAGACACGAGGCATTTTCTGATATCCGCGACGGTCATTTCGACTTGCTGGTCGCCAATCCACCCTACAGCGTTCGCGGTTTCCTCGAAACCCTACCCGAGGAAGAGCGCAAGGCCTATTCACTCACAGACACCATCAACGATCCCGGAACGGCCAATAGCATCGAAACCTTTTTCGTCGAGCGGGCTAAGCAGTTACTGAAAAGCGGCGGCGTAGCCGCCATCATCCTGCCATCATCGATCCTTTCCAACGGTGGCTCCACTTACATCCGTGCCCGCGAAATTCTGTTGCAGTATTTCGATATAATTGCCATCGCCGAGTTTGGCAGTGGCACCTTCGGTAAGACCGGCACCAACACCGTTACCCTGTTCCTGCGCCGCAAGCCGACTCGGCCGGACACCGCCGCACACTACCGCGAACGGGTGATGGAGTGGTTCAGAGGCTGCTCCGCCAGCAAGCGCAAGCAGGTGATCTATCAGGATGGGCACCTGATAAAGCAGTATTGCGCCCATATCAACGTGCCTCTGGCAGACTACCAGAGTCTGCTGCGCGGCGAGATAGAGGGAAGCTGGAGGCAGCGGGAGCATTTCCAGTCTTACAACGATGCCTTTGAGAAAAGCACCGAACTGAAAAGTCTCAAAAAAACAAAGAAATTCAAGGCGCTGGGCAAGATCGAACAGACAACTGAAATCGCCAACCGTTACCTAGGCTATGTTCAGAACATCGAGCGCGATAAGCTCTATCACTTCTGTCTCGCCTCGGATCAGGCTAGTCCTGTGCTGATCATCCGTGGCCCGTCCGGAACCAAAGAGATCAAGAAGTTCCTTGGATACGACTGGTCCAGCGCCAAAGGGGATGAAGGCATCAAGCTGACAGAGGACGCCAGCGGCAAGCACATCACCACCCTGTACGATGGCCCGGATCACGGAAACCCTATGAGCTTTACCCGCGCCAACCCGACCAAGCTGAACAGCTACATTGCGGCGAATTTCGATGGGACACTCGGAACGATTCCGGCTGAGTTGAGCGAAATGGCCAATCCGGCGAGGCTGGTTGATATGTTGGATTTCACACGTGATGTCTTTGAAAAGCAACTTTCTCTGGTTCCCAAAGGCTCCCTTTTTCCCAAAAGCTCACGTTTTGCAAGTGAAAAACTTGTGAACCTTGCATCGCTACTGCGCCGAGGAAAGGCTACGAAATACGGCAAATCATCTATTCAGGTCATCAAATCCGGGCAAGCACGTGGCCACTTTGAATTCGACTTTACAGAAAAGCATTATGCGCAATCCGGCTTCAAATTAGATGAGAGACAACTGAAGCCGGGAGACTTGCTTATAAATTCAACCGGGAAAGGCACAGCGGGTCGCGTCACCTATTTTGAATTGCCCGGTACTTTTGTGGTGGATAGCCATGTCACAATTTTTCGGACGAACGAAAAACTTCATCCAAAATTTGGCCTCTACTCACTTGACCGAATCGGGTTCAAAACCTTGGAGAGCTTAGCACATGGCTCTAGCGGACAAGTCGAGCTTTCGCTTGACACCATAGGTCAAATCGAAATTCCTTTGCCGCCAATAAAAATTCAGGACGAAATTGTTTCTGAATGCGAAAAAATCGACACTGCTGTTTCGTCAGCCGGTAATGCAATAACAAAGGCATGGGCCAATATGGGCTCCGAAGTCGAGGCCATCTATGCTTCCACCGCCCCCCGTATCGAAATCGCAAAGCTGAGCACCAACATCCAATACGGCCTGAGCGAGAAGATGAACGAGGCCGGTATCGGCTACAAGATCTTCCGCATGAACGAGATCATTCAGGGGCGCATGGCGAACAATGGCGCGATGAAGTGTGCCGATATCAGCGCCGACGAGTTTGCCAAGTACCGGCTCAACAAGGGTGACCTTCTTTTCAACCGCACCAATAGCATCGAGCATGTCGGCAAGACCGGCCTGTTTGATCTGGACGGTGACTACTGTTTTGCCTCTTACCTGGTTCGCGTGGTGCCCGACACCAGTAAGGTCTTGCCGCTGTTCCTCGTCAAAATGATGAATTCCCCAGCCTACCAAGCCGAGGCCAAGGGTAAGGCTTCCAAGTCGATTAACCAGTCCAATATCAATGCCACCGTGATGAAAAATATCAAGGTGCCAGTGCCTTCTCTAGCTGAACAGAAGAAGTTTGTCTCCAAGGTCGAGGCACTAGAGAAGCAGATAGCCGCTGCCCAGGCAATCATCGACGACGCCCCTGCTCGCAAAGAAGCTGTGATGAAAAAATACCTATGAGGTGAAGCAATGACGAAATGAACAGCGTAGGTGTCTTATTTATTTGGGGGGAGGGTCATGCACTTGGTTTGCTGAATTGTTCATGCCTGCTGTGTGCCGTTAGCTCCGCCTGGCGCAGGCATACCTAATGTCTGCAATGGGCCAATACCCGCCTTTCAAGCAGGCACCCACTTTGGAACACAGGCACACGATCAGTACAGCAGGCTCAAGCACAGGGCATAAGCACACCCTGTCAGGCGGGGCTCAGCCTTTATTGGTACAATAGAGCCTGTTTTGACCTGATCAGAGAGACACGATATGGCGACCGCAGCCGCACTGCACATACTGGTAAAAACCGAGAAAGAGGCGCTGGATATTCTTGACCAGTTGAAGCAGGGGAAGAAGTTCGATGTGCTGGCCAAACGCCATTCCATCTGCCCGTCCGGCAAGCGTGGCGGGGATCTGGGTGAGTTTCATCGCGGTGACATGGTCAAGGCGTTTGACGATGTGGTGTTCAAGCGCCCCTTGCTCAAGGTACACGGCCCGATCAAGACCCGCTTCGGCTACCATTTGATCAAGACGCTGTACCGCAACTGATCACTCTCTGACCATGATCCGCAGCGCCACGCCTGCCGCTGCGGTTCGGTTCTCCACGCCCAATGACGGGTAGATCTGCTCCAGGTGCTTGTTGACCGTACGTGGACTCATGCCGAGGATCTCACCGATCTCTTTGTTCGTTTTGCCGTTGGCGATCCAGTACAGCACTTCCGCTTCACGTGTCGTCAATCCCAGCTGATGCTGCAACAGGGCGGGGCCCGTCCCCCGCTGCTCATCGACCAGCTTGAACAGATAGTCGCCGTTGCTCTGATGGCTGAGCAAGCGAACTGAAAGCGCATAGTCCAATCCGCGCAGGGCCAGCTGATCATTGACGGCGGGGCTGCGTCGCAGCCAGTCCGCCAGCTGGGGGCGCAACGACGTTTCAAGCCAGAGTTCACTGGCGTTGGCCCGTGACAGCAAGGCATGAGTCTGCGGCGTCGCCCACTGCACATGCCCCTCAGGCGCGACGGTCAGCAAATGCTGACCCGTAGTATCAAGGGCGGACTGGGCGGACTGGGTAAGCCGTGCATTGCCCAGATGGACGCGCATGCGGGCCAGCAACTCATCCGGATTGATCGGCTTGGTGAGGTAGTCCACCCCGCCGACATCCAGTCCTCGTACCACATGTTCGGTTTCGGTCAGCCCGGTCATGAAAATGACCGGGATCGCACACAGGGCGGGGTCCTGCTTCAGCGCCTGACAGGTTTCAAAGCCATCCATATGCGGCATGATCGCATCCAGCAGGATGATGTCGGGCCGGATACGGCGTGCGATGGTCATTGCCTGACGCCCTTCCAGCGCAACCAGCACGTCCATGCCGGCCTCTTCCAGCGCATCGTTGATCAGGCTGAGCGCATCCGGCGAGTCATCCACCACCAGCACGACATCACGTTGAGTCGCTTGAATTGTCATGAGGTCTGCTCCAAATACTCGGCCAGTTGTGCGAATTGCATCGAGTCCGCCAGTGTCTGCAGCTCTGCCAGAACCGTACGACTGACCAACTGTTCCCGTTCAATCTGCTCCAGTGCTTCACGTACCCCACGGCGAAAGCCGATCTCGGCGCTGCCCCTGAGTTCTCGAATAAGAGGATGATCCGGCAGTGATGAGGCCGTCAGGTCAGAGGGCGGTACCGGGGTGACGGGCTCGCTGACAGACGGCCCCAGAGTGACGGGTGTGCGAATCCAGTCCAGCTGCAAATAGTGCCCCACTCTTTCCAGCAACAGCTGGTTGCTGATCGGTTTGACCAGATAGTCATCATATACCGCCTCGCCCGCAGGCTGGCGGCGCTGCTCCTGCACGTCGGCCGACAGCATGAGGACCGGTACCTTGTGACCGGTTTTCCGCAACCGGTCGGCCAGGGTCAGGCCATCCATGCCGGGCATGGAAATGTCGAGCAGGAACAGATCAGGCGCTGTGCGTTGTACCAACTCCAGACAGTGGTGTGCATCATGGGCTTCCAGCACCTTGAACCCAAGAGGCATCAGCAGGTCGGCCAGAAGCCCCCGCAGCACCGGATCATCATCGACCACGCAGACCTGCCTGCGCGCACCCACATAGCCGCTGATCGGCTGCTGCACTTCCGGACGGGTTTCGGCGGCCTCGGCCCAAGGCAACATCAGTGACACCCGAAAGCAACTGCCCTTGCCGGGGTGACTCTCGACCTGCAGGTCGCCCCCCATGATTTCGGTCAGCAGCTTGACGATGGTCAGCCCCAGCCCAGTGCCAGGCAGGTTAGGCGTATCCGCATCCCGCACCCGCTCGAAGGGGTCAAAAATGCGTCCCAGATGGGCTGCGTCAATACCGATACCGGTGTCTTCAATGGAAAATTCCGCGACCTGATTGCGATAGCGAATGCGAAAGTGAACCTCACCTTCCAGGGTATATTTCACGGCATTGGACAGCAGGTTGATCAAGATCTGGCGCAGCCGTTTTTCATCCGTCATCACCACAGGCGGTAACGGATTCAATATCTCGCAGCTGAACCCTACCCGCTTCTGTGCTGCCTGAAAACTGAACATCTGCTCCAGCTGGGCCACCAGCTCCGGCAAAGCCACCGCGCTGCGGTTCAGCTCCAGTCGCCCTGCCTCAATGCGAGAGATGTCCAGCAGCCCCTCGATCAGGTCGGCCAGATACTGGCCACTGCGATGTATGATGCGCAGCCCTTCCCGGTCCTGCTTCTGCACGGTACTGCGCCCCTGCAGTAGCTGGGCATAGCCGATGATCGACTGCAGGGGCGTGCGCAGTTCATGACTGATGCCGGTCATATACCGGCTCTTGGCATCACTGGCTCGCTCTGCCAGTTCCTTGGCCGCCTGAAGCTCACGGTCGGTCTGTTCGTGGGCCTCGATCTCCTCAAGCAGCTTTCGTGTCTGTCGGTTGGACTCCTGCTGGGCCACAACTCGGCTCTCATGTGCCAGCAGGAACAGCCAGGCAACGACGCCGGACACGATCAGCAGCACAAAAAATAGAGCCCAGAGTGTTTCACCAACAAGGGCACTGCCGACCGCATCCCCCGGGTCCATCTGGCGGTGTATGACGGCCAGCAACGCGGCATTGAGCAGGTTGATGGTCAGCAGCAGGCCGACAAAGCGCCCCAGACGCGAGTTGATTTGGTTGACCAGCGTCTGGGGGAAAAACAGGCGCAGAAAGTCGACCATCTGCTGTGAAAAGCGGGCCTGTGGCTTGCAGCTGTCCAGACAGCGGGCATCGAGCGAGCAGCACAGTGAGCATATGGGAAGATCGTATGCCGGGCAGAAACTCAGGTCTTCCGTCTCGAAATGGTTTTCACACACGCCGCAACGGTGCTGCTCGGCCGGGCTGGTGACCTGCAGTAGCTTCAGCTCGTTCGACTCGCGAGCCAGATAGAAGCGCCCGTCCGTGAGCCATGCCAGCAAGGGTGCCATGAAAAAGCAGCAGCCCAGACTGATGAAATGACTCAGGGTGGAAGCCGTTTCGCCAAACACCCCCAGATAGGCCAGCATGCCGACCAGCACCGCGGTGCCCATTGAGCCAACGCCCACCGGGTTGATGTCATAGAGGTGGGCGCGCTTGAACTCGACATGTGCAGGGCTCAGCCCCAGCGGTTTGTTGATCATCAGATCAGCCGACAGTGAGCCCAGCCAGCTGACGGCAACAATGGCAAACACGCCCAGAATCGCTTCAAGGGCTTCGTAAATCCCCAGCTCCATCAGGATCAAGGCGATGGTGACATTGAACACCAGCCACACGACCCTGCCGGGATGGCTGTGCGTCAAACGGGAGAAGAAGTTGGACCAGGCAATGGAACCGGCATAGGCATTGGTCACGTTGATCTTCATCTGCGAGATGATCACCATCAGCCCGGCCAGCAGCAGCGCCAGCCCCTCGGAATGGGTGAGATAGCTGAAGACTCGCTGATACATCAACGTCGGATCACTGGCCTGCGCAAAACTGCTGCCTTCGCTGATGGCAATGTAGGCCAGATACGAGCCCAGCAGCATCTTGATCATGCCGATAAACACCCACCCGGGCCCCGCCAGAATCAGCCAGAACCACCACCGGCGACGATTCTGGGCGGTTTTCTCGGGCATGAAGCGCAGATAATCCACCTGCTCGCCAATCTGCGCCACCATGGCAAAGAACACCGATGCCGCCGCACCGAACAGCAGAAGGTTAAACGAATTGTCGGCCTCGGCGCCTGCAGGCATGAACTCGGTCCAGCCCTGATACTGATCAGCCTCATGCACGATCACGACCCCAAGTGCGCTCACCTGCAACAGCAGCCACAGTGGTTGGGTGCCCAGTTGAAAACGGCTGATGGCGGTAATGCCGTGGGTCACAATCGGGATGACCGCCAGGGCACTGAGCAGATACCCCAGCGCCAGGGGCAGGCCGAACAATGCCCGCAGTGCGGCGGCCAGAATCGCGGCCTCAATGGCAAAGAAAATGAAGGTAAAGGTCGCGTAGATCAGCGACGTGATCGTTGAACCAAGGTAACCAAAACCGGCCCCACGGGTCAGCAGGTCAATATCCAGTCCATTGCGCGCGGCATGGTAGGCGATGGGCAGGCCGGTAATGAAAAACAGCGCACAGACCACCAGCATCGCCACCAGTGTATTGGTGAAGCCATAGGTCAGGGTGACGGCGGCAGCGATGCCTTCCAGTGCCAGAAATGCCGTGGCGCCCAGCGCCGTCATGGCCACACGCTCGATGCTCATGCGACGGCCCTGACGAGCCGTAAAACGCAGCGCAAAGTCTTCCAGCGTCTGGTCCGCCACCCACTTGTTGTAACGGCGCCGGACCTTGTAAATACGTTGTGACGCACTCATGTCGCAGTATCCCGTTCTGCCCCATGACTGCGCACCAAAAAAGTGCAGACGAGCAAAAACAGGGCTTTCAAAGCACCGAAAGCGTGCAAGCCCGACCGCAATTGCCCGTTATGGGGTCATCCATACGGGATACAGCAGACTTCGTGCCAGATCAGATCAATAGGGATTGCGAACCGGGCAGGACGAGAACAGGATCGGGCGATGGGCCGCCACATGCACACAGACCTTGTCGCGTTCTGCATACCGGTGCAGTCCCTGCTCCAGCACCTCGACCTCTCGCCCGTTATTCAGACGAATGCGGTAGAGCGTCAGGCTGCCCTGAAACTCGGCGGAACAGACTTCACCGGGAACGCCACCATCATGGCTCAGATAGAGATCACCCGGACGCAGGAACAGCTGTACCTCACAGCCCGCATCCACACCCAGTGGCTCGGCGAATTCCAGCAGCCCCAGCTCGGTTTCAACGGCGGTGGCTTCATTCACCTGCCCTTGAAACAGCTCGCCCTTGCCGACGAACGCGGCCACTTCCGGGCTCACCGGCTGGTAGTACAGCGATTCGGGGGTTCCCCACTGCTGCACGCGGCCGGCCGAGAGGATGCCTATGCGGTCACTGATGGTGAACGCTTCCTGCTGATCATGGGTGACCATAATGGCGGCAATGCCGCGACGCTTGAGGATTTGGCGCACTTCCTGAGACAACTGACGACGCAGGTCCGTGTCCAGATTCGAGAATGGCTCGTCCATCAACAGCAGACGAGGATCGGGGGCAAGGGCGCGGGCCAAAGCCACACGCTGCTGCTGCCCACCGGAGAGTTCATGCGGATAACGCTTGCTCAGGTCGGGCAGCTCGACCAGCTCCAGCACCTCTTTCACCCGACGCTGCTTTTCGGCGGCGGGCATGCGGCGCAAGCCAAAGGCGATGTTGTCGGCAATGGTCAGATGCGGAAAAAGTGCATAATCCTGAAACACCATGCCCATGCCCCGCTGCTCTGGCGGCACCACATGAGCTGCACTGCTGATGGTCTGCTCTCCCAGCCGAATTTCCCCTGCTTCGGGTGCTATGAAACCTGCAATAGCACGCAATACAGTGGTTTTGCCACAGCCGCTGGGGCCCAACAGACAGGCGATTTCACCCGGCTCAATGGAAAAGCTGACACTGGTCAGCACCGTCTGCGACTGATATGCACACTTGAGACCTTCAATACTGAGCAGAGCTGACATCCAATCCTCGCAGCAGGCAGAGTTTCAGGGGGCATCCATAATAGATGAAAACCATTCTCAGATCATCCGAGGGCGTCAAGAAAACGCTCCCATTCAAACGCGGGCCCGGGGTCGGTCTTGCGTCCGGGCGCGATGTCGGCGTGACCGGTGATGCGTTCCGCTGTCAGTTGTGGGTAGGTCGCCAACAGCGCCTGCGTCACGGCCACGAGGGATTCATACTGCGCATCGGTATAGGGGCTGTCGTCCGTCCCCTCGAGTTCAATCCCGATGGAGAAGTCGTTGCATGCCTCACGCCCCTGAAAGCATGATTTGCCTGCATGCCAGGCGCGCTGATCAAACGGAACAAACTGGATCATCCGGCCATCCCGCTCGATCAGCAGATGTGCCGAGACCTCCAGCCCCTCGATCTCGGCAAAAAAGGGATGTCCATTCGGGTCCAGTTGGTTGGTAAACAGCTCAGCAACGTGGCCACCGCCAAACTGCCCGGGGGGCAGACTGATATTGTGGATGACCAGAAGGGATATCTCGTTTTCGGGTCGCGCATTGCAGTTGGGTGAAGGCAGAAAACGCACATTAGCGATACGGTGCTGCTTGATCTCAACTTTCATCTGACGAATGACCACTCCCCTTGACCGTACTATCGCCCGGCAATTTCCGCTAGAATGCGCGCTCCAATAGTACATCATACGACAGGCCCGCCACCATGCTGCTGACCCTGACCGAGCTCAAGCCCACCATCGAAGAGAATGTTCGCATCGCCCTGAAAGAGGATGTGGGCAACGGCGATATCACTGCCGAGCTGATTCCTGCCAGTGACCGGGCACGGGCACGCGTCATCTCACGCCAGGCTGCCGTTATCTGTGGTCGTGCCTGGGTCGATGAGGTGTTTCGTCAGGTTGACCCGGACGTGCAGATCGAGTGGCTGGTTGAGGATGGGGACAAGGTCGAACGTGATCAGGTGCTGTTCCGGCTGAACGGGTCTGCCCGCTCACTGTTGACCGGCGAGCGCGCCGCACTGAACTTCCTGCAGACCCTCTCCGGCACGGCCACCATCAGCCATGAATATGCCCAGCGGGTTGCCGGCACCCCGGTGCGCTTGCTGGACACCCGCAAGACCATTCCCGGCCTGCGTCTGGCACAGAAGTACGCTGTCAGCTGCGGTGGCTGTTTTAACCATCGCATCGGCCTGTACGATGCCTTCCTGATCAAGGAAAACCACATCATGGCCTGTGGCGGCATTGAACAGGCGATCGAAACCGCCCGCCGCAATCATCCGGGCAAGCCCGTGGAGATTGAGGTGGAGACTGAAGAGCAGCTGGAACGCGCACTGGTCGCCGGCGCCGATATTGTCATGCTGGACAACTTCAGTCCCGAGCGGATGATTGCCGCGGTCAAGCAAACCGCCGGTCGTGCCAAGCTGGAAGCATCCGGCAATATCACGGATGAAACACTGCTTGACTATGCCAGGACCGGAGTGGATTACATCTCGATTGGTGCCCTGACCAAGCACTGTCAGGCGGTGGATCTGTCGATGCGGATCATCGAGCGCGACTGACGCCCTTACCACCAGGCCGAGATCGCCGCGATTCCCTGAGCGCCCAGTGACCGGGCCTGTTTCAGGTCCTGATCACCTACGCCTCCGAGTGCATACACCGGCAGGGTGCAGCCCTCGACCAGCTCCGCAAATGCATCCCAGCCCAGAGTCGGCTCACCCGGATGGGAACGGGTGGGCTGCACGGGCGACAGGGTAATGAAATCCACCCCTTTTTCTTCGGCCATGCGTATCTGCTCTGCATTATGACAGGATGCGCTGAGCCAGCGTCCCTGAAACGCTTCACGACTGCCCAGCGCCATGAGTCGAGCCGATGTCAGATGCACATGTTCAGCCCTCAGACTGTTGGCCAACTCGAGGGAGGCGTTAACCCCCAGGCGTGCGCCGGATTGGGCACACAAGGGGTGAAGTGACTGATACAGGTCGTGAAGGCGGGATTCGCTCAGCGATTTGGCGCGCAGAATTACGTGACGGATGCCCTGGCCCAGCGCCTGCTGCAGCCTGCGTTCGTACTCATGCACATCGTCGGCCTGACCCGTCACCAAAATCCTTGAAGACAGGCGAGCGGCGGCAACAATCGGCGTATTGGCCGCCGGGAACGCGTATCTGTCCAGTGCTTCGGGTTCGACCCATTCAATGGGCTGCCCCTCTGCTCCATGGGCTTCGCCCTCAAAGTCCGTCACATTCCAGACATCAAGCAATACGGACTTGTCGGGGTAGTGGTGTGGAATCTTGATCAGGGGAGCGGCCTGGGTGATGCGGATGCCCAGTTCTTCGTGCAGCTCACGGGCCAGCGCCTCGGCTACCGGTTCAGCCGGCTCCACCTTGCCGCCGGGAAACTCCCACAGTCCGCCCTGATGCTTGTCATCAGGGCGGCGGGCGATCAGGATCTGACCGCGACCGTTACGGATGACAGCCGCGGCAACATGGATCAGCTTCGGCATGTATCAGCTGCGATAGTCCGCGTTGATGCTGACATAGTCGTGGGACAGGTCTGTGGTCCAGACACGCTCGGTGACCTGACCGCGGTTCAGCACCACATGGATCAGAATCTCTTCACCGTTCATCACCGCCTGACCGGCTTCTTCGGTGTAGCTGGCAGCACGACCACCCTTCTCAACAATGCAGACATCGTTGAGATAGATCTGCAGGGCTTCCAGGTCCAGATTTTGAATGCCGGCACGGCCAACGCACGCCAGAATGCGCCCCCAGTTCGGATCACTGGCGAAGAGAGCAGTCTTGACCAGTGGCGAGTGTGCAATGGTATAAGCCACATCCAGTGCTTCCTTGCTGGTACCTGCAGACTCGACACGCACCTCAACAAACTTGGTCGCGCCTTCGCCATCACGCACAATGGCGTGCGACAGTGACAGCATGACGCGCTCCAGTGCGTCGGTAAACAGACTGGCCAGCTCATAGTCCGAACCGTCGATCACGACACCACTGGCACCGGTGGCTGCCAGCATACAGGAGTCGTTGGTGGACGTGTCGCCGTCAATGCTGATGCGGTTAAAGGAGCGGTCGGCCACACTGCTGAGCCACTGCTGCAGCAACGGCTGCGGAATTTCGGCGTCGGTAGCAACATAGCCCAGCATGGTGGCCATATTGGGCATGATCATGCCGGCACCCTTGGAGATACCGGTCAGCGTGACGGTTTTACCCTGATACTCAAACTGTTCGCTGGCGGCCTTGGGACGGGTATCGGTGGTCATGATACCGTGCGCGGCCTGCTCCCAGTTGTTTTCCGACAGGTCGGCTTTCGCCGCCTCAAGCGCTGACAGAATCTTCGCTACGGGCAGAGGTTCGCCGATCACGCCGGTGGAAAACGGCAATACGGCTTCGCGTGGAACGCTACACAGGTCGGCAACCGCTTCACAGCAGCGTATCGCATCCTTCATACCCTGCTCACCGGTCCCCGCGTTGGCATTGCCGGTATTGACCAGCATGTAGCGCGAGCCGGTCTGCCCCAGATGCTGTTTGCAGATCCGTACCGGCGCGGCACAGAAGGCGTTCAGTGTGAACACGCCTGCCAATGAGCTGCCCTCGGCCAGCTCCATCAGCACGATATCGCGTCGGCCCGGTTTCTTGATCCCTGCGGAGGCGATACCCAGACGAAATCCCTTAACCGGATGTAACGGAGGCAAAGTAGCCGGACCAACTGCCATGATGCTGTTTTCCTTAGTAATTAACTGATTTTACCGTGACACTGTTTGTATTTTTTGCCTGATCCGCAGGGGCAGGGATCATTACGACCGACCTTTGGTGCGTTACGCACGTAGGGCTCGGCATTCTCGGCGGATTCGTCATCTGCCGTCTGCTGCGCTTCAGAGCCTGCCATTGCACTGCCCTGCGCATGTTCAAAGTTCATTTGCTGACGCTCGGCCTGGGCACGACGCTCGGCCTCCATGCGCTCGACCTCTTCCTGCTCGCGTACCTTGACGTGGCTCAGAATGCGGATCACATCACGCTTGATGTTGTCCAGCAAGTCCTGGAACAGGGCGAAGGCTTCACGCTTGTATTCCTGTTTGGGGTTTTTCTGTGCATAGCCGCGCAGATGGATGCCCTGGCGCAACAGGTCCATGGTCTGCAGGTGTTCCTTCCACAGAGTGTCCAGCACCTGCAGCATCACCTGTTTCTCGAACATGCGCAGAGTGGGAGCACCCACAACCTCTTCCTTGGACTGGTAGGCTGCCACGATTTCGTTGCGAATCTTCTCGCGCAAGGTTTCCTCATGCAGAGAGTCGTCTTCATCCAGCCACTGCTGTACCGGCAGCTTCAGCGCAAACTCGGTTTCCAGTGCCTTTTCAAGTGCCGGCACGTCCCACATCTCTTCAAGACTCTGCGGGGGGATATGCTCACTGATGGTGTTCTCGATCACCTCATCACGCACCGAGTCAATGGTTTCGGAAATATCCTCCGACGCCATCACTTCATTGCGCTGATCATAGATCACGCTGCGCTGGTCATTGGCCACATCGTCATATTCAAGCAGCGACTTGCGGATATCGAAGTTGCGGCCTTCCACCTTGCGCTGCGCCTTTTCAATGGCGTTGGTCACCATCTTGTGTTCGATCGCCTCGCCCTTTTCCATCCCCAGCGCCTGCATGAACTGGCGCACACGCTCGGAGGCAAAGATGCGCATCAGGTCGTCTTCCATGGACAGGAAGAAACGGGATGAACCCGGGTCGCCCTGACGGCCGGCACGGCCGCGCAGCTGGTTGTCGATCCGGCGTGATTCATGGCGCTCGGTCCCGATAATGTGCAGACCACCTGCCTCGATTACGAGATCGTGGCGCTCACGCCATTCGCGCATGGCTTCATCCACTTCTGCCTGACTGCTGTCGGCCGACATTGCCTCCAGCTCGGCTTCCAGCTTGCCGCCCAGCTTGATGTCGGTACCACGACCGGCCATGTTGGTTGCGATGGTGATCGCACCGGGACGACCCGCTTCTGCGATGATCTCAGCCTCACGCCCATGGTTCTTGGCGTTTAGGACGTTATGTGGAATGTTTTCCTTCTTCAACAGTGCGGACAGCAGCTCTGACGACTCAACCGAGGCCGTACCCACCAGCACAGGGCGGTTATGTTCGCGGCAGTAGCGGATCTCCTTGACGATCGCCTGATACTTTTCCTCGATGGTGAGGAAGACGATATCGTTGTAGTCCTTGCGCTGTACCGGACGGTTGGTCGGAATGACCACCACATCAAGGCCGTAGATCTGGCGCAGCTCGAACGCTTCGGTATCGGCGGTACCGGTCATGCCGGACAGTTTTTCATACAGACGGAAGTAGTTCTGGAAGGTCGTGGACGCCAGGGTCTGGCTTTCCATCTGAATCTGTACACCCTCTTTCGCTTCAACCGCCTGATGCAGACCTTCCGACCAGCGACGGCCCGGCATGATACGGCCGGTGTGTTCATCCACGATGACGATCTGGCCGTTCTGGATGATGTAGTCCTTGTCACGCTGGAACAGGTAGTGTGCCCTCAGTGCCGCCAGCACATGGTGCAGCAGGTTCAGGTTCTGAGGCGCGTACAGGCTTTCGCCTTCCTTCAGCATGTCGTGTTCGATCAGCAGATCTTCCACCAGCTGGTGACCGGCTTCAGTCAGTTCGACCGTGCGGTTCTTTTCATCGACGACGAAATGCTCATCCACGACCTGCTCGGTATCCTTCGGATCCAGTTCACCGTGGAACTGCTGCAGGCTGGGGATCAGCTGATTGATCTTGTGATAGGTTGCCGAGCTGTCCTCAGCCGGCCCGGAAATGATCAGCGGTGTACGGGCCTCGTCGATCAGGATGGAGTCCACCTCATCCACAACCGCAAAATGGAAGTCTCGCTGTACCTTGTCACTCAGGCTGAACGCCATATTGTCACGCAGGTAGTCAAAGCCGAATTCGTTGTTGGTACCGTAGGTAATGTCGCAGGCATAAGCGGCACGCTTGGACTCGGGGTCCTGACCTGAGCGCACCACACCCACACTCAGGCCAAGGGACTCATACAGCGGGCGCATCCAGTCCGCATCACGCTGGGCCAGGTAGTCGTTCACCGTGACCACATGAACACCACGCGCCGGCAAGGCATTCAGGTAAACGGCCAGGGTAGCGACCAGCGTCTTGCCCTCACCGGTTTTCATTTCGGCAACCTTGCCTTCGTGCAGGGCAAGACCACCGATCAACTGGACGTCGAAGTGACGCATGCCCATAACGCGCTTGGAAGCCTCGCGCACAGCCGCGAAGGCTTCGGGCAGAACCTTGTCCAGCGCTTCACCCTGCTCAAGACGCGCTCTGAACTCAACGGTTTTGCCTTTCAGCTCGTCATCGGAAAGTGCCTCGAAGGCTTCTTCCAGCTCGTTGATCTGCTTGACGATCTTGCCAAGGCGCTTCAGCTCGCGCTCGTTTTTACTTCCCAGAATCTTCTTGAACAGTGAGGTCAGCATAATTCGACTTTTAACCGGTTGATTGCAAAGAGGCGGGAGCGGGCCCGATGATCCCTTGCCTGAAAAAATGGATACGACATTCTACCTGTATTGGGGCAGATAGTTGAATGTCAATGCGGCACAAATTTGATCTGGTGCCAGAAGGCGTTATATGGGGCCCAAAAACAACAAAACCGGCACATGGCCGGCTTTGTCATTTTCTCATCGACTGACGCATCAGCCTGCCGCAACAGGGCGATGGTAAGAGATGGGGGCGGTTTCTTCCTTGTCTTCGAAGGTCACCAGTTCCCATGCATCTTCGGTCGCCAGCAGTTTACGCAGCAGGGTGTTGTTCAGATAGTGACCTGACTTGTAGCCGTAGAACTCGCCAATCAGGCTCTTGCCCAGCAGGTAAAGGTCACCGATTGCATCAAGTACCTTGTGCTTTACGAACTCATCTTCGTAGCGCAGGCCGTCTTCGTTCAGGATCTTGAAGTCATCCACGACGATGGCGTTCTCAAAGCTGCCGCCCAGTACCAGATTCTGCGAGCGCAGATACTCGATATCACGCATGAAACCGAAGGTACGTGCCCGGCTGACTTCCTTCACGAAGGAGGTGCTGGAGAAGTCCAGAACGGCTTCCATGTTGCGGTTGGCAAAGGCCGGGTGATCGAACTCGATGCAGAAGCCGACCTTGAAGCCATCGAACGGACGGAAGGTGGCGGTTTTGCCTTCGTGGCTGACCGTTACTTCCTTCTTGATGCGGATGAACTGCTTCGGCGCGTTCTGCTCTTCGATACCGGCAGACTGCACCAGGAACACGAACGGCGCGGCACTGCCGTCCATGATCGGCACCTCTTCGGCGCTCAGCTCGACATAGGCGTTATCAATGCCCAACCCTGCCAGCGCCGACAGCAGATGTTCGACCGTCGCCACACGGATGCCGTCACGGGAGAGGTTGGTTGACAGCGTGGTATCGGCCACATTGTCGGCGCGGGCCTCGATCTCGAAAACCGGATCAAGATCCACTCGTCGGAACACGATGCCGGTGTCGACCGGCGCCGGTTTCAGCGTCAGGTACACCTTCTGGCCTGTGTGCAGACCGATGCCGGTGGCCTTGATGCTGTTCTTGAGAGTGCGCTGTTTGATCATCCGCTTCGCCAACCTGAAAAATGTTTCAAAAATATCAGAAAATTCTAACAAACAAGTGACACCTTCAGCAATGCAAAAGGTTCTCAGCTGCCTGTTTTTTAATCAGCCTGACGCCGCAAGAACGTGGGAATATCCAGGCTGCCGTAATCATCCCGCCGACCATTCTGATCCGCGCTGGAATCCTGCTTCGGCTTCTCCAGCAACGCCTCTTCGCGCTGACGACGCAAAATGGTTGGCAGCTCGATCTCATCGAGATTCAGCGATCCATCCTGCTTGCGACCGGAGGTGGCGCCGGCGTTGCCCTGCACCACTTTCATGGGCTGGCTGCGAGCGCGATCAAGGCCGGTGGCCACAACAGTCACCTTGATTTCGTCACCCAGTGACGGGTCAATTACCGTACCCACCACGATGGTGGCATCTTCATCGGCATACTGCTCAACGATGTTACCCACCTCGGTGAACTCGCCCAGGCTGAGATCTTCACCTGCGGCGATGTTGACCAGAATGCCACTGGCGCCGCGCAGGTCGATATCTTCCAGCAGCGGACTGCGGATGGCGGCCTCGGCGGCTTCTTCGGCGCGGTTGTCACCACGTGCAACCGCACTGCCCATCATCGCCATGCCCATCTCGGACATCACCGTGCGGACGTCTGCGAAGTCGACGTTGATCATGCCCGGACGCGTGATCAAGTCGGCAATACCCTGCACTGCCCCCTTGAGCACATCATTGGCCGCACTGAAGGCGTTGACCAGGCTGCAGTTCTTGCCCAGCACCTGCATCAGCTTTTCGTTCGGAATGATGATCAGAGAGTCAACCGCATCACGCAGCTCGTTGATGCCCTCCTCCGCGATCTTCATCCGCTTGCGCCCTTCAAACGGGAAAGGACGGGTCACGACCGCAACCGTCAGAATGCCCAGCTCGCGCGCGACTTCGGCCACGATCGGGGCTGCACCGGTTCCGGTTCCACCGCCCATGCCTGCAGTGATGAAAACCATGTCCGCACCGGACAGTGTTTCGGCAATGCGCTCTCGATCTTCAAGCGCTGCCTGCCGGCCGATATCGGGATTGGCACCGGCACCCAACCCCTTGGTCAGCTCACCGCCAATGTGCAGCGCTGTTCGCGCGGCATTGCGGCTCAGGGCCTGAGCGTCGGTATTGGCGCAGATGAATTCGACGCCTTCGACTTCCTTGTTGACCATGTACTGAACGGCGTTGCCACCGCCGCCGCCCACTCCGATCACCTTGATCAACGCACTCTGTGTAACACTCTCGACCAGTTCAAACATGTTTTCCTCCTTCCCGGGCGCCTGCCACTACCTTCCGGCGCTACCGGCTACTGCATGGGTAAATTTTGGTCTTAGAAGTTGCCTTGCAACCATTCCTTGAACCGTTTCAGATACATGCCCGGATTGGGTCTGGGCATGCGTGGACGTTCCTGAGGTACTGCAACCAGCTCGGTGCCGGACTGATCTGCAGCAATGGGTGCCATCGGCACCTCATGATCCTGTTTGGCGTAATGCAACAGACCGATGCCGGTGGCATAGATCGGGTTGCTCAGCTGCGCCTCCAGCCCTCGAATACCCTGTGGTTTGGCCAGTCGTACCGGCATGTGGAAAATCTCTTCCGCCAGCTCAACGGCCCCCTCCATTTTCGCGGTTCCTCCGGTCAGCACGATGCCGGCGGCCACCAGATCCTCAAAACCACTGCGGCGCAGTTCCGACTGCACCAGCGTAAACAGCTCTTCGTAACGCGGCTCAACCACTTCAGCCAGCGCCTGACGTGACAGATCCCGTGCAGGCCGGTCACCCACACTGGGCACCTTGATCATTTCATCCGCATGCGCCAGCTGTGCCAGCGCACAGGCATACTTGATCTTGATCTGTTCGGCATGCTGAGTGGGCGTGCGTAACGCCATGGCAATATCGTTGGTAACCTGATCGCCGGCGATCGGAATCACGGCTGTATGTCGGATCGAGCCACCGGTAAACACGGCGATATCCGTGGTACCGCCGCCGATATCCACGATGCAGACGCCCAGGTCCTTTTCATCATCGGTCAATACCGCATAGCTGGAGGCCAGCTGCTCCAGCACTACGGCATCGACCTCAAGGCCGCAGCGACGAATGCATTTTTCAATGTTCTGGATCGCATTGATCGCGCCGGTCACCAGATGCACCTTGGCTTCAAGGCGCACGCCCGACATTCCGAGGGGCTCCTTGATCCCTTCCTGATTGTCGATCAGATATTCCTGCGGCAGGATGTGGATGATTTTCTGATCCGCCGGAATCGCCACGGCACGTGCGGCATCGATCACACGTTCCAGATCGTAGTCGGATACCTCCCGGTCACGAACAGCCACAATCCCGTGCGAGTTGAGGCTGCTGATATGACTGCCTGCAATCCCCACGGTCACGCCGTGCACCTTGCAGCCCGCCATCAGTTCCGCTTCCTCAACCGCACGCTGTATCGAGCTGACAGTCGACTCGATGTTGACCACTACACCACGCTTCAAACCGCGTGAGGGCTGGGAGCCAACGCCCACGATCTCGATTGTGCCCTGCGGGGTCATCTCACCCACCAGACACACCACCTTGGAGGTGCCGATATCGAGTGCGACAATCATGTTGCCTGCCATATCGCCCTTAACCTGCATTATCCTGTCCTGCTCCTGCGCGCCAGCTAACGGCCACGCCATTGGTATATCGAATATCGATTTGCTCTATCTGTCCGGCCTTCTCGGCCAGGGTCTGACGATAGATGCTCAAAAAACGTTTCAGTCGGGGCACCAGTTGTTCACGCCCGGCTACAACACGGATGCCGTTATCCAGTTCCAGCGTCCAGGCCCCTCGGGTTTCGAGCGTCAGGCCGGTCAACCTCAATCCCTCACTGGAAAACATCCGGTTCAGGTCATGAAACTGTTGCATGATGCGCACCGTCTCATGAGCCGGACCACTCAGCCGCGGCAGAGTACGATACTCCGGCTTCAGCTCGGGCCAGAAAATATCGCCCTGGTGATTAAGCAGCCCCTTGTCTCCCCAGCGTGCCACCGGCACCTCTTCCTCCAGCTGCACCTCCAGCGAAGGAGGCCACTGCCGCCTCACACTGGCACTGTGCACCCAGGGGTCACCGACCAGCTGTTCCTGAATCTGTTTCAGATCCAGCTGCAGCAGCGGGCTGCTCAAACCGCCGGCAAGCGTCTGTGCCAATGCGGTCTTGTCCAGATGCCGAGTGGCGCCCGCCATGCGGATTTCGGCCACCGGCTGGTTCAGCCAGCCCCAGAGCTCCCGCAGCGCGGAGCTGCCAATGCCGATGAAGACCACGAGCAGTGTCAGCAGGACAACACTGCGCCAGTAGCGATCAAGCCCCTGTGCCTGCTGTTCCATTCCTGACCGGCTCATCCGCTTACTCCCGCTCGCCTGCGGTACGCAGGATCTCAACCACCAGCTGACTGAAACCGATGCCCGCCTCACGGGCTGCCATCGGTACCAGGCTGTGATCGGTCATGCCGGGGGCGGTATTGACCTCCAGCAGCTGGAACTGACCATTCGCGTCCATCATCACATCCACTCGGCCCCAGCCGTGACAGCCGGCAATGCTGAAAGCCTGCAGCACCAGCTGTTGCAGCGACTGGGTCTGCTCAGGATTCAGCGCCGTGGCGAAATGGTATCCGGTATCCGCCGCTTCGTACTTGGCGGTGAAATCGTAAAAGTCGTGCGGTGTCTCCAGCCGGATCACCGGCAGTGTTTCACGCCCGAGCACCGCAACGGTGAATTCGGGACCGTCAACCCACTGCTCGGCAATGACGCTGCTGTCATAGGCCGTTGCCTGCGCAAATGCCGCTTCCAGCTCGGCACGGCTGCGCACCTTGCTCATGCCGATGCTGGAGCCTTCATGGGCCGGTTTCACCATGATCGGATAGCCCAGGCGTGCCTCAACCGCGGCCAGATCAGCACCTTCTTCCAGAACAGCGAAGGCCGGTGTCGGCAAGCCGGCACCCTGCCACAGCAATTTGCAGCGCAGCTTGTCCATGCCCAGGGCTGATGCGCAGACACCACTGCCCGTGTAAGGCTTGTGCATCATCTCCAGCAGTCCCTGAATGGTACCGTCCTCACCGCCACGGCCATGCAGAATCAGGAAGGCCCGGTCGAAGTCGGCCTGCAGCAGCTGAGCAACCGGATCACGACCCTCGGCGGCCAGATCGATGGCAAAGGCATCCACGCCTGCAGCCTGAAGCCCCCGCAGAACCTCTGCACCACTGCGCAGAGAGATCTCACGCTCAGCGGAGCGTCCTCCCATAATCACGGCCACTCGTCCGAAGGCCGCTGCTTCTGATGCTTCCAGTCGCCACTCACTCATGCTTTGTTCTCCGCGTCGACCGCAATGAGACGTTCCTGTTTCAACTGATGGGCAAGGCTTGTGATATTGCCGGCCCCCTGTGTCAGCAGCAGGTCTCCCGGCTGCAGTACATTGCGCAAAACCTCGGCTACATCATCCGGCCCTTCAACAAACACGGGCTCGACTCCACGCTGCCGAATGCTGCGACACAGGCTGCGTGAGTCCGCCCCCGGAATTGGCTCCTCACCGGCGGGGTAGACTTCCATCAACAGCAGCAGATCAACCTCTGACAGCACCTGCACGAAGTCTTCATACAGGTCTCGGGTGCGTGTGAAACGATGTGGCTGATAGATCATGACCAGACGACGGTCCGGCCAGCCCTCACGCACTGCTCGAATGACTGCCTGTACCTCACGCGGATGATGACCGTAGTCATCCACCAGGGTGACACTGCCCTCGGTCAGCGGCAGCTCGCCCAGAACCTGGAAGCGGCGCCCGACGCCCTCAAACTTTTCCAGTGCGCGCACGATGGCGGCATCATCGATCTGCTCGTCGGAGGCCACGGCAATGCAGGCCAGCGCATTCAAAACGTTATGGCGGCCCGGCATGTTGAGACACACATCCAGCGGCTTCTGCCCTGCCGGTCGCTCGACTCTAAAGCGGGTCTGCATGCCTTTCTGCTGCAGGTCCAGAGCTCGGTAGTCGGCACCTTCATGAAAACCGTATGTCAAAACCGGCCGACTGACTTCCGGCAGAATCTCGCGAACCACCGGATCGTCCGTGCAAAGGACGGCAAGGCCGTAAAACGGCAGATTGTGCAGGAAGCTGACGAAAGTCTGTTTCAGCTTGCCGAAGTCGCCACCGTAGGTGTCCATATGGTCGGCATCGATGTTGGTCACGATGGCCACCATCGGCTGCAGATGCAGGAAGGAAGCATCACTCTCGTCAGCCTCGGCAACCAGATAGCGACTGCCGCCCAACTGCGCATTGGTACCGGCACTGGTCAAACGGCCACCAATGACAAAGGTGGGATCCAGTTCCGCCTCTGCCATGATCGAGGCCATCAGGCTGGTTGTGGTGGTCTTGCCATGGGTACCCGCAACCGCAATGCCGTGACGATAGCGCATCAACTCGGCCAGCATCTCGGCGCGACGCACTACCGGGATGCGCAGCTCACGGGCAGCCGCCACTTCGGGGTTGTTCTCGTTAACCGCAGTTGACGTCACAACCACGTTGGAGCCCACCACATTGCCCTCGGCGTGGCCAATAAAGACCTGCGCACCCAGTGACTTCAGGCGATCGGTCGTGGCTGATGGGCGAATATCGGACCCGGAGATCTCATATCCCTGATTCAACAACACTTCGGCAATGCCACACATGCCAACGCCACCGATGCCGACAAAATGGATGCGGCGAATACGGCGCATCTCGGGCACCTCGTAGACTTTCACACTGCGGTTCACCGCTGTCACTTCATAACCTCCAGACAGATATCTGCCACTGTCGTGCTTGCGTCAGGACGCGCCTGTTCGCGCGCGCGCTCCGCCATCTGTAATAGTGTTTCGCGTGCTGCCATGTCTGTCAGCAGTGCCGCCAGCCTCTCGGGACTCAGCTCGGACTGCTGCACAACCCTCGCCGCACCTGCCTGCTCAAGGTGTCGCGCGTTGGCTGTCTGGTGATCATCAACAGCATGTGGGAAGGGCACAAAAATGGCACCCAGCCCTGCAATCTCGATTTCGCTCACGGTCAGGGCGCCTGAACGACACAGCACCAGATCGGCCCAGCCGTAGGCCTTGTCCATCCGGTCGATAAACGGAACCACACTGGCCTGAACACCGGCCTTGGCATATGCGGCTGTCGTGGATTCAAGGTGCCGCTTGCCGGTTTGATGCCACACCTCCGGTCGCTCCGCAGCCGGCAGCAACGCCAGCGCCCTGGGCAACATGTCATTGATCGCCTGCGCCCCCAGACTGCCGCCGACCACCAACAGACGCAGCGGCCCCTCACGATCCGAGAAACGTTCAGCGGGAGGGGCCAGCTCCAGAATCGGTCCGCGAACCGGGTTACCGGTGGTCACTGCATCGCTGCGCTCGGCAAATGCCTGCGGAAAGGCCCGCAGCACACGGCGTGCCAGCCGGGCCAAAGTGCGATTGGTCATGCCCGGAATTGCATTCTGTTCATGCACGACCACCGGCACCCGCAGCAGCCAGGCGGCCAGCCCACCCGGACCCGAAGCAAAGCCGCCCATGCCCAGTACCACATCGGGTTTGGCTCTGTGCAGTACACCCAGCGCCTGACCCAGTGCTCGCGCCAGTTTGAAGGGTGCCAGAAGCAGGCTTAACCGCCCCTTGCCACGCAACCCGGTGACGGAAATTCTGTACAGTGGAATACCGGCCTTGGGCACGATCTCGTTCTCGATTCCGACCTGGCTGCCCAGCCACTCCACCACCACGCCACGCTGGCGCAAAACGTCGGCTGTAGCCAGTGCCGGAAACACATGCCCACCGGTACCGCCAGCCATGATCATTATCTTGCGTGGCGCAGCACTCATGCCGATGCTCCTTCCAATTTCAGTATCCGCCTGACCAGGGGCAGCTCCCGTGGCATCTGTTTCAGCTGCTGACACTTGAGTTCGTAATCAACTCGCAACACGATCGCGATCATCCCGGCACACACCAACAGGCTGGAGCCTCCATAGCTGAGCAGCGGCAAGGTCAGCCCCTTGGTAGGCAGGGCCCCCACATTCACACCGATGTTGATCAACGCCTGTCCCGCAATGATGAAACCAAAGCCGTAGACCATATAGGCCTTGTAGAACTGCTGCATTTTCTCGGCGCGCCGACCGATGATGAAGATCCGAGCCACCAGCAGGACATACAGTCCAACGACGATCAGCGCTCCCACCAGCCCCAGCTCTTCGGCCAATACGGAGTACACAAAGTCGGTATGCGCTTCGGGCAGGTAAAACAGTTTCTGAACACTGTTGCCCAACCCCGTTCCAAACCAGTCCCCCCGCCCAAACGCGATCTGGGCCTGTGAGAGCTGGTAACCGCTGCCATAGGGATCCGCCCAGGGGTCGGTAAAACTCTTCAGGCGCTCAAGTCGGTAGGGCTGCGCAAACGCCAGCAGGCCAACCAGCAGTCCTGCGGAGACCACCACGACCAGCAGCTGCATGAAGCGCATGCCTCCCAGAAACACCATCCCGGCCACGGTACCCACCAGAACAACCAGGGCACCATAGTCAGGCTCCATCAACAGGGCAACACCATAAAACCCCATCGGAATGGCGGGTTTGACTACCCCCCACCAACCGCTGCGCACTTCTGCAAGTCGGCGCACCAGATAGCCGCTGATGAAGATCACCATGCATGCCTTGGCAATCTCGGACGCCTGAATATTGAGCGGCCCCAGACCGATCCAGCGCCGCGACCCGTTCACCTCACGGCCGATACCGGGGATCAGCACCAGCACAAGAAACGCCAGCCCTACCAACAGCAGCGCCCCGCTGTACTTCTCCCAGGCTCTGACCGGTACCATCATCGCCAGTGCGGCGCCAACAAGCGCAACCAGCAGAAAACCGCCATGACGCATGATGAAGTGTCCCGGCGAGCCAAAATCCCGTGCCGCCACATCCATGGATGCAGAGGTAATCATGACCAGCCCGATCAGCATCAGCGCCAGCGTGCTCACCAACAGCAGCGGGTCAACCGGCGCGATACCACTGGGTATCTGCAGCCGTGCTGGCAACTGAATAGACGGCACAAAGCGTTTCATTGCAGTGCCTCCACGGCTCTGGCAAACACCTCGCCTCGTTCCACATAACCCGAGAACATGTCAAAGCTGGCACAGGCCGGCGACAGCAGCACCACATCACCGGGGCGTGCCAGACGTGTCGCACGCTGTACTGCATCAGCCATATCTGTAGCGAAATGATGCTGTACGCCTGTCACCTCAGCGGCAATCTGTTCAGCATCGCGCCCTATCAAAATCAAGTCATGCCCATAGCGCGCAAGTGGCGCGGCCATAGACATAAAGGACTGGTCCTTGCCAACACCGCCGGCGATGAGGATCAACCGCGCATCCCCTGGCAAGGTGGCACCCAGCCCTTCAAGCGCCGCCAGCGTAGCCCCCACGTTGGTCCCTTTGGAGTCGTTGTAGTAACTCACGCCATTGATGTCGGCCACCCACTGGCAGCGATGCGCAAGACCGCCAAATTGCTCAAGCGCGCCAAGAGAGGCTTCCCGAGGAATCGCAACCGCATCCGCCAGCGCCAGCGCCGCCAACGCGTTGGCCATGTTGTGCCGCCCGCGAATTTTCAGCGCCGAAGCGGGCAACAAGGGCTGCAGGCCACAGGCAAGCCAGGCTTCTCCCTCATGATCGAGCAGGCCGTAATCCTTCAGGTCCGGTCGGCCAAGTCCAAAGCTTCGCAGCTGAACACCCTGCGCCAGCAACGGCTGCGTCAGCGGATCTTCACGATTGCACACCACCACTGCCGCCCCACGGTATATGCGCTGCTTGGTCAGGGTGTAGTCCTGCATGCTGTTGTAGCGATCCAGATGATCCGGGCTGACATTGAGCACCGTTGCAGCCGCTGCACGCAGCTCATGCGTGGTTTCCAGCTGAAAGCTCGACAGCTCAAGCACATACAGCTCAGCCGGGTCGGACAGCAGATCAAGCGCAGGGGTGCCGATATTGCCACCCACACCGGTTTTGATGCCGGCGGCCATCGCCATCTCTCCCACCAGCGTGGTAACGGTGCTTTTGGCATTGGACCCCGTTATCGCAACGATCGGCGCGCTTGCCTCGCGGCAGAACAGGTCAATATCACCGATCAACGATACACCGGCTTCCACCGCTGCCATGATGGCCGGGTGACGTTTATCGACACCGGGGCTGATAATCAGCTCATCGGCACGGGCCAGCCAGTCGGCATCAAGCTCGCCAAGGTGCAGTTCAACGGAGGGAAACTCGGTGCGAAACCCCTCAGCTGCTGCAGGCGCTTCGCGGGTGTCACACATCGCAAACCGCAAACCGCGCTGGTGCAGGTAACGCGCACAGGACAGCCCGGTCTGCCCGAGACCGATAATGATGCGCTGTTTGTCAGTCGTAATCAGACTCACCCTGCTCTCTCCTGCCTGTTTTCCGGCCTTAACGAATCTTCAGCGTGGCCAGGCCTATCAGCACCAGCACCACCGTAATAATCCAGAAACGCACGATGACACGGGGTTCCGGCCAGCCTTTCAGCTCAAAATGGTGATGGATTGGTGCCATGCGGAAAATCCGACGCCCGGTCAGTTTGAAAGACGCCACTTGAAGGATCACGGAGACGGTTTCCATCACGAACACTCCCCCCATGATTACCAAAACCAGCTCCTGGCGCACGATCACCGCGATGACCCCCAGGGCGGCGCCCAGAGACAGGGCACCCACATCACCCATGAACACCTGTGCCGGGTACGTGTTGAACCAGAGAAAGCCCAGCCCGGCCCCTACAATTGCTCCACAGAAGATGATCAGCTCACCGGAACCGGCCACATAAGGAATGTGCAGGTAGCTGGCAAACTGAACGTGCCCGCTCAGGTAGGCAAACACGGCAAGTGCCGCGGCCACCATTACCGTGGGCATGATGGCCAGACCGTCGAGCCCATCGGTCAGGTTGACGGCATTGGAGCTGCCCACAATGACGAAGTAGGTAAAGACGATGAAGAAAATCCCCATATCGATGGCGATATCCTTGAAAAACGGCAAGATCAGCTGAGTTTCGACCGGTGACTGAGCCGTCATGTACAACACCACCGCTGCGCCGATGCCACCAATCGACTGCCAGAAATACTTCCAGCGTGCCGGCAGGCCACGCGGATTCTTTTCGATCACCTTGCGCCAGTCATCAACCCAGCCCACGGCACCGAAAATCAGCGTCACAATCAGCGTCACCCATACATAACGGCTGCTCAGGTCACTCCACAGCAGCGTGCTGATCGCAATCGACAGCAGAATCAGAGCCCCCCCCATGGTCGGCGTGCCCGCTTTGCTCAGGTGTGACTGAGGACCGTCATCACGAATCGCCTGACCGATCTGTTTTTCCTTGAGGCGCGTAATGAGCCAGGGCCCCAAAAAGAGAGAAAGGCCAAGCGCCGTGAGTATTCCCATGATCCCGCGGAGGGTGATGTAGCGGAACACCCCGAAGCCGGTGTGGAACTGTGACAGGTAGTCAGCGAGCAACAGAAGCATGGTGTCAGTTATCCCCTTTCAACAGGGCCGCAACCACCCTGTCCATCCCGGCACTGCGCGACCCCTTGACCAGCAAGGTCAGTTGCTGCTGCGGCAATGCCTGAATACGTGTTATCAGTTGAGTTTGTGTTTCAAAATGCTCGGCTCCCTGCCTGACCGCGGCATAGGCGTCTGCCGCGGCACGCATGGCAGAACCCGTGACCAGCAGTCGGTCAATCTCTCTTTCGGCCGCATAGCGCCCCACCTCAGCATGCAACTGCTGTGACTGGTTGCCCAACTCGGCCATATCGCCAAGCACCAGCACGCGCTCCCCGGGCAGTTGCGCCAGCAGGTCGATGGCGGCCTTTACGGCATCCGCGTTCGCGTTATAGCTGTCATCAATCACCAGCGCACCGGTCGTTAGACGGTGTGGGCTCAGGCGCCCGGCAACGGGACTGCACTGATCCAGGATGCCGGCTATTTTTGACAGCGGCCGCCCGGCTGCCACCCACGCCGCGGCCGCGGCCGTCGCGTTGGCAACGTTGTGCCGTCCCAGCAGCTTGAGCGATACCGGCAGTTTTTCCGTGCCATCATCCAGTACAAAACGCCAACTGCCATCAGCGTTCATTTCCAGCCCTGAGGCACCGACATCCGCCGCACCGTTTTCAACACCAAAGCTGATCATGCGACGCTGCAGCCGCTGCAGTCGCTTGATCCAGGCCGGTGCATGGGGTGAATCCAGGTTCACGACTCCCACGCCGCCTTCAGGCAGGCCTTCAAAAATCTCACCCTTGGCACGCACCACCCCTTCCAGACTGCCGAAGCCTTCCAGATGAGCCCCCATGGCATTGTTGAGTACCGCCACATCCGGGCGGGTCATGGCAGTGGTACGGGCAATCTCCCCCTGAGCACTGGCGCCCAGTTCAATGACGGCTGCATCGTGCTCGGGCGAGAGCTCGAGCAGGGTCAAGGGTGCACCAATCTCGTTGTTCAGGTTGCCTCGTGTCGCCAGCACCTTACCGCTGCTGCCCAGCAGTCGTGCCAGCATCTCCTTAACCGTAGTTTTACCGCCACTTCCGGTGACGGCAAAAACGGGGCCCCGGAACAGCGAGCGGTTGTAACCGCCCAGCTGCCCCAGTGCCTGTAGGGTGTCGGTGACAACCAACTGCGGCAGGCGGGTGTCCATTACCTGACTCACAACAACCGCCGCAGCCCCCTTCAATTCGGCAGCACCGACAAAATCGTGACCATCGAAATTCGGGCCTTTAAGCGCCACGAACAGATCACCCGGCTGCAGTTGCCGGCTGTCTGTTACAACCCGTTCAACAGTCCTGTTTTCTCCCACAAGACGAGCACCCAGCACTGGCTTGAGCTCATCAAGTTCAAAGGCGCGCATCATACCTCAGCTCCCTGTTGCAATACACGCATGGCGTGCTCGTGATCGCTGAACGGGTGGCGTATCCCAGCGACCTCCTGATAGCTTTCGTGCCCTTTGCCCGCAATCAAAACCAGGTCATCTTCACTCGCGTGGGTAATGGCCCACTCAATGGCCAGCGCGCGGTCCGGTTCAACATGCAGGCGCGCAGTGGCAGGCACGCCTGCCATCACGTCCTTAATGATCCTCTCGGGTGGCTCACTGCGCGGGTTGTCACTGGTCAGCACCAGCCGATCAGCCAATTCTGCGGCGACCGTTCCCATTTCAGGCCGCTTGCCCGTATCCCGATCACCACCACACCCAAACACACACCAGAGGCGGCCACTGTCAGGCTGATGCACGCGCAGCGCCTGGAGTGCCTGAGCAAGCGCATCCGGTGTGTGGGCATAGTCCACCACCACCAGCGCACGTCCGGCGACCGATTTCAGGCATTCCATCCGTCCGGGCACCGGCTTCAATCCGCCCAGCACTGTCACCACCTGTTCCAGACGAAAGCCCAACAGATGAAGAAGCGTTGCCGTCAGCAGCAGATTGCTGATGTTAAAGCCTCCAAGCAGTGACGCGTGCACGGTGCAGCCCCCTTCAGGGGTCGCCAGCTCGAAGTGACAGCCGCGCGGCTCAAACTTCAACTGCTTTGCGGACACATCCACACCGGGCTCCACACTGCCAAAGCCCAGCACCCGCGATGGCTTGCTGGCTTGTTGCTCAAACAGGGTGCGACCGAATACATCGTCCAGATTGATCGCCTGCAGTGGCGGGGCATAATCCTTGAACAGGCGTGCCTTGGCATCGCCATAACGTGCCATGTCACCGTGATAGTCCAGATGATCCCGAGTCAGATTGGTAAACCCGGCGGCTGTAAAGCGCACGCCGGCAACACGCTTCTGATCCAGTGCATGGCTGGAAACCTCCATCACCACATACTCGGCACCCTGAAGGCGAAAGTCGGCCAAAAGAGCCTGCAGCGAAATCGGATCCGGTGTGGTGTGGGTGGCCGGCTGCAGGGCATCGACAAAGCCGTTCCCCAGGGTGCCGATGATGGCGCAGCGATGGCCAAGCAACTCCAGTGCCTGCGCCACATAGCTGCTGCATGAGGTCTTGCCGTTGGTACCCGTAATGCCAATCACCTTCAGGTCATGACTTGGGTTGTCATAAAACCGGCTCGCAACCTGCCCCATAACGGCATCCAGATCATCCACTTCCAGCAAGGGCACCGTCACAGCCATGCGCTCAGGAGCATCCAGCGTGCCCTGTTGAACCATCACGGCAGCCGCCCCGCGCTGGGTAGCCTGCGCGATGAAATCGGCCCCACGATGATGTGCACCATCACGGGCAAAGAACAGATCTCCGGGCTGCACCTTGCGACTGTCGAGCGACAGACCTCTGATATTCACACTGCGATCAAACGGCAAAGCCGCAAGCGTGGAAGACGCCTGCGGCAGGAGTGTCAGCAAAGATTGCGAATATTCTTTCATTGCATTGCCACCTGAGTCGCTGGAGGTTCAGGCCACTTGTCCGGTGGCACATTGAGCAGTCGCAGTGAACCGGCCGCTATCCTCGAAAAGACAGGCGCGGCCACAAGGCCACCGTAATACTCCTGCCCCTTGGGGTTATCGACCATCACCGCGATCACCAGGCGCGGGTTGGTCAGCGGCGCAACGCCGGTGAATACGGAAACGTATTTATCCTCGGCATAACCTCCGCCACTGGCCTTGTGTACCGTACCGGTCTTGCCACCGACGCGATATCCCTCAACCGCCGCCCTTCGTCCGGTACCCTGAGCACTGACGACGGTTTCGAGCATGTCCAGCACCTGCGGGCCAACCCCCGGCGGCAGTACGCGGGTACCGGCCGGCGCCTGATTCTGTTTCAGCAGTGTAACCGGGTGCATCATGCCGTCTGCCGCCAGGGGAATATAAGCCTGGGCCAGCTGCAAGAGCGTTGTGGAAAGACCATAGCCGTAGGACATGGTGGCGCGCTCGACGCGCTGACGCTCGGCGAGAAACGGGAGCACACCGGTACGCTCACCGGGAAATCCGGTGCCGGTATCCCGCCCCAGCCCCACGTTGTGCAGCAGATTGCGAACCGTGTCATGCGGCATTTCGAGGGCAAGTTTGGTGACGCCTACGTTACTGGATTTGGTAATAATCCCGGTCAGATCCAGCTTGCCGTAATTGCGGTGATCCTTGATGCTGGCACCACTGACGCGGATATAGCCGGGTGAGGTATCAATCACGGAATCACGCGTGTACTGACCACTCATCATGGCCGCGGCGACGGTAAGCGGCTTGATGGTCGAGCCTGGCTCGAACAGGTCGGTCAGGGCGCGGTTGCGCAAAGCATCCGTATTGAGCCCGGAGCGATCATTGGGGTTATAGGAAGGCTGGTTGACCAGCGCCAGCACTTCACCGGTTTTGGCATCCAGCACCACTGCAGACCCGGAATCGGCACGATGAGACTCAACCGCTGCCTTAAGTTCACGGTAAGCCATATACTGCAGGCGCAGATCGATACTCAGCTGAAGGTCATCACCGGGGTCTGCATCCTGCAGCGAACGAATATGCTTGATGGTACGCCCGACACGATCCTTGAGCACCAGCTTTCGGCCCGGCTCTCCTCGCAGACTGTGGTTGAACGCCAGTTCCAGCCCCTCCTGACCCTCGCCATCCACATTGGTAAACCCGACCAGATGGGTTGCAACCTCACCCACCGGGTAATAGCGCTTGTATTCACGGTCCACATGAATACCCGGGACACCGACGGCCTCGACCGCTTCCGCCAGTTCCGGCGTGACCTGTCGCTTGAGGTAGAGAAAACGTCGCTCGGGGTTCGCGGTCAGAGTGGCCTTGAGCTCATGCGGCTTCATGTCCAGCAATTGTGCCAGCCGCGTCAGACCGCCGTGCTGCATATCCGTCCGCAACGGATCTGCCCAGATGGTTGCGACCGGCGCACTGACAGCCAGAGGTTCACCGTTACGATCCGTAACCAGCCCACGATGTGCCGGTATCAGCATGGTTCTCAGGGTACGCGCATCGCCCTGGCTGCGCAGGAACGCCTGGTCATCCCCGTAGAGTGAAAACAGCTTGGACGTGATACCGGTCACTATCAGCGCCAGCAGAAACACAACCAGCCAGATCCGCCAGCTTCTGGCTGCATGGGTCTGTATGATCGGGTCTTCACTTTTGCTCATGACGTACGATCTCGATTGTTTCGGTTTCCGGCACAACCATATTCATCTCACTGGCTGCCAGTGACTCTATCCGATGGTGTGAGGACCATACGCTCTGCTCAATCAGATACTGTCCCCACTCCACCTGCAGTTCATCCCACTGCTGAACCAGCACCTGATGCTGGTTAAACAGGCGGCGATATTCATAGGCAGAAAAAATGACCGCCATTGCGCTCAACATGACCGCCAGTGTCAGGCCAGTCACCAAAAGAACCGGCACCAGCAGCTCGCCACCCTCCATCAAGCGCTGCTCGCGAACGATGCCTGTCCGCACCGGCAACAATTTCTGACGCCAGGCTTCGAACCCATCCTGCCAGAACTCGGTTGCCAGCCAGGCAGGCTTTTCAACACCGAACCTCATGCCAGCTTGATGGCAGCACGCATCACGGCACTGCGTGCTCGGGGGTTCTGGTTCAACTCATCCTTGCCAGCCCTGACCGCCTTCCCGGCTGACTTGAGGCGTCGCTTGAGCATTTCATCTGTCACCGGCACGCCCGGCGGCAGATGCTCATCCCCCTTCACATGGCGACGGATAAAGCGTTTTACAATGCGATCTTCCAGCGAGTGGAAGCTGATCACGACAAGCTTGCCACCTGGTGCCAACACCTCCAGCGCCTGATCCAGACACTGCTCCACATCTTCCAGTTCACGGTTGATATGAATGCGAATACCCTGGAACGCTCTTGTCGCCGGGTTTTTGCCCTTTTCCCAGCGCGGGTTGGCTTCCGCAATGATTTTGGCCAGTCTCGCCGTGGTCGTGATGGGCGCCTGCTCACGCTCTGCCACAATGGCTCGCGCCATTCGCCGCGAGAATCGCTCTTCACCATACTGATAAATCACATCGGCAATTTCCTGCTCGCCGGCACGATTGATCCAGTCGGCCGCACTTTCACCGCTGGTGGTATCCATGCGCATGTCCAGCGGACCATCATTGATGAAACTGAAGCCACGATCCGGATCATCCAACTGGGGAGAACTGACCCCCAGGTCCAGCAACACACCCGTCACCTTCCCCATCAGGCCGCGCTGCTCAACAAAACTCTGCAGCTGCGCAAAAGAGCCATGCTCGATACTGAAGCGTGGCTCATCGGCGAAACGTTCCGAGGCATGGGAGATCGCCTGTGGGTCCTTGTCGATGGCCATCAGACGCCCGTTGTCAGACAGCTCTGCCAAAATGCGAGCACTGTGACCACCGCGCCCAAAGGTGCCGTCGATGTAGAAACCATCCCGATCCGTCACCAGTTCCTTGACCGCCTCTTCGAGCAGAACCGTGATATGGCTGAATGTCTGACTCATGCTGCCCCGTTACCTGGGTGTGCGTTAAAGTGACAGAGACTGCAACTCGGGAGGTACCTCGTCATCCTCATCAAGCTGCAGATATTCGTCACGCGTACTGTTCCAGAGCGCTTCGCTCCAGATCTCAAACTTGTTGCCCTGCCCCAGCAACACAATTTTCTTATCCAGTTGCGCATATTCTCGCAACGGTGCCGGCAGCAGCATGCGCCCATTCGCATCCAGCTCCAGATCGGTCGCATGACCGGTCAACAGACGCTGAATGCGCCGGACGGCCTTATTGAAACTCGGCAGCGCATCAATTTTCGCCTGAATTTCATCCCATTCGGGCTGAGGATAAAGCAGCAGGCACTTGTCTTCGGTATCAATCGTGACCACCATGCGGCCCTCGCAATGACTGTGCACCGACTCGCGATAGCGAGCCGGAAGCGCCATGCGGCCCTTGGCATCGAGATTGATCGGATTGACTCCGCGGAACATGACGCCCACTGTCTTTCCCCAAATTACCCACTTTTAACCACTTTTTCCCACTACGCGACACTATAGGTAGTAAACACAGTAGATGCAAGGCAATACGCAGGCACAACCACACGTCTTGCGACTGGGCCCGGAGGCTAGATCACGAATGGCGTCAGGCACATGGAATTGGATCAGGAAATGGATGAAGGCAGGCGTATCGATCTTTCGGAAAACGCGTATCTCGTCGATTGAGTCATTCAGTGTGCAGGCCCCACGAGCACCGCCAATACCGTGGTAACAGCCAGAATCGCCATTCCGACAGCCTTTTCCAGCAGCAGGGATCCCTTCATCGCTCGGGCATTGCCAGCTCGCTGGAGCGTCGGCACCAGGTAAAACCTGTGAAAGGCAGCCAGCACCAGTATCACTCCCACCAGCGCCACCTTGAGAACCAGCCAAAAGCCGTAGCGACTGTCCAGCAGGCCCTCACGCCAGCCTGTCAGTTGGTAGCTTAACAGCACCCCTGCTCCTAACAGCAGCAGCACGGCAGGCAGCGCCAGCCGCCCAAACAGATCGAGTACCCTGTGGCTCTGTTTCAGGCCTAACCGGTGAGTGGCCAGCCAGAGCGGAAACAGCGCGCCCAACCACCAGGAGACAATGGAGACGTGAATCGTCAGCGCAATAGCCGCCAGCACGCCAGAGCTGTGCACATGCCCACTCAGGGTGTAGGAAAAGGCCAGAACCCCCATCCCGATTATCGCTATCAGAATTTGCAACCAATGCATGAGACCGGCATTGCCCGCTCGGGCGCCGATACAGTGAGAGCCCGCCAGCAGCAGCAAGCCTGTGCCGGCCCACATCAGCGAATCACCCACTGTTGATTGCCACAAAACCTGGAACATGAGCGAATCGACCATGCCACCTATCCCAGCTTCCGCCAGTGCTCCGATACGAACCAGGAAATGCAAGACCAAGGCAAAACTGGCCAACAGGATACCTGTAAGCGCATATCGCCTCAGGGCAGATTTTAACGGCCGATATGGGTACAGAAGCCACTCACTGGCAACGCCCCCCACTGCAAGGGCCATGCTCAGATACAGTGACCAGCGTGATAACAGTGTCAGCCACTCCCAGTGATCCACGATCGATTCTCCGGTCTATTCAGATCATTGCTGTTCAATGCGCTTTTCATGCTGACGTGTGTGAAAGCACCCCATCTGCACTCGCCCAGAGCCTGCTGCAGATGGGGCGTTGTGCTCAGTGCTGCATAAAGCCAAATGAACCTTTCATTTTATGGCCATCTTCGCCCATGGTCGTCCAGTGCACGGTGTAGTTATCCGGTTTCAGCATGGGTACAGGCACAGTGAAGGCCGTACCAGGCTCCATCACCGGACTGAAGTCGATTGACACTGGACGGTTGTCCGAGCTGATCAGCTTGACGTTCACCAGCCGGACGGGCATACCGAAATTCATTTTCAGCTCACCCACCTGCTCCATCATCATTGCCCCATCCATCGGGTGACTGTCCATCATGTCAGTGTGAGCCATTGCTGGCGTTGAGAGTGCTATCAGACCAGCGGCCAACAGGGACTTGAATGTTTTCATGTTCAGATTTCCTTTTGTGTTGTTGTATTGGGATGAGTCTCTGGAAACGCTGCTGCCAGGGACTCAAGGGTCAGTTTTCGCATGGAGCGCAGTCGCCACAGATAGTAGACAGCCGGCAGCACCAACAGGGTCAGAACCACCGCGCTGACCATGCCACCAACCATTGGAGCGGCAATACGACTCATCACTTCCGAGCCAGTACCACTGCCGTAAAGAATCGGCAGCAGGCCAACGATGATGGCAGCAGCCGTCATCATTACCGGGCGTACACGCAGGCCAGCGCCATGCAGGACGGCATGCCGGAGCGTCTCCTCGCGCGGCACAACTGAGTGAGCGGCGCAGCGTTGCAACATGTCTCGCCATGCCTGATTCAGGTACACCAGCATGATGACGCCGATTTCCACAGCGACGCCGGCCAGAGCGATAAAGCCCACGCCCACTGCGATGGAAAAATTGAAGCCCTGCCAGTACATCAGCCAGACGCTTCCCACCATCGCCAGGGGCAACGTACCCATGATGATGGCGACCTCAGTCAAGTTACGGAAGTTGAGATAGAGCAGCACCAGAATGATCCCCAGTGTCAGCGGAATCACATAGGTCAGTTTTTCCTTGGCCCTGAGCATGTACTCGTATTGTCCAGACCAGGTGATTGAGTAACCCGCCGGCAGCTCCAGCTCGTCAGCCACCACGGCCTGAGCTCGACTCACGTAGGTGCCCAGATCAACACCGTCAATGTCGATGAAGGTCCACCCATTGAGGCGTGCGTTTTCGCTCTTGATGCCCGGAGGCCCATCCTCGACATGGATATGCGCCACATCACCCAGCGCAATGCGCTGCCCCGCCGGCGTTACGATCGGCAGCAGCGCCAGCTGTTCCGGAGAGTTGCGATACTCTTGCGGATAGCGCAGATTGATCGGATATCGCTCCAGTCCCTCGATGGTCTGGGAGACGTTCATCCCACCGACAGCACTGGCCACGATCTGCTGTACATCGGCGATATTCAGCCCGTATCGAGCCGCCTCATGCCGCTGAATGTCCACCTTGATATAGCGCCCCCCGGCAACCCGCTCGGAATACACCGAAGCCGTACCCGGCACATCCTTGAGAATCACTTCCAGTCGCTGCCCAATCTTCTGGATCTGCGCCAGCTCAGGTCCCGCAATCTTGATGCCCACCGGCGTCTTGATCCCGGTGGCCAACATGTCAATTCGGGTCTTGATCGGCATAACCCAGGCGTTGGTCAGTCCCGGCAGGTTGACGAGCGCATCCAGCTCTTGCTTGAGGCTTTCGGTGGTAACCCCTTCTCGCCACTGGTCACGAGGCTTGAGCTGGATAAAGGTCTCGATCATGGTCAGAGGTGCCGGGTCGGTCGCCGTTTCAGCTCGACCCACCTTGCCGAACACGCTTTTAACCTCGGGAATTGTGGCAATCAACTTGTCGGTATGCTGTAACAGCTGACGCGCCTGGCCAATTGAAATCCCCGGATACGTCGTGGGCATGTACATGAGATCGCCCTCATCCATGTTGGGGATGAACTCACTGCCGATCCTGTCGACCGGCCAGAACCCTCCGGCCAGTATCACCAAAGCACCACAGAGCGTGACCTTGGGATACTTCAGGACACCTTTGAGTACCGGCATGTAACCCGCCGTCAGCATCCGATTGATCGGATTCCTGTGTTCCGGCAGCACCTTGCCCCGGATGAAGTACCCCATCAGTACAGGCACCAGCGTAATGGCCAGTGCGGCTGCGGCTGCCATGGCATAGGTTTTGGTGAATGCCAGTGGGGAGAACATTCGTCCTTCCTGAGACTCCAGCGTAAAGACCGGCACAAAGCTGACCGTGATGATCAGCAAACTGAAGAACAGCGCCGGCCCGACTTCACTGGCCGAGTCCGCAACCACCTTCCACCGGTTTTCAGGTGTAAGCGGCGTCCGCTCCATGTGTTTGTGCATGTTTTCGATCATCACGATGGCGCCATCGATCATGGCCCCTATCGCGATGGCGATACCGCCCAATGACATGATGTTGGCATTGATCCCCTGCAGGTGCATGACACCGAATGCCGCCAGAATGCCCACCGGCAGACTGACAATGGCCACCAGCGACGAACGGATGTGAAAAAGGAACAAGACACACACCAAAGCCACCACAACAAACTCCTCCAGCAGCTTGTGCCAGAGGTTTTCGACAGCCCTGTCAATGAGGCCGGAGCGGTCATAGACGGTGACAACTTCCACACCTTCCGGCAGGCTGGCTTTCAGGGATTGCAGCTTGGCTTTCACGCCTTCGATGGTCTTCTGGGCATTTTCGCCAAAGCGCATGACCACGACACCACCCACGACTTCGCCTTCGCCGTTCAGCTCAGCAACGCCGCGGCGCATCTGCGGTCCCACGCCAATTTCGGCCACATCCTTCAACAGTAATGGCGTACCCTTCACGTTGACCCCAAGCGGGATGTTTTCAAGGTCCTTCACGCTCTGGATATAACCGCTGGCACGCACCATGTACTCGGCTTCGGCCAGTTCCACCACCGAGGCTCCAACCTCCTGGTTACCACGCTGGATTGCGACATGCACCTGTGCCAGCGGGATGTTGAGTGCTCTCAGCTTCTCCGGATTGACCTGAACCTGATATTGTTTGACCATGCCGCCGATCGCGGCAACTTCGGACACACCGGGCACGGTTTGCAGCTCGTATTTCAGGAACCAGTCCTGCAACGAGCGCAGTTCACTGATGTCATGCTGACCACTGGTGTCCTGTAGAGCATAGAGATACACCCAGCCCACACCTGTGGCATCCGGCCCCAACTGAGGACGGGCATTGGCCGGCAGAGAGGGAGCAACCTGGGACAGGTATTCGAGCACCCGGCTGCGAGCCCAGTAGATATCAGTGTCCTCGTCGAAGATAACGTAGACGTAGGAGTCACCAAAAAACGAGAAGCCGCGGACGGTTTCAGCTCCGGGCACCGACATCATGGCGGTCGTCAACGGATAGGTCACCTGATCTTCAACCACCTGTGGCGCCTGGCCGGGATAACTGGTCTTGACGATCACCTGAACATCCGACAGATCCGGAATGGCATCAACCGGAGTGTTCTTCAGCGACCAACCGCCCCAGCCCAGCAGCAACAGTGTGGCCAGCAGTACCAGAAAACGGTTGTGGACTGACCAGCGAATGACGGACTCGATCATTGTGCCTCCTCGCTGCTGCCGGTTGCGCTCTGCTCCATGGAATGCATGCTGTGGTCCATTTCATCCATGGTGTCAGAACCCTCAGTGTTCGCGGCGGCCTCTCCCGGCTCCGTGATGAACACATCGCTGACCTCGTAGCCGCCGGTGTCCAGTTTGCGTACCTCGATCTGCCCCCTGGCTCCCGGTGCCAGTTCCGTCATATCGACAAACTCGGAAACAGTGAAGTCCATGCGCATTTCGGGCCAGCCCCAATCGGGAATGGCTGCGTGGTTAACGTTAATCTTGCTCTGCTCCGGCATGACCGTGTTAACGGTGGCATCGACCCATACACGCGTCGGTTTGGCCTTGGGAGCGCTCTCGGCTTCGCTATCCCCATAGTGCATACGCTTGAAATCCGAGGTCTTGCTGGACTCGGAGTCGAGCAGGAACTGAGCGGACGTGACCACCTGCTCCCCCTCGCGGAGACCATCCAGCACTTCGATCCTGTCCCCATCGCTGCGCCCGGTTCTGACATGCACAGACTTGAATCGACCTTCGCCCAGTGCCAGTACCACTCGATTGTTGTCACCACCGCGAATGACGGCCTCACGGGGAACACTGAGCACATCGTCGTCCGTATCGTTGTGGATACGGACCTGTGCAAACATGTTGGGCTTGAGCAGATGGTCAGTATTATCGAAGCGCATCCGCACCCTAAGGGTACGCGTCTTCGGATCCAGAGTCGGGTAGATGTAATCCACGCGGCCCTGCCATTCACGTCCAGGCAGGTAGTCCAGCTCCATGACAACCGGCAGTGTCGGCTGAATCAGGCTGGCCTGACGCTCGAATACCTCCGCCTCGACCCAGACTTCATCCAGACTGCCGATGGACATCAACGTCATGCCCGGTTGCACGAACAGCCCCTCGCGCAGGGTGAAGTCATCAACAACACCACTCGTGGGCGCGTAGAAGGTAATGGTCTGCGACACCTTGCGTTCACGACGCAGGGTCTGGATCGCGGTATCAGACACATTCAGAGAGCGCAGCCGGGACTCTGCCGCCTGCGCCAGCCGCCCATCGCCACGCCCCAATGCAAACAGCAGCTCCTCCTGGGCGTTCACCAATGCCGGAGAGTAGAGCTCGTACAGTGGCTGCCCCTGTTCAACCGGCTCACCAGCCGCCTGTACATGAATCCTTTCGACCCAACCTTCCACACGGGGATGAATGTGGACAATCCTGTCCTGATCGTACTGCACATACCCAACCGTACTCACCTCGAAATTCAGGGCCGCCTTTTCAGCCTTTGCCGTCCTGACTCCCAGGTTGTTGACCACTTCAGGCGATATCTCGATGGTGCCGACCCCCTCGTCTGGGCCTGATGCCACACCCTCCTCGTACACAGGGATCAGATCCATCCCCATGGGCGACTTGCCGGGCTTGTCGCGCCGATAATTGGGGTCCATCGGTGCCACCCAATAGAGGGGCTCGGGCTCACCGGAAGCCGTGTTCGCGCTGCCGGCTGCAGTGTTGCCCCCCGGATTCAAAACATAGACAGTCCCGCCGCCTAACACCGTCCCCAGGACCAGAACACCTAACAGTTTCACTGCTCCATTCATCTTCACATCTCCTCCTGGCGCACCTGGGTCATCAGATAGTTAAGCTGGGCGATCTGCTTCTGTTGCTCGGCCAGGATTTCGATTTCCGCCAAGCGGGCATTCAGTTCCGCGATACGCGCACGCATCACCTCGGCAAAGTCACCTGCATCTCGGGTGTAGGCATTCAGTGCCGCTTCGGCCGCCTGAGTGGTCTGGGGCAGCAGCTGCTTGCGGTAGAGTGACAGTCGTTCATCAAGACGCTGCAAGGCTGCCATCGACGTATCATAAGCGGCCAGCAGCTGACGCAGCTTGAGCAGCCGGTCGGTACGTACCGCCTCTCCCCTGGCGGTTGCGGACGCAACCTCCGCGTCCGGTCGGCGGCTGGAGAACAGGGGCATTTCCATGCTCACGCCCAGGGTAAACAGATCGGCCCGATCCCGCCCCATCGGATCATCGTCACGGTAGCCGTAGCTGGCACTCACCCCCCAAGCCGGCTTGTAGCTCTGCTCGGCCAGGCTGATATCGGTTTGTGCCAGGTTGATTTGCTGGTCAAACAGAACCACAGACGGGTGCTGGATGAAGAATCGTGCCCGCCCCTCCCCTTGCGCGTCAGCCGGCAGTCTGTGTTCCAGCACCAGTGCCGGGGCCTCATCGGCAATTCGAACGCCGGCCTGCCCGGTGCTCTGGCCATTGCCCGCCACCAGCCATTCGGAAAGACGGCTTCTCAATGTGTCGTGTTGCAACTCGAGTTGATGGATCTTGTCATCCAGCTGGGTAAGCTCCAGCTGGGCACGTACGACATCCTGCTGCCGGGTTCGACCCAGTGCAACGGAATAGCTGGACGTCGCCACATCCTGCAGTTGCTCAAAAAGACGCCGATTGCCGTGTATCAGCTGAAGGCTTTCACGCGCACGCCACGCGTCTATCCACAATTGACTGACCTGTAGCCGTACCTGAGCACGACGTTCCTGGCGCATCAGCGGCTGCAGCTCAGCCTCTTGACTGAAGCGCTGCTCCCTAAGAGCCAGTGTTTCCCCCCGAGGCAACATCTGTGAAATACCCAGCGCAAACTGGGTCATCCCTTCCTGACCAAAATCGAAGCTGTCAGTGGGCATATTGGCCAGCGCAAGACTGATTTTCGGATCGGGGAGCGCCCCAGCGCCGCCGGCCATCGCCTGTTTGGCCGCTTCGCCATGACGGCTGGAGGTCAGCCAGATATCTCCGGCCAGCGCCTGCTCAACCGCCTGACTCAGGGTCAGTTCCGCCGCTGAGACTGTGGAGCTCAACAGCAGGCAGGCGAAGAGCCCAGGCGCCATCCGGTAGCCTTTTCGATAAGCGTTCATATCGTCTCCGTGTGAACACAATGATGGTCCTGTCCCGCAAAGGACAAGTCATTAAGAATCGATGGTGTCGGCCACTACTGGCCGCGATTTCACAAAGGTTCAGACGTGACGAGGAGGACGGCCGGGCGGTGCCAGCACAATGGAAAGGAGGTTATACCCCCCGGAACTGAAACGTTCCCGGGCCATATCAGGTACAACGGCAAACGGTTGGCCTATCAGACCATGAGAAGAAAAGCAGTGATCAGGAGTACAATCGGGGGCCGTGTCGCAGGCATCAGTATCCGGTGGGATATTATGATCGGAAGGATCATGCCCACCACAGTCCGAGAGGCTGCCCGTCATTCGGGCTCCAGAGTGGTCGGCCATCATTTGGTGATGACTGATTCCGGACATATCGTCACTTGGATGGAACATTGCCACTGCCATATCTGCACGTGCTACTGCCGACAGCATGAATGCCGACAGAAACAAGAACAGAACTGTGCAGGAACGGGTACGCACCGTGTTTTTTCACCCAATTTCTATGTGGACGACAGCTTTTTTAAACTAACTCTTTTGACCATACGTCTCAAGTAAAAACCGGGACTGTCTCACATTTTAGTGGTTTCACATTCAGGTCAGCCAATAACATCTGTTACCCGTCACGGCCAGGCTAAAACTCGCAGCCGTAAACATGTTCAGAGCCGCTCTCATACCCCGAACAACAGCCAACTGCCATGGCATACAATCACGACTGCGCTAAGACAGCGCCTTAACTGACGATACTCCCTGATTTTCAACTGACTGTGATCATATGCCCACCACAGTGCATATGCGACCAACAGCAACATCAACCCCGCCTTGACCGGTAACAGCAGCGCCAGCCATCCCAGCAGACTGGGCAACATGCACAGACACAGACGCCGAGGGTTGCTCCACTCAGAGTCGCGCACAGCAACGCCCCAGTGAATGCCACCCAGAAACGACAGGATAATTGCACTGTACGGCAGGAAATACGAGATTGCCCAAGGCTGATTCATGAATGCCGTTAGCCCGACAAAGGGAATCAAACCGGACAGCCCAAGCAGATAGGCGGTGGTATTCATCTATTATGCTTTCCTGATTACCGTGTGTGATATGGATGTGTACGCTATCGCTTGAGCTTGGTTCACTTAGGGCCAAAATCGCTCGCTGCCGAGCCAGATGTATCTGGCCCGGCCTGCACACCACTCACTGTCAGGAACTGAACATGGACAATCTCTACGACAACCTGCCCGAGCAGTTGCCTCGGGAGACCTTCACCGAGCTGCTGAATGCCGGCTCCATACGTATAGAGCGCATTCTGTCCCGGGGACAGACTTCACCCGAAACCGGTTGGTACGACCAGCACGAGCATGAATGGGTGATATTGCTTGAGGGGGCTGCCGAGCTGACGTTTTCAAATGGCGATGTAATCACTCTGAGAGCGGGTGACTATCTCAACATTCCGGCTCATACGCCCCACCGAGTCAGCTGGACAGACCCGGATCAGACCAGCATCTGGCTGGCGGTGTTTTACCGGGACTCAACACTGCTGCAATAAACAGCCAACTATTCAGGTAAAGTAACGCACTTTGGCGCTGCGCCCGGCATCCACATCCCGGACGCAGCGCCAATTTTGTTCAACCCCTGAACCCGCTCAAATAGCCACATGGATCTGCTCGCAGCATGAAAAGCATCAATCACCGCCCCGCCCTGTTCACGCTGTTTCTGGGCTTCATCTCCTCACTGGGTCCGCTGTCGATCGACATGGGACTGCCCGGGCTTTCCGACATCGAAAGATTCTTCCAGTTGGCCACCGGAAAGGGCGCGCTGACATTCAGCTTCTTTGTAGCCGGCCTTGCCGTGTCACCGTTGCTCGGAGGTATTCTGTCGGACCGGTTTGGACGCAAGCCGGTTATTCTGTTTTCCCTGCTGCTGTATACCCTGGCTGCCCTGCTGTGCAGCCTTGCTCCCAGCTTTGCGCTGTTGCTGGGATTCCGCCTGTTGCAGGGACTCGCCGCCGGGCTTTGCATCGCCATACCAATCGCGATCATCCGCGACACACTGGAGGGCGAAGCCGCGCGGCTGCGCATTTCCTACATGATCATGCTGGTCGGGGTTGCGCCCTTGGTGGCACCGCTACTGGGCAGTCTGGTGATGCAGTTCGGCCCCTGGCAGCGCATTCACGACTTTCAGGCCACGATGGGCCTGGTATCACTGCTGATCATTGCGCTTACCTTCACCGAGACGTTGCCCGTTGAGAAACGCCAGACGCTCAGGGTCAGCGACATTGTGACTGAGTTGCGCAGCATTATGGCCAAGCGAGTGTTTCTACTCGCAACGCTGATCTACACATTGGGCTTCTGTACCCTGTTTACCTATGTCTCCGCTTCCTCCAGCCTGTTTGTTGACCACTACGGCTTTTCCATCGACCAACTGGCGCTGATCATGGCCTTTACCTCAGGTCTTGCCGGAGTTGGCTCCTGGCTCAATGCACAACTGGCCAAACGAGGCGTTACCGCTAGCCGAGTGATCCTGACAGGCCTGCTGTGCATGCTGGTACCCGCTTTCATCCTGCTGTTCATGCCCAATGTGCAGGCCCTGCTATTGGGCAGTTTGATGGCGTTTATTCTGCTCGGATTTGGCCTGTTGTCACCAGCAGCCAACCATATGGCAATGGACGTGATCGATCAGGGCAAGGGCAAGGCGTCCGGCGTAATGCGGTTGTTTCAGATGAGCTCAGCCGCACTGATCTCAGCACTTTACACGCTGTTGATCGGCATGGTCGGCAGTATAACCGCCACCGCCCTGCTGGTGCTGGTCAGCGCACTGCTGGGGCTCAAGTGTTGGCTATCGCTGATCCGTTGTCAGCAACACGCCTGAGCGCCGCACCAAGCCGATCAAAGTATGCCCGAAAGGCACAATTGATCTGTCGGCGCTGCTCGCCCTGTGGAAACAGCCCAAGGCGCGCCTCTTTTGAAGAGCGAGTACCCTTGACCAGGAAATGATTTCGGATCGGCTGATCCTGCACAAATGCCTCAAAGGCTCGCGCGCACATCTCTTCCGGCAGGCTGTAGTAGAGGCCGTTCAGTTGCCGATCCATCGCCATTGAAGCACGACAGAGCTCGCTGGGACCTTCACCCGACGGATCCAGCATGATCGCCTTGAAGCAGGCAAACAGGCAATCATTCAACGGGTGCGGAACGGGCGTAGCGTCATGCAACCAGCCTTTCGAGGCAAACATGCCTTTGGGTGCATCACCGAAGCATTTGTCAGCCAGGTAGTGATCGAGAGCATGGAACCACTCATGTGCAATACTGCCGGGACCGGCATTCTTCGCCAGCGAAAAGCACCGTGTAGCCGGTGTATAATGGGCCGCCACGCCGGGACGGCCTCCAATACCATACTGAAAAGCCAGCGTACCGCGCAGCGAAATCAGTGCTTCGGGACCATTCAGGATGACCATCAGGTCGCCCAGGGCATCATAGAAACGGGCTGCCGCACGCTCGTTTTCATCCCGCGTAACCCAACGCCCTACTTCAATGGAGCGAAAGTCATAACGCTTGCGAACATCGGCAAAGCTGATGATCTCACCGAAACGATGTTCAGGCCCTCGGCGATAGCCACTTGAATCAAAGTCTGACATCACTGGAACTACTTCATGTACAAAAGATGTTTCATTAATCTGCATCATACCCTTTGGCAGAGGATCAGTGGACACTGAACCTACCTCACGAATAGCATTGTCACTTATTGAATACACTTTTTGAGACCAGTTGATACAAGCATGGAACGCGAAAAATACAAACGTACGCTGACCGGCCTCGAACTCAGAGTGGGAACTCGCCTGCCCTGGTCCGTATACAGCCCCCAGGGAACCCTGCTGCTGACAGAGGGCACACTGATCCGCAGCGAAAAGCAGATTGAAAGACTGCTGGGGGTGCAGGCCCACTATTTCGTGTCACCCAACCCTGCCATTTATAACGCTGCCCAGAAGCAGGTCCTGCCCGGTACTGATCAGGTAAGCAGCTTCGTCGTGATCCACACCTTTCTGGAGCGACTCGAAGCCGCTTTCGCGCTGCGCCGAGCCGAAGGCGCCGGAAGCGCTTTCATCCGAAAAGTCATGCAACTGGTATTCGATATACAGGCAGCCTGTGAAGAGTCTGCAGACGCGATGCTTGGCACCGTACAGCTGATCGTGGATGCTCCACACGGGCTTGTACATCCGCTGCATATGGCACTGATGTGTGAAGTCGCCAGTTGTCGCATGGGAAAGGGACCGCTGGAACGCTTTCCGCTGGTGGCGGCGGCCCTGACTCACGACCTTGGCATGTACGAGGTACAACAGCAGTTGTTTGAACAGGAGTCACCCCTCACGGTTCAGCAACGCCAGCTCATTGAGCAGCATCCCCAGCGCTCATATGAGCTGCTGCTGGAACGCGGCGTTACCGAAGAGCGCTGGCTGCAGCCCGTATTACAGCATCACGAACGACTGGACGGCAGTGGTTACCCTGCCGGGCTGACCGCCGAGCAGATCAGCCACGATGCTCGCCTGCTGGCCATCACCGACTGCTATTCGGCCATGATCCAGCCCCGTGCATACCGCGACCAGGTTCTGCCGCGTGACGCGCTGCGCGAGATTTTTCAGCAGCGCGGCAAAACCATAGACGAATCTCTGGCACGTCTTTTCATCGAAGTCATGGGGCTGTTTGCACCCGGCACGCTGGTACGGCTCCGACAGGGCGAAATTGCATTGGTGACCGGCAAGGGTGCAGGACTTAGCCAGCCGGCACTGGCGGTCATAGCAAGCTCGCACAGGGAGCCCCTGGACCACCCGACCCCAATTGTGCTCGAGGACAGCAAAGAGATCACGGCCATTTTGCGAATACAGGATCATGCCCATCTGATTGCAGGGCTTGGAACACTCTGGCCCAAACTGACCCCGGTTCCTTTCAGGATCTAGCCCTGCAACTCATGATTGCCCCGCCCCCTGCGCTGCGGTTATGATCACCTTAGCTGTCAGGTTACAGCTACACTTAAATCTCGGACCCAGGGATCAGGATAACGCTGCAGCAGGATGCTCGACCTCCCCGACCTCATTCTGCCAGGCCTCTTCTGTACCCCCCCAACGCGGTCAACTTGAAAAATGGAGTTTGAATATGACTGAGCAGGTCGTCACTGCTGAAAAACCCACCACTGAAGGCAGCTGCAAGCTGGTTTATATCCTGTATCTAGTCGGGCTGATATTTGGCATCACCGGCCTCATCGGGGTCATCATGGCCTATATCAACAAAAGTGATGCGCCTGAGTGGCTGCAGCGCCACTACCAGTTTCAGATCCGCACCTTCTGGATCGGTTTCCTGTATCTGGTCGTTGGGGGCATTCTGTCCATGGTGATCATCGGCTGGTTCATTATTCTTTTCTGGGTTGTATGGCTGATCATCCGCTGCGTGAAAGGCCTCAAAGCACTGGATACGAAGCAAGCACCGGCCAACGTCACAGGCTGGCTGTTCTAGGCTTCACCCACGCCGAGCTGAAGCCGCACCTTCGTGCGGCTTTTTTGTGCCTGAACCCTTTCAATGATATGTGGTCATTGTCCTGCTAGATTCAAGCAAACGCTTCACCAGCAAAGGACACCATCATGAACAGAACGCTTGCCGCTCTGGCTCTGGCAACCCTTGTCAGTGGTTGCTTTGTAAAGCCGCAAGAGCCCAGTGATCCCATGAAGCAGTACAGTTGTGTACGTGACCAGGACACTCCACGGCTTCAATGCCAGCCACTTCTGACCAGCAAAGAATGGATTGTGGAAGACCTGGACCAGCAAGGCGTCATCGATAACTCACGCGCCAGCCTGAACTTCAGCGCTGATGGGCGCGTCAGCGGCAACAGCAGCTGTAATCGATTCTTCGCGAACTATGCCCTGCACGACAACCGGCTGGAGATCAAACAGGCCGCCACCACCATGATGGCGTGCCCGGAAGCCCTGATGCGGCAGGAACGCCGCTTTCTCAACGCACTTGAGAACGTTGAACGACTGGAGATCGATGCCACTGGTGCACTGATTCTGTCCGGCAAGGGGCACCGCATCCTGGCTCGCTGACCCTTTTCCCCTTCCTTGCCCGGTATCTGCCGGGCATTCACCTCTGGCTCACACAACCGCCGAGCGAAAGAGGCCTGCAAATATTGATATGAGTCAAAACAAAAACATTTTTTATCCCATTAAGTATCCAATAACGCATTAAAAAACATACATCTCAACTGCTAATGCTTCTTATTAAGTATAAATAATACTTAAAATTCATATGGTTAAATATTAGAAAATATCGAAATACGCACATTTCAATATGATACATAACGCTTTTTTAAAATATTGATTTATGTATCACGAGTGCTAAATTGCGAGGGCATTCAAACAACAAGAACCCCGATACAGAGGTAAGATCCATGCACGATAAACTCGCTAATACCATGGAGTTCCCGCCGGAAACGCCGCAGCCAAACATCTACCCGCTGCGCTGGGAAACCAAGTCCTCCAAAGTGGAAGAGATCTGGGATGCATCTCTGCGTGAAGCCTGGAACCCGAAAGACCTGCCCTGGGACACCTTTGACGCCTCCAGCTACACCTGGGAAGAGCGTGAAGCGATCGCTTACTGGTGGACCCTGCTCTCTGTATTCGATGCCTCTGCACCGCCCGTGTTCGCAGAAGCATTTATCAAGACCTACGAAGATCACGAAGAAGATGCCATTCGTCGCTGCTTCTTCTCCGTCACCCGTGACGAGCAGAACCACGAGCAGATGTGTGGTCTGGTGATCACCAAAATGCTCGAGTCCGCCAGCCCGCTGGAATATGAGCCCAAAACCGACCTGGGTCGCCGTCTGCAGAAAAATGCACGCTGGCTGTACTACAACGGTGGTCGTTACTGGAATGGCTACAAGAAAGCCGTTCCCAAATACAGCCTGGCCGTACTGTTCAGCTCATTCCTGATGGGTGAAATCGCGGCAGCCACCATCTTCAAGCAGATGTCTCAGAGCTGCGAAGAGCTGGTATTCACTGAAGCGTTCAAAAACATTGGTCGTGACGAAGGCCGTCACATGGCGATCTGCCTGTCACTGATGGAGCGCGACTATCCGAAGCTCTCCCAGGAAGAGAAGTCGATCATCACCAAGCAGATCCGCGCAGGCTACCTGTTCCTGTCTGCCGTGCTGTTCGAGCCGCCGGCCGAGTTCTGGGATCTGCCGGAAGACTTCATCGCCACCCAGCGTGAAGCGGAAGCCCTTGCGCGTGAGGCCGGCTTCGGTATCCCGACTTACGAAGACAAGCGCGAAAACTGGCGCAACGCCATGCTCAACCTGAAAGCGGTTCTGGACAAGTACGACACTCCGTTCCCGGCGATCCCCGAAGTGGACATCACCGGTGAGGAAGTGACTCAGGCGGACCTGGATTCAGCGGACATCATTCCGATCTTCTGATCCCGCCTGTCCGATGCTTGCTTTTACAGCCGCCCCGACCTGATCGGGTCGGCTGTTTTCCGTTACCAATTTCTGCTGTTACAGGGCTTACTGAGTCATTCAGAGCCCGGAGGTAAGTATGACTACGATCCGTTTGTCCCCGTCCGGCAAGGAGGTTGAAGCCAAGACCGGCGAAACCGTGCTGGAAACCCTGGAAAATGCCGGCTATGCCCTGCCCAACAACTGCCGTGCAGGTGCCTGCGGCGAGTGCAAGGTCAAAGTGCTCAGCGGTGAATTCGACCAGGGTATGGTGCTGGATATGGCCCTGTCTCAGGAAGAGCGTGCCGAGGGCTTTGGCCTGATGTGCATGTGCAAGCCGCTCAGCGATACCCTTGAGATCGACTGGGGCACGGATGATGCCAAACCCAAACTGTTTCCGCCGCGCGAGAATATTCGCTGCGTGGTCGTGGATCGCATCGAGCGGACGCCACGTATCGCCGAGATTCGCCTGCGCCCCATTGGTGAGCCGATTCGCTTCTGGCCGGGTCAGTATGTGAGCCTGACCGATACGCAGAAGACGGTCACGCCACGCTCCTATTCCATCGCCAACGCCCCGCGTCCCGATGGCGAGATCGTGCTGCAGATCACACGCGTGCCGGATGGCAAGACCAGCAACTGGGTTCACGATGAGGTCAAACCCGGCAGCATGGTCAATGTTTCGGGTCCCTATGGCACCTTCATTGGCGATCCCAGCACCGATGGTCCCGTGCTCTGTCTGGCCGCCGGTACCGGTCTGGCACCGATTCTGAGTCTGGCGGATGCCGCCCTGCGACGTGGCTTCAAGCAGCCGGTGCACCTGATGTTTTCGGCCCGCACCGAAGACGAGATCTATTGCCGCGGTCTGATGGAACTGTGGAATGCGCGTCATCGTCGTTTCAAGTTCATCCCGACCCTGACCCGGGAAGCGAAAGAAGGAATGCAGCAGGGCCGTATTCCTGACATCATCAAGGATCTTTATGCGGACCTGTCGAAGCATGCAATCTACATCGCCGGCAGCCCGGAGTTTGTCGATGCCTGCATTGATGCGGTCAAGGCACAGGGTGCTCAGGCCGAAATGATTCACACCGAAGGCTTCTTCGATCAGGCACCACCGGTCGCACCTTCCAAGTCTCAGTTGGTGTGACACAAAGCGCTGCCGGAAATCAATCCGGCAGCCTCTGCCGCTTGTAATCACAGGGCTTTGTGCCTAACGTTGAACGGGTACTCCTGACAGCGGCGGCAGCATGGAACCGGCAGATTTTCTCCCCCGTCATCAACTTCAATCCCTGTTTGATCACCTGTTGCAGCAAGGCTTTGAAATACTTGCCCCACAGATACGCGATGGTGCCATTCTGTTTCGACCTGCAGAGCACATTGATCAACTGCCGCGGGGGGTAACACAACAGCAGGCACCCGGGCATTATCGACTGCAGCAGGGTGATTCCCCACGCTGCTTCAGCTGGGCCAACGGCCCGCAGGCACTCAAGCCTCTGACGTTTACCCCGCAAGAAACACTCTGGCGCTCCGAACTGCAGCCCGATGGCAGCCTGCGCTTTCATGAAACCCCCGTCGTGACCCGTGCCACGGCAGTAATCGGGGTACGCGGCTGTGATCTGGCCGCGCTGGCACTGCAGGACCGACACTTTCAGGAACGGATGGAAGATCCCTTCTACCGCCAGCGCCGCGAGAGCCTGTTGTTGATAGCGGTGGACTGCTCGCACCCGGCCGACACCTGTTTCTGTGCCAGCACCGGGGATGGACCCGAAGCACTGGCCGGATTTGATCTGGCCCTGACCGAGCTGGCCGAGGGTTACCGAGTCAGAGCCGGGAGTGTGCGTGGAGAGGCTATCCTGCGCGCATTGCCGCTGGTCCCCTCCGATGCCGCCCTGAGAGAGGAAGCCATCGAGCAGGCCACGCAGGCACGCCGCCAGCAACGGGCCCTGCCAGCCTTCGATCCAGCCGGTTTGATCCATCAGAACGAACACCCGGCCTGGGACAGGGTCGCCGATGCCTGCCTCAGCTGCGGCAACTGCACCTCCGTCTGCCCCAGCTGCTTCTGTCACAGCGAGGCGGAAGCCCCCACACTGGATGGCCAACAATCGGAGCACCAGCGTCAGTGGGACTCCTGTTTCAGCGAGGGGCACAGTTACATTCACGGCCAGCATGTCCGACCGGATACCCGCAGCCGCTATAAACAGTGGTTGACACACAAGTTCGGCACCTGGGTGGAGCAGTATGGCCGCAGCGGCTGCACCGGATGCGGTCGCTGCATCAGCTGGTGCCCGGTGGGGATCGACCCGCTGCAGGTGCTCAGCGAGCTGGGCGAAGAGGTCAAATGATGCGTCATCAACAACTTCCCGCCAGCGCCAGGATCATCAGCCACGTGCAGGAAACCGCCGATATATTCACCCTGCAACTGCGACTCGACGATCCGTCAGACCCCTCGTTGCTGACCATTCAGCCCGGCCAGTTCAATATGCTGGGCGTATTCGGTGTTGGTGAGGTTCCGATCTCGTTCAAGGCCCTGACAACCGACCATGACGGCACCTCCCTGCTCGAACACACCATCCGTGCAGTGGGCCGTGTCACGCGGGCATTGTCCGCACTGCAACCCGGCGACCGAATCGGCGTTCGCGGTCCCTTCGGGCACGGCTGGCCTCTGGCCGAGGCGCAGGCAAAAGATGTGTGCGTGATCACCGGCGGACTGGGCTGCGCCCCGGCGGTTTCGGTGATCGAGCATCTGTTTTCCAACCGTGACGCCTTCGGCCGGATTCATATCATTCAGGGGGTACGCCACTCGGACGATCTGATCTGGCGTGCCCAGTATGAGGCCTGGGCACGTGAGCCTGATACCGAGGTACAGCTGGCCGCGGACAGTGCCACGCCCGACTGGCCCTGGTTCAGCGGCAGAGTCACCGAGCTGATCACGGGGCTGTCACTGCAACCGACGAATACCCGGGCTTACTGTTGCGGCCCCGAACAGATGATGCGCGCCAGTGCCGAACAGCTGATTGCTCAGGGCGTGGCCGAGGATGCGATTTGGCTCAGTCTCGAGCGCAACATGCAGTGTGCAACCGGTCATTGCGGCCACTGCCAGTTTGGTGCCGACTTCATCTGTCATGATGGCCCAGTGTTCAACTACCCCCACATCCGTGACCGGCTTGGCATCAAGGGAGTATAGCGGTGAGTAGACCCAAGGTTGCCGTGCACAAGTTCAGCTCCTGCGATGGCTGCCAGCTCGCGTTTCTGAATCTTGGCGAGTCGCTGCTTCAGTTGAGTGAGCAGGTCGAGATTCTGCACTTCCTGGAAGCCGGCATGAATGAGGCCGATGCTCAGGTGGATATCGCCTTCGTTGAGGGCAGCCTGTCTACGCCGGATGAGCTGGAGCGCATCAAGCAGGTACGCGCCAACAGTCGATATCTGGTAAGCATCGGCGCCTGTGCCACCAGCGGTGGCCTGCAGGCACTGCGCAACCTGGACGGCCAACATGATGAATGGCGTGATGCCATTTACGCCCGCCCCGAGTTCATTGAGACCCTGCAGGAGGTAAGGCCGATCGCCTCCGTGGTAAAGGTGGATCTGGAGCTCTGGGGCTGCCCGGTCAGCAGCGCTCAGATAGTGGCCGCCGTGCGCTCACTGCTGTTTGGCGTTGCACCGGTGGATGATCGTGATCGGGTCTGCCTGGAGTGCAAGCGCCAGCAGGCCGTGTGTGTGATGGTTACCGAGGGCAAACCCTGTATGGGCCCGGTCACACGGACCGGCTGCGGGGCGCTCTGTCCTCGCTTTGGCCGCGACTGTTACGGCTGTTATGGCCCTGCCGAAACGGCCCAAAGCAACACCCTGGCGCGCCGTTTCGCAGGCCTGGGCCTGATGCCGGACGCTATTGCCCGACGCTTTCTGCTGATCAACTCTCAGGCCCCTGCGTTTTTACAAACCGGCCGGGTATTCTGGCACTCGGGACAGGAGGCTGAAGATGACTGAGCGCCGTATCCGCATCGATGTACCCGCCCTGACGCGGGTAGAGGGTGAAGGCTCGCTGCGGCTCGAAGTCGTTGATGGCCAGCTGACTGAGCTGGGCCTGTCGATCTTTGAGCCACCGCGCTATTTCGAGAAGTTTCTGGAAGGGCGCGATGCCCATGAAGTCGTGGACATTGTTGCCCGCATCTGTGGCATCTGCCCCATCGCCTATCAGGTCAGCGCCCTTAATGCCCTCGAGTCACTGGCCAAAGACCCCTTGCCACACTGGGTACAAAAACTGCGCCGGCTGTTCTACTGTGGCGAATGGCTGCAAAGTCACGCCCTGCATATCCATCTGCTCGCCCTGCCCGATTTTCTGGGTTTCGACTCCGCCATCGCCATGGCCGAGCAACACCCGGAGACAGTCCGGCGTGGCATGCAACTCCAGGCGCTGGGCAATGAGCTGATCCGGTTGCTGGGGGGGCGCTCGGTACATCCCGTTGGCGCCCGCATTGGTGGCTTCCACCGCACCCCTGAACCCGAGCAGATATCGCCCCTGCTGGACAGGCTGCGCCAGGCTCAGCCACTGGCCCGCGATCTGACCGCTTTCTGCGCAGAGCTGGATCTGCCGGATGACCCGCAGGACTTTATCAGCATCGCCCTGACTCATCCGGATCGCTATGCCATTGAATGCGGTCGGCTGATCACCAGTACCGGGCTCAGTCTCGGGGTTGAGGAGTTTGAGCAGCACTTCCACGAACACCACAAGCCGGACTCCACCGCCCTCTGGTCCGACCTGAACGGCGAGCCCTATCTCACCGGCCCGCTGGCTCGACTCAATCTCAATCACGAACACCTGCCGCCCGCCATTCAGCAAAACCTGAAGGCAACCGGGCTGCAACTGCCCAGCAACAACATGTTCCACAGCCTGATTGCCCGTGCACTGGAAATCGAGCTGGTGATTCACGAAGCGATCGGCATACTGCAGGACTATGAATACCCAACCGCCCCCTGCCCGCAGCCCGAACTGAGCGCCGGTATCTGCTTTGGCATGAGTGAAGCGCCGCGCGGTCTGCTTTGGCACCGCTATGAGGTAGGGCCGGATCAGCGGATCAAGGCAGCGCGCATCGTGCCGCCCACCAGCCAGAATCAGGCGCGCATTGAAGCGGACCTGTATCGCTCGTTGACCGCATTCGGGTTAAACCGGGATGAGGAGTCTCTCAGGCTAAGGGCCGAGCAGGTCATTCGCAACTATGACCCCTGCATCTCCTGCGCCACCCATTTTCTCAGACTGGATATGCGTCGGTCATGAGTGGCTGGCGGGTGATCGGCATCGGCTCTCCGTTCGGGGACGACCGTGCAGGCTGGGTGGTCCTGGAACAGCTGGCACAGCACTCACTGCCAGAGAACGTGGAGCTGATAACGCTGGATCGGCCAGGCCCGGATCTGATCAATTGGCTTGAGCGGGACATAAAAACGATTTTGATCGATGCCGTACAGACAACTGCATTTCCCGCGGGACACTGGATGCCGCTTGATATCGACCAGCTGGACAATTCAGAAGACCTGTCCAGTCATGGCTTTGGTCTGGCACCCACGCTGAGGCTGGCACAGGCCCTGGGAGGCCTGCCGCATCGGCTCCGGCTGTTCGGGATCTGCATCGCCCCCCGCTCAAGCCAGCCCAAACACAGCACCCTGTCGGCCAGCGTCATGGCCGGCGCTGGACAGCTCGCGACCTGGCTGGCCGATCAGCTCGCTACCGCTTCAGATCCTTTCTATACCGCAACCGGCAGCGGCGGGGTCGGATCGATCGGATCGTCATCCCGCTCCGACTGCTCGCGCAAGTAGTGCTCAATCGCCTGCGAGACCTGCTGACTCAACCCCTGCAGTCCGGTATTGCCGAACAGGCGGTTGAACTCCAGCAGGTAGGGGTAGCCATCCACCATCGCCACGTCAAAGCCGGCATGGTCGATCTCCAGCTGTTGGGCCACGCGCAGTACCAGATCCACGGCAGCCTGTGGCAGTGGCGTCTCGATATCCACGGTGCCGCCCTGTGACAGGTTGTTATGGAAGCCATCATGGCCCTGACAGCGCCAGAAGCCGGCCACCAGCTTGCCGCCCACCACAATGATGCGCAGGTCACGATCGATCGGCAGCTGCTCCTGCACGTAGATCACCGGTGTCTTCGCCAGATAGGCATTCCAGTCCGCCCGGTTCTCGATCAGAAAGACGCCCTGCCCCATGCTGCTTTTCGGAATCTTGGCAACGAAAGGCAATGGCATCTGATCCCACACCCGCTCGGCATGTTGCGGATCATTGGGCTCAATCAGCGTCCAGGGAATATGGCCTGATGCCACCATCTGAAAGGCACGGGTCATTTCAACCTTGTCATGGCCGATCAGGTAGGAGGCGAGGCTTGGGAAGATCTTTTTGTTCAGACCGAATACCAACGCGTTGACCTGCCAGTATTCGGGAAACAGCACCCAGTCTGCCGATTCGACGCGTTCGCGCTCGCGGAACAAATGCTCCGGCTTGATGTAGTGAACATCGGGAAGGTGGAGGGTTCGGAACGCATCAAAGGACACGCATTTCATTTGTGTTGAACCGGTGAGTTGAAAGTCGCGGATAATAATCCGCTTCTGCGGCGGCGCAAAGCAATTTCTGCCGCTTTTTTGAACAGAATTTACGCACGCTTGCGGCACTCATCAGACAGGGTGAATTCCCCCTGCATAAAGTGTAAGCTGTGTTACATTCTGTTCGGTATCAGGAGCATTTCATGTCGGCTCAACGCAATCATCTCGACTTTTTTGCCATCAGCATCATGCTGATGCTGTGCACCATCTGGGGCTTTCAGCAGGTGGCACTCAAGCTGGCGGCAGATGACATCGTGCCGACCCTGCAGATTGGCTTGCGCTCAGCCTTTGCGGCCAGCGTTCTGTTCCTGCTGATGTTGCGCAGTGAAGGTCGTGGCGTGTTTGCAGACGGTACCGTCAAGGCGGGCATCCTGGTGGGTACCATGTTCGCCGTCGAGTTCCTGTTTGTGGGGCTGGGGCTGGAGTACACCAGCGCCTCTCATATGGTTGTATTCCTGTACACCTCTCCCATTTTTACCGCGCTGGGCATGCACTTCGTCCATGCCGACGAACGCCTGAGCCGCATTCAATGGAGCGGCATCGGGCTTGCCTTCATCGGCGTCTGTATCGCGTTTCTGGGGCCGGGCAGCAGCAACCAGCAGAGCAGTTTGCTGGGGGACTTCTATGCCCTGCTGGCCGGTGCCGTCTGGGGCTTCACCACCGTTGCCATTCGCCGCTCAAAACTGTCGGAGGCACCTGCCGTCAAGACGCTGTTTTACCAGATGGCCGCCGCCTCGGTTTTGCTGATCGGCATGGCCTTCGCGCTGGGACGCGGCGAGATGAACTGGACCACCGAAACCAGTATCAACATGGCCTTTCAAGCCGTGGTGATCGCGTTTGCCAGTTATCTGACCTGGTTCTGGCTGTTGCGCCGCTATCTCGCATCACGCATGGCCACATTCACTTTCATTACGCCACTGATCGGTGTGCTGTTCGGGGTGCTCATTCTGGGCGAGACCCTGAGTGTACAGTTCATCAGCGGCGGCCTGCTGGTACTGACCGGCATATTTCTGGTCAGTGCCAAGGACCTGCTCAACCGACGCAAGGCGCGTCTGGTAAGAGAGGCCCTTGACTCATAAACCAATACTGGCGGGGGCCGTGATCAAAGACGTACGGCTTGCTGAACACTCTGATCACTGCCGTTCGGCCCCTGCTGTCCACCGGACAACTGACGCTCTATCTCTTCCTTGATCATGGCCTCAATTTTCAGGCGTGTATCAAACGGCAGCTGGGCCAAAGATTCTTCCGTCAGGCCCATCTCCTTGAGCATCTGGTAGCGAATGCGTTCAGCCGGTGACATCTGCAGCAGGCGCATCAACTCATCGCGCGCGTCCTGCTCTGCCGTCTGCTCCGCGCGCATGTTGTTGCTTTCCGCAGCTCGATCCCGCTCCAGCTGTTCTCGGCTTTGAGCGGCGGTTCTGGCGGCCTCTTCCTGCAGCAGCACGGCAAAATCCACCTCCCCTTTTTCACGCGCGGACTGGGTCTGCGGGATCATATGAGTTGAGTGTGCGTCGATCCTGATCATCCGGGGGCTCCTTCGTTGGGTGACACCGGACCTAAGCAAGATTCAAGCCACGAGCCTTAATTCAATCCCATCAACAACTTGGGCGTCAAAAGCGGCAACGTGCCGCCTGCTGGCAGGTCAGCGCTTGCCGCTGCGACGACGCCTTATGCAATCATGAACTCATCAAAGAATGCACTCAGCTCTGCATGCGCATCAAGCGGCAGAATAGTGGCAATATGCTGATCCGGCCGAACCACAACCATGCAGCCGCGGTCGCGATCGATACCACGCTGCTCGAAAATATCGTGGCTGGCATCGGTCTGAAACACCTTCTCGTAATCCCTCAGGCCATATTTGCCCTTGGCAGGCCAAAGATAGTTCGGCAACGTTTCTATAGCCAGATCCTGCTGCTGGAACACAGCATAGACGTCAATCACCGAGTCAATATCTGCACCGGCAGGCGTATACTTCTTGACCGGCGATGATTCCGCGCTTTCAAGAAACTGTACCAGTTTGCCGGTCTCTGAAGCGGTATCTCGCGGATCCTGCCTGTTGCCGAACACGAATACGCGCCAACGACCGTCCGCCTTGTTCAGATGGCCAAGGTGGACAGGACAACCATCGGCGACACGAACCGCTTCGGCTGAATGGAAACGCTGACCAATCGGGAAGCCCGTTGCCAACCCCTGATGCTCATGACCGGTACACAGATAGGATTCATCGTAGCCAATGGATGTCCCTGCGATAAAACCGTTCTGTCTGGCGATGAACTTCTCGATATCCGCCGTGCTGGTCTTCCTGGCCTGTCCATCTGCCTTGTCTGCACTTGGGCGCGTGGCCACCAGGGCGGACATTTCGCGGTCGGCATTGATCAGCATCTGCGCCACCTTGCGGCGCTCGGTAACATAGGTCTGCAACAGCTTGGGATCAGACTTGCCCTGCAACACTGCGGCCAGTTTCCAGCCCAGATTGAACGTATCAGGCAGCGAGGTATTCAGACCCCAGCCCCCCTTGGGGCTATGGGTATGACAGGCATCACCGGCCACAAAGGCACGCGGGATGAGGCCATTCGGATTCCCCACCGGGTTGTTATCGAATCGTTCGGCAACACGCTGCCCCACTTCGTAGATTGACCACCAGCCCACTTCCTTCACATCAAACGAATACGGCTGCAGGATCAACTTCGCCTTGGCGATGAGGTCATCCGCCGTCAACTCGAGCTGAGATGCCCTTTGATTATTCTCCAGCAGCCCCAGCTCCACATACAGTCGGACCAGATAGCCGCCCTCTCGGGGAACGATCATCACGGCACCGTTTTCCTTGGACTGGATAAAGGTTTTGACGCGGATATCAGGAAAGTCGGTGACCGGCAGAACGTCCATGACGCCCCATGCCTTGTTGGCAGAGTCACCCTGCAGCTCAATGCCCAGACTCTTGCGCACCGCACTGCGCGCACCGTCAGTACCGACCACATAACGCGCCTTGACCGTTTCAACTTTGGCCGACTGCTCGGCATCAACACGCTCAAAGGTCGCCGTGATCGGGTGTGCATTCAGGTCCTGGGTAAGACTCTCATCCACCTCCAGTTCAAGCAATCGACGACTGTAGTGTGGCACCAGATGTGTAACCGACTGCTGCATCCCCTCCAGCAACAGTTCATGCAACCGTGCCTGGTTCACGACACCATGAACGAACTCAGACAGACCGAGGCGCGCATCCGGTACCTTGTGGGTACGCTTGATGTTTTCGGGATGATCGGTGTCTGGCTCCCAAAACGCATTCTGGCGCAGCTGGTAGCACTCTTTTACCAGCATCTCGCTGCTGTTGAAGGCTTCCATGATTTCCATGGTGCGGCAGGAGATACCATCGGCCTGGCCAAACAGCATGGGGCCAGACTTCTGCTCAACGATGCAGGTCTTGATATCGGCAAACTCGGACAGCTGACGTGCCAGTGCAAGCCCTGCGGGGCCACAGCCGACAATCAGGACATCCACTTCCTTCGGCAGGTCCACAATGGGCGGCGGGGCCACCGGGTCACGCGCAGCATCAGGAATTTGGTAGTTGCCGGGTTTGAAACCGTTGAGATGATATTGCATCACGCGATCCTCTTATGCTTATTAGCAGGGCCAGTATGACTTTAGCCTGTCTTTGCGTTTGTTGGTTGTATGAAGACTAGAGGATTGGCGCTGTGAGCCTGTCACCTGAAAATGGGGACAAGACGCTCGCTCATCAGGAATGTGCCGTGTCTCCTCGGATAAAAGAACCGCTTTTTTTGATGATGAATATCATCTATCCTTGAGTCATATTGATGATGATCATCATTAAAAAATCCCGCTGCACAGGAGTGATACCTTGCCCACCCCAGCAAAATTTTATTTGGAAGATTTGAGCGTTGGACAGATATTCACCAGCGGTACGGCACAGCTTGATGAAAAGGCCATTGTGGAGTTTGCCCGCAGCTACGATCCACAACCTTTTCATCTAGACGCGTCAGCGGCACAAGACACCCTGTTTGAAGGGCTTGCCGCCAGCGGGTGGCATACCGCATCGACCACCATGCGTCTGCTGGTGGAGGGCGGCATGCCGGTTGCGGGCGGCCTGATCGGAGCCGGCGTCGAGGTCAGCTGGCCAAAACCCACACGCCCCGGTGACACCTTACGGGTGACAAGTGAGATAACCCAGGTCACCCCCTCCCGATCACGGCCAGACCGAGGCATTGTCACTGTCCGTTCGGAAACATCCAATCAGGATGGGCATATTGTCCAGATCATGACGTCCAAACTGGTCGTTTTCAGCCGCACAACCGACAGCGCTCAGTAACCATGAAAACCAGCCGCGCGGAAACAGCCCGTAATCGAGAGCGCATTTTGGCAGCCGCAGGCAGACTGTTGCGCGAGCGTGGGCTGAATGATGTAAGTGTCAATGACATTATGGCGTCTGCCGGATTCACCCATGGTGGATTTTATCGCCACTTTTCATCCAGGCAGGCACTTACAACGGAAGCCTGTGCCCTGGTCGCCCAAAAAACGGGGAATCATTGGCATGAAATGCGCGATGCCGCTGCAGAACACGCACTGGAAGTCCTGATAGAACGATACTTGACGCCTGAGCACCGTGATGCGAAGGCAACCGGTTGCATTTACGCCATTCTGGGAGCCGAGGCTGGACGCTCAAACGATGATGCCTTACATCAGGTTTTCTCCGAAGGCATAGAAGAGCTGATCGATATTCTGGGCGATGCTGACGCCGATAGTTCGCCGAATGAGCGGCGCCGCAATGCGATTGGACGACTGTCCACCCTGGCGGGCGCCCTGGTTCTCTCACGCGCAGCACGAGGTACTGCTCTCTCTGATGACATTTTATCGGAGGCACGCGCGTGGCTGATATCCGATGTTGCATCCAGCCAGGACTCTTCAAATGAGCAGTAACACTCAACAGATGCAACACAACACCATCGCCATGGACTCCAGACGGGAGAGGCTTGTAACCCCGGTGCTGATTGCAGGATGTGTCATTATCCTGATCAGCTTCTCCATTCGCGCATCCTTTGGTCTGTTTCAGATTCCGGTCGCGGAAACCTTCGGGTGGCTGCGGGAAGAGTTTTCCTTTGCCATTGCCGTACAAAATCTGTTTTGGGGTATCGGACAACCGATATTCGGAGCAATGGCCGAAAAATACGGTGATCGGCGCGCCATCGTCGTAGGCGCCTTGTGCTATATCACCGGCCTGGTCTTGTCATCGTTCGCCATTACGCCGGGGCAGCACCAGCTGCTGGAGATGCTGGTTGGATTTGGTATTGCAGGCACTGGTTTTGGTGTCATTCTTGCCGTCGTGGGACGTTCCGCACCCGAAAGGCATCGTTCAATGGCGTTGGGGATCGCAACAGCGGCCGGCTCTGCCGGTCAGATTATAGGCCCGCCCATCGCCCAGTTCCTTCTTGGCACCATGTCCTGGCAGTCTGTATTTATTGTGTTTGCCGGTTTTATTGCACTGTCTCTACTGATACTGCCGTTAATGCGTGCGCCCGCCGCTGAGCAACACCATCAGACGGGAACCGCATCTCTGGGCGACGCCCTGAAGCAGGCTTTAAAAGACCCGACATTCGCCTTTATTTTCATTGGCTTTTTCTCCTGCGGCTATCAATTGGCTTTCATCACCGCTCATTTCCCCGCCTTCATTTCAGAAATGTGCAGCGCTGTTGCTCCTGGCAGCGTCATCCAGTCTCTGGGGGTGTCTTCTACCAGCATGTTGGGGGCCGTTGCCATTGCGCTGATCGGAGTATTCAATATCGGGGGGACTCTGCTCGCAGGATGGCTCGGCCACCGCTATTCTCAGAAATATTTGCTCGCCTCCATTTATATGCTGCGCACCCTGGTGGCTGCAGCATTCATCCTGAATCCGATCACGCCTGAAACCGTTCTGCTGTTTTCAATCGCCATGGGATCGCTGTGGCTGGCCACCGTCCCTCTTACATCAGGATTGATCGCGCATATCTACGGGTTGAGATACATGGGAACCCTGTATGGCATTGTGTTTTTCTCACATCAACTGGGTGGCTTTCTGGGTGTTTGGCTGGGCGGGATGATGTATGACCTGTATGCAAGCTATACGCTGGTCTGGTGGATCGGGGTCGGTTTCGGTGCCCTGTCCGCTTTGATTCACCTTCCCATCAAGGAGGCCCCCAAGCTCAGCAACACCAGCATGCCCCGCAGCTGTGCACCTTGAATTCTGGGCGCCACTACGGGGTATCTTTCACGTCAGCTGCCGGTATCCAGCTCCAGCTTGGCCTTGTCGACCAGCTCTGTCGGCAGCTCTTTCTGCACCGAAACGCCGAGTTCCTTGAACTCGGCCGCCTGTTTGATCAGATTGCCTCGGCCCGAATACAGCTGTGCAAACGCGCGTTCATAGCTGCTGCGGGCGCCATCCAGCTTCCTGCCCACATCCTGCATGCTGGTGAGAAAACTGTTCAGCTTGTTGTAAAACCGCTCGGCCCGGTCAGCCAGCTCGGCGGTATGCTTGCTCTGATCCTCAAACCGCCAGAGCTGCCGCACGATGTTGAGACTGGTCAGCAGCGTGGTTGGCGTCGCCACCAGTACATTCTGCTCCAGTGCCCGCTGATACAGGGTTTCATCAGCCTTCAGCGCTTCTACATAGGCCGACTCCACCGGGATGAACATGATCACGATTTCAGGTGAATTCAATCCCGGCAGACGATCATAACGGCGCTCGGCCAGCTCCTTGATGCGATCGGCAACCGCACGGGCATGCTCGCGCAAAGCCTGCTGACGTTCACTGTCCTGTTCGGCATTGACATAACGGGTGTAGGCCGCCAGCGAAGTCTTTGCATCAATGATCAGGTGCTTGTCCCCGGGCAGGTAGACGATTGCATCCGGACGCTGCCGCCCGTCCTCGCCGTTAATGCTCACCTCACGCCGGTAATCGACACCGGCCCTGAGGCCCGCGTTATCCAGTACGTTTTCCAGCATCAACTCGCCCCAATTGCCCTGAACCTTTTTCTGTCCCTGCAACGCGGTGGTGAGTTTCTCGGCCTGTTCGGTAATCGCACGATTCAGCTGCTGCAGGTTCTGCAACTCGGTACGCAACTGAACACGCTGCTCCGTTTCCCGCAGGTGAATATGCTCCACCTTTTCCCGAAACCCCTTCATCTCGCTCTGGATTGGATTCAGCAGATGGTTAAGGCTCTGCTGACTCATTTCAGCAAACGCCTTGCCCTTGCGCTCCAGAATTTCGCTGGCCAGCTGCTCGAATTCCTTTTTCAGCTGCTCACGGCTGGCTTCCAGCTGTTCCAGCTGCTGCTGGAAATGGCGCTCCTGCTCCTCACGCCGTGTCTTAAGGGCACTGTGTTCAGACTGCAGCTGCTGCAACTCCTGCTGCAGTGACTGGAGGCGTGTTTTCTCTTCCTGCCACCAGTTCGCATATTGCCGCTCGGCCTGCTGACGTTCGTCATGCTGCACCTGCAGCCGGCTGAGCTCCACCTGCAGCCTGAGTTGCTCCTGTTGCTGTTGCTGAGTCTGGTCACGCAACATGTCACTTTCATCCTGCAGCTGCTCAAGCTGGAGTTGAAGCTGGGCAGCGGCCTGTCGCTCGCGCTCGAGCTTCAGCCCGCTGCGCCAGCTGACCAGTGCCCAGACCAGCAGCGCGATGATTAGCGAAGAAACAATGGCAGGAAGCAGATTTTCAACAGGCATAACGGTCTCATCCGTACGGGTTTTCAACATGTTAGCAAAGCCGAGACGGATTCTCTTCACTCCATCTCGCAACACTTTGCGGTACACTGCAGCTTTTCGTCAGCCCGAGACCCAAGATGCAGCCCGTTATTCTGGCCGGTGGCAGTGGCAGCCGCCTCTGGCCCCTGTCCCGCCAGCATCATCCCAAGCAGTTTTTAAGCCTGGCCAGCCAGCAAAGCCTGCTGCAGCAGTGCCTGCAGCGCGCCGCTCAGATCAGTCAAGTCCCTGCCCTGCTGATAGGACGCGAAGAGCATCGCTTTCTGCTGGCCCAGCAGCTGCAGGAAACGGGGTTGCAAGGCCGCATTGTGCTGGAACCCGAAGGCCGCAACACGGCGGCAAGCCTTGTACTGGCCGCACTGGATGCCGTTGAGCGGGGTACACCCTGCCAGCTGTTGCTGGCCCTGCCGGCTGACCAGCTGATCGACCCAATTGATTCTCTGGTGCAGGCGGCTGAAAGCGCCAGACCCGCCGCCGAATCCGGCCAGCTTTGTCTCTTTGGCGTGGTACCTGATCATCCCGCGACCGGATATGGATATATTCTGCCAGACCCTGCAGACCCGCAGCAGGTTGAGCGCTTTATCGAGAAGCCGGATGCAGTGCAGGCGGCTGATCTCATTGAGCACGGAGCCTTCTGGAATGCCGGGGTGTTACTCACTCGGGCGGACATATTGCTGGCAACTCTGACGCCCCTGCAGCCGGGTCTTATTGCAGCCTGCAAGCATGCCTGGCAACAGCGCACGACCGATCTGGACTTCACCCGGGTGGGTGGTGAGCCCTTTCGAAACTGTCCGGACATCTCCATCGATCATGCGCTGCTGGAGCATGCTTCCAGCTGCCACGTTACCGCACTGCAGGCCCACTGGCAGGATCTGGGCAGCTGGACCGCCCTGGAAAAGCAGTTGCCCGCAACACCCGATGGTTGCCGCATTCAGGGCAGCGTGACACGTTTGCACTGCCACAACACCCTGTTTATGGGTGGGGAGCGATTGATTGCAGCCCTGGGGCTGAACAACCTGCTGGTGGTGGATACCCCGGATGCCTTGCTGTTGGCCGACAAGAACTACGCCAACGAGATGAAGCAACTGGTAGCCGAACTGAAGCAACAGGGCCGATCCGAGCTGATCAACCATCCTCGGGTCCACCGCCCATGGGGCTCTTATGAGCACCTTATTGACGGTCCGGGCTTTCGCGTCAAGCTGATCAGCGTCAGCCCCGGCGCCGCCCTGTCTCTGCAGCGCCACCGATATCGTGCCGAGCACTGGGTGGTGCTCAGTGGCCATGCCAGCATCACTCGGGACAACGAACACATTGAGCTGGAAAGCAATCAATCCATTTCGATTGCGCAGGGACAGTTGCACCGGCTATCCAACAATGGCACGGAACCCCTGTTGATTCTTGAAGTCCAGTCAGGTGATGTACTGGATGAAGCCGATATCGAACGGCTGGATGATCGCTATGGCCGTGGCTGATATTGGCACTGATCAATCCGTATAGAAAAACGCTGCGTATACTGAATCAGGAGGCCCCTTGATGATACAACCCAAACACCTGCTGATTCTGATGCTGTTACCGCTGCTGGCGGCCTGTGCCAACAACGACTGGCGCACCGCCAGCCGTGCCAGTGCCGGCATCGCTCCCGACCCGAGAACAACACCCGAACCCGTGATACAGGTCTACGCCGCGGACGCCTGGGGTTGGCGAGGGATTTTCGCCGTGCACACATGGATCGCACTCAAGCCACGCAACGCGGATCAGTACACCGTATACGAAGTCGTTGGTTGGCGCGAGCGACGCGGCTTGCCGGTACTGCGTATTGAACAGGATACGCCTGACCGCCACTGGTTTGGTGCCAGACCTGAAATCATTCTGGACCGCAGAGGTGACGGAGTGGATGAACTGATCAGCCAGATCAAGGCGGTGGCACAGAACTACCCCTGGAAGCATGAGTACCGCGTATTCCCGGGCCCCAACAGCAATACCTTCCCAGCCTGGGTTGCCCAGAAAGTCCCCGATCTGCAACTGGAACTGCCGTTCAGAGCCATCGGTTCGGGCTGGGCAGACTGATGATCGATTTGGGGGTTGGCGCGCCCCTCTGCCAGACTGTGTGACATGACACGATGTACAACCCACTGACAAGGAGGGGGCATGTCTCATTCATGGCAGGCTATCATGCAAGAGGCTGTTCAGTTCAGACACCAGCTGCATCGCCAGCCAGAACTGACCTGGCAGGAGCAAAACACCAGCCGAATGATTCGAGAGCAGCTGGACAAACTGGGCATTGCCTGGCGCACCTGTGCAGAATACGGCACGCTTGCCACCCTGGCCGCCGATGCCGCTGGCCCTCATATCGCCCTGCGCGGTGACATTGATGCACTGCCTATCGAAGAGCTGACCGATCTACCCTACCGCTCGGAATCGCCCGGCTGCATGCATGCCTGTGGTCATGACGGCCATACTGCAGCCCTTTGGGCAACAGCGGCCTGGCTGAAGGCTCACGAAACAGACCTTCCTGGCCCGGTCACCCTGCTGTTCCAACCAGCAGAAGAAGGCGGTCATGGTGCCCGCAAAATGATTGAAGAAGGGGCGCTGGCGGGGATTGACCGTATCTACGGCTGGCACAACTGGCCTGCCATCCCATGGGGACAGGCGGTCTGCCCCGATGGACCGGTCATGTCCGGCAACGGTACCTTTCACATCACCCTGACCGGCAAGGGTGGCCATGCCAGCCAGCCCGAAATCTGTCGCGACCCTGTACTGGCAGCAGCTGCCGTGACCCTTAACCTGCAGCAGATCGTCAGCCGACGCCTGCCGCCACAGTCCGCTACCGTGGTCAGCGTTGCCTCCATTGAAGCGCCCAGTGCACCCACCGTGACGCCCGAAACCGCTCGCATTGAGGGCAGCATCCGTCTGGCACAGCCCGAGCTGCGTCCACTGGTGAATGAACTCATCGAGCAGATCACCCAGGACACGGCGCGCAGCTACGATGTCACGGCACAGGTTGAAACCGTGAAGCGCTATGAGGCCACCATCAATCATGCCGAGGCCGCCGCCGAATACCGCCGTGCACTTGAGTCCTCTCTTGGGGAAGAGTGGCAGATGCAGAGCCTGCCGCTGCCGATCATGGCATCGGAGGACTTCAGCTATTACCTGAACGAAGTGCCGGGGGCGTTCGCGCTGATTGGCATGGCACGGGAAGACAACTTCCAGGCACCCTGCCACAGCCCACACTACCAGTTCAATGACGACCTGCTGCCCAGAGTGGTAGAGGTTTTTGCCCGACTGACAGGAGCGCCTTTGCCGGAAAACACTGACTGACCGCCCTTTCAGGTACTCGCGGTATACCGTACATCCTGTACATCGCCGCTCCTGCGCATCCATGCGCTCGCGGCATACCGTACGTCCTGTACATCGCCGCTCCTGCGCATCCATGCGCTCGCGGCATACCGTACATCCTGTACATAAAAATCGTTGCTTTTCTTGCTGCCCTGCACTTTCTCTCCTAGGGTGAAGGTACAGGGCTGCGCAAGCCTGTACGTTTTCCGCCAAATACAACCGAACATCTCAGCTGTACATCCACCCGGTGACTCACCGGCAAACACATAACAGTCCGAACTCTGGCGAGGCCTTTGCCTTGCCCGGCTCCATTTCACAATCGGCTACACAAGGAGATCAGCATGGATCTGTTTGAAAAATGGGAATCCGAAATCCGTGGCTACTGCCGTGCCTACCCAACCGTGTTTGCAAGCGCATCCAACGCCCGTCAGGTGGATGAACAGGGGCGAAGTTATATCGATTTTTTTGCCGGGGCCGGGGTGCTGAACTTTGGCCACAACAACCCGCACATGAAGGAAGCACTGATCGAATTCATTCGCTCAGACGGTGTTGCACACAGCCTGGACATGAGCACGACGGTCAAGCGCGAATTCATCGCCGCCTTTGTGGATACCATCCTTGAACCACGACAGATGAACTACAAGCTGCAGTTCATGGGCCCCACCGGCACCAACGCAGTGGAAGCCGCGCTGAAGCTGGCCCGTCGCGTCACCGGTCGTACCGAAGTCATTGCCTTCACTCAAGGCTTTCATGGCATGACACTGGGATCACTGGCGTGCACCGCCAACCAGGTGTTCCGCAAGGCTGCAGGCGTACCCCTGAACCACGTCACTCATGCTCCGTTCGAGACCACATCCGGTTGCGGCATGGGGTGTCTGAACACCCTGCGTGAGGCACTGGAAAACAGCTCTAGCGGTTATGAGCAGCCCGCCGCGTTTATCGTCGAAACCATTCAGGCCGAGGGGGGCGTCAACATTGCCAGTAACGAGTGGCTGCTGGAGTTGCAACAGCTGGCGCGGGATACCGGGGCCCTGCTGATTGTGGATGATATTCAGGCTGGCTGCGGTCGTACCGGCAGCTACTTCAGTTTTGACAATACCGGGCTGGAGCCAGACATCATCTGCCTGGCCAAGGGAATCGGCGGTTATGGCACACCACTGGCGATGAATCTGGTCAAGCCCGAACACGATGCCCACTGGCAACCCGGCGAGCATACCGGCACCTTCCGCGGGCAGGGGTTTTCCTTTGTGGCCGGGCGTGAAGCCCTGCGTTATTTCGAGGATGACAGGCTGATGCAACTGACCCGCGCGCGCGGCGAGATGATTCATGAGCGCCTGCAATCACTGGCATCACGCTTGCCCGACGCCGGCTTTGCGGTACGCGGTCGTGGCATGATTCAGGCATTGGATGTAGTCGATGGGGCTCTGGCCAAAACCATCGCCCGTGAGTGTTTCGACACTGGCCTGTTGGTCGGCCCCTGTGGCATTGGGGGTCGGGTCATCAAGCTGATCCCGCCACTGACCATCCCCGACGAGGATCTGGAAACCGGTCTCAACCGACTGGAAGCCGCCGTCATAAAAATCATGGAGGCTGCCTGATGCGCAAACGCGATGATATGACGTTTCCGTTCGAGGAGTATGAGCGCCGCATCGATGAGCTGCGCCAGCGCATGTCAAAACGCCTGCTGGATGCGGTCATCATTTCAGATCCCGAGAACCTGATGTATCTGACCGACTACCAGACCACCGGCTACTCCTATTTTCAGGCGCTGGTGGTTCCGCTGGATGACGAGCCCTTCATGATCACCCGGATGATGGAAGAGTCCAACGTCCATGCCCGCACCTGGGTGGAAAAAACGCGGCCATACTCCGATACCGGCGATGCAATCCAGATGCTGATCGAGTCGCTGCGAGAGTTTGGCTTGTCAAAAAAAGTGCTGGGCTATGAGCGTAACAGCTATTTCTTTCCGGCCTACCATCAGGATTACTTTCGCACGGCATTCAAGGATGGGCGGCTGATGGACTGCTTTGGCATCGTGGAAGAGGGCCGCAAGTGCAAGTCCTCGCATGAGCTGGATGTGATGCGCATCTCAGCCCGTGCCGCCCGTGCCGGGATGGAGGCCGGCATTGAAGCCTGCCAGGCCGGTGTAACCGAAAACGAGATTGGCGCCGCCATCAGCGCCGGCATGTTCCGGGCCGGCGGCGACTTTCCCGCCGTAATGCCCTACGTCACCTCAGGCCCGCGCACCATGATTGGCCATGCCACCTGGGAGGGACGTGAAGTTCAGCCCGGCGAGCACGTCTTTCTGGAAGTGGGCGGTTGCTACCGTCGCTATCACACCGCCCTGATGCGCACGGTTATCTGCGGTGAGCTGAGCGATTCGATGTACAAGGCTCAGGAAACCATGAAATGTGCTCTCAGGCATATCAGGGCCGAGCTGAGGCCTGGGCTCACCGTATCCGACGCCGACCACATTGTGCGCTCCATCATTACCGAAAACGATGTGGGTGCACGCCTGATTACCCGGTCTGGCTACTCCATCGGCATCGCCTTCCCTCCCAGCTGGGATGAAGGCTATATCATGAGCCTCAAGGGTGGTGACAGTTCGGTGCTGGAGCCGGGCATGACGTTCCACCTGATCCCCTGGATGTGGGGTGTGGATGGCGACAAGACCTGTGGCATATCGGATACCTTCTATATAACCGATGACGGCTGTGGCTCGTTTTTCGAGGACATGCCACAGGACTTTGTGATCAAGCCCGGTGCAGCGGGTGCCCGCGCAGCGACCAAGACAGGCGAGCCCGTCATGACGGCTGCGAGCTCGGCCCCACCGGATACGCCTTGCCACACCAAAGGCAAAAAGCACTCTTCAAAACACAAATCCGGCAAAAAACACTGAGGAGAGCCCCATGCTCAGAGTGATCAATCCCACCAGCGGTGAGCTGCTGCACGTGTACCCTGCGCTGGATCGCGACAGCATGAACAGCCGCATCGACATGGCGAACAGGGCCTTTGCCGACTGGCGCACACGCAGCTTTGCAGAACGTGCCGAGGTCCTGCATCAGGTCGCCGCTCTCATGCGGGCCGAGGAGGTTGAACTGGCCCGTCATATGACCGACGAAATGGGGAAACCGGTCAAGGAAGCGCGGGGTGAGGTGCTCAAGGCTGCCTGGTGTGCCGAACACTATGCCGGGCATGCCGAAAGCTACCTGCAGCCGGTCAGTCTGGCATCTGATGCAAGCCACAGCTATGTCCAGCATCTGCCTCTTGGGCCGGTGTTGGGGATTCTGCCCTGGAACGCCCCCTTCTGGCTGGCGTTTCGCTTCTGCGCACCGGCCCTGATGGCGGGCAATACATGCCTGCTCAAGCATGATCCCCATGTGCCGGCCTGTGCTGAAGCGATAGTGGATCTGTTCGCTCGAGCCGGAGCACCAGAAGGCATCATGCAGAATCTGCCCCTGCAAACAGCGGATGTGGAAGCCGCCATCCGCCATCCCGGAGTACGTGCCGTCTCCTTTACCGGCTCAAGTGCCGGGGGCAGCAAGGTCGCGGCCATGGCCGCATCCGAAATCAAGCCGGCCGTGCTTGAGCTGGGTGGCTCTGACCCTGCCATTGTCCTGGCCGATGCCGACCTGGAGCAGGCTGCCGACCTGATCGGCTTTTCCCGCATCATCAATGCGGGACAGTCGTGCATCGCGGCCAAGCGCATTATTGTCGAGACTCCGGTGTATGACCGCTTTGTGGAACTGCTCAAGACCCGGCTGGAGAAGCTCAAACAGGGCGATCCGGCCGACCCCGAAACCGACATAGGCCCCATTGCACGAGAGGATCTGCGCAACGAACTGGCGCGTCAGGTGGATGAAACCATTGCCGCCGGGGCTCGCTGCCTGCTCGGCGGAAAGCTACCGGAGGGCCCTGGCTTTTTCTACCCCGTGACCCTGCTGGTGGATGTAACCAATGACATGACCGCCTGCCGGGAAGAAACCTTTGGCCCGGTTGCCGTGGTACTCAAGGCCGATAATGCAGAGCAGGCACTGGCCTTGGCCAACGACACCGAATACGGTCTGGCCAGCTCGATCTGGACCGAACAGGGCCGAGGTGAGGCGATGGCCCGCGAGATTGAAGCCGGCCAGGTGGTCGTCAACGGGCTGGTCAAGACTGACCCGCGCCTGCCCAGTGGCGGTATCAAGCGATCGGGCCTGGGTCGAGAGCTGGGCCCCCACGGCATCCTTGAGTTCGTCAATATCCAACAGGTCTGGGTCGGCCCCAAACAGGACTGACTCTCCTCCCCGGCCGGACGTGTTCCGGCCGGCCTCTGCGCGTTTTCCTTCACCTCGACTGCACACTTACGATGCCCCTCCAGTCTGCACATTGGCCTGGAGGGCTTGGCTTTGTGTGCCAGGAGTATTAGTATCTACAAATAGATTATAAGAATATAACAAAACTGAATATACGTGAGGTTTATTATGCATCCGATCGTTACAGCCTTCTTTGACGAGCCGACCTTTACCTACAGCTATGTGGTTCAGGATCCGAACTCTTCCAGCTGCGCCATTGTCGACTCCGTACTGGATTTCGACTATGCCGCCGGCAAGACCGACACCCGCTCGGCCATGGCCATTCTGGAATTTGTGGCGCAACAGGGGCTGAAGGTCGAGTGGATTCTTGAAACCCACGTTCATGCCGATCACCTGTCAGCCGCGCCTTTTTTGCAGGAAAGAACCGGCGCGAAGCTTGGGATCGGTTCGCATATCACAACCGTGCAGGAAACCTTTGGCAAGGCGTTCAACGCCGGGACCGAATTTGCCCGTGACGGCAGCCAGTTCGACATGCTTTTCAACGACGGCGACCGTATTCAGATCGGTACCCTGGCAGGCACGGCAATGCACACACCAGGGCACACCCCCGCCTGCATGACCTACGTATTCGGCGATGCCGCATTCGTTGGTGACACACTGTTCATGCCGGACTTTGGCACCGCTCGATGCGACTTCCCCGGCGGTGATGCCCACACCCTGTTTCAGTCGATTCAAAAGGTGTTCACGCTGCCGGCGGAAACCCGCCTGTTCATGTGCCACGACTACAAGGCGCCTGGCCGGGATGAATACGCCTACGAAACGACCGTCGCCGAAGAGCGCAAGCACAACATCCATGTTCACGACGGTGTCTGTGAAGCGGATTTTGTACGCATGCGCACCGAACGCGACGCCACTCTGGATATGCCGCGACTGATTCTGCCGTCGGTACAGGTCAACATGCGTGCCGGCAAGATGCCGCCAGCAGAAAACAACGGCCAGGTCTACCTGAAGATTCCTGTCGACCTGTTCTGATACAGACAGCCTCGGTAACGCAATAATAACAACAGTACAGCGGGAGAGTTTTATGGATGTTCATCAGCTTACGCCTTTTCTCAGTGTCAGCCCTCAGCTGACAGCCGCCGATGTCGGGCTTGCAGCCTCAATGGGCTTCAAGGCAATCATCTGCAACCGACCGGACCAGGAAAGCCACGACCAACCGGATACTGACGAGATCCGTGCCGCTGCCGAGCGCCATGGTCTTGAGTGGCGCTATCAACCCGTGGTGTCCGGGCAGATAACGGATGCCGATGTCGCCACCTTTCGCGAACTGATGAATACACTGCACGGCCCGGTGCTGGCGTTCTGTCGCACGGGTACCCGCTGTACGACCCTGTGGGCGCTGGCTGAGGCGCCCAGGCTGGATGTTGACGCCATCCTCAAAACCACTGCGGCCGCAGGCTACGACCTGAGCGCACAGCACGACCGTATCAAGGGGCTGGCAGGTACGCTTTCCGGCGCAGGCGAGAATGACGCCAGCAGCCGCAAACGTCATGATGTACTGATTGTCGGGGGCGGTGCCGCCGGTCAGTCAGTTGCCGGAAGCCTTCTGCAACGGCAGCCGGATCTGGATATCGCCATCATTGAGCCGCGCTCCGAACACTACTACCAGCCGGGCTGGACACTGGTCGGTGGCGGCGTGTTCGAACGCCGTGAAACCGTGCGTCAGATGGGCAAGGTGATGCCGGACAGCATCAAGTGGTACCACGCGGCCGCTTCGGGCTTCCGTCCCGAACAGCAACAGGTTTTGCTTGAGGACGGTGAACAGATCGGCTATCGCATACTGGTCGTTGCCCCGGGGCTGACACTGGACTGGGACGCAATACCCGGCCTGCGTGAAAGTCTTGGTCGTAACGGTGTCACATCCAACTATCTGTTCGATCTTGCACCCTATACCTGGGAGCTGGTCCAGAGCACCCGCAAGGGGCGCGCCCTGTTTACCCAGCCCCCCATGCCGATCAAGTGCGCCGGTGCTCCCCAGAAAGCGATGTATCTTTCCTGTGATCACTGGTTGCGTCAGGGTGTCTTGAACGATATCGACGTTGAGTTCTGTACCGCGGGCGCTGCGTTGTTCGGTGTTGCGGATTATGTCCCTGCATTGATGAAATATGTTGAAAAATACGGCGTGGGCCTGAACTACCAGACCAATTTGATCCAGGTGGATGGACAGGCAAAAACCGCCCTGTTCAAGGTCACGGATGCCGAGGGCAACAGCAGTGAGGTCGAAAAGCCCTTCGACATGTTGCACGTGTGCCCGCCACAGCGTTCTCCAAAACTGATCAGTGAAAGCCCACTGGCCGACGCTGCCGGCTGGATTGAGCTCAATCCAGAAACACTGCAACACAGCCGCTACGGCGATATTTTCGGATTGGGCGATGCCGGCAACACGCCAAATGCCAAAACCGCAGCCGCCGTGCGCAAACAGGCTCCGGTTGTGGCCGAAAATGTGCTGCTTGCACTCAAGGGCGAAGCGCCACGTGCCATCTATGATGGTTATGGCTCATGCCCGCTTACGGTTGAGCGCGGAAAAATTGTGTTGGCCGAGTTCGGCTATGGCGGCAAACTGCAGCCCAGTTTCCCGCTGTGGCTGGTCAACGGCAAGGAACCAAGCCGCTTTGCCTGGCTGTTGAAAGAGAAAATGCTGCCCTGGATCTACTGGAATGCCATGCTCAAGGGACATGAGTGGATGGCAGGTCCCGAAATCCTTAACCACCGCCCCATGGATCATGAGGCCGCCCAGGCCTGTGACTTTGGCGACCGGAAATAACCCGTGCACCAGACCCAGGAAGCCTGATTGATGTTGCAACGCTATCTGCCCATTCTGCAGTGGCTCAAGGTATACAACCGTGAAACGCTGACCAGTGACCTGGTAGCTGCCATGATCGTCACGATCATGCTGATTCCACAGTCACTCGCCTACGCCCTGCTGGCCGGGTTACCGCCCGAAGTCGGGCTGTACGCCAGCATTTTGCCACTGGTTGCCTACGCCATTTTCGGCACCAGTCGGACACTGGCAGTCGGGCCGGTTGCCGTTGTGTCGTTGATGACAGCAGCCGCGGTGGGCAACCTGGCTCTGGCAGGTACGGCCGAATATCTGCTTGCCGCGGTGGCTCTGGCTTTTCTGTCCGGGGTCATACTGATTCTGATGGGTCTGTTCAGGCTTGGCATACTGGCCAATTTCCTCAGCCACCCGGTCATTTCCGGCTTTATCACGGCGTCAGGCCTGATTATCGCTGCCAGTCAGCTCAAGCATATTCTGGGTGTCAGTGCCGGTGGCCACAATCTGCTGGACATCCTGATGGCACTGGCCGATCAGGCGGGTAACATCAACGTGCCCACGCTGATCATCGGCGTCACGGCAACGGCATTCCTGTTTTGGGTACGCAAACGGCTGAAGCCTTTTCTGATGAGGCTGGGGTTTGGGCCGCGCCTGGCCGATATCATCGCCAAGGCAGGCCCTGTATTGGCTGTTGTTGCCACCACATTGGCGGTCTGGGGGATGGACTTGCAGGCCCAGGGAGTCAAGGTCGTCGGGGAAGTCCCCTCTGGCCTGCCCGGGCTCGGCCTGCCCTCATTCGATCTTGCCCTTTGGCAACAGCTGTTTGTTTCAGCCCTGTTGATCAGCATCGTGGGATTTGTCGAGTCGGTATCGGTAGCTCAAACGCTGGCCGCCAAACGACGTCAGCGTATCGACCCTGATCAGGAACTGATCGGGCTGGGTGCATCCAACATTGCGTCAGCTGCCTCAGGCGGTTTCCCCGTGACCGGCGGCTTTTCCCGTTCCGTGGTCAACTTTGACGCCGGTGCCGAAACACCTGCAGCGGGTGCATTCACTGCCGTGGGAATCGCGTTGGCCACTCTTGTACTGACACCGCTGATATTTTTCCTGCCAAACGCGACACTGGCAGCCACCATCATCGTGGCCGTTCTGTCACTGGTGGATCTGGGGGCACTGAAGCGCACCTGGAGCTATTCCCGAAGCGACTTCGCCGCCATGTTGGCCACCATTCTGCTGACACTGGTGCATGGTGTTGAGCTGGGCATCATTGCCGGCGTAGGCTTGTCGATACTGCTGTACCTTTACCGTACCAGCAAACCGCACAGCGCTATCGTGGGTCGCGTGCCGGGAACCGAGCATTTCCGCAACATTGATCGACATCAGGTCGAGACGGATCGACACATCCTGACCCTGCGCGTTGATGAAAGCCTCTACTTCGCCAATGCACGCTACCTTGAAGACCTGATCTATGATCAGGTAGCCCGCAATCCCGAACTGCGTCACCTGGTGCTTATGTGCCCGGCCGTCAACCTGATTGACGCATCAGCCCTGGAGAGTCTGGAGGCAATCAATCAGCGCCTGCTAGACAGTGGCGTGAAGTTCCATCTGTCTGAGGTCAAGGGGCCGGTTATGGACAAGCTCAAGGACACTCACTTTCTGCATGACCTGAGTGGTGAAATTTTCTTGAGCCAGTATGAGGCTTGGGAGAAGCTGCGCTGCAAGACATCATGCTCACGGGCAGCGTCATAAAATACACAAATGCATGTTTCGGACTCATATTTATGCTTTGTGCCGATTAAAACCGGGGGATAAGGCTCACTGCTGCGGCCATACAATGTATACTTCTGCTTTAACACTAGCGAGTAGGGATGCATTTCAATTATGGCAGCCAAACGCCTTTCTCGAAATGACTGGATTAATGCAGCAACCAAGGTCCTCGCTACCAGCGGGATTGACATGGTAAGGGTTGATAACCTGGCCAAAAAACTGAAAATCACCCGCGGTAGTTTCTATTACCATTTCGACAGTCGAAACGAGCTGTTACAAGCCATTCTGGACAGCTGGCGTCTCAAGGCCACTGAGGCTGTTATTGAAAGTCTCAAGCAGAAATCCACAGACAGTAAAGAACAGTTAATGGAACTGATGGCGTTGCCCCTGAAAGGAGAAAAGGCTCAGGAAGCAGCATCCATAGAGATTTCCTTGCGCGCATGGGGCCGGCGCGATGAAATTGCCCGTGCCGCAGTCGATGAGGTTGATCGTTACAGGATCGGGTTTATCGAGAGCCTTTTTATCGACATGGGGCATTCAAGCAGCCAGGCCAAGGACCTCGCGCATCTTGTATATTCGTACTTGATTGCGTCCTCACTGGTTGACCCAAGTTCATCCGAGCAGACCAAAAAAGAGCGCTCTGAACGTATCGCTCATTTTCTTGCCGACAACTGCCCTCTTTCTGATTGTCAGTTCCGAAACGCCTGATACAAAAAAGCCACCTTGCCCGAAAGTAAGGTGGCCAAACTTCCCACAAGCAGTACTTACATCATATCGACCAGCACCAGTGACAATGCAGGGAACGCGATAATCAATACAAGACGGAATATATCCGCAATCAAAAACGGAAATACCCCTTTAAAAATAACCTTCAAGTCAACATCCGGCACAACCGATTTCAATACAAACACATTCAAGCCAACAGGTGGTGTAATCAAACTGATCTCGGTCGCTATTACCACGATAATACCGAACCATATCAGATCCATTCCCATGCCTTGAACCACCGGATAGAAAACCGGCACGGTCAGCAGCAGCATCGATATGGACTCAAGAACGGCACCCAAAACAAAGTAGATCAGCAGAATCAGGATCAAGACACCCATCAGGCCGAGATTCAGGCTTTCCATCCATTCAACAATGGTAAACGGAAGGTTTGAAACATTGACCAGGTTGGCAAAAATCAGCGAGCCGATCAAAATTGCAACCAGTGATACTGTCGTTGCAGCGGTGTCCTCAAGGGCTTCACGCATCTTGGGCAAGGACAGTCGACCACGGATAAACGTGATCAAAATGGCACCAACCGAACCTACCCCTGCAGCTTCCGTTGGTGAAAAGAGGCCAAAATAGATGCCACCGAGCACGATGAAAATAAGCAGGGTGAACGCCCAAAGCTGTCGGACCGCCGCGATTTTCTCTTTCAGCGACGCCTCTTCCGCGTCACGGCACTCGTCCTTGAGTACATGCACCACGAACAGCACGGCCGCCACATAGAACAGTACGCCCAGGATGCCGGGAATCACGCCGGCAACAAACAACTTGCCGATATCCGTTTCGGTGATGATGCCATAGAAGACAAGTGCAATAGAGGGCGGGATCAGAATCCCCAGCGTCCCGCCAGCCGCAATGGAACCGGTTGATAGCCCATCACTGTAGCCATAGCGTTTCATTTGCGGGTAGGCAATTCGAGTCATGGTTGCCGCTGTCGCGAAGCTGGAACCGCAGAAGGTACTGAATCCACCCGATGCACCAATCGTGGTGATGGCCAGACCACCCTTGAAGTGGCCCACGAGCGCGTGTGTCGCATTATACAACTCATCAGCAAGACCGGAGCGGCTGATGATATTACCCATCAGGATAAACAGTGGTATTACCGAAAACTCATAGGACAATACGGTTTCTGTCGCTATCATTCCCAGTTGGCTCAGTGCAGGCGACCACCCCTGGTAATAGGCCAGCCCGATAATACCAACGGAGCCAGTTGCAATTGCAATCGGTACGCGAATGAACAGGAGAAAAAGCAGAGCAGTAAATGCCATTAGCATGATCATAATAAAGCCTATTTATCCTGGTTAGTTTCGGGGTAGGCCACCACCAAACTAATCAAAGCCACTACAGAAAAACCAGCCATGACCGCAATAATGATCCACTTTTCCAATCCAAGGAACATGAATATATCGCCAAACATTTTTGACTCTTGCGCTTGCTTGAATACCATATAAACAAGTGCAGAAAAAAATATTACCTCAATCATGTAGCTGAACCATGAAAGGATCTTGCCTGTTGTCCCTCTGAAAATTTTCTCCAGCAGATCAATTTTTACATGCTTCCTTTTCTTGTGGACATGGTAAAGACCTGAGTAAAAACAAATGGCGAGGCATATACCAACCACTTCATAGGAGAAACCAATCGGACTGTTAAATATTACACGTCCAAAAACATCCGCAAACGTTATCCCTGCCATTACAACCAGAGACAGTATTGATATTTTTGAACATATAAAATCGAGCACTTTTATCAATGACATGTTCATGAGTATTCCCAAGGGGCCATGGTGAACCATGGCCCTTTACCACTCAGTTGGCGTTGAGCTTTTCGATTTCGCTCATATAGAATTCAAACGCTGCCTTTCCATCGACACCATTTGCTTCGGCTTTATCAAACCAGTCTGCTCGGACGGGCTCAAAGGCCTGGTCAATTGCCGCATTCAGGTCTTCACCCGCAACACGATAATTATCATTCAGACGATCTTTAAGCTGTTTTCGGGCCAACACATCATTTTCATGCCACAGTGCCCCCATGCGAACGGCCAGTTTTTCACCTGAGATATCCATGATTGCTTTCTGGTCTTCAGGACTGATCTGGTTCCACTTGTCCTTGTTTACAATCACGAATGTACTGTTAGTAAAAATACCACCCGGGATTTGAGTAATGTGCTCAATATAGTTATCAACCTTGAAACCGGTTAACAGCTCATCAGACAAAGTTGTTCCATCAACGATGCCACGAGACAGAAACTCACGCAGTTCAGACAGAGAGCCGGAGATTGGCACAGCTCCGAGAGAGGTCAGCGCATCACCCACAACACTGGTCTGTACACGAATTTTCTTGCCCTTAAGGTCAGCAGACTGCTCAACCGGATCCGACTTCATGTGCAGGTTGCCACCGGATGTCACATGAACAGCCAAAGTGACAACATTGTCATGCAGACCTGCCGGCTTGAAATACTTCTCATATACGCGCCAATAGGCGGCGGAGCTTACGCCCGCATCTTTATTGGTAAACGGGAACTCAACCATTTCCGTCAGCGGGAACGCTCCCGGAGCATACCCGTGAGGCCCCCAGGCCATATCGGCAATACCGGATACCACTGCCTGATAGTTGCGAGTGGGTGGAGCCAAAGGCTTGGCCGAAGGCTGAACTTTAACGCGACCTTCGGTTACTTTTTCAATCTCTTCAAAATACTTGTAGAGACCATCCTTTTGTGACCAGTGCTGGGATGGGAACCACTGGTTGTAGCGCAGAGTTACCTCTGACGCGAAAGCGGTAGAGGTCAACAACGCACCCGTGACGGCAATGGTGGCTTTGAACAGCGTGGATTTCTTGAATAATGACATCGCTATGGCTCCGTTTGTTTTTATGCTTTTAACATACAGTACAGTACTGTATTTTCTACATGCGCACCATTAATGCAACACTAAGTTCACTATTTGATAATCAACTTTGGTTCAGGTGCGCGGTAAGGGTGTCAGGCAAAAACGTTATACAAAGGCATCTGCAAAGAAATTGTTTTCCTGCAGACCACATTGGGCAGTGAAGTCACGGCGTGCCGAGTCGACTACGACTGGCGCACCGCAGGCATAGACCTGATGTGCGGAGAGATCCGAATAGTCCTCAATGACAGCGGCATGCACAAACCCGGTACGACCATCCCATCCTGCAATATCATCCGACAGTACAGGTGTGTACTCAAACCAGTCCAGTTCGGCCTGCCACTGACGGCAGAGATGGTCCATGTACAGATCCTGGGCACGACGCCCTCCCCAGAACAAATGCACCTGGCGTTGGCTACCACTGGCAATCAACTGCTCCATCAATGCCTTGATCGGTGCAAAGCCGGTTCCACTGGCCAGGAAGATCGCAGGGGCATCGCTGTCACGCAGATAGAAGGTGCCGAAGGGCCCTTCAACCGTCACAACGTTCTTGAGTTGAACATCCTCAAAGATCATCGGTGTCGCTTGACCGCCCGGCACCAGACGGATATGCAGTTCGATGCTGCCATCGACAGCCTCGGCAGTCGCCATGGAGTAACTGCGTGTTACGACATTTTTGATGGTCAAATCCACGTACTGGCCCGGAACATAGTTGAACACCGTACCCGGCGCCAACTTGCAGGTCAGCTTGACGACATCATCCGCCAGCTGCTCCTTGCCCATTACACGGGCAGCCATTTTTTGCACGGTGACGCCTTCAAAGCTTGTGACCTCCGGTGAATGCAGCACCAGATCACTGACAGGCCTTGCCTGACAGGTCAAAACGGTCACGCCAGCATGATCTGACTCAACCAGCTCGATCCCTTCGGGATATGTCACCTGACCCGACTTGAGTTCGGTACGGCACTCACCACACTGGCCATCACGACAACTGTGCTTGAGCACAACACCGGCCTTCAGGCTGGCCTCCAGAATACTGTCACCTGAATGCACATCGAAGGTTTTTCCAACCGGATCAACAGTAACGACATGGCTCATTGGATCAGCCCCTTTTCTTTCGCCATGGTCAGTGCCAGGTCTTCAATCATGTCTTCCTGTCCGCCGACGGTGCCGCGACGGCCCAGCTCCACCAGAATGTCACGCGCCGGAATGCCGTATTTCTTCTGTGCACGCTGGGCGAACAGCAGGAACGAGGAGTAGACACCGGCGTAGCCCAGGGTCAGCGCATCGCGGTCCACGCGGATCGGCTGGTCCATGATCGGCACGATCAGGTCTTCGGCCACATCCATGATCTTGTACAGGTCAACGCCGGTCTCGACACCCATGCGATCCAGCACGGCGCAGAACACTTCCAGCGGCGTGTTGCCGGCACCGGCACCCAGACCCGCAACGGAGCCGTCGATGCGCGAGGCACCGGCTTCGATCGCGGCCAGGGAGTTGGCGATCGCCATGCCCATGTTGTGGTGACCGTGGAAGCCCACTTCCACGTCTTTCGGCAGCTCGGCGCGCAGCAGGCCGATACGGGCGGTGACATCATCCGGCAGCATGTAGCCGGCAGAGTCGGTGGCGTAGATGCAGTTGGCGCCGTAGCTGACCATCAGTTTGGCCTGTTCCAGGATCTTTTCCGGGCTGACCATGTGGGCCATCATCAGGAAGCCAACGGTGTCCATCTCCATCTTCGCGGCCATGCCGATGTGCTGCTCGGACACGTCCGCTTCGGTGCAGTGCGTCGCCACACGGATGGTGGAGACACCGCAGTCCTTGGCCATTTTCAGGTGGTCAACGGTGCCGATCCCCGGCAGCAGCAGCGCAGAGATTTTGGCGTTTTTCATCTTGGGCACTACAGCCTTGAGGTATTCCTCGTCGCTGTGGGCCGGAAAGCCGTAGTTGACGGAGGCGCCGCCCAGGCCATCGCCGTGGGTGACTTCGATCAGGGGCATGCCCGCTGCGTCCATGCCGGAAGCGATGCGGACCATTTCGTCCAGGCTGATCTGGTGGCGCTTGGCGTGCATACCGTCACGCAGGGACATGTCGTGCAGGGTTACTTTCTTGCCGTTCAGGTTCATGTGCTGTTCTCCCCTTAGCCGCGTGCAGGCAGTGTGATGACGCCGTTGGCCGCTTCTTCAGCGAACATCTCGGCAGTGCGCAGGCCGGCGGCGGTCATGATGTCCAGATTGCCGGCGTACTTGGGCAGGAAGTCGCCCAGGCCTTCCACTTCCATGAAGCAGGAAACGCGGTTGCCATCGAAGATCGGACCATTGACCAGACGGTAGCCCGGTACGTACTTCTGCACCTCTTTCACCATGGCGTGCACGGACTCGGTGATGGCAGCCTGATCCGGCTCGCCTTCGGTCAGGCAGTGGATGGTGTCACGCATGATCAACGGCGGCTCGGCCGGGTTGATGATGATGATCGCCTTGCCCTTCTTGGCACCGCCCACCTTTTCCACGGCACCGGCGGTGGTGCGGGTGAACTCGTCGATGTTCTGACGCGTGCCCGGGCCCACGGAACGGGAGGAGACGGTGGCGATGATTTCGCCGTACTCAACCGGCTGCACACGGCTGACCGCCGCGACCATCGGGATGGTCGCCTGGCCACCACAGGTGACCATGTTGACGTTCATCTCCAGGTTCTTGGCGTGGTCGGCCAGGTTCACCGGCGGTACGCAGTAGGGGCCGATGGCCGCCGGGGTCAGGTCGACCATGATCACGCCCAGTTCGTTCAGCTTGCGGCTGTTCTCGGCATGGACATAGGCGGAAGTGGCGTCAAAGGCGACACGGATATCGTCTTCAATCACGTGGGGCAGGATGCCGTCCACGCCGGTGGCGCAGGTCTTGATGCCCATTTCGGCAGCGCGCTTGAGGCCTTCGGACTCGGGGTCGATCCCGACCATCCAGACCGGCTCGATCCACTCGGAACGCTTCATTTTCATCAGCAGGTCGGTGCCGATGTTACCCGGGCCAATGATGACCGCTTTGAGTTTGTTGTTCATTGATTCTCACCCAATCAAATAATGCTCAGAACCAGCTCATCCGGCTTCGCCGCATACAGGCGCTCGACATCCGCAGCACGCGTTTCAAGCATCTTTCTCTGGTTCAAATTGCCCTTGTCGGTTATTTCACCCTTTTCGATCTCGGCCGGCGTATCCAACACCACCAAACGACACACCTTCTGCGCCGAACCTTTGGCAACCTGTGACATAAGCGTCATGGCCGTGTGCAGCTCTTCACGCACATGTGGGTCCTGCAGCAGTTCGGAGCCGGTCATCTTGCCTTCGCAATCTTCGGCCAGCTTGCGCATGCGTGGTCCGGGTATGACCAACAGTCCCAGGTAATCTCGATCATGACCGGTCAGCACCACATCAGTTACCAGATCGCCAAAGAACTTGTGAACGTTGGCGCGAATACTCGCAACACACACCCAGGTCCCGGTACTGAGCTTGAAGTCTTCCGATACGCGACCATCAAACAGAATCCCTGCAGAGGCGTTTTCGGGATCCTTCAGTTTCCCTGCATCACCGATGCAGTAAAAACCTTCCTCATCAAAGGCCTGAGAGGTCTGATCCGGTGCATTCAGATATTCCCTGAAGACGATCGGTCCTCTGATGCGCATCTCCAGCTTGGAAGCATTGGGCACAAACTTGATTTCGACCCCCGGCAGAGGCACACCGATATTCCCCGGTTTTTCGAGACGCCAGTGCACATTGGTGATGGCAGGCGCTGTCTCGGTGCCGCCCCACTCAGTGGTGAAGAAAACGTCATTACCGGTGGCTTCGCAAAGACGCTTTAGCTCGTCCCAGACCGGCCGGGACAGGGCTGCGCCGGCATAGAACAACATGTCCAGATTGGAAAAGAAGGTCTGGCACAGCGCTTCGTCATCCCGCATGTGCTCAAGCAGCACTTCATATCCCTTGGGCACATTGAAAAACAGGTTCGGTTTCACATGGCGAATGTTGCGAATGGTTTCACCGATCAAACCGGGCAGCGGCTTGCCATTGTCGATATACAGAGAACCGCCGTTGCGAAGCACCATATTGAAGTTGTGATTGGTGCCGAAAATGTGGCTCCAGGGGAGCCAGTCGAGGACTCGCGGCGCCTTCTTCTCAAGAAACGGCATGTACTGCGCAATCATCTGCTGGTTGGAACACATCATGCGCTGTGTGTTGACCACCACCTTCGGGCTGCCGGTGGAGCCGGATGTCAGTAGATACTTGGCATGCGTATCCGGGCCGATCGCCGCAAACAGCCGATCAACCTCCTCGGTGCTTTCTTTTGACAGCATCTCCTTGAGGCTGTGAATGCCGGAGTCTTCAGGAATGTTTCTGGAGGCAATCACGGCATGATCGCCTCTGCACGCCTCAATTGAAGCGCTGAAATGCTCAGCATCATCGGCAAAGATGGCACAGGGGTTAAGCTGTTTCACAATCGCCTGCAGACGATCATGCGAGCGTGACATCAGAGAGTACGCGACCGACACGGGGGTTACGGCAACACCAATATGCATGGCGGCCATTTTGATCAGCGCATGATCAACCGAGTTACCCGACAGAATCACCAACGGTCGCTTGTCGCTATTGGGCAAACCAAGATCGATCAGCCCCTGCGCCACGGCTCTTACACGATTGCGAAATTCGGCATAACTGACTTCATCCCAGGTGCTGCCATGACGTTCGGCTATGAATACCTGACCCGGCCTTTCGTCGGCCCACTTCTCAAGCCAGTCACCCACACAGCGATCATAGGGCTTCAGCTCGGTTTCAGAACGTACGACAAAGGCACCGCCTTCACGTGCTTCAACGGCCACACGGGTATTCGGCAGCTGTGAAAAAATATCTGCACTCATGATAAAACCTTTGAAATATTATTTTTATCAGTCAGTTAACCGGCTTTCAGCACCAGCTCATCAAGCTGATCAAAGCAGAACCTTAGCTGCATGCCCGGCGTGATGTTGACCATGGGTGCCATGGCACCCGACAGCACAAGATGCCCCTTTCTGATCGGAGTACCCAGATCATACAGCTTGCGCGCCAGCCACCAGGTCGCGTTTAACGGATTTCCCAGACACGCAGCGCCAGTGCCCTGAACAGGGTCACGACCTTCAGCCTCGATGGATACACTCAGGCGTGTAAAGTCCACGCCACTGGGATCAAACTGCTTGGCACCCACCATGTACAGGGCCGACGACGCGTTGTCGGCTACGGTATCGACGATGTTGATCTTCCAGTCACGCACCACGGAATCGACAATCTCCACCACCGGCATGAAACACTCGATCTCTGCCAGCATCTCGGTGAACGTCAGATCCCTGCAATCGAGATCATTTTTGAAAATGAAACCGATCTCGCCTTCTGCCTTGGGGGCTATCAGTTGCGCGCAGTCGATCCGTTCACCAGATCGACGCTCCATATCTGCAAATAAAACACCATAATCAGGTTGATCCACACCCAACTGCCTCTGAACCGCTTCGGAGGTCAAGCCGATTTTGTAACCGGTTACGCGTCCTCCCCTCTCCAGCCTGTCACGATTGACCCGTTGTTGTACCGCATAGGCGTCATCCATGCCAAAGTGGGGATAGTCCGCCGAAATCGGCCCGGTCGCACAAGCGCTTGTTCTGGCTTTAATGATGCGCTGTGCTACAGCATTGAACTCTTCCTGACTCATTTACAGGTACCCCTCCGACAGATCTTTCATCTTTTTCAGCGTTGCCACATACTCCGCATGCAACTCATCAATGATGTGGCCGGCCGTTGTCACTTCACGCGTTGCTCCCACTCCTTGCCCAGCCGACCAGACATCCTTCCAGGCTTTGTTGGCAGTGGAGATGTTGCCGGAGAAATCAATGGCCTTGGCCGCTACAGGCGAGTTCGGATCGATACCGGCCTGTTCCAGACTGGCCTTCATCCAGGTCGCATTGACGCCGCTGACTGCCGTGGTTTCGACAATGTCTTCAAGACCCGAGGCAACCAGCATGTTGCGATACTCGTCACTGGCCAGGCTTTCGCAGGCCGCAATGAAGCGCGTCCCCACGACCACAAAGTCAGCCCCGGCTGCCTGCATCGCCAGCACATCCTGTCCGCGTGAAACACATCCTGCGATCCCCAGGGGACCGTCCCAGAATTCACGCACGTGATTGATGAACGCCAACGGATTGTATTTACCCGTATGACCACCGGCACCACTGCACACCAGAATGAGCCCATCAACTCCTGCCGCAATCGACTTTTTAGCCATAGTCGGAGTGATCACGTCCGCGAACACCTTTCCACCGTAGGCTTTTACGGTATCGGTCACACGGGCAGGCGATCCCAGGGCTGTGGTCACGACGGCCGGCTGGTAGCGACGTACCAGATCCAGCTCCGCATCAAACCGATCATAGGAGGAATGCACAATCATATTGAACAGCCAGGGCAGCTGCTCAGGGTGCAGCGCGGCATGTATGTGTGCCAGCCACTCATCGAGCGTCTCGACTGTGCGCGCGTTCGCGGCAGGAAGCGCGCCAATCACGCCGGAGCGTGCGCTGGCGATCACCAGCTCCGGCGAAGACACCAGAAACATTGGTGCCACCAGCAGCGGCAATCGCGTACGTTCAAAAATGTTCATTATTGTTATGCTCCAGTTATTTGAGAGGGCCTCCCTTACCGGGCAACCCAACCACCATCACTGTGGATAACGCTTCCTGTCGTCATCGGGGACTGTTCACTGGACGCCAGCACGACGTAGAGTGCGGCGTGGTCCGCCGGAGAAGCGATCCGCTTCAACGGCACGGCATTGGCGGCATTCTCATGGAAGCCTTGGATCTGGTTCAGCGGTTGGGCGCGCCCGGAAATACCCTCTACCGATTTCATTTCGGTATCGGTCGCCCCGGGAGACACCCCGTTGACCCTCACTTCCGGCGCCATCTCGTAGGCCAGCTGCTTGATCATGCCAACGACAGCATGCTTCGAAGTGACATAGAGAATGCCCCCGCCGCCCGGATAGAATCCGGAATTGGATACGGTGAGAATGATGCTGCCACGGCTTTTCTTCAGCTCTTCCTGTGCGGCTCGAACGCCGTTCAGATACCCCATCACATTGACGTGAAACAGGCGATCAAAGTTTTCAGCCAGGCTTTCCGGAGCGATCTTGCGCAGCGGCACGAAGTAATCAAACAGCGCGGCATTGCCGACAAAGATGTCGAGCTTGCCAAAGGCGGCGACCGTATCGGCCACCGCGCGCGCGTTATCCTCGTAGCAGGTCACATCCCCCCGTACCGTGATCAGACCCTCCGGGCAGTCACGCTTGAGCGCTTCGAGCTTGTCGGCATCGATGTCGAACACCGCGACTCTGGCACCTTCTGCCAGAAAGCGCTCAACCACGGCACGCCCGATGCCATCCGCCCCGCCTGAGACCAGTGCAACCTTGGTATCAAGTGCTGTCATGCTGCACCTCAGAGGAAGGTGTTAATGTTTTTGCAGGTCAGCGTCGCATTCGGGATCAGAATCAGACGCTTCTTAATCTTGAAGCGATCACCGTCCACCACGATCAAGTCCTGGCGGCGACCATAGATGACATACTCTTCATCCAGCCCTCGGCTGCGCACACTCTGGAAAGTCGAATACACGACGAACTCGCCATCGGTTTCACCGTAGTAGACTTCCACATTGGTCAGCTGGTGTACGTTGCGGGTTGCCGGGTTTTCCGCCCAGGCAGACGGCTGCTGAAAACGAGCGACGCGGCGCCCCAGGTCACGCAAACGGTCATCAAAGAACGCCATGTGATCAGCCGCGTAGAAACCGTGTTCAAGCAGATTCTCGCGGCGGCGGTTTTCGATACCCGGCATCCAGTAGTGGATATCCTCATGCATCAGTGCCAGCCAGTCATCAAAACGCTCATCGTCCAGCAGTCGATATTCGTAATTGAGAAAATGGGTAATGCGGTAGTGCTGTTCTGCCGAAACCGGGCGCAGTTCATCGTAAAGAGCAGTCATTATTCAGCCTCCTGCTTGCCAACGTTGCGATTGGGCACTTCACTCCAGCGGCGGGAGTTGAGCATGTCGTACCAGTACTGGTAGAAGGCACGCGAGTTGGCCTCGTTCAACTGACCTTCATAGACGTTACCCGGCAGCGGTGTTTCAGTGAGCAGACTGTCCATTCCGAGCCCTACAAACAAATCCTGCTGCGCGGTCACACGCCCCTTGGCGGTCTTGGTGCAGTATTCCCAGTTTTCGCCGTCGTCCATCTCGAACACGCCAGTCGGGGAAAAAGTCATCATCGCGCCCTTGCGCCATTTTTCCTTCACCTCTTCAGGTGCACTCTTGTTCACCACAACCCAGGTAAACAGTTCCATCTTGTTCGGCCCACGCGGTTGCCATACACGCACGGTGTTCTGGCCCGGCAGGAAAGAGAAGTTCGGGAATATGGTGCAGGACGAAACCGACCCGATCATGTTGGAACGGAAATCGCCCAGCCGCTCAGCCACGGACGGCTTGATGGTATGCAGGTACTTGTTCAGGGCACTTTCACCCAGTACCGCCACGTTGCCCACGGTATCCAGCGCAAATTCGTAGCCGTGACCATTCCAGTTGACGGAATAGGACTCTTCGAAGTCGCTGACCTTGGCAACGGAGCCACCCAGCATCGCACGGGCAGCGGAGTCATGTGTCCAGCCTGCGTGCAGAATGTCACCGACGAAATTCTCGGCGGCAATTTTCCAGTTACACTCATAGGTAGAACGAATGCAGCCACCCACAAATTCGGTACCGCCTTCCTGATTATCGAACAGGGCATCCATGTACCAGGTGATCGGGCCCAGATATTCCTTCAGGGTGGGCGCTTCGGGATCGAAGGTGGCAAAGACCAGACCCTTGTAGGAGTCGACTTGAGCGACTTCCTTCAGACCCCACTTGGACTTGTCGAAATTGCTGTCTTCGTAAACGCCGGACTCATGCTGTCCAATCAGGTTGCCTTCAACGTTGAAGGACCAGCCATGGTAATTACAAATAAAACCACGCGTGCTGCCGGACTCGGCAAAGCAGACCTTGTTGCCACGGTGAGGACAGGCATTGAGGAATACCTTGATACCGCCGCTCTTCTGGCGAATCACGATCACTTCATCCTCACCCATGGTGGTGGTGATGTAGTCACCGGTTTTCGGAATCTGTGATTCGTGCGCGACAAACAGCCAGCAGCGTGCGAATACCTTTTCCAGCTCCTGCTCGTAGATCGCCTGGTCGTAGAAGATCTTGCCTGCAATGCGCCCGTTCTCAAGGTCACATACGTCCTTGAGGCCCGTCAGCGAATCCGTTACATCGAGTGTTTTAATTATATTTCCCATGGTCTGACACCTTTTAGCCTTAGCCTTTCGCAATTAACGCCGGATCTGCCTCAATCAAGGCAAATATCTCGTCACCCTCAATCTCGACCGGATAGGTTCTCAGGTCGATTTCGCAGGGAAACCCCTGCGCCTTGCCGGTCGGTATATGAAACTGTCCCCAGTGCACGGGGCAGGTGATCATGTCATCTTCAATATCGCCTTCGGCCAGAGAGGCCGTGGCGTGCGTGCAAAGATCTGCAGTCGCGTAGTACTGACCACCCAGGTTGTACACCGCAATGTCACCGAACTCGGCGTTATCGATTTTCTTGACCTGATTTTCGGCAAGCTCTGACACCTTGCACAAAAACACCTTTTCAATAACTTCCATTGCTGTTCAGCCTTTCTTCAATTCAATAAAGCCCAGACCGGTCACCCATTCCGGTACCGGCTGATACTCGATCAGCTCGCCATGCGAAGCGTTCGCGGCAGCCATCGCACAAATAAAATTGCGAATCTCCATAGCGCCGTTGCCACCGTTTTCCAGCACCTGCTCATCGGTGTAAGCCGCCAGTCCGTCGATGTCGGCATTGCAGCAGAGATCGATAACCTGATGATCGAACGCTTCGTTGACCTTGCCGGTTTCCTTGACGCCCACCCAGTGACTGATGCCGCCACTGCCAATCACGAAGAGCTGTTCATCGCTGTCGAATGACTCCACTGCAGCGCGAATCTGCTCACCCAACTGACGCGCGCGCGTCTTGGTGATAAACGGATCCACTGCACTGGCCAGATACACCGGTATGGCCGTAATGCTGCGACCACTGATCTCTTCGGCACGGCGCACGATCAGTTTGTAGGGGATGGAGAACGCGTGATCCGTGGTAAACGAGCGTGCGACGGCCCAGTCAAAGCCACTGTCAGAGCCATGCTGTGCAATGTGCTGCGCCAGCGCTTCGTGGTTGAGTACCTGCTCCTTTTTCAGGCCCGGCAACTGATCAAGGGGACCTTCCACATGCCCGGTGGCAATGCAGTACTTGGGCAGGCAAGTGGTGCCAAACAGCATGTAATGGTCATTGCCGACGATGATGACGCTGGACGCTGCGCTGTCTGCAAGACGCTGGGCACAGGTCTCGTAGGCAGCCCACACTTTCTGTGCTTTATCGGCGTCGGGCGCATCCGGCGCCACGAACATGACCGGGTCATGCGGTACCAGAAAACCGCCAGTAATCTCTGCCATGATGCTTACCCCTTGATTGATGCGGAGTGGGCGGAATCAGAGCCCAGCTTGCGGTTGTAGGAAGAAACCCGGCGATCCGGCGACATCTCGATCCAGTAGCCAAGCGTCAACATCGGGTTCACGCCGACTTCCTGCATTCCCTTGACATCGAACTCAAGAATCATGCGGGCGCTCTCTTCATCGAGCGGAAAGCGACTCAGAAATTTCTGCGGGTCTTCGCGGTATTTTTCTTTCGAAAAGCGATCCACGGAGAGGCTCCAGAGGATGCGCTCGAGCACGTCCCGGTTCATGCAACACCTCCGATGAAGGTGCTCAGAATATTGAGGAACTTCTGCTTCTGCTCGGTCTGTACCCAGTGACCGCACTGACCAAACACGTACAGATCGCTGTTGGGAATGTTCTCGGACAGCACACGCCCACACTGCACCGGCACCACATTGTCTTCACGTCCGTGCAGGATCAGGGTCGGGGCCTGAATATGCTTGATGGCCTTTTCCGGGAAGCCCTTGACCAGGGTTTCACCTTCGGTGTTCGGCTGTGGAATCAGCTTGCGCAGGGCATCCTGAGCTCCCGGTCGGGCACTGGCTTCATAGCGGGACTGCACCAGCTCATCGGTGATCAAAGACGTGTTGTACGGGAACAGCTCCATCAGGGCACGCATGTTTTCAACTGACGGCTCGTACAACCAGGCCCCTGCCAACCCTTTGGTCTGCACAAATGTGCCTGCGGGCGTGCCCAGGAGTACCAGCTTGTCCAGACGCTCAGGGTTGAACAGCGCCAGGCCGATACCCACAGCGCCGCCAAAGGAGTTGCCAACCAGAGAGGCCTTGTCGAGACCAATGGCATCCATGAACTCGACCAGATGATTGACCCAGAACTTGATGTCGTAATGGGTTTCTTCCTTGAACTCGGTAAAACCGAAACCGGCGATATCCGGCACGATGACATGGAAGTTTTCCGCCAGCTGATCCATCACGCCGCCCCAGTTGGTCCAGCCGGATACACCCGGACCTGAACCGTGCAGCAGCAACAGAGGTGCTCCGGCACCGCATTCAAAGTACGCCGTTTCATGACCGGCTGCCTGAACAAACTTGCGATCTGACTCTTTCATCACACCTCCGAACATACAGTTGTGTATCCGGATACTAGTGACAACGTACAGTTCCGTCAACCGATTCGGGACCATTTTCAAGTCAAAACGGCAATCACAGGCGGACCCAAAAGACTATATAGAACATAATATGTTGATTTATAATGAATATTACTGTTGTTTTTTAGGATATATCTGTTGCACTGGTGTAGCTGACTTCTTTACAAAACCATCACCACAAACATAAAATTAAATACATATATGTATCTTATGGTGAATGTATGAAACCCGTTTCTGTTATCCTGGCTGGCCAGACACACCGGCATGAGCACTACCCCTCCACTAACGGACGTAGCGCCAAACACGTGCTGATCTTCCCTACATGGGCAGGAATAACCGACTTCGAGCGCGACATTGCGGCACGGTTGAACAGCGCTGGCTGCGATGCAACGCTGCTTGATTTTTTTGGTACCGATACCGCTCTGACAACACCGGAGGATCGACAAAAGGCAATTGCGCCTTTTTTGAATGATCTGAGCCTGCTTCAGGCACAAGTCAGTGCGCTGGTCACATCACTCAGGCACAGCCTTTCAGAGCCAGAGCAATCACTGTCGGCCATCGGCTTCTGCCTTGGTGGGTTATGCGCCATTCACGCAGGCCTGCAGGAACAGCATGTCGACAGGGTGGTCAGCTTCCATGGTCTTCTGAGGCTGCCCAGTACAGTCGGACACAATGCGCGGAATGCTCGTTTTCTTATCCTCAACGGCAGCCTTGACCCCATGGTGAGCAATGACGAAGTCAGTTCGGCCATCCGTTTTTTTGACCGATATTCACTGGACATGACTCTGATATCCATCAGCGGCACCTGTCATTCATTCATGCTGCCTGACGCGGACAACCCGCAGGCGGGCGTGTTGTATAACCCTCGCAGCGCCACCAGGGCCTGGACGTACTGTGAGCAATTCCTGTTTGAGGGGCTGCATCAACACCCACATTAAACCCATTTAATATAAGGCTATAACCTTTGAGAAGAAGCCTGAGACAGGCTTGCCTCCCAACATGTATAATATTCAGCCAGTGTTCATGGCTGGGTATTGAGGAGAGCCTGTTTGAGGGAGTGCCAGATTGATCGTTGTCGCCAGCTGATACTGTCCATATCACTGCTCGGCATCCTGCTCACCGGAACGCTGGTCGGACTGAGCAGTGCACTGCCAATGTTCTTCTCCGCCCGTGAACATGTGGAAAATGCCGCGCTGGACAGCCTTGAAACCCGCGCCGGGGCGATCAACAGCCTGCTGGATGGCTATCAGGACATTGCCCGTCAGTTCACCAGTCGTACCGAGATTCGCCGCCGGCTTGAGGCCTATCAGGCCGGCGAGCTGAGCTTCGACGAGCTGGTCGCTTTCACCCGTCCACGCCTGAAAGACCCCATGAGCAAACTCCCGGAGCTGCTCTTCATGCGCCGTACGGGCAAGGACATGGACGCTATCGTCAGTCTGGGACACAACCCCGGTGTCGATCTGGAACATGCCCATGACACAGGCGTCAGCATACTGCCAACCCCCGCTGCCGAGGGGTTCGTGGTCAAGGCCGTTGGCGCTATTACCGACGAGACGGGGCGCCGCATTGGAATGGATGTGCTGTTGTTCAGTGCCGAGCGCCTCAAAGAATTACTGCAGCCGGGCCGTGGCTTCAGTGGCCAGGCACGTCTGGTACTGGTTCAACTTTCAACAGATGGTCACGTACTGGCATCCCTGGGTGATGACAGAGCCCTGGCACATTCGCTGACGGGACACCAAAACGACCTGACCGAGCTGCAGCCTCGCACACTGATCCATGCACGGGACAAAACCAGTCGTTTCCTGCTGACGCCCCTGCAGCTGGACAACTGGGCTTTGGTGGCCCAGCTGCCGCGCTCTGACCTGTACGCCAAGGCCAACCGACAGTTACTGCTCACCAGTGGCGTGATTCTGGTCATGATGCTGCTGGGGTTGATGCTCACGCGCCGTACTCTCTCTCCCCTGGTCTCACGCATCACTCAACAGACACAACGGCTTGAAGAGTCCGCAGCTGAACTGAGGTTGTCTGCCAACGTATTCGAACATGCCCAGGAAGCCATTATCGTCACCGATGGGGGGCTGAGAATTCAGCGCAGCAACCGCGCCAGCAATGACATTTTGGGCTACTCACCCGAATCCCTGCTCAACTCGGGCCTTGATCGGCTGTTTGATCAGGGCAGTCATCAACAGGATCATATTGAGCTGATCCTGCACACGCTGAACCGTGATGATGCCTGGCAGGGGGAGGTTTCCTACCGCCATGCCGATGGGCACATCATTCCAACCCTGCAAACCATCAGCGTTGTGCGCAATGACGAAGGCCACATCAGCCACTTGATTCATATCTTTAACGACATTACGGACGCCAAGGAAAACGAGCGCCGCATGCAGCGACTGGCCAGCCTGGATTCCCTCACGGGATTGCCCAACCGCGCCGCTCAAAACCGTCACATTGAGCGCCAGCTTCAACTGGCTGCACAGCAGCAGCAACGCTGCGCACTTCTGTTTATTGACCTGGATAACTTCAAACCGGTCAATGACACCCATGGCCATGCCGCCGGAGACCAGTTACTGAAGGCCGTCGCCAAACGTCTGAAACATGCCATCCGTACCGAAGACAGTGTGGGCCGAATCGGCGGGGACGAGTTCCTGGTTTTGACCGGCGCACTTGAAAATCCGGACGATGCCGACGTCATCGCCAGCAAACTCATCCAGCATCTGCTGGAACCTTTCCATATCAATGAACACAGCGTTCAGATCGGAGCATCGATAGGGATTGCCCATTTTCCGGACGATGCTACCGATGTTCAGACCCTGACACGATTGGCTGACCAGGCCATGTACGCCGCGAAAAGACAGGGACGAAACTGCTTTGTACGTGCAACACACATCTCGGCTGACCAATAGCCTCAACGCCGCACATTGGGGCACCATTGACTCACATGCGCCCAAGCAGTGCATGGCAACGGCCGCACCGCCTCGAACCCGTGTACCAAACCCCTCTGCCAGCCGGAAAAGGCCGATACACTTTACTGGAACGAAATTTGCTTTCTCGCAGGTATAACTTCTCCGGAGTATACCTATGCTGTTTCAACGTCGCCGTCAGGCAAAATACCCATCAAGCCGACTGATCGATCTGCTTTCACAGCTGGAGAGCGTGGAGCTCACCGAACGGAACGTACCGGATAATGCCTTGAGACTGCAGCTGATACAGCTTCAGTTGCAACTGAAAACGCACAGCCGGTCAACCCGGATGGACAATATACGCAACCTTCTGCGCCGCACCGGCAGCCTGCTGGGACGCTGCAGGCTGTTTGCCGGACATACACGCCGTACGCTGGAGCAACAGGAAAACCTTATTGAACAGATGGAGCAGCGCTCCAAGCTGCTTGAAAGCGAGCTGAATGCCGCAACCGAAAAGGTTGAGCAGTCATGGCACGAAGTGGGTCAGTTGCAACAAACACTGGGCGATACCGTCAGCGATACCAGCAAGGCCGTCATAGCGGCGATGGAAGGGATTTCGGGCAAACTGGAAGACAAGGCCAATGGAGCGCACTCGGTACTGGAAAACATCATTCGAATTGGTGCCCAGATCAATCTGCTCGCATTGAATGCCGCCATTGAGGCAGCACGAGCCGGTGAACATGGCCGCGGCTTTGCGGTGGTGGCCAACGAGGTCCGAAATCTGGCTGAAGTGACGGTCAAGCACGTCAACGAGGCACGGGAGCAGCTGGATTTTTCAGCCATAGAAGACGATCTGTCTGAGCTTCGCCAGCACACCATGAGCAAGCTGGAGGCATCCGACGAAGCGGTTCGCTTCTCTCGCGATCGACTGGGCAACCTGTTCAGCCATATCAACGCGGATATCGGTCAAGTCCGTCAGAATACCGACATCCTGTTTGAAACCCTGCACCTGCTGAAAGATTCCATGGACCGCATCGAGGACAAGCAGCTCTGGATCACCACGCTTTCCTCCCAGATCGCTCAGGCACTGGACAGTCTGCCACCGGGCCTTGAGAACCTGAGTGCCGCTGAAGTGCCCGTGGAGCGTCTTAGCAGCCAACTGGGGCTGACTGCGGGTCAGGACAGGCTGAGTCAGATTCGTCAACGTGGCATTCTGCGTGTCGCTGTAGAACCGCAGTTTGTCGGTCTGTCTTTCCGCCAAAAGCCCGCAGAGTCATTGCAGGGGCTGGATATAAGCTATGCCGAGGCACTTGCCAAACACCTGGGTGTACGCTGTGAATTTCTTGAAACCCCCTGGGATCTTTGTACCGAGCGTCTGTTCAGCAGTGAAAAGCCCGGCGGTGCACCTGCCGACATTGTCATCAGTGCCCTGCCGCCTGACGAAGGCTATGCCCATGTCGCCTATTCAGAGCCCTATACCTATTTGCACTGCGTACTCGCACGCCGGGTGGGCGATAACAGTATCCAGTCCTGGACCGACCTGACCGGCAAAGCACTGGGCATCATCAATGACCCCGCGGCCTTTGCGGTACTGGACAGCCTGGGTGTGGGTACCGAGCCAGGCAGCAAGGTCAAATTGGCAAACCTGCTGGCCTATTCGGACCAGGGCCGCATTCATGACTGCCTTGCAAACGGACTGGTTGACGCCTTTATCGTTGACCTGCCCATCTACCACTGGGCCTGCAGTAATCCGGACAGCCCCTGGTATGGCAAGATTGAAATCCTGCCGGGCAATCTGGCGGAACAGTCCTATTTCTATTCCATGGCGGTGTCAGCCGATGCTGAGAACGCAACCTTGCTCAATGAGGTGAATCGATTCATTCGCGCCTTCAAGACGACTCCTGAGCGTGAGCGAGTCGAGCGATTCTGGCAGGGACAGGTCATTCATGACACGCTCAATCTCAGCCACCTGCCCGGTCAGCTCAAGGGAGCGGAAGAATTGCTGGCGTTGAATACGGCGGCCTGATCAAACCAGGCCTCAAAAGGATCAGCAAATGCGTGGCATCGGTTCGCTGTGCAACCAATCCAGCAGCCGGTTGCCACCGAAGCGCGTCCTCAGCTGAACAAAGCGGTGCGGATCAGCCATCACTGTACCAATAATGCAGGCCTCCTGCCCCTCCGGATGGCTGCGCATGAGCGCCAGCAACCGCTCAGCATGCTCGGGGGGACAAATGGCGATCAGCTTGCCTTCATTGGCCAGATACAGGGGGTCCAGTCCCAACAGTTCGCACACGGCACGAATGGGCTGGGCAACCGGAATGGCCGATTCCTCAAGTTGCATGCCCACGCCGGACTGCTGTGCCAGCTCATTGAGTGTATTGGCCAGCCCGCCACGAGTGGGATCGCGCATGCAGCGCAGCTGTGGCACTGCTGTCACCATTGCTGTCGTAAGACGGTGCAGGGCACAGCTGTCAGAGCGAATATCGGCATTGAACCCCAGAGACTCACGCTGTGTCAGAATGCAGGCGCCGTGGTCACCCACCGTGCCCGAGAGCAGAATTCTGTCGCCGGGACGTGCCTGATCGCCCGAAAGGGAAAGCCCTTCAGGAATGACGCCGATACCGCTGGTGTTGATGAAAACGCCATCGCCCTTGCCCCGCTCCACTACCTTGGTATCACCGGTGACAATCGGGACTTTCGCCTCGCGACTGGCCTGTGCCATGGACGCCACAATGCGGGCCAGTTCGGCCAGTGAAAAGCCTTCTTCAAGAATGAAGCCCACCGACAATGCATGCGGGTGGGCACCACACATGGCCAGATCATTGAGGGTGCCATGTACCGCCAGCGAGCCGATATCACCACCGGGGAAAAACAGCGGCGATACCACATGGCTGTCACTGGCAAACGCCAGTCGCCCTGCGGGCAGGCTCATCTGGGCCTGATCGTTGCCCTGAGCCAGCCATTCGTTGTCGAACGCCTTGGCAAACAGCTGAGCGATCAGTTCCGCCATGGCACGCCCACCGCCACCATGCGCCAGTTCAACTCGGCCGTTGATCAAATCCAGTCGACTCATTCCCTCTCCAGCCTCTCACTCTTTCCCCGGTTGTAACGATACCAGGCCGCACAGGCCCCCTCTGATGACACCATGCAGGCCCCCAGCGGATTATCCGGAGTACAGGGATGCCCAAACAGTCGACACTCAAGCGGTTTTATTTGTCCACGCAGCACGGCGTGGCACTCGCAGCCCGGATATTCCCTCGCCGTTGGCGCATCCAGTTCAAAGCGTTGTTCGGCATCGTACCGAGCGTATTCCGACCGTATTTTCAGAGCACTTGAAGGCACCTGACCCAGCCCTCGCCACTCGAAGCGGTCTCGCGTCTCAAATACCTGCTCAACCAGTGCACGGGCCTTGAGGTTGCCTTCAGGCCTGACGGCACGGTTGAACTGGTTTTCAACGCGCGCCACCTGATGATTGATCTGGTCTACCAGCATGCTGACGGCCTGCAACAGATCCAGTGGCTCAAATCCCGCGATCACCACCGGCTTGCCATACTGTTGTGGAAATTGGGCATAGGCCTCACTGCCGATCACGGTACTGACATGGGCGGGGCCAATAAAACCGTCAATGGCCACGGCCTCACCCTCATCCGGTGTCAGAATCGCGTGCATGGCGGCCGGCGTCAGTACGTGGTTACAGAGCACCGACAGGTTGTTGATACCCTGTGCATGCGCCCGCTGAATCAGTACCGCCGTGGGCGGTGTGGTGGTCTCGAAGCCGATGGCAAAAAACACCACTTGAGCATCGGGATTTTGCTGTGCCAGCGTCAAGGCTTCCAGCGGTGAGTACAGCATGCGAATGTCCGCACCCTCTGCCCGGGCGCGCAACAGGCTCTGCCCCCTGCCTGCCGGCACCCTCAACATGTCACCGTAACTGCACAGAATGACATCCGGCAAACGTGACAGCTCAATGGCCTGCTGCAGGCGCGCGACCGGCAACACACACACCGGGCATCCGGGACCATGTATCAGCTCCAGGTTATCCGGCAGCAGGGCCGGCAACCCATATCGAAACACCGCATGGGTATGCCCTCCGCAAAACTCCATCAAGCGATAGCGGCGGCTGGTGTGCACCTGCTGACCAATATGGTCAGCCAACTGGCGAGCCAACTCGGCATCGCGAAACTCGTCCACATACTTCATTGCTGCTGTGCACTCATCTGTTGCAGCATGGCCAGGGTTTTCTCGGCTTCGGCTCGGTCCAGCTTCTGCAGGGCAAACCCCACATGCAGAATGACGAAGTCTCCGACCTTAAGATCCTCCAGCAATGACACATCGATCTCTCGCCGGACGCCTCCCATATCCGCCAGTGCACGCCCTTCTCCCATCAGGGCAACCACCTCAACCGGTACTGCCAGACACATCTGTGCTGTCCTCTTCAGGTTTGATATTGGCCCGCATGATTGCAGCCCATGTCTGCCCCAGTGCCAGTGCCCCATCTCCCGGTGGCAGCGCCTGCGGGAGAAACACCCTGACCCCTTGCCCTTTCAGATCTGCCACCAGCCCCGCGCGAAGCCAGCGATTGAGCAGGCAGCCACCGCTGAGCACGATATTGTCAACCGAATGCTCTCGAGCCGCGCGGATCACCCAATCAGCCAGTGCGGCAGACAGATTGGCGTGAAAACATTCGGCACCTGTCTGCACATTGTCGACCTGAAGCAGATGCTCAAGCAAGGGACTCAGATCCAGGTGATTGTCTGGGGTGATACGCCATATGCCTGACGTAGCGCTTGGCAGCTGACGCACCCGAGCTTCAAGCAGCATCGCCGCCTGGGCTTCATAGGTCTGCTGATCACAGATACCGAGCAACCCGGCCACTGCGTCAAACACACGCCCCAGACTGGAGCTGAGTGGACAGTTGAAGCCGCGGCGCAGCATCTGCAGCACGCTGCTCCAGCCATCATGCTGACCGACACGCAGCTCGATCAGATCTTCTCGGCCCAGCTGCCACAACAGTGCCAGTGCCAGCCGCCAGGGCTCACGCGCCGCTCGATCGCCCCCCGGCAAGGGCATGGGCAGCAAGCTCCCCAGAGATTCATAGCCGCTCGCCGTCAGCTTCAACAGTTCCCCGCCCTTCAGTTCACCGGACTCACCAAGCCCAAACCCATCCAGTGCAAGTCCCAGCACAGGCCCCGTGAGCCGATGCTCGGCCATCACGGCCGCAACATGGGCATGGTGGTGCTGGACCGGAACAGATATGGTGCCAAGCGTCTCGGCACACTGCCTGGCCCATTGATAGCCAAAGCTGTCCGGCTGCAGGTCCACGCTGACCCGCTCCGGCACCACGCCCAACATGGCAGGCAAGCGCTCGGTTTGATGCTGCAGGCGGCGACAGCTTTCGACACTGGCAAGATCACCCGTCGGCGCCGAAACCCAGGCGTACTGCTGCTGACTGATGCATATCGTGTTTTTCAGATAGCCGCCCAGTGCAAGCACGGACGGCCCCGACTGCCCCAGCTGGAAGCGCTGTGGCGAAAAGCCGCGACCGCTGCGTACCCATGCGTGGGGTTGTGCCAGCAGGCTGACTACCGGATCGTCCTGCGGCTGGATAATGTCGCGATCATGGAGCAGAAACAGGTCGGCTACGCCACCCAACTGCTCGCGTGCACACGCATTGGTATGCACCAGCGGCTCGCCACTGACATTGGCACTGGTCATCACGAGCAGCATGGGATGAGGCTCGTTCAGCCAGTGCGCACCCGCCGGGCACCCCGCCGCCTGATGAAACAACAGCCAGTGCAAGGGACTTTGCGGCAGCATCACGCCCAGTCCATCCAGCCCGGGTGCAATGGCCTCCGGCAGCAGGGCCTGATGGGATTTCGGAAGAATGACAACCGGCGCACCGGGATGTGTCAGCCAGTGCTCGGCCCCCTCATTGAGCTGTACCAGCGGTGCAAGTGAAGCCGTGTTGACCGCCATGACGGCAAAAGGCTTGTGCGGGCGCTGTTTGCGTTCACGCAGCCGGGCCAGTGCCACTGGGTTGCGTGCATCACAGACAAGATGGAAACCGCCAATCCCTTTGAGCGCCAGTATCTCGCCACGCCCTATACAGTCCAGCGCCTGCTGCAGAGGATCCCCGTTCGGCAGTTGCTTTCCGGCTGCAGTCTCAAGCCAGACGGCAGGCCCACAGTCATAACAGGCGTTGGGCTGCGCATGAAAACGTCGATCGTCGGGGCTGTCGTACTCCTGCCGGCAAGACGAACAGGGCCTGAACTGGCTCATGCTGGTATTTCCGCGATCATACGACAGCTGTCGCAGAATACTGAAGCGTGGCCCGCAGTGTGTGCAGTTTATAAAGGGGTAGCGCCAGCGCCGGTTGGTCGGATCAAACAGCTCCGCCAGACAGTGATGGCAGGGGGCAAGATCGGGCAGAATATCAGCGGTTGCGGAAGGTTCATTTTCCGAGGGGCAAATGTGGAAACGGTTGAGTCCAGGTTCATCCGGCACATGCTCACAATCGATTTGGTCAATTCGAGCGATCGCAGGCAGCTGATCTTCCAAACGTGTGGAAAACTGCTGCAACGCCGAGTCTTCTCCCTGCAGCTCGATCCTGACACCCGCCAGCGTATTGCGCACCCGCCCTTTCAGCCCCAGCTCAGACGCAAGCCGATACACCAGCGGGCGAAAGCCAACACCCTGTATTCGCCCCTGCACCAGAAGACGCTGCACTAGAGCAGAGACTCCAGCCTGATGGCTTCCGTTTGCAATGCACTGATTCTGTGCTGCAACCGCTGCCGCCGCTGCTGGCTGATCCAGTCGATCCAGCGCTCCATCCCCTCACCACTGCGAGCCGAGAGCTGGATCACCTCAATATCGGGGTTGATGCGGCGGGGGTAATCGATGCAGGCTTTCAGATCAAAATCCACGTAAGGCAACAGGTCGATCTTGTTGATCAGCAGCAGGTCGGAATGATCAAAAATGTCGGGATATTTCAGCGGCTTGTCGTCCCCTTCCGTCACCGACAGAATCACGACACGATGCGCCTCACCCAGATCAAAACCTGCCGGACACACCAGGTTGCCCACGTTTTCAATGAACAGAAGCCCCCCCTGCAGGTCGGGCAACTGCTGTACGGCATGTCCGACCATGTGCGCATCCAGATGACAGCCCTTGCCGGTATTGATCTGCAGAGCTGGAGCACCTGCGTCACGAATGCGCTCGGCATCGCGGCTGGTCTGCTGGTCGCCCTCAATCACCGCCAATGGCATTTGCCCGGACAGGCGTTCGATCGTCGCCGTCAACAGGCTGGTCTTGCCCGACCCAGGGCTGGACACCAGGTTCAACGCCAGCACGGCCTGCTGTTCAAAATGCTCACGATTAACTCTGGCGTAGCGGGCATTCTCACCGAGGATGTCCTGCTCCACCTGTACGCGACGCTGGGCACTTTCGGTGACATTGGGCTCATGCTCATGAGGATGGTCATGATGCCGATGCATGCCATTTACAGGTACTTCTCTCTCGCCACAACCGCAGACGCCACACATCATTCGACCTCCAGTTCATGTACCTGCATTTCATCGCCCTGCAGCAACTGCAGCCTAAAGCCTCCACATCCCTGACAGGCATCAAACCGACTGCTGACCGGCTGCTCCAGTCCACATTGTCCACAGCGCGCACGAGGCTCCGGACTGACAATCTCCAACCCCGCACCTTCTGCGAGCGTACCACGACAGGCTGCACTGAAGCAGAACCGCAGTGATTCCAGCTCAACCGTCGCCAGGGGCCCGATCTTGAGCCAGATCCGCTTCACTCGACTGAAATGTTGCTCATGTGCCTGCCGCTGCAGCAGGCGTACGATGCTCTCGGCAATCGACATTTCATGCATCCGATCATGCTCCCACATGTCCATGCCGCTTTGAGAATAGCAGCCCGACAAGACGCCACATACCCTGATTCTATATAATCACGCCCCTGTTAATCACGCCTTGGGAGTTCATGCCATGCCAGCCACCGAAGCGATTGCGCACCGTCTCACACGCCGCACCGGCGAGCAGTCCTATAGCCTGCGCGAGCAGCCGTTTGACTCCGAGGCCTTGAACAACCGACTGCTGAGCGAAATAAAGCCACTGTTCACGCGACGTGCCAGCAAGCGTTATGGCTGTTTTGCCGATGAGTCCGGCGCGTTCAAGGGACTGGTATTGAACTGGCTCGACCAGAGTCTGAGCTTTACCCAGTTCAGCCGCAAGGTGATCGAACAGTTGGCAATGTTGATGGAGCAGCAGGATCTGGAAACCGATGGCCACTGGCTGTTCATCGTCGAAGAGCTTGAAGCGTCACGGCGGCTCTGGATTGCCAACTTGAAGCAGAAGGAAGGCCTGCTGCTGAACAGCGATAATGACCTGCAGGACACCCTGTATGTGGATTTCGCCAAAACCGGGCTCTGTGCCTGTCTTGATCTGCAGGATATCCAGCACCCCGAGAAGAAGCGCTACCTGACCCTGAGTTTTGGCTTTGGTGATCGCCCGCTGCAGGGCGCACTGATGGAATTTGTCAGCTTCACCGATACCGTGGATACCCAGGCCGACACCGAACGCTTCATGGGGCTGGTACAGGATTACAGCCAGTCCATGCCCGAGGAAAACGCCAGGCGCTATCAAAAGGAGGTGGCGGAGTTCTGTCTGGAACAGTCCAAGGAGGGCGAAGCGGTCAATTACCGTGCGCTGGCCGAGTCGGTGGATTCCGTAGCGGAAGTCGGCTTCGATGATTTCATCGCCGAGCGTGCACCGGAGCTGAAGGATGAGTTCATTCCCGATCGCAGCAGCCTGAAAAAGTATATCCGTTACACCGGTCGTACCCGCGAGGTGTCGATCAGTTTCAGCAATGAGTCATTGGGCAAGAGCATCGCCTTTGATCCGACCACAGAGACGCTTACCCTGACGGATCTGCCTGCCAGCCTGATCAAGCAGCTAAAGGGCGAGTGAACATGGATGCCGTGCAGGCTGGAAAGTGACAGAATAGACCTTTCCTCCCAGCCTGCACTGCCTGATCGGAGCCCATGATGCCTGGCGAGTTATTGATACTGTTCCTGCTGATTCTGTTCAGCGGTGTATTTGCGATCTCCGAAATTGCCATCGCGGCGGCCCGCAAGATCAAGCTGCGAGTACTGGCCGAGGAAGGTAACGAAAAGGCCCTGGCGGTACTCAATCTGCAGGAACAGCCCGGCGCCTTCTTCGCCATGATTCAGATCGCGCTGAACGCCATCGCCATTCTGGGTGGCATCGTCGGCGAGCAGAGTCTGACCCCCTACATGAAACAGCTGCTGCAGCTATTCTATGACGGTCCCCTGCTGGACAAGGCCAGTTTCATGCTCTCGTTCATCACCATCACCTCGCTGTTCATTCTGTTTGCAGACCTGTTGCCCAAGCGTCTGGGCATGATTCTGCCGGAAACCATGGCGATGCAGCTGGTGCGCCCCATGCGCTGGGTCACCCTGCTGCTGACGCCGCTGGTGCTGCTGTTCAACGGCATCACCAATCTGATTCTGCGCCTGCTGCGCCTGCCCACTCAGCGCGAGGAGATCGTCACCACCGATGATATTGTCGCCATGATGGATGCGGGTGCCGAGCACGGCAGCATTCAGCAGCAGGAGTATCACCTGATCGGCAACGTATTCGAGCTGGAAGGCCGCACCCTGCCCAGTGCCATGACCACCCGCGAACACATCGTCTATTTTGACATCAACGACAGCAGTGAAGAGATCAGCGCCAAGATCATCGAACATCCGCACAACTGGTTTCTGGTGTGCGACGGCTCGCTGGACAAGGTGATCGGCGCCGTGGAGTCCAAGGAGATTCTGCGCAAGGTACTCAAGGGGGAGCCCTCCAATGTCATTACCGAGATGATTGAACATGACCTGCTCTACCTGCCAGATACCCTGACACTGTCGGAAGGCCTGAACGCTTTCAAGACTTCAGCTCAGCCCTTTGCCGTCATTCTGAACGAGTATGCGCTGGTGGTCGGGATTCTGACGGTCAAGGACCTGATGAACAGCTTTATGGGCGATCTGATCTCCAGTGCCGGTGACGAGCAGATCATCCAGCGTGACGAAAACTCCTGGCTGGTGGACGGCACCACTCCGGTCATCGATCTGGCCCGGGTACTGGGGCTGGATATTGAAGATTTCCCCAACTACAGCCAGTACGAAACGGTGGCCGGTTTTCTGATCTATCACCTCAAACGCATTCCCAAGCGCACCGACTTCATTCTGTTCGCCGGCTACAAATTCGAGGCGATGGATATCGATAACCTGCGCGTCGACCAGTTGATGGTCAGCCGTGTCGGTGACGAGGACTCACCTGCCGGCGGTACATCAGCCTGATGCGACTGGATCGCTTCATCTGCAAGCACACCGAGTACGGCCACCAGCAGGCCAAACGGCTGATCGCCGGTGGTCAGGTTAAGGTCAACGGCCTGGCCATCACCGACCTGCGCGCCGAGATCGACCGTTTCATGTGCGTCGAACTGGACGGCCGGCGCCTGCAGCACCAGCAGGCCCTTTACCTGATGCTCAACAAGCCCGCGGGCTATCTCAGCGCCACCTCGGACCCGCAACACCCCACGGTGCTGGAGCTGCTGCCAGCGGAATTGCGCACCGACCTGCACCTGGCCGGCCGGCTGGATCGTGCCACCACCGGCCTGCTGTTGCTGACCAATGATGGACGCTGGTCACGCCGCATCACCGCTCCCGAACAGAAAATTCCCAAGGTCTACCGCGTCACCACCGCCGAGCCGATCAACCCTGAGGCTGAAGCCCGCTTTGCAGCGGGTATTTGGCTGGCACGGGAAGGCGTGTTCACCACCCCTGCCCGGCTTGAACGGCTCAGTGTCCGTGAAGCGCGCCTGACCATTTACGAAGGCCGTCATCATCAGGTGAAGCGCATGTTTGCCGCAATTGGTAATGCAGTGACAGCCCTGCACCGTGAAAGCATGGGTTCTATCCGGCTCGACCCGGATCTTGCACCGGGTCAATATCGCCATCTGAAGACAACCGAGCTGAAGTGCGTCTGACCTGCAGGCCAAAGCCAACTGTTCATGCATCCAAACATTCAGAACGTGTAGGTCAAGGATTGAACATGGCCCTGTCCGTTGACCGGCTTTCCAGCGCCTTGCGTGGTGATGGGTACGATGATATCCGCCGGCCGATCACGCATATCTTCTACAGCTGCATCCACACGAATCTGGTAGCCACTGTCAATCAACGCATCATCCAGATTCACACTGATCTGCAGGGTCTCGCCCCGTGAAATGCTGGCGCCGGTCAATCCGTCATACTCGGCACGGCTCCGCTTACTGCCTCGCGCCCAATCGCTCAGATGCTTGTAATACTTACTCTTTTTACCGGAAACCCAGAGCGTTTTCTGATACTCACCCCTTGAGTCCGTAAGATAAATGGCCAGATAGGCACCATCACCCCGGTATCGACTCAGTTGCGTGTCGATGGTGACCTCTCTGGCCTGAGCCACTGCAGGCAAGGTTACCAGACCGGCGAACAGCATCGCTGGCAGCCATGTTTTAAGGGCGTTCCGACGTTTCAGGTCGTGCATCTTTAATATCCTCGTTTACCTGAATTCAAAGCGTTCCTGATGAAAGCGCAGCGAGACAGTCGAGTCACTCAACCCACTGCGAAGCGCTGCTGCCAACCCCTGGGGCCCACAGAACCAGATATCCACTTTTGCTGACTGGATGTGTAACCCGTCTGCAGTCAGCCTTTGTCCCTTTCCACTGTCATGGATCTGCAGGTTGACGTCCGGCAACTGACTCACCAGCACATGCAGGTGCTCCACGTTGGGGTCATCAATCGCACGTTGCGTGCAGTAGTGTAAGGTCACCGGCTGATACTGTTTGTCCGTATTGGCCAAACGGTTTTCCAGGGCGGAAAGAAACGGGGTAATGCCAACACCACCGGCCACCCAGATCTGTTGGGCACTGGATCGGTTTTTCTCAGGATTGAAACAGCCATAGGGGCCTTCAATCATGACCGCATGGCCCGCATGCAGTCGGCGCGGCAGGGTACGGGTATAGTCACCCAGTGCCTTGATGTGAAAACCGAGCTGACCATTCTGCCGGTCTGCCGTAGTCAGGGTGAACGGGTGCGCCCCTTCGGCCCGGTCAAATGTCACCAGTGCAAACTGCCCGGCACGATGCCCCGGCCAGTTCCGCCCCATGTCACAGACAACCTCCAGGGTGGTGTCGGATATCTGTTGAACAGACTTCACCATACCGTTCCAGCGATGGCTTTTGCCGATAAGCCCCGCCAGCGATTGCAGGCTGGCGATACTGCCCGCGCCGATCAACAGCGCCATCAGCCAGCCGGTCGGCTGCTGCCACCAGTTCAGTGGTGCCAGCAGCAGAGAGTGGGCCGCCAGGCTTAGATAGATCAACGGCATGACACGGTGCAGATAGCGCCAGAAACGGTAAGGGACCCAACGGATCAGGGTGATGAGCACAAGGCCCAGAAGCAGATACAGGCCGGGCTCTCCCCAGTCCTCAAACATTCCCTGCAAATTGTCTAGCAGACCCGAAAAGTCGGCTTCACGCAGGCTTCTATCCTTGCCGAACAGCGCCTTGAAGGCATCATCGCCCATCTCGATCAGCCAGTGTGCCAGAGCAAAAACGGCGCCCAGAATGCCGGTCCACTTGTGCAGGTGATACTGCTTGTCCAGGCCACCCAAGGGGACTTCCAGCCATTTCGGTCGCATGGCCAGAAGCATCGTGATGGACATGAAATTGATGGCCAGAAAGCCACTGAGGGTCAGAAAGTGTTCATAACTGAGGCTCCACTGCCAGACACCCAGCTGGACGGCCAGCAGTGTAAGGAGACTCAGGATCAGATTTCGATTGGGCATACAGACAATCCTCCAGATGTGGAGTCATTCTGTACCGCCTTACCTGATACCAACCTTAAATTGCGTTTTTGGGGGCAAAAAACAGGCAACCGGATTACGCCGATGGACTTTACCTGCCAACAGTACTTGCCTAGCCTAGGAACTGACTACTTCATTCAACAAGGCCGTGCCACCGTCATGCAAGAGCCATCCCCGGTCCCGCAGAATGCCGTCAGCCCCGGTCCTGCTTATGACCATCGCAAACCGTCCCGTCACTCCCGCGACAGCCTGAAACTGCTCAGTTTCAACATTCAGGTCGGGATCAATACGCAGGCATACCATCATTATGTCACGCGCAGCTGGCAGCACCTGTTGCCGCATCGGCAGCGCAACCGTACGCTGGACGAGATTGCCCATGTGTTGCGTCAGTATGATCTGGTAGCGCTACAGGAAGTGGATGGCGGCAGTCTGCGCAGCGGGTTCGTCAATCAGGTCGAGTATCTGGCACACTCAGGGCAGTTTCCGCACTGGTATCAGCAGCGCAACCGAAATCTGGGCAGACTGGCACAGCACAGCAACGGTGTACTCAGCCGAATAGAGCCGAGCCTCGTGGAAGATCACCCACTGCCGGGACTGATTCCCGGGCGTGGTGCCATCGTGGTACGGCTCGGTGAAGGACAACACTCGCTGTTGATCATCGTATTGCACCTGTCACTGGGCGCGCGCACTCAAGACCGTCAGCTTCGTTACGTTCGCAAGCTGATTGAACATCACCCCCATGCGGTGCTCATGGGAGACATGAACAACCCGCTGGAGCACCTGCTGAGCCGACCCGCCTTGCAGGGGCTTGGCCTTGTTTCAGCCGAACAGGTGATGCCCACCTACCCGAGCTGGAAACCGACACGGGCGCTGGACCATATTCTGATCACACCCAGTCTTGAGATGCGCCATGTGGAAGTGCTGGACTGCATGATTTCGGACCACCGCCCCATTGCCATGGAAATCGGTCTGCCCGAATGCCTGCACGGACTATGAGCGTCCCTGACGCTTCAGGCGACGTCGTACCGACCATCGATACAGCCGTGAAAGCAGAGGACGGATAACGGGCACATTCAGCACCCAGGCCAGCGGCATCAGCAGAGGAACACGGGACATCAGCAGAATGTAGGCATCCAGCTCTCGGTGGATCTGTCCTTTCGCATCCTGTACATGCAGTTCACGCAGGGCTGCGTCCGGATCAATACCGATCCGCTGCAGTGTTTCATCCTTACCGGTGATGTCGATCCATTCAACCTCATCAGCCCGGGTACCGGCCAGACGTTCATAACGACGCCTGTCCCTTCTGCACCGGGGACAGGCACCGTCATAATAGACCTTGAGGCGGGAAGAGCGGGTCCCCACTTAAGGCTCCTGTACCGCAGTCAGACCGATGCAGCCAGTTTCAGATGTCGGCGTTCAAATGCTGTCCGGGCCTCTTCCAGCTGCCGGTGGCTATCGGCATGCACGGTTACAACATATTGGCCCTTGTTCAGCGCCGATTGGGCACTGATCAGATAAGGCGCATGGTCAGGGCGAAGCGTTACGGCGCCCCCCGCCAGCAAACCGAAAACCCCGCCGAAGAACATCAGCAACAGCGCGGCTGTAAGGCTGTTGTTTGTAACCAGGCCCGCGCCCAGTGCAAACAAAAGCCAGAACAGGGCAAAGCCAACAACTACCCCAACAATACCCAGTCGGATATGTGCACGTATCGCAGTGCGAGCTATACCCTTATCTTCAGGCTCAAGTTTGCGACCTTCGTGACTGTCGTCGGGCGTCACGACAATCACCTGTTTATCTCTGAGGCTGGTCTCATCAATGATTTCCCGGGCCACTGCGTTTGCCTCGTTTTGCGTATCGACAATTGCCGCGACTTTATGATCGAAGGTTTCACCGGTGACAGCGGTAGAATTGTTCATGGCTTGTCCCTCCTGCATGATTGCGTTTGGGTTCAATATGTGTGGGTAGCATAGAAGAGATTTGCGATGATTCACTTGAATCGTGAGATGGCAGACCTCAATGCCTGCCCCAAAGAGTCCCTCGCACTGTCGACGCCCGCCTTGAGGTCTTCCCAGGCATCGTCACTGGACTCCTTCAACTCCAACAGCTTATCGTTCGCTGCTGCCTGCAGGGAGCGCAGCTCTTCAATTTCCTTGTAGTATTGCAGTTGTACATCGGCCTCCTGACTTTCGGCCTTTGCCTTCAACCTGTCGATTTCTGCACTCCACTCATCCAGCTGTGCCTGCAGCTTTTTTTCGTACGCCTCTTTCATACCCATATCATCTCCTCCTTTTCAGGATTAAATGCCGGTTTTTGTAACAGCGTAGTTCAAATAGAGAGATTGCAATGCCTGACAAGCCAAAGAGCGCGACCGCCAAGCGGTCTCGAACAGTCCGATCAAAGGGTACGTCAAGGCTTCAGAAGTGCGGGAACAGGTCGCGAGGGTTTGACCGGGAGGCAGCAACTTGAAAGCGGGCTTGATGCCGCCCCGAATACCATGCAAGGCTGCATGGCGCCTCGAAACGACAGCGGGAAACTGGGGAGAGTCTGCCGATAAGCCGGGTTTTGTCGTGGACAATCATTCATCTAGGACCAGCGTCACCACTGGTCTCAAGCGACCTACCCGGACCCGGCGCGGGCCACGCCTTAATGGGTCCCTATTTGGTCTTGCTCCGGGTGGGGTTTACCATCGCCGTGGAGTGTTGCCACCCACGCGGTGCGCTCTTACCGCACCATTTCAACCTTACCGGCATCCGAAGATGCTTAGGCGGTATACTTTCTGTTGCACTTTCCGTCGGCTCGCGCCGCCCAGACGTTATCTGGCACCTTGCCCAGTGGAGCCCGGACTTTCCTCCCCCGCGTAAACGCGGCGGCGATTGCCTGGCAGACTCTCGGCGCGCAGTATACCGCCAAGGCACAGTTAAGCAAGCACTTACTGGATCAGTAACTGATACAGTCGGTTTTTCTTCTCGCCAGTAATTTCGGCAGCAAGGCCCGCCGCCTTTTTCGGTGGCATCTCCTTTGCCAGTATCCGAAGTATGCGCTCGGCTTCGGGATCAATCTGCTCGCCCTGTTCCACGGCAGGAGCTCCCTGAACCAGTACGACAAACTCGCCTTTTTGCTGATTGCTGTCGGCTTGAATCCATTCCAGCAGGTTCGCCAGGGTGTCACCGTGAATGGTCTCGAAGGTTTTGGTCAACTCTCGCGCCACCACGGCATAGCGTTCAGCTCCAAACACCTCCGTCATGGCGACGAGGCTGTCGACAATGCGGTGGGTGGATTCGTAGAAAATCAGCGTTTCAGTGTGCGTGGCATAGGGTTGCAACGCCTGCAGTCGCGCCCCGCTTTTGGCCGGTAGAAATCCGATGAACTGAAACCGGTCCGATGGCAGCCCCGAAGCGGACAACGCCGCCACAAAGGCACAGCAGCCCGGCACAGGCGATACCCGGTAGCCGGCTTCGCGAACGGCACGGACAAGGTGGAAGCCGGGGTCCGAGATCAACGGAGTGCCCGCATCACTGATCAGGGCAACCGTGTGGCCGGCAGCGAGCAGATTGATAATATGCTCTGATCGCTGACGTTCGTTGTGATCATGCACTGAAATCATGGACGCTTTAATGGTAAAGTGCGCAAGCAGACGCCCGCTGTGACGGGTATCTTCAGCCGCGATATAATCAACGCTGCCCAGCACCTCTTGCGCCCGCAGCGAGAGGTCGGCCAGATTACCGATCGGCGTGGCGACGATGTAAAGTACTGGTTCTGACATTAGGACACCCATCTGTTGGCAAGGACCCGGATTATATGATGAATCTACGACGGCTGTCTTTCAGCCTGCTGGTCACGGCAACTTTGTTGGCCGGCTGCTCAGCACCCTCAAAACCGCCACAGGTGATTGATGCGACCGGCACAACTCAGGCCGCTGGTGTTGAGGCACTTTTGCAGCAGGCCCAAAACGAGCCGGCCATCCGCTCGGCCGAGCTTAGGCTCCAGGCAGCACAGCTGCTGGTTCAACAGGGTCAACGTAATCGGGCTGAGCAGATTCTGGCTGCCATCGATACCCGCATTTTACCGCCAACGCTGGCATTCGAAATTGCCAAATTGCGAGCGGGCGACCAGATGGACTCGCAACAGGCCGCCGAGGCCTTGCGTTACCTCGACCGTCAGCGCTTCAGCGCGTTGCCGGCCCCGCAGCAGGCTGAGTTGAGTGAATTGCGGGCCGAAGCCCTGCTGGCACAGGATGATCGTATTGCCGCCAGCCGAGAGCTGATCACCAGCAGTTTGCTGGTACAGCAGGACGCTGAACGCCAGCGTTACCACGATCAGATCTGGCAATTGTTGCAGGCGGTACCCGATGACGCCCTGCGCCAGGCATTGCAGGCCGGCAACAGCTACCACGAGCAGGGCTGGTTTGAGCTGGCCGAGATGATGCGTTCCAGCAGTGACCTGCCCAGTCGCGAGGCCGCCCTGGAGCGCTGGCGTCAGCTGTGGCAGGCGCATCCGGTACTGGTACTGCCACCGGCAGGTTTGATGGGCCTGCAACAGGCGGGTGAGCCGATTACCGCACGTCGCATCGCTGTCGTGCTGCCCCTGAGCGGCGAGCTGGCACAACCCGCCAACGCCATTCTGGACGGTATCCGCGCGGCACAGACCGTACAGGGCCAGCGCGGGCAGACACCTGCACAGCTGTCACTGATCGACTCAAGCCTCTACCCCAGTGCTGACGAGATTCTGCTGGCAGCTCGCCAGCAAGGTGCCGAGATGATCATCGGCCCACTTGATCAGGCACTGGTAGCTCAGTTCGCCAATCAGCCACAACGGGAGTTGCCGGTACTGGCACTGAACCCTGCCCCAGCGGGACCCTCGACCCCATGGCAGCTTGAGCTGTCATCCGAGCATGAAGCCCGCATGGTGGTTAAACAGGCACTGGCGGAAGGTCACCGCAACGTACTGCTGATTACACCTGCCGCCGACTGGGGTGACCGCATACAGGCGATCATGCGCGAGGAACTCGCTGCCAACGGTGGCCAGGTCGTTGGTACCCTGCGCTATCAGGCAGGCAGCAACTACGATGATCAGATAGCGCGTCTGTTGTTAACCGATTATAGCAAGCAGCGTGAACAGCGACTGCGCGAGCTGTTGCAGCACCGGCTGGAGTTTCAGGAACGGCGCCGCCAGGATGCCGATGCGATACTGCTTACTGCACTGCCGGATGCCGCTCGCTTGATCAAGCCGATGCTGGACTACCACTTTGCGGCCGACCTTCCGGTCTATGCGACATCCCATCTCTATCCAGGTCATGCAGATGCCACCCGCGATGTCGACCTGAACGGAATAACCTTCTGTGATCTGCCCTGGATTCTGGAGCCACCCAGTGCCGCGCACGTGCAATTGAGCAGTGCCGGCAAGGAGACATTGTCGCGCTTCGGTCGACTGTATGCCCTTGGGGTGGACGCCATCAATGTGTACCCCTGGCTTGAGCAGCTGCAGAATGCTCCCGGCTCGTTTATACAGGGAGAAACCGGCGCACTCAGCATAGATGCAAACCGTCGTGTACAGCGCCAGCTCAGCTGTACACGCTTTATCGACGGTGTACCGGCTCCTCTGCCGCCCAGCCGTCCCTGAACTGATGGAGAAACGCGATGGATCGCAAACAGATCGGCATGGACGCCGAACGACGCGCCGAAGCCTGGCTCAACGCCCGAGGGCTCACTCTACTGCAACGCAATGCCCAGTGCCGCCTTGGAGAAATTGACCTGATCATGCGTGATGGCGATCAGCTCGTATTCGTTGAAGTCAGAACCCGTGGCAGAGCCGGATTTGGTGGTGCAGCGGCCTCAGTTGACTGGCGCAAGCAGCAGAAGCTGATTCGTGCCGCCCGCTACATGCTCAGCCGCAACCCGCACTGGAGTCAACTGCCCTGCCGCTTTGATGTCTTGGCCTATGAAGGGGATTCGGAGACTACCCCTCCAGTGTGGTATAAAGATGCCTTTCGTCCATGAACACCGGAAACGTTTTAATGGAACTTGAAGACCGTATTGTCAGTCAGTTTCACAACACCATGGAGATTAATGCGCTCACCATAGAGCAGCACACTCCCTTGATTGCCGATGCAGGTGAACTCCTGCTGCAGTGCCTGGTCAGTGAAAATAAGATTCTGTGTGTCGGCAATGGCGGCTCGGCAGCCCTTGCGCAGCATTTTGCGTCTCTGTTGCTCAATCGTTTTCGTCATGAGCGACCAGGACTGCCGGCACTGGCACTTAACGACGCCGCTGCCATCAGTGGCATCGGTGAGGAAACAGGTTTTGCAGAAGTGTATTCCAAACAGATCCGTGCGCTGGGACAACCCGGCGACATTCTGCTGGTCATTTCCACTCATGGGCGTGCCAACAGCCTTGTACAGGCCGTTCAGGCTGCACATGACCGTGACATGATGGTGATTGCTCTCAGCGGCGGGGATGGTGGCAACATGGCAGCGCTGCTGCTGCCGGATGAGATCGAGATCTGCATTCCCGGCAGTGAAGACGCTCTGATTCATGGCGCCCATCTGCTGGTACTGCACTGCCTGTGTGACTTGATTGAATATCAACTTTTTGGAGGCTGACCCATGCTGAAACACTCACTGATCGCTGTCGTACTGGCATCCACTCTCATATCCGGCTGTTCAAACCTCATCAGTGCGACACGTGAAGAACCCATCCGTGAAAGCCAGGGCAACAGAACGCTGGGCAGCTACCTGGAAGATGAAGCGATTGAAACCAAAATTCTGGTCAATATCAGCAAGGGTTCACAGGCACTGGCCCAGTCTCATATCAATGTGGTGAGCTACAACGGACAGGTACTGCTGGTCGGACAGGTTCCGGATGCTCAGGTGAAGCAGGAAGCTGAGCGGGTTGCAAGCCAGGTACGACATGTCCGCAAGATTCACAACGAGCTGGAAATTGCCGGCCCAACATCCACTATCGTACGCAGCAACGACATCTATTTGACCAGCCGCATCAAAGTGCAGATGTTGGCTGACCAGAGCATTGAAGGCAGCCGCATCAAGGTTGTCACCGAAAATGGTGTTGTCTACCTGATGGGGCTGGTTCGTCGTGATGAGGCTGACCGCGCAGTCGACATCACTCGTTCGGTCGCCGGGGTACGCAAGATCGTCAAGGTGTTTGAATATATTTGAGTGTGATACGGCCGGGCCGTGCCCGGCCGCCACTCAACTGCGTCTTATTTCACAACACGCAGAGATGGCTTGCGACCGCCTTTGGGCGGCTCAGGCGGCTCGTCATCAGGCAACAGTGCTCCTGACTCGGCCTGCTCCAGCAACGCCTCCACTCCCGGCTCGACACCAAAACCCATCCCCATCCCGTTTTCGCGGGTGAATATCGCCATGACAGCGACCATCGGGATATACACATTCATTGGAACACCGCCAAAGCGGGCGCTGAATCCTATGCCGTGGTCTTCGATCATCAACCCCTGCACGGCGCCCGGGGCGATATTCAACGTGATCTGACCGTCCTGCACGAACTGCTCCGGCACCTGAACCCCCTGAAGGGTGGCATCAACGGCCAGATGAGGTGTCATATCATTGTCGAGCACCCATTCATACAGAGCTCGCAGCAGATAGGGGCGGCTCGGTTTGATACTGCTCATATCTTCACTCCTGATATAAAAAAGGGATGAAGTTGCCTTCATCCCCTGTGTTGCCCATCACCGAAGCGGCTCAGTCGCGCATTTCGCGTTCGAGCTCAGACAGGCTGTCCTGGAACGACTCGCGTTCAAACAGGCGCTGCATGTATTTCTGCAACGGACGCGTCTGCGCCTCCGGCAGCTCAATGCCCAGCTGCGGCAACCGCCACAGGATCGGTGCGATACAGCAGTCCACAAGCGTAAATTCGTCGCTCATGAAAAACGGCTTCTCGGAAAAGATCGGTGAAACAGCCACCAGGCTGTCACTCAATTCCTTGCGTGCCGCATCCAGTTCGGCGTCACTGCCTTCACCTGCCAGAATCTGGTCCACCAGGGCACACCAGTCTTTCTCAATGCGATGCATGTAGAGGCGGCTTTCGGCACGCGCCACCGGGTAAACCGGCAGCAGAGGCGGATGCGGGAAGCGCTCATCGAGATATTCCATCATCACATTCGGTTCATACAACACCAGCTCCCGATCCAGCAGCGTCGGAAGCGCGTTGTACGGGTTCTGTGCTGCCACATCCTCCGGCAGCTCATTCTCTTTGCACTCGACGATATCGACTGCCACACCTTTTTCACAGAGTACGATACGTACACGGTGACTGTAATGGTCGGTACCATCAGAGTAAAAGGTCATGGAAGAACGCTTTGCCACTACTCCCATCGAACTATCCCCATAAACATGTTGCGTGCAAAAACAAAAAATCTACGCGGCCTCGCGACCGCGTAGTATTGGACGTGCCAACCCCTTGAGGATCAGTGTACGTCTTTCCAGTACTCTTTCTTCAGAGCAAAGGCAAAGACGAACAGGATCGCCAGGAAGATCAGAACCTTGAAACCGATACGCTCGGAATCCATGCGTGACGGCTCACCCATGTAGGTCATGAAGTTGACCAGGTCATAGATGGTACGGTCAAACTCTTCCGCTGATTGAGCACCTGGCTCGGCAACGGTCAGACAGCCACCCATTTTCTTGCCGGTCAGCGGATCGATTTCGTCACTTCCGCCATGGGCCAGTTCTTCAGGTGTACAGTGGTTAACCACCTTGCCCTGCAGATCTTCCAGTACGTTGGGCATACCAACATCCGGGAATACCGCGTTGTTAACACCCCAGGGCCGATTTTCATCGGCATAGAAGCTGCGCAGGTAAGTGTAGACCCAGTCCGAGCCACGCAGGCGCGTTTCCAGCGTCAGGTCCGGCGGCGGAGCACCGAACCAGCCCGCGGCATCGGTCTTGGCCATGGCGATTTTCATATGATCGCCAATCTTGGTGTTGGGATCAAAAATCAGATACTGCTCGACCAGCTCGTTCGGAATACCCAGATCCTGAGCGGAGCGCTCAAAACGCTGGTAACCGGCTTCATGACAGCCCATGCAACGGTTGACGAAGGTTTTCATGCCACGCTGCAGAGACTCTTTGTTGGTCAGATCAGTGTCGATCGAGTCCAACGGGACGCCGGCACCGCCGGCGGCACTGGCGGTCATCGGCGCCAGTGCCATCATCAGAGTAATAAGGAACTTTTTCATTAGCCTGTAACCCTTTCCGGAACCGGTTTAGTGCGTTCCATGCGTGTATAGAACGGCATCAGGATAAAGTACGCAAAGTACAGCGCTGTGCAGATCTGGGACAGGATAGTACGGCCCTCAGTTGCAGGCAGCACACCCAGTACACCCAGGATCACGAAGCTGACAATCAGGATTGCCAACCACAGCTTGCTCAGCCAGCCCTTGTAGCGGATTGACTTCACTGGGCTCCGATCCAGCCAGGGCAGTACAAACAGGATGGCAATTGCGGCACCCATTACAACCACACCCCAGAACTTCGCATCCAGACCAAACATCGGGAAGGTAATGGCGCGCAGCATGGCGTAGAAGGGCGTGAAGTACCAGACCGGGGCAATGTGGTCAGGCGTCTTCAGAGCGTTGGCCGGTTCAAAGTTGGGTTTCTCAAGGAAATAGCCACCGCCTTCCGGGAAGAAGAACACAACGGTACAGAATACGAACAGGAACACCACCACGCCCACGATGTCTTTCACGGTGTAGTACGGGTGGAACGGAATGCCGTCAAGCGGTACGCCGTTTTCGTCTTTTTTCTCCTTGATTTCAACGCCATCCGGGTTGTTGGAACCCACTTCGTGCAGCGCGATGATGTGCAGTACTACCAGCGCCAGAATAACGATGGGCAGTGCAATCACGTGCAGAGCAAAGAAACGGTTCAGGGTGATGCCGGAAATCAGGAAGTCACCGCGGATCCACTGCTGCAGATCTTCGCCAATGACGGGAATCGCACCAAACAGGGAGATGATTACCTGGGCACCCCAGTAGGACATCTGTCCCCAGGGCAGCAGGTAGCCCATGAAGGCTTCGGCCATCAGCGCCAGATAAATGGTCATACCGAAGATCCACACCAGCTCACGCGGCTTGCGGTAGGAGCCATACATGATGCCACGCAGCATGTGCAGGTATACGACCACAAAGAAGGCGGATGCGCCGGTGGAGTGGAGATAGCGCAGCAGCCAGCCGTATTCGACATCACGCATGATGTACTCAACGGACGCGAACGCACCTTCGGCGCTCGGGTTGTAGCTCATGGTCAGCCAGATACCGGTAATGATCTGGTTAACCAGCACCAACAGAGCAAGAGAACCGAAGAAATACCAGAAGTTGAAGTTCTTCGGCGCGTAGTATTTGGACAGGTGATCTTCCCACATGGCAGTTGCCGGGAAGCGGTCGTCAATCCAGCCCATCAGGCCCGGATTCCCTTTATTTCGTGTGCCAGCCATTATGCAGTCTCCGGATCAACACCGACGATCAGTGTGTTGTCGTCTTCATAAGAGTGAGGCGGGATGACCAGGTTGGTCGGCGCAGGTACAGATTTGTACACGCGGCCCGAAAGGTCAAAACGCGAACCATGACAGGGACAGAAGAAGCCGCCCAGCCACTCAGGACCCAGATCATCCGGTGCCACTTCGGGGCGGTAGGTCGGAGAACAGCCCAGGTGAGTACAGATACCCACCATAACGGCGATTTCGGGACGAATCGCACGGGCAGCAGTCTTCGGAATGTAATCCGGCTGCTGCGGCTTTTCGGAACCCGGATCAGCCAAACGATCATTCAGCTTTTCCAGATTTGCCAGCGCTTCCTCGCCACGACGCACAACCCATACCGGCTTGCCACGCCACTCGACTACCATTTGCTGACCTGGCTCCAGCTTGCTGATATCCGCCTTGGCAGGTGCACCGGCAGCTTTTGCCTTGGCACTCGGATTCCAGGAAGCCACGAACGGGACGGCCGCTCCGACGGCACCTACTGCACCTACTGCAGATGTGGCACCAATCAGGAGACGACGTCGACCCTTATTCACGCCGTCATTGCTCATTAACTTCATCTCCCCTCAATCGACCTGCCGCTTTTGTACGGACACAAAAGCTCTGCGGGCCGCTCAGTCATGAAAAAACACAAAACCGGTTCGTTCAAATGCGCCGAATGTTAAAGAAAATACCCTTTTTTTACAAGGTAAAAAGAACTCTCCATTAGGCGAACACGGCTTTTATTGACTTGATCCCAAAAACAAAAAAAGCCCACAACCACGAGGGCTGCAGGCTTTTTTCCTTGCCGACAAAGCGGCATGGCCGCAGGCAAATTAACGCTTGGAGAACTGCGGACGCTTACGGGCTTTACGCAGACCCACTTTCTTACGCTCAACCATACGCGCGTCACGAGTGACGTAGCCTGCTTCACGCAGTGCACCACGCAGGGTTTCGTCGTATTCCATCAGCGCACGGGTGATACCGTGACGGATGGCACCGGCCTGACCGAAACCGCCACCACCTTTAACGGTGATGTGGGCGTCGAATTTTTCGACGTTGTCAGTCAGCTCCAGCGGCTGCTTGACGATCATGCGTGCAGTCACGCGACCGAAGTACTCTTCCAGAGTACGGTTGTTGATCATGATCTTGCCTGTACCCGGGCGCAGGAAGACACGAGCAGTAGAGGTTTTGCGACGGCCGGTACCGTAATACTGAGTAGTAGACATTTTCGCCTTCCCCTTAGATGTTCAGTTCTTTCGGTTGCTGAGCCTGGTGCGGATGCTCGGCACCAGCGTAGACTTTCAGCTTGGTGTACATGGCACGGCCCAGAGGACCTTTCGGCAGCATGCCCTTTACAGCCAGCTCAATCGTGCGCTCAGGGAAGGTCTGTACCATCTTGTTGAAGTTGGCTTCCTTCAGGCCACCCGGAAAACCGGAATGACGATAGTACATCTTGTCGTTGCGCTTGTTGCCGGTCACGTGAACCTTTTCGGCGTTAACTACAACAATGTAGTCGCCTGTATCAACGTGCGGAGTGTATTCCGGCTTGTGCTTGCCACGCAGACGACGGGCAATTTCAGTAGCCAGGCGACCCAGAGTTTTACCTTCTGCGTCCACAACATACCAGTCGCGTTTTACTTCGGCCGGTTTGGCGGTAAAAGTTTTCATGGATGGTTTCACCTTACAATTTAAGTCTCGAATCCGAGATTCCGACTTACCTTATAGTTATTGGTTAGCAGCCACAGCCGCTAACGTACACTTTTTCGGCACCCTGCATTCAGGGAGCGCGCATTATACTTGTATCGTACGCTCTTGCAAAGCGCTTTCATGCCCTGTGCTCACGAGCAAGGTATTCGTGCGACTGCATTTCGAGCAGGCGACTTTGGGTTCGCTCGATCTCGAACGACAAACGCCCTTCAGTATAGATTTCGTGGATGGGAACCTCAGCGGAAATGATCAGCTTGACGCCCGAATCGTAAAACTCATCCACCAGGTTGATGAAGCGACGGGCCGCATCGTCATTCTTGCGGCCCAGCTGCGGCACATTACTCAACAGCACGGCATGATAGATCTTGCCCAGCTCAATATAGTCGTTTTGCGAACGCGCGCCCTCACACAGTGCACTGAAATCAAACCAGGCCACGTCCTCGCACAACCGCCGCGCCTGAAGCTTGCGACCATTAATCTCGATCTGAGCGTCACGCTGCTCTTCTTCCAGGTCCGGAGCAAGGCTTTCAAAGCTGCGGTTAAGGCTTTCATCTGCAGCCGCATCCAGCGGCCAGTGATACAGCTCAGCCTGTTCCAGCGTGCGCAGACGGTAATCGATACCGCCATCCACATTCACGACTTCGGTATAACGCTTGAGCATATCAATGGCAGGAAGGAAGCGCTGACGCTGCAGGCCATCCTTGTACAGTCCGTCCGGCACGATATTGGAGGTTGCCACCAGGGACACTCCATTGTTGAACAGCTCCTGCATCAGGCCGCCCAGTATCATTGCATCCGTGATATCGGATACAAAGAACTCGTCAAAGCAGATAATGCGGGTTTCCTGAGCGTACTTGCGACCAATTTCGGTCAGTGGGTTCTTGGTGCCGTCCAGCGCCTTGAGCTCCCTGTGCACTCGCTGCATGAAGCGATGAAAGTGGGTGCGCATCTTGCGTTCAAACGGCAAGCTGTCAAAAAAGGTATCCATCAGATAGGTTTTACCGCGTCCGACGCCACCCCAAAAGTACAGCCCCTTGACCGGCTCCTGACGCGTACGCTTGATCTTACCACCCAAACGCTGCATCAAGCCTGGCTTGGGTGCACGCTCTGCCGCAACCAGCTCGTCGTAGAGACGCTGCAGATGGCCTACCGCCATCTCCTGGGTAGGATCATAGGAGAAGTCTTCACGCTCCAGATCTTTACGGTATCGTTCAAGCGGGGTCATCGTCGATCTGCACCTCTGGTCAGTTTATGAACGCCACAACGGGGGCGAACTTTACTGCTGCAGACCGGTTTTCGCAAATCTGCAACGTGACTGGTACGCAAATATCAGCGGCAAGGGTCACGCCAAACCAAACATTCGCACCAGCACCGGCACCAGAAATGCCGTCAACAGCCCGGTCATCCCCATAGCCAGCCCGGCAAAGGCACCCGCCAGCGTACTGAACTCGAACGCATAGGCGGTACCGAACCCATGGGATGAGAGCCCCAGCGTAAAGCCCTTGACGGCGTCATCCTCGATCTTGAGCAAGCGAAACAGTGGCGGCGCCACAAGACAGCCGATCGCTCCGGTAATCAACACAAGGCCGGCGGCAAGCGATGGATAGCCGCCGATTTTTTCCGCTATGCCGATAGCGATGGGAGAAGTGACAGACTTGGGTGCCAGTGACAGCAGTGTTCCTTCGGACGCGCCCAACACCCACGCCACAACAATAACCGAGACGCTGGCCGTAACCGCACCGCACAGGCAGGCGATCAGCAAGGGTACCAGCATTTTCTTGACCCGCTCAAAATGGTCGTACAGCGGAACAGCCAATGCAACGGTGGCGGGCCCCAGCAGAAAGTGAATGAACTGAGCACCACTGAAATAGGTATCGTAGTCGGTACCGGTCAGCTTCAGAAACACGATAATCAGTGACAACGCCACCAATACAGGATGAAGCAAGGGCGTGCCCCCTACGCGTCGATTCAGCCAACTGGTAAACAAAAAGGTTGTAATGGTGACGATTATCCAGAACAGGGGCTTGGCAGCGAAGTAGACCCAAAAACCGCTCATTGCTTGCGCTCCGTAGCACCCAGATCAAGATTGCGGGTCAGCCGCTTGAGCACAACCGCCGTGACCAGGACGGTTACGACCGTGCTGACGACCAGCGCTGCCATGATGATCAACCACTCGGCAGCAATGAGTTCGGCATGAACCATCAACCCCACACCGGCAGGAACAAACAGCAGCGCGAGATGCCGCAGAAGGCCCTCTGCAGGCGAACGGATCAACTCAGGTACGTGGCGTTTCACGATCAGCACCACCAGCAATAGAACCATACCCAGCACCGGCCCTGGAACCGGCAGCCCCAGTGCCAGCACGATCCATTCACCCAGCAACTGACATAACAGCAACACCAGCAAACCCAACAGCATATCGCCTCCCGTTCTTGTCTTGCGCTGACGCAGTGTACTTATTTTCTTAACAAAATACCGCATCCCTCTTGGCAAGCCGGCACCGGCTCTCTATAATGCGCCCCGTTCCTGACTGAGGCGCTCCCACGCCAACCTTCCAGTCAGAACAAACACTTAGCTTCAGCTTTGTCGGGGTGTAGCTCAGCCTGGTAGAGCACTGTCTTCGGGAGGCAGGGGTCGTAGGTTCAAATCCTGTCACCCCGACCACTTGCTGAAACTAGGTACTGCGTCGGGGTGTAGCTCAGCCTGGTAGAGCACTGTCTTCGGGAGGCAGGGGTCGTAGGTTCAAATCCTGTCACCCCGACCAAATCATTTTCCCGCCCTTCTTGTTTTTCATTGTTTCTCAGTACTGATCACTGCATGAGACTGAGGTAGAATTCTGCCTTTGCCCATATCTGTGGATATATCACTCATGCTGGACAGATTATTCAAGCTCAAAGCACACAACACCTCGATCAAAACGGAAGTCATTGCAGGCATTACCACATTCCTGACGATGGCCTATATCATTTTCGTCAACCCTTCGATGCTGGCCAGTACCGGTATGGATGCGGGTGCGGTATTTGTGGCCACCTGCCTGGCAGCGGCCATCGGCTGCTTCGTAATGGGCTTTTGGGCCAATTATCCGATTGCCCTTGCGCCCGGTATGGGACTCAACGCCTTCTTCAGCTTCACTGTCGTTGGCCAGATGGGTTACAGCTGGGAAACAGCATTGGGCGCCGTCTTCATCTCAGGCGTCTGCTTCTTTCTGCTGTCGGTCTTTCGCATTCGCGAATGGATCATCAACAGCATCCCACTTGCGCTCAAGGCCGGCATCGGGGCTGGCATCGGCCTCTTCCTGGGCTTCATTGGCCTGAAAAATGCCGGCATTGTCGTAGACAACCCTGCCACTCTGGTTACCCTCGGTGACATGGGACAGTGGGGCGCAATTATGGCGTGCATCGGCTTCATTCTGATTGCCGCCCTCTACTATCGCCAGATCACCGGTTCCGTCATGATCGGCATCCTGGCCATCACCCTGGTCAGCCTTGCAACGGGACAGGCGGAGTTTAATGGCGTCTTCGCTGCACCGCCCTCACTGGCACCAACCCTTGGTCAACTGGATATCGCCGGCGCCCTCAGCATTGGTCTTGTCAGCGTTATCTTCTCGTTTCTGTTTGTGGATCTGTTTGATACCTCGGGCACACTGATTGCGGTCGCCCAAAAAGGCAAGCTTCTGACCGCAGATGGCAAACTCCCACGCCTGGGTCGCGCCTTGATGGCCGACTCCACCGCCACCATGGCCGGCTCAGTACTGGGCACATCCACCACCACCAGCTATGTTGAATCCGGAGCCGGTATCGCAGCAGGCGGTCGCACGGGTCTTACGGCGGTTGTTGTCGGCATTCTGTTTCTATCATGCCTGTTCCTGTCACCGCTGGCCGGCACGATTCCAGCCTATGCAACGGCTCCCGCCCTGCTGTTCGTGGCCGTATTGATGACTCACAGCCTGGTTCAGATCGACTGGAACGACATTACCGAGGCAGCTCCTGTCGTCATTGCAGCGGTCAGCATGCCACTGACATTTTCCATCACCAGCGGTATCGCGTTTGGGCTGATTTCCTACACAGCCATCAAGGCACTGAGTGGTCGCCTTGACCAGCTCAACCCCGCACTCTGGATTCTTTCCGCCCTGTTCATCGTCAAGATGGCGTTTTACGGCTAAGCGCCGGGTCGCTTTGCCAGCACAAGCCTGCAACGAAAAAGGGGTGAAGATCACCGGATCTTCACCCCTTTTCATATCGGCTCAATCAGAGCCCGTGATCAACACCCCGATCAGAGCAACAGACGACGGATGTCACTCATCAGTCCATTCAGATCGGTCAGGAAGCGGCCGGCATCCCCACCATTGATGGCGCGATGGTCGTAGGACAGACACAGCGGCAGCATCAGACGCGGCTCGAACTCCTTGCCATTCCAGCGCGGCTTGATATCCGCCTTGGAGATACCCAGGATCGCCACTTCCGGTGCGTTGACGATAGGCGTAAAGCCGTTGCCACCGATACCACCGAGACTGGAGATAGTGAAGCAGGCACCCTGCATCTCGTTCGGCTTCAGCTTGCGATCCTTGGCCTTGCCGGCCAGTTCAGTCGCTTCACGCGCCAGCTCGTAGACGCTCTTTTTGTCCGCATCCTTGATCACCGGCACCATCAGACCGTTTGGTGTATCCACCGCGATACCGATGTTGACGTACTTCTTGTAGACGATGTGCTCACCATCATGATGCAGCGACGCATTGAATTTCTGGTGACGCTTGAGCGCAATGGCACAGGCCTTGATCATGAACGGCAGCGGCGTCAGCTTGACACCCTCTTTCGCGGCCGCATCCTTCATCTCCTTGCGGAAGTTTTCCAGCTCGGTGATGTCGGCATCGTCGAACTGCGTTACATGCGGAATGTTCAGCCAGCAGCGTGACATGTTGTCACGGGTGATCTTGTCGACCTTGCTCAGCTTGACCATCTCGGTTTCACCGAACTTGCTGAAATCCACCGCCGGGATAGCCGGAATACCACTGCCGCCGGTCACGGCAGCCGGGCCTTTTTCGCTCAACTGCTTCAACGCAGACTTCACATAGGCCTGAACATCTTCCTTCAGAATACGTCCCTTACGGCCCGTACCGGAGACATTGGCCAGCTCGACGCCAAACTCACGTGCCAGCGCACGCACGGCCGGACCGGCGTGTACCTTGCGGTTCTTCTGCTCAAGCGCGCCGAGGTCCACATTCTTGTCCGCTACGGGAGCAGCCGCCTTGCTCGGTGCCGCCGCGGCTGGAGCCGAAGCAGATTTCGTGGCAGGTTCAGCGGCCTTGGGTGATTCATCACCACCAGCCGAGCTGCCGGCAACTTCCAGCTCAAGGATCAGATCCCCTTCATTGACCTTATCACCTTCACTGATACTGACAGACTTGACCTTACCGCCTTTGGGAGCCGGCACTTCCATCGACGCTTTGTCGGTTTCAAGCGTGATAAGGCTGTCGCCCTCGGCGATTTCGTCACCCGCCTTGACCAGCACTTCAATCACGTCCACATCAGAGGCACCGGACAGGTCCGGCACAGTCACCTTCTCAAGACCTCCCGCGGAAGGCGCGGCAGAGGGAGCAGCCGACTCAGACTCAGCAGGAGCCTCCGGTTCCGAACCGGCCGTGTCTTTCTGGCTTGATTCCCCTGCGCCTTCACTGACTTCCAGCTCCAGCAGCAGGTCACCCTCGTTCACCTGAGCCCCTTCCTTGATTTTCATGGAAACAACCTTGCCGCCCATCGGGGCCGGCACTTCCATGGAAGCCTTGTCGGTTTCAAGCGTGATAAGGCTGTCACCTTCCGCGATCTCGTCGCCATCCTTGACCAGAACTTCAATCACATCCACGTCGGTTGCACCGGACAGATCCGGTACCAGAACCTTTTCAACGCGACTGCCACCTGAAGCGGCCGGCGCGGCCGATTTCTTCTCTTCTGACGCGGGTTCCTGCCCGGATGACGCCTTCTCTTCAGGCTCTGAAGCCGTATCCGCTTCATCCTGGGCGTCGAGCTCGAGCTCCAGAATTGCATCACCTTCGTTACAGGTACCGCCTTCAGACACGATGATTTTCTTCACCACGCCGGCATGGGTGGAAGGCACTTCCATGGAGGCCTTGTCGGTCTCCAGAACGATCAGGGAATCACCCTCGGCGATGGTATCGCCCTCTTTGACACATACTTCGATGATGTCGACGTTTTCGCTACCGCCGATATCGGGCACTTTGATGGTAGTGGTAGTCACAATAATTCCTCTCGCTTAACCAGTCAGATGTTCACTCGCCTGCCACTTACAGTGTCCAGGGGGCCGGCTTATCCGGGTTGATGTTGAACTTCTGAATGGCCTTGGCGACAACCGAAGCCTCCAGCTTGCCCTCTTCCTGCAGCGCCTTCAGGGCTGCAACCGTGACGTAGTAGCGGTTAACTTCAAAGAATTCACGCAGCTTGCCACGGGTATCCGAACGACCGAAGCCGTCAGTGCCCAGCACCTTGTAGCGACGCGGGATGTACTCACGCAACTGATCGGCGTACAGGCGAATGTAGTCGGTGGATGCAATGACCGGACCTTCACGCCCTTCCAGGCACTCTTCCACATAGGACTTGCGTACGTCCTCTTCAGGGTGCAAAAGATTCCAGCGACTGACCGCCTGTGCATCGCGGCGCAGCTCGTTGATGGAGGTTGTGCTCCAGACGTCCGCCTCGACACCAAACTCTTCACGCAGGATCACGGCCGCTTCACGCACTTCGCGCAGAATAGAGCCACAGCCCATCAGCTGCACCTTGAGATCGGAATCCTTGCCCTCTTCCAGCAGGTACATGCCCTTGATGATGCCCTCTTCGGCACCCTGAGGCATTTCAGGATGCTGGTAGTTCTCGTTCAGCGTGGTGATGTAGTAAAACTTGTTTTCCTGCTCCTGATACATGCGACGCAGACCATCCTGCACAATCACGGCCATCTCGTAGCCATAGGTCGGGTCGTAGGAGACACAGTTCGGGATCATCTGCGCCATCAGATGGCTATGACCATCCTGGTGCTGAAGGCCTTCGCCGTTCAGGGTTGTACGCCCGGATGTGGCACCGATCAGGAAGCCACGCGCCTGAGAGTCACCTGCTGCCCAGGCCAGGTCCATGATGCGCTGGAAGCCGAACATGGAGTAGAAGATATAGAACGGCACCATGGTGCAGCCGTTGTTGGCATAGGAGGTCGCCGCCGCGATCCACGCCGACATGGCTCCGGCTTCGTTGATCCCTTCCTGCAGGATCTGGCCGTTCTTGGACTCCTTGTAGTACATGATCTGATCGGAGTCGTGCGGAACGTAACGCTGCCCTTCGGAGGAATAGATACCCAGCTGACGGAACATGCCCTCCATGCCGAAGGTGCGCGCCTCGTCCGGTACGATCGGAACGACACGCTCACCCATGTTTTTGTCCTTGACCAGGGTGCTGAGCACACGGTTCAGCGCCATCTGAGTGGACAGGGTACGCTCGCCACTGGACTTGAGCTGACCGGAGAAGACATCCAGCCCAGGGATTTCCAGCTGTTCAAACTCGGTGCGACGCGCCGGGTAGAAGCCGCCAAGCTGCTTGCGACGCTCCAGCATGTATTTCATTTCCGGAGAATCGGGCGAAGGACGGTAATACGGCACTTCCTTCAGCTGATCGTCCGACAGCGGAATGTTGAAGTTGTCACGGAACGCCTTGAGATCGTCCAGCGCCACCTTCTTCAGGGAATGGGTATCGTTCTTGGCCTGACCAGACTGGCCCGTGCCGTAGCCCTTGACGGTCTGAGCCAGAATAACGGTGGGCTGGCCCTTGTTGTTCATCGCCTCATGATAGGCCGCATACACCTTGTAGGGGTCGTGGCCGCCACGGTTGAGCTTCATGATCTCGTCATCGGACATGTCCTTCACCAGCTCGAGCAGCTCAGGATACTTGCCGAAGAAGTGCTCACGGGTATAGGCGCCGCCGTTGGCCTTGTAGTTCTGCAATTCGCCGTCACACACTTCGTTCATGCGCTTGGTCAGCAGACCCGTTGTATCGCGTTCAAACAGAGGATCCCAGTGACGTCCCCACAGAACCTTGATCACGTTCCAGCCAGCGCCCTTGAAGACACCTTCAAGCTCCTGCACGATCTTGCCGTTGCCGCGTACCGGGCCGTCCAGACGCTGCAGGTTGCAGTTGATCACGAAGACAAGGTTTTCCAGCTGTTCACGCCCGGCCAGAGAAATGGCACCCAGTGTTTCCGGCTCGTCACACTCGCCGTCTCCCAGGAATGCCCACACCTTGCGGTTGCCGCGCTTGACCAGATCACGCGCAGACAGGTAGCGCATGACGTGCGCCTGGTAGATCGCCTGGATCGGCCCCAGCCCCATGGAAACGGTCGGGAACTGCCAGAAGTCCGGCATCAGCCAGGGGTGCGGGTAGGAAGACAGCCCATTGCCGTCCACCTCACGGCGGAAGTTGTCCAGCTGCTCTTCTGTCAGACGGCCTTCAAGGTAGGCACGCGCATAGATACCCGGTGAGATGTGCCCCTGGAAGAACACCATGTCGGATTCGCGGTCGCCTTCAGGGCCATGGAAAAAGTAGTTGAAACCGATGTCGTAGAGTGTTGCAGAGGAGGAGAAGCTGGAGATATGACCGCCGAGTGCGTCTTCGTTGTCATTGGCACGCATGACCATCGCCATCGCGTTCCAGCGAATAAAGGAGCGGATGCGTCGCTCCATGAACAGATCACCCGGCATGCGCACTTCATCACGGGGTGAAATAGTGTTGATGTAAGGTGTATTGAGCGTTGTGGCATCCTGTACACCGAGCTCAGAGGCTTTGGAACCGAGTTCGCGCAGCAGGTAACGCGCACGTTCGTCACCGTCGTTTTTGGCGACGGATTCGAGAGCATCCATCCATTCCTGGGTTTCGATTGGATCGATATCTTCAATCATGTCTCGCACTTTGCCTTCTCCGATCACTTGTAAGCGTGGATGTGCCAAGACCAGCCTGATACCGGCGTGGATTACACGCCAAAGCACCCCGGGCCGTCCCGGTTGTTATGATTTTGTGTGTAGTAATACTACAATTACTGCCATGCACTGTCCAGAAAGAGCACTTTCATAGGCATTTTCCCGTATTTAAAGCAGGGTGAATGTAGTATTTTAACAATGTCAAGTTGCACCCTCATGACTCAGATTAGCGCGTCTGAGCGCTCTTTCCAGTCGCGTCTGCTCCCTGCCCTGCTCCAGCAGCACCTCTTCTACATATGCCAGGTGGTCGTGCGCGGCTTGACGCGCGGCTTCCGGATCACCTGCCAGTATCGCCTGCAGCAACAAATAGTGCTGATCATGAATACGGCCACGCATGTCATGTTTCGGGTAGATCTGCTCCAGATTGTCCCAGATATGCTGTCGCAGCAAGGTGAACAGCGCACGCATCATGTGCAGCAGCACAACATTGTGAGTTGCCGCAGCGATGGCGAGGTGAAAGTCCACATCCGCGGCCACTTCACGATCGAAGGATTTTTGCTCGTGAAACTGCTGCAGAGCATCAAAACGCGCCTGAATTTCCGCCTTGTCTGCAGCAGTCGAGCGCAGAGCGGCATAGTAGGCACTGACACCTTCAAGCGCATGACGAAACTCAAGCAGGTCATACTGTGACTCGGGATGAGTGCGAAACAATTCCAGCAGCGGATCCGACAGACTGGCGCCTATTTCCTCTGCCACAAAGGTTCCGCCGCCCTGGCGACTGTTAAGCAGACCGCGTGCGGCCAGCTTCTGCATGGCTTCACGCAGCGATGGCCGCGAGACTTCAAACTGCCGGGCCAACTCACGCTCGGGTGGCAGCCGCTGGCCAGGCTTGAGCGTTCCCTCCAGAATCATCGTTTCCAGCTGCTGCATGATGACATCTGAAATCTTTGGCTGCTTGACTCTCTGATAGGTCATGACACTCGCCGTTCCCGTAAAGATTTTGCTCCAACTTAAATTGGCTTGACCAATTATTCAAGTCTACCCTTTTTACGTTGCTCGTTTAACGAGCAATTGACAGCTCATAAGGATAGCAATAGAGTCTGACAAACAATATTGGATAATTGGTCATACCAATTTGAGGTATATAGGCATGCAGGCGCGTTATCAGTCTTTCCTTGATCAACTCAAAACGTTCATACCCGAGCAGCGGTTGATCAGCGATCCATTGAGGACTCTGGCCTATGGCACCGATGCCAGTTTCTACCGCCTGATCCCTCAACTGGTCGTGCGGGTTGAAAACGAGCAGGAAGTCGTCAAGCTGATCAGCCTGGCCAACGCACATGCCTTGCCCCTCACGTTTCGCGCAGCGGGTACCAGCCTGTCGGGACAGGCGGTAACCGATTCCATTCTGGTTCAGCTCGGTGATGGCTGGAACGGCCACAGCATCAACACCGACGCCAGTGAGATCCGATTGCAGCCCGGCGTCATTGGCGCCCATGCCAACCGTTATCTGGCCCCCTTTCAACGCAAGATCGGCCCCGATCCTGCGTCCATCAATGCTGCCAAAATTGGGGGAATCGCGGCCAATAATGCCAGCGGCATGTGCTGCGGTACCGCACAGAACAGCTACCGAACACTTGCCAGCATGCGCATGATCCTGTCGGATGGCAGCATACTGGATACCGGCGACTCTGACTCGGTCGAGCAATTTCGCCAGAAGCATCGCTGCATGCTGAATGCGCTCGGATCGCTGGCGGAACTGACACGCTCAAACACCGCTCTGCGACACAAAATCGAGCACAAATATCGCCTCAAGAACACAACCGGCTACTCACTCAATGCGCTGGTCGACTTCACTGATCCGATCGACATACTGCAGCACCTGATGATCGGCTCAGAGGGTACACTCGGTTTCATTTCCGAAATCACATACAAGACCGTGCCGGAGCATCCATTCAAGGCTTCCGCTTTGGTGTTTTTCAATGACGTACGCACCACCTGCCAGGCCGTTGCCCTTCTCAAGTCCACTCCGGTTGCCGCGGTCGAGCTGATGGATCGTGCCGGTTTGCGCTCCGTAGAGAACAAGCCCGGCATGCCTGACTTCATCAAGCAACTGCCCCATGACGCAGCCGCACTGCTGATCGAAACCCGGGCCGAGAAAGCCGCCATCCTGCAGCAGCAAATTGAGACGATCAAAAGCAGCATCTCGCATTTGGAAACACTGAGGCCGGTTGATTTCAGTACCGACCCTGATGAGTGCGCCCGCTACTGGGCCATACGCAAGGGGCTTTTCCCGGCGGTGGGTGCCGTACGCGAGACAGGTACCACTGTCATCATTGAGGATGTCGCGTTTCCGGTGGAGCGCCTCGCCGATGCCGTTGCCGATCTGCACCAACTGTTCCAGCGCTGGGAGTACCCTGAAGCCCTGATATTTGGTCATGCTCTTGAAGGCAACCTGCACTTTGTATTCACTCAATCATTCGACACCCAGGAAGCACTGACACGCTATGAAGGACTGATGGATGACGTGGCCAGGCTTGTTGTAGAGGGTTACGGTGGCTCACTCAAGGCCGAACATGGCACCGGGCGCAACATGGCGCCCTACGTTGAGCTTGAATGGGGCAAGGATGCCTATGACCTGATGTGGGAGCTTAAGCAATTGCTTGACCCCACCGCGATTCTCAACCCGGGTGTCATTCTTAACCGGGACAGCCAAATTCACCTCAAGAACCTGAAGCCCCTGCCTGCCGCAAACCCCTTGGTGGACAAGTGCATCGAGTGCGGTTTCTGTGAACCGGTCTGTCCGTCGCGTGACCTCACGCTGACACCGCGTCAGCGCATTGCGGTATGGCGCGAAATTCAGCGTCTGGAACGAAGCGGGGACGATCCACAGCGTCTGCATCAACTGAAGCAAGATTACGACTATCAGGGTGACGAGACCTGTGCCGCCTGCGGCCTCTGCTCAACCAGTTGCCCGGTGGGCATCAACACAGGCGACCTGACCCGGGAGCTTCGTCACATCCGCAACGAGTCGCATGAGAACACCGCGGCCTGGGTTGCCAGCCACTACGGCGGCGCCATGCGCCTGAGCAAGGCAGTTTTCAGCCTGGCGGACATCACCCACCGTCTGATCGGCACCACAGCCATGAGCGGCCTGACACGAGGAGTACGCAAGCTCAGCGGCAACCGCGTTCAGCAGTGGACACCCGCCATGCCGACTGCAGCCCCCGCCCTGAGCACCAGACGTCATTCAAGCGGAAGTGGTGATGCGGGACAGGTTGTCTACCTTCCCAGCTGCGCGAGCCGCACTATGGGTCCCATGCGCAATGCCGATGACAAAACCGCGCTGGCAGACAAGACCATCGCCCTGCTTGAAAAAGCGGGTTTTGAGGTCATCCTGCCCTCACAGGCTGATGGTCTGTGCTGTGGCATGCCATTTCAGTCCAAGGGCATGTTCAGTGCCGCTGACAGCAAACGCAGCGAACTTAACCGCGTATTGATGAACCTTACCTGTCAGGGCAGGATACCTGTCTATTCGGACACAAGCCCCTGTAGTCTGCGACTTCAGGAGGGGCTTGATCCGGCGCTGCAGGTCTTCGACAGCGTGGAGTTTCTGGATCGATTTGTACTGCCTCGACTCGCGATCGAGCCCATAGAAGGCCCCGTGGCCATGCATGCCACCTGCAGCACCACTCGCATGGGGCAAACCGAGGCGCTCAAACGCATTTTGTCTGCCTGCTGCCACAACGTTGTCATCCCGGACCAGGTAACCTGCTGCGGCTTCGCCGGCGACAAGGGCTTCACGACACCTGAGTTGAATGCATCCGCTTTGCGTACACTCAAAAACGCTGTCGCCGGATGCAGTGCCGGTTATTCAACCAGCCGCACCTGCGAGATTGGACTCAGCCATCACAGTGGCATCGAGTATCGCTCTCCTGTCTACCTGCTGGATGCCTGCTCAAGCCCGAAGCCGTCCTGAAGGTTCGTCGCTGCATCGTCTTCGACAATTCCTGTACACTGTGCGACCCGACCGGGGATCCTGGTCGGGTACTGATCTCGATTGCAGGATTAAGGATAGGATATGGAGAGTACGGTTCTCGCGTTGCTTGAGCGGATCTTTCAGACCGTTTTCCCACTGGTTGCCATTGTCAGCGTGGGCTATTTTTATGCCCGCTGGCGCAATACCGACATGTCGATTGCCAACCGGGTCAATATCGATGTGTTCTGCCCTGCACTGATCTTTTCCGTGATGTCAGCCAAATCCTTCGATTTGCCGACCTATTCTATGCTGGCGATTGGAGCAGTGGTGGTTGTGCTGGGCTCAGGGCTTCTGTTGCTGCCGGCGTGCCGCCTTCTCGGTGTCAAGGGCAAGACTTTCCTGCCCCCCATGATGTTCAACAACAGTGGCAATCTTGGCATTCCTCTGCTTGTGCTCGCTTTTGGAGAACAGGCGCTGCCGGCTGCTGTCGTACTCTTCCTGGTCGAAAACCTGCTGCACTTCACGGTGGGCACCTACATGCTGGACCATCGAACCAACCCCTTCAACGTGTTGCGCATGCCGATGATCATTGCCACGATCGCAGGCCTTCTTGTCAGCAGTTTTGACGTCACGCTGCCGTCAACGGCACAGGTTCCCATCGACATGCTCGGCCAGATCGCCATTCCCCTGATGCTGTTTGCGCTGGGAGTACGCATGACCAGTGTTGATTTCACACATTGGAGGGTCGGTGTATGGGGCGCGCTTTTGGCCCCCTTGAGCGGGATCGCCGTTGCCCTGATGCTGTACCCTGTACTGGGCCTGCCAGACGAATACTTTGCCTATTTGCTGATTTTTGGTGCCTTGCCGCCAGCGGTACTCAATTACATGATTGCTGAACGCTACAATCAGGAGCCACACTTGGTAGCCTCTATTGTACTGATCGGGAACATCGGCAGCCTGATAACAATTCCGGTAGTGCTTGCGTTCGTGCTTTAGCCTTGCAGCGATGGCAGGCAAGGCCTGCCATGTTGACGCTCAGGGAGTGGTAGCAAGTTTCAGCGTGTTTCGATGATGATCTGAGTTCGATTTTTTTCGATGGTAGCAGCGCCTATACCCTTCACATCCGTCAATTGATCGACGCTGACAAATGGCCCATTCGTTTCACGGTAGGCAACTATCGCTTCGGCCTTTGCAGGACCGACACCGTTAAGAGAGCTGGCAATTTCAGCAGCGGTAGCCGTATTGATATCAACCGGCTCAGCGGCCACGGAAAGGGGCGAAAACAGAAGCGCGCCAGCGAGTGCGGCGGCAGACAACAGACGTTTTATCATGACATTCTCCTTGTCAACAGAAGCCAGTCACTCCCTGACCGGCCCTGTCACTTTATGCCCATCGTGGCGAAATAACCAACACTGACCTCTGCTTTATTGATCAGGATCAGGGGTTAAGCCTCACAGAGCCTGTACGACCTCTTGATGGATCTCGGCAGCGACTGCAGCAGGTGCCTGAGCCTGAGTGATGGGGCGACCGATGACCAGATAATCACTGCCGATCCGAATTGCCTCTGCCGGGGTCATGATGCGGCGCTGATCACCCTGCTCGGCTGAAGCCGGGCGGATACCCGGTGTCACCAGAGCAAATTGACCAGGCACCGCGGCCCGAATGGCCTCGACCTCCTGTGCTGAACACACGATGCCGTCCAGTCCACTTTCATGCGTCAGCTTCGCCAGCCGCACTACCTGTTCAAGCGGATCAACATCCAGGCCAATATCGGCCAGATCACTGCGCTCCATACTGGTCAGCACCGTTACCGCAATCAGCAGTGTATTGGCATTGCTGACCTTATCGAGCGCTTCACGCGAGGCTTCCATCATGCGCCGACCGCCTGAAGCGTGCACATTTACCATCCATACGCCGAGCTCTGCCGCCGCCTGTACGGCGCGTGCCGTCGTATTGGGAATATCGTGAAATTTCAAATCCAGAAAAACATCGAACCCCAGGGTTTGCAGTGCTTCCACCACAGAAGGGCCACAGCGTGTAAACAGTTCCTTGCCGACCTTAACACGACACAGCGCAGGATCCAGTTGTCGAGCCATCAGCAGGGCCGCCTCACGATCAGGATAGTCGAGGGCCACAATGATTCTATTGTTGTCAGGTGTCATGCTTTTCTCTCTTATTCGCCTTCCAGTCCCTGGATGGGGCGCGTGCTACTCCACTGCTTACAGGAAGGGCACTGCCAGTGCAGTGTTCTGCCCGCAAAACCGCAGTGATTACATTGATAAACAGGTTTGCTTTGCTCCAGTTGTCCCGTCAAGCCTCGCAGTACAGTGAGGCTTTGCCGTGCACTGCTGGAGCCATATTCAATATGCATGTCGATCAGGCGATTGAACCCCTTGATCGAGGGGCGTTTCTTCAATTCCTCCGTCAGAAACACTCCCGCTGCAAATATGTCTTTCTGATTTCGAATGCGCTCGGCAAGGGCAATAATGACACTGGCCGAAGGCGCCTTGCTGAGACAGGCTCGCAGATAGCCCTCGAATTCGGCCAGAGCATCCAGTTCTGTATAGCAGTGTTGCAACAGTGGAATGGTTTCGGATACCAGTTGAATATCCTGATCCAACACCTGCTTAAGACTCTTGATGGCCTGACGCCAGCGGCCAGTCTCCATGTGCAGCTGCGCCCTAATCAGACTTGCGCGTGCACAGTCAGGATCGTAGAGCAGCGCCTGGCGCAGGAAGCGTTCAGCATCACTGCTGTTGTGTGATGAGGTCCGTTGCGCCAGTTCACAACAGTAATGAGCCAGCTCATGCCGGATCTCTCTCAGATCCTGAGTCTGCAGCTGGCTGGCCGCATCCAGCGCCTGCTGCCACTCTCGCTCCTTTTCATACAGCTTGATCAGAAGGGTTTGGGCATTACGCCGTACGTCATGCCCATGAGCCTGCCGAATAATATCCAACAGCAGGTTTTCCGCTCGATCCAACAGCCCGATCGCATCGTAGTCACGCGCCAGCGCCATTTGAATGCGCAAGAAATCATGCTGACTCAGATCGGGTCGCGCCAGCAACTTCTGATGAATGCCTATTGCGCGCTCCACATCTCCCTTGCGCCGAAACAGCTTGGCAAGCGTCAAATGGGCCGGGATGGTATCCGAGTTTATCTCAAGCGCACGAATGAAGCTCTCAATGGCTTCGTCCGTTTTTTCATTGATAAGGTAATCAAGGCCAATAAAGTACTCACGGCTGAGACTGACCTTGCGTTCCTGCTCCTGCTGGGCCGATCGACTCTGGGAGCGTCCCAGCCACCAGCCAGCCCCAACCGCCAGAAAGAGTGGGACAATCAGCAGATAATCCGCGCTCATTTCAGGTGCTGTCTTTCAGACCAGCCGTACGAAGCTGATCCAGTTCCTTGCGAAAGGCCATCACTTTTCGTTGTGAAGAACGGAGACGGGTTTTAAGCGACAGAATGGCAACAACACTCAGCAAAATACCGCACAACGCCCCCAACACGAAAGTTGCTATCAGCCAAAGTGACAGACTGGCCTCAGGCAACTGAAAAAACACCAGATCAATCGCAACGCGGTCGGTGTTGTGGATCGTGAACAGAATACCGACACCGATCACAATCAGTCCCAGCACAATGGTTATCAGGTTTTTCAGCCAGTTCACACGTGGTTCCTCTACGTTGTACGCCGCGCTGCGCGGGAATCAATAACCGGTCTTGAGTCCATCGTTGACCTGATCTCGCAACTCTTTGCCCGGCTTGAAGTGGGGAACATACTTGGCCGGCAAGGGTACTGACTCTCCGGTTTTGGGATTCCGCCCCATACGCGGAGCGCGATAGTGTAACGAGAAGCTGCCAAAACCGCGAATTTCAATGCGTTCACCTGTCGACAATGCGTCAGTCATGTGATCCAGCATGGTCTTGACTGCCAATTCAACGTCCTTAACGGACAGCTTGGGGTGGGCATCTATCAATCGTTCGATCAACTCAGACTTGGTCATAACACCTCCGGTTGAGACCAGGTTCCGCACCCGGCCCCGGGTGCGGAGTCGAACTTGAGCCTGGGGCTCAGGAGTCCTGTTTCTTCATCTGTTCCTTGATCAGGTCACCGATGGTCTTGGGTCCTGCATCCTCGACCGGCTGCTCCTGAACGGACTTCATGGCTTGACGGGTTTGCTCCTGCTCCAGCTGGCGCACCGACAGGTTCAGGGCACGATTGCGACGATCAACACTCTGAACTGCTGCCTCCAGTTGATCACCGGGTTTCAGCTCGGTGGTCAGGTCAGCTATATGTTCGTGTGAAAGTTCTGCCACCTTGAGCACACCTTCAACACCGTCCGCCAGTTCGACAGTAGCCTGCCGCGGCGTCACTTCACGTACAGTGCCGCTGACCCGACTGCCTTTGGGGTGCTGATCTGCAAATTCGGCAAAGGGATCGGAATCGAGCTGTTTGATGCCCAAGGCGATGCGCTCACGCTCCGGATCAATGGAGAGCACAACGGCCTCAACTTCATCGCCCTTGTTGTAGGCCTTCATGGCTTCTTCGCCGGGCAGATCCCAGGACAGATCGGACAGATGCACCAGACCGTCTATACCACCATCAAGCCCGATGAATACGCCAAAGTCGGTGATTGAGCGAACCCGCCCCTTGAGTCGGTCACCCTTGGCAAAGCGACTGGCGAAGGACTCCCATGGATTGGGCTGGCACTGCTTCATGCCCAGCGAGATGCGGCGGCGCTGCTGGTCGATATCAAGGATCATCACCTCAATCTCTTCACCAACCTGAACCGCCTTGGAGGGATGAATGTTCTTGTTGGTCCAGTCCATTTCGGAAACGTGAACCAGCCCTTCCACACCTGTGCTGATCTCGGCAAAACAGCCATAATCGGTCAGATTGGTAACGCGCGCAGTCACTTTGCTGCCAACCGAGTACTCTTTGGTCAGCTGATTCCAGGGATCTTCCTGCAGCTGCTTGAGGCCCAGCGATACACGTTTGCGCTCGGCATCATACTTCAGCACCTTGACGTCGATCTCATCACCAACGTTGAGCACTTCACTGGGATGTTTGACACGCTTCCAGGCGATGTCCGTAATGTGCAGCAGACCATCGATACCACCCAGGTCGATGAAAGCACCGTAGTCGGTGAGGTTCTTGACGATCCCCTTGACCACCAGCCCCTCTTCCATTTTCTCGAGCAGCTTTTCGCGTTCCTTGCTGTAAACCTCTTCCAGCACGGCGCGACGAGAAACCACAAGGTTGTTGCTGCGCTGATCAAGCTTGACGATACGGAACTCAAGCTCCTGTCCTTCCAGGTGCGATGTATCACGCAGCGGGCGGATATCAACCAGCGACCCCGGAAGGAACGCATTGAGTCCATTGATATCAACCGTGAGACCACCGCGTACTCGACCAACAATGTGTCCGTGCACGCTTTCGCCGGCCTCGTATGCCTGTTCCAGCACGCCCCAGGCCTCGGCGCGTTTGGCGCGCTCACGGGACAGAACAGTTGAGCCGAAGCCATCTTCCAGTGATTCGAGGGCAACACGCACCTCATCACCCACCTTCAGGTCGACCTCTCCCTTGTCATTACGGAACTGTTCCAGGGGAATCACCCCCTCGGACTTAAGCCCGGCATTGACGATCACAAAGTCGTTTTCAATCGCCACAACGGTGCCGGTTACAATTGAACCCGGCGCCATATCCAGCTCTTTCAGACTCTCTTCGAACAGCTCCGCAAAACTTTCGCTCATTACTGATCCTTCCCAGGTTTCGGCTACATCAACGTAAGCCTCTGTGTCTTGCCTCATCCAGTACGGCTTGCAGCACCTCATTAATGCTCATCAAGGTGGAATCCAGTATCACCGCATCCGGCGCCGGCTTCAGGGGCGCAACTGCACGATTCATGTCGCGTGCATCACGCGCCTTTATATCGTTCAATATATCATCAAGGCTAGCACCGGGTTCCTTGCTAATCAACTGCTTATAACGTCGTTGTGCACGCTCTTCAGCACTGGCGTCAAGGTATATTTTCAAACTGGCCTGCGGGAATACAACCGTACCCATGTCACGGCCATCTGCCACCAGCCCCGGCTCGCGGGCAAAATCGCGCTGACGATTGAGCAGCGCCTCCCGAACAGGCCCCAACGCTGCAACGACCGAGGCATCTTCACCAACCCGCTCATTGCGGATGGCATGTGTCACTTCCTCACCCTCAAGTATGATTTGAGTATCGCCACCATCGGTGGCTCTGAAGCGAACATCCAGATGCGCAGCCAACACTTCCAGTGCCTCGACATCATCCAGCTCCACACCATGGTGGCGTGCAGCCAGCGCAGTCACACGGTACAACGCTCCACTGTCCAGCAGGTGCCAGCCCAATTCCCGCGCCAACAGCTGACAGATTGTTCCCTTGCCTGACCCACTGGGGCCATCCACAGTAATGACGGCAACCTGTTTTTCCCGGCTGGACATCAGCCCTCCTCCTTATGTACGTTCAGACCCAGTCGTTGCATCAACTCGATCAGATCGGGGTACGCCACCAGCAGGCAGCCACCTCCGCCAATTTTGAGTGTATCCCGACCACACAGCCCGGCCGCCAGAGCCGCCATGGCGACCCGAATCTGTCCCTGCAACAGGACTTCTCCGCCGTTGATGTGGCCTCCCCTCACCTCTATTCGATCCTGCTCAAGCACAACCACAACACCCAGCTGCTGCAACAGCCGGGCTGTCTGCGATACCGGGTCATCCTCTTTGTGACGCAAACCTGACAGGCCTGTAAACCGACTGGTACCGGCAGCACAGGCCGCCGCCACCAGAAGCAGCGGCACCTCATCTGCGGCAGTGGCCAGATCCGACAGATCCACCGATACCGCAGACAGTGCCTTTCCAGTCTGCACATGAATATCCGCCACCGGCTCGCCGGCCTGCAGGCGCTGATTGGACAGCGTGATCACGGCCCCCATGCGTTCCAGAACTCGCAGCGCACCGCTCCGGCTGGGATTGACTCCCACGCCCTTGAGCAACAGGTCCGCGTCCGGCTTAAGGCTTGCAACCAATATAAACAGAGTCGCCCAGGAGAGGTCGCGTGGCACATCCACCCGGGTGGCCTGCAGCGCGTTCACCGACTTGAGACACACCTCATCTCGTTCACGGTGCACCTCGACGCCCAGGGCGCAGAGCATGCGCTCGGTATGATCCCGGGTTGCTACAGGCTCAACGATCCGGGTCTCACCTTCCGCCCAGAGCCCGGCCAGCAGCAGGGCCGATTTCACCTGAGCGCTGGGCATCGGCAGCGGGTAATGAATACCCTGCAGCCTGCGACCACCCTTGATCTTAAGTGGCGGCCCTCCCCCTTCTCCGGTTTCGATCTCGGCACCCATCAGTCGTAACGGCTCGGCCACACGTGACATGTTGCGACGACTCAACGACTCGTCACCAAACAGTTCGGTATCGAATGGCTGTGCCGCCAGCACACCAGCCAACAGTCGCATGGAGGTCGCGGAATGTCCCAGATACAGAGGCCCTGGCGGCGGCTTGAGCCCATGCAGGCCAACACCGTAGATACGCACGTGCCCCTGATGCGGCCCCTCAATCACCACCCCCATGTCACGCATGGCCTGCAAAGTGGCCAGACTGTCCTCACTCTCCAGAAAACCGCTGATATCGGTTACGCCATCCGCGATTGCAGCCAGAATGATGGCACGGTGCGAAACGGATTTGTCGCCGGGCAACACCAGCTCCCCCGCTGGACTCCCATCGCTGCCGACGCGCAAGGTTACTCGCGCTGTGTGATCATTCGATGAATAGGCAGAGCCTGTCAGCAAGCGGGTGAAATGATCACGAGCCGCCTTGGCACGGGTAAATATCCCCAGCATGGACTGGCTGTCGCCTGTATCGATCGCATCACGAAGACGCTCCAGCCCTGTGGTATAGCGCTCTATCTGCGCCAGCACGGCCGTCCGGTTGGCTATACAGATGTCATGCCACATGGTGGGATCACTGGCGGCTATCCGAGTGAAATCCCTGAACCCGCCTGCGGCATAACGAAAGATGTCCAGGTTTTCCTCCTCCCGCGCCAGCGTATCGACCAGCGAGAATGCCAGCAGGTGAGGCAAATGGCTGGTCGCGGCCAGGACCTCATCGTGGCGCTCAACCTCCATTTGCAGCACTTCGGCTCCAACAGCCTGCCACAATCGTGCCAGCTCCAGTGTCGCGTTGGGGTCGGTTTCGGGCAAAGGCGTAAGAATGACCTTGTGGCGCTCAAACAGGTCCGCATCGGCGGCTCGCACACCGCTTTTTTCCGCGCCTGCGATTGGATGTCCGGGGATAAACGTCGGCGGCAACTGTCCGAACAGACGCCGTGCAGCGGCCACCAGGTTGCCCTTGGTACTGCCCACATCCGTTACCAGCGTGCGCAGGCGCAGCCAGGGACGAATCTGCTCCAGTACACTCTCCATTGCCTTGACCGGAACCGCGAGCACGATCAGATCAGCCGCGGATACCTCAGCCTCCAGGTCTGATGCAACACGGTCGATCACACCCAGTTCAAGCCCCAGACGGCACTCGTCCTCATTACGATCGGCGCCTACAATTTCTCTCACACAGGAACGAATTTTAAGTGCCTTGGCAAACGAGCCGCCGATGAGACCCAGACCAATGATCAGAACCCTGTCGAGCCGGTATTGCGATTGCCCCGAGTAGTTCAGCACGCCAGCACCCGCTTGAGTGCACGCAGGAATCGCTCGTTCTCTTCAGTCAGTCCAATACTGATGCGCAGGTGTTGGGGCATCTGATACCCCCCAAGCGGCCGCACAATGACGCCCTCATGCAGCAACGCCTGAAACAGCGGCTGCGCAGGTCGCGCCATATCGGCCGTAATGAAATTACCGTATGACGGAATGTAGCCGATACCCAGCTGCATCAGTCCATACTCAAGCTGTTGCATGCCTGTGCGGTTAAGCGCAACACTTCTGGACAGATAGTCAGTGTCTTCAAGCACCGCTTCGGCCGCCGCCAGCGCCAGGTGCGACACGTTGAACGGCTGACGCACACGATTGAGCAGATCGGTAACCACTGCATTGGCTGCTGCAAAGCCGACACGCAAGCCGGCCAGCCCCCAGGCCTTGGAAAAGGTACGCGTCACGACCAGATTGGGGAAACGCGGCAGCAGCTCAAGTCCATCCGGAAAATCCTCAGCGTCAACATACTCGGTGTACGCCTCATCCAGCACCACGATGACCTTCTCCGGCACGGCAGCAAGAAAGGCGGTCAACTCATCACGCATCAGCGCGGTACCGGTCGGGTTATTCGGGTTGGCTATAAAGATGAGACGGGTTCGCTCGGTGATCGCTTCGGCCATCGCCTGCAGGTTATGGCCGTAGTCGCGTGCAGGCGTTACCACCGCTTTGGCACTGCAGGCCTGTGTCACGATGGGGTATACCGCAAAGGCGTACTCGGAAAAGATTACTTCATCACCGGGACGCAAAAACGCCCGTGCAATCAACTCCAGAACATCATTGGAGCCATTACCCAGCGTCAGCTGTTCAGGCTCCAGGCCGTAGTGACGGTGTAACGCCGCTTTCAGGCGAAAGCCGCTACTGTCCGGGTAGCGGGTGGTATCAGCCAGAGCCGTCTGTACCGCTGCCATTGCGTGAGCACTGGGCCCCAGAGGGTTTTCGTTGCTGGCGAGCTTGATGATATCGTGTATCCCCAGCTCACGCTCCAGCTCTTCCACCGGCTTGCCTGCTTCGTAGGGGTGCAACCCCTGAACTCCAGGCGTCGCCAGTGCCATAAAATCGCATGACATCCCTTGGCATCCTTATACTGTATTAACTCAGAGCACCGCTTTAGGGTAGGATCCGAGAAATTTCACTTCGATATCAAGACCATTCAATTCGTGCAACAACTCGGCGATTGCGGGATCGTCCCGGTGGCCTTCAAAATCAATATAGAACAGCATCTTCCAGTCATGCTCACCGCTGCTGCGTGTTTCCAGACGTGTCAGGCTGATGCTGCGACGATGGAAGGGGGACAGCAGCTCATGCAGCACACCAGGCTCATCGCGGCAGATCAGCAGCAGTGAGGTTTTGTCATTGCCACTGGCACCTATCGCGTCCCGCCCCACCACCAGAAAGCGCGGACAGCGATCGGTTGCCTGTGCAGCGACTTCTGGCGCCAGCTCGACCTCTCCACAGATGAACAGGCCAAAACGGCGAAACAGATCCAGCGTATGGCGAATCAAGCCGGCGTTTTCACTTTCGATGGGTACGACCGCATAGTGCGCAGTTCCCTGCTCCACTTCGGTGAATACCTGCTCCAGGCTGGACAATGCCTGACAGTGAACTGCCTGACCAAAGTGTTTCTGTGCAGCCTGCTGAGTAAACGTCCCCTCAGGCCCAAGGAATACAACGCGCATCGGTTGTTCCAGCGCCAGACAGACCGACATGATCTCGCGAAACAGCCGTGCAACCTCCGCGTCAGGCAAGGGACCCTCGTTACGCGCCATCACGGCACGCAACACCTGCGCCTCTCGCTCGGGCCGATAGAACACCGGAGCGTCATCGCCTTCACGATAGCGCTCCTTGACCTCTGCCACCCCCTGAGCAAGTCGCGCACGGTCATTCAGCAGCTGATGGATCTGACGATCCACGGCGTCGATGCGGTCGCGCAGGATACGCAGCTCGGCTTCCTGCGCCTCTGCCGCGTCCTTGTCTGTTGCCTTCATACTCAGGCCTGCTCTTGCTCGAACCGTTGCATGAAGTCGATCAATGCATCTACCGCCGCTTCAGGTACTGCGTTGTAAATACTGGCACGCATGCCACCGACAGAACGATGTCCCTGCAGGTTGAGCAGGCCCTCGGCTTCGGCCAATTCAAGGAAACGTTTTTCCAGCGAGGCATCCGCCAACGTAAAGGGTACGTTCATGATTGAGCGGTTATTGATCGCGACCGGATTGCCATAAAAATCACTGGCGTCGATGGCTGCATAGAGCTTGGCCGCCTTGCGACGGTTAAGCTCTGCCATCGCTTCCAAACCGCCATGACGCTTGAGCCACTGGAACACCAAGCCAGCCAGGTACCAGCCAAACGTCGGCGGCGTGTTGTTCATGGAGTCAGCATCGGCATGAATTTTGTAATCATACATGCTGGGCGTACCCGCAAGAGTCTGGCCGATCAGATCCTCACGCACGATCACGACCGTGAGGCCCGCCGGGCCAATATTCTTCTGAGCGCCAGCATAGATCAGACCAAACCGGCTCACGTCCACCGGTACTGAAAGAATGTCTGATGACATGTCAGCCACCAGTGGCACGTCACCAGCGTCGGGTATGTAATCGAATTCAACACCCCCGATGGTTTCATTGGTGGTGTAATGCAGATAGGCCGCCCCCGGCGTCAACTGAAGCTCAGACTGTGCAGGCGCCGAGGTATAGTGATTGTTGGCCGTGCTGGCAACCACATTGACCTGGGCGTAGCGCCTGGCTTCCTTGATCGCCTTGCCGGACCAAATGCCGGTGTCGATATAGTCCACAGAGTTTGCGCCGCGCAGCAGGTTCATGGGAACCATGGCAAACTGGGCCGTTGCCCCACCCTGCAGGAACAACACCTTGTAATTGCCTGGGATGTTAAGCAGGTCGCGCAGGTCCTGCTCGGCCTGAGCCGCCACACTGACATACTCATCACTGCGATGGCTCATTTCCATGATGGAAAGACCCTTGCCATGCCAATCCAGCAGTTCAGCCTGTGCCTGTTGCAGCACTTCTTCCGGCAGGGCCGCAGGCCCTGCACTGAAATTGTATTTACGTGTCATTTCAGCTTTGAATTCCAGTTGTCAGTATGAACTCAGGCATCACTGCCGGTATTGTCACTTTGTGTATCCGGTGCTTCAGTCTGGCTTTCGACTTCCGAGTCATCGGCATCAAGCACCTCTTCATCAGGCTCTTCGATGCGTGCAATGCCGACCAGTGCCTCTTCATCCGCCAGACGGATCAACATCACACCCTGGGTATTGCGCCCCAGGCTGGAAATTTCACTGCTGCGGGTCCGCACCAGCGTTCCGCGGTTGCTGATCAGCATCACGTCATCCCCATCCAGCACCTGCACCGCGCCGGCCAACTGGCCATTACGCTCAGTGCACTGCATGGCAATGACACCCTGTCCGCCGCGGCCACGCAGCGGGAATTCATCGACACGAGTCTTCTTGCCGTAGCCGTGCTCAGACGCAGTCAAGACCTGCCCCCCTTCACGCGGCACAATCAGTGCAATGACACGTGCTTCCTGATCCAGCCTGACCCCTCGAACACCCCGCGCGGTACGGCCCATGGCACGCACGTCATTCTCATTGAAGCGGATTGCCTTGCCGGCACTGGTGATCAGCATGACATCATCCTGACCGCTGGTCAGCGTGGCACCGATCAGGCGGTCACCCTCGACGATATCCAGGGCAATCAGGCCGGTGCTGCGCGGACGGGAGAAGGCGTCCAGCGGGGTTTTCTTCACGGTGCCGTTGGCAGTCGCCATGAAAATGAAGCGCTCGGGATCGAACTCCTTGACCGGCAGAATGGTGCTGATCCACTCATCTTCAGCCAAGGGGAGGATATTGATCACCGGACGGCCACGGGAGGCACGGCTTGCCGGCGGAATCTCATAGACCTTGAGCCAGTAGACCTTGCCCAGGTTGGTAAAGCACAGGATGGTGTCATGGGTATTGGCAATCAGCAGATGCTCAATAAAGTCTTCATCCTTCATCGCGGTCGCGGACTTGCCCTTGCCGCCACGGCGCTGAGCCTGATAGTCGGTCAGCGGCTGGGTCTTGGCATAGCCGGCATGGGAGATCGTGACCACCATGTCTTCTTCAGTGATCAGGTCCGCAACGGTCAGATCCTGCATGGAGGCCTGAATTTCGGTGCGGCGCTCATCCGCGTACTCTGCAACCAGTGCTTCCAGCTCTTCACGGATCACTTCCATGAGACGTTCATAGGAGCCCAGGATATGCAGCAATTCGGCGATCTTTTCCAGCAGATCACGGTATTCCGCGATCAGTTTTTCATGCTCAAGGCCTGTCAGGCGGTGAAGGCGCAAGTCCAGAATTGCCTGCGCCTGTACCGGTGACAGGTAGTAGCGACCACCGCGCATGCCGTACTGGGGTTCAAGATCTTCAGGGCGGCACGCGGTTTCACCGGCACGCTCAAGCATATCGGTGACATTGCCGGGCACCCACGGGGTTGCAACCAGGCGTTCCTTGGCTTCAGCCGGTGTCGGCGACTGCCTGATCAACTCGATCACCGGATCGATGTTCGCCAATGCAATCGCCAGACCCTCCAGCACATGACCACGCTCACGCGCCTTGCGCAGCTCAAAGATGGTACGACGGGTCACCACTTCACGGCGGTGACGTACAAAGCATTCCAGAATCGATTTCAGATCCAGAATCCTGGGCTGACCATCAACCAGAGCAACCATATTAATGCCGAATACGCTCTGCAGCTGGGTCTGGGCAAACAGGTTGTTAATGATCACTTCCGGCACTTCGCCGCGGCGCAGCTCGATCACGATGCGCATGCCATCCTTGTCGGACTCGTCACGCAGTTCGCTGATGCCTTCGATTTTCTTCTCTTTTACCAGCTCGGCAATCTTCTCGATCAGACGTGCCTTGTTGAGCTGATAGGGAATTTCGGTGATGACCAGCATGGGCCGGCCATTCTTGGGATGGTCTTCGATATGGTGGCGAGCGCGTACGTAGATGCGGCCACGACCGGTACGGTAGGCCTGCAGGATACCGGCACGACCATTGATGATGCCGCCCGTGGGGAAGTCAGGCCCCGGAATGAACTCCATCAACTCGTCGATGCTGATCTCGGGGTTGTTGATCAGCTCCAGACACCCCCTGACCACTTCACCCAGGTTATGAGGCGGGATGTTGGTCGCCATACCGACCGCGATACCCGCCGAGCCATTCACCAGCAGGTTCGGAACACGGGTCGGCAGTACAGCCGGAATGCGCTCGGTACCGTCGTAGTTGTCGACGAAGTCAACGGTCTCTTTATCCAGATCAGCCAGCAGCTCATGGGAGATCTTGGCCATGCGTATTTCGGTGTAACGCATCGCGGCGGCCGAATCACCGTCCACCGAGCCGAAGTTGCCCTGACCATCCACCAGCATGTAGCGCATGGAGAAGTCCTGCGCCATACGTACGATGGTGTCGTAAACGGCACTGTCACCGTGCGGGTGATATTTACCGATCACATCACCGACCACACGCGCCGATTTCTTGTAAGGTTTGTTCCAGTCGTTGCTCAGTTCATTCATGGCGAAGAGAACACGCCGATGAACCGGTTTAAGGCCGTCACGCACATCCGGCAAAGCACGCCCGACGATGACGCTCATGGCATAATCGAGATAGGACTGTTTCAGCTCATCTTCGATGTTGACTGGCAGAACTTCTTTGGCTAAATCACCCATTCGCTCAGCTTTCCTTGATCCGGTACCTGGGCACACCCTGATGGCGCGCTTTCAAACTGCGGGAGTATACCACAGCTGAGCGCATTTCACGCTAACCACGCCATCCCATGAACGGACTCAGGCATCTTCATCAAGCATTTGCTGCAGCGCTTTGGGCAAGGCACTTCTGCGCTGACGCAGCAGGGGCTTGAGTCGCCGCGTCCACACCTCCTCAGCCGACTCGGCAGCCCAACCCAGCTGTGCCTGATACTCCTGCAGGAACAGCGGCTCTTCCGCCTTGCCCTGCTCACGCCAATCCAGCACCCATGCTGACAGATGCAACAGCGCCACACGCTCGCGCACACCTTCCGGCAGATGAGCCGGCTGAACAAAGTCAGGATAGTGCTGCTGGGCGATACTGCTCCACACCGGCTCAGGCAGCTGCCAGGCCTTCAGCAGCTCAGCCCCGACCACACCGGGGTGTACCTGACTGATCATCGATTTGAATGCCGGATTCTGGCGCTGCAAAAGCTCAATAACGACACGACCGACATCGTGCAACAGTGCAACCGTTGCCATCTCCGCCGGCCTGGCCCGACCACTGGCCTGAGCCATGGCAAATGCCAGATAGGACAGCAGCAGGGCCCGGTGATAGCTGGCTCGAAACTGCTCGGTATCCGGCAGGCTCTTGCGCAGACTTTCAGCCATGATGATCTGGTAGACGCCCTCGAAACCCAGCAGGCTAATGGCATGACTCAAGTCAGTGATCTTTTGATCGAAGCTGTAGCGGGGTGAATTGATCGCCTTCAGGAGGGTTGCCGTGAGCGAGGGATCCTGACGCACCAACTCCGCCACCTGAGTGTGTGTGCTTTTTTCATCCAGCAACCGATTCAAAAGATCGACACTGGATACGGGCAGGCGCGGAATGCGACCAATGATCTGCTGCACCGGTTCGGATGCCGCAAACCGCTCGGCAGCACTGGCCGCCGAGGTAAACAGCACTGATGAGAGTTTTTCGTAACGCTGTTGTGCTCTGCGATAATGATCAAGCAACTGAAGGAAGCGTTCTGCCGCGGAATGCTGCGCCATCTGCAACAGCACCAGCTGGGTCGACTCGCGCAACTGGCTGAACTGCGCTTCATTCAGCAACAGCAACTGCCCGTCCTCACTGGCCACAATATTGAATTGCGGCATCCCCATGCCATCTGCGCCGATCAGGTTCAGGGCCGTTGCCACCTCAAGACTGATAGCCTCTTCCGTAGCAACCGGGGTCACCCGGATAGCACCGGAGCGCACCAGAATATAACCACTGACCAGCTCCGGCAGCGCCAGCAACAACTCTTCACCACGCGTGAACCGCACTGACCGAGCCTGATTAAGCAGCTCAATCAATGCAGTCTCCGGCAACTCCGCCTGCGCCGTCAACAGGGGCGCAGCCTTGACACCCTGTACCCGAGCAGGCTTTTCAGCCGGCGCCTTATCACCACGCTTCCAGAAACCGATCATTGCACCCTCCAAACCGGGACACATGGCGGGCGGCGTGAATTTCCGCCCTTCTGGCCATAGTGCTAGAATGCGGCAAAACCGAATATCGACGCAAGGGTAAAGCCGATGAGTGACGAGCGTACGCTGAATATTGATCCGGCCGAAATCGCCAAATTCGAGGAACTGGCCAGCCGCTGGTGGGATCGCAACAGCGAGTTCAAACCGCTGCACGACATCAACCCGTTGCGCGTGGACTTCATTGACCGCATCGGTGTACTGGCGGGCAAAACAGTACTGGATGTAGGCTGCGGTGGCGGCATACTATCTGAGGCCATGGCACACCGCGGGGCCCAGGTAACAGGCATTGACATGGGCGAGGCGCCGCTGAAGGTTGCCAAGCTGCACGGGCTCGAGAGCGGGGCTCATGTCAATTATCGTCGCATCACCGTTGAAGACCTGGCCGATGAGATGCCCGCCCACTTCGATCTGGTCACCTGCATGGAAATGCTGGAACACGTTCCAGACCCGGAATCCGTGGTCCGGGCCTGCGCTCGACTGGTCAAGCCGGGCGGACAGGTGTTTTTCTCCACACTGAACCGCAACCCCAAAAGCTATCTGTTTGCCATTCTCGGTGCGGAGCGGATGCTAAAGCTGGTTCCAAATGGCACCCATGACTTCAACAAGTTCATTCGGCCCGCCGAACTGGGCGCCTGGGTTCGCAGCGCCAACCTTAACCTGGGCGAAATGACCGGACTTGTTTATAACCCGCTCACCAAGGTGTACCGACTGGACCCCAGCGATGTAGATGTGAATTACATGGTCGCATGCAGCCGGAGCCCCGACTGATGGCCAGAATTGACGCCGTACTGTTCGATCTGGACGGCACCCTGCTGGACAGCGCACGGGATTTTCATCGCATCATCAACCAAATGCTGCTTGAACACGGCCGTTCGGCAATCGCGTTCGAGTCGCTTCGGACACAGGTATCCAACGGCGCAAGAGCGATGGTAATGCACGCGTTCCAGCTGGAACCGAACGAAAGCACCTTTGCCCCCCTGCACCAAAAGCTGCTGGACTATTACGGCGAGGATACCTGCCAGGAAAGCCGCCTGTTTGACGAGGTCGACACCTTGCTGAACTGGCTGGAACACAGAGGTATTCAATGGGGCATCGTCACCAACAAGCCGGAGCGATTTACGCTTACCCTGCTCGAGAGTCTCAACCTGAACGGCCGTTGTGGGAGTCTGATCTGCCCTGAGCACGTCCGCGCCAGCAAGCCGGACCCCGAGGGGCTTTTACTGGCTTGCGAACAACTCAATGCCGACCCGGCCCATTCAATTTACGTGGGTGATCATCTGCGTGATATCGAGGCAGGCCGGGCAGCCGGCATGATCACCGTTGCCGCGGCATGGGGCTACTTGAATGAAGGCGAGCGAGCAGAAGACTGGAACAGCCACTATATTTCATATCAGCCATCTGAACTGCAGACGCTACTGCACGCTTTGTTGCAACAGGCTGAAATTACAGCACCGGGGAAACCGGGCAGCTTAAGGAGCTAAGGATGTTTCACTACGATGCACCAGCCGATCTGCTCAAGGACAGAATCGTTCTGGTTACGGGCGCCGGCGATGGCATTGGTCGTGCGGCGGCATGGCATTATGCCAGACACGGCGCAACCGTGGTATTGCTTGGCCGCACGCTGGAAAAACTCGAATCACTGTATGACGAGATCGAAAGCGCAGGGTACCCTCAGCCCGCGATTGTACCAATGAACCTCGACACAGCGGTCGAGCATGACTATATCGAGCTGAGCAACCAACTCTACGACGAGTTTGGCCGCCTTGATGGGGTGCTGCATAACGCCGGCATTCTGGGGATGCGCACACCGATCGAAAACTACGATCCGGTCACCTGGGACAAGGTGATGCGCGTCAATGTACAGGCGCCCTTTTTGCTGACTCAGACCCTGCTGCCACTGCTGCACAAGTCCAGTGACGCTTCCATAATCTTTACATCATCAGGCGTGGGACGTGAAGGACGGGCCTACTGGGGCGCCTATGCGGTTTCAAAGTTTGCCACTGAAGGCATGATGCAGGTGCTTGCAGATGAACTGGACAACGATCCGAACATTCGCATCAACGCCATCAATCCCGGCGCGACTCGAACCCAAATGCGTGCCTATGCCTACCCCGCCGAACCCCCCGAGACCAATCCCACCCCTGCCGAGATCATGCCGCTGTATCTCTATCTGATGGGACCAGACAGCCAGGGGGTCAATGGACAATCCCTGGATGCACAGGGTCAGGGCACAGCCTGACCCTGCTTGCGCGTCCTACACACGACGCCCCCGACGGTTGGTATTGCGCTTGCCAACCGTGCGGGCCTTGGTACGACTGCCGCGACGGCTCTCCTCCACGGCCGGCTCGCCCTTGATGACAGCCTGGCGCACGCGCTGGCGTTTATAGATACGCTTTTCCTTTTCTGCCTCGCCTGGTGTCGGACGGTGCGTGCGCGCCTTGTCCAGCTCAAGCTCTCTGGCCAACAGCTCCACCTCTTTGGGCGGCAACTCACGCCAGGTGCCGACCTTGATATCGCTGGGCAGAAATACGGGACCAAATCGCACGCGCTTGAGGCGATTCACCTGAAGACCCTGCGACTCCCACAGACGGCGCACTTCACGATTACGCCCCTCCATGACAACACAGTGGTACCATTTATTGGCCCCCTCACCGTCGAAGTAGCGCACATCCGTGAAACGCGCCATGCCATCATCCAGCAAAACACCCTGTTTCAGACGTTCCAGCATGGCATCATCAACATCACCCAGCACTCGAACCGCATATTCACGATCGATCTGCATGGACGGATGCATCATTCGGTTCGCCAGTTCACCATCAGTGGTAAAGATCAGCAACCCTGTTGTATTGATATCAAGTCGGCCAATGGCAACCCAGCGCCCCTGCTTCAGAGGGGGCAAATTATCAAACACCGTGGGGCGCCCCTCGGGATCATGACGAGTGCATACCTCTCCCAGGGGCTTGTTATAAATCAGCACACGACGTTCAGCCATGGCAGCAAACGTCAGCGTGACCGGCTTGCCATCAAGCACAATCCTGTCAGTCGCGCTGACCCTGTCACCCAATTTCGCCGGTTCGTCATTCAAAACGACACGGCCTTCTTCTATCCAACGCTCCATCTCACGACGTGAGCCAAAACCGGAGCGCGCCAAAACTTTCTGCAATTTTTCATCGGACATTTTGACGTCTCTTAATTTCGAACACCCAAAGGTGCCCATTTGATATTGAGTAGCAACCAATCAAAAAAGCCCCTTCAGGTTTCCCCGAAGAGGCTATCGCCACAGGCATGATGCCCCATCAGTCAACCGTGGGCAACTGCTCCTTGGTGATATTATGGGCATCCATATATTCGCGGAAAGCAACAGGAGTGCGTCCACGACCTGACCAGGCGTGCTCATTACCTTCACTGTCAGTAATCACATATTTTGCTTTTACCGCTTTTTTACGCGCGACAGGCTCTACACCCTGCTTCAGCTCTTCGAGTCCAATACCGGCTTCACGCATCAGGCGCTGAATTTCTTCCACCTGCTGCTTCTTGGCCTGCTGTTCCTGCTCTTCACGCAATTTCGCTTCTTCAAGCTCAGCACGGATATCGTTAAGATCTGCGATAACCTTGTCTATCTCGGCCAGAGTCATCTCCTGGCAATGCTTACGCAGAGAATTCTTGCGGGTCAGGATCTTGTTAAAATCTGTCATATTCGGCCGCCGTTAATTAATTGAACAAGTGAATGAGCTTAATTATCGCTTTAAAAAGTTTTTTTTCAATACTGGCGACAAAAAATCCTATTTAAAATGTGAAGTATCAGCGGCACCTTCACGAACAACAACCGGGATGTCATCCACCATATTAATAACACTTGTCGCTTCCATACCGCAGTATCCACCATCAATGATCAAATCAACCTGATGCTGCAGCAGGTCTCGCATTTCATAGGGGTCCGTCATTGGCAGCTCTTCACCCGGCATAATAAGGGAGGTACTCATAATCGGCTCACCGAGCTGTGATAAAAGCGCGGCAACAATCGGATTATTGGGTACACGAATACCGATCGTACGACGTTTGGGATGCAACAAACGACGTGGAACCTCTGTTGTAGCAGGCAAAATGAATGTATAGGCACCGGGTGTATGCGCTTTCAAAAGGCGAAATGTCTGGTTATCCACCTTTGCATAGGTGCCGATTGAAGAAAGGTCATCACATACAAGCGTGAAGTTGTGCTTGTCATCCAGCTGACGAATACGCTTGATGCGATCAACGGCCTTCTTATCACCCAAATGACAACCCAGAGCATAGGCACAGTCAGTGGGATAGATGACAACGCCTCCCGATCGAATGATTTCAACTGCCTGCTGAATCAATCGAGCCTGGGGGTTTTCCGGGTGTATCTGAAAAAACTGGCTCATTTTTCAAGCCTCCTGTCGAATCAGCGCTGACTTGCTTCAGCGCCTGATAAAGTCATGTATTAAATGCCGATCACTTTCCGCCGCGGGAAAACGCCCCAATCGCGTCCAGGTCATGTCCGGGTTATGAAAATCACTGCCGGACGAGATTTTGAGATCAAGGCTGTCGGCTATCCTCAACAAAAGCCCTACCTGGTCACGACTGACATTCGGACAACCAACTTCAAAACCGTCAATTCCGGCCCTGGCCAGCTCAGCCAGCAAAAGCCTGAGCCGAGAAAACGTCAAATTGTATTTTGTGGGATGTGCCAATATAGCAAAACCACCGCTTTGCTTGATGATATCGATTGCCTCGGCAATATCAGGCCACTCTGCCTTTACATCTCCGGCCTTTCCCTGCCCCAGATAACGATCAAAAGCTTCATTTTCACTGCTGACAACACCAGCAGCCAGCAACGCACGTGCAAAATGAGGCCTGCCAATCTGCCCTTCACCAGCCTGCTCTCTTGCCAGTTGCAAAATATTTTCCGGCACACCACGCGCCATCAGCTTGTGCGCTATTTTTTCGGCACGCGCCATTCGCAACTCAACCAGCCGAGCTTCATACTCTCTCCAGCCAGGATAATCAGGATCAATACCCAGCCCAAGCAGGTGCAAAACGCGTCGATTCCAGAGGCAGGTCAGTTCAACCCCCGGTATGAATATCAGGCCGACAGCCTGCGCCGCCAAACGCGCTTCCTCCAGACCGGCCAGGGTATCGTGGTCCGTCAGAGCCATGTACTGAACTGATTCCTTCAGCGCCATGTTAACCAGCTCAGATGGGGACATTGCCCCATCAGATGCGGTACTATGCATATGGAGGTCAAAACCCGGCAGCTCTGCCCACTTGGTGGAGTCAGTCACAATAGACGTGTTTCCTCTGTTGAAATGAATTTCATATCTAACATCTTAGCGGCCCGATGAAACTATTACTCGACTTTCTCCCTGTCATTATATTCTTTGCTGTGTATAAATTCAGTGGTGACATCATTCTGGCCACAGCAATTCTCATTCCTGCAACGCTCGCCCAGATGGCCTACACCTGGTTGAAAACCCATCGCATTGAAAAAATGCAGCTGGTCACGCTCGGTCTTGTCGTTGTGCTGGGTGGAGCAACAGTGGCGCTGGACGACAAGGCTTTCATTCAATGGAAACCCACCGTTGTTAACTGGTTATTTGCGGCGGCATTTCTTCTTAGCCAGTTTATCGGCCAAAAGCCCATTGTGCAGCGACTCATGGAGAGCAGCATTGAGTTGCCTGCAAGAGTCTGGACCAGTCTGAATATCGCCTGGACCCTGTTTTTCATTATCATGGGGCTGGTGAATCTTGCAGTGGTGTATACCCTCAGCGAAGAAGCCTGGGTCAATTTCAAGCTGTTTGGCATGCTCGGCTGCACGCTTGTCTTCATCATCGGACAGGGGCTTTATATCTCCCGACACATGCCAGAACAAAAAGAAACAAGCGGAGATAACTGATGTATTACGCCATCATTGCCGAAGATATTGAAAACTCTCTGGAACAGCGCATGGCAGCGCGCCCGGCGCACCTTGCCAGACTGGAACAACTGAAACAGGAAGGACGCCTTCTGGTTGCCGGTCCCCACCCAGCCATCGACAGCGAAGACCCGGGGCCTGCCGGTTTCAGTGGCAGCCTCGTAATTGCCGAATTTGCTTCTCTCGATGCAGCCCGCCAATGGGCGGATGAAGACCCCTACAATGCGGCAGGTGTCTACCAAAAGGTGACTGTAAAACCATATAAAAAAGTTTTACCCTGAGCTAATATGCATATTAGCTGGATACCGGATTCAGGTTACGGCTGCTTGACGGCCTCAAGCTGCTTGTATGGTTGCCGTTAAGGAAAAACCTGATTGAATGTTCTATACTTGGATCAATATTAAAAACATCCACCTGGCACAAAGGATATGATGATGAAGAAAATTGCAATTGCTGCTGGACTGGCGATGGCACTGGGTACCTCTGCTGCGGTACAGGCTCAGGTTCCGGGTTATGCCGTAAATTCTGACGACACCATCTGGCGCACCAGCTTCGGCGAGTGCTGGCACACTGGCTTCTGGACTCAGGAACAGGCAGTTGAAGGTTGCGACGGCGTTGTTGCAGCTGCTGCACCTGAGCAGCCGGCTCCGGCTCCTGCCATGGCTGAAGTTGAGAAGAAGTTCGCTCTGTACTTCGACTTCGACAGCACCCAGGTTGGTGACGTTAGCAACATCGTTAACTACATTGGCTCACTGGCAAGCCTGCAGAGCGTGAAGCTGGTTGGCTACGCTGACTTCATCGGTTCAGCTGCCTACAACGAACAGCTGTCCAAGCGTCGTGCAGAAGCCGTTGCTGCCAAACTGGGTCAGGCCGGTGTAGACTCCAGCAAAATGACCATCGGCTACATGGGCGAATCCGCTCCGGTTGCAAACTGCACCGGTCGTGGCGCTGAGCTGATCGCATGCCTGCGTCCGGATCGTCGTGTAGACGTTGAAATCATGGGCCAGAAGAGCGTTCAGCAGTAATAACGCCTCTGACATGACGAAAAGCCGGCCCTGAGCCGGCTTTTTTGTATCTGCCGTTTCGGCGAAAACCGCTGGTTGCAAACCCTGATGTAACAAAAACGGCAGCCTAAGCTGCCGTTTTCATTTCAGGGCGTTAACCGATCAACCAACCCAGACCCGCGCATTGCGGAACATGCGCATCCAGGCACCATCCTCGGACCAGTCATCCGGCGCCCAGGAGTTCTGCACGCCACGGAAGACACGCTCAGGATGTGGCATCATGATGGTGACACGGCCATCCGGCGTAGTCAGACCAGTAATACCCAGGGGCGAACCGTTCGGGTTGGCCGGGTACACGGTGGTTGCGTCGCCCCGGTTATCCACAAAACGCAGAGAAACCGTACCGGATTCATTCAGCATGCGCAGCTGCGCATCGTCTTCAAACTCGGCACGCCCTTCACCGTGGGCAATCGCGATCGGCATCCGTGAACCGGCCATGCCCTGCAGGAAAATGGACGGGCTGTCCTGTACTTCCACCATCGCGACGCGGGCCTCGAACTGTTCGGACTGGTTGCGCACGAAGTGCGGCCAGAGGTCCGCGCCCGGAATCAGCTCATGCAGGTTGGACAGCATCTGGCAACCGTTGCACACGCCCAGCGCGAAGGTATCTTCACGTTCGAAGAAGGCGGAGAACTGCTCACGCGCCATCGGGTTGAACAGGATCGACTTGGCCCAACCCTCACCGGCACCCAGAACATCACCGTAGGAGAAGCCACCACAGGCAACCAGGCCACGGAACTGATCCAGCGTAATACGACCGGACAGGATGTCGCTCATGTGCACATCGATCGCCTCGAAGCCGGCACGATCAAACGCCGCCGCCATCTCGACCTGGCCGTTAACGCCCTGCTCACGCAGGATGGCGACTTTCGGACGCACACCGGAGGCGATCAGCTCAGCGGCCACATCCTCGTTCTGATCGAAGCTCAGGCTGGCGTTCAGGCCTGGATCTTCGCGATCCAGCAGACGATCGAACTCCTGCTGCGCACACTCGGAGTTGTCACGCAGTGACTGAATGCGGAAGGAGGTTTCGCTCCACCAGCGCTGCAGCTGAATCAGATCGGCGCTATACACCTCTTCATCATCGAAGAAGCAGTTCAGCTGCAGGTCCGGATTCAGCGTACCGATCACCTTGGCCACATCACCCAGGCCTGCCGCGTTCAGTTCGTTCAGGACTGTTTCCATATCCTCGCGACGGATCTGAATTACCGCACCCAGCTCTTCGTTGAACAGGGCGGCGGCCAGCTCGGAGGTATCTTCTGCCAACAGATCCAGGTTCAGGTCGACACCGGTACGACCGGCAAAGCCCATCTCGGCAATGGTGGCCAGCAGACCGCCATCGGCACGGTCGTGGTAGGCCAGCAGCAGACCCAGCTCGTTAAGTTCCTGGATAGCGGTGAAGAAGTTGGCCAGCAGCTCGGCGTCATCCACATCGGGCACGCTGTTACCGACTGCGTTGTAGACCTGCGCCAGTGCCGACAGTCCCATGCGGTTCTGGCCATTGCCCAGATCCAGCAGGATCAGGTCGGTTTCACCCTTGTCGGTACGCAGCTGCGGCGTCAGAGTCTTGCGCGCATCCAGTACCGGCGCGAAGCCGGAGATGATCAGCGACATCGGTGCAGTCACGCTCTTCTGCTCGCCGTTGTCATTCCAAACGGTACGCATGGACATGGAATCCTTGCCCACCGGAATAGTGATACCCAGCTCCGGGCAGAGCTCCATACCCACCGCTTTGACGGTGTCATACAGTTTTTCGTCTTCACCCGGGTGACCGGCGGCACACATCCAGTTGGCGGACAGTTTGATGTCGGACAGCTGACCAATACGGGCAGCGGCCAGGTTGGTGATGGTCTCACCCACCGCCATGCGGCCAGAGGCTGGCGAGTCAATCAGCGCCAGCGGTGTACGCTCGCCCATCGCCATCGCTTCACCGGCATAGGTGTCGTAGGACGCGGTAGTCACGGCACAGTCAGCCACCGGCACCTGCCAGGGACCGACCATCTGATCACGGGCAACGGTGCCTGTTATGGAGCGGTCACCGATGGTAATCAGGAAGGACTTGGATGCAACAGCCGGCAACTTGAGCACGCGTTCGACCGCATCAGTCAGCTCGATTTTGCGGGTATCGAACTCGGGCACTTCGTAGCTCTTGCGCTCGATTGAGCGGTGCATCTTCGGCGGCTTGCCGAACAGCACACTCATCGGCAGATCCACCGGCTTGTTCTCGAAGTGGGTATCACCCAGGGTCAAGTGATGCTCTTCTGTCGCCTCGCCGACTACCGCAAACGGGCAGCGCTCGCGCTCACAGATCGCCTCAAAACGGGCCAGATCTTCCGGCTTCACGGCCAGAACATAGCGTTCCTGGGCTTCGTTACACCAGATCTCCAGCGGCGACATGCCCGGTTCGTCGTTATTGACGTTGCGCAGTTCGAAATTGCCGCCACGGCCACCATCCTTCACCAGCTCGGGGAAGGCATTGGACAGACCACCTGCACCCACGTCATGGATAAAGGCGATCGGGTTGTCGTCGCCCAGCTGCCAGCAGCGATCGATGACTTCCTGACAGCGACGCTCGATCTCCGGGTTGCCGCGCTGTACGGAGGCGAAATCCAGATCCGCAGAGGAACTGCCAGACGACATGGAAGACGCCGCACCGCCACCGAGGCCGATCAGCATTGCTGGGCCACCCAGGCAGATCAGCTTGGCACCAACCGTAATTTCGCCCTTCTCGACGTGATCTTCACGGATATTACCCAAACCACCGGCGATCATGATCGGCTTGTGGTAGCCGCGTACTTCATCACCGTTGGCACCCGGTACTTCCTGCTCGAAAGTGCGGAAGTAACCGGTCAGGTTGGGACGACCGAATTCGTTGTTGAACGCGGCGCCGCCGATGGGGCCTTCGATCATGATATCCAGAGCAGATGCGATGCGCTCCGGCTTGCCATATCCGGATTCCCAGGGCTGTTCGAAGCCAGGGATGTTCAGATCGGAGACGGTAAAACCGGTCAGACCGGCCTTAGGTTTGGAACCACGTCCGGTGGCACCTTCATCACGAATTTCACCACCGGAACCGGTGGCTGCACCGGAGAAGGGCGCAATCGCGGTCGGGTGGTTATGGGTCTCCACCTTCATCAGGATGTGGATCGCTTCCGGGTTGTACCCGTACTGGCCAGTGGCCGGATCCGGGAAGAACCGGCCCGCCTTGCTGCCCACGATCACGGACGCATTGTCCTTGTAGGCTGACAGGACATTTTCGCCACCCTGATTATAGGTATTGCGAATCATGGCGAAGAGGGAGTGCTCCTGACGCACGCCATCGATATCCCAGCTGGCATTGAAAATCTTGTGACGGCAGTGTTCTGAGTTCGCCTGGGCGAACATCATCAGCTCAACATCGTTGGGATTGCGACCCAGACCGTTGAAACTTTCGACCAAGTAATCGATCTCATCATCTGCCAGTGCCAGACCCAACTCAATGTTGGCCTTGGCCAGGGCATCACGACCACCGCCGAGAATGTCGACCTGAGTCATGGCACGCGGCTGCTCATGGCGGAAGAGGGTCTGAGCCTGATCCAGATCAGTCATCACCGCTTCTACCATGCGGTCGTGCAACAGACCTGCCACCTGCTCACGCTGCGAGGCCGTCAGTGCCTGTTCACTGCGCACATAGTAGGCGACACCTCGCTCCAGACGCTCAATGACATTCAGACCACAGTTGCGGGCAATATCGGAGGCCTTGCTGGACCAGGGTGAAATTGTGCCTGGGCGCGGCACTACCAGGAACAGTTCACCAACCGGCTCTTCGGTACTAGCCTTGGGACCGTAACGCAGGATACGATCAAGAACCTGAGACTCCTGTTCCTCCAGATCGCGCTGCAGATCTGCAAAATGAGTGTATTCTGCATACAGACCTGTAACAGACGGAACCTGCGACCGGATCGAGGAAAGCAGTTTGGCATGACGAAAAGACGAAAGAGCGGGAGCTCCACGCAGTACGAGCATGTTGATATCGAGCCTCTTGATTCTACCTGCAGACCAGGCGTTGGAGAGCGAAAGAATGAATGCTGATTTTACCCGATCGAGCCACCGAGATACAGAATAGCGGAGCCTATGTTTAAAGAGCGTAAATCACCCCATCTGCGCGAGCTGATCTACTTCGGGGCTCTTATCAGCCTCACCTTCGTGCTCGCCATGATCGGACTGAATACGCCGACGCAGCTGGATGCCATCCGCCAGAATGGTGTCCTCAGAGTTGCCACCACCAACACCCCCATGACCTACTTCATCCGACGCAGTGAGCCTGCTGGATTTGAATACGAACTGGCCAAGGCCTTTGCCAACCACCTCGGCGTTGAAATGGAGCTGGTATTGCCCTCCAGTTTCGCCGGCCTGTTCCAAGTCCTGCAGGAACGCAATGCCCACCTGGTTGCCGCCAGCCTGACCGTCACCCGAGAGCGTCAACGCCGTTTCGAGTTTTCACTACCCTATCGCAAAAGTGCACCGGTCTTGATATACCGAGTTCGCCAGGGCAATCCTGCACCCAAAACACCTGTCGACCTGTACGGGCGCAGCATTGGGGTGCTGAAACGCTCAAGCTACGAAGAGCTGCTGGGCGAGCTGCAGAACGAATACCCTGACCTGCGCTGGTTCAGCAACCCCGACGACACTGTGACCGATCTGCTGGATCGAGTGCATGAGGGCAGCCTTGATTACACCATTCTGGACTCCACGGTATTTGATGCCCAGAAATCTTTCTATCCCGGCCTGAAAGCGGCCTTCGAGCTGCAGCAGCCACAACCGATTGCCTGGATGCTTAATCGTCACCATGACGGCACCCTCAAGGCTGCACTGAATGAGTGGCTTGCACGTGAAGAAACCGCACAGCTCATCCAAGCCCTGGAAGAGCGCTACTTCTCTCGTACCAACCCACTCAACTTTTTTGATACCGTAACATTCAGGCGTGATCTGGAAGAGCGCTTTCTGCCACTTTACCCCTGGTTCCGAGAAGCCGCCGATGCCAGTGGCATCAATTGGCTGCTGTTGGCAGCGATTGCCTACCAGGAATCACACTGGCGAGCAGACGCCGTTTCTCCAACAGGTGTGCGCGGCATCATGATGCTGACACAGGCCGCTGCCACTGAAGTCGGTGTTGATGACCGCACCGACCCCAAACAAAGCATCCTCGGCGGCGCCCAATACCTGGTAAACGTCAAACAGAAAATACCCGATCGCATCCCGGAGCCGGATCACACCTGGCTTGCCTTGGCCGGCTACAATGTGGGCTTCGGCCATCTTGAGGACGCTCGCATCCTGACTCAGAAAGCGGGCAAGGACCCGGACAAGTGGCAGCATGTGCGCGAGTTCTTGCCACTGCTGAGCAACCCGCGCTACTACAATCAGACCCGTTATGGCTACGCCAGAGGCCATGAGCCGGTGCAGTATGTCAGCAATATTCGCAAGTATATGGAATTGTTGCGCTGGGAAGTCGATACTGCCGGGGCGCGCAATCTGAACCCGGATCTTGAAAGCGACAGCGACGCAGCCGAAACAGGCAAGACTGACATTCAGGAGCCTACCCTGCCCCTGAGCAACCTGCCCAGCTCACTCTGATTCAGCCCCACCGGGCGTCTTGAGCCGCTTTTTCTGCGCCCGGCGCAAACGGAAGAAGTCGCTGATCTGCTGACTGCAGGCATCAGCCAGCACCCCCCCCTGATACTCCGGCCGATGATTGACCCATGGCTGATCAAACACACAGGCATTACTGACCACCGCACCCGCCTTGGGCTCCGCCGCACCAAACACCACACGTGCAATGCGTGCGTGCACAATGGCCCCCGCACACATGGTGCACGGCTCGATGGTGACATACAGTTCAGCCCCCACCAGCCTGTAGTTGCCAATGCGCTCGGATGCCTGTCTCATTGCCATGATTTCGGCATGCGCGGTAGGGTCATGACTGCTGATGGGTCTGTTCCAGCCTTCGCCGATAATCTGGCCGTCAAGCACCACCAGCGCACCCACCGGCACCTCACCCAACTCGGCGGCACGTGCGGCCAACGCCTGCGCCTGGCGCATGAACGATTGATCTCGAGATTCTTGATCCATCTCCGCTATCCTGCTTGCTCCTGACACGAAAAAGCCCGCATGGGCGGGCTTTTTAGATCATGGGGTCAGCGCTTGGCTTACTCCCACTCAATCGTTGCCGGCGGCTTGCTTGACACGTCGTAGGTCACACGCGAAACCTTGGCCACCTCATTGATGATACGACTGGACACGGTTTCCAGCAGTTCGTAGGGCAGGTGCGCCCAGCGCGCGGTCATGAAGTCGATGGTTTCAACGGCACGCAGTGCAATCACATACTCATAGCGACGGCCGTCGCCCACAACCCCCACGGACTTAACCGGCAGGAAGACAGCAAACGCCTGGCTGGTCTTGTGATACCAGTCGGCCTTGTGCAGTTCTTCGATGAAGATCGCGTCCGCTTCGCGCAGTATTTCAGCGTATTCTTTCTTCACCTCGCCCAGAATCCGCACACCAAGGCCCGGCCCCGGGAAGGGGTGACGGTAGACCATGTCGTACGGCAGCCCCAGCTCCAGACCGATCTTGCGCACTTCATCCTTGAACAGCTCACGCAGCGGCTCAACCAGCTCAAACTTCATGTCTTCCGGCAAGCCACCCACGTTGTGATGCGACTTGATCACATGTGCCTTACCGGTTTTTGAAGCGGCAGACTCGATCACATCCGGGTAGATGGTACCCTGCGCCAGGAAACGACAGTCCTTGAGCTTTTCAGCTTCGACATCGAACACCTCGATAAAGGTGTTGCCGATGATCTTGCGCTTGGCCTCAGGGTCAGCCTCTCCCTGCAGACGGCTCAGGAACTGCTCTTCTGCATCGGCCCGGATCACGTTGACGCCCATGTTGCGAGCGAACATCTCCATGACCTGATTGCCCTCACCCTTGCGCAGCAGACCATTGTCCACGAACACACAGGTCAGCTTGTCACCGATCGCCTTGTGCAGCAGAGCCGCCACCACAGATGAATCGACTCCACCGGACAAGCCCAGCAGCACCTTTGCATCACCCACCTGAGACCGCACTTTCTGCACCAGGTCTTCGATGATGTTGGCCGCAGTCCACAGCGCTTCAGTGCCGCAGATTTCACGCACGAACCGCTCCAGAATACGCAACCCCTGCTTGGTATGAGTCACTTCCGGATGGAACTGAACACCGTAAAGATTGCGTTTGGGATCACACATGGCCGCGACCGGCGCAGAATCCGTGGCCGCGATCACGTGGAAGCCTTCCGGCATCTCTGTCACCTTGTCACCGTGGCTCATCCACACATCCAGCGACAGGGTGCCGTTGTTGGCAATGTGATCTTCTATGCCTTCAAGCAGACGGCTTGGACTGTCAGCCAGACGTACACGCGCATAGCCGAATTCACGCTTGTCTGAACTGGCCACTTTGCCGCCCAGCTGCTCGGCCATGGTCTGCATGCCGTAGCAGATGCCCAGCACCGGCAGACCCATTTCAAAAACGCATGCCGGCGCCCGTGGTGAATCCAGCTCCGTGACGGACTCGGGCCCGCCTGCCAGAATGATGCCGTTGGGGGCAAATTCACGAATCGCCGCCTCATCCATATCGAAGGCATGGATCTCGGAGTAAACCCCGATCTCGCGTACCCGGCGAGCGATCAACTGGGTGTACTGGGACCCGAAGTCCAGAATCAGGATGCGTTGCGCGTGAATGTCTTTGCTCATACTCAGTGACTCCACCGAATGCTGGCCGCCAGGCGGCACAAACAAAAAGTGGGGCAGTCCACCGCCCCACTTGTCAGTTAAATATTAAGTGTTCAGCCCACACGATAGTTGGGCGCTTCCTTGGTAATGCTTACATCATGCACATGGCTTTCAGTGATGCCGGCGTTGGTGATGCGAACGAACTTGGGCTTGTTACGCATCTCCTCGGTATTGGCACAACCGGTGTAACCCATGGAGGCACGCAGGCCACCCATCAGCTGGTGTACGACGCCAGCCATCGGCCCCTTGCAGGGAACCCGACCCTCGATGCCTTCCGGCACCAGTTTCTCGGCACCCTCTTTGGCATCCTGGAAGTAGCGATCGGACGAACCGGTCAGACCCGACATCGCTCCAAGTGATCCCATGCCACGATAGGACTTGAAGGCACGCCCCTGGAACAGTTCCACCTCACCCGGCGCCTCATCGGTACCGGCCAGCATGGAGCCCACCATCACGGCAGATGCACCTGCCGCGATCGCCTTGGCCAAGTCACCGGAGAAACGTACACCACCGTCCGCGATCAAGGGAACACCGTGCTCACGCAATGCAGCGGCCACATTGGCAATAGCGGAAATCTGCGGTACACCCACACCAGCAACGATACGGGTTGTACAGATGGAACCCGGGCCAATACCCACCTTGACACCGTCCGCACCCGCTTCCGCCAGTGCAATCGCAGCCTCGGCAGTCGCAATATTGCCACCCACGACCTGCACCTGCGGGAAATTCTTCTTAACCCAGGCCACACGGTCAATCACACCTTTGGAGTGACCATGGGCTGTATCGACAACCACCAGATCCACACCGGCAGCAACCAGGGCCGCTACACGATCAGGCGTTTCGGCACCCGTGCCCACAGCCGCGCCAACAATCAGGCGCCCCTGGCTGTCCTTGGCGGCATGCGGGAAGGCCTGCGCCTTGCTCATGTCCTTGACGGTCATCATGCCGCGCAGGGCAAAATTATCGTCTACCAGCAGGATTTTTTCGATGCGGTGCTTGCGCAGCAATTCTCGAATGACCTCAGGGTCTTCGCCTTCTTTGGCGGTTACCAGTCGATCCTTCGAGGTCATGATGGTGGACACCTTGGCGTCAAGATCATGCTCAAAGCGAACATCACGGCTGGTCACAATGCCGACCAGTTCACCGTTATCAACGACCGGGAATCCAGAGAAACTCAATTTGCGCGACAGGTCGATGATTTCGCGAACGGTAGTATCGGAGCTGCAGGTCACCGGATCCATGACCACACCGGATTCAAACTTCTTGACCCGGCGCACTTCTTCGGCCTGCTGCTCGATGGTCAAATTCTTGTGAATAATACCGATACCGCCTTCCTGTGCCATGGCGATGGCCAGACGGGATTCGGTGACAGTATCCATGGCCGCCGAGACCAGCGGAATATTCAGCTCAATACCCTTGGTCAGGCGGGTCTTCAGTGAAACGTCCTTCGGGAGTACTTCGGAGTATCCCGGAACCAGCAAAACATCATCAAAGGTGAGCGCTTCTTCAACGATTCGCAACATACTGAACCAGCCCGTTTTCTGTGAAAAATTAAACAGGAAATTATACACAAAACCTGCCGCGACAACAATCAGGGATCGCAATGGATGCCAGCTGTGGCGATGTCGTTTATCATGCCGGCATGAACCGATCCGACGCGCCACACTCAACCGCCATCAGCGTCAGCGAACTGAACCGCCAGGTCCGCTCGCTGCTGGAAAACTCCTTCATGACCCTGAGAGTTGAAGGGGAAATCAGCAACCTCGCCCGCCCTTCATCGGGGCACTGGTATTTTACGCTGAAAGACGACCGGGCACAGGTGCGCTGCGCCATGTTCCGCAACCGAAACCAGCTGGTACGCTTCAGGCCCAAAGAGGGTGATCAGGTCATCCTCCAGGCAAAAGTCAGCCTGTACGAGGGCCGTGGCGATTTCCAGTTGATCTGCGAGCAGATGCAGGAAAGCGGCCTGGGCAAGCTGCAACAGGCCTATGAAGCACTGAAACAGAAGCTGGCGGCAGAGGGCCTGTTTGAAAGCGCTCGCAAACGTCCCATCCCTGCCCCGGCAAAGCATGTGGGTGTGATCACCTCACCAACAGGCGCAGCCATCCATGACATCCTGACCGTGCTGGAACGACGCTGCCCGGCATTGCCGGTAGCACTCTATCCTGTCGCCGTTCAGGGAGCGGAAGCGGCCGGCCAGATAGTGCGCGCCATTGAACTGGCCAACCGTGATCAGCGCTGCGACGTGCTGATCGTAGGGCGCGGAGGAGGCTCTCTGGAAGACCTTTGGTCCTTCAATGAGGAAGTTGTGGCACGGGCGATCGCCGCTTCGCACATCCCCGTTGTTTCAGCCGTCGGACATGAGGTTGATATATCGATCAGCGACCTGGTTGCAGACCTCCGCGCCCCGACACCTTCGGCTGCTGCCGAGCTGATCAGCCCGGACCAGCAGGCACTGCAACAGCAACTTGCCAACTTTCAACACCGCCTGCAACGACAGCTGCGGCTGCAGTTGCAGCGTTGTCATGAACGCGTCAATCACCTGCGCCTGAGGCTGCGCCATCCGGGCGAGCGTCTGCGCGAACAAAGCCAGCGACTTGACCAGCTGGAACTGCGATTGAACCGCGCTTTGCAGCACCAACTGGTCCTGCGCAGGCAGCGACTGAATACACTTGATCAGCGCCTGCGACAGGTTTCGCCTGCTCGCATGCTGCAGCAGAAGGCACAGCAGCTTAAGCCTCTGCAGCAACGACTGCACGCATCCATTCACCATCTGATTGAGAATCGACAGCTGCGACTGCGAAGCCTCAGCCGAGAGCTGCATAGCGTCAGCCCCCTGGCAACACTGGAGCGTGGCTACGCGATTGTGCAGACCCCTGATGGCTCAGCTGTAACCGACAGCAGCCAAATCAAGGTCGGAGAGCAGGTTCACGCCCAGCTGCATCATGGCACTCTGCTCTGCCGTGTCGAGGAGACCGGCTCGTAGCCGCCGACAAGAGCGGCTGATATGGTAGCATCACACTTTCACATCAATCGACCAACAGACGGACTTCATATGTCAGAACAGGTATTCGATACGACAGAACAACGCGCCAGCTACGGCATCGGCCGCCAGATGGGAGACCAGCTGGCACAGGGCAGCTTTGACGGCGTGGATGTAGAAGCGGTAATCACCGGCCTGCGTGACTCTTTCTCCGGTGAAGGCCTGCGGGTACCTGCCGAACAGATTCAGGCCGCATTCAATGAGATCACCCAGCGCATGCGTGAAGCGCAGGAAGCACAGGCACGAGAAGCGGCCGCAAAAGGTGAAGCATTCCTCGCCGACAACGCCAAACGTGAAGGCGTAGTGACCCTTGACTCAGGCCTGCAGTACGAGATTATCGAAGCGGGTGATGCCGATAGCGAAACCCCAACCATCAAAAGCAAGGTACGCACCCACTATCACGGCACTTTCATCGACGGAAAAGTGTTCGACAGCTCATACGAGCGCGGTCAGCCAGCAGAGTTTCCGGTTGGTGGCGTGATTGCAGGCTGGACCGAAGCCCTGCAGCTGATGACCAAGGGAGCCAAATGGCGCCTGTATGTACCCTATCAGCTTGCCTATGGCTCACAGGGCTCACCCGGTGGCATTCCGCCCTACTCCACACTGGTATTTGATGTCGAGCTGCTCGACATTCTGTGATCCTGTGGCCGCACGTAGCCGAGCATACGTGCGGCCTGTTGATATCAGGTACTCATGATGCAACTGAATTTTCATCGCAGCGGTCGGGGAACGCCACTGGTCATTTTGCACGGCCTGTTTGGCACGCTGGAAAACTGGGGAGCCCAGATCAGACAGCTCAGTGAACACTTTGATGTCATTGCCGTCGATCTCCGCAACCATGGTCGCTCGCCACATGATGAGCGTATGGATTACACGGCCATGGCCGCTGATGTCATTGAGTTAATGAATCGGTTAGAGGTTGATCGTGCCTGCCTTATGGGACACTCGATGGGCGGCAAAGCCGCGATGCAGTTGGCCATGAGTCACCCTGAGCGCGTCGAGCGACTGATCGTGGTGGATATTGCTCCTGTCGAGTATCCACCTCACCACAATGATGTGTTCAACGGACTGAACAGCATAGATCTTGCGTCACTCGCAAGTCGCAAGGATGCAGACAACACCTTGAGTCAATACGTTGACGCTGAAGCCACCCGCGCTTTTTTGCTGAAGAACCTGTACCGGGACGAGCACAAGAAGTTTGCGTGGCGCATGAATCTGCCAGTTCTTGAGCAGCAGTACGGCCAGATAGCAGCGGAGCCCAAAGGCAGTCCCTACAACGGACCAGTACTGTTTATCAAAGGCGGTGAGTCGGATTACATCCTGCGAGAACATCAACAGGCTATTGTGTCACGTTTTCCTGAGGCCAGCTTTAAGGTCATTGCCGGGGCAGGTCATCTGCCACATGTGGAAAAACCGGCCCTGTTTACCCGCTTGGTGGAAAAGTTTCTTACACCTGATAGTTGAACAAACTTCCAGGTGGATACATCCGGGAAAACACGCCGGACTCAACCAGCTGCTGCTGTAGCCGACTGACCGATTCGGTCTGCCCTTCCCTGAGCTCGGCAAGGCGTTGACGTCGACTTTCATCTTCTTCGCGAGCTTCAGCGCGGCTTTCTTCAGCTACACCCGGCTTCGCGTCCGCATTTTCAGCAGCCTCTGCCTCCTCCATACTCGCCAGCTCGGCCCTGGCCTCTGCGGCCATGGCCCGGGCACTGGCAGCCACCCGGTAGTCCTGTGACGAGGGTTCAGCCGGCGCCATCGCCGCTCGAATTATCGCTTCAGCCTTTTCAAGCGTTGCCTGGGGATCATCGCTCACGGCTGACGTATCAATACTGACTTCCCCTCCAACAGCATACATGCGTCCGTCAGGCCCGCTTTCATAGCTGTAGGAAACGGCACCGGTTATACCGGCCCCTGCCGCCTTATGTGCCATTTCATGTTGACGCACTTCGCGGTCGCGTGCACTCAGCTTCTGGATGACCTGCTGCTGTTGACGCTCCTCGGCCGTTTGCTGTTCTTCGGGTCGCAAACGGTTAGAGTTCTGGCCCTGTACAGAAGCCCGCCCGGTTTCATCGGATCGAGTGACAGAGGTATCAGAAGAAGCAGCACCCACACGGCTTGCGGGCTGAGAGGAATAGCCGGCAATGGGTACCGGCGGAGGCGATATGCTTGAAAGGGCTGTGCTCATGACAGAAAGGAGAGGCCAGGCCCCTCCCCCTCGCGTCAGGCCATGGTATCGATCAGGTTGCCCAACACCTCATCCGTTGCATTCACAACCTTGGTTGCTGCAGCCTCGGTTGTTTCGCTGACGGTGGATGTCGCAACTGCCTGATTGACTTCACGACCGGAAGCCAGTTCCGCCTGTTCCGGTCGACCGCTACCCTGAGCATCACCTGCCACTTTCGGTGTGTTGTCCAGTGTACGGTTAACATTGAACATGCCACTGCTCTGTGCTGACGTAACGTTCATGGGGGACACCTTCCGTTTCAATTACATGGGGTTTTTCCGGCATAGTTATGGTGACAAGCCAAGCAAAAACCGGACGCACCCTTGATTGCATCTGTTGCCAGTATAGACCAATCGTCAGCACTGGTCACTTTTTACTCAGCCTTTTTACTCGCCCAACAGGGGCGCCAGATCAAGATGATCGGCAACACGCTCTGGGGCGGGATCATCCAGCCACGGGACACGCCCCAGCAAAGGCGCCCTGAACAGTCGCTCCAGAGTGGCAAGGTTTTCATCCGCACAACTCATATCCGGATCAATCTGGTTGGCAACCCAACCCGCAAGACGCAGACCGTCACGTGCAATCGCCTCAGCGGTCAGGATAGCGTGATTGATGCAGCCCAACTTCATACCCACCACCAGAATGACGTCAAGTTCCAGCAGCTGCGGAAGCCGCGCAAGGCTTTCCCGCATGCTCAGGGGAACACGCCAGCCCCCGGCACCCTCAACCAGCACCAGGTCAGCCGGTTGCATCATGGTGCCGCGACAATAGGCGGCCAAACGGTCGGCAGTCAGGACACGTCCTTCCTGTTCGGCGGCGATGTGGGGCGCAATCGGTGGCTCGAAGGCGATCGGATTGACCTGTTCATAACTCAGTTTGACGCTGGCCGCCTGCTGCAGTTGCAGGGCGTCAGAGTTACGAAGCCCCTCAGGCGTCTGCTCACATCCCGCGGCCACCGGTTTCAGACCGATGGTTCTCAGGCCCCGGCGATTGGCTGCGGTCAGCAGGCCGGTGGTAATCAGCGTTTTGCCGGCATCGGTGTCTGTCCCGGCAATGAAGAAGCGTTTTTTCACTGAGACTCCTTGCGCAGTTCCAGATAATAGATTTCATAGGTAGCCGGCAGGCAACCATCGGGTTGACGCTGCTGTTCGTAGGCATTCAGTAAACGTATCAACCGTTGCCGACTGCTCAGCCCCTTATCACGACGACTGTTGACGTTATGCGCACCCAATGTCTTGAGTTCGTGCATCAACGACTGCAGACGATCATAACGCAGTACTCGATGCTCGGTTTCACAACGCACCACCTCAAGGCCGGTATTGTGCTCCAGCAGCTGTTCAAGAGAGATAAAGCTGTTGACGTGCACATCATCATCGACGGCCGCCCAGGCACGCTTGAGTTCGTGCAGTGTGGCAGGTCCCAGTGTGGCCAGCAGACAGCGCCCACCCGGTCTGAGCACTCGCGACAACTCTGCCAGCAAATGACCGGGCTGTTCACACCACTGTATCGCCAGACTGGACCAGATCAGGTCCACGCAGGCATCAGCCAGTGGCAGGTGTTCGGCATCACCACACAGATACAGGGCATTTGACACAGGGCGTTGTTCACGGGCAAACGTCAGCATGCCGTGGGCGAGGTCCAGATGCAGCAAGGGTGCCTGTTGATAACGCTGCCTCAGATACGGGGCGGCATAGCCGGTGCCGCAGCCCAAGTCAATCAGATTGCCATTGACCTGTTGCGGCAGCCAGTGCATCAGACGGTCCGCGATATCGCGCTGCAACTGGGCAACAGAGTCGTAGCTTTCGGCGGCGCGACTGAATGCCTGAGCAACCCTGCGCTTATCTCGTTGCATCAACACCGTCCACCTGTCGCACCAGCGCTGCCAACATGATCAATACTTCTTCGACATGGCTGACAAAGGGCAGATGGGCGCCTTGTTCCAGCACATTGACCTGCAGATGCGGGTTCAGAATACGGGCCTGTTCGCTCAGGTTCGCAGGTATCAGCTGATCTTCAGCGCCCAAAATCAGCTGAGCCGGACAGGTCAAGCCAGCCAGCGCCGGTCGCAGATCGGACTCCAGCAACATCAGAGCACGTGCCAACGCCTGTGGCTCAGATACGGAGATCACTGATTTAAGACGTTTGAGTTCGTCTCGGGCCGCAGCTGAGCCGCGTGTCTGCAAAGCCGCAAAACGCTGCAGCGTCTTGGCGACATTGTCCTCCAGCGACTCGACAAAGGCATTAAAAAGCTCTGGTGTCATGGCGCAGGACCATCCATCTCGCGCAACGAAGCAGGGATTTGCCGCAATCAGGCTCAGGCTTTTCACCCGATCCGGCGCCCGTTCGGCACAGGCCAATGCCAGCTGCCCGCCCAGCGACCAGCCGACCCAGTGAGCCTGCTTGGGTGTGGCTTCAAGCAGAGCCTCAACCACGGAGTCCATCGACATATCGCCGGCAGGTGCCGAACGTCCCAGCCCGGGCAGGTCAAGCAGCGTCACGCGATAATGCTCAGCCAGGTTCTCGGCAAACTCGCCCCAGATGTCGGAACTCAGCCCCCAGCCGTGCAGCAACACCAGGTCCGGGCCACTGCCACGGGTTTCATGCCACAGGCTCACGCAGCACCTCCTGCACGAACGGCATCCAATGCATCCAGCAGACGGTCGACCTGTTCCTCAGTGTGAGCGGCACTTAGAGTGACGCGCAGACGGGAGCTACCCGCCGGCACCGTGGGCGGGCGGATGGCGCTGATGAAAATACCGCGTGCTTCCAGCGCGGCACTGATACGCATGGCTTCGCCGGCGTCACCGATCAGGATCGGCTGGATCGGCGTCGGCGAGTCCATCAGTTCATAGCCCAGCTGCTCACAGCCACTGCGGAAGCGCTGGATCAGCTGCGCCAGCTTGTCCCGGCGCCAGCCCTCGGCCTGTACCAGCTTGAGGCTGGCACGGGTGGCCTGGGCCACGGCCGGCGACATGCTGGTGGTATAGATGTAGGTGCGGGCAAACTGGATCAGGGTTTCGATCAGCACTTCGGAGCCGGCGACAAAGGCGCCGGAGGTACCGAACCCCTTGCCCAGCGTACCGATCAGTACCGGTACATCCTCGTTGCTCAAGCCGAAGTGCTCGACACAGCCTGCGCCCGTCGCTCCCAGACAGCCAAAGCCGTGGGCGTCATCGACCATCAGCCAGCCCTCCTGCTCGCGGGTCACTCGGCTCAGTTCCGGCAGGTTGGCAATATCGCCATCCATGCTGAACACGCCATCGGTGACCACCAGCTTGCGGCGAGCTTCGGAGCGGCTCAGGCGCTGGACCAGACTGTCGGGGTCGTTGTGCAGGTAACGCTGGAAACGGGCACCGCTGAGCAGACCCGCATCCAGCAGGGAGGCGTGATTGAGACGGTCCTGAAACACCGCGTCCTGCCTGTCGATCAGGGCATTGATGGCACCGATGTTGGCCATGTAGCCGGTGGAAAAAAGCAGCACCCGCTCACGGCCGGTAAAATCGGCCAGTTCTTCTTCCAGCGCGTGGTGCGCCCGTGAATGACCATTGACCAGATGGGAGGCACCACCACCCACGCCATAGGTATCGGCACCCTGCTTGAGCGCGGCGATCACCTCGGGGTGGTTGGCCAGCCCCAGATAGTCGTTGGAACAGAACGCCAGATAGCGCTGGCCATCGACATTGACTTCCGGCCCTTGGGCCGACTCCAGCACCCGGCGCTGGCGGTAGAGGTTATCCTGCCGCCGCGTTTCAAGCGCGGCGGCCAGATCATTGAAGGACATGGATCTGCCTCAGTGCGTGGCGGTAGCGTCGACAAACAGGTCGGCGTCCTGTTGTGCCTGAATCTTGGCCGCCAGCTTCTGCTCCTGATCGGCATCGGAGTCTTCGATGCGCTGCTCCGGACGAATGCCCAGACGCTTGAACAGCTGCAGGTCACGATGAGTTTCCGGGTTCGGCGTGGTCAGCAGGCACTCGCCGTAGAAAATGGAGTTGGCACCGGCAAAGAACGCCATGGATTGCAGCTCGTCGGACATCTGCTCGCGGCCGGCAGACAGACGCACATGAGACTTCGGCATCATGATTCGGGCCACTGCGATGGTACGGATAAACTCCAGCGGGTCCAGATCCTCGACGTTTTCAAGCGGTGTGCCCTGTACCTTCACCAGCATGTTGATCGGCACCGACTCCGGCTGCTGCGGCAGATTGGCCAGCTGCATCAGCAGGCCATAACGATCACGGGCGGTTTCACCCATGCCGAGGATGCCGCCACTGCAGATTTTCATGCCTGAGTCGCGTACATGCTGCAGGGTGTTGAGACGATCCTCGTAGCTGCGCGTGGTGATGATCTTGTCGTAGAACTCCGGCGAGGTGTCCAGGTTATGGTTGTAATAGTCCAGCCCGGCCTCGGCCAGCTGCTGCGCCTGTGTTTCCTGCAACATGCCCAGCGTCATGCAGGTTTCCAGCCCCATCGCTTTCACGCCCTTGACCATCTCGATCACGTAAGGCATGTCACGCTCGGTGGGGTGTTTCCAGGCCGCGCCCATGCAGAAACGGGTCGAGCCGGATTCTTTAGCCTGTTTTGCCTTGTTCAGCACCGCTTCCACTTCCATCAGGCGCTGTTTTTCCAAGCCGGTGTTGTAGTGGGCGCTCTGCGGGCAGTATTTGCAGTCTTCCGGGCAGGAGCCGGTCTTGATAGACAGCAACGTGCTGACCTGAACCTCGTTGGGATTGAAGTGCTGACGGTGTACGCTTTGTGCCTGAAACAGTAGATCATTCATCGGCAATTCGAACAGCGCACGTACTTCCTGTTCGGTCCAGTCGTGGCGCACTTCAGCCCGGCCTTTGGCAACAGCATGCATGACTCCAATCCCCTTTTGTATAATCGATAGCGACATAATTGGAACAGGGCTCGGACGCCCGTGGTTGTTACGCAATCTTAATTGGACAGAAGGAGCTGTCAACCTATGTTTTCATTAAAACTAAACAGCTGTACAAACTTTATACAGACATGCGCATTATGCGGTACTCGCGACAGCCATGTGCACGGGCTGTGTGAATCCTGCCATGCAGACCTGCCCTGGCTCGTCCATGCCTGCCCATGCTGTGCCCTGCCTCTGGCGCGCCAGGACTCCGGTCCGTGCCCGCACTGCGTGCAGACACCGCCCATGTTCCATAAAGTACAAGCGGCTTTTAGCTACTCCTTTCCGATCAGTGCATTGATACCCGCGATCAAGTATCAGCAACAACCGGTGCATCTGGGATGGCTGTCAGCCGTTATGGGCGACTTTCTCCGACAACGACATGAAGGCCCCTGGCCAGATGCCCTGCTGCCGATCCCCATGCACAACCTGAGCCTTATGCATCGAGGTTACAACCAGGCCGAACTGCTGGCACACAGGCTGGGGGCACTGCTGCAGATCCCGCTCTGCAGCAGCCTGAAAAAGACTCGACGCACACCCAAACAAATGGCGCTCAACCTGGACGCACGGCGCACCAATCTGGACGGTGCCTTCAAACTGGACGCTGCTCTACCCAAACATGTGGCACTGGTGGACGACGTAATGACCACTGGCACCACCGTCTCTACCTTGACACGGCTTTTGCTTGAACAGGGTTGCGAGCAGGTCGATGTCTGGGTACTGGCTCGTACGCCCGAGAATCGATAACACTCTTAGGGACAACTGCCTGATTCACGGCGGCGCATATCGACCCGGGTGTTCGTTTTTGCTAGCTTGAAACTTATTTCCTGCCTGGATGGAAAGGCGATGACATTTGAAATGGTTGGACAGCTGTTTGGTGGTATCGGTCTGTTTTTGTTGGGCATGCAGCTGCTGACCAATGGCCTGAAACAGGCTGCAGGGCGTTCGCTGCGAGCCGCACTGGAAATGGCAACTGGCTCTCGGCTCCGTGGCCTGGTATCAGGCACTCTGATCACCGCGCTGGTACAGTCGTCCAGTGCGGTGACCGTCGCCACACTCGGGTTTGTCAATGCGGGTCTGCTGACGCTCACCCAATCGGTTTCCATCATCTACGGCAGCAATATCGGCACAACTATGGTGGGCTGGCTGGTCGCGCTCATCGGCTTCAAGTTCAAGATCAGTGCCTTTGCCTTGCCCATGATAGGTCTGGGCATGGTGCTGCGAATCACCGGCAACAACAACCGCCTGGGACACATTGGCACGGCTGTGGCCGGCTTTGGCATTTTCTTCATTGGACTGGACTTTCTGCGCGATGCCTTCGATGGCCTGAGCGAGTCCGTACCGTTGGCCGAACTGGGTGCCGGGCCTTTGGCACTGACACTGTTTGTCATCGCCGGCATTGTCATGACCTTCCTGATGCAGGCCTCAGCCGCGGTGATCGCCATAGCCCTCTCTCTGGTTTACACCGGCAGCATTTCCCTTGCCGCAGCAGCAGCCCTGGTCATCGGTGCCAATGTGGGTACGACCACAACCGCCTTGCTGGCCTCAATAGGCGCCACCTCCAACGCCAAACGCATCTCGGCCGCCCATGTCATTTTCAATCTGCTGACCGGTCTGGTCGGGCTGATATTGTTGATGCTGCTTGGTGGCTTCTTGAATCGGCTGGACCCGGCACAGTTTGACCTGGTCTCACTGCTCGCCCTGTTTCACACGCTGTTCAACCTGCTGGGTGTGGCATTGATGTGGCCGCTGACCGACCGGATGGTTCGCTTCCTCAAGCAGCGCTTTCGCACACAGGAAGAGGATGAGGCCACACCTCAGTATCTGGACAAGAACATCATCACCACCCCCTCGCTGGCGGTTGAGGCGATCAATATGGAGCTGGCGAGGGTCAGCCGCATCTGCAGCCGAATGGCGCGCGAGGCCATTAGTGCCGAGCGAGGGGCCGCCACCCGACTCCAGCAGCAATCCGACAGCGTGAACCAGCTGATCAGTCGCATTGGGGAGTTCAACCAGGAGCTGGCACGACAGAACCTGAGTGTCGAGATCAGCGAAACGCTTCCGATCTCACTGCGAGTGGCACGCTACTTCAGTGAAGTGGCGCGGCTGTCCGCTCGGCTGCCTGAGTACTATCCCATTTTCGAGCAGCTTGAAGATCCGGGTGTTCGCGGCAGTGTGCAGGAGTTTCAGCAGGCGGTAATACACCTGATCGATGCCTGTGAAGTACGTGAAGACCAGGCCATACAGGGCTATGAGGCGCATCAGATGATGCGACAGGTTGAACGCGAGTACCAGCATCTCAAGAGCAGCCTGCTGAACCAGACCATTTCCAGCTTGCTGAATACCGCAGACTCGGTAACGCTGCTGGATGCGCTGAGCCACATCCATCGGTTGGCCGAGCAGGCCGAAAAGGCGTCCCGACACTGGAGCAGCACCACACCGGTCCAGAAACGTGCGGCACTGATCGAGTCAGCCTGATCAGGTATACTTCCGGCTCAAATCCGCGGAGTAGATCATGCCAGCACCCGACCACCACACACTGACACCGATCGGCTTTGTACACAGTCCGTTCGATGAAAAGTTCGGCATACCCCGCCAGCCCGGGCTGGCATCCGTTCGTGCTCAGGTTGAGCTGATACCGCCTTTTGCCAACCCGGAGTCTGTACGCGGCCTTGAACACTGCAGTCATATCTGGCTGCTGTTTCTGTTCAGCGCGACGGCTGATCAGGGCTGGAGCCCCACGGTTCGCCCTCCTCGCCTGGGCGGGAACCAACGCCTTGGCGTTTTTGCAACCCGCTCCCCCTTCCGTCCCAACCCCATCGGGCTGTCACCGGTAAGACTCTGCGGCATCGAGCAAAAGGGAGATCGCCTTTGGCTGGAAGTTGAAGGTGCAGACCTGTTAAACGGCACCCCTGTACTCGACATCAAGCCCTACCTGCCCTACACCGACAGTTTGCCTGAAGCTGAATTTGCCCTCGCTTCCCGGATCGAACGACTGGAGCTGCCGGTACAGTTCAGTCAAGCCGCCCAGCAGGCCTGTGACGAGCATTCAGCTCGGTTGGGCCAGCCACTGGCACAGCAGATCGGCGAAATACTGCTGTGTGATCCGCGCCCTGCCTACAAGAAACAGGATGCAGAGCGTGAATATGGCATCAGCCTTTATGGTCTGAATATTCGCTTTCGCATCACCTCTGAACGGATTGAGGTGCGCAGTATCACCGAGCCGGCTGAGCAGGATTGATCCGTACCGGTTGCCGCTCTAGAATATTAGAACAAACTAAACAAAGGAGCTGTCGCTATGCCTGAGCAGTCCGGACACGCAATCTCGGCGCCGCAACGCCTGCAGCATTTCCCAATTGCACTGGTCGCAATGGTGATGGGACTTGGCGGCCTCACACTCAGTTGGCAGAAAGCGGTTCACACACTGGGGATGTCGCCGCTGGTTTCCCAAATACTGCTGATCATAACGGCCTGCATACTGTTGATGATTACCAGCATCTATCTGCTGAAAGTCATGCGCTTCAGTCAGGCGGTGATGGATGAGTTCAACCATCCCATCAAAATCAGTTTTTTCCCTGCGTTTTCCATCAGTATCCTGCTCATTGCCACCGCCACACTTGAACTGTCACAAGCCCTGTCACGCTATCTATGGATCTTCGGCACGGTGCTGCACCTGCTGTTGACCCTGCATGTGATGACGCAATGGATTCATCACTCACGCTTTCAGGTTCAGCACAGCACCCCTGCCTGGTTCATCCCGGTTGTCGGTAACATCATTATTCCGATCGCTGGTGTACAGCATGGCTATACCGAAGCCAGCTGGTTTTTCTTCAGCATCGGCCTGCTCTACTGGTTGGTGCTCAAGACCCTGATTTTCAATCGGATACTGTTTCACGACCCGCTGCCCGAGAAAATGCTGCCGACGCTGTTCATCATGATCGCGCCGCCCGCCGTTGGCTTCATCTCCTACCTGCAACTGAATCAGGGCGTCATCGATGCCTTTGCACGCATTCTGTACTATGCAGCCATGTTCATTACGCTGTTGTTGTTCACCCAGCTGCCGCGCTTTTCACGCATTCGCTTTTTCATTTCCTGGTGGGCCTACAGTTTTCCGCTGGCCGCGTTTTCGATCGCCAGTCAGATCATGTTGCTTAAAACCGGCAGTGACTTTTTCCTGCTGCTGTCCTGGCTGTCCCTGATTGTCGTCACCTTTGTCGTATGCCTGCTGTTGCTCAAAACCCTGCGTGCCATCTCCAGCGGTGCACTGTTTCAACCGGACTGAGCCCGATTGATGCCTTTTGTATGCGCCTGCAACGGATGCTAAGCTGACGAGAAGCCCTGCTGAATGGATGCAGGGGACAAAGGGCCGAACTATGCGCAAGGGTCTTTACGTTTCGCTGCTGTCAGGCCTGTTCCTGATGTCAGCGCTGTTTCTGCATCAGGTTCGTCAGGACAGGGTTGAGCAGTATCTGGAGCATGCCTCCAGTCTGCTGCAAGCCACTTATGATGCCAGCCTTGAGCGCTACGCGCTGGCCATGGAAACGTTTTACACCGACCTGTCGCGCCAACCGGAACTGATCCACCTGTTCCAGCTGGGCGCCAGTGCCAACAGTTACTCCGAGCGCGCCCTGCTGCGTGAGGAGTTTTACCAACAGCTGCGCCCCTACTACGAGGACCTGGTCAAGCGTGGCATTGATCAGTGGCAGTTTCATCAGGCTGATGGCACAAGCTTCCTGCGTTTTCATGCGCCAGGCATTCATGATGACTCACTGGCCGAGGTACGCCCCTCACTGCAGCAACTGCAGCAGAATCCCAAGGCCTGCTACGGCTTTGAGGTTGGACGCTTTTTTATCGGTTTCCGGTTTATTCAGCCCCTGATGCAAAACGGCCAGATGATCGGCAGCATGGAGACAGCCGTTTCCTTTAGCCGTATCCGCGAGACACTGGCCTCGCTGTCTCCGCGCCAGACCTTCATTTTTCTGCTCGAGCGCAACACGGTTGAGTCCGTACTGCTGGGGAACTTCCAGAACAAGCTGCAGCCAACACTGATCAGCCCTGACTTCCTCTTGCACACCGACAGCCTTAACGAAGCTCTGAGTCAGGCACTGCCATTGGACACCCTGCGTCATTCACTGGCCGCCAAGACAGGCATTCGCAATCAGCTCAAGACTGGAGAAGCCTTTGCAACCCCCATTTATCACCAGGGGACCGGTTATGCAGCCTCCTTCATTCCCGTGCAGTCGCTGTCGGGCGAGCTGGGAGGTTATATTCTGTCCATTCATGCCGCCCCCCTGTTAACCGGCCTGCAATGGGAGTTTTACACCATGGTGTGCGTCAGTCTGGTGGTAACACTGCTGCTCGGCTGGCTGATGCTGCACCTTCACCAGCAGCGACATGCCATTCTGGTACAAAAGTACCGTTTGGATGCCATTGGCGCCGCCGTTGGGGAGGGCATTTACGTGCTGGATACCGAGGGACGCACACTGTACGTCAACAGAGCCGTGAGCCGCCTGACCGGCTACAACGAGCAGAAGCTGTATCAAGAAAATCTGCATCAGTTGCTGCATAAGCATGAAGAAAATGACGTGCCGCTGCAGCAGTGTCCGATCTTCACCCAAGCCCTGAAGGGCATCACATACGAGGGCGACGAACAGTTCAAGACCCGGACCGGTGAGCTTTTGCCTGTTGTGGTGACCAGTCAACCCATGATTGAACGCGGACAAATCACGGGGGTTGTGACGGTTTTTCGTGACATCAGCGATCGCAAGGAGGCTGAACGCAAACTCAAGCGACTGGCGACAACCGATTCCCTGACAGGGTTGAGCAATCGACGCGCCTTCCTTGAGCGCGTACATGAAGAGCAACGCATGAGCCAGCGTCTGGGCCATACAAGCAGCTTGTTGATGATCGACTTTGACCATTTCAAACAGATCAACGATGAGTACGGTCATCACACCGGTGACCTGGTACTGCAGCATTTTGCCAGCCTTGCCCGTAGCTGCCTGCGCGAAACCGACTCAATTGGACGCCTTGGGGGGGAAGAGTTTGCCATTCTCCTGCCGGGCACCGACCTGGATGGCGCCATACAGCTGGCCGAACGCCTGCGCCACATGCTGGAACAAACCCCCACCGAGACCACCGAAGGCCCTGTGGCCATGACACTGTCCATCGGCGTTACCACCCTCAAGGCTGACGACAACGGCAGTTCGACCCTGCTTAGTCGAGCGGATGCTGCCCTCTATCAAGCCAAGAGCGCGGGTCGCAACCGTATCGAAACACGTAGCTGAGCCGCGCCGAGGTTGCAGCCCACGGCAAAGACCGATCTAATGAGTGCCCTCACACCATAGCCCGGAGTGGAGTTCACGCATGCACGGTCCTGATTCTGAACAGCTTGCCTTTGACAGCCAACATATCTGGCATCCCTATTCGTCCATGATCAATCCGCCGCCCATGTTCCCTGTCGAGTCGGCTTCCGGCGTTCGACTGCGCCTCAGTGACGGGCGTGAATTGATCGATGGCATGGCCTCCTGGTGGTCAGTGGTACATGGCTACAACCACCCCGCTCTGAACCAAGCCGCACATGAACAGATTGACCGCATGTCCCATGTGATGTTCGGCGGTCTGACCCACTCACCCGCTATAGAGTTGTCACGCAAGCTGGTTGAGATGACACCCTCTGGCCTGGAACGCGTTTTTTTGGCCGACTCCGGCTCGGTGTCGGTTGAAGTTGCGCTGAAAATGGCGATTCAGTACTGGCATGCGCGCGGGAAGCCGGCAAAGCACCGCATGATCAGCCTGCGCAATGGCTACCACGGTGATACCTTTGGCGCCATGTCGGTGTGTGATCCTGTCAACGGCATGCATGAGCTCTTCAGCGGCGTACTGGCTCAACAGATCTTTGCGCCACGCCCGGAAACAGGCTTCGAGGCCCCCTTCGACCCTGCCGATATCGCCGAACTGGAACGCCTGCTTCAGCAGCACCAGCATGAGCTGGCAGCCCTGATTCTTGAACCGATCGTGCAGGGTGCGGGAGGCATGCGCTTTTACTCGCCTGAATGGCTGCGACATGCACGTGCACTGTGTGATCGATACGAGGTTCTGCTGATCGCGGACGAAATTGCCACGGGCTTTGGCCGCAGCGGCGAACTCTTTGCCTGCAACCACGCCGGTATCAGCCCCGACATACTATGCCTCGGCAAGGCCCTGACGGGCGGCTACATGACCCTGGCCGCCACACTCGCCACAGCCGACATTGCACACATCATCTCGGCCGGAGGCGCAGGATGCTTCATGCACGGCCCCACCTTCATGGCCAATCCACTGGCCTGCGCTGTCGCACTGGAGAGCCTTAATCAGCTGGAGCAACAGGACTGGCGCGCTCAGGTACGGCGGCTCGAAGCGGGACTCAAACAGGGACTTGAGCCGGCTCGAGCGCTTGCCAGTGTGGCCGATGTTCGCGTACTGGGTGCCATAGGCGTGATTGAGCGCCATGAACCTGTCACGCTGGCACAGGTGCAACCGATGTTTGTTGACAGAGGTGTTTGGGTACGCCCCTTCGGACGGCTTGTCTATGTGATGCCAGCCTATATCATGTCAGATGAAGACCTTGCCACCCTGACCACCGCCATGGTCGGGGTGATGCAGGAACTGGATCAGCTGTAAGCAATCATCAGGAGAGTGTACGAAATGGCCCGGATCAAACTGGATATGCCGGACAATTACCTGTTCAGCACAGAGTTGTGTGTTCGCATCAGCGACATCAACTATGGCGGCCACATGGGCAACGATGCCGTACTGTCCATGGTACACGAGGCCCGCCTGCGTTTTCTCAAGCACTACCATTATGCCGAATTCGATGTGGAAGGCGCCGGCATCATCATGACCGACTCTGCCATCGTCTATAAGGCCGAGAGCTTTCATGGCGACCGGATTCAAATCGATGTGACCGTAGCCGACTTCAACAAATATGGCTGCGATCTGTACTACCTGCTGAGCAACAAGGACACCGCCGTCGAAATCGCGCATGCCAAAACCGGCATTGTGTTTTTCGATTACAACGAGCGCAAGGTGATCGCCGTGCCGGAAGGCTTTCGCAACAAGATGCTCAGGGAATCCTGAGCATCACCCTACTCGCCATCGTCGTAGTTGTAGTTGATGTGTGACAGGTTCTCGAAACGCGTGTACTGCCCGATGAATGCCAAACGCACCGAACCAATTGGGCCGTTACGCTGCTTGCCAATAATGATCTCGGCCGTTCCCTTGTCAGGGCTGTCCTCGTTGTAGACCTCATCACGATAGATAAACATGATCACGTCGGCATCCTGCTCGATGGCGCCGGATTCACGCAGGTCCGAGTTCACCGGACGCTTGTTGGGGCGCTGCTCCAGACTACGGTTCAGCTGCGACAGCGCCACCACCGGACAACCCATCTCCTTCGCCAGCGCCTTCAGTGAGCGTGAAATCTCGGAAATTTCCTGGGTACGACCTTCACTTTTGCCGGTTTTCAGCGTCATCAGCTGCAGGTAGTCGACCATGATCATGGCCAGATCTCCGTGCTCGCGCACGATGCGCCGTGCACGGGTGCGCATTTCGTTGGGGCTGATACCCGGCTGGTCATCAATGAACAGCGGCTTGTTCTTGAGCATATTGACGGCCGTCGTCAGCCGCGGCCAGTCATCTTCCTCCAACTGACCGTTACGCACCTTGGTCTGGTTGATGCGACCCAGCGATGACAGCATACGCGTTACCAGCTGGTCGGCAGGCATCTCAAGCGAGAACACCAGCACCGGGCGCTCCGTGGCCATCAGCGCATTCTCCACCAGGTTCATGGCGAAGGTGGTTTTACCCATGGAGGGCCGCGCCGCCACGATCACCAGATCCGATTTCTGCAAACCGCCCGTTCGGTCGTCCAGATCATCGAAGCCGGTGGTCACACCCGTGAGGGCATCGGCGTTATTGAACAGCTCGTCAATGCGGTCCACTGCGCGCTTGAGCAGTGGATTAACCCCTTCGGGACCACCCTGATTGGGGCGATTTTCTGCGATCTGGAAAATCTTCTGCTCGGCTTCGTTGAGAATTTCATCCGAGGCACGACCACTGGGGTTGTAGGCACTGTCCGCAATCTCGTTGGCCACACTGATCATCTGGCGCAACAGAGAGCGGTCACGGACGATTTCGGAGTATGCGCGAATATTGGAAGTGCTGGGTGTATTGCGGGCCAGCGTAACCAGATGCTCCAGGCCTCCGGCACTTTCCAGCTCACCGGTACGATCAAGCTCTTCCGACAGCGTCACAACATCGATGGGGCGCCCCGCATCGATCAGCTTCTGCATGGTACGGAAGATCATGCGGTGATCGCCGCGGTAGAAGTGATCCTCCATCAGGATCTCGGAGACCGTATCCCAGGCGTTGTTGTCCAGCATCAGGCCACCCAGTACTGACTGTTCAGCCTCGATCGACTGGGGAGGCTGTTTGATCTGCTCCAGCACCTCGTCGTTCAGATCTGCCATTTCCACCGGGTTACGCCTCCTGAGCTGTTCCAACGCATGCCGCCTGCATGCCAATGATGACGATCACCGCTGCATTGCTCGCCTGCAATCGCGGCCTACCGTATGTTTCGTGCATAAAAAAAGCACTGCGCAGTATACCACGCAGTGCTTTTTCTTAAGCGGATTGCAGTGCGAAATTATTCGCCGGCAATTACCAGCTTAATGGTAGCGGTCACTTCAGGGTGAACCTGAATGTCGACGTCGAATTCACCAACGTGACGGATCGCACCTTCCGGCAGGCGAACTTCGCTCTTGTCGGCCTGAACGCCGGCAGAGGTCAGCGCTTCAGCGATATCGCGAGTACCGATGGAACCGAACAGCTTGCCCTCGTCACCGGCTTTGGTGACCAGAGACAGTTCCAGTTCGTTCAGCTGTTCGGCACGGGCCTGAGCCTGAGCCAGCTTGTCGGCAGCAGCTTTTTCCAGCTCAGCACGACGCTCTTCGAACTTGGCGACATTGTCAGCGGTAGCCGGTACGGCTTTACCCTGAGGAACCAGGTAGTTGCGGCCAAAGCCAGATTTTACGGCGACCTTGTCACCCAACTTACCCAGCTTACCGATATTTTCGAGCAGAATAACTTCCATCTCGTAAAACCTCTTGTTCTGCAAAGGCTGCAGTCTTGAATCCCGGCTGCTGCACGCAATCGGCAGCAGCATTAAACTAGTCTGGCAGCGATGAAGCTGCCTCCGGCTGTAGTCAGCCGACGCTTACACGTCGTGGCTGTCGGTGTACGGCAGCAGAGCCAGGTAGCGGGCGCGCTTGATAGCGGTGGCCAGCTGACGCTGATAGCGTGCCTTGGTACCGGTAATACGGCTCGGAACGATTTTGCCGGTTTCAGTGATGTAGCCTTTCAGGGTATCCAGATCCTTGTAATCGATCTGTTTTACGCCTTCAGCGGTGAAACGGCAGAACTTGCGACGACGGAAAAAACGTGCCATCTGAACTTCTCCAATAAATAGGGTTAACGATTACTCTTCAGCAGCTTCTTCGTCAGAGCTGTCATCGGCAGTGTTGTCCTGCTTCTGCTCTGAACGCTCTTCGCGACGCGGCTTGCGCTCTTCGCGGGATTCTGCTGCCTTGATCGGAGAAACTTCAGTGACCGCTTCGTTGCAACGGATCACCATGTTACGCAGCACAGCGTCGTTGTAACGGAACATGTTGGACAGCTCGTCCAAGATGTCCTGAGTCGTTTCAACGTTCATCAGCACGTAGTGTGCCTTGTGTGCATTGTTGATCGGGTAAGCCAGCTGACGACGGCCCCAGTCTTCCAGACGGTGAATCTGGCCCTGAGCACCTTCGATCAGAGACTTGTAGCGCTCGATCATCGCCGGAACCTGCTCGCTCTGGTTCGGGTGAACCAGGAATACGATTTCGTAATGACGCATTTTTGCTCCTTACGGTTTCACAGCCTCCAAGTCACCTGCCGAATGCCGGTGGTTGAAAGCAAGGAGTTGAACAAATAAAAAGGACGCAAAATTCTACTTCAGCGCCCTTTGAGAAACAAGTGCTAAAACGTGATTATTCCACGTCCACAATTTCAAAGCTGTGCGTGATCTTGACGCCACCGCGCTCAAGCATCAGCGAGGCCGAACAGTATTGCTCAGCAGACAGGCGTACAGCGCGCTCCACCGCCGCGGGTTTCAGCTTGCGCCCACTGACAATGAACTTCACATGGATCTCCGTAAAGACCGAAGGCACCTCCTCGGAGCGTTCGGCCTGGATTTCGGCTACACAACCGGTCACGTCCTGACGTGCCTTGCGCAGAATGCCCACCACATCAACACTGGTACAACCGCCCAGACCGGTCAGCACCAGCTCCATCGGCCGCGGCCCCTGCTGGAGGTCCTTGTCGATTACCACTTCAAAACCGGAACCGGTGGTCGCCTTGAAACGATCGTCACCATCCCAGTTAACACTGACATTCATGCTCATACTGCCTGTTTCCTCACAATGCGTTAGTGTGCCGCGCTGAAAAAGCGCGCCAGCTGCTGTCCTGGGTCGTCTGCCCGCATGAACGCTTCACCGATCAGGAAAGCGTTGACCTGCCGGGCCTGCATGGCCGCCACGTCGTCAGGCGTCAGAATGCCGCTCTCGGTCACGACAATGCGATCTGACGGGATGCGATCCAGCAGCTTGAAGGTGTTTTCAAGACTGACGTCAAAGGTGTGCAGATCACGGTTATTGATCCCTACCAGACGGGTGTTGAGCGGCAGAATACGCTCAAGTTCCTCTGCGTTATGCACCTCAATCAGCACATCCATGCCAAGCTCATGGGTCAGCGCGGTCAAGTCAGACAGCTGATCATCGGTCAGGGCCGCAACAATCAGCAGAATACAGTCAGCGCCGAGCGCACGGGCTTCATAGATCTGATAGGGATCAACGATAAAATCCTTGCGGATGACCGGCAATGAACAGGCGCTGCGTGCCTGCTGGAGGTATTCGTCCGCCCCCTGAAAGAAGTCCACGTCGGTCAGTACCGACAGGCAGCTGGCCCCGCCCTGCTCGTAGGAGCGCGCGATGTCGGCCGGCTCAAAGGGGTCTCGAATCACGCCCTTTGAAGGGCTGGCCTTTTTAATCTCGGCAATCACGGCCGGCTGCCCCGATGACAGCGATGTTGCCAGCGCATCCGCGAAACCGCGCGGGTCTGATGCACTGCCCTGCTGATCGGCAATGCGCTGCTTCAGGTCTGCAATCGATACCCGTGCACTGCGCTCGGCCACTTCTTCATGCTTGCGAGCGATGATCTTTTTCAAAATTGTGGGTGTGTCATTCATGATTCAGTTTTCCCCAGCTGCTGACTGAATGCGGCCAGCTGCTTCATTTTATCCAGTGCGACGCCCGAACGTATGGCTTCCAAAGCCTGCTCGACACCGGCCTGGTGTGTGTCCGCCTGTCCGCTCAGGTAGACGGCCGCGCCGGCGTTCAGGGCCACCATGGCGGCCGCCTTGCGTGCCACCGGCTCATCCGAACCGCTGAGCGCCAGCTGGATCAGGGCCAGCGACTCCGAAGGTCCGTTCACGCTCAGACCAATAAGGCTCTGGCTATCGATACCCACATCTTCGGGCGACAGGCTGTACTCTCTGATCATGCCGTTATGCAGCTCGGCAACCTGAGTCTGGGTTGCCAGGCTGATTTCATCCAGCCCGTCCTTCGCATGCACCACCATGATGTGCTCGGCCCCCAGCTGCTGCATTACCTCCGCCATGGGCCGGCAGAGTTTGGGCGTGAACACGCCGATCACACCGCGCGTTGCGCCCGCCGGGTTAGTCATGGGACCCAGTATATTGAACAGGGTACGCATGCCCAACGCACGGCGGGCACCGATGGCATGTTTCATCGCCCCGTGATAGCCGGGAGCAAACATGAAGCCGATCCCTACCTCATCGATGCAACGCGCCACGTCATCAGCACCCAGATCCAGATTGATGCCGGCCTGTTCCAGCAGGTCAGCGCTGCCACTGCTGGAGGAAACGCCACGATTGCCGTGCTTGGCCAGCTTGACGCCACAGGCCGCTGCGACAAAGGCACTGGCTGATGACACGTTGAACAGATTGGCACCATCGCCGCCGGTGCCGACAATATCCACCAGCGGGCCGACGGTCGGACGCACCGGTGTGGCCAGCTCACGCATCACCTTGGCCGCAGCGGTAATCTCATCAATCGATTCGCCCTTCATCCGCAGGCCAACCAGAAAACCGGCGATCTGGGACTCACTGCACTGCCCCGTCATCACCTGGCGCATGACATCAATCATCTCCTCATAGCTGAGATCGATATGATCGACGATGCGTGCCAGTGCTTCCTGAATATTCATCCAATGCCTCCTGTAAGTGTGCGGTCAACGCCGCCGGATAAAGTTGCCCAGCAGGGCGTGCCCCTGTTCAGTCAGAACGGACTCGGGATGGAATTGCACCCCATACAGTTCAAATTCGCGATGCTTGAGCGCCATGATTTCGTCCGGCGTACCGTCCTCGGACCTGGTCCACGCAGTCATTTCCAGACACTCCGGCAGACTGTCACGGCGCACAACCAGTGAGTGGTAACGCGTAACCTCAAGTGGTCGCTTCAGACCTTCAAACAGGCCATCGCCACCGTGCTCGATCGCCGAGGTCTTGCCATGCATGACTTGACGTGCCCGCACAACCTCAGCGCCAAAGGCCTGCCCTATGCACTGATGGCCCAGACAGACACCGAGAATCGGGAGCCGGCCGGCGAAATGACGGATGGCTGCAACCGAAATGCCGGCTTCATCAGGCGTGCAGGGACCCGGGGATATTACCAGATGGGAGGGGGCCAAGGCTTCAATCTGTGCCAGCGTGATCGCATTGTTGCGATACACCTGCACCTCTTCCCCCAGCTCTTCGAAATAGCGCACCACATTCCAGGTGAAGCTATCGAAATTGTCGATCATCAGCAGCACAGTTGCCGTAACCCCTTGTTTGCCAGAAACCTTTGGCCAATAGCAGTAAAGGCCTCAACTCATTGTGCCCATTATGATGAGACAGTTGCCAAAAATTGGTTTTCAATGATACATGACGAGGTGGCAATAGCGAACGTGTATAGCCATTGCAATCACGGCAACGACCGACTATCGCTTTTTTGTTTTTTGTAGAAACCGACCTATAGTGTCTCTAGTGAATCGAAAAAGGCAATGAGAAGGATTATTCATGCCTCATATATCTGCTTTCATCCAGCGCGTGGTTGAGGCCCGAGACCCAGACGTTGCAAGCCATCAAAGTCGGTTGGGGGACTACGCTCGCGGGTTCGCAGAACACCTGTCCATGAGCAGGGAAGAAATTCAAGGACTGGTATATGGTGCCGAGATTCACGATATCGGAAAACTGTCTATCAGCGAATCAATACTCCACAAGCCCTCGCGACTGACCCATGCTGAGTATTTGCTGGTCCAGCAGCATGCAGTACTCGGGGCAGAGCTTATCGAACCACTGAGGCTACCGGATCAGGTTGTCATGATCGTTTTGCATCACCATGAGAATTTTGACGGCAGCGGTTATCCTTCCAAACTGTCAGGTGCAGAGATTCCTTTGCTTGCCAGAATAATCCGTATTATCGATTCATACGATGCCATCACTGAGGACAGGCCTTACCACAAGGGAATACCTTCTGAGGATGCGCTGGCCATGCTCAACTCAGCCAGTCACTGGTACGATCCAGAACTACTGGACGAGTTCACCCGGTTTATCAACACGCCTGCCAGCTAGGCCCTTAGCTTGCCAATGCAACAAGGCGAATCATGTCGTATTGAGGTATGCGTTCACCTGTAGCCCACCCAATTCCGAAGCGGCAAATGCCAGCCTGCCCCCATAGCTCTGTGCCACCGCCTGGCAAATGGACAGTCCAAGGCCACTGCCGCCCGAATGCTCGTCAAGCCGCACACCTCTTTTCGTCAGGTGCTCCAGGTCGGCCGCATTCACGCCGTTGCCATCATCTTCAACGCTGATCCGCCAGACATTGTGTTCATTCTGAATGGGGGCGATGACCAGACGGACCTGTTGAGTGGCATGACGCCAGGCGTTATCCAGCAGATTGCCCAGCAGCTCCAGCATGTCATCACGATCAAAGGGGATCGCACGTGAAGGCAGCTCTGACTCGAAACGGATATCCGCTCGCCCAATGCGTTGCAGCAGACTGACCAGGTGGGGTACTTCTTCGGCGGCAACGAACTGACGCCCGGGCCCGGGCGTGCCTGCGATACGCGCACGACGCAGCTCACGCTCAATCCGTTGGTGCAGTTGTTGATAGATGCGTTGCAGTTGTGCGCCCCGTTCAGCATCAGGGTGTTGCTCGGCCACCCACTGCAGCTCCTGCAGTGGGTGCTTCAGTTCATGGGCCAGATTGCCCAGCGCTGTTCGGGAGCGGGTAATCTGCTCCCCCGAGCGGCGCAGCAGTTGCGTGATGGTTTCAACCAGTGGTTGTACTTCCTGAGGGATATCGGATGGAAATTCAATATCGGCGCCTGCCTGTTGTTGCGACAGTGTCTCACGCAGGGGTTCAAGGCGGGCAAAACCTCTGTGGAGTACACGACGCTGTAGCAGCAACAGCAGCGGGACACTGAGCGCCAGTAGCAGCAACAGCCAAAACTCGAACTGCCGCTGTTCCTGTTGCAGCGGAGCAATATCCTCGGCCAGCCAAAGCGAGAAAGACCGCCCCTGTTTGCTGAACCCTTGCTCGAGAATCAGCCACTGCTGACCACTCACGCCCGGTGCCAGCTCGGAATGGCTGTTGCCGACCGGCAGGCGCTGCGCGGGCGGCTCAAGATCCCAGAGGGAGCGTGAGCGCAGTGTCAGGTCATTGGATTGCAGCAGATAGTAGTGACCGGAATGCACTCGACTGTATGCCTGAGGCAAGGCCGCTTCACGCAGCTGCCACTGCCCCTGGGGCGTTTGGTCCAGTGCCTCAATGAGGCTTTCAGCATCGTGCCGCATACGGCTGAGGACAAAATTCTGGGTCAAGTGGCTGACACTGACATGCACCAGCAGCAGCAATCCTGCCATCACCAGCAGCAGCACCAACAACAGTTGGCGCCGGATCCGCCATTCAAGCGAACTGCTGCCGCCCGAGTGTTCGGTCATGAATCAGTCTCAGGCTTACTTGGCATCACATACCCCTGGCCGCGTCGAGTCAGAATACAGGACTTGCCAAATCGCTGACGCAGACGATTGATATAGACCTCGATCACATTACTGTCTCGAAGATCATCTTCCTCATAAACGTGTTCGCTGAGCTCGTTTTTCGACAGCACCTTGTCGGCGTTCAGCATCATGTATCGCAGCAGGCGAAACTCTCTTCCGGTCAGGGGATGTTCCTGCCCATTCAGATCACGCACCTGCTGCAGATCGCTATCCAGCTCCAGCCCTCCGACCTGCAGCGTACTGCTGGCATGACCGTGGTGCCGCCGCACCAGCGCTTCCAGTCGCGCCAGCAGCTCCTCGATATGGAAGGGTTTGCCCAGATAGTCATCCGCCCCCGCCTTGAGTCCATCCACCCGCTCATGCCAGGCATCGCGTGCGGTCAGTACCAGAACAGGCATGTCAAAACCGTCACGGCGCCAGTTCTGCAATACCTCAAGACCGGACTTCAATGGCAATCCCAGATCCAGAATGACCGCATCAAAATGTTCCTCCCGCCCCAGAAATTCGGCATCCACACCGTCCTGAGCGGTTTCAACGGCAAAGCCGGCCTGCTGCAGCCGCGGCTTGAGTTCCGCAACCAGACGCTGATCATCTTCAACCAGAAGGATACGCATACTCAGTCCTCGATCTCTTCCTTGACGACGGCACCCGTGGCAGCATCCAGATAAAACTCACGCACCACGCCGTCCTGCCCCAGCACCTCAATTTCATAGACCAGACGCCCCTTCTCCTCCTCCAGCTCGACATCCAGCAGGTGTCCGCTTAGCCGCCGGGGGTGCAGCTGCATCAGTTCCGACAACGGACGGATCTTCCCGGCCTGCATGAGACGACGCGCTTCATCTTGGTCAATGTCACGACTTGCCATGGCAGCAGGCGACACTAACGGCAGCAGAACCAACGATCCAGCCAGCATAAGAAAAGACAGTCGCCCCATTGTGTTTTACCCCTTGAGTACCTTTAACTTACGTCGGTCTCGCCCGGCGCTCGTTTGCGTCCAGTAATCATGGATTTAACCAGACTCTCGCGGTGGCGCAAACTGGCAATAACCACACCCGTTACATGCAGGCCGGCCAAAGCAAGCAGAAAGTTCCCCAGCAACTCGTGACTTTCCTCAACCCACTCCTCTCCCCAGAACAGATCAGTATAAAGCCAGCCGGTCAGCGTCAGCGCCCCCAAGCCGACAAGCAGTGCAACCACCATCATGCCACCGGCCGGATTGTGTCCGAGGTAGCGCACTTCTCGCCCTTTAAGGATATCTGACAGATACTCCGCAACCATGCGGGGGTGGCGCACAAACTGTTTGAAACGAGCATAACGGGGGCCACAAAGCCCCCAGAGAACCCGGAAGGTGACCAGTGCAGCAACGGTGTAACCCGCAATCTCGTGCAGATCCTGCCACTCATCCGCACTGGCCCAAGCCACTGCAAAGCAAAGTACCAGTGAAACACCCGCACCAGAGGATCCCAAACTTTCACAGTGGCGTTCATTGTCTGATCCTCAGTCGTCCAGTTCCATTTTGACCATATCGAAGGTCTTGGGATCGAAGTAGGCCTCTACCCGACGCTGCTGCTCGTCATAACCGTAGATTTCATAGCAACCGTCATCAATCTTGAATTTCTTGATCTCCCACCCCTTGGCTTCAATGGCGGCACGGAAGGCCTCCTCGGTTTGCCACTCATCCTTTGGCACATCACACTTGTCACCGGCCATGGCCACACCGGAGACGGCAGCGGTGGAAAGGACCAGACTTGCAATCAGCTTTTTCATCAGGTTTCTCCTGTCTGTGTTGGTTACAGGGGCCACTGTACGCCGGCTGGCTGAAACCAAACTTAAAGCAACCATTTATTTTGTGCAGGAAAGTTAAGGCTGATTTAATATCGTGTGTGCATAGTCAGTCGTGATACAGAATCTCTGCAAAGCCAAGGGGGGCAGGATGGAACATCATCAACACCAGAGCCGCAAGGATTCGCAGACTGAACACAAGCGCACCCGCTTACCCCTTTCTGCTCGCTTTCTGCTCTTTGCCATCAGCATTCTTGTCCTGAACGGTTTTCTGCTTTCCAACAAGACCGACAAGGTCATTGAGCAGGCGTTTCTGGCTCAGGCCGACCAGAAAATTCATCTACTGCTGGATCAGATTCGACGCAATGTAGAGCAACAGAGGATTGCTCTCACTGACGAGGCGCTGGCTGCCGAAGTTGACTATCTGAACCGCCATGCGGATTTTGGGTGGCAGCTGCATATTCAGGATCTGTACGCCTTTGATTCCAATGGCAATATTTTAGCCCACAGTCAGTCACAGCGCGGGCAGAAAGCCCTGCATCCGGGCTCGGCCTATTCCCGGGTCATTCATGATCGACAGCCCTCATTGGGCGAGTCCCGTGAACGCCGAGCCGAGAGCGATGCCATCAAGGCTGATTACCTGCTGCCGATGACGCTGCCTGATGGTGCGATCGCCGGCATTGAAGCCGAAGTCGACATTACCGGCCTGAAGAACGCGATCAGCAGCTTCGATGGGCCTTTCGAGCAATCCATGTGGAATACCATTCTGCTCAGCAGCCTGCTGATGCTGCTGATGCTTGGCGGGTTGATCCATTTCCGCCTGACCGGCCCAATCCAGCGGCTGCACCGCTGTGTGCAGGCCCTGTCCAGCGGCGATCTCGATAATCGCGTCACCGTGACCGCGCGTGACGAATTGGGGCAACTGGCGTCCGGCGTCAACCACCTGGCTGACAGTATTCAGGAATTGCTGCGCGAGCAGGAACGAACCTACATGGCGACGCTCAGTGCTTTGGCCCAGGCACTGGAGGCCAAGGACCCCTACACCGCCGCGCACTCCGGCCGCGTGTCACGCTATGCCGTCAAACTGGGGCAGCAGCTGGGTCTGGAGACCGATCAGCTGGCGCTGCTGAAGAAAGGCGCCCTGATGCACGATTTGGGCAAGATCGGCATTCACGACACCATTCTCAACAAACCCGCTGCGTTGACAGATGCCGAATATCAGGAGATGAAAAAACATCCGGTGATGACCGCCGCCATCATGAAGCCGCTGAAACGCTTCAGCGCCTTTGCCGAAATCGCTGCCTGGCACCATGAGCGCTGGGACGGGACCGGCTACCCCGATGGACTCAAGGGCGATGAGATCCCGCTGCTGGCACGCATCGTCGCAATTGCCGATACCTGGGATGCCATGACCGGTGACCGCATCTATCGCCCCGGAATGCCCATCACGAAAGCCCTGGGCATTCTCGAATCCGAGCAGGATCAGGGACAGTTCGACCCCGATCTGATACGGGTTTTCATTGCCATGATTCGTGAGGAGCAGCTTGAGGATGCCCCTTCGGCAGCTGCTTCCTCCATCCTACAGCCTCAATGATTCAACCGAACCGAGCACCTGCCTCATGTCTCAGCTTTCCGTTCTACTGGCCGATGACGAGCCCGGTATTCTTGAAGCGATCGCCGACTTTCTGACCTGGCGTGGCATCAGTGTTGACTGTGCCCGTACCGGCGAGCAGGCGCTCGAACTGTGCCGGCAACAGCATCATGACGTCCTGGTACTGGATATCATGATGCCCGGCATCAGTGGTTTTGCGCTGTGCCAGCAGTTGCGTCGACAAGGGGTTACCACCCCGATACTTCTACTGACGGCGCTGGATCAGGTGAGTGACAAGGTCACCGGTTTCTCCGCCGGCGCCGATGACTATCTGGTCAAGCCCTTTGCCATGGACGAACTTGTATGTCGCATTGAAGCCTTGAGCCGACGCGTATCACGCCAGCAACTGCGCCTGCTGCGTTTCGGTCCACTGGAGCTGGATGTGGAACAGCAACAGGCACGGCGCGATGATGTACCGCTGCAGCTCACGCCTCAAGGCTTTACCCTGTTGCGCCACCTGATTGCACATGCCCCACGTGTGGTCAGCCGCCGCGAGCTTGAACATGCCATCTGGGGGGACGAGCCACCGGACAGCGATGCCCTGCGCTCATTGCTGTATCAACTGCGCACTCAACTCGACAAGCCGTTCGACACCGCGCTACTGCACACCCGCAGAGGAAGCGGTGTATCCCTGCAGCTTCCCGATGCGCCTGACACTGCAGAAACGCCATGAAATTCACGACCCGCATCATCCTGATTACCGGACTGTCCACTCTACTCCTGACCAGCCTGTACTGGCTTGCGGGCTGGCACCTGGTCGAAAGCATCGAGGACGGCAATCGCGCAGCCATTCTTGACTACATGGCCAGCCAGCCAGAGCTCCAGCGGACCAGTATTGAGCAATTGCTGGATGAACCCGGCGCATCCGAGCAGATGGAACGCGCACTCGTCATTGGGGGGATCCTGCTGTTTTCACTTGGAGCCATGGGGATTACCCTGCTGCTGATCTGGCAACAGACACGACCCGTGCGAGAGTTGATGCAGGCCATCGACGCCGTTGACCCGTCTTCGCCGCAGATGACGCCTCTGTCACGCAAGGATGAACTGGGCGAGATGAGTCAGCGCTTTGCACTGCTGCTACAACGCATTGACGGCTTTATTCAACGGGAGCAGAACTTTACCCGCTTTGCCAGTCACGAACTGCGCACACCACTGACCGTGATACACGGCTCGCTGGACCTGTTGCAGGAGATGTCGAGAGATCACACCAACCCCGCCGAGAAACGCGCGTATCAACGCATCGCCCAGGCCGTCAGCCGAATGGAGCAACTGACCGACTCTTTCCTTTGGCTGTCCCGTGAGCAACCCTCAGAGCATTGCAAAGTCGACAGCCACCTGCTGCAGCAACTGATCAGCCAAAGTGACCATTCGGGACTTGATCTGCAGCTGCAGATTCAACCGTCGCTGGACTGGTCCATTCACCCCTTTGTGCTGTCGGTCATACTCGACAATCTGCTGGGCAATGCGCGCCGCCATGGTGCAGGAACGTTGATACTTGAGGCGGATACATACTCGCTGATCCTGACCAACCCGGTGGCAACTGCAGGCTCGGAGAACAGCCAGCAGGGATTTGGCTACGGCCTGCCCATCATTGCCCAGCTGTGTGACAAGGCCGGTGCCGTTTTTTCCTGCCAACAGGACACGCGACAGTTTCAGGCCCGGATCACATTTCAGCCATCCGCCCAATCCAGCGACTGAGGCGGGGATAACGCCAGACTGCCCTGCCGGCCGCGGCAGGGTGCAAAAAGATCCAGCTCGGGTTGGTAGACCGAGGTACTGACCTCCATCAGCCCCATCAATGAGTGAGCCAGAAAATCATGACTGAGGGGCTTGTGGCTGTTCGCCTTGAGGCATTGCCAGTCAACATCATGTTTCTGCTGGAATCCGGGTGACAGCCAGGTGATCAGGGGCACTAGCTTCTGCTCCTCTGGCGCCAGCAGCCAGGGCATGCCATGCAGATAGAGATTGTTCTCACCCAGCGACTCTCCGTGATCCGAGATGTACAGCATGGCGGTATTAAAATCATCCTGATGCTGCAACACGTCGATCACCCGTGCCAGCAGGTGGTCGGTATAGCGGATGCTATTGTCATAGGCGTTGGCAATCTCGGCCTGGGTGCAGGTCTGCAGCTCACTGCTTTGGCAAACCGGTGTGAAATGCCGATACGCCTCCGGCACACGCTTGAAATAGGCGGGACCGTGACTGCCCTTCTGATGCAGCACAATGACCACAGGCCCGTTTAACTCCTCCAGCTGCTGTTGCAGCCCGAACAGCAGTTGCTCATCGAAGCACTCTTGCGTCGTACAGTCATGCCCCGGATTGAGCTGGTCTGCCTCAATCACGGGAATGCGTGCACACACGCCCTTGCAGCCGGAGTTGTTTTCCCGCCAACGTACAGCAACCCCGGCATGCTGCAGAATATCCAGCACATTGCTCTGATAGGCCACCTGCTCATCGTCATAGCGGTCCCGCACCTGCAATGAAAACATGCAGGGCACCGACACGGCCGTACTGGTACCGCAGGACTCCACATCCGTGAAGCTGACCACGGGCAGGCGCTCCAGCTCGGGCGTGGTGTCACGCTCATACCCGTTGAGGCCGAAATTCCTGCTGCGTGCCGTCTCGCCCAGGACCACAATCAACAGATCCGGCTTTTTTCCTGTCGCGGATACGGCCTGCAACCCGGCTGATTCAAGTCGGGCATCCAGCCCCAGAGGCTGAAAGACATGCCCGGAGGCATCATAGGCTCCACTGAGGTAGCGCCCGGTGTAATACAGATAGCTGGACGGGAGAGCCAGATTGCGGATTTCACGATGATTGCGGAACAGGGAGGAGTAGTCCTTGTACAACAGTGCCGCATTCAAGCCGATCAGGATCAGGCAGCTGAGCAGACTGACGGCCTGCCCCGTCAGAACACGCCTGAAAGGCTGGGGCTTGATTCTGATCCATGCCACCAACAGCGATGGCAACACGCCTTTCAGCACCAGGTGCAGCAGCATGGCACCAGTGACCAGATCCCCCGCTTCTGCCGGGTCGGTCTCGAACAGGTTCTGCACCATGGTCTTGTCGATCACGATGCCATAACTGTCCATGAAGTATTCGATTTGTGTCGCGCTCAACAACAGGAAAATCGTGATTGGCTTGATCAGGCGAGGCCAGCACAGCAGACTCAGAAACAGCTGAATCGCTGCCAGCAGAAACAGTAAAAAGCCGGCCGCAAAAAACCACTTGTGAACGGCATCGGCATACTCAAGTGAGAGAATCAGGCGCCAGAGTGGCCCGTTATAGAACAGCCCCAGCAACAGTGTCACGAACCAGCCCAGCTGAAGGGCGCTTAACCGGGGACGTGGCAAAACAGGCAATTGTGCAGGCAGATGAACAAGCATGGCGAAGTCCTGAAGATGAATCAGGCGTGCAGCATGCCCTGCGCTGCGTGAGACCAGCGTGAAAATGGGGCGGGTTTGGCCCTATGAATCCATATCCGTATCGAGCAGCTCCAGCTCGCCCCGCGTTTGCTCCCGCAACTGGGCCAGACACTGCGCCAGCGGCTCCGCCTCGCCCTGAACGGTGGCCGAAACCTGCTGTTGATAGCTGACCTCAAGGGTCAGTCCAGCCTGCTCAGCCAGATGGCGCACCAGCGCTTCGTGGGCATATTCAAAGCGAATACAGGCCTGTCGCTGCGGCTTGACCTCAACGAATTCCGCCTGCTGCAGTGGTTCACTGATCGTCTGACTGTAGGCACGCACCAGACCACCCGCCCCCAGCTTGATGCCGCCAAAGTATCGCACGACGGTGGCGAGCACATGATCAAGCCCCTTGTGCTGCAGTACGTTGAGCATGGGACGTGCCGCCGTACCGGAAGGCTCACCGTCATCGGACTGACGCACCTGCCCGGCGACCAGCATCACATAACACACATGACGTGCCTCTGGGTGCTGTCGCCACAACTCCGCCACGCGCGCCAGCCCTTCCGCATGGGAGTGTATCGGTTCGATACAGCCGATGAACCTGGACTTCTTGATCTCAAGTTCACTGTGCAACGGCTGGGACAGGGTTCGGTAGCTGGTCATGGATAGCGGAGATCTCGTGTGTGAACGGCAGAGGGATGATAGTACAAACCGGCATCGGCTGTCCGGTTACGTGCAGCATCAAAGCCTTCAGGTCTGGTACACTGCCGGCGCCTGACCAGCCAAGGACTTGACCATGCCCGATCTCGCTCGGCTGCCGATTGACGATGTGCTGCCGGATATTACACGTACACTTGCCCAGCATTCTGACCTGATACTCCAGGCTGAGCCCGGTGCCGGCAAGACGACCCGTGTCCCGCTTGCGCTGTTGGACCAACCCTGGCTCAACGGTCAGAAAATCCTGTTGCTTCAGCCACGCAGACTGGCCGCCCGGTCAGTGGCACAGCGGCTGGCACAGCAGTTGGGTGAACCGGTGGGCAAACGGGTCGGCTATCGTGTCAGGCTCGAAAGTCGTGTCAGCCACGAGACACGCATCGAAGTGATTACGGGTGGCGTCATGTTGCGCATGCTGCAGGAAAACCCGGGGCTTGAAGGAATTGGCATGGTCATTCTGGATGAGTTCCATGAGCGCAGCCTTGACTTCGACCTGAGCCTGGCACTTATCCTGCAGGGGCGGGAGCTGCTGCGAGAAGGCCCTCCCCTCAAGCTGCTCCTGATGTCTGCCACACTGGAATACCCAACGCTGCCGGGCCTTTTGGGCGGAGCGCCCGTGATTGAAGCACAGGGTCGCTGCCATCCGGTCGAAATCCTCTGGTCAGCCCGCAGTCGTACCGATGAGCCGATTGAGCCCCGCATCGCTCGGGTTGTCAGCCAGGCACTGCAGCAGCACTCAGGCAGCATACTGGTCTTTCTGCCGGGCCTGGCCGAGATACGCCGCACACAGACCCTGCTGGAGCCACTGCAGGAACAGCATGAGGGGCTTAAGCTGACTCCCCTGCATGGCGATCTTTCGCTGGAGCTTCAGCAGCAGGCCATTCAACCGGTTCCATCCCCACAGCAAAAAGTCGTGCTGAGTACAGCCATTGCCGAAACCAGCCTGACCATTGAGGGCATCGAGGTGGTCATCGACTCGGGCTTGAGCCGACAGGCACGCTTTGACCCGGGCAGTGGCATGACACGCCTTTTCACTTCACGGGTATCCCTGGCCAGTGCCACCCAGCGCGCCGGTCGTGCCGGACGGCTCGGTCCGGGGACCTGCTACCGCCTGTGGTCCGAGGATCAGCACCATCAGCTTGAGACCCAGACGCGCGCAGAGATTCTGCAGGCCGACCTGGCACCGCTGGCCCTGCAGCTACTGCGCTGGGGCGTAAACGACCCGTCAGACCTTGCCTGGTTGGACACTCCGCCAACCTCCGCTTTCAACCAAGCCGTTGACCTGCTGCAACAATTGGAGGCGGTTGAATCAACCGGCCCCGGCCAGTACCGGCTGACCCCTCGCGGGGAGCGCATGGCCAATCTTCCTCTCCACCCCCGACTGGCTCATATGCTGCTGTGCGGTGCCGAAGCGGGCCTGCTGCCTCTGGCTGCAGAGCTGGCCGCGCTTTTGACCGAGCGAGACCCGATTCAGTCCGACCTGACCGACATCGGCAGGCGTCTGGACTGGCTGCACGCAGGAGGATCTGACGCGCGCCGTCGCCGGGTACAGCAGCAGGCCCGGCAGCTGGTTGCCATATGTCAGGAGATCGAAGCACACCCCGTGTCAGAGCCTGACTCGCCTCGCTGGATTGGCTACCTTGTTGCCTGCGCCTATCCCGACCGCATTGCCCAGCAACGCGAGGGCAACATCACCCGTTACCGTTTCAGTCAGGGCCGAGGCGGCTGGCTGGCAGAGCAGGACAGCCTGCGCCAGCATGAGTGGCTGGCCGTCGCCACCCTGAGCAGCCAGGAGGGTCGTGCCGACGACAGGATCAGACTGGCGGCACCTCTGGATCCAATGCTGTTTGAAAGCCTGTTGAAGCATGTACAGAGTACGCAGGATGTGATCGACTGGGACGATCGAAAAAACCGGTTACTGGCGGAGCGTCAGCAGCGCATTGGCCAGCTGGTACTGAAACGTACCACGCTAACCGAGGTCAGTCCGGAGCAGAAATGTCAGGCAATACTGTCCCTGGTGCGCCGTGAAGGCTTGCAACTGCTGGGCCTGACACCAGAAGTGGAGCGCTTCAGGGCGAGAGTCGCTTTCGCCGCATCCGAAGAGCCCGCTGCCGACTGGCCGGATCTGAGCGAGGGTCAACTGTTGCAGCAGCTTGAACAGTGGTTGCCTCCATGGCTCCAGGGGGTTACGCAACGTGCTGACCTGTCCAAACTGGATCTTTTGGCCATTCTGCGCAGCCAACTGGACTGGACGCTGCAGCAGCGGCTGGAGCAGCTTGCCCCGGAGCGCCTGACGGTACCATCAGGTTCCCGCTACCCAATCGATTACAGCCAGTCACCACCTGTGTTGGCCGTTAAGCTGCAGGAAATGTTCGGCTGCCTTGAAACACCTTGTGTGGGACATGGCAAAGCTCTGACTTTGCATCTGCTGTCACCGGCGCAGCGACCCTTACAGGTGACTTCGGACTTGGCCGGGTTCTGGTCGGGAAGCTATCAGGCAATCAAAAAAGAGATGAAGGGGCGCTATCCAAAACACCCCTGGCCCGATGATCCGGCAAACGCCATTCCCACCCGGCACAGCAAACGGCATCAATAAGGAGAGGAGATAGAGAGGCCGGCAGCCAGGCTGCCGGCAGGAAAGGATGTATCAGCTGCGGACGATGGACACGTCTTCGGCCTGAAGCCCCTTCTCACTTTCACGCACGCTGAAGCGCACTTTCTGGCCTTCGTTCAGAGAACGGTGGCCACGCCCGCGAATATTGCGGTAATGAACAAACACATCATCACCGTTTTCGCGCGTGATGAAACCAAAGCCTTTGGATACGTTGAACCACTTGACGCTGCCGACTTCACGCCCGTCACTGCCATCTGTTTCGCCCTCGTCATCCTGATCAGGCGTGCCTGAGGCATGACGCGACCCCGAAGACGATGCGGCCGCAGGCTGCCATGCACTGGCCAGCGTTACAACCAGGACCACGATGGCAATAATCGCCAGAACCTGTGGGGTAAAGCTTATTTCAACACCCGCAACGCGCTGCAGCAGAAAGGGAATAATAAATGCAGCCAGAACACTGGCCAGTACACTTTTGATTAACTGGTTACCACTCATTGATCTTCTCTGTTTATTAACTGAATGTTTATGCGATAAAGTTGCGCAGGTTTCGAATACGCGCAATGAAGCCCGTCAGATATACTCTATTCATCATTTTTTTTCAATGGCTTAAGCCAGACCGGCTTTAGGCGGCCCTCAGCTTGAACTATGCTTGAGGTGCCCATCCCAACAGCAAGGAGTTCATCATGGCCGACAACGACACACTGGCAGAACTGGAATCACGTATCGCCTTTCAGGAAGATGCGATCGACAAGTTGAGCGAGGTAGTGGCACGGCAGGAGATGGATCTGGAGAAACTGACCCGGATGGTGAAAATACTGCACGGCCAGCTGCGTGAACTCGGCGGCGGGGATGAAGCGCCGGCGGCCGATGTTCCCCCACCCCATTACTGAGCAGTCGGCTCAGTTGCGCTCAGCGCTTTCAGTGCATAGATATCATAACGACTGGATTTGCCCTCCAGGGAGTAGGAGGGCTTCTGCCCGGCGATGGCCGGCGCCTTGCGAGCCCGCTTCACCACCACACGGCAGCGCGCTGCCTGCAGTGCCGCCTCCAGCAGCTCGGCATCGTCGGTATCCTGGCCCACCAGCTCCCTGAAGGCCAGCATCTCTTTTTTCACCTGGGCCTTCTTGTCCGTATGCGGAAACATCGGGTCGAGATAGACCAGATCAGGTTTCTGCGCGTCAGAACACTGCTGCAGCCACTGGCGTCCGTCGGCCTGCTCCAAGGTCATCCGCTGCAGCGTTTCGACCAGCTCGGGCTCCCGCCGGGCCTGATCAAGACCCGCAGCCAGCAGCGCGTGCACGACCGGCGAGCGCTCCAGCATGTGCACCTGACACCCCAGCGTTGCCAGCACAAAGGCATCACGCCCCAGGCCTGCAGTGGCATCCACAATACGGGGACGAATCCCCGACTTGATGCCACAGGCCCTGGCAATCAACTGGCCCGTTCCACCACCAAACTGACGCCGGTGGGCGACCGCACCAGAGACGAAATCGGCCCTGACCGGCCCCGGACGTTTTGGCCCAGTGGCACAGAGCGCCAGCCCCTGAGCGTCAAACAGCAATACCTGTTCCCAGGGCTCCGCTAAGGCAAGATCCGGTGATTCAATACAGGGTAGCGCCAGAACCTCAGCCAGGGCTTCGGCGTCGGCTTTACTGGCATTATCCTGCCAACCTACGCACAGCTTCACACCACGCCCCCCGGACCCGCCAGCCAGACCAGCAGCAATACGACGCCCAGTGCCAGCCGATACCACACGAACGGCATCATGCCGACACGATCAAGCCACTTCAGAAACAGATGGATACAGGCCAGAGCACTCAATCCGGCTACCAGTGTCCCGGCACCGATCTGGAGCCAGTGTGCACCGTTGCCCTGCTGTGTCAGTCGGGTTACTTGCAGCAGACCAGCCCCGAAAATCACGGGGATCGAAAGCAAAAACGAAAATCGAGCGGCACTCTGGCGCTCAAACCCCAGCATCAGGGCCGCGGTGATCGTGATGCCGGAGCGGGATGTACCGGGTATCAAGGCCACAGCCTGCGCCAGGCCGATCATGAGCGCATCGCGTCGCGTCAGCTCACCAATGCCACGCGCTTCTCGACGACGCTGGTCAGCAAGCCCCAACAGGACGCCGAAGATTAGCGTGGTGGCCGCAATCACCAGAATGGAACGGCCATAGTGCTCTATCAGACCGGCAAACATCAGGCCACTGAGCATGGCCGGGAGGGTTGCAAGCGCGACCAGCCAGGCCAGTCGCCCTTCTGCATCGCAGGGGCCCTTGAAGGAACGGCCCCAGGCCGTTGCCATACAGCCGACTTCGCGCCGGAAGTAATACACCACCGCCAGCAGCGTACCTACGTGCACGCCCACATCGAATGCCAGCCCCTGATCCTGCCACCCCAGCAACTGGGAGGGCAAAATCAGATGGGCCGAACTGGAGATGGGCAGAAACTCGGTCAGCCCCTGAATCACGGCAAGACTGAGAGTGTGCAGCCAGTCACTGAATGTCACTGCTGGTCCTTTTTCTTCCAGGCAACCTGATCACGCAGATAGACCGGTCGAGCGTCATCCGCTGCCATTGCGCTCCCTTGCGCCAATGCCTGTTGCGCCAGCTGCGCCATGGCAGAGGCCTGGGGATAACAGTCCTGCCGTATCGCGCTCACCTGCCGTGACAAAGCGTCCGGCATTTGCTCCCGATAGCACCAGCCACTGCCCAGACCTAGCACATCGGCCCGCACATATTCCTCCGGCAGATGCATGTCGGCCGGGGCGCACACCTGCTCCTCCACCAGCCGCACCGGCATTCCATCCTGCCAGCCCCAGGCGCACCAGTAGACTTCATCCATACGCGCATCCAGCACGGTAATCACTGACGCTGCCGCCTTGCCATCCGCCCACGCCATTGCCTCAAGTGTTGAAACCGGTACCACTGGCAGATCCGCCGCCAGCGCCAGCCCCTGAGCCGCGCCGGTGGCAATGCGAATGCCCGCAAATGAGCCTGGTCCACGACCGAAGGCAATGGCATCCAGGCTGTTCAGAGCAACACCGGACTGGGCCAGGAGCTCGTCAACCATGGGCAGCAACAGGTGTGTGTGGCGGCGCGGTTCGATGGCAAAGCGCTCGATCAGCTGATCATCAAGCAACAGGGCGGCTGAACAGGCATCGGTGGACGTATCCAGGGCCAGTATCTTGGACATAGTGTTCTCGGTCGGTCTAAATCGGAGGCTATTGTAATCGGCCCGGATGAACAAATCACCCGCCCTGAATGAGGGCGTCACCCCAGCGAGGCAGAAGCGATTGCTCCAGTCCAAGCTGCGACAGGATACGGGCCACAACAAAGTCGACCATATCCTCAACGCTTTGGGGACGATGATAGAAACCCGGGCTGGCCGGAATCACCACTGCGCCCATGCGTGTCAGCTTGAGCATGTGTTCGAGGTGAATCTCGGAGTAGGGTGCTTCGCGTGGTACCAGCAGCAACCGGCGCCGCTCTTTCAGTGCCACATCGGCCGCTCGCTCGATCAGATTGTTGCTGGCACCACAGGCGATGGCGGACAGGGTGCCGGTACTGCAGGGACATACCACCATGGCCGACGGTGCCCCGGACCCGGATGCCACAGGGGCCATCCACTGTTCACGACCGAACACGCGCAACTGGCCCTCTTTGGCACCATAGTGCCCGGCAAGAAACGTTTCCATCGCTTCAGGAGAGCCCGGCAGTCGGAGATCCGTTTCGGTTGCAATGACCACCTGAGCGGCCTTCGAGATCATCAGCATGACCTGTTGATCCTGCGCAAGCAGACACTGCAGCAGGCGCAGCCCATACTGGGCACCGGAAGCACCGGTGATGGCCAGCGTGACGCGGCCGGCACAGCGCTCCTCAGAGGACATGGATCGACTCCCTCTGCTCCAGCGCCTTGAGCAGCTTATGATGTATGCCGCCAAAACCGCCGTTGCTCATGATCACCACCTGCGCCCCGCGGGGAAGCTCACTCACCAGCCGGTTTACCAACTGGCAGATCTCGGTCTCCAGTCGGGCCGGAACGGGGCTTTGCGCAACCACCTCGTCCAGCGACCAGTCAATCCCTTCAGGCTGATACCAGTACACCTGATCGGCAGCTGCCGTTGACTGAGCCAGCTGCGCCTTGTGGGCTCCCAGACGCATGGTATTCGAACGCGGCTCAATCACGGCAACAACAGGCTGACGCATGCCAACACGCGCTCGAATACCTTCCAGCGTGGTCTGAATCGCACTGGGATGATGGGCAAAGTCGTCATATACCGTAATGCCAGCCACCTCACCCAGCTTCTCCATGCGTCGCTTAACACCGCCAAAACGACTCAGCGCCTCAATGGCATGTTCAGGCTGCACTCCGACATGACGCGCCGCAACCAGTGCATTGATCGCATTGCTGACGTTATGCAGGCCAGTCAAGGACCAACACACTTCGCCCAGACGCTCACCTTCATGCTGTACGGCAAAGTGGCTGCCATCCTCGCTTAACAACTGCGCGGACCAGGCCGCCTTGCGATCGAACCCGGTCAGTACCCGCTCGCTCCAGCAGCCCATGTCGATCACCTCATCCAGCGCGGTCGAGTCCGCCGGCATGATGACCTGGCCGTTACCGGGCAAGATCCGCATCAGGTGGTGGAACTGGCGCTGAATCGCCGCCAGGTCCGGGAAGATGTCGGCATGATCAAATTCAAGGTTATTCAGGATCAGTGTGCGTGGGTGGTAGTGCACGAACTTGGAGCGCTTATCGAAAAAGGCCGTATCGTACTCATCGGCTTCAATGACAAAAAAAGGCGTTTCACCGATGCGAGCCGAGGCCTTGAAGTTGAGCGGAACGCCACCGATCAGGAAGCCCGGTGCCATGCCCGCCTGCTCGAGAATCCAGGCCAGCATGGTTGCAGTGGTAGTCTTGCCATGGGTACCCGCCACCGCCAGCACCCAGCGGTCGGCCAAAAGATTGTCATGCAGCCACTGAGGACCCGAGGTATAACGCAGATCATGCTCCAGCACATATTCCACACAGGGGTTGCCGCGTGTCATGGCATTGCCGATCACGACCATATCCGGAGCGGGCTCCAGCTGTAACGTGTCATAGCCCTGAATCAACTCGATCCCCTGCTGTTCCAGCTGCGTACTCATGGGCGGGTAGACGTTGGCGTCGGAGCCGGTTACCCGATGCCCCAGCTGCTTGGCCAGAATGGCCAGCGACCCCATGAACGTGCCACAGATTCCGAGAATATGGATGTGCACCCGGATGCTCCTTTTCTTGTTCTGAATGCATCGCATCATATCAGCTTGGCGCTGCGAAAACCGCACCGGAAACGATCTGTTCTTATGCAAAATCCCTCAGGATAGCGTACAATTCAGCGCGTCTTTCCCATCGGATCAAACAAAGGCCGAATTCACAGATGCAGCTGCTCAGCAACTACCTGAAACACCACGACACCGACCTTGAACTCGTCGAGCTCATTGACACCCTGATGATCGCCTGCAAGGAGATCGCTCTGCAACTGCGCGAAGGCGCACTGGCCGGCATCCTCGGCACCACCAGCGACACCAATGTTCAGGGTGAAACGCAGAAGAAACTGGATGTCATTTCCAACGACGTGTTGAAAAAGGTACTGCTGGACAACCCGCTGGTACGCGGACTGGCATCAGAAGAGGAAGACGACCCCGTATTCGGCAATCCTAACGGTCGCTTCCTGGTCACCTTTGATCCGCTCGACGGCTCATCCAACATCGATATCAATGTATCGGTTGGCACCATCTTCTCCATTCTGGAGGTTCCTGAAGGCGTCACGGAAGAGAGCGTGGAGATGTTCCTGCAACCGGGTCGCAAGCAGCTGGCATCCGGCTACGTACTCTACGGCCCGTCAGCGGTGCTGGCACTGACCACCGGTCATGGCGTCAACATGTTTACACTGGCCCACACCGGCGACTTCCTGCTGACCCGCGAGAACGTCCAGATTCCACAGGAGACCCGTGAGTTCGCCATCAACATGTCGAACCACCGCTTCTGGGAACCGTCAATGCGCAACTACATCGACGACCTGCTCAAGGGCGCCGAAGGCCCGCGCGGCAAGAACTACAACATGCGCTGGATCGCCTCCATGGTGGCCGAGGTGCACCGCGTTCTGACCCGTGGCGGCATTTTCACCTACCCCTGGGACGCACGCGAACCCGCCAAGCCCGGCAAGCTGCGCCTGATGTACGAAGGCAACCCCATGAGTCTGCTGATCGAGCAGGCCGGCGGCATCTCCAGCACTTGCTACAGCGACATCCTGGATATCGAGCCCGAGCACATCCACCAGCGCGTATCCGTGGCACTGGGTTCGAAACAGGAAGTCGAAACCCTGCTGCAGTACCACTGTGACTGCTGAACAGGCGTTTCACCGGTAAGTCGTATTTCGGCGGGCTGCCGTGCAGTTTATACTGCGGCCCGCTATCCGTTCTGTCCTTGCAACCGATAACAGGAAACAGCTCATGAGCTTTGCGAAAGTCCCTGCCGGCAAAGAACTGCCGAACGACATCTACGTGATCATCGAAATCCCGGCGGAAAGCTCCCCGGTTAAATATGAGATCGACAAAGACGCTGATGCGATCTTCGTTGACCGTTTCATGGCTGCGCCGATGTTCTACCCGGCCAACTACGGTTACATCAACAACACCCTGGCAGACGATGGCGACCCTCTGGACGTGCTGGTTCTGACCCCGCACCCGGTCATGACCGGTTCCGTGATTCGCTGCCGTCCGGTCGGCATCCTGAACATGACCGACGAAGCCGGCGGTGATGCCAAGCTGGTCGCGGTTCCGCACGAAAAGCTGAGCCAGGCGTACAACGACATTCACGATGTTGACGACATTCCCCAGCTGACCAAGGACCAGATCGCGCACTTCTTCGAGAACTACAAGAAGCTCGAAAAAGGCAAGTGGGTCAAGGTTGAAGGCTGGGCTGATGCTGCTGCCGCGCGTGCGGAAATCGAAAAATCCGCTGCCGCATACGAAGCCGCCAAGTAAGGCTGTCTTCTTCAGGAGATGTGCATAGGTACATCTCCTTACTCCCGCCTTTTCTGCCCTCCCCGTTCTGATACACTGGCGTCTGTCTTTTACTAACCGACAGAGAAGCCGATGAAGTTTTCAGGTACCGACCGCTACGTGGCCACCGACGATTTGCAGATGGCCGTCAATGCTGCCATTACCCTGCAACGACCGCTGCTGGTCAAGGGCGAGCCCGGCACCGGCAAGACCATGCTGGCCGAAGAACTGGCCGCCGCCCTGGGCAAACCGCTGCTGCGCTGGCACATCAAATCCACCACCAAGGCCCAGCAGGGACTCTATGAGTACGATGCCGTATCTCGCCTGCGCGACTCACAGCTGGGTGAGGATCGTGTCCATGACATCCGCAACTACATTCGCAAGGGGATGCTCTGGCAGGCGTTTGAGGCCGATGAGCAGGTCGTATTGCTGATTGACGAAATCGACAAGGCCGATATTGAGTTTCCCAACGACCTGCTGACCGAGCTCGACAAGATGGAATTCGACGTGTACGAGACCGGCGAGCGCATCGCCGCCCGTCAGCGCCCCATCGTGATCATCACCAGCAACAACGAGAAAGAACTGCCGGACGCCTTCCTGCGTCGCTGCTTCTTCCACTACATCGCCTTCCCGGACAAGGACACCCTGCAATCCATCGTCGATGTGCATTTCCCGCAGATCGAACAGACGCTGGTGCGTGAAGCGCTGGAGATCTTTTTCCGTCTGCGTGACGTGCCGAGCCTGAAGAAGAAGCCGTCCACCTCGGAATTGATTGACTGGCTCAAGCTGCTGCTGGCCGACCGTATCCCGGCGGACGTACTGGCCAATCAGGACCCGTCCAGCGCCATGCCGCCGCTCTATGGCGCGCTGCTGAAAAACGAGCAGGATGTACACATGCTGCAGCGTCTCGCCTTTATGGCACGCCGCGAGGCCCGCTGATGCTGATCGATCTGTTCACCCAGCTGCGCAAGGGGCAGGTGCCGGTCTCGGTGCGGGAGTTGCTCGACCTGATAAAGGCACTGGAGCAGCGCGTCGCCTGTCTGGATGTGAATGACTTTTACCTGCTGGCTCGCGCCTGCATGGTCAAGGACGAGAAATACTACGACCGCTTTGACCGTGCCTTCGGCCAATATTTTGCCGGCCTTCAGGCACAGGGCGACATCACCGATGCCCTGATTCCGTCACACTGGCTGGACAGTGATTTCCTCAAGCAGCTCAGTGACGAGGAAAAGGCACAGATCGAGGCACTGGGCGGCCTGGACAAGCTGCTGGAAACCCTGAGGCAGCGACTGGAAGAACAGGGCGAGCGTCATGCCGGCGGCAACAAGTGGATCGGTACCGGTGGTACCTCACCCTTCGGTCACAGCGGCTATAACCCGGAAGGCGTTCGCATTGGCGGTGAAAGCAAGCACAAGCGCGCGGTCAAGGTCTGGGAAAAGCGTCAGTTCCGCAATTTGGACGACAGCGTGGAATTGGGTACGCGCAACATCAAGGTAGCACTGCGCAAACTGCGCAAGTTTGCTCGCACCGGCGCGGCCGACCAGCTCGATCTGGATGACACCATTCGTTCAACGGCACGCAATGCAGGCCTGCTGGACCTGAAAATGGTGCCGGAGCGGCACAACGCGGCCAAGGTACTGCTGTTCCTCGATGTGGGCGGCTCCATGGACCCGTTCATCCGCACCTGTGAAGAGCTGTTCTCGGCTGCCCGCACCGAATTCAAGCACCTGGAATACTTTTACTTTCACAACTGCGTGTACGAGAAAGTCTGGCGTGACAACCGTCGTCGCTACGACGAGGCCATACCGACACTGGATGTGCTTCACACTTACGGCCGCGACTACCGGGTAATCTTCGTCGGCGATGCCGCCATGTCACCCTATGAACTGCTGGACCGCTATGGCAGCGTCGAACACATGAACGAGGAGCCTGGTCAGCAGTGGCTGCAGCGCATTCTGGATACCTGGGACAAGGCCATCTGGCTCAATCCCTCATCCGAGCGCTACTGGCAGTATACCCAGAGCACTCAGCTGATTCGTCAGCAAATCGATGGCCACATGTACCCGTTAACACTGGAAGGCATTGAGGCCGGCATCCGCTATCTTTCGCGCTGATACCGGCCGACAGGGTCAGTCACGGGCGTGATGCACCAGATCCTCCACAACCTCCTGCTCCTCGTGCAGATCATTATCCACCTTTTTGGGCTGAGGCAGGATCAGGTTGAGAATAATGGCAACCGCGCCACAGAGGCTGACACCCTGAAGGCTCAGATCGCCCTGCCCCATGGCCATGCCACCAATACCGAAAACCAGCGTCGTAGCCACAATGACCAGATTGCGCTGTTCGGCCAGATCAACGTGGGCCTTGATCAGGGTGTTCATGCCCACTGCCGCGATGGAACCGAACAACAGGATCAGGATTCCCCCCATCACCGGAGCAGGGATGGTCTGCAGCGCCATGCCAAATTTGGCAATGAACGCCAACGCAATGGCAACGACCGCAGCCCAGACCATGATGACCGGGTTGAAGGTTTTGGTCAGCATGACGGCACCGGTGACTTCCGAATAGGTCGTATTGGGCGGGCCGCCAAACAGAGCAGCGGCTGATGTCGCCAAACCATCGCCAAACAGCGTGCGGTGCAGCCCGGGTCGTCGCACATAGTCCTTGCCGGTCACATTCGAGATCGCCAGGATATCGCCCACATGCTCAATGGCCGGCGCCAGTGCTACCGGAATCATGAACAGGATCGCCTGCCAGTGGAATTCCGGCATCACGAATGCCGGCATGGCAATCCAGCTCGCCTGCGTGATCGGGCTGTAATCCACCATGCCACTGAAATGCGCCATCGCGTAGCCCACGACCACACCGGACAGGATGGGCAGCAGACGAAAGATGCCATGGGCGAATACGGCTACGATCAAGGTTGTTACCAGCGCGCTCATGGAGACCAGCATCGCCTGCTCATAGGGAAAAAGTTCCAGCGAGCCATCACCACTCTTGCCCATCGCCATATTGACCGCGATCGGCGCCAGACCCAGGCCGATGATCATGATGACTGGCCCGGTTACAACCGGCGGCATGATGCGATGCAGGAAACCCACGCCCTTGAGTTTTACCGCCAGTGCCAGCAGCATGTAGACCCCACCGGCCGCCATCAACCCGCCCATCGTGGCCGCCACGCCCCAGTTCTGTACCGAGTAGGTAATTGGCGCAATGAATACAAAGGACGATGCCAGGAAAATGGGGACTGTCAGCCCCGTGACCAGATGGAACAGCAGAGTTCCGATACCGGCCGTGAAGAGCGCCACACTGGGGTCCAGCCCGGTTAACAACGGCATCAACACCAGCGCACCAAAGGCGACAAACAGCATCTGGGAACCGGCCAGTATCGTGCGCCAGTGCAGCGCACCCTTGCGTTGAGGAACAGCTTGCATGTTCGGCTCTCCTATTTGGTACCGAAAATCTTGTCGCCGGCATCACCCAGCCCGGGCACAATATAACCCTGCTCGTTCAGGCATTCATCCACTGACGCGGTAAAGATATCCACATCCGGATGGGCCTCCTGCACCTTCTCGATCCCTTCCGGTGCCGCCACCAGCACAAGTGCTCGAATGCTGCTGCAGCCGGCTTTCTTCAACAGATCGATGGTGGCAATCATGGAGCCCCCCGTCGCCAGCATGGGGTCCACGATCAATGCCATACGCGACTCGATGTCGCTGGCCAGCTTTTCGAAGTAGGTCACCGGCTCCAGGGTTTCCTCATCACGGTACAGACCCACAACCGAAATCTTTGCACTGGGTACCAGATCCAGCACCCCATCCAGCATACCCAGACCCGCACGCAGGATCGGCACAACGGTGATTTTCTTGCCCTTGATACGCTGACCCTTGACCGGACCGCACCAGCCCTGCAGGGTATATTCTTCAAGTTCCAGATCCTTGGTCGCTTCGTAGGTCAACAGGCAACCCACTTCGGCAGCCAACTGGCGGAAACTTCGGGTACTCTTGTTACTGGTGCGCATCAGACTGAGCTTGTGCCGTACCAGCGGGTGGTGGATTTCATGAACACTCATGCAGGGCAACCTCATCGGAGGGCCGAATCGATGGATTGGACCAACGTCCGGCTTGACAAAAAATTCAGCGAAAGACTAACCAATGATCCCGCCGATGTCATCCAAAGACCCTGTCCCCAGGTTGCCCGTAATACAAAACCTGAGTAATCTTGCTCACTTTTTTTACAATGGGCCGTCTTCAAATGGCCCTCAAGACTGCCGGAGCGGTTCCATGAGCACTATCGATGCCGAAGAGATCAAACGGGTCTATATCGAAGCAGACCTTCTGTACAGCCAGAGCGAAGTCGATACAGCCATCAACGCGATGGCCGCGGAAATCACGGAGCAATTGCAGGACCGCAACCCTGTCATCTTCGCCGTCATGAACGGCGGCCTGGTGATTGCCGGCCAGCTGCTGACTCGGCTCAACTTCCCGCTGGTCGCCAGTTACCTGCATGCCACTCGCTATCGCAACACAACCTCCGGTCACGAACTGGAATGGAAAGTTCCTCCCATGGTGGAATTCCGGGATCGTCCTGTACTGGTAATCGATGACATCCTTGATGAAGGCCATACCCTGGCCGAAGTGATGGACTACCTCAAGGCAGAGGGTGCAGCATCCGTTCAATCCGCCGTACTGGTGGACAAACGCCATGATCGCAAGGCCCGACCTGACCTGAAAGCCGATTTCGTCGGCCTTGAAATCGAGGATCGATACATTTTTGGCTATGGCATGGACTACAAGGGCTACTGGCGCAACGCCCCCGGCATCTTCGCTGTAAAAGGGATGTAATCTGCACTTGCCATCGGGACCCGTCTGGTTACAATGCGGGTGTGTTTAAAAATTTGACAGGGTTTGCATGACGGAACTGGTCATCCTTGCGTTGTCAGCCATGGCCCTTGCCACCTGGCTGCTGCGCTTGAGACGCAAATCGCTCGCCGCACGGGATAGTGCCGCTCAGCGCAACTGCGTATTCATGAGTGACAATCGGGTTATCGTCCCGGAAAAATAGGTTGTATCCGGGCAACGCCCGATGGCGATATCGACAAAACGGAGCCCTTCGGCTCCGTTTTTTTGTCTTCTCTGCGCCCTTTCCGATCAGGGTCAGGCTTTCTCCAGCTCTTCAAACAGCTGTACAAACTCCTGTGTCAGCTTGTGGCTTGGTGCCATGTGAATCAGCGGACGCGCCTCGTTGTGTGATTCCTTCATCTTGACCGACGCCGACAGGCGCGTATTCAGCACCGGCAGCGACTCGGCCAACAGTCCCTCGACAATCTGACGCGGCAACGAGGCCCGAGGCTGATACTGGTTAACCACAATCCCTTCGACCTCCAGGCGATCATTGTGATCGGCCCGCGTTTCTCGCACATTGTTGAGCAGGTTGTACAGCGCCTGCCGTGCAAATTCATCACAGTCAAACGGTATCAGGCAGCGCTCTGCCGCCACCAGTGCCGACAGGGTAAAGAAGTTGAACGCCGGCGGCGTATCGATGTAGATGGCATCAAAGGCCTGACCCAGCTCATCCAGCGCATCACGTAACTTGTAGATTTTGTGCTTGCTCTCAAGCTTGGACTGCAGATCGCCCAGCTCAGGGTGGGCCGGCAGTATCGACAGTCGATCAAAGGGTGTGGGGTGTATAAAGGCATCCGGCGTGCGCGGCTTGAGCTGGAAGCTCAGGGTCTGCTCAAAGAAACCGTAGGCATCCGTCTCCGGCAGATTGGCATCATCCCCAAGCAGGTAATGAGTCGAATTGCACTGGGGATCAAGATCAACCACCAGCGTCTTGAGCCCTCGACTGGCACTGATTGCCGCCAGGTTGACCGTGATGCTGGATTTGCCGACACCACCTTTCTGATTGAAAACCACTCTGCGCATGTGTTGCCTCCGCTCCTAGCCCTGAGCCAGCAGGTCACGCAAGTCGATAATGGCTGCGTTGGCCCGCGAAATGTAGGACGCCATCACCAATGAGTGATTGGCAAGAAAACCGAACTCCGTTCCGTTGAGCACCATGGGGCTCCAGAGGGTCGATTGGGTCGACTCCAGCTCACGAATAATCTGACGCAGACTGGCACGGGCACCCTTGCGATCCAGCGCTTCGCCAAAGTCATGCTCCACGGCCTCCAACAAATGCAGCAGCGCCCAGGTGGTACCCCGCGCTTCATAAAACACGTCATCTATTTCCAGCCAGGGGGTCTTGACCTCCACTTCATCCTCGGCCTGAGTGGACTGGCGCGCGCCGGTTTCGCCGGCCAGATCCGTATTGACACGGCGCTGCCCCACACTGGCGCTGAGCCGCTGCGACAGACTTCCCAGACGAGTCGAAACATCGCCCAGCCAATCCCGCAAGTTGTCGGCGCGGGCATAGAACTGGGCATTGCTCTGGTCCGCATCCGTCAGCCGGTCGGCATAATCCTGCAACAGACGCAACGCCTTGCGGTATTCCCCCTCCGTCGACGGCAGTATCCAGCTGTTGTTGTTGAAGTGCAGCAATGGCTCGGCCTTGGCCAGAGCCGGGTCTTCCGTTGACTGGGATTGGGAGCGACTCATGCTTTTGCGAAGTGAGCGCCCCATGTCGCGCATCTGTACCAGAACACCAAACTCCCAGGCCGGCATGTTATCCAGCCAGATACCGGGGGGCAGACGGTCGTTGCTGAGATAGCCGCCCGGCTTGTCCAGCAGGGTGTCACCCAACGCAATCAGGGTGGAAACCGTGTAACTGCCGGTTACCGGCTCATCGCCGGATGCCTGCTGCAGCCGCGCATGTTCGGCCACATTGAAACGATCCGGTTCTACGCTCCACCAGATCCCCAGCCCCAGCGCTATCAGCAGCCAAAGAGCCAGTGCCAACAGCGCCCACTGCAGTTTGCGCGCGGTTGCAAACCGGTCCCAGATACTCAGCCAGATGCGCTCCAGTCGTTCCACCAATATCTCCTGCACTTTATCAGTCCGCGGGCCACGGGACGTGGCCTCCATGTTGCATTGCACTATGGCGAATTCATTGGGTGCGGTCAATCATGAAGCCTGCGAACCAAAATCCGGGGATAGTCGCCGGGTGTCGCATATATAAGGCTAACTTCGGCTAACTCGCCGCTAACAGACGAAATATATTGACCAGCATAGACAGCCATTTAACTTTCATGCACACTAGTCGACCTTGGTTTTAACCCATGGCAACTGAGTTTCGGCGGGGCACCTGCATGGCACATATTCTGGTTCTGAACGGTCCAAACCTGAATCTGCTCGGCACCCGAGAACCCGGCATCTATGGCGCCACCACGCTTGCCGATATCGAAGCATCGCTTGTTACTCAGGCCGCTGCACTGGGACATTCCGCCGAGTGCTTCCAGAGCAATGCCGAAGCCGCCCTGATTGACCGCATTCATCAGGCCCCGGCACAGGGCACCGGTTTCATCATTATCAATCCGGCTGCCTTCACACACACCAGTGTCGCACTGCGTGATGCCCTGCTGGGCGTCGGCATACCCTTTATCGAAGTACATCTGTCCAATGTGCATGCTCGTGAACCCTTCCGCCAGCATTCCTATCTGTCCGACAAGGCGGTAGGCGTCATTTGCGGATTGGGCGCCGAGGGCTACAGGTTTGCCCTGGAGGCGGCTCACACCCGCCTGAAGCAGGACTGAACCTCGGGGACAGGTGTACATCCATTAACGTTATTGAATTCAGAGAAGCCTTCAAAGCATGGATATTCGCAAAGTCAAAAAACTGATCGAGTTGCTGGAAGAATCCAACATCAACGAAATCGAGATTAAGGAAGGCGAAGAGTCTGTCCGCATCAGCCGTGGCGGCAGCCAGGTTATCGCAGCCCCCGCACAGTACGCGGCACCCGCGCCTGTCGCCGCACCGGCTCCTGCTGCAGCGGCACCTGCTGCCGAAGCGCCCGCCGAAGCGGCTCCGGCCGGCCATGCAGTGCGCTCTCCGATGGTTGGCACCTTCTACCGCTCGCCCTCTCCCACCTCCAGCCCGTTCGTGGAAGTGGGTCAAAGCGTGAAAGCGGGTGATGTGATCTGCATCGTTGAGGCGATGAAGATGATGAACCAGATTGAAGCAGACAAATCCGGCGTGATCGAAAGCATTCTGGCCGAAGACGGCCAGCCGGTCGAGTTTGACCAGCCTCTGATCACCATCGCCTGATTGCTGACCAAGGATTTTCACTATGCTGGATAAAGTGCTGATTGCGAACCGTGGAGAGATTGCACTGCGCATCCTCCGCGCCTGCAAGGAGCTGGGCATCAAAACCGTGGCGGTTCACTCGGTGGCCGACCGTGACCTGATGCATGTGCGCCTGGCTGACGAAGCCGTGTGTATCGGGCCTGCACCCTCTACCCAGAGCTACCTCAACATTCCGGCGATCATCAGCGCGGCTGAGGTAACCGACTCTGTGGCCATCCACCCGGGCTACGGTTTCCTGGCCGAGAATGCGGATTTTGCCGAGCAGGTTGAGCGTTCCGGTTTCACATTCATTGGCCCGCGTGCCGATACCATTCGCCTGATGGGTGACAAGGTATCCGCCATTGATGCCATGAAAAAAGCCGGCGTTCCGACGGTACCTGGCTCCGACGGACCGCTGCCCGACGATGCCGAAACCGTGTACAAGATCGCCCGTCGCATCGGCTACCCGGTGATCATCAAGGCCGCCGCCGGTGGTGGTGGTCGAGGCATGCGCGTGGTGCATACCGAAGCCCATCTTGCCAACGCGGTTCAGGTCACCAAATCCGAAGCGGCCGCAGCCTTCGGTGACGCCACGGTATACATGGAAAAGTTCCTTGAAAAGCCGCGTCACGTGGAAGTTCAGGTACTGGCAGATGGCCAGGGCAACGCCATCCACCTGTATGACCGCGACTGCTCCATGCAGCGCCGCCATCAAAAGGTGGTTGAAGAAGCCCCGGCTCCCATGATTGATGCCGCAGCACGCGCCAAGGTTCTGAAAGCCTGTGTGGATGCCTGCATCGAGATCGGCTACCGCGGTGCCGGCACTTTCGAGTTCCTGTACGAGGATGGCGAGTTCTTCTTCATCGAAATGAACACCCGTGTACAGGTTGAGCACCCGGTAACCGAAATGGTGACCGGTGTGGATATCGTCAAGGAACAGCTGCGCATTGCCTCTGGCCTGCCCCTGTCCTACACCCAGGATGATATCAAGCTGCGCGGCCATTCAATCGAGTGTCGTCTGAACGCCGAAGATCCGAAAACGTTCATGCCAAGCCCCGGCAAGGTGACCCATTTCCATGCCGCCGGCGGCAATGGCGTACGGGTGGATTCTCACCTGTACAGTGGTTACAGCGTACCGCCTCACTACGACTCTCTGATCGCCAAGCTGATCACCTTTGCGGATGATCGCGAAACCGCGCTTGCCCGCATGCAGAGTGCTCTGGACGAAACCCTGATCGAAGGGATCAAGACCAACATTCCGCTGCATCAGGATATCGTACGCGATACCAACTTTGCCCGTGGTGGCGTTAACATCCACTACCTTGAGAAAAAGCTCGGTCTTTGAGCCTTTTTCGACAACAGCCGGCGGCGCCCGGCTGTTGTCTTCTCCCCCATATCGATTACCTGATACTGCCCCTGCCCGTCAGATGACTCTGCCTTGCGCTGGATCAGCGAGCACCGGATTTTACCCGTCGCAGTTTTAGGACATACTACCTGACAACGAACCAATGGAGTCCCTGCATGCCTTGGCTACAGATCAAAGTTGCCACCTCTCCGGAGCAGGCCGAAACCTATGAAGACCTGCTGCTGGCAGCCGGATGCGCAGCCGTTACCTATCAGGATGCCGCAGACCAGCCGATTTTCGAACCGGATCTTGGCACTACCCCCCTCTGGAGCCAGACCATCGTAACCGGCCTGTTTGCAGCCGAGCACGACCTGCGTGAAACCCTGCAGCTGCTGGCCGATGCTCAAAAGCACGCGTTCACCGGCGCTGGCGAATTGCCCGAGTTCAAGGCCGAGATCCTGGAAGACAAGGACTGGGAGCGGGAGTGGATGGACCACTACCACCCGATGCAGTTCGGGCAACGACTTTGGGTATGTCCCAGCTGGCGCGAAGCACCGGAACCGAACGCCGTCAACCTGATGCTGGACCCGGGCCTTGCCTTCGGCACCGGCACTCACCCCACAACAGCTCTGTGTCTGGAGTGGCTGGATGGACAGGCACTCGAGGGTCTTCAAGTGATCGACTATGGCTGTGGCAGCGGCATTCTGGGGATCGCGGCGCTGCTGCTGGGCGCACGCCATGTCCTGGCCGTTGATATTGACCCCCAGGCGCTGACGGCTACCGCCGACAACCTGTCGCGCAACCGTCTGCCGGCTGAACGACTGCAGGCATGCCTGCCCCTGAACGCTCCCGCTCTTCAGGCCGATGTACTGGTTGCCAATATTCTGGCCGGTCCCCTGTGTGAGCTGGCCCCTACGCTGTCGGAGCGGGTAAAGCCTGGCGGGCGCATCCTGCTGTCCGGTCTGTTGTCGCAGCAGGCAGATGAGCTAATATCCACCTACAGTCAGTGGTTTGAGATGGATGTACCGGGTGAGCGTGAAGGCTGGATTCGTCTCAGCGGTATTCGCCGGCAGGAGAGCTGATATTTGATCATAACGCGTTGCCCCAACTGTCATGCCCGCTTTCGCGTGACCGAAGGCCAGCTGAAGCTGGCCGAGGGGCAGGTGCGCTGTGGTGCCTGTCTGAATGTATTCAGCGCGATTGCACATGAAGTCAGTTCCTTCAATCCCGACCCCGTCACGTCAGAACCACCCTCCAGACCAGAGCCTCGCGCCAAATCCACAGAACAGCCCGAAGCCTCCCACAACGACAACCCGACATCCCGGTCAGAGCCGTTTACACCTCCACCCCAGACGCCAAGGGAAGTAGAAACGCCCCCCGATGACGCCGACGAGCCTCGATCAGCAGCGATGGAGGCGGCAATACCCGGCCCCACTACTGGCCCGCTGATAGCGGAACCGCTGCAGCTGAGCACCTACGAAGACGAGCGCAACCCCATTACAACGGCATTCGTACTGTTGGGTATGGTACTGGCAGTCGCCACACTGCTGTTTCAACTGCTTTGGTTTGAACGCGCCCGACTGGCGCAGCAGCCTCAACTTCAGGGCATCTACAGCCTGCTTTGCCTGCAGCTGAACTGTGACCTGGGAACGGCCGCAGGGCTGAGTCAGATTCGCAACAACAGCCTTCACGTGCAGCCGCATCCGCGTTTTGCCGATGCACTCAAGGTATCCATCGTGCTGGAAAACACCGCCCCGTTCTCCCAGCCCTGGCCTGCCATCGAGCTGCGCTTCACTGATCTCAAGGGCCGCGATGTGGCCAAACGCATCTTTCAACCCGAAGAATATCTTGATACTCGCAGCCTCTCCACCCAGCAGATGCCGCCCGGGCAGCCCATGCAGATCGAACTGGAGCTGGCCGCCCCGGGGCGACGGGGTGTCAGCTACGAACTGTCGCTGCTGCCACCAGCCCACAACACCTGAAAACAGATCAAATTTTCATCAGAAACGGTTGGACGCAGCAGGCCGAAGGAGTATCATTGGCCGCCTTCCGAAAGTGAACCCCCGGTTTCTGCAACTGCAGTAAACACGAGTTTCTTTTACCTTTCTGACAGGACGCAGCATGTTCAGGATCGGCCCATACAGCATTGACAGTCGGGTGATTCTGGCCCCAATGGCCGGGGTGACGGACCGCCCGTTTCGGCAGCTGTGTCGCCGCCTGGGTGCCGGGCTGGCCGTATCCGAAATGGTAACGGCCGACAGCCGCTTGTGGCACACCCGCAAGTCCAGTCTGCGCCTTGACCACAGTGGTGAAGCCGAGCCCCGCTCCGTTCAAATCGCTGGTGGTGATCCCGACATGATGGCCGAGGCTGCCCGCCTCAATGTGGCCAACGGGGCACAAATCATCGACATCAACATGGGCTGTCCTGCCAAGAAAGTGTGCAACAAGGCGGCAGGTTCCGCCTTGCTGCGTGACGAGCCGCTGGTTCAGGATATTCTTCAGGCGGTCGTTGCCGCTGTTGACGTTCCAGTCACGCTGAAGATTCGCACCGGCTGGTGTCCCGACACTCGCAACGCCACTCGTATTGCACGGCTGGCCGAGCAGTCCGGCATTGCCGCATTGGCCATACACGGCCGCACCCGGGCCGATGGTTACCGGGGTGCAGCCGAGTACGACACCATTGCACAGGTACGTGACACAGTCAGCATGCCTCTGTTTGCAAACGGTGACATCGACTCGCCACACAAGGCGTTACGGGTACTGGAGCAAACCGGGGCCGATGCCGTGATGATTGGCCGTGCCGCTCAGGGGCGTCCCTGGTTGCCCGGTCAGATCGACCACTTTCTGCGTACGGGCACGGAACGCCCAGATCCCTCCCCCCTTCAGCAGGAGCAAATTCTGACTGAGCACTTGCATGCTTTGTATGCGTTTTATGGCGACTACCTGGGCGTCAGAATTGCACGCAAACACGTGGGGTGGTATCTGCAGGCTGCAGCAGACAGCCGGGACTTTCGGCAAGCATTTAATCAACTAGAAACAGCACATGATCAGGTGAGTGCCGTGGCCGCTTTTTTCGCGTCCCGGCTGGCAGCCGCCTGATCCCTGGATTGGGTACAGAAGTACAGTGGATACCAAAGACTTGAAACAGACTAAACCCGGCACACAGACGCAGATCCCCCAACAAACCCTGCGTGACACCGTGCACCAGTCACTGACCAGCTACTTCAAGCAGCTGGACGGTCAGCCTGTTACCGATGTCTATCAGATGGTTCTGTCCGAAATCGAGGCCCCGCTGTTCGAGAGCGTGATGGCCTACACCAAGGACAACCAGACCAAGGCTTCCGAGGTACTCGGCCTGAACCGCGGGACCCTGCGCAAGAAACTCAAGCAGTACGGTCTGCTGTAACTGAATTCATTTCAAACTGGAACGCATACCATGTCTGAACAGAACACCAAAGCCGTGCGTCGCGCCCTGATCAGCGTATCCGACAAGACCGGCATCGTTGACTTTGCCCGTGCACTCAACGCCGAAGGCGTCGAGATTCTGTCTACCGGCGGTACCTACAAACTGCTGTGTGACAACAATATTCCCGCGGTTGAGGTTTCCGACTACACCGGTTTCCCTGAAATGATGGATGGCCGCGTCAAGACCCTGCACCCGAAAGTACACGGCGGCATTTTGGGCCGTCGCGGCACTGATGACGCCATCATGAGCGAACATGGCATTCAGCCGATCGACATGGTTGTGGTCAACCTGTACCCGTTCGCCGCCACCATCGCCCGTCCGGACTGTGATCTGCCGATGGCGATCGAAAACATCGATATCGGCGGCCCCACCATGGTGCGTTCCGCTGCCAAGAACCACAAGGATGTCGCCATCGTCGTCAACGCATCCGACTACGACAGCATCGTCGCCGAGCTGAAGGCCAATGGTGGTCTGGGCATGAAGACCCGTTTCGATCTGGCCGTAAAGGCGTTCGAACACACCGCGGCCTATGACGGCATGATCGCCAACTATTTGGGCGCGATCGTCGAAGGCGACGAAGAAATGCCGGCCGACTTCCCCCGCACCTTCAACACCCAGTTCATCAAGGCGCAGGACATGCGCTACGGCGAGAATCCGCACCAGCGTGCCGCCTTCTACGTTGAAGCCAACCCGGGTGAAGCCTGCGTCTCCACTGCCCGTCAGCTTCAGGGCAAGGAATTGTCATTTAACAATGTGGCCGACACCGATGCAGCCCTGGAGTGCGTGAAGCCGTTCCAGGAACCGGCCTGCGTCATCGTCAAGCACGCCAACCCCTGTGGCGTAGCTGTGGGCAGTGACATTCTGGAAGCCTACAACCGTGCTTTCCAGACCGACCCGACCTCAGCCTTTGGTGGCATCATCGCCTTTAACCGCGAGCTGGACGGCAAAACCGCTCAGGCGATCGTTGACCGCCAGTTTGTTGAAGTGATCATCGCCCCGACCGTATCTCAGGAAGCCTCTGACATCGTTGCCGCCAAGCCCAACGTACGCCTGCTCGAATGCGGTCAGTGGGAACGCAAGCGTGCACACAGTTTCGATTACAAGCGAGTCAACGGCGGTCTGCTGGTTCAGGATCGTGATCTGGGCATGATCGATGCGTCTCAGCTGAAGATCGTCACCCAGCGCCAGCCCACCGAGCAGGAAATCCGTGATCTGCTGTTCTGCTGGGAAGTGGCCAAGTACGTCAAGTCCAACGCCATCGTCTACGCCAAGAACGGGCAGACCATCGGCATTGGTGCGGGCCAGATGAGCCGCGTCTACTCCGCCAAGATCGCCGGCATCAAGGCCGCTGACGAAGGACTGGAAGTACCGGGCTCCGTCATGGCTTCCGATGCCTTCTTCCCCTTCCGTGACGGCATCGACGCAGCCGCTGCAGCCGGTATCACCGCGGTGATCCAGCCAGGTGGCTCCATGCGCGATCAGGAAGTGATCGACGCCGCCGATGAGCATGGCCTGGCCATGGTCTTCACCGGCATGCGCCATTTCCGCCACTAAGACCGTCTTTGAAAGAAGGATACTGCACATGAATATTCTGGTTATCGGTTCCGGCGGTCGTGAACATGCGCTGGCCTGGACTGCGGCTAAGGATGCGGCGGTCGAGCGTGTGTTCGTCGCCCCCGGCAACGCCGGCACGGCGATCGAGCCCAAGCTGGAAAACGTCGCCATCGATGTGATGGATATCGATGCGCTGGTGAACTTTGCCCGCGACAACAACATCGCCCTGACCATCGTCGGCCCCGAAGCGCCGCTGGTGGCAGGTGTCGTGGACCGCTTCCGTGAAGCCGGCCTTGCCATCTTCGGTCCGACCGCCGGCGCGGCCCAGCTGGAAGGCTCCAAGGCGTTCACCAAGGACTTCCTGGCACGTCATCAGATCCCGACCGCTGAATATCAGAACTTCACCGAGATCGAACCGGCACTGGCCTATGTGCGCGAAAAGGGTGCACCGATCGTGGTCAAGGCCGACGGTCTGGCGGCTGGCAAGGGCGTGATCGTGGCGATGACGCTGCAGGAAGCCGAAGACGCCATCCGTGACATGCTGGCCGGCAACGCCTTTGGTGATGCTGGCAGCCGCGTGGTGGTAGAAGAGTTCCTCGACGGTGAGGAAGCTTCCTACATCGTCATGGTCGACGGCGACAACGTGCTGCCGATGGCCACCAGCCAGGACCACAAGCGTGTGGGCGATGGCGACACCGGTCTGAACACAGGCGGTATGGGTGCCTACTCCCCCGCCCCCGTTGTGACCGCTGAAATCGATCAGCGCGTAATGGACGAAGTGATCATGCCGACCGTTAACGGCATGAAGGCGGAAGGCAACGAGTATACCGGTTTTCTGTATGCCGGCCTGATGATCATGGCCGACGGCACACCGAAAGTGATCGAGTACAACTGCCGCTTCGGTGATCCGGAAACCCAGCCGATCATGCTGCGCCTGAAATCCTCGCTCGTGGAGCTGTGCCAGGCGGCACTGGACAAAAAGCTGGACCAGACCACAGCCGAGTGGGATGAGCGCAAGTCGGTTGGCGTCGTCATGGCCGCAGGCGGCTACCCGGGCGACTATGCCAAGGGCGATGTCATCAGCCTGCCGAAGTCCTGCCCGGAAGGAAGCAAGATCTTCCACGCCGGTACCGGGCTGGATGACCAGGGCAACGTCGTCACCGCCGGTGGCCGTGTGCTTTGCGTCACCGCACTGGGCGACAGCGTAACCGAAGCTCAGCAGCGCGCCTATGAGCTGCTGAAACAGGTCAGCTGGAAGGATGCCTACTTCCGTACCGACATCGCGTACCGCGCGATAGCACGCGAAAACGCCTGATATTTCATCTCAATGTCTTAACAGCCGCCTTCGGGCGGCTGTTTGCGTTGCAGAGGTTGAACATGATGAGCACAGAGATCTGGATTGCATTGCTGGGCACCGCCCTGCTGATCAGCCTTTCGCCCGGCGCCAGTGCGGCGACAGCCATGGGAGCGGGCCTTACCTATGGTGCTCGCGGTGCCTGCTGGAGCACATTGGGTCTGGTCAGCGGTTACGGCGTGCAGATCCTGGTGGTATCTCTGGGGCTGGGCAGCCTGATCGCTGCCTCTCCGGAGCTGTTCGCCGTCCTGAAATGGATCGGCGTGGCCTATCTGATCTGGCTGGGCCTGCGCTTTTGGCGCCAGCGCGCCTCCGGCGAGGTCGAGTCGCTGGCCTTTGCGCCGCGCCACAGCCGCTTTCTGCAGGCATTACTGGTTAATATTACCAATCCCAAGGGACTGGTTTTCCTGCTGGCACTGATTCCACAGTTCATGGACCCCACCCGGCCACAACTGCCACAACTGGTGACCATCAGTGCTACACTGATGGCAGCCGAAGCCTGCGTCATGACCGGTTACAGCGGCCTTGCATCCGGCCTGCGCCAACAGCTTGCACATCCCATGGCCATGATTTGGCAGCAGCGGCTGGCAGGCAGTGCGTTGATCGCTGCCGGACTGGCACTTTCGGTCGCCACTCTCTGACTTTGCTGGACGAGCTGCATGAAAGGATGGCAACGAATTCTAACGGGACTTGTTTTAATGGGGCCCGGCCTGCTGCCTATGCTGGCCGGGTGCTCCAGTACTCCCAGGTCTGAATCGGCTGAGCAGACCGGCTACTGCCTGCGTGCCGGCAAGGAGCAGTCATTTGACTGTTCCGCCCCGGCTCTTTCCGTCAATGAGGTGCGTGACCCACTGCAGCCCCGCACCCGGTTCACGGATGAAGAGCTGTTCTCCCTGCTGTCCGAGATAAAACGCTGGCTCGAACGTGAACGCTTGATCGCTTCCGGTCAGCCGGTTCCGCCTCATTTGCAACCCAAGGCATCGCCGCCGCCGGCCCCGGCTGACGTCACTCCAGCCGAAACACCGCTCTGGCCCCGCGTTCTGGAAGCACTCGCACACTGATTCTTTGCAGCGCAACAAGGATCACAATACAGCCCCTCGATCCCCCGCTGCACATGGCACACCGTCTCGTTTATTGCACCCGCACAACCCCGGTTCTGTAACGCTAAATCACTGATCCTCAAGCTGTACTTTGCTCAGGGCTGTGCTATTCAGAATGTAAGGGGTGGCGCTGTCCACAAGACTCAAGGTCACCCATTCACATACGTTTTCCCTGACGCCCAAGTGCGGAGGATCCCGTCATGTTGAAGCAGATGGAAAACGCCGGTCTGACCGACCTGCACTTCGGTCTGGATACGGCTACCGGTCTTAGAGCCATTATCGCAATTCACTCCACGGCGCGCGGCCCTGCCATTGGCGGCTGCCGTTGCATCCATTACGCCCGTGAACAGGACGCCGTGACCGATGCACTACGGCTTGCTCGCGGCATGAGTTACAAGGCTGCTCTGGCTGGCCTGCCCCACGGTGGCGGCAAGGCCGTGATCATCAAGCCTGAAGTGCCGTTTGACCGAGTCGCGCTGATGCAGGCCTTCGGCCGTATGGTTGACCAGCTGGGTGGCCGCTATATCACCGCCATGGACAGCGGTACCGAAGTGAGCGACATGGATGCCATCGAAACTACTACCCGCTTTGTCAGCTGTACCAGTGCCAGCGGCGACCCCTCTCCGCATACGTCACTGGGTGTATTCGAGGGCATCAAGGCCGCTGTTATGCATCAGCTTGGCAAGGACAGTCTGGCGGGGCTCAGCATCGCCATTCAGGGTCTTGGGCATGTGGGTTACGCACTGGCACGGCGCCTGCACCAGGCCGGCGCCCAGCTCTACGTCGCCGATATCGACCGCGAGCGGACCGATCGCTGTGTGCGTGACTTCAACGCTCGCGCCGTCGATGCCGAGGCAATCTACGATACCGGCGCGGACATCTTCAGCCCGTGTGGCCTGGGGGCTACGCTGAACAGTGACAGCATCCCGCGTCTCAATTGCCGCATTGTGGCCGGCTGTGCCAACAATCAGCTGGCAACTGATGAAGACGGCAATCGTCTGCGTCAGCGAGGGATTCTGTATGTACCTGACTATGTGCTCAATGCAGGCGGCCTGATCCATGTGGCCATGCATCATGCCGGTCGCTCGGCGGATGAGCGTGATGACAAGATCCGTGAAATTGCAGCCACCCTCACCCATCTGTTTGAAGAAGCCGACCGTACCGGTCAGTCAGTACACCATGTCGCTGACCTGCACGCCGAATCGCTGTTGCAGGCGGCACGCGAGGCACAGCTGACAGATCAGCACCAGGAGGTGCAGCATGCATGAGACACGTTTTCACGGCGAAATTCATCTGACCCGTTACCTGGCTCCGGATGGCACCCCAATGGGTGACATGCCTGAGTGGGCGCAGGGCAGTGATCCATGGTGCCACTATTACCGCCAGATGGTGCTGGCTCGGCAGTTCGATGCCAAGGCGATCAGTCTGCAGCGCACCGGCCAGCTGGGCACATACGCCTCACTGCTCGGTGGCGAGGCCATTGATGTAGTCTGTGGGGCCCTGATGCAGCCGAACGACGTGCTGGTGCCCTACTATCGCAACCACATTCTGCAGATGATGCGTGGCGTCCCCATGCAGGATGTGCTGCTGTACTGGGGCGGTGACGAACGCGGCAGCGCCTCCCCTGCCATGCGCAGGGATTTACCCAACGCGGTCCCCATCGCCACCCAGTGCCTGCATGCCTGTGGCGTGGCCACGGCACTCAAGTTGCGTCAGCAACCACAGGCCGTACTTACCATGATCGGGGATGGCGGTACCTCCAAGGGCGACTTCCTGGAAGCGATCAATGTGGCCGGCGCCTGGCAGCTGCCGGTGGTCTTCGTGATCAACAACAATCAGTGGGCCATTTCAGTGCCTCGTGCCAAACAGTGCATTGCGCCGACATTGGCTCAGAAGGCGATCGGTGCCGGTATCCGCGGCGAACAGGTAGACGGAAATGATGCCGTGGCCCTGCATGAAGTGGTCGGACAGGCGCTGGCACGTGCCCGCAACGGGAAGGGCCCCACATTGATTGAAGCGGTCAGCTACCGACTCTCCGACCATACCACGGCCGATGACGCCACCCGTTACCGTTCTGCAGAAGAGTTGAAACAGGCCTGGGCGCGAGACCCGTTGCCTCGCCTGCGCACCTGGCTCCACAGCCAGAACCTGTGGGACGAACAGCAGGAGCAACGCTGGCAGGAAGAAGCCAAGGGGTTGATTGGCAAGGCGGTGGATGCCTACCTGGCCATGCCCCCACAGGCAATTGATGATCTGTTTGATTATCTCTATGCAGAATGCCCGCCGGGGCTGCAACGGCAGAAAGAAGAGATGCGTCAGAAGCGGCAGGGAGGAGAGGATCATGAGTGACAATGCCATTACCCTGCTGGATGCCGTTAATCTGGCACTGGCACGCGCTATGGAAGATGACCCTAACGTAATTCTGCTGGGCGAGGATATCGGCACCAACGGTGGCGTGTTTCGAGCCACTGCTGGCCTGCAGGATCGCTTCGGTGAACGCCGCGTGATCGACACGCCGTTGGCCGAAACCATGATTGCGGGTCTCAGTGTCGGCATGGCCACCCAGGGCATTCGGCCCGTCGCTGAAATCCAGTTCATGGGCTTCATCTTTCCGGCCTTTGAACATCTGGTTGCCCATGCCGCCCGCATGCGCCACCGCACCCGTGGCCGCCTGAACTGCCCCATGGTACTGCGGGCGCCGTTCGGCGGCGGCATTCACGCCCCCGAACACCATTCGGAAAGTACCGAAGCGCTGCTGGCACACATCCCCGGGTTACGCATCGTGGTGCCCTCGTCCCCCGCTCGTGCCTACGGTTTGCTGCTGGCCGCGATTCGTTGTGACGACCCGGTTGTCTTTCTGGAGCCGAAACGGATCTACCGTGCCAGCAAGACGCTGGTGGAAGACGATGGACAGGCTCTGCCGCTGGATACCTGCTTCACCTTGCGCGAAGGAGAGGACATCACGCTGATCAGCTGGGGGGCTGCCGTCACGGAAACCCTCGCTGCCGCCCGCCAGCTGGCAGATGAGGGTATCAGTTGTGAAGTGATCGATGTCGCCACCCTGAACCCGATCGACCATGACACCCTGATCGCATCGGTCAGCAAAACCGGCCGCTGTGTCATCGTTCACGAAGCGCCGCGGCACGGCGGCCTGGGAGGAGAAATTGCCGCCACTCTGACAGAACAGGCACTGCTTTCGCTCAAGGCCCCGCCACGCCGCGTCACCGGCTATGACACCGTCATGCCTTATTACCGTAACGAACAACTCTACCTGCCAACCACGGCTGACATTGTTCAGGCCGTGAAGGAAACGCTGGAGTACGCCTGATGAAATATTTCAAGCTGCCCGATCTGGGCGAGGGTCTGCCCGAAGCGGAAATCGTGGAATGGCATGTCCGTGAAGGAGACAGCATCAAGACCGATCAGATTATGGTATCGGTGGAAACGGCCAAGGCGATCATTGAAGTACCTTCGCCCCAGGATGGGGTGATTGCGCACCTGTTTGGTGCAGAAGGTGACACCATTCACACCGGTGAGCCTCTGGTCGAGTTTGCGGATGAGGACGATAGCGACAGTGGTACCGTTGTGGGCGAACTGAGTCGACACCAGGGCAGTGACAGTCAGCGCGAAGAGTTCATTATCGGGGCCGCTCCCAGCAGTCGCCAGGCGGTATCCGCCCGAGTGACACCCGCTGTACGCGCCCTGGCTCAGCGCTTGAATGTGTCACTGGATACGCTGCGCGGCAGCGGTTCACAAGGCGCTGTCACGGCACAGGATGTGGAACATGCCGCAAGCCTCGATCGTTCATTGGGCGCGCCAGAGGCCCTGCGCGGCGTACGCAAGCAGATGGCACGTACCATGGCGCAGTCCCATGCCGAAGTGGTACCGGTCTCGTTGTGTGAGGACGCCGACATCGACCACTGGCCCGCCGGTACCGACATTACCATGCGACTGGTTCAGGCCATCGCGGCTGCCTGCAAGGCCGTTCCCGAGCTGAATGTCTGGTTTGATGGCCATCAGCTGGCACGGCGGGTACATCAGAAAATAGATCTCGGCGTAGCCGTGGATACCGAGCAGGGACTGTTTGTACCGGTTCTGCGTGATATCGGCAACCGGTCTGTCGAAGACCTTCGAGAGGGGCTGAACCGGCTGCGTGCCGATGTCAAATCCCGCTCCATTCCACCGGCCGAGATGCAGGGTGCCACCATCACCCTCAGTAACTTCGGCACCCTGGCCGGACGCTATGCCAGCCCGGTGGTGGTCCCCCCTCAGGTGGCGATTGTGGGCGCGGGTGTGATTCGATCAGAACCGGTTGCCGTTGATGATAAGGTCGTCGTACACAAAGTGATGCCCCTGTCACTGACATTCGACCATCGTGCCGCCACCGGTGGCGAAGCGGCGCGATTTATGCAGGCACTAATTATGTCGCTGCAGGCCTGAGCCGTTTGTCGCGATGCAACGTATGGCAATTCAGATGGTCAAATCAGACAGGAGGACAGGACCGCTGAATGACAGGCGTGATCGGCTTTTTTAGGTCACACCTCACTTGACTCTCAGTAATCTGAACTACACTGAAATTACTGGAACGCTTCGCCGGTTTGGCCAATAAGCGTTTGAATTTTCAGTGGGTAGCGTAACGTACGGGAAGGTGAGCATGAGTATCTTCGAGCACTACAAGGCACGTTATTCGGCCGTTCTGCAGGAAGAAATGAGCCTGCAGGAGTATCTCAACCTGTGTCGGGAAACCCCAAAGGTGTACGCCAATGCTGCCGAGCGCATGCTGGATGCGATCGGTGAACCCGAGGTGATCGATACCGCACTGGATCCTCGCCTGAGTCGCATCTTTTCCAACAAGGTGATCAAGCGCTATCCGGCTTTCAGTGAGTTCTACGGCATGGAAGAAGCGATTGAGAATATCGTGTCCTACTTCCGTCACGCCGCTCAGGGGCTCGAAGAGAAGAAACAGATTCTGTATCTGCTCGGTCCTGTCGGGGGGGGTAAGTCCTCGCTGGCGGAGCGCCTCAAGCACTTGATGGAACACATCCCCTTCTATGCGATCAAGGGCTCACCGGTATTCGAGTCACCACTGGGACTGTTCAATCCGGAAGAAGACGCCGAAATACTGGAGCAGGAGTACGGCATCGCCCGTCGCTACCTGCGTGGCATCATGTCACCCTGGGCCGTGAAACGCCTTCACGAGTACGGTGGCGACATCACTCAGTTCCGGGTGGTGAAGCTGCACCCGTCCATTCTGGATCAGGTCGCGATTGCCAAGACCGAGCCGGGTGACGAGAACAACCAGGACATCTCAAGCCTTGTCGGTAAGGTGGACATCCGCAAGCTGGAAGAGTATCCACAGCATGACCCGGATGCCTACAGCTTCTCCGGTGCCCTGTGCCGTGCCAACCAGGGGATCATGGAGTTTGTCGAGATGTTCAAGGCACCGATCAAGGTGTTGCATCCGCTGCTGACTGCCACTCAGGAGGGCAACTACAACAGTACTGAAGGCATGGGGGCCATCCCCTACGACGGTATTCTGCTGGCCCACTCCAACGAGTCGGAATGGCAGAGTTTCAAGAACAACAAGACCAATGAAGCGTTCATTGACCGTGTGTATATCGTCAAGGTGCCCTATTGCACCCGGGTGAACGAAGAGATCCACATCTACGAGAAGCTGCTGGAAAACAGCTCTCTCAATGCCGCCCCATGCGCACCGGATACCCTGCACATGCTGGCCCAGTTCACGGTCCTGTCACGCCTGAAGGAGCCGGAAAACTCCAGCATTTACTCCAAGATGCGCATCTACAATGGCGAGAACCTGAAAGACACCGACCCGCGCGCCAAATCGATGCAGGAGTACAAGGATTCCGCCGGCGTCAACGAGGGCATGGACGGACTTTCAACCCGTTTCGCCTTCAAGATTCTGTCCAAGGTATTCAACTTCGACGCTGTCGAAGTGGCGGCTAACCCGGTCCACCTGATGCATGTACTGGAGCGTGAAATCAGTCAGCAGCAGTTCCCGACCGAAACCCAGGAGCGCTACATCGGCTTTTTGAAAGAGTATATCGCGCCCAAATACATCGATTTCCTCGGCAAGGAGATCCAGACCGCCTATCTGGAATCCTACTCCGAGTACGGGCAGAACATTTTCGATCGCTATGTCACCTATGCCGATTTCTGGATTCAGGATCAGGAGTACCGTGACCCTGAAACCGGTGACATTCTCGATCGCCAGGCGATCAACGAAGAACTTGAGAAGATCGAGAAGCCGGCGGGTATCAGCAACCCGAAAGACTTCCGCCACGAGATCGTCAACTTTGTACTGCGCGCCCGGGCCAGCAACAACGGCAAGAACCCGGCGTGGAACAGCTACGAGAAGATGCGCTCCGTGATCGAGAAGAAGATGTTTGCCAATACCGAAGATCTGCTGCCGGTGATCTCCTTCAATCCGAAAGCCTCTTCGGACGATCAGAAAAAACATGGCGAGTTTGTGAAACGGATGATCGAACGCGGCTACACCGAGAAGCAGGTACGCCTGCTGTCCGAGTGGTACATCCGCGTCCGCAAATCGCAGTAACCGGGCAACAGGAGCCGTACCCTGATGGAACTGACCCGGCAGTTGCCAGGCAACTGCCGCATGGGAGCCTGAAACATGAGTTACATCATAGACCGCCGTGAGAACGCCAAAAAGAAAAGCACGGTCAACCGTCAGCGGTTTTTGCGCCGCTACAAACAGCACATCAAGCGTGCCGTGGAAGACGCCATCCATGATCGCTCCATCAAGGAGGTGGATCAGGGCGGCCAGGTGACCATTCCTCGCCGAGACATTTCCGAGCCAATCTTCCATCATGGCGAAGGCGGCCTGCGCCACAAGATATTTCCCGGCAACAAGGAGTTCGTCGAGGGCGACGAGTTCAAGCGTCCGGAAAGTGGCGGTGGTGGCGGTGCCGGCCAGGGCAAGGCCAGCAATCAGGGCGAAGGCGAGGATGACTTTACCTTCACCATCAGCCAGGAAGAGTTTCTCGATTTCATGTTTGAAGATCTTGAGCTGCCCTGGATGGTGCGCAAGCAGCTAAAGGACGCCACTTCGTTTGAAACCCGTCGCGCCGGTTTCACCAGCAGCGGCTCACCGGAAAAACTGCACATCGTGCGCTCACTGCGCGCCGCACATGCGCGCCGTATCGCGCTGACCGACAAGAACGTTCGGCAGCAGATTCGCGCTCTGCGCAAAGAGCTGTGGGCGCTGGAGGACACACCGCCATCAGTCGAGAAAACAGACAAAATCAACGCCTTGCGTGAGCAGATCACCCAGCTTGAAAAGGGCTCTCGCAAACTGCCGTTTCTGGATGACTTTGACCTGCGCTATACCAATCTCGTGCGGGTACCACTGCCCTCCAGCAAGGCGGTCATGTTCTGCATCATGGACGTATCCGGCTCCATGACCCAAAGCGTCAAGGATATCGCCAAGCGCTTCTTCATCCTGCTCTATCTGTTCCTGAACCGGAACTACAAGCAGATTGATGTGGTTTTTGTGCGCCACCATACCCATGCCAAGGAGGTGGATGAGCAGGAGTTTTTCTATTCTCGCGAGACCGGCGGCACCATTGTCTCCAGTGCGCTGGCCCTGACCGCCGATATTATCGACGCTCGTTATCCACCGGCCGACTGGAACATCTATATCGCTCAGGCGTCGGACGGTGACAACTGGGATGGCGATTCCACCACCTGCAGCAAGCTTCTGGCCAGTCGCATTCTGCCCAAAACCCAGTATTACGCCTATGTGGAAATCACTACCGGCCCACACCAGAATCTCTGGCATGAGTATGAGCAGGTGCGTGAGGCCTTTAAGGAGCAGTTCGCCATGCAGCAGATCACCGATGCAGGCGATATCTATCCGGTGTTCCGCCGCCTGTTCGAGAAGCGTACCGAGGGGGCTGCCCATGAGTCGTAAAAAACGCCAGCCAATCTCGACCGGCTCCGACTGGACCTTCGAGCTGATCGAGTCCTATGACCGGGAAATTGGCCGTGTCGCCCGTGAGTTCGGGCTTGATACCTACCCCAACCAGATCGAGATCATCACCTCGGAACAGATGATGGACGCCTACTCCTCGGTCGGCATGCCGCTGAACTACAACCACTGGTCGTTCGGCAAGCAGTTTGTGGAGACCGAGCAGAACTATACCCGTGGCCGCATGGGGCTGGCCTATGAAATCGTGATCAACTCCAACCCCTGCATCGCCTATCTGATGGAGGAAAACACCATCACCATGCAGGCGCTGGTGATCGCTCATGCCTGCTATGGTCACAACTCCTTTTTCAAGGGCAACTACCTGTTCCGAACCTGGACCGATGCCAGTGCCATCATCGACTACCTGCTGTTCGCCAAGAACTACATCCGCCGCTGCGAGGAGAAGCATGGCGTGGAAGAGGTTGAGCAGCTGCTGGACTCGTGCCACGCCCTCATGAACTATGGCGTCAACCGCTACAAACGCCCACGCCCGCTCACCGCCGCCGAAGAGCGTGAGCGTCAGCAGGCCCGAGAGGAGTATATCCAGCGTCACCTGAATGACCTGTGGAACACCACTGTGCCCCGCAAGGCCGACAGTGATGACCGCAAGCATCCACGCTTTCCGGCGGACCCGGAAGAAAACATTCTCTATTTCATCGAGAAGAACGCACCACTGCTCGAACCCTGGCAACGGGAGATCGTCCGCATCGTGCGCAAGGTTGCCCAGTACTTCTATCCCCAAAAGCAAACTCAGGTGATGAACGAGGGCTGGGCCTGCTTCTGGCACTATACGCTGCTTCACCAGCTGTATGACGAAGGCCTGGTCACCGACGGTTTCATGATGGAGTTTCTTCATTCCCACTCCAGCGTGATCTATCAGCCCCCGTTCGACAGCCCCTATTTCAGTGGCATCAACCCCTACACCCTGGGTTACAACATGATGCAGGATATTCGCCGCATCTGTGAAAACCCGACCGATGAGGACCGGGAGTGGTTCCCCGATATCGCCGGCAGCGACTGGAAGGCGACGCTCGACCACGCCATGCGCAACTTCAAGGATGAGAGCTTCATCCTGCAGTATCTGTCCCCCCGTCTGATGCGGGAGCTGAAACTTTTTTCGATCATGGATGACAGCAGCCGGCCTGTGCTGAAGGTGGATGCGATCCATAATGAGCGTGGTTACCGTCATCTGCGCGAGTCCCTGTCTGCCCAGTACAACCTCGGCAATCGTGAGCCCAACATTCAGGTCTGGAATGTGAACATCCGTGGCGACCGTGCCCTGACCCTGCGTCATTACATGCATAACAACCAGCCATTGGGACAGTCCACCGACGAGGTGCTCAGGCATGTACACCGCCTGTGGGGTTTTGATGTACAGCTGGAATCGATTCTGCCGGATGGCACCATCGCCAAGCGCTATACCTGCCCACCGCGTGAGCAAAAAGTTGAGGTGGTCTGACGCTGCTGGCTATACTGGCTCATCACGCATCAACAAGATGAGAGAAGAGTATGGACTGTCTGTTCTGCAAGATACTGGAAGGTGAAATCCCGGCCGAGCGGGTGTATGAAGATGAAAGTGTCATCGCGTTTCGTGACATCAACCCCCAGGCGCCCTTCCACTGTCTGATCATCCCCCGTAAGCATATCGCTACTCTGAACGACATCGCCGATGAAGATTGCGAGCTGGTGGGTCACATGATTCAGGCGGCCGGTACGATTGCCCAACAGCAGGGGTTCGATCAGGACGGCTACCGCACCGTATTCAACTGCAACACTCACGGAGGGCAGACGGTCTATCATATCCATCTGCACCTGCTCGGCGGCAAGCCGATGGGCTGGCCACCCTATCAAGACACTCTGAAAACGCCCGTCAACAACTGACTGTCCTGCGCCGGACCCAGGGTCCGGCTTTCCTCTCGACCTTGCTGCGGGTCAAGCTCGTTGCCATCGCCAGTCAGTTTATGTTGCACTGCGTCATAATGGGTTCATTATAGTCATATAGCCTGTTCATCAGCATACTCAGAAAGGATACCCCCATGTCGATACCTGCTGACGCCTCCAATATTGCGAATGAAACACCTCCCATGCACAACCAGCTGGAGTTCTTTATCGAGCAGGCACGCAAGGCCGGCCCGATCCGCACGGCGGTTGTTCACCCTGTGGACCACAACAGCCTGCTGGGTGCCATTGAAGCCGCCGAGCAGGGTCTGATCGAACCCCTGTTGGTTGGTCCTGAGCACAAGATTCGAGCCGCCGCCGAGGCCGAGAATATCGACCTGACGCCATACCGAATCATCAGTACCGAACACAGCCACATGGCTGCCGAGTGTGCCTGTACGCTGATCCGCGAAGCCAAGGCCGAAGCCCTGATGAAAGGCAGCCTTGGCACCTCCGAGCTGCTCAGTGCAGTGGTACACAAGACCAAGGGGATACGCACCGAGCGCCGTCTGAGCCATGTGTTCGTGTTTGACGTTCCCAACTATCACAAGCCCCTGGTCATTACGGACGCCGCGATCAATGTCATACCGGACCTGTCGGTCAAGCGGGATATCGTGCAGAACGCCATCGACTTCTGTCAGTCGCTGGGCAACGCGGCGCCCAAGGTCGCCATTCTGGCGGCTGTGGAAAAAGTCAAGCCGACCATGCAGAGCACGCTGGATGCGGCGGCCCTGTGCAAAATGGCGGACCGCGGACAAATCACCGGCGGCATTCTGGATGGCCCGCTGGCCTTCGATAATGCCATTTCACTGCAGGCCGCCATCGACAAGCATATCAACTCTCCCGTCTCGGGCGATGCCGATATCCTGCTGGCACCCGACCTTGAAGCGGCCAACATGATTGCCAAGCAGCTGATCTATCTGGCTGATGCCAAGTCCGCCGGGCTGGCCGTGGGTGCCAAGGTGCCGATCATTCTGACCAGCCGTGCAGAGGGCACGCTGGGACGACTGGCCTCCTGTGCACTGGCCTCATATATGGTCAAACATCCACGCAAGGGAGCCTGATGCATGGATACCATCCTCACGGTAAATGGCGGTTCATCCAGTCTCAAATGCGGTCTGTATGCGCTGCGCGACGGGGAGCTGCACTGCCTGTTTCATCTTAAAGTGGAAAATCTGCTGGGTGATACCACGCTGTTCAAGGTGCGTGACGAAGATAACCGGGTATTGGACTCGCATCAGCTGCAGTGTCAGTCTGTTGCGCTGGATGAGCGCCATCAATTCGCCTTGAATGAGGTGCTGGAGTGGGTACAGACTCACCTGCCGGAGTCTCATCTGATCGCCACCGGTCATCGCGTCGTACATGGCGGTGACCTCTTCAGTACCCCTCTGCTGCTGGATGACGCGGCACTGGAACAGCTGCGCGGTTTCATCCCGCTGGCCCCCCTGCACCAGCCCTACAACCTCAAGCTGGTAGAGGCCTGCCGCACGCTGGCACCACATCTGCCGGTGGTTGCCTGTTTCGATACCATGTTCCATGCGGCACAGCCACGACTGGAGCGGCTCTATGCCCTGCCGCGCCACTTGATCGAGAAAGGTGTGCACCGCTACGGCTTCCACGGCCTGTCCTACGAGTATATCCAGCGCCAGCTGAGTCTGGCCGGGGCCGGCAACCTGAAAACCGTCGCCTGCCATCTGGGCGCAGGTGCCAGCATGTGTGCCATTCGTGACGGACGTTCCATCGCCTCCAGCATGGGCTTTACCGCTGTGGAAGGGTTGCCCATGGGCAGCCGCACCGGCAACCTGGACCCCGGTGTCCTGCTCTACCTGATGCGGGAAGAGAATATGGACGTAAATGCGCTGGAAAAGCTGATCTACAAGGAAAGCGGCTGGCTGGGCGTTTCCACCATCAGCTCTGACATGAAGGAGCTGCACCAGGCCAATAACGCTCTGGCCGAAGAGGCCATCGACATGTTCTGTTACCGGGCCGCGCTGGAGATGGGCCGTCTGGGTGCAGCGCTGGAAGGCATAGAGCAGGTGGTGTTTTCAGGCGGTGTGGGTGAAAACGATGCGGATGTGCGCGCACGCATACTGGAGCGCAGTCGCTGGCTGGGCATCGAGATCGATGCGGAGGCCAATGAGCGCAACAGCGGCATCATCAGTACACCGGAATCACGCGTGACGGTCCGGGTGATGCCGACCAACGAGGAAGCGATGATCGCCACCCACGTGGACGAGCTGTTGCACTGATCGCCTGCAGGCGGAGGCGATCAAGCCTCCGCCACCTTCGCCCTCTGACGTACCACTTCAAACAGACACACCCCTGTCGCCACTGACACGTTCAGACTGCTGACCTCTCCCGCCATTGGGATATTCACCAACTGATCGCACTGCTCCCGTGTCAGGCGTCGCATGCCCTTGCCCTCGGCACCCATGACAATGACCTGAGGACCGGTCAGATCCGCTTCGAACAGGTTCTGGGACGCTTCCCCGGCGGTTCCGGTAATCCAGATACCGTGCTGCTTGAGCAGCTGCAGCGTACGCGACAGGTTGGTGACCTGAATATAGGGGACCACTTCCGCTGCGCCACAGGCGACTTTGGCAACGGTGGCATTGAGTGGCGCCGACTTGTCCTTTGGCGCAATCACGGCCGCGACCCCTGCGGCATCGGCGGTACGCAGGCAGGCACCCAGATTGTGTGGATCCGTAACGCCATCCAGCACCAGCAACAGCGGCACTGTATCAGAGGACTGTTCCAGAATCCGGTCCAGTGCCTTTTCGCTCAGGGCACGCAGAGGATCGCACTCGGCGATGACCCCTTGATGGCGACCACCGCCGGCACGCTGGTCAAGTGCTTCCTTTGCCTGCGTCACGACCTTGATAGCGCGCGTGTCAGCCAACTCCAGCACCGCTTGCAGGCGGACATCATCACGCCCCTGTTGAACAAACAGACGACGTACGCGGTCGGAATTGCGCGTGAGAAGAGTGGTGACGGCGTGGAGGCCGAAAATATCCGTTGTGCTCATGCTGCCCCGTATGGCTGAATCTGAAAACAGGCGGGTATTATGGGCCAAATGAAACGAAAAAGCCGCCCGCAGGCGGCTTTTCATGCATGGAAAAGTCGGATATCAGCCTTCAAGACCCGCAAAGACCTTATTGCGGATGTCATCGACACTGCCGACACCTTCAACGTACACATAGCGCGGGGCGTTAGCTTCGCCGCTTTCGTTCCAGCCACGGTAGTAGCTGATCAGCGGTGCGGTCTGATCGTGGTACACCTTCAGGCGCTGACGCACGGTTTCTTCCTTGTCATCTTCACGCTGTACCAGCTCGTCACCGGTCACGTCATCGAACCCTTCCTGCTTGGGCGGGTTAAACACGACATGGTAGGTACGACCGGATGCCGGATGCACGCGACGGCCACTCATGCGCTTGATGATCTCGGAATCCGCCACGTCGATCTCGACAACAGCATCGATATTCACACCCGCTTCCTTGAGGGCATCAGCCTGCGGGATGGTGCGCGGGAAGCCGTCGAACAGGAAGCCGTTGGCACAATCCGCTTCTGCAATACGCTCCTTGACCAGACCGATAATGATCTCATCGGACACCAGACCGCCAGCGTCCATCACCTCTTTGGCCTGCTTGCCCAGCGGGGTACCTGCCTTCACCGCAGCACGCAGCATGTCACCGGTAGAGATCTGCGGGATGCCATACTTTTCGGTGATAAACTGGGCCTGGGTGCCTTTGCCGGCACCCGGTGCTCCAAGCAGAATAATGCGCATGTATTTCGTCTCCTGAACGTTGTTGTAAACTGCAACTCGGGCTCCGGACTCAGGCCCTGAGGGGATGATGCCGCGGCAGCCACTTTATAGTTATCCTGCGGGACAGGCTAAACGGCCCTGCCCTGCACACACAATTCGACATTAGACCTAGCTGCCGCCCAATTGTTGACAAAAAAGTCGAGGTTACGCCAAAGCCCGAGTACGGTTCAAGCCCTGACGCCCTCAAACAGAATCTAGCCGGTGTTGCGCATCCCGGCGGAAATGCCGGCCATGGTGACCATCAAGGCCTTTTCCAGGCGCTGATCCGGCTGATTCCGGTCACGGAACAGCAACTCCGCCTGCAGCAGGTGCAGCGGGTCAATGTACGGGTTGCGAACCTCAATCGACTGCCGGATCACACTGTTACCCTGCAGCAGTTTTTGTTCCTGCTTGATCCGCATCACTTGCTCCACCGCCTGCTGCAAACGGGATCTCAGGCTTGAGCCCAACACTCCCAGCTCCGGCGATGCCAGACGTTTCTCGTAGTAGGCCGAGATATTGACATCACTCTTGGCCAGTACCATCTCCAGCATGTCGATCCACGATTGAAAGAAGGGCCATTCACCGTACATGCGATGCAGCAGAGGCTCCTGTCCCTCATCCAGTGCCTGCTTCAGGGCCGCCCCTGAACCCAGCCAGGCCGGCAGCATGAGGCGTATCTGGGTCCAGGCAAAAATCCAGGGTATGGCTCTGAGACTCTCCACACCGCCATCCACCTTGCGCTTGGCAGGACGCGATCCCAGCGGCAGCTTCGCCAGCTCCTGTTCCGGCGTAACGGCGCGGAAATACGGCACAAACTGAGGCTCCTCCCGCACCATGGAGCGATAGATCTTCATGCCGCAGGCGGCCATGCCGTTCATCAGGGTACGCCACTCGGGTTCGGGCTGAGGCCCTGGACTCAGGGTCGCCTCCAGCACCGCACCGGTGTACAGCGTGAGGTTGCGCACGGCAATCTCGGGAATCCCGAACTTGAAGCGGATCATCTCACCCTGCTCCGTCACCCGCAGACTGCCCCCGACCGAGCCCGGTGGCTGCGCCAGAATCGCGGTGTGGCTGGGCCCTCCGCCTCGGCCCACAGTGCCACCACGGCCATGGAACAGCGTCAGGCGCACCTGCTCACGCTGGCAGAGTTCGGTCAGCGTTTCCTGCGCTCGGTATTGTCCCCAGGCCGCCGCCAGCTGACCGGCATCCTTGGACGAATCGGAATAGCCGATCATCACTTCCTGATGCCCCTCGATATAGTCCCGATACCAGTCGAGCTGCAGCAGTGATTCGATGCAACTGCGAGCGTTATCCAGATCATCAAGGGTCTCAAACAGGGGAACCACCCGCATGTTGTGCTCAACCCCGACCTCCTGCAGCAGCAGCACCACGGCCAGCACATCCGAAGGCTGACCCGCCATGGAGATGACATAGGAGCCCAGGCTGTAGTCCGGATTGGCGGCAATCACCCTGCAGGTGCTGATCACCTCCTGCACACTGGCAGGCGCTTCCCAGCGGTGAGGGATGAGTGGCCGGCGCGATGCCAGTTCCTTGAGCAGAAAGGCCTGCTTGTCGGCCTCGTCCCAGTCGGAGTAGCGCCCCAACTGATAAAACTCGGTCAGTGCATCGAACACTTCGGTATGGCGTTCGGCGTTCTGGCGCACATCCAGCCGCACCAGCGTCAGACCAAAACAGGCGATGCGCCGAATCAGGTCTTCGAGTGCGCCGGCGGCGATGCAGCCCATTCCACTCTCGTTGAGCGAACGGTGGCACAACAACAAGGGCTCCAACAGTTCATCCAGCTCGCTGATCCACAGATCGGGGTTACTGGCACGCCCCTTGAGATAGTCTTCGATACCCTGCCGAGTTTCATGCAGCCGGCTGCGCAAACGCCCCAGAATTTCACGGTAGGGTTCAGGGTGGTTGTCCGTTTCGTGTCGCAGCTCCGCATTGGCCTGATACATGGACAGCTCACCGCGCAGCAGGTCCACATCTCGGGCATACAGGTCAGCCGCCATCCAGCGTGCCAGCAGCAGGACTTCAGAGGTCACTTCGGCGGTTACATTGGGGTTGCCGTCACGGTCTCCCCCCATCCAGGAGGAGAAGCGGACGGGAGAGCAGGTCAGGGGCAGCGGGGTGTTCAATGTAGCCTGCAAGCGTGAATCAAGCAGTCGCAGGAAGCGTGGTACCGCGCTCCAAAGGGAGTTTTCGATCACCGCAAAGCCCCACTTGGCTTCCTCAACAGGCGTTGGTCGGTGCTGGCGAATTTCGTTGGTATGCCAGATCTGACTGATCAGCTGATCCAGCCGGTGCTGCACGGACTCGCCTCGGTCACGCTGCTTGAGCGTCTCGGCAATGGCATCATATTTCTGGATCAGCGTACGGCGATTGACTTCAGTGGGGTGGGCCGTCAGTACCAGATCAATACACATCTCGTTGAGACAGGCGAGAATTTCTTCCGGACTCCGGCCCTCCGCCTGCAGGCGAGCGAGCAGGGCGTCGATCAATTCCTCGTCTTCATCGCCCTCGGTTTCATAATGACGGCGCACACGGTGATGCTCTTCGGCGATGTTGGCCAGATTGAGAAACTGGGTAAACGCACGCGCAATCGGCAGAACTTCGTCCTCACTCAAGCGGCTGAGGGCCTCGCGCAGCGCCTGCTGGGTTGCGTCCTCGGCATGCCGAGCCGACTTGGCCAGCTTGCGTATGGATTCCACCTTGTCGAGGAAGTCGTGGCCCAGGTGGGATTCCATGGTCCGCCCCAGGCTTTCACCCAGTATACGGACATCATCACGTAACGCTTCGTGCAGATCGCTCATGCGCTCACCTCCATTGACAGTCATGCCTCGATGCTAACCGATTCCGCCGATCAGCATAACCGTCATTGGTATGATTGCACAGCCACGAATGGAGGTATCACAGCCCCTGTTTTTTTGCTTCGTCCCACCAGTGGTCGAGCTGTTCCAGGCTGAGCTGTTCCCATTCACGGCCACTGTCTTTCACACGTGATTCCACATGGCGAAAACGACGTTCAAACTTGGCGTTGGTATTACGCACGGCCTGTTCGGGATCGATATCGAGATGCCGAGCCAGATTGACCTGTGCAAACAGCAGGTCACCGATCTCCTCACGGGCGTGAGCAATATCTCCCTGCTCCAGCGCTTCCCGCAACTCGGCAATTTCCTCTTCGATCTTGTCCAGCACCCCGTGGGTGTCCGGCCAGTCAAACCCGACGCGAGCGGCGCGGCGTTGCAGTTTGGCGGCACGACTGAGCGCCGGCAGCCCCACGGGTACCTCATCCAGTACGCCTGTCCGCGACTTGGCTGCCCTCTCCTGCTGCTTGATCGCTTCCCAGTTGCTGTTGACCTGATCGACTGGAATGCCGTCAGTCCCTGCCCCATTGAGGTCTCCCTGAGGAAAGACGTGAGGGTGGCGGCGAATCAGTTTGGCAACCAGCTGGTCGATGATGCGATGCAGATCAAACCAGCCCTGTTCGTCCGCCAGCCGGGCGTAAAACACCACCTGAAACAGCAGGTCGCCCAGCTCGTCACGCAGATGGTCCCAGTCTTCTCGCTCGATGCAGTCAGCCACTTCATAGGCTTCTTCAAGCGTATGCGGCACAATCGTGGCAAAGGTCTGCTGCAGATCCCAGGGGCAGCCGCTGTCAGGGTCTCGCAGGGCCGCCATCAGTCGAATCAGATCATCCAGATCGTAACTCATCGACCGCCACCGCTGCGCTCACGGTGGACATCCAGCACGTTGGGGACCTGATTGATCTTGTCCATCAGCCGTCCCAGCCGCTCAAGTCGTGGAATCTCAACGGTCAGCGTCAGGCGCGCCATGTTGTTCTTGCGATCGGTCAGCGTATTGGCCGCCAGAATGTTCAGCTTTTCATTGCTCAGTACCAGCATGACATCACGCAGCAGACCCGGGCGATCAAAGGCTTCAATGATCATGTCCACCGGATAGGTCTGTTCGTTTTCATCGCCCCAATCGACGCTGATCACTCGGTCCGGTTCGTGCTCACGCAGACTCATCAGGTTGAGGCAGTCTTCATGATGAATCGAAATGCCGCGCCCCTGCGTGATGTATCCCATGATCGGATCGCCGGGCACCGGCTTGCAGCAGGTTGCCAGCGTGGTCAGCAGGTTGCCGATCCCCTGGATATTGATGCCACTGCCGCCACTGCGAGGCTCTTTCGCTGATTGGCTGGCAGGCAATGCCAGATCCAGCTGCGACTCCTGCCGCTCCGGCTCAACCTGACGCTGTGCTTCGTGGATGATCTGCGACAGACGCAGATCACCCGCGCCCAGTGCGGCACAGAGATCTTCCGAGGTTTTGTAATTGAGCGCCTGTGCGATGTCATCCAGATCAATGGCATGCGGGTCCAGTGCCAGACGCCTGAACTCACGCAGGATGATGTCGCGGCCAGCCTCGGCGTTCTGCTCCTTGGCCTGCAGTTTGAACCAGTGGGCCACCTTGGCACGGGCACGTGAGGTGGTGACAAAGCCATAGTTGCTGTTGAGCCAGTCACGCCGGGGCGCTTCCTCACGAGAGGTCATGATCTCAACCTGGTCACCGGTTTTCAGCGGCTTGTTCAACGGTATGATACGACCGTTGACCTTGGCACCGCGACAGCGATGGCCCACTTCCGTATGCACGCGGTAGGCGAAATCAACGGCCGTCGCCCCCTGCGGCAGGTCAATCACATGCCCATCTGGGGTGAATACATAGACGCGATCCTGCACCACATCCCCGCGCAGCATGTCACCCAGTGCTTCGGTATCGCCCAGGTCGTCATGCCACTCAAGCACCTGTCTCAACCAGGCAATTTTCTCCTCGTAGCCGTCGCCGCGTGACTGGGTATCGGTTCCCTTGTACAGATGGTGGGCGCAGACACCCAACTCGGCCTCTTCATGCATGGCAAAGGTGCGAATCTGCACCTCCAGCACCTTGCCTTCGGGGCCAAATACAGCGGTGTGCAACGAGCGGTAGCCATTGGGTTTGGGTGAGGCGATATAATCGTCAAACTCATGCGGGATATTGCGCCAGAGGCCATGCACAATGCCGAGTACGGTGTAGCAGTCACGAATCTCGGGCACCAGAATACGCACGGCACGCACATCGTACACCTGACTGAAGTCGATGTTCTTGCGCTGCATTTTGCGCCAGATGCTGTAGATGTGCTTGGCTCGGCCCATCACATCGCCGGCAATACCCGCATCCTCGAGCCGGCTGCGCAGCAGCTCAACCACCTGATTGATGAAGAGCTGTCTATCCAGCCGCTTTTCATCGAGCAGACGGGCAATATGCTTGTAGTCGTTGGGCTTCAGATAGCGGAATGAGAGGTCTTCCAGCTCCCACTTGATGTGACCGATACCGAGCCGGTGTGCCAGAGGTGCATAGATATCAAACACTTCTCGCGCCACCAGGTAGCGTTTCTTGCGGTCGCCATCCTTGACGCCACGAATGGCGCAGGTGCGTTCGGCGATCTTGATCAGTGCAACGCGCACGTCATCGATCATCGCCACCAGCATCTTGCGCACGTTGTCGATCTGGGCAATTTTGGTACCCAGGACACCGTCATCGGAGCGAGGATTCTTGCGGCTGCCGATGGCCGCCATCTGCAGCACACCGTTGATCAGTCCGGCGATGGTGTCACCGAACTGATCACGTACACGATCCAGACTGAGTTTGCGCTCACGTACCGAACGATAGAGAATCGCTGCCACCAGCGTTTCCTGGTCCTGTTGCAGCTCGGCCAGTATCTGGGCCATTTCAAGCCCGGTACGGAAACTGCCCACCGTATTGTGGGACCAGTCGTCATCGGACTCGGCTACGGCTGCACGCGCTTCCTTGGCCAGCAGACACGCCTGACGGATCTGGTCAATGTCGCTGACTTCCACCTGCTGCTGCAGGCGCAACAGCCACAAGTCCAGATCAACGGTACCATCTTCTCGTATCGGGTGTTCTTCTCGAACCTTCACCATGGCTGAACGCCACTCCTGTCTTGCCTCCGGCGACCATTACTGAAAGGCGGGCCAGTGCCGGCAACAGCGGCTCCCCCTCAGGATGGAGCCACATTCTAGTCCCTAAGACCGCTCAGTGCGAGCGAGTTCCCTGCCAGGCCCACCCACGATACGACTAATGGCTCAGGTATCAGCCGAACACGCCCGTGGAAAGGTAGCGATCACCACGGTCACAAATAATGCAAACGATGGTCGCGTTGTGGACGGTCTGCGCCAGTTGCAAGGCGCCCGCAACAGATCCGCCGGAGGACACGCCACAGAAGATACCCTCGCGTCGCGCCAGTTCGCGCATGGTCTCTTCTGCCTGCTGCTGTGAAATGTCGATGACCTGATCCACTCGGCTGCGCTCGAAAATTTTCGGCAGATAGGCCGCGGGCCAACGCCGAATACCCGGGATCTGAGAGCCCTCCTGGGGTTGCAGGCCCACGATCTGAATCGCCGGGTTCTGCTCCTTCAGATAGCGCGATACCCCCATGATGGTACCGGTTGTGCCCATGGAACTGACAAAATGGGTGATGGTACCCTGGGTCTGCTGCCAGATCTCGGGACCTGTGCTGCGGTAATGCGCTTCCGGATTGTCGGGGTTGGAGAACTGATCCAGTACCTTGCCCTCACCGGCCGCCTGCATCTCAAGCGCCAGATCCCGAGCACGCTCCATGCCCTCGGCCTGAGTCACCTCAATCAACTCGGCACCATAGGCGCTCATTGCGGCCTTGCGCTCAGAGCTCATGTTCGCCGGCATGATCAATTTGAGCTGATAGCCCTTGATGGCTGCCGCCATGGCCAACGCAATACCGGTATTGCCGGAGGTCGCCTCGATCAGGCAGTCACCCGGCTGTATATCGCCACGCGCCTCGGCCAGTTCGATCATGCTCAGGGCCGGACGATCCTTGACCGAGCCCGCCGGGTTGTTGCCTTCGAGCTTGCACAGCAGGGTATTGCCATTGGCGACCTCGATACGCTGCAAACGCACCAGCGGCGTGTGACCGACATAATCGGCAATGGTTGGATATTCAATGGCCATGGATGCTCCCGAGCACTAACTCCAATAAGGATATAAAAAACAGGTTACATATTCCCGACAAATAAGGTCGGAATAATATCAGCGTGCATGCACGACGGCAATCTCAGCAGGTTTCAGCAATGACAAATGCAACGACCTGTGTGCGTTCATCACTGTAGGAAAGGTGCCAGCGCATGATGCCCTGTTGCTCAGCCAGAGCGCGTGCTGCGCCTGTCAATTCAAGCAGCGGGCGCCCCAAAGCATCGTGCCGGACGGCGAAATGCTGCCAGCTGATACCACGCCCGATCCCGGTACCCAGGGCCTTGACGGCCGCTTCCTTGGCAGCGAAACGCTTGGCGAGAAACACCGCTGGACGTGCTGTTCGTTCGAATGCAGCCTGTTCCTCGGGTGTCAGAATCCGCTGCGGCAGGCGCGGCGTTCGCGTCAGCGCCTGTCGAATGCGGTCGATCTCGACAATGTCAGTGCCGATACCGAAGATCATGACCGCAGGGCGTCACGCCGTGCCTGAACGCGCTGCTGTACTTCCATCAGGCGCTGCCTCATCTCGGACACCGCCGGCTTGAGACCAACCATCAGGGCGCGGGCGATTATGCCGTGGCCGATATTCAGCTCATTCAACTCCGGGATTTCCGCCACCGGCTCCACATTGTGATAGTGCAGACCATGACCGGCGTTGATCACCAGCCCCTGCTGCCATGCGTGACGGGCTGCGGCTTTGAGTCGCTCCAGCTCCTCACTGCGCTCGACAATGGTCTCGGCGTCGGCATAGTTGCCCGTATGCAGTTCAATCACGGGGGCACCACAACGCACCGCCGCATCGATCTGAGCCAGATCGGGGTCGATAAAAAGGGAAACTTCACAACCGGCATCGGCCAGGCGCATGCAGGCAGCGCGGATCTGGGCTTCCTGCCCGATCACATCCAGCCCACCCTCGGTGGTCAGCTCCTCTCGTTTTTCAGGCACAAGACACACATGGGCGGGACGGACCGCCTCGGCCAGCTGCATCATCTCTTCGGTCAGGGCCATCTCAAGATTCATCCGCGTCTGCAGCGTTTGTGCCAGCAGATGTATGTCACGATCCTGAATGTGACGACGGTCTTCACGCAGATGTACGGTAATGCCATCGGCGCCGGCTTCCTCTGCCAGTGCAGCCGCCTGCACAGGGTCAGGATAGCGGGTACCGCGTGCCTGGCGCAGCGTGGCAATGTGATCAATGTTAATACCCAGCAACAGGCGATCAGGCTCGGTCATCTTCTACTCCCTTGCGCTTGAGAAACAGCTCGCGACTACGCAGAGGCCTGTCTCCCAGTAATGGTGTCAGTCGGTGCCGCATCAGACGCTTTGCGCTGCGCCGTACGGCAGGATCATCATAATGGTCTTCCGCAATCGCCTGCAGGTGCTCGGCAGGATAGGCATCAGGGCGATTGCAGACAATCAGCCCCTGCTCAGGGTCCAGGCGATAGCTCATGCCCGGCTGCAGCCCCTGAGTCTCCAGCGCAAACCCAAGCTGTTCCAGCAGCTGACGTTCAAAGGTGCGCAAGGCGCCTTCGAGGTCGTGCCCCAGACGCAACTCGTTAAGTGCATAACGAAAATAGACAAACAGGCGGGGATGCGGATCCAGCGGTTTCAGCAGCCGCTGCAGCAGTTCATTCAGATAAAGACCGCACAGCAGCGCCTTGCCCTGCAGCATCAACAGTGACTCGACCGGCTCGGCCAGGCGAAGTGTCTTGAGTTCGCTGCGCCCCTGCCAGCCTACCTGAAGCGACTGGAAGGGTTGCAGGGTGGCGCGCAGTCGTGAGCCGGGCTTGCGGGCACCACGCGCCACCACACTGACCTTGCCATACTCCAGTGTCAGCAGATCGACCAGCAGGCTGGTTTCACGGTAGGGACGAGTGTGCAGAACGTAGGCGGCCGCCGCCTCGACCCGGTGACTCATCACTCATGCCTGTAGCCAAGGCTCTGCAGTGCGCGTTCGTTGTCGGACCAGCCGCGCTTTACCTTGACCCAAAGGTTGAGCATTACCTTGGTATCGAACATTCTTTCCATGTCAATGCGGGCATCACGACCAATGGTCTTGATCACGTCGCCACTGTCTCCGATGACAATGCGCTTTTGCCCCTCGCGCTCAACCAGAATCAGGGCGCTGATGTGCAGTACGCGGCCATCATGCTTGAACTCCTCAATCTCGACCGTGGTCCCATAGGGTACCTCGTCGCCCAGATTGCGCATCAGCTTCTCACGCACCAGCTCTGCCGCCACAAAACGGGAGCTGCGATCCGTGATCTGATCTTCCGGAAACAGGTGCATCCCTTCGGGAATGCGCGACTCAACCTCGCGTTCAAGACGCTCGACATTGTGGCCTTTCTGCGCCGAAATCGGGATGATGGCCTCGAAATGCCGCTTGGCTGACAGCTCTTCCAGTTGCGGCAGCAATGCTTCCTTGTCTTTCAGCTGATCCACCTTGTTGACCGCGAGAATCACTGGACAGCGCACATGCTCCAGCTTGTCCAGCACCATCTGGTCCTCTTCGGTCCAGGCGGTGCGATCAATGATGAAAACAACCAGATCAACATGCCGCAGCGCTTCAGACGCGGTCCGGTTCATGAACCGATTAAGCGCCTTGCCCTTGTCATCACGATGCAGTCCCGGGGTGTCCACATAGACCACCTGCAAATCATCCTCGGTCTTGATCCCAAGAATCTGATGCCGGGTGGTCTGGGGCTTGCGTGAGGTAATGCTCAACTTTTGCCCCAGAATACGGTTCAGCAGCGTGGACTTGCCCACATTCGGCCGTCCCACGATCGCCACGTAACCGCAACGCTGTGTTGATTCACTCATGCGCCAGCCTCCTGATCCAATTGCGCCAGGGCGACGCGTGCCGCTTCCTGTTCTGCCTGACGGCGGCTGCTGCCATGGCCTTCTGTGGGTGTATTCAACAAGGATACTTCACACCGAATATGAAAGGTCTGATCGTGGGGCTCCCCCTCGACGGATATCAGCTCATATTGCGGCAGCGGTGAACGCCGTGACTGTAGAAACTCCTGCAACCGGGTCTTGGCATCCTTGAGCGTAATGTTCAGGTCAAGCTGCTCCAGATGAGGTCCGAACCAGTGCAGAATAAAATCTCTGGCCGCCTCAACCCCCTGATCAAGATAGGTTGCGCCAATAATGGCTTCAACACTGTCGGCCAGGATGGAGTCGCGCCTGAAGCCGCCACTTTTCAGTTCTCCGGAGCCCAAACGCAGGTAGTCACCCACCGCCATCTCCCGTGCGATCAGGGCCAGCGTTTCACCCTTCACCACACGCGAGCGCAGACGGCTCATCTGCCCCTCGCGGGCATCTGGAAAACGCGCATAGAGTTCCTCGGCAATCACAAAACTCAGGATCGCATCTCCGAGGAACTCAAGGCGTTCGTTGTTACGTTTGCCACAGCTGCGATGGGTCAGTGCCAACTCAAACAGCTCGGGGTCTTTACAGGGGTGGCCCAGCTTGCGGGCCAGTTCAGCAGCAGGTTTAATCAAGGTTTAACAGCTTCGTAGTGTTCTTCAAACTTTACCAGCGCATCAACGTTGTAAAACATCGGCACACGGACCTCATAGACCAGATCAAAATAGAGCACACCTTCCTCCAGTCTGACCTGCAGGGAATCCTTCTCAGGCAGTGATACCTGGTTGATCAGGAATTTCTTGTCAAAGTCGCGGCGAATTTCACGTACAGACTTGGACAGCTCATCAGGGTCTTCGCTGACCTTGGCCACAATGGAGTTGATGGTGGCATGGTCCCAGTATGGGCCGAACAGCTTGAACCCAACGGCAAAGAAGATCCCGGCCACAATCAACCCGACCAGAGTCGAGGTAAACGAGGCCCCGCGCTGAAAGTGTGTAGCTCCTTTGTTCATCTTTCCATCCTCTAGTTTATGCGACGAACATCACTGAAATCGGGCAGGCTGAAAAAGCTGTCCCAGTGCATCCAGACAGCGGTTGCCTTTCCAACCAGCAGCTCTTCAGGCACAAAGCCCCAGTAGCGGCTGTCCTTGCTGTTGTCCCGGTTGTCACCCAGCACAAAATAATGTCCTTCCGGTACAACCCACTGACCGTTCATGACCGGCCGGTAGATATCCTGGTAGATGCGATGCGGTTCACCCGCCAGTGTCTCATTCAGCAACAACTGCTCGGGGCTGCCCGGCGGCAAACGCGCAATCAGCGTCTGCTGTTGCGGCTCCCCGTTAATGAACAGCGTTTTGCCTTGATAGGTGATCACGTCTCCCGGCACGCCCACTACCCGTTTAATGTAGTTGATACTGGGGTCTTCAGGGTAGCGAAACACGATCACATCGCCATGTTGCGGATCATTGTTGCTGACGAATCGGGTATTGAGCACCGGCAAACGCAGCCCATAGTGAAACTTGTTCACCAGAATGAAGTCGCCGATTTTGAGTGTGGGCAACATGGAACCGGATGGAATCTGGAAAGGCTCAAACAGAAAGGAGCGCAGCAGCAGTACCACCAGCAGCACGGGAAACATTGAGCGGGACGTATCGGCCCAGCCCGGCTGGCGCAGCAGGCTGGCCTGCTGGGACTCTGGCAAGGGGCCGCCGGCACTGACTTCGGCCTGCGCCAGTGCAGCCCGACGCCGAGGCGCGAACACACGCGCATCGATCAGCCAAAGAATGCCGGTCACAAAGGTGACCAATACCAGTATCAGTGAGAAATCCAGATTCATACCCCTGCCTTAACCGTCTACTTTAAGTACAGCAAGGAAGGCGTCCTGAGGAATCTCGACGCGTCCTACCTGCTTCATCCGTTTTTTGCCTTCTTTCTGCTTGGACAGCAGCTTTTTCTTTCGGCTCACGTCACCGCCGTAACACTTGGCCAGTACGTTTTTGCGCAGCGCCTTGACCGTGGTTCTCGCGATGACCTTGCCGCCAATGGCCGCCTGAATGGCCACGTCAAACATCTGGCGCGGGATCAGTTCTTTCATCTTCTCACACAGCAGGCGGCCTCGGTACACGGCATTATCCTTGTGCAGGATGACAGCCAGTGCATCCACCCGCTCACCGTTGATCAGAATATCCATGCGCACCAGCTTGGCCGCTTCAAAACGCTGGAAGTTGTATTCCAGTGACGCATATCCACGGCTGACCGACTTGAGACGGTCAAAGAAGTCCAGTACCACCTCAGCCATTGGCAGCTCATAGGTCACCTGAACCTGCTTGCCGACAAAGTGCATGTTCTTCTGTACACCACGCTTTTCAACGCACAGACCAATGACCTGCCCCAGGTACTCGTCCGGCACCAGAATATTGGCCAGCACGATGGGTTCACGCATCTCACGTACGGTGGACGGGTCCGGCAGCTTGGAGGGGCTGTCGATGTGCACCACATCGCCGTTGTTCAACTCAAGCTCGTAGACCACGGTGGGTGCCGTGGTTACCAGATCCAGATCGTATTCACGCTCAAGCCGCTCCTGAATAATCTCCATGTGCAGCATGCCGAGGAAACCGCAGCGGAAACCGAAGCCCAGAGCATCGGATGTTTCCGGTTCGAAGAACAGAGAGGCATCGTTCAGGGTAAGCTTGTCCAGCGCCTCACGGAAGTCCTCGTAATCATCCGCACTGGTCGGGAACAGGCCGGCATAGACCTGCGGCTGTACTTTTTGAAAGCCCGGCAGGCTGTCCACATCCGGGGTCTTGGAGTGGGTCAGGGTATCCCCCACCGGCGCACCATGGATGTCCTTGATACCGGCGACGACAAAGCCCACTTCGCCTGCACGCAACTGGTCCGTATCCTTGCGTTTGGGGGTAAACACACCCACGGCATCCACCTGATGCACCTGCCCGGTGGACTTGACCAGCAGTTTGTCCTTTTTGCGCAGGGTGCCGTGCACCACACGCACCAGTGACACGACGCCCAGGTAGTTGTCGAACCAGGAGTCGATGATCAATGCCTGCAACGGGCCATCCACTTCACCTTCGGGCGGCGGAATCACGCGCACCAGCTCTTCCAGAACATCCTCGACGCCGAGTCCGGTCTTGGCGGAACAGGCAACCGCATGGGTGGCATCAATGCCGATCACTTCTTCGATCTCCTGACGCACCCGATCCGGATCCGCCTGCGGCAGATCCATCTTGTTCAGGATCGGCAGAACCTCGAGCCCCTGTTCAATGGCGGTATAACAGTTGGCTACCGACTGGGCCTCGACACCCTGCGCAGCATCCACCACCAACAATGCGCCTTCACAGGCGGACAGCGAGCGTGACACTTCGTAAGAGAAGTCCACATGCCCCGGCGTGTCGATAAAGTTGAGCTGATAGGTGTTGCCGTCCTTTGCGGTGTAGTCGAGGGTAACGCTCTGCGCCTTGATCGTGATGCCGCGCTCGCGTTCAAGGTCCATGGAATCGAGTACCTGAGCCGCCATTTCACGGTCACTGAGACCACCGCAGATCTGAATGATGCGATCGGACAGGGTGGATTTGCCATGGTCGATATGGGCGATAATCGAGAAATTGCGAATATGTTCCAGTTTACTCACGATACGGTTACCCGACTCCGGTCAGAAAGTGGCTGAGGTCTATTAAAGAGGACGCAGTTTAACGCAAGAGGGGGGATCAGGTCATCGGCAAAAGCACAGAAACCCGGGGAGCCTTGCTCCCCGGGAGAAGGGTCACTCAATCTTGAGGGCAATGAACAGCGGACTGCCGCGGCGCACAATTCTGAGCGGTACGGAGCGCCCCTCCGGCAGTGAAGACGCAACCTGTTCAAACTGAGCGACCGTCTCGATTCGCTGCCCGTTCAGCATGGTGATGACATCGCCACGCACAAGACCCGCCTGAAGCCCGGCTCCTTCCATGACCTGCTGCACCATGACGCCTGAGCTGATGGCCCACTTGTCTTTCAGGGCCGGGTCGAGCGGTGCCACGACCAACCCAAGGCGACCCGTTTCCGCCGGCTTGTCAACGGTGCGGGATGCCTGCTGCTCTTCATCCGGCATGGTGCCGATAACCAGCTCTACCACTTCACGCCGACCTGAGCGCATCACTTCAAGGCGTGCCGTCTGGCCCGGCTTGATGCGGCCCACCAGCGGCGGCAGGTCTGAGGACAGTTCAACGGACTTGCCATTGAGCTTGAGAATCACATCCCCTTCCTGCAGCCCGCCGGACTGTGCCGGGCTGCCTGGCAATACCTTGGCTACCAGTGCACCTGCGGGTTTCTTGAGTCCAAACGACTCGGCCAGATCGCGGTTGACCTCCTGAATGATTACACCCAGCCAGCCTCGCTGCACAAAGCCCTGACTCTTCAACTGATCAGCCACGTCCATGGCCACATCGATCGGGATGGCAAAGGAAAGCCCCATGAAGCCGCCTGAACGGGTATAAATCTGCGAGTTGATACCAACGACTTCGCCTTCCAGATTGAACAGCGGACCACCGGAGTTGCCCGGGTTGATCGCTACATCAGTCTGGATGAACGGTACGTAGGTCTCATTGGCCAGTGCGCGCTCGGTGGCACTCACAATACCCGCGGTAACGCTGTGATCGAAACCAAACGGGGAGCCAATGGCCAGTACCCACTCACCCACCTTGAGGTCGGCCGAGCGGCCTTTCTTCACCACCGGCAGGTCGCGCGCATCGATCCGCAACAGCGCCACATCAGTACGCTCATCAGAGCCGATCACTTCGGCCTGAAGTTCACGCCGGTCGTTAAGACGAACCAGCACCTCTTCGGCATCCTTGATCACATGATGATTGGTGAGGATGTAGCCGTCGCTGGAAATGATGAAACCCGATCCCAGTGAGCGTGGCGCCTTGCGTTGAGGTCCTTCACGGAACTGCGGCATGTCACGGAAGAAGTGTCGAAAAATTTCCGGCACGTCCTCACCCTGGGGACCATGGAACTCGAACTGTCCAAAGGGCGTTGAGAGAGATTGTTCACTGCGACTGACCGTGCTGATATTGACCACAGCCGGCGAGGCGTCCTCGACCAGTTCTGTGAAATCAGGCAACGCAGCCGCATTCACCAGAGGGGCACAAAGCCAGGCAAGCATGAAACCAAGGCTGATCTTGATGCTTTTCACTGATTTTCACCTTTTGTCGATTACAGGGTTTTCAATAGGACCGGCTGATAGCGACTGAGTTCAGCCGTTTTGCGTGTGAGAAAACGTACCGCCACAAACCCGGCCAGCAGCATGAGGGCCGCTGTCAGAATCTGTACCGTCTCACTGGCACCCAGCATACTGGCGACCAGCGCTCCGGCGACCAGCATCAGCAACGGTACCAGGTAAAGCAGCAGGGAGGCACGCATCAGACCGCCCTCCTCGAGCCCGATCAGCACCTGCTGGCCAGGCATGAGTGTCAGGTTATCGGGGTTAAGCACCTCGATCTCCACACTGCGGCCACGGGACCACTGTGACAGCACACCCTGACTGCAGCTCGAACGACTGCTGCACTGGGCGCAGGCGCTGTTGCGAGCGGCTTCAACCCGGGCAACACCCTGGCCACTCCAGGTGACAGTGGCAATTTCTTCGATCATCTTCAGCGCTCTGGCTGGACAGCACTGGCAATGCGATCCGCAATCATCAACGGCACATCACCGACCACGGTAACGAAGTGATCACCCCGCCGCTTGCCAACGGCAATATAGCCATCGGCCTGCGCCACACCCTCAGGCATGCTCTGATGGCCCATCTCCTCCACACTGACCGAGAAGGCATCACGTGCATTGGCAAACACCATCACCTCGCCGTGCGGCAGCAGTTCGTGGCGCACGATGGAGTAGCCTTCCGGCAACCAGCGCGTGGTCCACTGCGGCACTTTCTGGGTGCTCAGCAGATGCTGGTGTTGATCAATATAGCGTTTCAGGCCATCGGAAAGGCGGATAACATCGGCTGAGTCGTACCCCATCGGGGTCGATGACACTGAGCGGTTCCCCAGTTGAGTACGCATCAGATCAGCACTGGCCGTTGCGCCCGGCAGAACATAGGACGGGCGGGACGTGTCCGCCGTATCACCGATCGAGCCGGCTCCCAGGATCACCACAGCGGTCACGGATGCTGCCACCGCCATGCTCGACACCGAACGCCACCAGCGTGACACGGGCTTGAATGCCCGCGCCGAGGAGGTCTGGGCCGTTTGTACCTCATCCCGATCGGCACTGGGATGATACACAGGCTCCTGCTCAAGCGCCGCCATGACACGGGCACTGATATCAACCTCAAGACCCGCCTGGGGCTCACGCTTCAGGGCTGATCGCGCAACGTGATAACGGCTCCACTGCTGGCCGAGCAGAGGGTCCTGCCCGGCCTGCTCCAGTGTACGGCGCAACTCGAAGTCGCTGACCTCTCCGTCCATGAGTGCCGATATGGATTCTTTCACTTCTCGCATAGACTTACCCCGAATGGCTGCAAACGGCAGTCATATGATCTCTCAGTTATTGGCGAGCAACGGTGCGATCTCCTTGTCGATCGCCTCGCGTGCCCTGAAAATCCTTGACCGAACGGTGCCAACCGGACAATCCATGACGTTGGCAATATCCTCGTAACTCATGCCTTCGAACTCGCGCAATGTCAGTGCCACACGCAAATCCTCGGGCAAACGATCAAGCGTTTGCTTGACCACACGTTCGAGCTCATCGCGATAGAGCGCATTTTCCGGCGTTTCCAGATCGCGCAATTCGCTTTCCGCCCCCAGGTACTGGGCATCGTCAACATCCACGTCCACATCGGGTGGCCGGCGGTTGCGGGCAACCAGATGGTTCTTGGCGGTGTTGATCGCAATTCGATACAGCCAGGTATAAAAGGCGCTGTCGCCCCGAAAGCCGGGCAACGCACGGTACGCCTTGATAAATGCCTCCTGGGCTACATCCAGTGCCTCATGCTGATCGTATACATAGCGACCAATCAGGCCGATGATCTTGTGCTGATACTGTTTAACCAGCAGATCGAAAGCACGTTTGTCACCCGCCTGAACCCGCTTGACCAGCAACTGATCAGCGGCTGCCTGACTCTCGTTAGACACTCGGTATCCTTAAGTCACTGTGACTGTTTTTCCTGCAGATGCGAGGAGATCATGATTCAATAAAGTATGTATGGATGACCTGATGCATTGCAACCTCATGTCCTGAGCAGGCTCGCAACTGATATGAACCTGAATCGGAGATGAAGTTCCAACACAATTTAAATTTTCGGTTACCTTACACTTGTCGGTTCAAGACCGCATAATAGTTCGCCTTACAGGTACGGAATCTGAATATGAGTACAACACAGAGCACCCCTGTGGACTTCGATGTACTGATCATCGGCAGTGGTGCCGCCGGTCTGACACTGGCACTGCAACTCCCGGGGCACCTGAAGATTGCGCTTCTGAGCAAGGGTAGCTTCGAGAGCGGCTCCACCTGGCTGGCCCAGGGCGGCATTGCTGCCGTGCTCGAAGAAAGCGACAGCATTGACGATCATATCCGTGACACCCTCACTGCCGGCGCCGATCTCAGCCGTCCCGATGCCGTGACACGCATGGTACGAGAAGGTCCGGAAAGCATTCGCTGGCTGATCGAGCAGGGGGTCCCCTTTACCCGAGAAGGTGATCACTACCATCTCACCAAGGAAGGCGGTCACTCTCACCGGCGCATCATTCACGCCACCGATGCCACGGGCAGAGCCGTACACGAAACGCTGCTGGCTCGTGCACAACAGGCCGACAATATCACTCTGCTGGATCGGCATGTTGCCATTGATCTGATTACCCGGCGCAAACTGAAGCTGCCTCACAACCGCTGTGTCGGTGCCTATGTACTGGACAGCCGTAGCGGCCACATACGCGTGTTCCGTGCCCCCCAAGTAGTGCTCGCCACTGGCGGCGCAGCCAAGGCCTATCTGTATACCAGCAACAGCGATGGCTCTACCGGTGATGGCATCGCCATGGCCTGGCGTGCGGGTTGTCGCATCGCCAACATGGAGTTCAATCAGTTTCACCCCACCTGCCTGTACCACCCACAGGCAAAATCCTTTCTGATCAGCGAGGCGGTTCGGGGTGAAGGGGGCAAGCTACTGCTCCCGAACGGCAAGCGTTTCATGCAGCATTTTGATGACCGTGCCGAGCTGGCGCCCCGAGACATTGTGGCCCGAGCCATCGACCATGAAATGAAACGACTGGGGTGTGACTGCGTCTATCTCGATATCAGCCACCGCCCGGCAGACTTTATCCGCGAGCACTTCCCGACCATACATCAACGCTGTCTGGAGCTCGGCATCGACATCACGCGCGACCCCATCCCGGTCGTGCCGGCAGCCCACTATACCTGTGGTGGCATTGTGACCGGTGCTGAAGGCGAGACGGACCTGCCAGGCCTCTATGCGATCGGCGAAACCGCTTTTACCGGCCTGCACGGCGCCAACCGACTGGCTTCAAACTCTCTGCTGGAATGTATTGTTTCGGGCCGCGCCGCCGCCCGGGCAATCGCGTCCAGCATGGTCGATCCTGTTGCGGATCTGCCGTCGATTCCGGGTTGGGATGAATCACTGGTCACCGACTCGGACGAAGACGTGATCATCTCACACAACTGGGATGAGCTGCGCCGCTTCATGTGGGACTACGTGGGCATTGTTCGGACCGACAAACGTCTGGCACGCGCGCAACATCGCATTGAGTTGCTGCTGCAGGAGATCAGTGAGTATTACAGCAACTACCGTGTCAGCTCTGACCTGATCGAGCTGCGCAATCTGGCCACGGTGGCCGAACTGATCATTCGCAGCGCCATTCGCCGCAAGGAGAGCCGAGGGCTTCACTATACGCTCGATTATCCGGAACTCGCGGCCGAGCGCAGCGATACCATCCTGGCACCGGCTAATTTTCAGTGGCCGGATGCGACCCGAGGGGAGGCGCCCACCTGAGCGCCACATGCAGACGCCGCACTTCGGTGCGGCTGATGCGCTCGGGCGTCAGCAGCAGCCAGGTTGGCAGCGCTCGATCCTTTCGCTGCACCTTGATTGCCTGAATCAGTCCCGGCACCGAGCAACTGAACGGGATCCGCTCTACCTGACACCAATGCCCCGAGCGCGTCAGCAACTGCATCTCGCGCTGATCAGGCTCCCATACCAGAGCGAGCGGATCGTCTTCTGCGTGGGGATAAAGCAGCGGCCAACACAACAGCGGCAGCCAGATCAGCAGCGCCAGCATCGCGAACAAACGTGCCGGCAGGTCTGCCGGCATAAGCCAGAGTGCCAATTGCCCCAGCACCAACAGCACCCCACACAGCCGTGGCGCCCAGCGGGCAGGCTTCAGCTGTAGCTCAATGCGGCTGAACCCGTTCAAGCATGATCCCTATGATGCGTTTCAAGTCCTCATCCTGAGGTTCTTCACGTTGCATGAACCACAGGAACAGATCCTGATCCTCGCAGTCCAGCAACTTTACAAAACGTTGCTGATCATCCGGCTCCAGTTCGGCAAAGGCTTCCTGCATGAAAGGGACCAGCAACACGTCCAGTTCCAGCATGCCCCGACGGCATTGCCAGGTCAGTCGACGTACATCATCTTCTGTAAACATTCATTCACCAATCCAGTCGGCTTGTAACAGCTGCCTATTAAACCCCGAAACGCGCCGCGGCTCCACTCACTGTGCGAAACAGCCACGCATTCCGGTATACTCACGTTTTTTGCAACCAGCCGGATACCCGCCATGACCGAACGCCTGACAATTACCCGCCCCGATGACTGGCACCTGCATCTGCGTGATGGTGAGGTGCTGCAGCATGTGGTACCCGCCACCGCCCGCCAGATGGGACGCGCCATTGTAATGCCGAACCTGCGCCCGCCCGTCACCACGGCCGAGCAGGCTCTGGCCTACCGCGATCGGATCATGGCCCAGGTGCCCGCAGGCCGTCATTTCGAGCCCCTGATGACACTCTACCTGACCGACAACACCAGCCCCGAAATGATTGCGGCGGCCAGTGCCAGCGGACGGGTCGCAGCGGTCAAGCTTTACCCCGCTGGTGCCACCACCAACTCCGACTCCGGCGTCACGGATCTGGGCAAGCTGGATGACATCTGCGCCGCACTTGCCGAAGCCGGCATGCCGCTGCTGGTACATGGTGAAGTCACGCACAACCATGTGGATATCTTTGACCGTGAAAAACAGTTTCTGGATGAAATCCTGACACCATTGGCCGGGCGCCACCCGGGCATGAAACTGGTCGTGGAGCACATCACGACCCGCGATGCCGCCGAGTTCGTCAATGCGCATGGCGACAATGTCGCCGCCACCATCACCGTGCAGCATCTGGCCTACAACCGCAACCACATGCTGGTTGGCGGCATTCGTCCTCACCTGTTCTGTTTGCCCATTCTCAAGCGCAACATTCACCAGCAGGCGCTGCAGGATGCCGTGGTCAGCGGCAGCCACAAATTCTTCCTTGGGACAGACTCTGCGCCCCACGCGAAAGGTGCCAAAGAGAACGCCTGTGGATGCGCCGGCTGCTACAGCGCCTATGCTGCCATCGAACTCTATGCCGAGATCTTCGAGGATCTGGGTGTGCTCGACAAGCTGGAGGGGTTCGCCAGCCACTACGGGGCGGATTTCTACGGCAGAGCGCGCAACAGTGACCAGATCACTCTGGTCAAGCAGCCCTGGCAGGTGCCGGCTGAAATGCCCTTTGGGCAGGAGACCATCGTGCCGCTGCGTGCCGGAGAAACGCTGCGCTGGAAGCTGGAAGCCTGAACCTGGGCTCCATAGCCATCACAGCTTGAACGGGGCCTCCTTGAGCTGTTCGGCACGTACAAAAAACAGGGTCACGACTCCAAGCTGTACGCCCCACTTGTTTACGCTGGCCCGGTTGACGAGCACGTCACCGGGCTGCAGATACATCCAGTCGTCAAAACTGACGGTCCAGCTGCCCTCGCCCACTTTCAACTCCATCCGGTAACGCCAGTTCAGGCGGTTGCCCTCGCTGTACCCACTGGCCGTACCGATGATATCGCCGGCACGCCCCTCGTATTCACCCTCCCCCTTTGGCACGATGGTCCAGACACGTGTATCACGCTCGCCATCGCCATACAGGAACTTCTCGTCAAGAATCAGCCGCTCGCCGTTCCAGTCACCGTCGATTTCAACCTGGAACTGGCGTCGCAGATTGCCGAATCGATCCTCGAAAATACCCCAGGCATAGACCTTGCCGTCAAAAAACTCTTCGATTTTGAGCGCCGGGCCCTGCTGGCTCAATCGGTCAGTATTCATGGGTGAGCATCCGGTTATCAGAACAGTGGTCAAAAAAAACAGTGTGGTGAGTATTCGCATTACGATCTCCCTTGGACTGCTTGCGTCTGCAGTCTGTGATCCTGTACGACCACAGCCTGTGGGCAGATCATGCTGCAGCGTGACGATCCATCCGTTCGATCAGCCGTTGATGGTTCCGGTCACGCAGGGGGTAGTGCCGCAATCGGACGATGGCGATCAGCTTCATGACACAGGGCACCCCGGCATAGAGCAGTGCCAAAACCAGGTCGGCATAAGAAGGGAACAGCCACTGCAGCAGGTTCAGCAGACCAAACCCGATCAGTGCCGCCAACGCCAGTGCCAGCTTGTTGGCACCGTTCCAGCAGGCAAACAGAAGTCCACGTCGTTGACGGCGATAGCGAAAGCGATCCCAGTCACAGACTTCGGCCTGCATGGCGTGCGGCAATGCCAAGTCAGCTCCCAGTGCGAACCCGGTCAACACGCACACCAGCATGAATGTGTACAGATCACCCGGTCCCAGCCAGGTCGCTGGCACAAAGGCACAGATGGCAAACAGCATGGCACCTCGCCATAAATCGATCTTGTCGACACGCCGGCTTAATCCCAGCCAAACCGGCAGCGACAGAACTGCGGCGCCAAAATAGATCAGAATCAGCAGGCCGCGATCACCTTCGCTGCCCCCCAGGGTCCGGGTAACATAGAGCGGAAAGAGCACCGCCGGGACGCCATTGGCGATCCCGTTCCAGAACCAGCCCTGCAACAGCAGACGTGCAGGCCGGTTGCGCCATATGCCCTTCCAGTCCGATCGCTCCGCTGCTCCCAATGAGCGCAGCGGCAGTTCAACATGACGCAGCAGTCGCCACAGGGCCCATGCGCCGGGCAAGAGAGTAAAGCCGGCGACCAGCCAAAGTACCTGTTGCGTATCAAGCGCCAGCAAAAGTCCTGCAGCCGGTAGAGCCGCCGACAGCAGCAACCCGACAAGACCAAACCCCTCTCGAAGACTGGCTGCACGGGCGCGCTGGAAGGTATCCGAGCTGAGGCTCGCCAGCCAGCTCAGGTAGGGCACCTGAACCAGCGTCCAGCCCAGGTACAGCAACATCGAGCCCAGCAGCAGTGCGGCTGCCTCGTATCCCGCCGGAGGCAGCACCAGCAGGCCAAGCCCCGGCAGACACAAAATGGCACCCGCAATAATGAAGGTGCGATAGCGACGCGGATTGCCTTGATCCAGCCAATACCCGATCAAGGGGTCGGTTATGAGATCACTGAGCCGGGCGAGGAGCAGAATCACCCCCACCAGCCAAAGTGCCAGCCCACCCTGTTCCACGTACCAGGTCGGCAGCAGCACATACAGCCCCACCGTTGGTACTGCCAGCGGAAGTGCCGGCAGGGCGTAGTCGAGTAGCGAACTGCGCCCGCCCTCTGTCCTCGCCATGTCAATGACTCAGCTGGTACAGGCCCACATCAATACTGCCGTGACGGAATCCCGCTTCACAGTAGGCCAGGTAATAGACCCACATGCGTCTGAAGCGCTCATCGAAACCCTGCGCCTGCACACGCGGCCACTGCTCAGTGAAACTGTGATGCCACTCACGCAGGGTGCGGGCATAACCCAGTGCAAAGGTATGCTCCCGTTGCAGCTGCAGCCCTCCGGCCGAGATCTCGGCACGAAGCCGCTCGGGGCTGGGCAACATCCCGCCCGGAAAAATATAGGTCTGAATAAATTCGGCGCTGTTGCGATAACGCTCGAAGCGCTGATTTTCAATACTGATGATCTGGAGTACCGCACGACCGCCGGGCTTGAGGCAGCGCTTGAGTTGATTGAAGTAAACGGGCCAGTGCTCTTCACCCACCGCCTCAAACATCTCGATCGACACGATATGATCATAGGTGTCAGCGACATCACGGTAATCGGTAAGGGTGAACCGACACAATTCGTTCAAACCGGCCCTTTCAACACGCTCGCGGGCGTAATTCAGCTGCTCGGTTGACAGTGTAATGCCATGTACCTCAACACCGTACTCCCGTGCTGCCAGCTCGGCGAAGCCGCCCCAGCCGCAGCCGACCTCCAGCACTCGCTGACCGGGCTGCAACTCCAGCATGTCCGCAATGCGTCGATACTTCGCCAGCTGAGCCTGATACAGCGCCTCCTGCCCCTGGGCATTCACATCTTCGTAGAGGGCTGCAGAGTAGGTCATGCTGCGATCCAGCCAGAGCCGGTAGAACTCGTTGCCCAGATCGTAATGGTAGGCAATATTGCGGCGACTGCCCTTGCGGGTGTTCGCGCGACTGAGGTGACGTATCCGATTGATCAGTCGCAGCAGCAGGTTACCCTTGACCAAATGCTGCATCGCCTGCTCATTGCCAAGCGCCCAGCGGAACAGGGACTCCAGATCAGGGCTGTCCCAATCCCCTTCCATATAACTCTCGGCCCAGCCGATGGCACCACCACGCAGCAGTCGGCGCAGCGCACGATAGTGATTCAGGCGTATTTCGGCGCGAGGTTCACCCTCACGTGGTCGTCCAAACTGAAGCATCTGTCCAGAGGGCAGCTGCAAATCGAGGGTGCCGAAGTCAATTTGCGGCAGGTGGCCAAGCAGTGTCTGAAGGCACCAGCGATTTAACCATCCGGTACGGGGCAGAGCATTCAGGGCACTCAGGCTTGAAGTATGTGAAGGTTTCATCAGTATGGCTCCCCTGTCTGACTGACCAGTGTGGTACGACATGTCGGTGGCGCCGGGCGCGGCTGCAACGGCACTTTTTTGCGCCAGATCATTAACGCTTCCCAGTGAATGCCTGCAATCACCTTCAATGTCATCAAAGGATGGCTGACAAAGGTGCGCAGCAAGGTGGTATCACTCAGCTCACGCCGCTTCCCGGTGAACGTCGCATGCAGCACCGCACTTTCACTGTCGGTCTGGCGAATACAGACCGATACGTGATTGCCCGGTGGCTGCATACGGAAGTGATAGCGAGTCGCCATGCTGATAAAGGGCGATACGTAGAAGGACTTGTCACAGGATTGACGAATCTGATCACTGTCAGGATCAGTCACCGGTATGAGGTAATTGTGCTTCTGATTGAAGGTATTGCTGACCTCGTAGAGGATGGCCCGGAGCCGACCCGCCTCGTCATGGCAATAAAAGACGCTCAACGGATTGAACACATATCCCAGCAGGCGCGGATAGCAAAGCAGCCTGATGGCACCATGACCGGTCTCGATACCATTCTCGTGCAGAATCGACCTGACCTGTGCAGCCAAAGGCCTGTCGCTGCCATCACCGTGATCCCGGTCGTGAAAGGAAAACAGGTTGAAACGGTTGCGCGAAAACCACCTCAGCGAATCGTCCAGCTGCTCAAGCTCGTCCAGATCAAGCAGCATCGAGGTTACCCGATAGATAAAGCGGTGCCGTTTGGGCTTCATGCGGTGATGCATCACCTGACCGGCGTAAAGACAGGAGTGGTTCATGCCACCGCTCCATGCAGCCACACAACACGCGGCTTCTGCGGGGCGTGCACATGAATGCGGCTGTTGGGGTTGTCCAGCGTCCAGGGGCGTTTGACACTTCCCAGCTGCTCCGCCACCGCCAGGCCGGCCTGAAGCCCATCCTCATGAAAGCCATAGCCGAAGTAGGCACCGCAGAACCAGGTATTCTGCTTGCCCTGCAGTGTCCATAGTTGCTTTTGTGCCGCGATGGAGTCCAGGTTGAACACCGGATGGTCATAGAGGAAGCTGCGCAGAATCTTGCCCTCTGCGGGCTCACGCACCGGATTCAGTGTCACGAATACCGGATGCTGCGGCGGCAGGTGCTGCAGCCGGTTCATCCAGTAGGTGACCGATATGGCCCGCGGCGCATTGTGTGCACCCGCATCAGTCAGGTAATTCCAGCTCGCCCAGGCGGCTTCGCGCCGCGGCATCAGGGCCGAGTCCGTATGCAACAGGGCACGGTTGCGCTGATAGGGGAAGCAGCTCAGCAGACGCTTTTCGTCCTCACTGGGATCGGCCAGCAATGCCAGTGCCTGATCGGCGTGACAGGCCAGAACCACGTGATCAAAGGTTTCACTCTCGCCATGCATGAACTCGACAACGGCCTGCCCGGCCCGACGGTGAATGCGGTGGATACGACTGTTCAGGCGCACTCGACCTTCAAGTTCATCACAGATTCGCTGCACATACTCACGGCTGCCACCTGTAACCGTTCGCCACTGTGGACGATCCTTCAACTGGACCAGACCGTGATTCTGGCAGAAGCGCAGGAAGGTAACGGCAGGGTAGTCCAGCATCTGATCCGCGGGTGTTGACCAGATGGCCGCCCCCATGGGAATCAGGTGCTGGTGAATGAAGGCACGCCCATAGCCACGGCTGTTGAGCATTTCCCCAAGGGTTTGCGGCTGCACTTTTGGATCATCGATCAGCTGTGGCGCCTCACGGTAGAAACGCAACAGGTCGGCCAACATTTTCCAGTACCCGGGCCGCAGCAGATTACGCTTCTGGGCAAAAAGCCCTGCCAGTCCGCAGCCGCTGTATTCCAGAGCACCGTTGTTTACGGATATGCCGAACGACATGTCGGTGTTCATGCTGGGGACACCGAGGGTACGGAAAAATTCGACCAAATTGGGGTAGTTGACCGGGTTGTACACAATAAAGCCAGTATCAACTGCAAGATCCCCCTCGTCCGTACGAACCGAAACCGTATTGGAGTGCCCGCCCGGTCGGTCATCCTTCTCAAACAGCGTCACATCATGCTGCCTGTTCAACAGCCATGCGGCTGACAGTCCTGAAATTCCTGAACCGATAACGGCGATCTTCAACGGTCTGATCACTTTGACGTTCATGCGCGGGGCCTTTTCAAACATGTCCATTTATTCGACTCCTACGCGACTGGGTGTTGGCTGGATCATCGACATTGTGAAGCCAATCCTGTATCAACAACAGAAATATCGACACCTGATCTGATCCACCCGGACACACCTGAACGTATGGAGAGCAAATGCAGATAGATCAGCCTGAAGGAGGCGATGTGAACGCAATCGCTGTTGATTCTGCCGCTCTCGGAGCGCGTGACTCGGAGGAAAGGAGAAAGCAGGTGCGTGATGACTGGAGTGCCTGTCTGACGGCACTGGCCGAGAGCCGTGACAAGTCTGAATTCGCTCGCCTGTTCGCTCACTTTGCGCCTCGGGTCAAATCCTACATCCTGCGACTGGGCATGCCTGAAGCAAGCGCCGAAGAAATTACTCAGGAGGCCATGCTGCTTGTGTGGCGCAAGGCTCACCTTTTCAACCGGGCGAAGGCCAGTGCCAGTACCTGGATATTTACGCTGGCACGAAACCAGAGCATCGACCGCATGCGCCGGGACAAGATGCCGCTGTATGAGCTGCCCGAGGAGGAGCCGGATCCGGATGAGCGCGACATGAACGAACATGGCGTGCTTGAGGATCGCATGCGAGCGGCAATCGAGACCTTGCCGGAAAGTCAGGCTCAGGTTCTGCATTTGTCCTATTACGAAGGCAAAAGCCATTCCGAGATTGCTGAACAGTTGGGCATTCCACTGGGCAGCGTCAAATCTCGCCTGCGACTTGCGTTCAGCAAACTCAAGGCCCATTGGGGGGAAGACGAGTGAAAATAAGCCATCATTTTGACGACGCAACCCTGATGGCGTACTCAGCGGGTACCTTGCCACAGGGCATGGCGTTATTGGTTGCCTGTCACCTGCACTGGTGTCCGCACTGCCGTGACCGGATGCACGCCACTGATGCAGTTGGGGGTGCGCTTCTGGAGCAGCTTCAGCCCGCCACTCTGCAGGCAGACGCTTTCGATCAACTGCTGGCACGACTGGACGAGCCGGAGCAGGCAACACCTGCCGCTCAACAGCCCGATGAAACGGCGGCCAATCCTGACCTGCCAATGCCGTTGGCGCAGCTGCTGGATAAACCTCTGGATGAGCTGGCCTGGAAGCGGATTGGATATGGTGTCAAACAGCTCGACCTGCACCTGGAAGGTCCCGGTGCTGCCCGACTGCTGCGCATTTCTCCCGGAGTATCGGTGCCACACCACACCCACGGCGGCAATGAGCTGACGCTGATTCTCAAAGGTTCCTATAATGATGAATTGGGGCGCTTCCGTCAGGGTGATGTAGCCGACCTCGATGGCGAAGTCAGCCATCAGCCACTGGTGGATACCGATGAGGAATGTATCTGCCTGATCGCCACGGATGCGCCGCTCAAATTCAGCGGATTGATGGGACGTCTGGTACAGCCGTTCATCGGTCTGTAATCATCGGGAGCAGAGATGACGGATCATTCGGCACACAAGATACCGGTCGGCATCAGCGCTTGCCTGACCGGCCAGAAAGTGCGCTACAACGGTGGACACAAGCAGTCGCGCTACTGTCTCGACATATTGCAGGACTGCTTCGAATTCAAAACCTTCTGTCCCGAGGTCGCCGCCGGCCTCGGTATTCCACGTGAGCCCATACGTCTGGTAGGCCTGCCTGACGAGCTTCCCCGCGCCCTTGGCACCAACGATCCTGATCTGGATGTGACCAACGAGTTGCTGGCCGTTGGGACTGAATTCGCGCGTCAAAACACTGAGCTGCGTGGCTTCATACTCATGAAAGGATCACCCAGTTGTGGCATGGAACGGGTCAAGGTGTACCACCCAAACGGCATGCCGAATACAGCCGATCAGGGGCTGTTTGTGCGTGCGTTACGCCAGACCAATCCGGTTCTGCCGCTGGAGGAAGAGGCACGCATGAACGATGCCGTGCTGCGCGAGAACTTCATCGCTCGAGTATTCGCCTATGACGACTGGAAAAGCAGCGTCGAACCGGCCCCGTCCTACCATGCCATCATTCAGTTTCACAGTCGGCAGAAGTACCTTCTCATGGCGCATCACTACGAGGGCTATCGTGAGCTGGGTCGCTATTTGGCCGATGCACATCAGCAGTCCCTGGATGACGTAATGCAGCATTACATCAGTCGCTTCATGCATCACATGAGTCACAAGGCCACACGCAAGACACACACCAATGTACTGATGCACATACTCGGTTATCTGAAGAAAGAGATCGACAGCGAGTGCAAGCAGGAGCTGTTGGATGCCATCGAGCAGTACCGTCAGGAGCATGTTCATCTGGTCGTGCCACTGGCCCTGCTCAAGCACTACGTCAAGCGATATGGATCTGACTATATTCGTTCCCAGACGTATCTCAATCCGCATCCGCATGAGCTGGGGCTCAGGAATTACATCTAAATGCAACTCATCTGGTTTCGCAACGACCTTCGCCTGCAGGACAATCCGGCATTGCATGCCGCCTGCAGCCGAGGTGAGCCGGTTACGGCACTGGTATGCCTCACCCCACAGCAGTGGGAAGAACACCATGAATCCCCGGCCCGCATTGCGTTCTGGCATGACCGGCTCGACTGGTTAAAAGCCGAACTCGAAGCCCTTAACATTCCGCTGGTCCGGCTCTCGTTGCAGCGCTTCAGTGACTGCCCTGCGGCGATTCTGGAGCTGGCGCGTTCGCTAAAGGCAAGCCATCTGCATTTCAATTACGAGTATCCGCTCAACGAGCAGACGCGCGACCGAAGCGTGTGCGACGCCCTGCAGTCGGCCGTGATTAAGGCCTGGGGCTATCATGGCGATCTGATTCTGCCACCGGGCAGCGTACTGACCGGCAACGGCGGCCCCTTCAAGGTATTCACGCCTTTCAGCCGCGCCTGGCGCCGTCATCTGCTGCAGGTCGACCATGCCCCGCTGCCCGCCCCCACAGCCGTTCCGGTGTCAGATCAAGCCTCAACAACCGCACACATTCGGGCCGACTCCGATGCCTATGACCGCTTGCGTTGGCCCGTTGATCAGATGGCTCTGTTGGATCAGCTGCAGGGATTTGTGGAATCCCAGGAGCCCCGTTACGCCGACAAACGCGACTTCCCTGCCATCAAGGGAACATCAAGCCTGTCCCCCGCACTGACAATCGGAGCACTGTCCGCTCGCCAGTGCCTGGCGGCACTGCAACAGGCACGAGACGATGACAGTTGGCTGGAAAGCACCTGGCTCAATGAGTTGATCTGGCGCGAGTTCTATCGCCACCTGCTGGTGGCATTTCCCGGCCAAAGCCGACTGGAGCCGTTCAGGCCCGAGGTTGAAGCACGCATCAGCTGGCTTGAAAACGAGAAGGCCTTCGAGGCATGGAAAGCGGGCGAAACCGGCTACCCCATCGTGGATGCAGCCATGAAACAGCTGCTGGCTACCGGCTGGATGCACAATCGCTTACGCATGATTGTTGCCAGCTTCCTGACCAAGCTGCTGCGTATTGACTGGCGCCGGGGTGAAGCGTTCTTCATGTCAAAGCTGATAGACGGGGATTTCGCGTCCAATTTGGGGGGCTGGGCCTGGAGTGCGTCAGTGGGGGCCGATGCCGCGCCCTACTTTCGCATTTTCAATCCACAGCTGCAGAGCGAAAAATTCGACCCCAAGGGTGAGTTCATTGCAACCTGGCTGCCTGAGCTGGCAGGCCTCCCGGTCAAGGAGCGACACAAACCAGGCGCGGGACGTCACTTGGGACGCCCCGCGCCGGTTGTGGACTACAAGCGCGCCCGTCAGGCCGCGCTTGATGACTACAACGGATGATCAGCCCATCCAGGCGCTGAACATCCACACTGTTTTCTCCTGCTGAGTGATATAGTCACTCATCAGGGTGGCTGTACCTTCGTCCTGAGCGTCCTGCGCCAGCTCCATGACTTCACGCTGCATACCGATCAGCTGCTTGTAACCCTGCAGCAGGCCCTGCACGCAGAGTTTCCCTTCGGTCACGTTCTTGGCTTCCTTGACATCACTGCTTTCAAGGTAGTCGCTGAAGGCATGCATCGGTCGATGACCCAGTGTCAGTACACGCTCGGCGATTTCGTCCACTTTAAGCAGCAAGTCGTTGTACTGTTCCTCGAATTTGACGTGCAGTTCGAAAAACTCGGGGCCACGTACATTCCAGTGGTAGCCGCGTACATTCATGTAGAAGATCTGGTAGTTGGCCAGCAGCGTGTTGAGTCTCTCAGCCAGCTGCTTCGATTTATCGCTGTCCAGTCCGATACGGTTGGTTTGCATGTTCGCCTCCTTACTTGGCTTGGCGTAAAAAATCAGTCCATATGTAATTCTTCAGGGTGGCTCAGCCGGGTTTCAACCCCCGCAACAGAATTCTTTTCTCATGCTCAAGACCGAAGTCCGGCCGTCATTGCCATTTGATGGAATCAGCATAAACTGATGTGAGCTGTTTTGCAGCATGCTCGCCGATAGATAAAATTTATCAACCAATTAGCGGCTATCAATTTCATTACTCTGCAATTCTGCTCTAGTATTGTTTTCGAATTCAAAGCGATCCACTCAATCGAGCCAAGGAGATAAGCACACATGGGTATCGTCAATACCGAAATCAAACCGTTCAAGGCAACTGCATACAAGGCTGGTGAGTTCGTTGAAATCACTGAAGCCGACGTTAAAGGCAAGTGGGCTGTATTCTTCTTCTACCCGGCCGACTTCACTTTCGTTTGCCCGACCGAGCTGGGCGATGTCGCTGACAAATACGAAGAGCTGCAGAAGCTGGGCGTTGAAGTGTACTCCGTGTCTACCGACACTCACTTCACTCACAAGGCCTGGCACGACACCTCTGAAACCATCGGCAAGATTCAGTACTATATGGTTGGCGACCAGACCGGCACCATCACCAACAACTTCGGTGTGATGCGTGAAGGCATGGGTCTGGCTGACCGCGCAACCTTCCTGATCGACCCGCAGGGCGTGATCCAGGCAGTTGAAATCACTGCTGAAGGCATCGGCCGTGACGCTGACGATCTGCTGCGCAAGGTCAAGGCTGCTCAGTACGTAGCGTCTCACCCGGGTGAAGTATGCCCGGCCAAGTGGAAAGAAGGCGAAGCCACTCTGGCACCGTCTCTGGACCTGGTTGGCAAGATCTAAGATCGGCCTTCCATCCCGCCGGTTTGCACTGAGACCGGCGGGTCTTTCCTTTCCCCGCTTTCCATCACTCTTTTCCTCATACATGCTTGTCTGACACGACCTCACCAAACACAGGGATACGTATATGTTGGATGCCAATCTGAAACAGCAACTGAACACCTATCTGCAGAATATTGTGGCTCCGATTGAGCTGAGCGTGTCGACCAACGATAGTCCCAAATCCCAAGAGCTCAGCGAACTGGCACAGGAAATCGCTGAACTCAGTGAACGCATCAGCCTCAAGCAGGTTGAGGGCTCACGCGCCCCCAGTCTGGCCGTTGGCCCTGCCGGTCAGGCACCGCGGGTCAACTTCGCCGGTATCCCCATGGGCCATGAGTTCACCTCGCTGGTGCTGGCACTGCTGCAGGCCGGCGGTCACCCGTCCAAGGCCGATGCCGCACTGCAGGAGCAGATCCGCAACCTGAAGGGTGAGTTCCACTTCGAGACCTACATCTCGCTGTCATGCCAGAACTGCCCGGACGTGGTACAGGCATTGAACCTGATGGCGGTGCTGAACCCGAACATCACCCACACCATGATCGACGGTGCGCTGTTCCAGAAAGAGGTGGAAGAACGCCAGATCATGGCCGTTCCCTCCGTCTACCTGAACGGTGAGCACTTCGGTCAGGGCCGCATGACGCTGGCGGAGATCGTCAACAAGCTGGATACCGGCGCCGCCGAGAAGAAAGCCGCCGAGCTGAACGAGCGCGAGCCGTACGAAGTGCTGATTGTCGGTGGTGGCCCGGCCGGTGCGTCCGCCGCGATCTACGCCGCACGCAAGGGCATCCGTACCGGTGTGGTGGCCGAGCGCTTTGGCGGTCAGGTGATGGATACCGTCGGTATCGAGAACTTCATCTCCGTGCCCTACACCGAAGGCCCCAAGCTGGTGGCCAGCCTGGAACAGCACGTCAAGGAATATGAAGTCGAGGTGATCACCGAGCAGTCAGCGGCAAAATTGAAGAAAGGCGAGCTGATCGAGGTGGAACTGGCCAGCGGTGCGACGCTGAAAAGCCGCAGCGTGATTCTGGCCACCGGTGCCCGCTGGCGTGAAATGAACGTACCGGGCGAACAGGAGTACCGCGGCAAGGGCGTGGCCTACTGCCCGCACTGCGACGGCCCGCTGTTCAAGGGCAAGAGCGTGGCGGTGATCGGTGGCGGCAACTCCGGCATCGAGGCGGCGATTGATCTGGCCGGTATCGTCAAGGACGTAACCGTACTGGAGTTCTCCGACACCCTGCGCGCCGACAGCGTGCTGGTGAAGAAGGCAGAGTCCCTGCCCAACATCACCATCATCAAGCAGGCGATGACCACCGAAGTGCTGGGTGACGGCAACAAGGTGATCGGCCTGAAGTACAAGGATCGCAAGACCGATGAGTCTCATGTGGTGGATGTGGCCGGCATCTTCGTGCAGATCGGTCTGGTACCGAACAGCGAATGGCTGAAGAACTCACTGGAGCTGACCGAACGCGGCGAGATCGTCATCGACAGCCACGGCGCCACCTCCATGCCGGGTGTGTTTGCAGCCGGTGATGTGACCGCGACACCGTACAAGCAGATCATCATCGCCATGGGATCGGGCTCGACGGCCGCCCTCGGCGCCTTCGATTATCTGATTCGCCATTGATCGAGTTCGGGTGGTGACAGGCGTTACCACCCACTCAGGGCCACCTTCCGTGTGAGCACCTTTTCACTCCTGAGACTGTTTGCTTCTGCGCGCCAGCACGATACGGTCGATTTTTTCCCGCACCTCATCCGGTGAACGTACAAAGGTAAATTTCAACTGGTTGTTGCCACGGCCCGAGATAATCAGGTCGGCATGCCCAAACAGCCGGCCCAGTGGGCTTTGGTGTAAGGACACACCATCCACACTGAGCAGGTACAGCTCATCGGTCGCCCGACCGACCACGCCTCGACGGCTCAGGATCCGCAGACTGGTTACCGAGTAACGCCGGCTGGCTTCACGAACCAGCTGTCGCAACGCACCCAAACCGACCAGAAGTGCCAACAGACCGAAGACGGCCGCTATCCAGCTGGCCGGAATGCCGGCACCCTCCCACAGAAAACGGGTCGCCAGCTCACGGTACTGCTCGACCAGCCACCAGCTGTCCCAGAATGGCACCCTTTCCTGTGCCTTGAACATGCCCCACAACAGCAACAGGGCAACCGTAAGATCCAGCAATCCCCGCAGCATGGCCAATGGAGAACGACGAATATCGAGCAGTGATTTTTCATTGGGAAGCATAGAGCCATCCATATCAGCGTCCTTGTTCAATGCGCATTGTAACCGAGATCACAGTATGAACGCTGCCTGTGAATATTGGCTTAAAGCCACTGTCGAACCCGATACACAGGGCAGAATTGCACCGGGTTCAACGTTGTTACCGACGAGAGGCTACAGCAGCATCAGCGACAGCTGGGGGAAGGCACTGAGCAGAACCAGGGTGACCAGTGTTGCCAGCAGAAACGGCAGCAGCGAGCGGAAGATCTTCATCGGCGGTATCCCGGTCATTGACGATCCGATGAACAGCCCGGCACCCACAGGTGGCGTCAGCAGTCCCATGACCAGGGTCAGACACACCACCACACCGAACTGATAGGCACTGATGTCAAACTGCTGCTGCGCAATGGGCAGCAAAATAGGAACAACCAGTATCAAAGCCGCGATGCCATCGATCACCATGCCAACCAGAATCAGCACGCCCACGACCATCAGCAGAAACGCGAAGGGATCGGTTGTCTGCTGTGCAATCCAGGCAGCCGCCGCCTGCGGGATCTGCTCGTACACTATGACCCAGCCAAACACCCCTGCTGCCGAAATCAGCATGATCACCATGCCCGAGTTCAGCGCGGTACGTTTGAGAATATCCGGCAGGTGAGAAAACTTAAGGTCTTTATAGACATACTTGCCGATCAACAACGCGGCCAGCGAGGCCAGCGCTGCCGACTCTGTCGGGGTCGCCAGACCTGTCAGAATGCCGCCGATGATCACGAGCGGAATCAGGCCGGCCGGAATCCCCATCAGCAGGTAGCTTTTCACCTGCTGGCGGTCAGGCCACTGGCCTGCCGGGTATTGCTGAACCAGACCAATCACGGCGATAACGATAAAGAACAGCCCCGACATGATGAGACCAGGCACGATCCCGGCGATGAACATGTCGGCAATGGGGATCTGTGCCAACACCCCAAACAGCACAAACAGCATGGACGGTGGAATAATGGGCGACAGCAAACCGCCCGCCGCCGTAATCGCCGCCGCGTAGGAGCCGGAATACCCTTCCTTCTCCATTGCAGGCACCATGGCGCGTGACATGATCGCAATCTGTGAGGCCGCCGACCCCATGATCGCGGCCATCATCATGTTAGCCACCAGATTGATATAGGCCAGCCCGCCTCTGAAACCGCCGACAAAGATACGTGCCAGATTGATCAGGCGTGACGTCAGCCCGCCCTCGTTCATCAACTCCCCCGCCAGCATGAACAGGGGAATCGCCAACAAACCATAACTTTCAATGGCACCGAAAAGCTGCTGCGGATAGGAGCTGAACAGCACCGTATTGTCCGAGGTTGCGATATACCAGAGCGCCGTCAGGGCGAGCACCAACGCTATGGGTACTGCACAGAACAGCAGTACCAGAAAGAAAACGAATGTCATTCACTCGTCCTCTTGAAATAAATGGCCTTCTTGCAGCTGCCGGCCAGATTGCTCAACGCATGAATGGCAAGACTGAATGCAAACAGCGGCACGATCAGCCAAGGCCAGATTTTGCGCACCCCCAGAGTATTGGTCTTCTCGGAATACACAAAATTGAACGTATCCCCCTGAAAGGCCTTGATATCAAAATCATGCGCGTAGAGTGTCGAGGGCTCAAGCCAGCGCCAGCACAGCACCAGCAACGTCAGCGCGAACATCAGAATCATGATATCGGCAAAGCACTGCATCCATGCCCGCCCGCGCTGTCCCATCAGATCAACCAGTATGGTAACGGCAATTACCTGACGCCTTTTCAGTACAACGGATGTGGCCAGAAAGGTGGTCCAGACCATGGCATAGATGGCCAACTCGTCCACCCAATAGATCGCCATGCCAAGCGAGCGGCTGACGATATTGAGCAAAATAAGCAGCGTCACCACGCCTGCCAGTATGGCAGCGGTCGCCATTTCAACCCTGGACAGGATCTCGGAAAAAGCTCTTAACATGTGTCATCCCCACCCACAGCGGATCAACCGCTGTGGGCTTTTACAGAAACGCGCTGGCTCAGTTGCCCTTGATCGCCGCGGCGGCCTGTCTCAGCTTGGGCAAGGACTTGGCCTTGGCAGACCAGATTTTCTCCCAGTCGCTGATGGCAGCGGCAAAATCATCCTTGCCCGCCTCTTCAATCGTGATATCCAGCGCGCGCAGCTGTTGTTCCTGCTGATGTTCCTGCTGCTGGAAGTGATCAATCACTCCATCCAGGTGCTTTCGCATGCTGGTCTGGAACAGCTCACGATCCTCTTTGCTCAGGTCTTTCCACACGCGACCGGACACAACACCCACCATCGGGAACATCATGTGGTTTGAAATCAGCAGGTTATCGGCACGCTCATAAAACTTGAAAATCAGGATGGAATCGAAATCCATGTCGATGGCATCGATCTGCCCATTGGCCAGTGCATCATAAACGGCCGGCAGCGGCAGTGGTGTTGGGGCAGCGCCGGTCGCCATGTAGAAATCGCGCAGCGGCTCGAACGAAGTGATACGCAGCTTCTTGCCCGCCAGATCCTGCGGTCCCTTGGCTTCACTGCGGCTCATCACCTGACGCATCCCCGCCATGCCGTAACCGATCCCGACCAGACCGGCTTCAGCCGGCAGCTGATTCAGCAGCTCATTGGCGGCCTCTGATCGCAGCAGCGCTGCGGCCTGATCAATATTGTCGACCAGATAAGGGGCATACAGCGCACCAAAGTCCGGCACCCGGTTGGACACTTCAGCGATGGTCAAAAACGCCATGTCCAATGCTCCGGTTTGCAGCTGCTGAACCATCTGGGCTTCGTTGCCCAGCTGCTGAGCCGGAAATATTGCAATACTGTGCTCGCCACCGGATTGCTCTTTCACCTCATTGGCGAAAGCCTCGGCAGCCTGTGTCCACTGATGAGACGGAGGGGTAATCAGGCCAAGACGGAAATCGCGGGCCTGTGCCGGCAGCACCATCGCAAGTGCCAATGCTCCGGTCATCACCGGGCCTAGTATGCGTTTGATCGACATCGATTAACTCCAAGGATTTATCATTGTTAACTGGAATGGCGGCAACTCAGGTAAGAGGATACCCCATTCCAGCGGGCCGATGGATCAAACAAAGGGATTGTTTCAGTCAAAATATGCACTCAGGCCTGATACCTGTCAGCGTTCAGCTCAGCCCAGCACGGTATCAAGCACCAGCATGGCGGCAAAGCCACCCATCAGTCCGATGGTAGCTGGTGTCTGATGACCGTTGCGGTGGGTTTCGGGAATGACCTCATGCGATACCACAAAAATCATGGCACCTGCTGCGAGCCCCAGCCCAACCGGATAGGCCAGAGGCAAGCCGCCCGCCATACCGATGCCCAGGAACGCACCCAGCAGCTCCATCAGACCCGTACCGGACGCGACTACGGCGGCCATCACGGGACTCAGCATGGCGGCACGCAACGCCAGTGCAACGGCCAGCCCTTCCGGAATATTCTGGAACAGAATGGCCGTGGTCAGTGGCATCCCCACACTCAAGTCGTTATCGGCAAAGCTGACACCAATTGCCATGCCCTCGGGCAGGTTATGCAGTGCAATGGCGAGGAAAAACAGCCACACCCGCCCGATGCGTTCACAGCCCGGGCCGCAGGGTCCCTCATTTTCATGCTCGTGCGGCGTAAACCGATCCAGCCCCAGCATCAACAGGACACCCAGCCCCATGCCAACAATTACGACTGCAGCGGCAATGAGCCCGGCACTGACCAGGCGCTCGGCCGCCTCAATACCCGGCAGAATCAGTGAAAATGCGCTGGCCGCCAGCATCATGCCGGCGGCGAACCCGAGCATGGTATCCTGCGTTCTGGCCTTGATATCTCGAAGCAGCAGCGCAAGGCTTGCCCCCACAGCAGTCGAGACAAAGCCTCCCAGCCCGCCCAGCATGGCATTGCCAAAGCGCTCTCCGCCGCCGTTCTGAATCTCGATCAGGCTGCTCTGCAGCAACAGCAAGAGCACAGCCACCAACGCAACCGCCATCCCGATGGCTGCCGTGCGGTGCTGGCGTATTTCCCGCAGCAATGCATCCTTGAAGGAGTAAGCGGGCGCATGTACCTGATCCATGACAAGAGCTCCAATCATGTGGATATATCGCCGTATAGTAGCGTTACGCAAAACCTGGCGTCTAATCGCTGCTGGCTATGCCCTTGATCGCCTCAGACAATGGAGTCCTCTTTCCTGAATACGTACCGGGCTGGCATTGGAGAAAGACCCGTGCCTCGCTTGGCATACAGGCCTCAGTTGAATATCAACGGAACCGACAACCCACCGGCAAGCCAGACAAGCCCGACCACGACCAGAGTTTTCAACACCCGCTGGGTGATGTCCGCCTCGCCATGATCGTGATCGTGATCGTGATCGTGATCGTGATTATCGTGGCTCTTTGACCTGTGCCAGAACCATACCAGCACTGTACTGGCGAGGATCAGAATCGCATTCAGAACCAGCTGATAATTCACCTGAAAGAACTCTCGGTCACCGGGCGCCGTCACCTGGGAAAAACTCGGCAGCAGATCCAGCCACACAAGCGCGTAGTGTAAAACCAGCGCTGAACAGACAATCGCTGCCAACATCACAGCCAGAATGTACAAGGCCATTTTCCAGCCATAATAGCGTGCATTAATACGCAACACTGGAAACACAACCAGGTCGGAAAAAATGAACGCCATTACCCCCGCGAAAGACACACCCTGACTGAAAAGGACCGCGGCCAGCGGAATATTCCCCATTGAGCCTATAAAGGTGGAAAACGCGGCAATTGGCCCTACCAGAGTCTGTGCCAACACGTGCAGAAACCCCGGGTTGGCTGAGTACTCCCCCCCTGATCCCATAAACAGAAACTGGAAAAAACTTTCTGGCACCATCGCCGATATGATGCCGGCGACGGTGAAGCCAATTAACACGTCTTTCCAGACCATCTGCCATTCCATGACGTAGGTCTGACCAATTTTTTCCCAGCCTGCCATGCTGGTCAGCGTTTTTTGCCAGTTATGTGCAGACTCATCCTCTGAGTCAGTCATTTTCTTGCGGGCCCGGGCCTCCAGCCGCTTGGGACGCGTGAGGCGAATCAGGAGCCAGGTTGTCAATATCAGCAAAATTCCGCCGACATACTCACCCACGACGAACTGCCAACCCAAAAAGATGGCAATAACCATACCAAGCTCTATGACCAGATTGGTCGACGCCAGCATAAAGGCCAGCGATGGTGCCAGGCCGGCCCCTTTATTGAATATGGCACGGGTCGTTGACAGGGCCGAAAAGCTGCAGGAACTGGAAATAAAGCCAAAAAACGTAGCCAGCACCATGCTTTTGGGCCCATCCTTACCCATTGCCTGCTGCATGCGACTGCGCGTTACCAGCACCTGGATCAGACTGCTGATTATATAACCCAGAATGAACGCCCAAAGCGCCATCCAAAAAAACCCCATACTGGTCATTGCAGCCTGGTGCCATAGCTGGAGAAAATCACTCATTAATGGACCTCTCTGATATTGCTTGCCTCTAACTGTAGTTGACTCAGAGTGATTTTTTGCCGGACTTCCATACCAGCAGATTCGGTAACTGTCAGAGCTCAACTCAAGTACTGTTGGAAAAACTCGGAGATCCCGTTGGGGCTCTATCCCTCCTCATACGGCTACAGTATCAATTCCTGCGATCATGAGCCGGTAGAGCGATCCTGAATACTTCTTGCCCGACCCTCAGATCACTCATCGATTCGTTATATTTCCGCGGAAGGAAGACATCGGGAGCAATGACGGTCAATGATCATATTTTCAAATCATAACGGATGGTTTTTTACCGTTCTTTTCACTCTGACTGATACGTAAAGTGGAGGCGTATCAACCCGCCACCTCCGTTTTGCAGAATGGAACAGGAGTTCCCATGACCACAGCACTTGCTCAGAATGCTCTAGACCAGCTTTTCTATAAGGCACACAGCTACAACCAGTTTACTGACCAGCCAGTCGAAGAGACGACCATCAAGCAGCTTTACGATTTGCTGAAATGGGGTCCGACCTCAATGAATACACAGCCGGGACGGTACCTGTTTTTGCATACCCCCGAAGCGCGTGAACAATTATTGCCGGCACTGCTCGACAGCAACGTGGAAAAAACACGCCAGGCTCCCCTGACCGTGATCATCGCCTCAGACAGCGCGTTTTACGAGCACCTGCCAACCCAGTTCAAGGCCTACGATGCCGCGCCGTTGTTCCGCAGCAATACCGGACTGGCGGAATCAACCGCTTTCCGCAACAGCTCACTGCAGGGGGCCTATTTGATGCTGGCGGCACGTGCACTGGGTTTGGACGCTGGAGCCATGAGCGGCTTTGATGCCGCGCACGTCGACCAAACCTTTTTTCCGGATGGCCGTTTCAAGACCAATTTCATCGTGAATCTTGGATACGGTGCAGAAGGTGGCCACTACCCACGCGGCGATCGCCTGACATTCGAACAGACCGCACAGATCCTCTAGTTTGTCTTGAGTTGCTGGCACGGAGGGCTCAACCACAGAGTTATACGCGCCGTACATGAGGCCTCAAAGCCAGCCCGTTGATCAATGGTGCAGGCTTTGGGGCGATGCCGCCTAGACCGACACTTCGCGTCTGACAATCGCTGCACCTTCACTCAAGGCTCTGAGTTTGGCTCTTGCAACAGTACGGGACAAGGGTGCCATGCCACAATTCGTACATGGATAGAGTTTCTCGGCATCTACAAACTGAAGTGCATGACGCAGAGTTGCGGCGACCTCTTCGGGCGTTTCGATGGCGCTTGTTGCCACATCAATAGCGCCCACCATCACCTTCTTGCCGCGAATAAGATCAAGCAGCTCCATAGGCACGCGAGAGTTGTGACACTCCAGTGAAATCATGTCTATGCTGGATCTTTGAAGTTTGGGAAATATCTCTTCATATTGACGCCATTCGGAGCCCAGCGTTTGTTTCCAGTCGGTATTGGCTTTGATGCCATAGCCATAACAGATGTGCACAGCCGTTTCACATTTCAGGCCGTCAATTGCACGCTCCAATGCGGCAATCCCCCAATCATTGACTTCATCAAAGAACACATTAAACGCGGGCTCATCAAACTGGATGATATCAACCCCTGCGGCCTCAAGCTCTTTGGCTTCCTGATTGAGTATTTTTGCAAATTCCCAGGCCAGCTTTTCACGGCTGTTGTAGTAATCATCATACAGTGTATCAATCATCGTCATGGGGCCAGGCAGCGCCCATTTGATAGACTGGTCTGTTTGTTGACGCAAGAATTTGGCATCCTCAACAAAAACCGGCTTTTGACGGGCAACAGGCCCAGTGACTGTCGGTACACTCGCATCATAACGATTACGAATTCTGACAGTTTTACGTCTCTCAAAGTCAACACCGCTAAGGTGTTCAATAAATGTCGTAACAAAATGCTGTCGCGTTTGCTCTCCATCACTGACGATATCGATCCCGGCCCATTGCTGTTCTTGCAGTGATATACGTAAGGCGTCCCGCTTGCCCTCAACCAGCAGGTCACCCTGCAACATCCATGGTGACCACAGGGTCTCCGGTTCAGCAAGCCATGAGGGTTTGGGTAAACTGCCTGCAGTTGAGGTGGGAAATAGTTTTTTCATAGTCGTTAATCTTGTATATCCGGTTAATTACAACACGTACTCAGCAGACCATTGCTCAAGCAGTTTCTGATATGGCTTGATAAAGTGTTCTTCGGCAAATCGCCCTTGTTTAACCGCCAACTGACTGCGTTCTTCGCGATCATAGTCAATCCGGGTCACGGAGTGATCCTGGTGTCCAAGGCTGGGTCGAAAGACCTTTCCCGCTATAGTGTTGGCGTTGTAAATTTCGGGGCGATATATTTTCTGAAATGTCTCCATCGTGCTGATGGTACTGGCAAGCTCAAGATTGGTGTAATCATTGAGTAAATCACCGAAGAAATAAAATGCAAAAGGCGCCGTACTATTGGCCGGCATAAAATAACGAACCTGCAAACCCATTTTTCTGAAATAACATTCCGTCAGAGATACACCTTCCGGCTGATATTCCAAGCCCAGTACCGGGTGCCGGTTTTCTGTTCCGTGATATGTTTTTTTGTCCGATACACTCAAACAGATGACCGGAGGCTTATTGAAATATTCCTTATAATATTTAGAGCTAACAAAATATTTGAATATCTTTCCATGCAAATCACCAAAGTCTTCAGGAACACTGAATTCTTCTAGATCTTTATTATGATTTAATAAAAACACACTGAAATCATAATCACGCACATAGGAGGACAAGTTATTGCCGACAATCCCTTCGATCACCTGACCGGTTTTTTGATCCAATATATTGGTTTTCAATATTTCAATACTTGGAAACGTACTGCCGTTACCTTCCACATCAATATCGACTGAAACAATTTCCAGATGAATGGAATAGCGATCGGCATTGGGATTATCCCAGTGGATAAGGTTATTGAAGCGATTGTTGATCATCCTCTTGGTGTCTATAAGGTTTTCACGGCATCGTGCTCCCCGAGCCAAATTGGCAAAATTTGTCGTAATACGTGTATTGTCTGATGGTTGGTAATTTTCATCAAAAACAATACTTTTAAGAGTAAACTCGATTTTTGTATTCATCGTAATCTTGTGCTTAATAATTAAGACCAGTCAGACTGTGCGTCAAAGGCAGTGTGTAATTTTTACCTGACTCGATGAATGAATAATATTGATTTGATTTTATTGATACATGAATCTCAGTCATGAATCATGCTCAGACTGAGCTGCGGGCATGATCCATTGTGATCCCCGTGGAAACGGGACCGGAATAATTGGCGTTCTCCGCCATGTCGCAGCAGCGCTGATTGAGAAAAAAGAACCCCGCCAAGGGCGGGGTAAAAGCTACAGTCAACGAGAGTCGAAACGATGGTACAGCCGGGGCCTAGCGCCCCAGCTTTTTGGCCGACTGGCCACCTATGCCAAAATGCTGTTTGGGCATTTCGGTAATGATGACCCGCACATTGGCCTCGGGAGAGCCCAGTGAGCGAGCAATTGCGCTGGTCACTTCTGCGATCAACTGCTCTTTCTGCTCATCCGAACGCCCTTCCATGATATGGATTTGTGCAACGGGCATGTCGGCCTCCTTAGACAAACTTGCCACTCAGAGTACCCAGACCCTGATAGCGTACGGTGAAGGCATCGCCCTTGTTCACCTGTACCGCAGCCGTGATGGCACCGATCATGATGAAGCTGCCGGCCGGCAGGCTTTCACCACGGTCCGCCATCATGTTGGCCAGCATGGCCACGGATGCAGCGGGATGGCCCAATACGGCAGCGCCGGCACCGGTCTGAACCACTTCACCGTTGATCTCCATGACCACACCGATGTTTTTGAGGTCCACATCAGCGATATCGGCCATACGACCACCGGTGATGAAGCGACTGGAGGATGAGTTGTCCGCAATCACGCTCTTGAGGTCGAACTTGAAGTCCTTGTAGCGTGAGTCGATCACCTCAACGGCTGGCATGACGAAATCAGTGGCACGCAACACATCACCGATATGCACCCCCGGGCCTTTCAGCTCGTCTTTCAGCACGAACGCCAGCTCAGCTTCAATCTTCGGGTGGATCAGCTCATCATGCTTGATCTCACCACCCTCAGGTACACTGAAGTAGTCGGCCAGGAAGCCGTAGCAGGGCTGCTCGACACCCATCTGTGCCATCTTGGCCCAGGAGGTCAGGCCCATCTTCATGCCAACGATCTTGTGGCCGCGCTCTTCCTTGCGACGACGGATTTCCCACTGGATGTCGAAGGCATCCTTGTAGGTCATCTGCGGGAAGTCATCAGTGATCTTGGTGATCTCGTAGGCTTCCAGTTCGGCGTTTTCACAGTGAATCGCCAGCTCTTCAATCTGAGATTGTGTCAGCTTGTTTTCGTATACTTCAGCCATTAGATCAGCCCCTTTTCTTTCGCCATGGTCAGTGCCAGGTCTTCAATCATGTCTTCCTGTCCGCCGACGGTGCCGCGACGGCCCAGCTCCACCAGAATGTCACGGGCCGGTATGCCGTATTTCTTCTGTGCGCGCTGGGCGAACAGCA